>Ga0307514_10000109_pt1 | contig 228392 bp, 209 predicted proteins | sample 16_EM_MG_FD_203088 | JGI IMG/M metagenome (GOLD analysis project Ga0307514, IMG submission 203088) | Populus trichocarpa ectomycorrhiza microbial communities from riparian zone in the Pacific Northwest, United States - 16_EM | ecosystem: Host-associated > Plants > Roots > Unclassified... | reverse complement strand
AGGAGGGGAAGAAGCAAAGAAGTTGTGGAGAGATACGAGAAGAGCATACTAGGGAAACCGGGAACCACATAGAGACTAGAAAAAGAAGGATCTAGCACTAAGTACCCCTCCAGGTATATAAAGAGCTCCCCCCCCACTACGTTCCTAAGGAAAGACAACCACCTTCTGTACCATTCATCTCCCTCTGCACACCGACGACTGCGCCCAATATCGCCGTTTCAACCATAACCGACAACCGACATGCCGTTTACATCAATCAACGACATTGCAGCAGTACTCGACGATGCCATGTATTTCGAAGCCTCCTTAACCACTACCACCGCCGCTACGAGCCTCGACTCCACCGCCGCGGCAGCCACCACCACCGCAGCCACCACCACCGCAGCCGCCACCACTGCAGCCACCACCACCGGAGCCACCACCACTGCAGCCACCACCACCGCAGCCGCCACCACTGCAGCCACCACCACTGCAGCCACCACCACCGCAGCCACCACCAACGCAGCCACCACCGCCGCAGCCACCACCACCGCCATTCCTACGTATACCCCCCCCTCGGATATCTCTACTATCGCTAGCGACCCGTCTCCAGTAACCCTATCGTCGGAAACACTATCACACCTCAGCAGGGAATTCTTCGCCAATAGACCTGTCGGATCGCTACAAGAAGCCGTAGAGATTGCCGCCCGGGAACTCGCCCCCCAAAGCCAAGCGAATTTCATGCTCGAAATCTATGATCTCTTTGGCGACATTACGGATGCCACCAACGCCCAGGTCGCTTGGCTGTCGAACTTCGCGGAGAGGAACCTTGACTGGAAGAAGTTGAAGTACAAGCGATACAATGACTTCCTTAAGGCTCTCGACAGCTCCGGCAGGGTTAGGGAAATGATAAAGCAACATCACACTGCGCAGCAAAGGAAGGCACGGGCAACGAAGAAGCTGGGAGACCTCTGGCAACACTATCCCGAACTCCAGGAAATCCTCTCCGACTCCAGCAGAAGTGAGAAGTGGATGCGATTAACCGCGATCGCCAACCAAACATCCAGAGATCCCGGGTTAGCGAAAAGATGCCTCAATCTTGCATACGTCAACCGTCTCACCAAGCTAAACCGCAAGTCGAAAGCGAACAAGTGGTATACTTCCGGCGACTTCCAAGAAGCTAAAAAGTTGTTAGATAATGGCTGCCCTCAGCTGGAAGAAGGAATCAACTACGAAGCTATGGGTCTGAAATGGTACCGAGGGTAAGTAATGCCACTCAGTTACTACCCGGGCATGGATGACCGCAATAACGCCAACCGGCTTCGTACCATCTCACCATCAGTACCGCCTGCCGACCATGGGATACCGCCTGCCGACCACGGGATACCGCCTGCCGACCATGGGATACCCGTACCACCTCCATCTCCCGATAAGAGCAAGATGCTCCCACCGCCAACACCATCAATCAAGGGAAAAGAAAAGGAAAAGGATGAGAGCAACGTTGGAGGGCTTTTGATGGACCTGGCCAAGGGTGGATCTGAGGATGGAACCAGCACTCCCACGGAGAAAGACGCCGGTACGGTCCCGCCAGCACCCACCGAGAAAAATGCCGGTACAACCCCGCCAGCTCCAACCGGGAAAGAGGCCGGTACGACCCCAGACAAGCCTACCAATCCTAAGCAGAAGGGCACCCCAAAACCTGATAGGCCCGCCACTCCCGGAAGCGAAAGTAGCAGTTCCGACGACGACGACACCGAAGATGAAGAATACGTGAGCTGCTTCCTGGAATGGCTCGGCCTTGATCCGGACTGCAAGAGAATGATGGACGACGAGACGAAGATGTTGGCACACCACGAGAGAAAAATGGGGGACAAAGCCGTACCTATCTTCCAGCAAGCGGTAAACGAAGATCCCGAGTTGTTCACAGAGGCCCGGGCACAAATCACAGCAGCCGTGTACGCGATGCGTGAGGCTATAGTTCGATTCGATACTCGGCTTGGCAACATCTCGTACTTCGCAAGTGGTCAAGGAAAAAGGAAGGCAGATACACACGGTTGCAAGAGAAAGTGGGTGCGCAAGGAGTGAGAGTTTTATGGTTTTCCTTTTGGTTTATAGCTTTCCTTTGGGTTCAGGGTTTTTCCTTTGGGTCTACGTTTATGTTTTTTTTCTTTAAGTCTACGTTTGTGTTTTTCCTTCAAAGTCTGTGTCTATGTCTTCCCTTTTGGTTTATGGTATTCTTATGTTCTTTCAGGTTTGCGTATACGGTTATACGGAAGAGGAGAGGTGTGCTTCGCACAAAGGGCCAGGGAGGAGTTGTGGCGGGAAAATCCGTTTCCCCACCACCACCGCCACTCAGCTTGGCAGAGGACTGAGCTACGGCGGGTGTACGGAGATACAGGGATGATGGAGACGGACTGGGCGACAGGGGCGTACGGGGATCAGGGGTGGCGGAGATGGACGGAGTGACGGGGAGTATATATTCGGGAGACCCCGAGGTAGATAGTTTGCATCGCATCTTGTATCTCGTCTCGTATCATCTCATCTCATACCATCTTATCATACAACGATTGACACACTCCATCTTTCGCATCTTTTGATCTCACTCGCTCTTTCCGAGACTTCGTGTGGATCCGCGCAATTGCGTGGATCCTCCCAGCCGGGTAGTATCATACCTTCTCACCCTCTTCCTACACTCCTCGAGCCAGAACCGCTCTTTCTCACGAATTCCTTTTTGGATGCCGCGAGAGGTGCGGCGGAGTGTTGACGATGGGCTCTCTGTCCTCTAGCTTCGCTGTTTCACCACACCGTGGAGCAATTCAACAAAATGGGAGGCGCAGTGAAGACACCTCTAGCCTTGAAACCCTGACAATTCCAAGGGACGAGATCACATGAAAAGCATTCATTTATGGGGTTAACTCGCATCAGATTACACTCACCATTGAAATTCACTGTTACAGGAATGTCTGAAGGTCTATTTGCACCGCTTGAGGAGTGTTGTTGCATTCTTGGCACAATTATTACAGTATTGGACTCGTTCGTGGCAGAATACATGGAACAATTGATTGTATATATCTTCAGCTTCCCGGTGGAAATCCCCCTGTGCCAGAGCTTAAAGCAATGCAAATGGAACAATAATGTATTCTCTATCCTACAACATCAGTTGCATGTGCTTTTTCCACTGGTAGGCGTTGGTTGCCGTGTTGGATGATTGCACAGTGCGGTCAACCATACAACTACTCAGTTTGCTTTGAGATGCACACGGTCTGCACAATACATGTGGTACAAGATTCCAAAGCAACGCCCGGCAGGGTAAGCTGTCCTCACCATGTGTACAAAATCTTGTGTCAAGGCTCCTCATTCATGATGTACCTGATTGTTCTGTATTATGAAGGCTGGGCTGTATTGTGTTCGGTAACCAACAAAACAAGTTGAATGAAGACATCCCAGGAACGCGAGTATTTATATCCAATCATCCCGCCTTCACCTCCAGTCTGTTTTCCGCCTGTACTTAACACACCGCCAGCATCCGGAACTCTCTCGAGAACATGTGACCTGCACAAAATCACGCCTCGTATTCCAAAACGCACCCTATAACCTTCACAACTTTCTACGTTCCCTCCGGGCTTCCTTCCGCTACTTTCCACTGTATCATAATGCTAATGTGTCCAGTGTAGATTCATTTTTAACTCTCAGCGATGGCACTAAAGGACATCCACCAAGGCAAGGGGAATGCAACAGCTAGGGCAAAAATGCCGACATCGGTTATAAAGCAATGCCTTTCATTCGATCGGGACCAGATCGAGGGATTCAGCTAGGGGCACATCCGTGGACGCATATCGATACAAAATGTTTGCGGAGTCATGGATGAGAGGGCATGGGACCTCTTTAATAATACAATCTTTCGTGATGCAGTCACAACTCACCACCTTTCACAATTCCAGCTGATGTGGCAGCACCACAGGAGCAGAAGTTCGCCTATCCAGGAGTGGTGGGCAGCCTCCAGCTCATATATGGGGTAAATGTTACAAACAACCCGCCAACAAATCAACAATTGGTGGTGCGACAACCTCCGTACATTCAGGGATCCAATCGATCACTTCAAACCGCACACAATGAACTAGGTGAAGGTTAAACGCACTGGCAAACATTTCTCTTGGTACGGTACTGATGGTCCCAGGGCAAACATTGAACCACCAATGTGCTGGCAGTACATGCCAGCCAATGTCCTGGCGGTGAGACCACTGACTTGGGATGAGATAATCGAGGAGGATGATGATGATGAGAACTGGGCAGTTCCAGCACGGGCAAGCAGTGAAAGGAGCCGTTCTGGCGATGGCAATGACAATGACGACATCAAGGGTAAGCAGGTCACGCAGGGCGGTGAGAAAGGAACTGAGAAAGTGATGGGTACAAAGGATGGGAAGTGGACAGTGAAGGGGACTACAGCAAAATGTATTTTACGCTCTGCAAGCCTCCAGAAGTGTCTGAGAGGATGTGGAGTGAAAACTTAGAAGCATCGATTTCAGGAGAGTATCAGTCGGTAGGAGGGCATGCCGGCCGGCTTTTGGAGTAACTGAGATCTCCGATAACTTGTTAAGGAGTACCATTGGAGTGATGGTGATTGGTTTGGGAACACCTCGGTGCACCAGCGAGAACTTTTCGCGCACCCCGGAGTGCCGGCTACAAGTCTGGGAGCGCTAGTTGCAAGTCTGGCAGCACAGGCGTCAACACTGGGAGCACCTCGAATCACAGTAGAGCAGCCAGGGAAAAACCTCTTCTTTGGGAATGGTGTAGGTGCGCCTGGAATGCTGCAGGTGTGCCTGCAATGCTACACGTGCTCCTCGAATGCAGCAGGTGCGCCTGGAATGCTTCAGGCGTGCCGGGAATGCTGCCGGTGCGCCTGGAATAGTACAGGCACGCCAGGAATCCGGCAGGTGCACCTGGACATCATAGCCACTACTTATCGTTCAATAATTGTTAAAACTCTGATATTCTGTTGTATCCTCATCTATGTATCAATGTATCTATGTATCTATATAGCTACCCATCTACACACAGTATATCTGCACTGGCTGCAGGCTGTGCTGGAGAGCAATTGGAGGTGCACCTGAAAATGAGGATCGAGTGAACTCAGATATACAATCCGGGACCGTGATCGAGCAACTTTAGACATTCACTGAGTTGCCATGATAGAGTAAACATGCAGATGCACTCAGAGATTGTGAGTGAGCGGGTGTGGTGATGCACTTGGAGGCCCTGATCGTGCGAACTTAGAAGCATTAATCATGCATGTTTGGAGCTACACTTGGAGGCTGTGATTCAGCGAGTGTAGAGGCAGTAATCAAGCAAGTTTGGAGATACACTTGCAGCGCATGAATATGCGAACTTAATGGTTGTAATGGAGATATTTTGGACAGTGATGTGTAGATAGTCGATGAATGGCATGCCGGTTGATGAGACTGATTTCTTCAGTTAGTATCCTCGCAACCATGGGAATGAGTCAATTCTAGTGAACCTTGAAGCTGTCCTGGCAGATGGCGGTCAATTGTATACGGCGGAACGCTGTAAGCTGAAGCTACATTCAGGGGTCAGCGCGTAATCATGAGAATGAAAGGAAGACAAACCATCATGGGGAGATGCTGTACTTGGTGTATGCTGTACTTGGTGTATGCCTTACTCGGTGTATACTGTACTCTCGATGAATGCTGTACTCGGTGAATGCTGTACTTTGTGAATGCTGTAATCGGTGTATGCTGTACTTGGCGTATGTGGTACTCACTGTCAACTCATGATCATGACATCAAGAGATAGAGAGGGATAACCTAACTTTGGGTTCTGTGTTTATTTTAGGGTTGGGGACGAGAAAGAGTGAGATGGGGGATGAACATGAGAACGATGTGGACGATACGAGAGGATATGAGAAATCAGGGGTGGGACAAGGCTGAATGGATTGGGAAGACCTCGTATTAATGTAATTATACGCCGTATTGGGAGTCATGCCTGCCCGATCGGGCATGGTAAATTGACTGGCACACAACATTTTCTTAACTCCCAGTTTCTTATTATGATTTGCCCAAAATGCTCTCTGCTTTCACATTCTCGTCTTCAACACTTCTATCATGTGAAAACATGTAGTTATGTAATCGCTCTCTATCTCTCCATCCCATGATCAAAAGTCAATACCGAGTACAGCATATACCTAGTACAGCATACACCAAGTAACGTATACACCAGGTAAAGCATACACTGGGAACTGCACACACCGCGTACTGCGTCATCCCATCATCAACTGTCTCCTTCTCCCAGCCAGTCTCTCATCTCGCTTCAGACAATGTTGTACTCAACTCTCTACATTCCTACAATTACACGTTTACCAATGAATAGAGTCTCAGCTCCCAGCGCACCTCCCTCCCAATCTGCCAGCTGCAGATTGACTTCCTCAAAGTGCTGTTCCATTCTTGTACGGTTATGTCCTCTAAGTGCATCTCGAAGGTCGCTCGATAACAGCCTCCAAGCGTATCACTAAACTTTGCCAATTTTGGCCTCACAGTTCGCATCATGACCACCTCGAAATAAATCTCCTAACTGGCACCATCACTGCCTGCTAGTACATCTCCAAACTTGCACGATCACGGCCGCGAAGTGCATCTTCCAACGCACTTGAATACAGCCTCCAAGTGTATCCACAAACTCGTATGATAACGGCGTCCAATGTTGGTCCATCATGGCCTCAAGTGTGTAATTCGTATAGTAAGATGATTTTTATCTACCGCGGTGTCTCCCAATATATGCTGCCTGTTGCTGAATCCACCGCCATTACCCCTCTATCCCTGTATGTATATAGAGAGACAGTTAGATAATGCATGACATATTATAATGTTGCTAATCTTTTTACTATAACAAAGACCAATATGATTGATGAAATGCCATGTGGTTATGAAACCCTAAAAACCACTGGTGTGGAAATATAGCACCAAATCTCCCGCAGAGCATGTGCAGCGGTCTCAGCAGCTCACAAAGTCTCCCACAGACCTGCCCAGCGGTCTCAGCCTCTCCAAATTTGACTATTCTGATACTTCAATTTTGTAGCATCCTGATTGCACCTCCATCACTTCAGGTGCTTTGAGGAGCATGTGAGAATGCTCTTGCAGAGTCTGAGAGCACGGTGCAAAGCTCCAGGAGGGGCTGGGAGCATGTAGGAGTACTTAGTAGCAGTGATGAAGGCTGCCAGAGTGTCTGGGAGGTCTGTGTATGGCTTCCGGACTGAATTACATTTTGCTGATGGAAGGCTACTGAGGAAAGGAAGGGGAAGGGAAACGGTAAAGGGAAAGGTATTGTTGAACAAACTCCAGGAAGAGATAATATCTCTCGTGCCATGGCTTGGCAGTTGCAGAAGGAAATGTATCTGGCAAACTCGGACATGGAGGGCTAATTAGAGTGGCTAGATTTAGAGATTGAAGCATCACGCACCGTGTCAATTTTGTTTGATGATGATACTAACTGTACCGATGAGTCCCACAGCTAATTTAACTCAGAACATGATCCTAAAGTGGATATGCGCACGGAGGATGATGTGGACGTACTGCACAGCATTGTTATATATGGCGATGTTGAAATGAAAATGGATGGTCACAATGAACTGGAGGAAGATCAACAGGAGGATGATCGGGAGGAGGAGGATGAGGATCAAGATGATTGTAAAGTACCTCGGACGATTGGCCAAGAAGAGATGGGAAATATATCGGCTTACGATGTAGATATTATGGTAGCCGATCACACAATCATGCTACCTGAGCAAGGCCAGGAGATGCACCAGCATACCCCACAGCCAAAAACGCCACAACCTCACACACAACCACAAACTGCAGAGACTGATCCCCTCTGTCGGCAGGAGCATTTGGGGATGGTGACTCCGCAAAATCCATGCCTTGCAGTACCAACTGTCCGAGCTGCTGAGGCGGCCGGAAACACCTCGGATATGGATGTGAATCAGCAGCTGGTGATGGAATCGGCCGGTGGCGACTGTCTCTCCGATGTCCCTCTCCCTGATGTCCATCACCCTGATGTCCCTTACCCTTATATCCATCACCCTGAGGCATGCCTAGAGCGCTTGTCTGGGGATGAGTGAACTAGTCCTCGCGTTGGAGACAAGGCGATGGTTGTTACGTTCGGGTTAGGGTTGGGGTCTTGTCTTGTTCATTTCCATCATTCCAATATGTATCTCTCAAGTCTTGATCATTACACGCATCGCAATGTTTTTTGATCTCTCAAGGTTTATTTTATTTATGGGTTTTGTACTGGTAGTCTTTGTATTGGTTTTAGTTTATAAATAGTATTATGGGACATCGGGTATGCAGTGTGTTCCAACTCCTGGCGTTTAAGGAACCTACTTGTGATGGGGTTGATGCTGAATATGTTAGCTGAAAGTATCATGAGCTTGCACACGAGACTGCTCCGGCCCAGTATCAAATTTTGTCCCTTTCTATAGTGTAAACTCCACTCCTCCCGTGTCGTCGACAATGCCAGAGAAGACCCAATGCTATTACTCTGGATTTTCATGCCGAAAGAAGTTCACATCTGATAGCTGGCAACTTAAACATATCAAATTACACCATCATGAACAACTTCAAGGTGCACGCCAGGAGAATCTGACTATTCACAGCCCGCCCCGACGTGTTGAACCCGCTCAGTGTCGTGAATTCAAAGGAAAGAAAGATTCAGTCGAAGACTTGGACTTGTTTCGCAACCTCGAACACGTTTAAAACATCGCGTACTCGAAGTCTCAACCCTTGCCACCTCCTCTGCAGTGTACAGGAACATACACCAACGGAGGCCCTCTGCTGAGCAATTACATCGCTGAGCTATCACAACGTGACGCCCACAGTTGCCTCATGGCCAACCAACAAAACAATCCCTAATACCTGTTTGCGACCCGTGAAGACAAAAAATATATCCAGTGTGGGATCAAGAAGATGGGCATGCAGATGCACTATCACAACGTGCTCAAGGAAGAACACACCACTCTGCGTTTCCCAAGGTTCAATAACAGGGATGGTGGCCAGAAGCTCGAGGCTCCCATGCCAGCTGATCATGCTCTCGCGGAGTGGGAACTCCACACTTTAGAGGATATGAGATGGAATTACAATCACCAACACCCTAACAATTACAGGAGTTGAGACATCATCAAAATCATGAGATGGTTGAAGCGGCAGCCAGCATATGCGAATCATCTTATTTATGCCCCAGAGCATGATTTTAACATCGATACGCCACCAAAACGCCTCTATTCCGACATGCACACTGCGGACTGATGGTGGGAGACACATGCAAGAATAGATTCTCCAAGATGTTAACGTGCTAATCGATGTGTAGATAACGTTTAGAGTGGGGGATGCACTGGTTTCTTTGATCTTCATGGGCGACAGAATACATCTCTCGAATTTTGCTAGTGACAACACAGAGTGGCCTGGGTATATGACAAATGGCAATCTATCGTCACTGATCCACCACATGCCCTCAACACACTGCGTGGTAATGGTCACTCTACTACCAAATCCGATGTAGAACCGCAATGATCATCAGAAACGGCATGGTGACCAGCGGCACACATACTGAGCGGTGCTGAACGATATACTGCCGCGGGAACTCCACCAACTCACCATTAGACAAAATCCATGCGCCGAGAGTGGGTATTACAACGTTTCTGTCCAGATGGTAACTCCAGGCATTGCAAACCGGTTATAGCAGCATGGCTTGCAGATTGCCCTGTGTATAGCAACCTACATCAGCTAGAGCGGCATGTCTGATTTTGTTGCGAGTGTCCCAAGAACGTACTTGGAGATTATGTGCCTCCTGACAAGCAACACCCTGGCGTGACCACAAACTATATAGAATGCTCAGCGATTCCAACACGCAGGCAGTTGATGCCGAACTCTCCTGGCCCCATGTTCAACGAGGATTCAAAGTGTTTCGACATAGTCCCTGTACTGTGAGTGACCTCCTCAAGCCCGACCTCCTCCATACAATTCAGATCTGAATACTTGACCACCTTTAGAATTGGATTTTCCACTTCATGAAGATGCATGAACAGCTCGACAAGTACAATGCAATCTGCTTATCTGTGCCTTCTTACCATGACCTCACACTAAAAAATCAGTCATATCAGGAAGTGTAGCAATGGAATGGGAAGGAGGTGAAGGAAATGACCCGGTACTGGCTTGGAGTTGTAACCCACTCTCTATGAAGTGCAAGCCCCGCTCAGAGTCCCATATTCAATAGCGCAAATGAGTGAACACAGACATCATCCGAAACAACTGTAGTCTCCGTCACAAAAACCCGGGTGTTCCGCACGGCTCTGATGGCTCTGTTGGAACCTCGCACCCTCTGACAGAGAATTACACGGTGCCCGTCGCCCAAGAGACAGGACGAAGTTTACTGGACTGATGAAGTGCTGTTCAGGCGAACCTGGAAGCACCTGGAAGCACCTCGAATGACAGTAGAGCAGTCTGGGAAAACAACTTCTTCTGTGGGAACGCTGCTGGTGCGCCTGGAAATCATAGCTACTAATAATCATTCAACGATTTTTAAAACTCGTGTATTCAGTTTCTAATCTCATCTATGTATCTATGTACCTATATAGCTACCATTCTAGACACGGTATATATGCCTGCTGGTGGTGCTTGAGAGCAATTCGAGGTGTGCCTGACATTTATGATCGAGTGAACTCAGAGATGCACTTGGAGGCTGTGATCGATAGAGTTTGGAGATGCTCTGGGAGGCCGTAATCGAGCGAGTTTGGAGATTCACTTTGAGGCCGTGATTAAGCTAGAGTAGAGATGCACTTGGAGGCCGAGATCATGTGAACTGAGAGATGCCCTCGGAGGCCATGATGAATCATGTTGGGAGCTGCACTTCGAGGCCATGATCGAGTGAGTTTTGAGATGCACTTGCAGGCCGAGATCGAATGAACTGAGAGATATGCTCCAAGGGGACAATCGGGCGAGTTTCGAGATGCGATTGAAGATAGAGATATAGTGAAGACATAGATGCACTGGGAGGCCGTGATCGAGTGAGTTTGGACATGCGCTTTGTGGCCGAGGTCGGGGGAACCTCGAGATGCACTTTGAGGCCGTAATCAAGCGAGTTTGGCGATGCAATTGGAGACCGAGATTGAGTGAACTCAGAGATGCACTTGGAGGCCGCGATAGAGCGAAATTGGAGATGCACTGGGAGGCCGTGATCGAGCGAGTTTGGAGATGGATTTTGAGGCCATGATGAAACGAGTAGGTAGTCGATGGGAGGTCCCTCTGGTGCTGAGACTCTATTCATTGGTTAGTTAACTCGAAACCATTGGAATGTGACAAGGTGACTATACCTTTGAAGCTCTGATGGAGAACTGGCTGGTGGTGGTCGATCGGTAGGGAGGCACGCCCGAAGCTGAAGCTACATTCAGGGGTCAACTCGAAATCGTGAGAATGAAGAGACGACAGACAATCGTAGGTGTATGCTGTACTCGGTGTATGCTGCACTTAGTATATGATGCACTCAGCGGTAACTCATGATGATGGCATGGAGAGATAGAGAGTGATGTCTTAACTATGTGTTCTTGCGATGATGGTACAGTGGTGTACGAGAAAGACAGAGCTGGGGGATGAAGATGAGAATGATATGGAGGATACCAGTGGCTATGACAAATCAGGAGTATGGCTTGCCTGATTGGGTTTGGAACACCTCATATCGCTGTTATTACTGGCCGGATCGGGAGGCGTACCTGCCGTATCGGGGATGGTCAATTGATTCGCATACGAAATTCTCCAAGTCCCAGGATGTCATGATGATATCCCCCATCTTCTCTGATCTCTCTGTTTCTTGTGCTCAACTCTACCATCACCTGAGAACACAAAGTTAGGTCATCCCTTTCAATCTCTCCATGTCATAATCATGAGTTAACACTGAGTACGGCATCATTCCAAGATAGACAGTGTCCGGCTCCCAGCCAGTCCCGGCGGATGTTGTACTCAACTCTCTACATTTCCACAATTATAAGTTAACCAATGAATTCAGTGTCACCTGGCGTCGCGCTTCCCCCCAAATCGACCGCCTCGAAGTACTCCTCCAATCTCGCTTGATCATAGCCTGCTCCAAGTGCATCTCCAAACTCACTCGATCACGGCCTGGATGTGCACATCTCAGTTCACTCAATCTCGGCCTCCAAGTGTGTCTGCAAACTCACACTATCACAGCCTCCAAGTGCAACTCTGAGTTCACTCAACCTCGATCTCCAACTGCATCTCCAAACTCGCTTGATCACAGCCTCGGAGTGTATCTCTCCGTTCACTCGATTTCGGCCTCCAAGTGCATCTCCAAACGAGCTAGATCGCGGCCTGCAAGAATATCTTGAAGAAGCGCCGGTGGGTGTACGGACATAATGTGGTAACCGAGGTGGAATGCGCGACACAGATTATATATTCGACAGACTCCGGGGTAGATAGACAGCATCTCATTTTTATCTCATCAAATCATATAACGAAAATACAGACTCTATCATTCCCAACTTTTGGATTCACTCGCTCTTTCTGATATTTCGTGGATCCACCCAATTGCACGGATCCTCACAGCCAGGAAGTATCATATCTTCTCACCTTGCTACGCTCCTCGAGCTTAAAGTAGAAGGAACTGGAGCAGGGATTCTCGCTGCGTAACATTGCATTGCAATCCTGATGCAAGTGTGTACCCAATGAACGCAATCCGACGTATCGTCGCAGTTGGCTACAATGCCAGAATGTTTGTTTAAATTAGAAGACCGACAGAGCGAGAAGAAATGGCCAAACAGCGTTCAGAGGGCAATATGCGACGCGACGCAGGGCAATGATGGCCGGGCGTGGAGTAATCAGCCACCGAGGGTGTCTCTGACGGCTCAAACGGTGCGCGTCCACTCTGATGGTGCCATTCTCGCAAGACGGAAATGTTTTTTGCTGATGATTGTTAGAATTTGATATGTATGCTCGATATAAATACCACAATGATGTAACATTGAGCTACGTTGTGGACACCTTGCATTGCTTTCACACTTTAAACAATATTTTCTGACTCGGGCAAGCTGGCAAAAATGCGAAGGCCAACGCCAATGCCCTGGGAAATGAACTTTTGAAGATGCGAAAGGTAGAGAAGGAAACTAATGCTGATTCTTGGACAGCGTGCAAGAAGCTGTGCGAAGTTAACGCCTGCCGGGATTATATCAGCAACGAGATAGATGGTTCCAATGAGTTAGATTCCGACTTCAACTTTCTGATGATCCACTTGATGTCTCATTATGCCAAACCGAGTAGTCGATACAGAGGCTTGCAACAGTATTCGGATGAGAGACATCAACAAACAAATCAGACGAAGCTCCAGGACGGTTGGAACGCCTCCAATCGCAATCTCAACTACCTGCCACAAGTAATTCCCTTTCAGTGTAATTTTCTCTGCTTCAAAATCAGAGATCTCAACCTCCAAGCCGTCGCTCAGCGTTGGGAGAACAGCACAGCCGCCTGCAAAGTCTTCCCTTCTGGTGATGATCTGGCAGCCCACCGGAGCTCGCAGTCGTATGCTAAGTGCACATTCATCGGGCCCCAAAACCGCCATGATGGCAAGCATCCTGACACCATTATCAAAGACTTCAGAGGATCACTCGACGATATGCAAGACACAATGCACGCCTTGGCAATATAAAGCGGCACGTGGAAGATTGCTAAGCATAAGATTCATAAAATGACGTATATTACAAATCAACAACTGCATGCAATGGAGCTCCATATTTACCAAGGTATTAAGATTCAAGTTGTAACGGCGGCACGTGACCCGGGGCTGGGTAATGGCCATTCTATATAGTCGGCTCGCCACTTGCGTTAGATCTCTAGCGATAATCTTACCTTGATACATCTACATCTAATATCACACGCATCCACGTTTGCAACCGTATTCCTATAATTACCATATTTATGCCTATGAGGCCGAACCCTGGCATACACGCCCTTACACTATTATTGCTTTTTCGGTACACAGATACGTTTCGCTCACGGGATTACGAGTTGACGAGTTTTACCCCCTTTTCCGACACGCGACACAATGGAGTCAACAATCCGGAATACTGCCCTCCAAACAGGATATTGAACCATGATTACTGCGAAGCACGAAGCTTTGACCTTTCCATCATTCTATTGAGGCTAATGGCAGCGAAGTAGAGATCACAGACCAATTGGTGCACAAGGCGTGTCACCGGCAATGAAGACAATGATTATCATAAGTACAGGACACCACCCAGCCAATGACAAACATCGCATACGATTGATCCAGATGAGTTCAAGACGACATCAATTACTTCCAATGGCTACAATCGACCACCGGACACCGGAGAAGTCGCGACTGCATCTCTGAAAGCGTCATTTCACGGCGGAAACCTAGAGAGCTCAGAGACCAATTGGAATCCAAGGCGCGTCACCGATATTGAAGACGATGATTATGAGTACGGGACAAGATCAATTGAGTGCGATCACCTGCCCAAGCACCTACAATGGACGGAGTAACCTTACCCCTAAATGCGGCCTTATCGAAAATCAAGGCAAAGTCAGACACGATTTAGGAGTCAGCAAAGTTACGACGACATTTCTTCCAATTGAGCGGTGTACACCATCTCAGTTTGCGTGTACACGTACAGCTCTAGCTACCCCGAAGAAGCCCACTTGCGGAGGCATGGTACGACTACTTATACCTGATACACTAATCGAGCGAAGAATACCTACGGACGAGGATCAGTCTACCAACGAAGTGCTTTCCCGCCAAGAACCTCTGCCCAAGCGAAGTGCACTTACAGAGAAGACACCCTACGATTGAAGGACATTGAGGATGAGAAGCCTTCCCTTTATCGAAGCGAACTTATAGCGGCGATACATTGCGCAGCGAGAAGTGCATTTACGGTTACAGACCGACACAATTCAGCAGACCGCCTACGACTACTACGACTACAATGACTACAATGACTATGATGACCTCAGAGCACAAGTATTATGGACAATCGAACCGGCAATCAACAAATCAAGCGCCAACAATCTTTCTACACAGTCAGCAAACAACAAAAGTTGGCAGCGCAGACACTAATGGCAACTCAGGACGAAGATCGTCCGCATCAGATCTCTCTAATATCAAGATTTGTCATTGAGAGCCCAAGGGCAAAAAAGTTAAGTCAATATCTATACGTTACTGAAACACACGATTCGGCACACATTGTTCACGAAGTACAGATGAGACACCAAGGACGAGATGCAATGCGTACGGGCTCTTATTGACTGCAGTGCAACCAGCATCTTCATGACACCGAGGCTTCTCAAGTGACTCGGGATATCACATCAGGCGGCACTCATCACCACCCTCGCCTTGACCGGTGGTGTGATGCAATATACAAAGGACACCGGAAGACGCAGATCACAGTCCAATACTTGGACTATCTCGCACCGGTATACAAATCAGACGTGTTAGTCATGCCAATGCGTGCAAACGATTCAGTATGTGGCTTACCATGGTTCCACAAACAAAATCCTGACATCGACTGGGCTGGATTGACTCCCTGCGATCACCGAGTGCGAGTGGAGCGGAGGAAATGACACTGATAACTACGGCAGTGGCATCGAAGGTTTCTGAAGCCGAAAATGATAACGGCAAGACAAGCTTCTGGGGCGCGGTAAGGGTATACAGGCACTTGGAGCAACCGCATTCGACGATCTTCTAACTAGCATTGAAGTCGTCGTAGCATTTGCCCGACAGACTGGCAAATGCATAGGACTGCTGGGAGCGACTTTGCAAGGCATCACTCTGGATTCACCAGGTGAGAATACAGACACAAGCGCTGGACGCGACGAGCAGAGATCAGCGGCGGTAGTTGCGGCAGAAGAGCCCCTCCGAGGAGAGACTTGTATGACTGCTATCGGCTCGCTGAGACCCAAAGGGAGTGACCGGACGGCGGAGCTTTGCTCCTGTGTGGGCGAACCGTTAATGACAAGGCCTCCTGGATATTCCCTTCCTCCACTTCCATCTTTCGTCTCGATTTCTTTGGCTAACATAGATGGAGCAGTTCGGAGATATTCCCGACAAATGAATGACCATTCAGAGCGCAGAGCGCACTTTGGACCGTCGAAGACTTATGAAGCAATTGGAATCCTGGGCACAAGATATTGCCCCAGATACGAGAGACGAGGGTCCTGCAGAAGCTATCGTTGAAACTAGGAAAATTGTACTTACGATCGCCGATATGCACATCCCTGTGATGCATTACTGCTCAGAGACGGATGACAACAATCTATTTGACTATGGCGACATACATGAAGACTAGCAATTGAATGCCGAGATGCAGATATACCTACCGGCTGCCTTGCTGTACCGAGTACAATCCCAACTAGTATTCAAGAGACCAAATCAAGTGCTGTACGGCAGAGATTACAATGCCGATTACAATGCCGATTACAATGACGATTACAATACGGAATATTATACCATATCTGTTTCGAAGATACACCACCGAGAATACTCTCGAATGAAATCCCGACTCAGACTCGGCGATCCTGAGGTACACAACTACGATGACAACTGCAATTGGACTTCCGAATCAAACCCTTCTAATGCATGTCCCCTACGAAGCTTTTTGAGATTAGTCGCCGGCGGAGCAACGACTTTCAAAAGATGGAGATGACCGTATCTGAATCTCTAACAGCCCTTACCGCAAACACTTACCGTCCCAGAAGTACAGGAACGATGCACAGTATGATCCAGTCACCAATTGAGAAGGCTAGCTGCAGCAAGTGAACCTGCACATAAATCGACTAGTGGACTCAGAGAACGACAATAAGTCAACGGAGTCAAGTGATGGCAAATATACCTACAGATGAATCGACAAGCACCCCAGTGAAGAGCCAGCTAATGCACCCCCGCGATCTAAGACGATAAGTTCACCTAGCATACGACGGACATCCAGTATACCTGTAAATGCACCAGACAGATGACAGGTCAAACGAGCCTAATCCATGCGGAACGAGTGGAATATGGCAACCCAAGCAGTTCCAAACGCGACACCAACCCACTGCGACATGGCTACCGAATTGGTCCCGAACGAGATCGAAAATGACCACCGAGGGTACGGAAAAGTCTACCGCATGGTCTACCGAATAATTTACTGAATGGCATCACAAGAGCCAGTTGAGACAACTACCAAGAGATGATGACCGAGATCCCACAGCGACAGATTTCACTGCCGAAGGACTTCACATGGAGATCGAATGAGAGGATTACCGGGAGCCTTACCGTACCAAGCCACAGACCAAGACGCTTACCGAATGGCCAACCGAAGTATCAAAAACTACTGCCGAACGGCATACCGAACTGAATGTCGAACAATTCTACCAAATGACTACCGAGAAGCCAACAGATATTCTACCGAAGCTGCCTACCGAGATAGCCAGGGGAAGTCCGCCGACAACGTACCGAAGCCATCATCCGAATGTCTTTTACCGAGAAGCGGTCCACCGATATCCTACTGAAGATGCCGAATCAAGAGATGCCGGAATCCGCATATGCAAAGCTGCTTTCCGAGAGCAGAGGCACACTCCTTTCGCGGTGAGTATGACTACGTACTGTAAAGCTTAGGTGTTAGATATAGATCAATGATATACCGCCCTCGCCGATGCAATTGGCGCATTCTACCACCTTCAAATGGTCACCAGCGAGTCACATATGAGAACCAACGGCTATGACGAAGCCAGGAGCGAAAGCTCACATCATTGCCCAAAGTCAAGACAAGGCGCCGTTGCAATGACATTGAGATTGACCGCATTGGGATGCCTCATACGACAGTAAGTTAACATGCATAACAAGTCACGACGAGGCATAGGCGGTGCAATGACGTCGAGATTGAGCGCATTGGGACGTCTCATACGGCAATGGTCTGAACAGAATTACATGTCGAATCAGAAATTACAATTACAATCCCGAATTACCAATGAATCTCAATATCAATTCGAAGATCGAAGTTACACTGCTACCGAGCCACGATGGAAACCGACAATCAATATGATGCAGAAGTCGTCGATGAAGCAACGCAATTTCAAAAGAGGGAGATAGCCGTGTCTACACGATCAACTGACATGTCAAATTCCCACCTGGAGGAAATCTACCGAGACAAGTACCGACAAGTCAAAAGCCCACCTTCAAGTCCTACCGACAAGCCAAAACCACACCGGAGGCAGTCTACTGCGACACACATCGACAAGTCTACCAAGATGTCGACCGGCACGTCTAGCAAGAAGTCCACCGACATTCTACTGAATCCGCATGTCGAGAGCGGAACCTTGAAGTTGACTGGAAGGTCACCGAAGCGGACTTCCAAAGACGATTGCCGAGTCAATGCCACTTACCGATGACTACCGGCTGCAAAATATATACTCCAGAGCATGCCGAAGCACTGCACAGAGCTTAGAGAGCGCTAGCGCGCTTGAACTTGGTAAGTATAACCATCTTTAGAGAAGCTCACTTGCTAGATGTCAATGAATGAGACGAGACTACATGATTGACGTATACCATTGATGATTACCGACGGCTACGAGCGATGCCGGTAGCGGAAGCTCCCATCGATGCCAAGTCATGAGCAAAAGCTCTACCACCCTGACTGATTCCGACAACAACCTACGCCGAGATACACTAGCTACGAGTGCGGTACTGGATGGCAGGTCGCTGAATGAGTTCGGGAGTGGAGATAAGGAAGAATTGAGGTCCGAGGCTCGGGAGAGGAGGAAATGGGTCAATAGAGTTTCGGAACTCAGGACTGGAGGAAAGTTATCAATTGGGCTTTCCTTTCTTCGGTCTCTTCTCTACTCTTTTCCATCCTGTATAACTTCATTGGATCTCGGCCCGGTATAAATGGCGTCGGCACGGGTTTTACCACCTCCGGATCTCAGTCCATGGGAGGTGGCGTTTCCCTGTGCGCTGGATCCGCCGAAATATCACCCTGAGCGGAAGTGATCGGTAGCGGGACTTGTGTGTTTGTACGAGTACATACGCGACATGATTGTTTAATGCTTTCCTTTCCTTTTCTTTTCTCGTATACCGTTTATGCAGCCAAGGAGGTCTGCGCCTAAAGAGGGAGATAATGTAACGGCGGCACGTGCCCCGGGGCCGGGTAATGGCCACTCTATATAGTCAGCTCGCCACGAGCCTTAGATCTCTAGCGATAATCTTACCTTCACACATCTACATCTAATATCACTCGCATCCACGTTTGCAACCGTATTCCTATAATTACCATACGTATGCCTATGAGGCTGAACGCTGGCATACGCGCCCTTACACAAGTTGACAGTTTACATGGTGAACGCATATCTCGGATGTGTCGATGCACACGAAGCCAGAGGTGGCGCGTAGGGGATCGACTGAATGACTGTGTGTGGGTAACGCAATGCCTGGGGAAGTTATGTGGCGTGCTGAATGTTAGGGCGGTTTCAACGACCTAGGTATAGGTACTGTAAACGGCCCTATATCCTATTCTTTATGTTTATTTCTTTTAAGGGAAAGGTGCGGTCCCTTCCTCTTATCTTTTCCAATGGAAGCATTCAAGGGTCTTATGACTTCCTTTCCTATCTCCGGGCCAGGCACAGCGCTGACACTCTCCTGCTGCGGTCCTTCGTTCGTAATTCCGTTAAGTCAATTCCTTCGGTCTGAGTCCCGAAGGTCTTGAGGGGTTTCTTCCAATTCGCTTTCTTATTGGCTTGCCTTTTCACCACTCTAGTGGCTTGTCGGGTGATGCGTCCGATAGCTTTCCGTTCTTTCTTGGACTGACCCAATAGTATTTCACAATTATCGATGACCTCGTTATGGATGTCGGTCTCCGTTGTACAAACTGATTCTGAATCTGACAGGATATAATCTCTTTCAGGATCCTGAATATTCATAATGCAATCCGGATGTACGTCGGCAGGACCCAAGTGTATCATAGGTTCTAATTGTTCTTCAGGATGGCCGGAAGTACCTCGTGCTCTAAGGTTGTCGATATGGATCACTATTCCTTCCTGTAATCCGATAACTCCTGAGATCGACCAAACACCCTGCGCCAAGAAGATATAACGATTATCTCTGGTGTAAGATATAATCTTTTCCAAAGCATAAACGATGACGTCTTTATCGCTTGCGAAGGTAATGGTCATTCAGAGGATAATACTTCTCGGTGCGGGGCTGCCGCTACAGAAAGCTAATAAATATTATATATAAATAATAGGTAGATATAGGTATTATAAAAACACAATGATATATCAGATCATTCTTCACTGGTAGATTTCGCTGACTGTTTCGCTGCTAGAGCTTGTTCGTCTAATTGCCGGAAAAATGTGACCCTTAATATAGAAGTTCAATCGGGATGTTACGCATGCGCACCCATATGTCCATCCCATGATTTTGATAGCAACGTGCTTTGCATCTTACATTCCTTATCGTCCGCATGCATGCTAAGGGAAGCCGGCACAGAACACGCATAGTAAAGATTGCCACGAATCCCCAAGGTTATCGTGTTCATGTGTGTGCCGTATTAATGTGTTACACTACTGATAATAATCAGCCCACACCCGCACGATATCATATATCAGGGCATAATTTCAACTTGGACATCTCGTACTTGTATGGTTCGGTAATTGGGAACGACTGCCGACATAGCGACAGCCTTTTTGAGCTAATCAATTCTGTAGTATGATTGCATCATAGGTTTAGGTGGCGGACAACCACTACTATGCCGATGTAGATTCAATGACACGTATCTATGATACTTGTAGTTGCCAATCCGCATACGCCATTATGCGGGGATGCCACAGGTCTCATAATAGCAACAATGGCATAATCCCTCAATCACGCCGCTGCTCAGATCGGGACCATTCCCTTTGATCTGGGAGTTCCCAGTGCTCCGTTGACACATAAGTCAACGGTCTTAGGATCCCACGTACTAAGTTCAACTAAGGATTGCCGCATCTGCAGATCCGAACTTCTTTGCTCTACTCTGATCAGACACAATCCCTCTATCGTTGGAAAGTGAATCTGGTTAGGAATGACCCGCACGTCAGGGTTCTAGCCCTTCCGATCTGGCAAAGCAATTGTCTCCACAAATCAGCTGCCGCAGTGGATTCTTCAATGAATCCGCTTATCCGAAGCTAACCTAATCGAATCGAGTACCACTCATATCCAGCGAAAGGTAATCATGACTGAAAATTCTGAGGATGCCTAGGGCAGTCGTTTTGCAAGTCAGATAACCCAAGGGTTACTGACAAGTACCCATCATTGGTTATCCCAGGTTACATATACTCTGCTATGGGAGAACCTCTAACACTGAATGGGTGTCTTCTGTGGCAACCACAACGACTATTCAAATTCAAGCTCCAAAACGAGGATGGAGGTTTGGTTGAAGACTGGCTAGCCCTAGCGCTCAGAACGATACCTGAAAACCCAGGTAACTTGGATCCCGTCTTGGAATGTATACTGGTGAGAAAAACACCGGCAGCCGTTCCGTTGCGAGTTTTCAGCATGGGACACATGGTCAGCTGCGCAGAGGTGATTCCACAGATAGCTACTAGTACTAAGACAGGAGATGGACGGACTGAGCGATGGATTGACATTAGTCACATAAATGAAGTGACTTGGAATTTGTGTTAGCAACGGAACCAGGTAACCCGCCAGCGGTCCGGGTTTGGACCACAACAAGGTGTGGGTTCGGTTCCAGATCCGACTAGACATCACACCTGCTGACTCTTCGCGGGCTAAACCTGGACACGTACCCGTCCACCCGCAGGATTCACCGGGATTGGGTATACCCGTTGGTTCCAATCTCCAGTTCTGCGTGTCTGGTTTCACATTTCTGGTCGCATTCCGATAGGCTACTGATAATTCTAAAATATTGACTATGGCACTGCACGGATCCTTTTCGACGTATTAGCCGCCTTGATGTGCAAAACAAGCATACTAACTCGCGCAACCACATCCTGAAAATGAGCGTTGACAGTGCGTTAACGATATTTGTTCTTGCATCTTCGCTAATATAATTAGTACTTGATCAGAAGCATGTATCAAGCAGGAGATGGCAGCCTTTATCGGCAGATATGTAAGGTATATTCTAGCCCCATCCTCCCGGACAGTAACAACATATTTCATTTATAGAGCTACCACTAAGTATTCTTTAGCCTTGTAGCGTATATTAACATTCAAAACGATGTGTATGAACAATAACCGCCACATTGCACTGCGATGAACCATGAAGGAAGGCCAACAATCGTTGCCACTCCATTGATATTCATTTTGAAAATGGGGCAGGAAGTCTTTCACTTTCATTTTTGCCTATAAAGGAAGCCAATGATCAGTATATGACAAAGCGCAACTGGTCGCCCAGCAGATTACCAATGATACGTGACGAATAATCGTTGACACTCTGTTGACGCCCATTTTAATGATAGGGCAGGGAGGGTAATGCACTATGTTTTGCCTAAAAAGGAAGCCAAAAATTCATTTATGACTGACTACAACCTATCTGAGGTGTGATTTTGCAGGATGCATGACTAATAATCGTTGATGCTCCATTGACGCTCATTTTCATTATGGGGCAGGGAGGGTATTGCAATCTGTTTGGCCTATAAAGGCTAGCAAAGAGTGATTGATGACTAACTACAGCCTATCGGAGGTTTGATTCCCCAAGACGCATGACCGAAAATCATTTACGCTCCGTTGATGCTCATTTTCACAATGGGGCAGGGAGCGTATTGCACTCTATGATTCTTAGAAAGGAAACCAAAAATTCCTTTATGACTAACTACCACCATTCGGAGGTAAGATTTCGCAGAACTCATGACCAAAAATTGTTGACGCTCCATTGACGCTCATTTTCACAATAGAATAGGGAGTGTATTGGAATCTGTTTTGCCTATAAAGGCTGGTAAAAATCTGTTAATACCTGAGTACAACCTATCGGAGGTGTGATTGCCCAGCATGCATGACCAAAATATGTTTACGCTACGTTGACGCTCATTTTGCCATGTCTGTATCCACTATTTGCAATTATTTACGTTGGCACAGTCCATCATTCACATTGTTTTGGCTGCCTTTCTGGCATTTTCATTTACTTTCTTCTTAATTACTATATTGTTCTTTAATAATACATAGATATATATAATAATAATCTCCAAAATCGCGGGTTTTTCAGTCAATGCTCGTCATTAGTTGCAGGATCGTGCAATCTGCTGCTTTTGTCTTCAACATGAATGTTAGCCGCATTACCACACAACAGATGGTGTACTAACCATCATCAGTCAGTACATCTGGATCAACATCAGTATAGTCCTCGGTATACTCATCATGTTCGAAAAATTCCGCACTGTGAAGCGCGGTATTTGAGTACATATAGCCGAATGACAAATTGACGATTTCAGTCGGGTGAGCTCCAGAAGTGTTTCTGGTTGGGGCAGGTTGGGCAGGTGGTGTGCTGGGAGGAGGTGGAGTTGGTTGTGGAATCCGCACTCTGCTTCGGGCGGGTGGAGGTGCACCTGTTCGTTTGCGTATTCAGCATGTCTGCGGATTCTTGGCAGTGCCCTTTTGGTAAGGAAGCCAGCTGGATGTTTGGTTTTGACGAAGCTTTACCAGGTGTCTTTGTATCGCAGGCCTCACCTTGATATGCCCAGGACACTCAACACCCCTTTCATCTCTTCGGAGACCTCAGCGCGTGGTTTCTTATTGAGATATTTTGTTTCCCCTATTGCGGCGCGCAATAAGCCTTCTTTTGCAATTTTGGCCATATTCAATGCCAGGAACATGTCAGACTGTACCAGCTGTACCCGACCTCCTTGCCTTGCCATAGTTGCAGACATGTTGAAAACCTACAAGACATCAGTTCCTGCTTCTAACAATGAAATTCAGCTGTTACCTCCAACATATACTCTTCAGTAGCATCATCTAAGGTGATTAACGCCTGTTTTGTCCACTCTCACGGATGCTTATCCGGAAATTCATAGGCCAAAATCCCAGAGCTGACAACATCATGATGTTCGATTTCACAGCATATGCGGACAAATGGCTCGGCCGACCACGGAGGTTTTCCATTACGGGCAGCGATAAATTCGTTACGCAGCTCTCTATGGACACCCGCTGTACGTTATACACTTAATTGACCACCGATTGCCCCAGTATGGAAACACTCACATTCCACCACACGCCGCTTCTTACTTTTCCGGCTTCCAGTCTTGCGGATAATTTTAAAATCTGCATCCTGGCTCATATGTTTGGTGGCAGCATTGGCAGCGCCACGATGAACTACCTTTTATCTGCCCTGTAGTTGTGTGCCAAGAATATCCATATTGGATGTAGTGTCCACCGGTCGGCCAGTATTCGATTCACTCTCACCTGGCGGAGGTGGTTGTGTATCGACGATGTGCTGGTGTGGAATTGATGTGGAAGATGATAACGAGAGGAAGTGGGAAGCCCTGAGGACTATATTGTTAGCTTCATGTCAGAATGGAATATATAGCAGCCAACATGATCAATATGCTCAAGATGAATCTTACTGAGTATGGCTACAAGTTGCAGGGGATTCCCACCGCCCCACAATTTGCAAAATGTCGGTCTGATGTTGATTGTTTGTTAACAGGGATAACCTACAATGTCAGACTGCCGAAATTGCACAATTGCTAGATATTAATATGATGCAGGTCGAGAGAAAGCACGTCTGCTGATGTTTGTCCCAAATAATCCACAGGATATTAAATGAAAACGACGCTAAAATCATGTCATGAGGTAGGGTCAGCTTCACTATTCCTATTTTATTGACAGTAATGAGGGAGATTTTGCTTTGTTCAAGATGAGTAAACGTTATAACCCTGACATTAAAGACACAGCTTGCCTCGATATTGTCCAAAACTTTCAACTTCGAACATCTCGCCCAACAACCACGTCCGCGTGAACAACAATTGTCAATGCTTCGAAACAGAACTTTTCGCCACTTCCGCCAGGCAGATACGGTAAATTCACAAAGCAGTCAACCCAACGACCTCATCAAGCAAATGAAGGCAAGTACGGGTTGGAGGCAGAGAGAGTCCGAGCCCATGGAGCATTGCGCAGCTTGAGATCCAAAAAGAAGGTTGCGGAGGACAAGAAATGAGGATCGCACTTCTTAACCAACGAAGAGAATGTGATATGGATTGAGGATTTTGTTGAGAGAGAAACCCCTGTGGCCAGAAAGCGAGTTACAGACGCAGAGGCAGCGGTTCAACAAGAGAAGGACGATATGACCCGTGCTGAAATTGCAGGATTGATATCCAGAGAGCACGAAAAGACGTTCAAGGAGATGCTGGTTGCTATCGGATACAGTCTGAGTTATCCTGCAAGTTCTGACCCTAGGGAGGATGAGGAAGACGTGGATGATGAAGAGACTGAGCAGGGCAAGTTGAGCAAAGATGATGAACCCGGCTGGGTGATGGGGACAATTACCAAAACTGTACAGCAGTGCATGGAGATATTTAGGCAGAAGCAGATGAAGCTCGAAGAGTGACTCAACCTGGATGGGAGTATGCAGCTGACTACTTCCGTGAACCGTAAAAGATTTACGGCAGATGCAAATTCAGGATTCCGACAGTCGTTCACGTACAAACGAATAATGACGCTCCAGCACCTCCACCGACAACAATTGGACAGCTCATGGAGAGTCTTTCCATTGTCCCAGGAATATAGCAAAGGCCGCCAGGGACTTCATGACCAGGAGGTAATCATATCAGGTCAGCTTCGGAGAAGCCGCAGTCAAATAGGAGCATACCTAGTGGAGAGACAGCTGTGGAGCCCGATTCGTCCACGCTGCTGATAGCGAAGCCAGTTGAACGAGGAAGCTTTTATGCCTGCATATAGCGTCCGTCTAATTACCATATAGGTATTGGATTCCGACAAAGAGATGCTGACAGCTACCGCGTCTGCGGAAGATTTGATATGCAAACTGTAATTTTTGAAGTCTGATCGGGTAGAAAAGCAGGGTGTTTACCAATTTTGCTCAGTGTCAGCTATTTGATGATTTCAGTGACCACATTGTGAGACAGATTAATTAGTCTGTGCATGTGCGAGGATTGAACACACCATGTGAATGTTCTTGAATCCAAATCAGGCTGTAAAACGGCCTAAATGTGCAGTTTCCTTCTGCATGTAACTGTTAAGCGACAAAGCAAAACCAATATTAGTGATGAAATATGATAACAAAATTTAAGTGAATGATGTCATACATGTCAATATAATTGTGGTTAGGGCGCATGATGAATTAATCTGAACGACAACCGTCATGCTGAATTAATCCATTTATCCAACTGCATAACACCCCGCACAGAACTGGTGCACATGGTTGAGATATTCGAAATTGCTTCTGGTACATGATAGAAATTGAGCAGAAGGAGCTGGATAAGGAATGGTGAGGAAGTCAAGCTATATATACCAAAAACTAGTGAAATGATCTACATGCCGTCAATTGCCGGCTGAAAGCGCGAGAATATAATAGGGTAATGTCATTTTTCACTCAGAGAGCATTGATAGCAGTTGATCAGAAACTGAGAGGTAACAAAACTCCTGGATGCAAACGATAATGCATACAAACGTAATACTGGATGTCAAAAATGTGTATATGATTCGTTGGGTAAAATACTTGAGTGTATAAAGGCGGTTTTGATGTCGTTAATATCAGCGTCAACAGAGTGTCAACGATTGTAAGTAATACACATTCCGCAATTGATGGGCTGCATTGTCACATCCTTCCACAATGAATATATCAGTCGGCTTTATTGCGAAAAAAGCCAATGACGCACTCGTTGCCACATCCTAAAAATGAATCTCAATGGAGCATCAACAACTTTTTGCATTGCATCATGATATATGCAGTAGGCTGTGAGGTTACAGAATGTCATAATCGAACTATCGGCCTCCTTTCAATAGAACAATGGTGGTAGCAATATTTCTACTATGTCCTAAAAATGAGTGTCAACAGAGTGTCAACGACTTTTGGCCTTGCATCTTGGAATATGCATGGGCTGTGCGGCGTCTTTACTCCATAATCGTGCTATCGGCCACCTTTCAATGCAACAACACTGGCAACAACATCGCTACTATGACCTAAAAATAACTGTCCATGGAGCATCAATGACCTTTAGCCTTCTATCATGGAGAATCCTAGGGCTGTCCGGCGACATTGATCCATAATCACATTATCAGCTACTATTCTACGCGAAAACGGTTGCAAAGACATCGCTACTATGTTCTAAAAATTAGCGTCAATGGAGTGTCAACGACTTTTGGCCATGCATCTTGGACAATCCGAGGTCAGTGCACAGATATTAACACATAATCGGACTATTGGCCGTCTTGCTCAGCAAAAATACTTTTGATGACATCGTCATTATGCCCTCAAAATGAGCATTATTGGAGCATCAACGATTTGAGGCCTTCCTTCTTGCAAAATCAAGGGGCTATACGAGTACAATGATCCATAATAGCACTATCGGCGGCCTTTCTAGGCAAATATGCTTAGGATGCAATCGTAACCATGTACCAAAATTAGCCTCAATGGAGCGTCAATGAGTTTTGTGCTGGTGTCATCGATAATTTTACTGGAATGGAACGCAGGTATACCACCATGAACCTATCAGCAGTCTGTATTGGCAAATATGCATATGACGATGTCCCATCCACCTCCTACAATTGAGTGCCCACGGTGCGTCAAGGCTCCAAACGCTACACAGCAACAAAGTGCATTATGCTGGTCCTAAATGGTGTTTTACTCAGTCAGTTGTTGCAATCCATTGTGGTATTCAACTTCACACATATGCATTCAATGTCTTACTGATCAGATGATTTTCCTCGTAGCCGTAGAGTCAATATTGAAGAACCCGCAGTCTGCTTGGCCTTATAGTTAATTTCGGCATGCTTTCGAGTCGAATTACACAGCTTCCTAATTTCTACTGCCATGTTGGATACACAATCTTTGAACACCTCATTGCTTGAGGTTATGATATCATCCAAGAATGAAGGTGTCTTTATTTGCGATTTGAGCGAGCTTACGTTGCACAGCATCTTCGATGCATGGTGGGCTTCAATCAATGTAGGCTCAAGGCGGCCTATTGCTTGAAAGAATTATAGATATGGGCCTTCATGGCGATTCGATTTGCACTGTGGAATTGAGGAGACAGGCAACCATGGCATCATATGTATCGTTTGCCATCAAGTTCTTTGCCATCCATCACAACATGGGACAAGCTCAATGGGCAAACACTTACTGGCAACAGCTCACATTGCAAAGGTAAACGAATTCACAGAGTCAGAGGTCACTGAATTGACTGGTTCGACGGTTGATGACATAGTTTTGGGCATCCTGAAGAGGTAAGGATGTCGAGGAATCACAAAAGTAAGTTTGCAGAGGAAAATCATATTTGATATCCAGGCTAATCCATATTGACCGAAATGACACACAAAATGTTCCAAACTTGCAGCTAAGGACTTTGTCGCTTGCGAATTTCACCAAGACACGTGGAATCGCGACGTTATGTTTGGAATTGTTTCTGCACATATTCCACGGAACCCAATATCAAATCTTGAGCTACGGCGGTCATGTAAGGCATTGCGCAATGACCTTGGTGCGGCCGTCTGCTAAGACCCTTTGTAACATTTGCCGGCGGGACTATGCACTGAGAGTCGATGCAATTAAGAAGCAATTGCCGGTACGAAACAAAGTGAGTTTAACTTTGGATGGGTGGGCAACAGCAAACAAATTGGCCATAAGCTTGGTCATTGCGTACTATATAGATCGAATTTGTGCACTGAGTGAGGGTCAACTCGGTTTCGCTGAGATCGATGGCCTGTTCTATTCTCGTCTCGAAAGCCAACAAAGCATGACAGGTCAAGGGCCAACATACTGGAACATGGCTGCCCATACATTTGAAGGACGTGCTTGATTGTTTTGAGCTTACCGACAGTCGTTTGGTTGGTTTTCCAACTGATAATGCTTTCTCAAACTACTCGATGACATGCGAGCTGCAATATACCCTTGAGGCCTCTGGAAACGAGTGGCCAGCATTGAAAACCCACATGCCATGCATGGCACATGTCATACAGCTCGCATTAGGTGCATCCATGAGCAGTCTTCGTATAAAAGGCCACACCAAGTCTTGGGATTCCCATGAGTGTGATCAGCAATTTGGAGAGAATGAACGCATGGATTTTGGGAAGAGTCAGAGACTTCGAAAAGAGGGTAATGCAACAATCAATAAGGTGTCTACCATGAGACCAGGTTTAGCAAAGATAATTGAGAAAGTATGTATTTCATGATGATTTGATAATCCTAAAGATGACCTTCATCTAGCAAAGAATGCTTGCTGTATTAATTACCCTAACACCTGGTCGCCGAAATGAGTTTATTGACTGTCAAAACGATCAAGTCTACATCGCAGTACTTCAGATGATGGATACCAAGACACGTTTCAACTCTACAATCGAATTACTCAAGCACGCCTACTGGGTAGGGGAATTCACACACGACTGGCTTCCAATCCCAAAATACAGTCAATACCGGCAGCAATTCACAACTCAGGACGAATGGATGATTGTCAAGTATGTCTTGGAAGTATTGAGGCCATTTCAATATTGCACACTTTGGATGTCGAAGAGGCATACAGTGAGATTACATCATGTTTCCACAGTATACAACGACTAGTTCACTCACATGGATGGTGTGATGCGTGCATTGGCCAGGAAGAAGACTCAATGAAAGAAAGACTTGTTCTTCGCTGTGAAGTTAGCTCGACAGAAGCTTTCCAAATACTACTCTGAATGGACTACAACGACTGGCATGCTTTGGATTTCCGCACATATCTTCGTTCCTTTCAGCAAGTTGCAATCGTTTAGAAAGTGTGACAAGGGAATGGATATGAATCCTGAGGAAGAGACATCCTACACAACACAATACCAGGAAGCCTTTCTGAAGTATGTGGAGAATGAATACTGCACCAAGCTTGGACATGTACCGGTAAGTAAACTCGAAACCGTACCAAGCCGCAATCTTGTCCCCTACGCAACGGCTTCAGGGTCCTATCAATCATTCTTTGACCCATATGACTCATCCAGCGATGATGATGAATACTTAACCCCTACCAATGTGACTGAGACAACACACGGACGAAGCGATCACGCAGCCCGCTTATTGACCACTGCCAGGCTCTATTTGAATTCGCCGCCTGAAACCCCAAAGAAGTGGGGAGAAATTAATCCAAATCTCAATGATTACGACTCCAACCAAATGGAGATTAGCAATACATTTTGGCTACCGGACATAACCGATTGGTGGCGTCAACAGGAGTAAACGCACTTAAAGTATGTCGATTTCTCCAATGTGCTGCGCGACATGTTCTCTATCATATTACAAGGTGCTGGAGTGGAGACCAGTTTTTCCCTTGGCCTAGACGTTATTGGCTGGTGGCAGTCAACAACCACAAGCGAGACCCTTCCCGAAAAAGTCGTCATAATGCAGTTTGCTCATGTCAATAACGGGATTTTGGCAGGCACTGACCCAGAATTGGACACCACAAACACAGAAAACAAATCGGAAATGAAGAAAGAGGCGGAGCAAAGGAAATTGAACAGAATAGCCACGGTTCATGACATTTTGGAGATGTGGCAGGGCAGTGAAAATCTGTGTACAACACTGAAAGAATCTCGCGGTCAAAACAAGTAAATGACCGCTGTAGGATACATTTCAGTCACAGAAGAGATCATAAAAGCATCCTGGTCACTCTTTCAACATGATGGTGCCGCTGCATTTAAATTGTCAGAAAGATCACCTTTGCCACCCATCTTGTCTGCAAAGGACCTCCCTGAAGGAAGAACTCAACTCTTGAATGTCGGCAGAATCTGGAGAGCCTACCGTCTTCCAGTCGAAAGCGATGATGATAGCTCACCACAAACCATTTCGGACATTAATGATTGGCTGAACTGGACTGGCGACTCGGCAAATCCAAATGACAGTGAAGAGGATTGCGCAGCAGACGATGAATGTGATATAGAGCACCACAATGGCATCGAGGATTCGAAATGCCCAGAGCGGCAGGATGTGAGTGCAGCGCCAAATGTGCCCGCATCGGTTCTGAAGACACCGGAGTCAAGAAGACAGGCCGAAAAGGAGCTATTCACAGTCAATGTAGTTGAAACACGGAGAACTAACGGAGGGAAGAAAAAGTTGGGCAGAATGTGTCAATTGTACCCCAGCTTTATGTAGCTAGACCGAGAGTTTCAGTTAGAGATATATCATTGGTGAATGGTAAGAAGCAGCTGGTGAATATAGGTTTCTAAATAGATGTATAGCAGGCACAATGAATCTTTTGGCATGATACATCATTTTTAGTCCTGTGAGAGTGAACAGTGCAACATTGTTGCACTGCTTGGCTTTGCCACAGGGCCGAGTCACAATCAGGCAGAAAGACAACCAATAAAGTCAAATCAGGATGAAAACAATCATCGACGGCTGCAGATGTTAAATGGACAATCCATTAACATGAGTGTCAACAGAGCGTCAACGATTTGTGGTCTTGTAAGTATGGTAATTCGCCAGTCACTTGGTGGTTGTTATGCATAACAGACGTTCTGGCAGCTGTTATTGGCAAAAGAGATAGCAATATAGTCACGACCCCATTCTGCGCTTGAGCGTCAACGGCGCATCAAAGATTTGTGGTCTTGTAATTACTGTAATTAACCAGTGACTTGGTTGTTGTTATGCATAACGGAAGTACTGGCAGCTTTTCTTGGCAAAAGAGATAGCAATACAGTCACCACCCCATTCTTAGCTTGAGCGTCATCTGAGCGTCTACGATTTGTGGTCTTGTAAGTACGGTAATTAACCAGTGACTTATTCATTCTTATGGATAACGGACGTATTGGCTGCTTTTATTGGCCAAAGAGAGAGCAACATGGTCACTGCCCCATTCTTAGCATGAGAGTCAACAGAGCATCGACGATTTGTGGACTTGTAAGTACAGTATCTACGGAGTCACTTGGTCGTGCTGATGCATAACGGACGTATTGGCCTCTTTTATTGGCAAAAGGGATCACACCACAGACATCGCCCCATTCTTAAGATGAGCGTCAACTGAGCGTCAACAATTTTTAGCTTTGCATCTGGAGTAAGATATGTTCCAATCGGTTGCGGATATCCATTTATGAGATATTGGCAGCGTTTACTGGCAAACACAGCAGGGACATGTTCCCTGCAGGATGCCGAAGATGAGCGTCAACGTAAGGTCAACAGTTTTAGGACTTGCATATTTCATAATCAAGGCATCGCGCGGATCTTCGCGTGCATAACTGTCTTACTAACTGCCTTGCCAAACAAAAATACCATATATCGAAAGTGAAATGCAGATACCAAATTACTCGATATTTCCAACTACTAAACAAGCACAAGCACATTGTTGGTTGCTGAAAACACGATTTTGATAAGATACTATTAACACACTCCCACTTCAAGAGCCTTATATGAATCTATAAATGGACCAGCTGGGCAACCCGCTGACAACCCGCCCAATTCAGATGGGTTGGGGGTTTTCCATCGAACTGTACCAGAGTGGGCAGTTCGAGTTTACTGACGACCCGGACCCCGAATTTGGCAAAGGTTGGGTGTGATCCCGGACACGGACCCGAAGTGACGGTGCAGAAACATTGGTAACTCTAGTTGGAATGATCTGTATAATTAGTAAAGAGAGAATTGCATTTTGCGTATAGGTCGAAGAAACCATAGGAGAGATTTTCACAACTCCACCCATCGCATTGAAATCCTGATGCATGCGTGTACCCAATAATCCCAATCAAACATAAGGTTCCTGTTAGCCCCAATGCCAGAATGTTCCTTTAAAATAGGAGACTGACAGAGTGAGAAGAACTGATGCAACCGAGATTGGAGGGTGAAATGCAATATGACGCGTGGCATTGAGACCACGTGCCGAGAAATCCGCCACCATGTTGTCTCTGATGGCGCTGACGGAGTGCACCCAGTCTGACTGAGCAAATCTGCCTGGACGGAAATATTTTTCGCTGATGGTGCTTGAGTGTTGCTCGCACAACAGCTATTGATCAGCAATCCAAGCCAGCCAAACACAACATGGGTCAGCTTGTTCTCATCATACTGCAAATGATCTAGCCGGGTTGGCTGCAGGCTCACTTGACACCTGAGTGGCCAAATACAATCTGGAGAGGCTCACCGTCTGGTAGTTGGATGCACTCTGGGTCGGCTGGCTGTCGCATGTGTGGAGTCAATCGAGACAGGCTTGCTCACTGCTGGAAGGTTACAATATGTATGGGTTTCCCTGGCTGGACATGATCTTGATGTGATCTAGGCAGGCTGGCTATTAAATATCTGGAGACTATTATGAAGGGTTGACTGGCTAGCTGTCTGCTGACTAGACATAGACAAGATCGGCTAATGGTATTTCAACATACTGATCGCGACATGCTGACCGTGCTCAACTGAATATCATTTAGATGGGCTGACTTTTGGCCAGCTAGAGACGATCTGGACAATACTGACATACTCACTCTGAGATCATTGAGTGATAGCTTGATATAATCTCCACAGGATGGTTATCAACTGACTGAGTGCAATCTGGACAGGCTGGTTCTTGACTGGCTGTAGGAACTTTGGATAGGCTCACTCGGTGCTGGCAGAAATCACTCTTGATGGGCTGGCTCGCAGCTGGTTGAATTTCTTGGGATGTGTAGTTTAGCATTCTTTTTTACCGAAGGGGGTGGCGAAGCTGCCACCATACCTAGTAATAAATATATGCATCATAAAAATCAATTAATATATTAAGGTCTTCGTGTATAGGTAGATTTCGGACTGGGCACATCAACAGCTCGTTCTGCTCATCAACTGGAAATATGTGATCCCTTTTTATAGTCTTGATCGAAGGTTTGTTTACCGATACTGGCAATGTTGGATTCTGTGTTGATGTATGATAGCTCCATTGCGATTGCAACTTACATTGTTTACAACGTATGTGGTAATAGATTTCAACATTTCCCTTTGAATATTTGTATTCTTGCCATGTGTGCTTTGGAAGTGTTACGGTCCTGATTACTTTCAGGTCATCCAATGCTTGATATCAAAGTTCGACACACCTGATCAGAACTTCAACCTTGATATCTTGCTTCCTATCTGTTCAGTGTTTGGTTCGCTGATGACATTCATGTAATGTTGCATATCCTCTATTTATCAATGGGTTGGCTACTCAATGCTGTAATTGCCACATTGATTAATAACTCATCCTGATTAATTGCAAGGCATTTTAATGTGGATATTTGGCAGAGCACCAGATATTTAACCAGTGACCAACTGAGACTCTGCAAACAGATTTGCTGACACGTCACTGTGATACTGCAATGCATGGGGTATCAATTGAATGATCTCGATTACTTCAGGATTCCTATCATCAGCCAATGAGAATACACCCTCCGACACACTCATTGTTAGCTCCCAACCTTCCGTACACCTAGGAGTACCACAACTAGTTGACAAGGCTTGGTGAATCGGCGTGCAGATTCCCACATTGTCGCAAATTGCATCATCGTCTGCAGCATACACTGCTCTGCATTATCACTACTTAATTGCCTGTTGTCCCACTAGATAAGGTAAATATGGATAGCCAATAATTATGGGAACTGCTGATGGTTTTTTACATGCCGGCTATGGCTGCATAATTGCATTATCATCATTCAATACGCTAGTAAGGAGATACCTATCACTAATTGTTTGATACACGCCTGATGTGTATTCCCACTAAACACCACTCAGCTAACAAACATGATAATGTATTGGCAGGTTGGTGTTTTCTGTGTGATGTAACTTGATCTAGAGTACTCCACAACAAGTACCTGCTTCAATCGATCATGTATCATTACTGCTGCTCAGAGTCAACCTTCAACACGCTCTATCCAATGCACCAGCTGGGGCAGCTGGCAATATGAGCAAAACTGTTCCTGATGTAGTTTCTTCAAGAGAAAGTTGGCAAATCTCAATCTGATGTATTCAATCAGGTTAAGCTTGTAATGTATGTAACTCACTATATAGAGAGTAAATGGTCCTGATACACTATATTCCTTGTTGTTGCTGTCTAGAATTCCTGCTCTGAGAGTGTCTTATATGCATTTCAGTAGCTGCTGGGTAATACACTGCAGTTGAGTTAACCAGGTGAGACAATACATGATCAGTTGTCACATGCATTATTAACAAGAGACTCACTCTGACCGCTGCTGAGTGTGATGGCCGCATAAACTAGCCACGAACAGAATTGTCCACATTCTATAGTCCACACACAATTTCTGCGTTGAAATTCAAAAGTTATGTGAGCAATTCAAAATGTATGGAGATTGGAAGAAGAGTCAACAAAGGGACCTTCAACACACCTTTCAAGCAGTTTCTCAACCACAACACACTTGTTCTTGACCAGCCCTTATCAATATCAATGTTTCTCATGGTAGTGCAGATGCTGACCCGATTCAGATTAAGCTTATAGGCTGCTACAACAGTTGTGTATTACCAAGAAATGTAGTCCATGAATGTGGTTTGATGGTTTGCAGGCACCAGAGTCTCGTCCTGTTTAATGGTGTCAAAATTGTAGGACGTAGCTGTAAGTGATTAGGGTAGGGAAGTAGAGGAAAGTGTGCAGCGCATGCTTTGTTCGTTTGGCACGGATTCTGGCATGGATGGATCCAACATTTTGACATAGTAATTGCAAGAAATCAACAATCAATTTCATAGATATTCTTCCATAGTAACTAAAGTGCAGGTGTCTAGAGACACTGTATAATGTCATCAACTTTATCAATGTCAGCTAATATATCCAGTGGCAGGTCAGTGATATCCGATAAGATACAATATTGTGGATTGTCATCCATACATTGTGTATACTTGTGGTCACAGGCATTGTGTATATGTTGGCCCAAACGCAGGAAAACAAGAAAAGGCGAAAGAGGGGACAAGAGAATAACATATTGGATCATCGTAGCCTTAGCAGCAGAACACATGATGAAGGCAGTCTGATGGAAATGGCTGATTGCGACACCGTGTATTCCAGCATGTTTATCATGCAATGCAGTAATCACCTGAATGAGTTTGTAAACACAGTCTTACACAGCGCTGTTAGGCATTGCCATTTCTTCCGTGTTAATGATATCTGATTCAGAAAATCAGGGAACAGATTGGACATTTAGCTTCATGTTGGAGTGAAGGTTGAAATTACATTGTCAAGTGTCAGTTAGAGTGTACAACAAGTCCAGAATTGTTGTGGGTATGGACTTGCCTGGGAATCCGGTATTTCGAATGTAGAGTAAGCTATTCAACCACAGCCATACATTATTACACTCAGAGCCATTGTTCCCATGATCACAGGGATACAATTTTCAGATGATTGTTTTGTGCAAAGCGCAGATGCTATGCATGACATCCCATGGCAAGGTCTCCAATGCATATAGAAGTCAGTGTGTATCACACAACTCGATGTTATGATAGTTTAGAGTACTTGAACTGATGCTATGTGCTGTAGATACCTCCATGATTTCATGTGGTCAAAAGTATGTAATTGTATGTTGATTGTTGCTCCAAAAGATGCATAGTGGAATTTATGTGTCATTCTTTATCCACAGAGGTCATGGTGCCCAATGATGGATAAATTGAAATCACTCACTGGAAGTCCATGCTAAATTTTTCTCAATGAATCTATGTACCCAGGTTCGGTGAGACCAAATTTTTCTGAATAGTCAGCTGCAATTTTGTCTTGGTATGTTTCCCACAGTTTCAATGGTGAAGGGGGAATTGGAATCATTAGTGACACATAAACAAATTATAGAGTTTTCAAGGCATAATGGAATGCCATGGTCACTTGAAAGCAATTTTCACCTTAATCGATGTTTCCAAATAGATCAAACTCTATTGCAGCTTTCTAACAAATGGGACAAATAATACCATTGGCTGAGTTGAGTTCTTCATAACTGTATGCCACTGTGTTTAGGAGTAGAGCATGTAAATAGAACACCTCACATTGCCGTGGTGAAATGAAAACTTGTCTGCATACAAGATTTTCAGCCACTCAGGTAGAAACACTTTTGGGGATATTAATATGTGGAGGTGACTGCTCCAATCACAGGTTGGAGCCAAGAGGAATAGTGCTGTTTCGAGCGAGCGGTATGTGCCACTACTGGCTAGAGAATTCAGTGTACTTGAGAAGTTAAACTTTCTGAGCTGCTAGACAGGCAAAGTATATAAATACATCAGGAAAAACATATTCTGTCACGTGTAATCTACCGCAGGCTATATGGCCTACCATTACCTCCCGTAACACCAATAACACTGCATAGTGAAACACACCCCAGAGCTGGTTTCGGTAATGCACGATAATAGAGCTGTAACTGACCGATAGCCTAAGTGAATTATTACTATAATATGACTGTAGCACATGTCTTATATACTGCAGTTTATGGATAATACTATATATTCAAGAGTTATTTATTTATTTACTACTGACATGTATACACTCTGACTCTCATGACTCCAACAAGCTCACTCCCACGACTGACATGCTCACTCTAACAACTCTGACATACTCGCTCCCACTCCAACTCTGACATGCTCACTCTCACCTCTGACAATCTGGCTTCGCTGACAGCGGTGGAATGCTCACTCTCACCTCTCTGACAATCTGGCTTCGCTGGGAGCAAGCTGTTAGTGGTGGATCTGGTTTCGCTGATTGCAGTGGATCTGGTTTTGCTGGGAGCAAGCTGGTAGTGATGGAATGCTCGCTCTCACCTCTGACAATCTGGCTTCGCTGGGAGTAAGCTGTCAGCGTTGGAATTCTCACTCTCACCTCTCTGACAATCTGACTTCGCTGGGAGCAAGCTGTTGGCGGTGGATCTGGCTTCGCTGGTAGCAGTGGATCTGGCTTCGCTGGGAGCAAACTGGTAGCGGTGGAATGCTCGCTCTCACCTCTGACAACCTGGCTTCGCTGGGTGCAAGCTGTTCGCGGTGGAATGCTCACTCTCACCTCTCTGACAATCTGGCTTCGCTGGGAGCAAACTGGTAGCGGTGGAATGCTCGCTCTCACCTCTGACAACCTGGCTTCGCTGGGTGCAAGCTGTTAGCGGTGGAATGCTCACTCTCACCTCTCTGACAATCTGGCTTCGCTGGGAGCAAGCTGTTGGCGGTGGATCTGGCTTCGCTTGTAGCAGTGGATCGGGCTTCGCTGGGAGCAAGCCGGTAGTGGTGGAATGCTCGCTCTCACCTCTGACAATCTGGCTTCGCTGGGAGCAAGCTGTTGGCGGTGGATCTGGCTTCGCTGGTAGCAGTGAATCTGGCTTCGCTGGGAGCAAACTGCTAGTGCTGGATCTGGCTTCACTGGTAGCAGTGGATCTGGCTTCGCTGGGAGCAAGCTGGTAGCGGTGGAATGCTCACTCTCACCTCTCTGACAATCTGGCTTCGCTGGGAGCATGCTGTTGGCGGTGGATCTGGCTTCGCTGGTAGCAGTGGATCTGGCTTCGCTGGGAACAAGCTGTTAGTGCTGGATCTGGCTTTGCTGGTAGCAGTGGATCTGGCTTCACTGGGAGCAAGCTGGTAGTGGTGGAATGCTCGCTCTCACCTCTGACAATCTGGCTTCGCTGGGAGCAAGCTGTTAGCGGTGGAATGCTCACTCTCACCTCTGACAATCTGGCTTCGCTGGGAGCAAGCTGGTAGCGGTGGAATGCTCGCTCTCACCTCTGACAATCTGGCTTCGCTGGGAGCAAGCTGTTAGCAGTGGAATGCTCACTCTCACCTCACTGACAATCTGGCTTCGCTGGGAGCAAGCTGTTGGCAGTGGATCTGGCTTTGCTGGTAGCAGTGGACAGTGTTCTCAACCGTCCCGTCCGACGGCCGGGGACGGTAGTGCCGTCCGACATCATAGCCGGACGGACGGGACGGCGTCAAGGCCGTCCGTCTCGTCCTTACTCAAGACGGACGGAATATCGACCGTCATCCACCGTCATCGGGCGGTTACTGTATATCTTTACCCGTGACATCGTGGGTGCAGCAGGGCTTAATCTTTGGAGCAATAGAGTCTGACATGGTACGCATGGAGAAGATGCTCACGGATCTTGCATCATGGTCAGAGTAATCATTCCGTTTTACATATAAATTTTGTTATGTACACTAAGATCCATGGATATCGGTGGATGACCACCGGGGACGGCTCTTCTCCGTCCCCGGCCGTCCATTCCGTCAGTCCCCGTCCTGCCTCAAAAAGACGGCACCGTTTCCGTCCTACCCTCGGACGGACGGCATGACACCGTCCCGTCCCGTCCTGAGTAGTTCCCGGACGGACGGGACGGTTGAATTCACTGGCAGTGGATCTGGCTTCGCTGATAGCAGTGGATCTGGCTTCGCTGGAAGCAAGCTGGTAGCGGTGGAATGCTCGCTCTCACCTCTGACAATCTGGCTTCGCTGGGAGCAAGCTGTTAGCGGTGGAATGCTCACTCTCACCTCTCTGACAATCTGACTTCGCTGGGAGCAAGCTGGTAGCGGTTGATCTGGCTTCGCTGGTAGGGGTGAAACTTGCTTCGCTGGTAGCAGTAGATCTGGCCTCGCTGGGAGCAAGCTGGTAGCGGTGGATCCAGCCACGCTGGTAGAGGTGAAACAGGCTTCGCTAGGAGCAAGCTGGTGGAGGTGGATCCGGCTTCGCTAGAAGGGGTCAAATTGCCTTCGCTGGGAGCAAGCTGGTAGCGGTGGATCTGTGTTCACTGGTAGGTGTGAAACTGGCTTCGCTGGGAGCAACTTACCTCTGACAATCTGAATTTGCTGGGAGCTAGCTGGTAGTGTTGGATCAGGCTTCGCTGGTAGGGGTGAAACTGGCTTCGCTGGTAGCAGTAGATATGGCCTCGCTGGGAGCAAGCTGGTAGCGGTGGATCTGTCTTCCCTGGTAGGGGTGAAACTGGCTTCGTTGGGAGCAAGCTGGTGGAGGTGGATCTGGCTTCGCTGGAGGGGTGAAACTGGCTTCGCTGGTAGCAGTAGATCTGGCCTCGCTGGGAGCATGCTGGTAGCAATGGATATGGCTTCGCTGGTAGCACAGAGTCTGGATTCGCCATGAGCTGGCACGAAGCTTTGGATCAGGCCTCGCTCCCACCACTCTGACATCCTTGGTCTCACCACTCTGACATACTCGCTCTTACCACTCTGACAATGAGGGTTCGCTTGGAGCAAGCTGGTAGCAGGGGATCTGGCTTCGCTGACAGTGGGCAGAGATGTATAACTTACCGCTCATGGAGAAATTATGTAAGAGTAAAATACCCAATGGTGGTGATGGTAATGGTGGTGATGTTAATGGTGGTGATGGTGGTGGAGATGATGATTGAAAAATGGTGGTTGATAGAATGCATGCAATATGAGAAATCTGCTTCATTCTGTAATTAGGTATTTCCCACGGTAACACTCAGATAGCGTTGGCATAACACTTAGATATTCGCTGAAGTAAATGGTAGAGAGCGGAACTCTATAGTAAGCAACGGTAACACACTAGTAACAGGGATAACGTATTTCCGTTATAGTTACACAGAAATATGTCCCAACGTAGTCTGCCGGTGGTGGATATGTTGCCATCATTAGGATGCATCTACTGGATGATTTCTCCAGCTAAGTGAACAGGAAGGCATGTGACCACAGGAAATTTTCCGGTGGTGCCATAGCTGAATATCCTGCAAGTAGCTTCAGAAACATTAACCTACAGAGAGTTGACTAAAGTTTTGATTTAATGAGTGGCACTGTCGGGTTGGTTGGGATCTGTCATTATGTATCTTTTATTTTCAGAGCCTTTAAACAAGTATTTGTAAAGGAGAGAAAGATGTTAACTGTATATGTGACATCTACATTGATGGGGAAGTCCTTGAGTTCTGATAAAAAAGGCATATCCAAAACCCCAATTTTGTTGCCTGCATGTGGCACCTGAAGACAACCCTACCAGAGTCATCAACTTCCATACTCTCCTGACGTTGCTTTGGAATGTTGTAAACCCATTTGTGATTCCTATAGGAGGAGGTGCTTGGTGATGACACGTGGTTATTGTGCTACATGTTGTATTCCCAAACCTTGTTGTGTAGAGAGAGATTTTCCTTGAATTTTGGCTGCTCAGCTTTGATGACCTAATCAATCATTGCAAAGAGTAGTTCAGTTGATACGCGAGTTCTGTAATCAACAATTAGCAACGGACTTTTGATCAGTGTAGGTTATCAAATACTGGTACTTAGTATGTAATGACCTTTAAGACTATGTGGGCATGTGGTTAGCCTCTGTTTTGAAATTTAATAACCCGAACCTGATTCACTATCTTGTGTATAATTGCCCTGGGACAACTTTTACAAGGGTATTGTTACAGTTGTGGTAGCATAGTAAGGAAACAGTGTTTATCATCAGTAACATTCATCCCTTGGATTGTCAAGCAGCTATGCCCAGCTAGTCCCAAGCACTTTGAGCAAGATAGAAATATTCCTTTATCTTAGGCCGGTTTGTGTTCATTGAAATGGTAATGAAAAGCCAACAGCTCCCAAATTCACAGCAGAGAGCCAATCAATCAGCCACCTGTCCTGCAGTGCATGCTCTTGAACCAATTCAATCAGAACCTTGATTGTAGACTATGGCTGTCTCAACATCAACCCTTTTCATGATACCCTGATGTCTACAATCCAAATATTAGTATTCCATTAATAAAAATTGATCAACCCAATATTCATATATTACTATTCCAAGACAATGAACGTGGTAGTCAAGTTGGACTTAAACTTGGTAGTGAGACATGATTTTGCTTGACTTAGGATGAAAATCTATTCACCATCATGGGAAACCATGGAGACAGAGGAGTGGGGACTGAAGAGGATAATAGTGACTTAAAAGCACATTGAGAAATTCTGCGTTGTTTGAGGTTAGTGTTAGCAACGGGTCCGGGTAACCCGCCCGCGGTCCGGTTTTTGGACGGCGTTTCGGTTTTGTTCGGGTCGTTACCTGGCCGAAAACCCGAACTGTTATGTCTTGGCGGGTTTGTTACCTGGACCGAACCGAAACCCAGTGTTTTTTGGCTGGGTAGGAACCGGACCGCGGGTCCATTTTGCGGTTCCTACATTTTTGGCTCCAATGAAGTATTTGAGTTCTGATCGTATCATGACATGATGTATACGTATATTGTGTAGTGTAAGCTGATCTTTCACCTCCCGCTTTCAGAATTGAGATCCGATTGATATTCGTTGAGTTACTGTGAAATAAGCGTAGATTTTCACCAAACTTCGCGCGTTTTCGACAGCGACTCAACGAATATTGGTCGGATCGCAAATCTAAAAGCGGGAGGTGAAAGAGCGGCTAAAACTGCACAATCTGCATATACCTCATGTCATGATACGATCAGAACTCAAATACTTAATTGGAGCGAAACAGCTGGGCTTGCAATGGCCGGGTTTTGAGGTGGAAACCGGCCCAAATGCTAGCGGTCCGGGTTTTTCATGTGGTAAAACCGTTGCCACGGTTCGGTTCCGGTTCCAACCCTAACCCGGAACCGTACTAGCGGGTTGGAACCGTTGCTAACACTATTTGAGGTTATATCATAAGGCTACTCATTCCAGCTTGAAAGTACTGAAACAGAAATAGTTTTTGTGTCTAAGATTGCAGCATTCTCAGTAAACAATACACATTAGTATTTCAGTTCAAAAGGATACAGAACTAGAAGTAGTTGATTATGAAGGCGAGGGCAATTTCAAAAAAAGACAAGTCAAATGGTTTATTGCCAGTTCTTTGTGTGGTACAATGGAAGAGTCCACTTGGGTATCCATCACCACACATTTTCTGTCTTGAGAGGTGTAACCATACTGCAAGCAAAAGTGCTGGCTACATTGTTAGTCCTGTCTGTGATAGTAATTTTAGCCACATAGGATGATGTTGAAGGGGGAGGCAATGTCACAAAATTGCCTTTAACCCCAGTTCAATGTCCTTGAGATGCCTGCAGTGTTATGATTGGTAGGAACACAGTTTGAGTTGGGAGACTCTGTAGGCAGTTGTAGTAATTAAAAGCGGCCTTTCGAGTGACATCAAATGGAATCATTTAGTTCGATGCTGAGTATTTTTCTGCTCCTCCTGTGACAACATCTCTTTTAATTTACCCATTTTGTGCTTCTAACCTTTATTTTTAATCGCATCCACCAAACGAAGGTGTTAGCAACTTGGGGATGAAGGATTCATGGGTGCAGGTGATGTTCCCGATTGGAAAGATGGCCATTTTAACTGGTAATAATATTGTGATTTATCTGTTGCTTGGTGGCAAGAGATTCATTGCCTGGTATAACTGGTGGAGAAAATAAGACAAGGTTACGGAGGGACTGTAGTTATTTACATGATACAAAGTAGAGAATGAAGTTGATTAATTTGATGAAAGGAAAACTTAGGCTGTCTATAATATTGAGAATACAACACAGAAACCTGTGAGTACTGAAAGCGAAAATTTACATCACTGCATACTGCAACTTCCAACTGTTTCTAGTTACTACCCTGGCAATTCATGAATTACCAATAATTATATATATACAGTAACTGCCAAAAGGTACCTAATCACTACTCAGGATATTGACAGATTACCTGTACTTATCAATATGTAAAATCATTGTCCATAGTTACTGCTCCTGGCTAGTTGTAGTAAGGGTTTTCCCTTAACTACCATAGTGGTACTTGAGTAATTACGTGCATACGGATCACAGAGTGTATCCAGATCAATTTATGTGGCGCGCAGAATGCCAATCCAAGCCATGTCAAGTTAAACCGTTCTGTGTTCTTGAGTGAGACTACTCAGATGTCACATGTCGATTGGTTTCATGACAATGCTGAGCAAATTCACTCAAGAAGTCACAACTGCATTGCCATGACTGGGAAGCAGGAGACTCATCCCTCATCAGCAGTGCACACAGTGTGCAACCACATACATCAATCCTGAAACCAGCAGGAAAAACTAATTGGACTGGAGTTTACACCAACAGCTTATCGCAGCAGTCAATATTCAATATGCAAGTATGTATGACTTGTTCCTATTTTTCTCAGGATATAAGACCAAGTTGGATACTCTGCAGCAATAGAGTGCAGTTTCAGCCTAAGCATGATGTGACTTAGGGCATTATCATACTGGCTGAAGATATCTGGACCAAAGCAACCCTGCTCATTAAGATAAGTTGGTATGCATTGAAATGTCAGTCTCGGTTTAAAATACAACTGGAGATGCCATGTTCTTAGTTGCCATAGTATTGGTTGGTTGTCGATTAAATATATAACCTTAGCCAAATTATCTTTACTGTGAGCTATTATTTTGTGATTAAGCACTACCGACTGTGATTGGCATGATGTTTCAACTACTTTACCACACATCTAACATGATATGGAAGATGGGGTTCTGATCTTGCATATTGTCTGACATGATATTCTACGACGGTTGCCCCGATTCTTATCTCGAGCATAATGTTTCAATACCACATTGTATGCACTCAATAGCCTAATGGATGCGTGGCAACTAATACTGGGGACATTCATGACAACGTTGAACATGACAGTGTCATTGCTTTGATGAGTGGTAGAGTCACAGCATTGAAGTCAGGGCATACAAACCCTCAAAGATAACTATAAAGAGATCACATTGTTCAGGCGATGACAGGGACAAGCTTGAGCATTGAACAATCAGAAATACCTCCCAGTAAAGAACAACTTACAATATTATTTCATTTTTATGATACCTAGATATGTATTAATTATTATTACATAAATATTAGTTGCACTTGTAGTGGTGGCCCCACACCCTTCATGTGTCATACATTTGAATGCAAGCCCAACAACTTACTTTGCATGTTTGGACAGTTGATACTTACAATGCAAAGAAACAGAATCTATTTGGAGCTCAAAGCATGTGATGACTAAGTGCATCTGTTGGAATACACCCTGCACTAGTCGATTACATAGAAAAACAAAGATTCCCATTCTCTCGAGATTTACCAGAGACAACCACTGGATGCACTTCAACCCTCCCGTGAATTACTCAACAGTCAATAGCATCAGATCATATGCAAGTTGTGATTGTAACAAGAACTATCTAAACCATACCAAGTGATGTACGATAGAATACAACCAGCCCAGAATCGAGACAGAATTCTGTCCTTCCAACTCTTGATTACTAGTAGGATCTGAGAGGACAAACCAGTGAATGATAGCCTAATCTTCTACATCATCCGAAGCTTCACATTGGAAGAAGCCGAAATGTTTACAGAAAACAAACGTTTGATTTGTTACAAGATACGATCAAGGCCCATGCATAATGATACAGATGTTTGATTAAGTACCCTGCTAACAGCTAGTGGTGATATGATTTCCCTTTCATCATAAGTGGAGTGCCATTCAGTGTATCTTCTTTTAAACCAATTTCATTCACTGTAATAATGCTTTGTAAGTGCAAACAGCTTTCTGGAGTTTGTTTCTTTTCAACTAATTTGGCAGTCGCTTCATACCCCAAATCAGTCAATGACAACTCTGGGTATTGTTTGTATTTTCTGAGTACAAAATGGTATAACAAGTACTTAGTTGCTGGAAGAGCTATCAAAATGATCGCTGTCTGAATTGTCAACCATATTCAACTGAGAATGTACATCTATCAGCTTTCAGTTTGGTGTTGCATATTGTCCAGCTGTTTATGCTACAGCAGTCGGTGTTGAATATGAGACACTACTCAGACAGCCCTCACATCCCTTGCGACATGTGTATGGTGAAGAACCCAGTTCTGCATCTGGAATGGCAAAAGGGCTAGTGGATGATAGTTTTGATAGGAACTTGAAGTCCTTCATAGCGTATATCATTGAGCCTGGCTTCTACCCTTGCCTAAGGAAAATGCCAGTGACTTTGATCATGGTATCGGGTTGCGGGGCAAGGGTATTGTCAACCTTTTATCCGAGTGGAGCAAACACTGCCATACAGAAGTGGAGATACTGACAATGCACTGTAACTAAAGAAGCCATTAGAGTGTTGAAGGAACAGTACTTGCCATATTCTGATATATTCTTGTAATGGCTTCAATATGACAATACACGGGCATTGGGCAAGTCATCAGATGCAGAGCATTGGGAATATCATACTCTTGTTGAGAGTTGAAGTCAACATTAGCAGATATGTGTACATTTTAATCCGAAAGGTGTATGTATGAGGAATTGTTGCATGCTAGATTACTGATTGATCTGGTAGTACCACAAATATGGCTACAATGAACATGATCCCATAAGGGGTATACAGAATTGGATTGAATGGAATATATACTAATTCAGACTCAGGGTGGTTGCAATTTGATACTATCCAAGCCAACAATTGACAATCGATTAAATGCATGAAACATTTGAACTCTGCTACCGGAGCTGGGTATGTATAATGCTTAGCTCTCCCGTCTGTGGATGGTTGAAAAACTTCCGGCTCCCAAACAAAAAAACTCTGCCAAAAAGCATAACCAAATTGCATTTAGGAAGATATAGCAATCAGGGATGGGTATAGTTACCAAGAAATCCATCTTTAGAAAGAATATAGCGAGAGAAGCTCTATGAACAAATGTATCAAACAAAGTTGAGCTCAAAACTGACCAAACTGCGCTTTTATAGACGAGTCGATCGCAGCACTTAGAAATCAAGTCATTAAAACAGAACGCTGGTCTAATTGGCAATGGTTGGTCATCAGAACTCACCAGAAGTATTTCCAGTGGCCTCGAAATCAAGACTCACAGGAACCAAACACCATAGTAGGAGGACATTGAAGCAATTGGATACAGATAATTATGTAGATACATCACTGATTTGAAAGCAAGATAGAAGTCAGTAAAACTGAGAAGTCACTGGGCCAACATTCGTTGACACAACTAGGATGTAGTGGAAGTTACTGTTGTGTTGCGGCTGAACATTTATTATTGTAACAATGAAAAACCTAAACTGATTTAGAGCAATAAAGTACAAAAAGTTCCACAGCCACCCACCAGATTGTTCTAGCCAATGAGAATTCTTCAAGCCGACAAACCAAGGATATCATTATTAGATGTTTCTGCATTACTGCAATCAGCACCCCTATAACAATATCTGTCTGTACTGCATGTTTGATTTTTCAGTAACAGCTACTATCCTGATCAGCTTCTACTCTGATCAACTTCAACTGTGGGGGAGTTTTCAGATCTATTGCTCTCCTTACTTGTTAGCTGAATTGACACATTACATAATTAGTCCCTACTGCTCCATCAAGATATGCATATCTTCATTTCATTCAGTCGTTCTCCATTCCCTTCTATTCTCCACTTTTCCTGTCTACACTGTCCATCTCCTCTCATATTTTTCAGGTGGCAGTTTTCTGTTTCACTAGAACACCTTATATTACCAGTGAAACTCAGTTTTCATTTGCACATAGTTAATATTATATTACACAATGATCAGATGTTACAAATCAAACCAAACAATATTGAACTTCAATTTCCACACTTATCAATTAAAAATCATCCTCAAACACAGTCTGTACTTTCTAATTCCTAAGGGCCAATAGGTGAATGTGTGATTCTACCTGTGATAGCTAGGCTGAGTTGGAACACATAGTAAATAATATTGTACCATGGGTAATTAAAATAATTTCACTATTTAGTAACATTAGATTATTGTATTCAAAGTGAATATTGGTAAACTTGCCATCTTTTGTGATCAGTCCTAACCAAAGACACAGACACAATTCACTTCAAAACTAGCTCCTGAGTTATCATGGTACTCAGGACTAGGATGTCAGCGAAAGCAGGAGATGTGTTCACAGCCGGGTAACCATGACATTATCTAGACAACGTGTAATCTCTCTGAGATCACCCCGGATAATCTTTCCTGTCAACTGCTCTATTATATTACCATATCAATGTGTGCAAGCTTATCTTCCGATATACTGTCAGAGGCGGGGATATACGAATGTGCAATTTTGCACTATAATCGCTTTAAATCAAATTAAGATGTTTTGTTTATGGTATCTTGTGATATACCCCTTTCGACAAGTCACCACAAAATAACATGTTTTTTCACAACATATGTCTCCAAAGAAGTCTACCAGAACTCATTTGCATGTCACTGAGAGCCATGAGATTGATGATACCTCGCAGCCAGCAGCCACCACAGCCGAACGAACTACTGCAACAGTCTCACCTTACGCCGAGTGTGTTGATCACAATGATCTCAACAATGACCTTTGAGATCAAATAAAAGAAGATAGCCCAATCAGCAATAATATTGGTGATTTCTGTTCCCACATTCCTCTTAACAATCATGTAGATGTGGCAAACTTAAACTGGTTGATGGTAGAAATAGTGTTCATAAACCAAGTGCAGTGGAAAACCGAATAGAGACTGGAACGTGAGGGGATTTGAACTGAACCCAAGTATATGTCTACTGAACGGAATCAGTGGGCTGCCGATTGGACTGAGAGCGCTGCACTAAATATTGCAGGCCCAAGACTGAATATTGACAAGATGGTTCAGCCGCTATTGTGTAGTGGCGGTGTCAATGAGCTGGATGCATTTCTTCACCTGTTACGCTCCAAATTCAGCTGCATTGGCCACATTTTCCCACAGGGTACAACTAATCTGGTCAAATGCATGATTACTCATCTGGACACCTTGATGATTGACTAAAACCCAGCACTCAGACTCTTGCCGACGACTGACCATTCGGAATTTGCGGGCAATGACTCGCAGAGTCCTTCTGGTTCTTTCATGACTTCCACAGATTTTCACTCCAAATAGCCAAGGTTGGTGAAGATAAGGATCAATGTCACTTGGCAGTGATCATATTGATACAGGTATATATTCAACTGCCACAAGAATGGGTTATAACCAATGAAAATTGTTTCAAAGGTAATTAGAGAAATGCTGGGTGAAATCTACAGAAGCTAAAAGTCGTTTACAAGATTGCCTTGGCATGCCTCCACAACTCACTCAACAATAACTTTAGACTGATGACACCCGCCGGTGGCACAATGGACTCCTTGGATGAATGATTTCATCAGGCCAAGGCCTTGGAAGTTACACATGTCCCAAACACAAAGTTACAGCAGCAACAACAGCAGCAACAACAGCAGCTGAAAAAGACTACAGATTCATCTGCCAAAGGCGGCAAGTGCGGCCCCTGGCCATCCAGATCAGAGCCAGTCGACACCCGTATTGGTAATTCCGCCACATAGGGAGGAAACAAACATGGCATGTCATGCAGCACAGGGCAATCGTCAGTCATACCACCAGCACAATACATCTCAACGGATGTCTTCAGAAGCCAACCTTTTAACTGCAACTGCTTACCATGTGGATCTCGGACCCAAAAGACGAGTTTCTCCCCTGAATACGGAACCTGGAGCAAACGCACCACTGATGGGCAAGACAATCGCTCCAAAAATGGAGCGAGGACACTATATCCCACAAGAGATGTCTTTTGACAATCAACAGCCAAAAAACTCATATGTCTCAGTTGGAATCTGGCCCTATAGGAGAGGTTTCACAAGGCGCAATTGAATGTAGCGAGGGTGGCAATGCAGACATTGATGGCGATGATGGACCGCTTACAACGACATCGGATCACTCCCAACTCAAGGGTGCTGGGGCAGTGCCCAAAGGTTCCCATGTCAAGGCAGCAAGTAAGTGGCACGTCCAGACTGGGCACACCTCATATCATTCGCATGGTTTTGATTAGACATGGGAGTTGGTAAATGCGAGGACAGTTCATTCTCATTGTGGTCGGTGCGATGATCATCATTATGGCACAGAGGCTTCACAACCGGCTTGGTTGGGTTGTGAAACCAGTATACATCATAACTCCAGGCGGCAACGGCGAAGGTGTGGCTCACATGAGTGATTGTTGAAACACAGCATTCACAGTTTAGTTTATGCAACACATATCTCCAGTTGAAGAATTGAAGGTGCATGTTGAGCCCATGAAGGGTTACAACTTAGATTTTGGATTCCTGTCATTCCAGTCCAGGAATCATGTTATTGAGTGGAACTGCGGGCAAGTGTTGCCTCTGCGAACACCACAGGGAACAAACGTGGTGGCTGTGCTGCAGGTAGTCCATCAGGAATGTCGCAGGAATGCACAGGGATCTCCAACTAGGGAGGAGATGTGTACCAAAGATTGCAGCTGTATTCGAGATATTGAAATACTCTGAGCAACAACTTTTGAGCATCTAAGGGCCACTAAGCAGGTCATCCGGCCAATTTTCTGAACTGTGCGAGAAGGGTGAGTGATGCGGTCAATGACCATGGAACACTTTACTGAGGGTGAGGGGGTCAGCCGAAGGTGCTAGGCAGGCAGGTAGGATGTAGCAGAGGCAATGGAACATGTTTTTCATGGAAACATTGTCCGCTCACGGAGACACGACACAAGTAATGGTTTCTTGCGCATCAAACCTTTACCCGAACTGTGATGAATGCGGGCTCTTGCATATCGAACCATACAGATCTATATTGAGTACAAGTTGAGCTCTAATATTTGCAGATGAACTTGGCCAATTATCAAAGATAATGCTGACAGATGATGGAGGACCTATCCCAGCAATATATGGAGCATTAGTGGACGTTTTCTGCAAAGCTAAGGTGGAGACACTCCAACAGCATTGTTCAACCAACAGTGCAATTGATATTGACTCCAGCAATAATTTATGATATACACGATTGTAAGGTGCTTCGGAGTTCGAATTTAGCAGATTAAAGCTTTATATTGATCTACACGTTACCAATGGGTCCATTTGGCTATCATCATCGCTGGCTGCAGTATGAATTTCCTTTACAAACCAGAACAATGAACGGTTAAGGCTTTGGGTTAATTGCTGCAAACTAAACCTGGCGACAGTGAAGAATCGGTAGCCCTTTCCATTGATCTCAGGGATCCTCAACTGCATGAGTATATCTAGGATATTCAGGAAACTGGACCTCAGGGGTAGAAATAACCATATCCTGATCACGGAAGAAGATGAGTAAGACATCGGTTTCTGACCAGGAAGCGACCAATTCGAATCGCAGGTTATGCCACTGTGTCTAATATACTCACCCGGTATATACTAGTCTCATATTGATGATGACGTACAGCCAGATATTTATGATTTCCCGGTATACTACAACACCAGCATACTCGTCCATTCAATATACGAGATTGAGTATGAGGAACATGTGTGCAACATACAGCAACAACTTAAGAAATTTGCCCTCTATTGCAAATCGAAGAAGTGCCAATTCTGAGTTTCAGAAGCAGGTTTTTGGGTGTTTGTTATCTCCGCAGGTGCAGTTGGCATGGATTAAGACTGGATCCATACAATCCTGGCCTGTTCAACATCCATGCCAATGAACTATGGCCAGGTGCTCGTCCCATTCAGAAACTGCTATAGTAGGTTCATTCGGAAATATACCAAGTTGACTCTTCCCTTTACTCAGTGCAAGCAATGGGTCGAAGTAACCCACCAGGGGTCCAGCTTGGGAATGTATAAACGGGTCAGATCGGTTCCAGAACCGTCCAATATCCCGACCCACAACTACTTGGCGCACAATACCTATAACTCCTCATGTCAACCTGCTCTGTTTGCTGTGTTACCCATGACATGTCGGGTACACCCATCAGTTCTTGGTTTTGGGTTTTGTTATCTCTGGATGCATTCTGATATCATACTGTTTAGTGTCAAATATTAACTTTGATACGTCATTGTCTGTATTTGTAGTTTTGCCTGCCATTATCATCAAAACGAACAAAGACACGCTCACTGCTACATCCTACACTTGAGTGTTACTGGAGTGAGCACGATGTTTCATCTGGCATCAAGCGTATGATTCGAGCTGCGAAACAGCCACATTGACATTAACCGATGTCAATCTTCCTCCATTGCATCTGTTTGCTCATTCTTCTGCACTGACAACATTTGGAAAGCTGATGGAGATACATGATATCATTAGAACAAAATCGTAAATACAGCAAGGCTCATCACAAGGAGAAAGTTCTCATGTGAAGTTTCCTTCCAGGAGTCCACAGTCTTACCAATGCACATAGTCTCTCCCATGTGATGCAGAGTCCAATTTGTCACCGATTATGCAATTGAAGGCTGTTGAACATGTAACCCTTTACACCTGCATATCATATCCACAGACAATTTCCATCCAGCAATTGAATTGAGATGAACAGCCTCTAATGGCTGATTCTTCGTCCAGAGACTAGATGACCCAATTGAGATTAGTGACGACATATCTCGATAAAAAGTAATTGATGTAGGTATTGTGTGATGTGTCAGCATATTGTTGATTTAGGTAACCAAAGAGTGAGACATGAGAATTCGTCTGTGCATTTACAAAGCTCATATAGGCAATTTGAAAGTCCCAGACTCCAAACTTAGATGACTGACAATTGATCTACATGATATCGTCCGGTGTCTTATGGTGAGGTGAGAATGCGCAATCCACATTAGAGACAATATGTAGTAGTAAAGTTTAACTCAGTCATGACATGAAAATCATAACAGCAATGATCTATGCATAACACTAGACTGGATAAATGACAAGCATCATGTTGAATTCGTCCATCCATATTCCTGCATCACTTGGCACCCAGACCAGGTGCCCATGGTCAAAATTTTGAAAATTGCTTACAGTAGGTCATGGATATTTTGTAGATGACACAGGAATAGAAAATGTGTGGAGGTGGGGCTATATAAATGAAAAGTTCGTATATGGATCTACTTGCAGTAAATTGCTGGCTGAATGTGCTGGAATGTTAATATGCTACATCATCCATGGCTTAGAGAACATGTGTTGTAGTGGATCTGAAATTGAGAGGCTACAAAGCTTTTGGATGCAACTGAGTATTCATACAAATGATAAGTTGGCTGTCAATAATAACTATATGATTATCTGCATGTCATTATGGACCATACAACAACAGTTAGACAGTGTTTAAGGTAATCATCAATGGAGCATCAATAATTTTACATCTTTTAGATATGGTAATTGGAAACTGATTTGCTTGGTGGTATACATAAACAACATATTGACAGCATGTATAGGAAAAAGACAAAGTGACATGGTGACTCCCTCATACTGGGAATGAGTGTCAACTGAGCGTTAACAATTTCAGGTAGTTTAGGTAAGGTAATTGCAAACTTATTTGCTTACTATTATACATAACGAATGTATTAGCAACCTCTATATGCAACAAAGCAACCTACACATTCACTGCCTCATTCTGAAAATTCATGTCAACTGAACATTAACAATTTTTGGGATTGTATTATATATCATCGAAGGGATGCACTAGAACATATGCTTGTAATCGAAGTATTGGCCGCCTTTATACGCAATATTATCAGCAAATGTAATTCAGTCACTGGGAGCCTCCAGGGGTGTCTTTGAGGATATTGAGTGTAAACATGGATGCGTGAAGGTAATGAGAGTGACTGACCATGGGAGAGCATTCCGGCTGGTCTTTGGAATACCTGTGACCTCTGATGCTGGGTACAAGGGTTCCCTGCGAGTGATTGTTATTAGGTTGAGAATACCAGACAGTGTGCACAACAAGTCTTGGAACACCAAGGACATGCCCAGAGGAATTGACCACCGCCAGTGACAAGCTTGGAAGTACGTCGAATCACTGTAAAGTATTCGGCAAAAAATGACATCATTGGGAACGTTGAATGTATGCCTGCAAATCATACCTACTACCCATCATTTAACGATTTCTAAATCTGAAAGATATAATTTGTATTCCCATCTATTTACCGATGTTGCCACCAATCTGCACACAGTATGTCTGGACTGGGAGCAAGGGAGCTTCAGAGGAATTCGAGGTGCATCTGAGAATAATGATCAAGTGAACAGAGTGACAAACTCAGTGGCTGTGATCATGCGAGTTTAGAGATGCACTTGTAGGCGGTAATTAAGCATATTTGGGTATACACTCCGATCCCATCATCAAGCGAGTTTAGAGATACACTTGGAGGCTGTAATAAAGTCAATTTGGACACACACTCCAATGCTGTGATCAAGCGAGTGTAGAGATGTATTTGGAGGCGGTAATGGAGCATATTTCAATATAAGCTGCGAGGCCGTAATGGATTGAATTGGGAGATGCACATGGAGGCCATGATCGTGCGAGCGTTGAGTCCGTAATTATGTGAGTTTGGTGATATACTTGCAGGCGGTAATGCAGCTTAGTTAGGGATACACAATGAGGCCCTTATCAAGCAAACCTTGAGATCCACTGCAGGGTTGTGATCAGGTGAATTTGGAGATGAACCTGGATGCCATGATCTTGTGAACTTGGAGGCTGTAATCATGTTCCTTTGAAGATACACTTGGAAGGCTGGGATCGAGCAAGAATGGACGAAGATGTGGAGGTGGTCGATGGACCCTGGGCCGTGTGCTAGCACTGTATTCATCAGTTAGTTCACTTGCAAACATGGGAATGTGACAAGGTAACATTACCATTGAGCTCTCACAGCGAGCTGGCTGATGACAGTAGATCATGCAAAGAGACACACCGGAAGCTGAACCTATATTCAGCGGTCAACTCGTCATCATCAAGACAAATGGAGAACCAACAATCTTTGGTCTGCTGTACTCCTTGTGTGCGGTACGCAGTATATGCTTTTACTAGGTGTCAACTCATGATGATGGTATGAAGAGATAGACAGGGATGACACAACTTTGTGTTCTGTGATGATGGTAGAAGTTGTGAATGAGAAAGAGGGAGATGACGGATGAACTTGAAGATGAGGACAATGTGGAAGATACAAGTGAATATGAAATATCCGGGGTACGATATGTCTGATTTGGTTAGGAAAACCTGGAATTTTTGCTATTACATGCCACATCTTCACTTGTACCTGCCGTATCGAGGATGGTAAATTGACCCTCACACCAACGTCACTTAAGTCCTACTTCTTCATGATGTTTTGCCTCATCTACTCTCAACACTCTCCTTCTCATCCTCAACTCTACTATCACCTCAGAATCCAAAGTTATATCACCACTCTGTATCTCTCCATGCCATGATCAGGAGCGAACACTGAGTACAGCAAACACCGAGTACAGAATACACCGAGTACAGCATACACCGAGTACATCATACAGCCAGTACAGCTTGCAGTGACCACTGCGTTCACCATGTACTGCATCATCCCAAGATCAACTGGCTCTGCTCCCACCCAATCTCTCAGCACTCAGCCGACTGTGTCGTACTCAATTCTCTATATTCCTGGGTTTATAAATTAATCAGTGAATAGAGTGTCAGGTGCTTTTGCACATGCCTCCCGATCTAGCACCTCCAGAATCACTGCCTTCAGATTGACCACCTTCCGATCAACCACCTCCAGATCACCCGACTCCAGGTACTCCTCCAAGCTTGAGCGATCACGGCCTGCAGGTGCATCTCTCAGTTCACCCGATCACGCCTTCAGTCCATCACCCAGCTTGCTCGATCACTGCGGCCGAGTGCTTCTCTGAGTTCACTTCATCTCCGTCTCAAAGTGCATCTCCAAACACGATTGATTCTGGCCTCCACGTGCATCTCTGAGTTCACAGCATCTCAGTCTCCAAGTGTATCTTCAAAATCTCTCGACCCTGGCTACCAAGGATATCATCCAGGAGATATGGCAAGTTTACGCTGATCCAGGGAAATGGAGGTGGACAGAGTGGTATGGAGTATATGCTTGGCAGACTCTGAAGTAGACAGACATCATCTCATGTCCATATCATCATATCATACAATGACAATACACTTTTGATCTTTCCTCACATTTGGTGTCACTCGCTCTGACCGAGATGGTGTGGATTCATGTAATTGCGCAGATTCTCAATGCCAGGTCATATCATATCTTCTCAACTTATTCCTACTGTGCTTCCACCATAGCTGCTATTTTTCATCAAATGTGATTGCTTATCATGAGCATGCAGCAGAGTGTTGATGATGGGCTCTCTGCGTTCCAGTTCCATTGTTTCGCAGCAATGGCCTCCAAGTGGTGCATCTCTAAGTTCTCTCAATGGGCATATCCAGGTGCTCTTCCAATTATGCTCAACTACGATTTGCAGCCAGATTAACCTAATCGATAGATGTGCAAAGACAAAAATAATGCATGCCATATTATGATTTAGCGAATCGTGTGACTGTAACAAAGAGGAAATGCCTTGTGGTAATGTAAGAACCACTGCTGTGAGAATAGGGAACAAAGTCTCAAGCTGTGCTGTGCAGCGGTTTCAGCTATTCGGGCAGTCTCCCCTAGAACTGTGCAGAGGTCTCAGTAGCTTCAACTTTGGACTCTACTATTAGTCATATCTCAGAGCATCTTGAGAATGCTGTTGCAGAGTCTGAGAACCGTTGTCTTAGCTACAGAGGGGTTGGGGAGCATCTTGATGTACTGAACAGTACTGAGGAGGGTGTCTGGAGTGACTGGGAGGAGTGCGTATTTCCCCCGGACAGATGTACTCTTTTCTCATCATTATTTCTGTCGATGTTGCTACTACCTAAACATGTGTATCAACAGAGGGTGAAGAGAATGTCAAGAATTTTCAGTTTTGCATCTTTTATAATCCGAGAGCAATGCTACAGCAGTTACCTATAATCAATGTAATGCTGACCTTTATAGTCAATATGGGTAAAGTCCATCCCACTACACCTGTAATAAGCGTCAACAGAGCATCAATAGAGCATCAACAGAGCATCAACAGATCGTCAACAGAGTGTCAACAATTTTCATTATTGTATCCTTAAGAATGCAAGGTATTGCATACACAGGTCTCAGTCAGAGATGGAGATATCTTGAACAGATGGAGACAGAGATGTCTTCTGTGGCTAGAGACGGAGATGTGTTGTATGGCCGGAGATGGAGATGTCTTGGATGGCCTGAGACGGTGTAGTCTCATATAGCCGGAGATGACCATTGCCCCTGGTTAGAGCTGTTGGCAGGCAGCCGTGCTGGTATGTTCATATATACGATAGCCTTCTGGCCCTCCTAGATAGAATTAAAAAAGATTCACTAGTATCAATATTTCAACAGGTTATGAGCCCGGCACTTGCTACAATCTTTACTCCACAAATACTCTATTTATATCTTACAATTAAGACCCTCAAAAACCCTAACCCACTCAGAACCATCCCTGCTCATCAGCCACAACACCATCACCATCTATCACTCTCCATGGTCACCATTTTAACTTCCTCCACTCTCAACATGTCAAACGAAATATTCACGTCTGGTCAGGGCTATCTGCCCAAGCCAACAGATGAAAACAAACCTATCTGGAAGCAACAGATCTGCCACATTCTCAGTGCCAAGATGGCCTACAATAATGTCACCGGGGTCGATCTTCACTCTTTTGGTAACATTGTTGCCCTACACACTCTACAAGGAGACTGGCACCACCAAATTAATACGGTGATAGCATTGATCCACATTTGATGTTGTGATGGAAACCTTCCAATCATAAACAGTATCGACAATCCTGTGGAGATATGGGAACCAGTCGGGGACTGACTGGACAATGCTGCCACAGCATTCGGTTGTATTCAACCATGGTGGAAGTTCACCGCCTCCAGAACATTGCCAGATGAAATGGTCACCCAGTACTTTACTAAACTCATTGCCTTCCGTAAGAATTTGATTGGCACCACCTAACATATCACCAATGATGCCATGCAGACGCACATCTTCACTACCGTATCTAGTTCATTTGAAATGTCTATCCCAATTCTTCAACAGCAAATCCTAGCCCCTTTGGCCCAGCAGTGTATGGATGTGATCTGTGAATACGCCAAGTAAACGATACTAACCAAACAAATCAGTGATGCATTCACCGGAGTGGCTCTATCCTCTGGCGTTGGATATCCCGGCCACGGTCATAGCGGACAATGAGGCGGACAAGGAAATGTATACCTGAAACACAAATATACTTACTGAAAAATGGACAACCATACCACAGAAACATGTGAGAGGAGAAAACACTGTGAAAACAACACGAACAACGGCAATTCAAAGACCTTCAAAATCAACCATCAAAAATCCTACCACTGTGAGCTCCAGAGACACGTCAAGACCGACTGCATCCACTTTAAATGTGCCCAAGTTCAACACAACAAAGTCAATACAGGCACACCATCTGGGTCACTCGCTACTGCAGGAAGATGTGACCTGATCTAAGTAGCTGAAAATGCAACAGCACTCATGGCAGCCTCCGCTCCAGCTGCACAGCTGATCAATTCCGGAGCATTTCACCATATGGGCAATGACTGTACAAGATTCAACACAATAGAGTGTAATGGCAGTCATGATTAGGTTCTCGGCAATGACACGAGAGGTGTCCAGGGCCGGGTAGCCGCAAGCTTATATAGACGACTCACTATCTCTCTGAGATCGCTAGCGATAATCTTACCTATCAACTACTCTATTAAGTTACCACATCCACATGTGCAACCGTATCTTCTCATATACTCTCATACGCGGCCATATACGGATATACGGCCTTACACTATTGTCGCTCTTAATCAATTCGATACATTTCGCTCACGGGATCTCGCAATTTACCCCTTCGACGCGTCGCCACGAAATAACGTGTTTTATCACAAAACATGCCTCCACAGAAGTTTACCAGAACTCAATTGCGCGTCACTGACATCAATGAGAGTGATGACACTCTGCAGCAGCGGCATCGACAGCCGAACGCACTACTCCAATGGTCTTACCGGAGGCCGAAATTGACGATGACGATGACCTCTACGATGACGTCGGAGGTCAAAGACGCAACGATAGCCCGATGGACAATGCTAGTGGTGATCTCCGTTCCCAAATTACTGACAACGATCATCTAGACATGGCGACTCAAAACCGGTTGATGCTGAAGATGCTACTCGAAAATCAAGCCCAGTGGAAAGCCGCACAGAGACTCGAATGGGAGCAGATTGCGGCCGAACTGGAATCAATGGCTGCCGAACGGGAAACAATTGCTGCCGAACGGGCTCCATGGGCTGCCGAACACGCCAAACGCACCAAACGAAGCACCGTAGGGCCAAGACCGAATATCTACAAGATGGTTGATCCTGTAAGGTTTTGCGGCAGTGCAAAAGAGCTGGCCCGATTTCTGGATGTGTTACGCTCAAATTTCAATGCCAGCGGCCACCAATTCCCACGCGGTGGACCCGATCACGTCAAATACACGATCTCTCTTCTGGACACCTGGAGTAATGATCAAAACCCGACACTTAGACAGACGGCGATGACAGACCCTTCGGAATCGGCGGGCGACTTATCTGCGCAATCCGACTCATGTCTACAAGACTTCTACCTCTTTTCACAACAGATGGCCAAGGTTTATGGGGATAAGGACCGACGACGCGTGGCGGTGATCACACTGATGTAGGGATACATACAACTTCGATAACAACTGGTCAGAGCCTATGCGAATCATTTGAATGCTAATTTGAGACAGGCTGGGTGGAACCTACAGAAGCACGAAGAAGTCCTCTAAGATATTGCCTGGGCAGGCCTCCGGAACTCTCTCAAGAACAAAGTTGGACTGATGACGCCTGCATGCGGCAGATATGACACCTTGGACGAATTGTTCGACAAGGCCGCGGCCTCGGAAGTTACACATGTCGAAAACAAGAAGCCACAACAGCAACCACAGCAGCAGCAACAACAGCAGCAGAAACAGCCTACGGACTCGTCTTCCAACGGCGGCAAATGAGGCTACCGGCCATCCGTCTCCAAGCCAGCCGACACCACCGGCGGCGGCAGATCCGGCCAATCAGGATCAAACAGACACGGCAAATCCGGCGGCGGAGGACAATCGTCAGGCTTACCCCCAGCACCATGGGTCTCAACGGAAATCTTGGAAGGCCAATGTTGTACCCGCAAATGCTTACGATGCGGATCTCGGAACCAAAAGGCGAGCTTCTGCCCTTAATACTCACGAGGAGGTAACCCACAACAGCAGGACCAGACATTAGCTGCAAACAGGGACGGAGGACATCAAATCAAACGACAGAAATCCGTCGATAATCGACAGCCAAAAACCCGATAGGCTGCTCTCGGCATCTGCCCCGAGGGGAGAGGTTCCACAAGGCGGAATTGGGGTTGGAGAGGTTGGCAATGCAGACTATGATCGCGACGATGGAAAGCATACAACTGCATCGGATCGCTATGAAGTCACAAGTGTTATTGGAGAGCCGAAAAGCTCTCATGTCAAGTCAGTACTTATGTGGCACGTCCAGACCAGACCCGTCCCATATTATTCCCAAAGTTTTTATAAGAGATGGAAGTGAGGAAATGTAACATGTGCGAGCTCTAATCGATTGCGGGGCGACAAGCATCTTTATGGCACCGAGACTGCGATTATGGCTTGGCCTAGTAGCTGAACCAGCATACGTCACGACTCTAGGCCTCAATGGCCAGGTAATGGCTCACGCAAGTGAAAGTCGAAAAAGGGCGTTCACGTTTCAGTATATGGAGCACTTATCACCGGTTCAAGAATCGGAGGTGCTAGTTGTGCCCATGTGGGCTTACAACTTGGTGTTGGGATTGCCTGGGTTCCAATCCAGGAATCCTGACGTCGATTGGCAACGCGGTCGACTTTTTGCTCTGGGAACCCCAGGGGCAGCGGACGTGGTGGCAGTGGACCGGGTAGACCATCAGGAATGCCCCAACAATGTACCAGGATCTAGGGCTATGGAGGAGGCGTGTTCCTAAGGAGGCGGCGGTATCCCAGATATTCAAAGACTCGGAGCAACTGCCTTTGACGATCTCCTGGCCAGTGAGCAGAACGTCGGGACATTGTTTCTAAGAGTGGGGGATTGTATAGGGCTGCTGGGAGTGACAGTGGAAGGCATCACTGATGGTGAGTGAGATAGGCCCCAGGCGCTGGACGGGCGAGCAGGGAGCAGCGGCGGTAGTTGCGGCAGAAGCGCGTCCTGGAGGGAACATTGAATGACTGCTACCAGCACGCCGAGACACGAAGAGAGTACCGGACGGCTGGGCTTAGCCCAATTGTGGCGAACTGTTTTAAATCTGGGCTCCGGGATATTCCTCCTTACCGCTCGATTTCTATTATGAACTGAGAACTAACGTGCGCAGATAGAGCCGGCACAACGACAAAGATGGTGCCTACAGAGGATGGAGGACATATCCCGGCTACATACGGAGAATTCGTGGAGGTTTTCAGCAAAGAAAAGGCGGAGACACTCCCACCGCATTGCTCAATCGACCATGCCATTGACTTAGAGCCCGGCGATAACTTGCCATATGGGCGGATTTACAACCTATCCGAGTTGGTGTTGAGGGCATTAAAGGCCTACATCTAGGCGAACCTAGCCAAGGGGTCTATTCATTGATCATCATCGCCGGTGGCAGCGCTGATCCTCTTTGCAAAAAAGAAGGATGGAGGGTTAAAGCTTTGTGTGGATTGCCGCGCGCTCAATCTGGCGACGGTGAAGAATCGGTATCGCCTTCCACTAATGTCCAAGATGCTTGACACCGTACGTGAGGCCAGGATATTCACGAAACTTGACCTCCACATTGCCTATAACCTCAACCGGATCAAGGAAGGCGACGAATACAAGACGGCTTTTCGAACGCTTTACGGCCAATTCGAAAACCGGGTCATGACATTCGGTCTAACAACCGCACTGGCTACGTTCCAGTACTATATCAATGATTGCCTACGGCCATACATTGTCGACTTCGGGGTATGCTACCTTGGCGATATACTCATCTATTCGACAAACGAGAAGAAGCATGAGGAGCATGTGCGCAAAGTGCTGCAGCTACTCAGGGAATTCGGCCTCTAGTGCAAAGCCGAGAAGTGTCAATTCGGAGTTTTGGAAGTCGGCTTCCTGGGGTTTGTTATCACTGCCGATGGAGTCGGTGTGGGATCAGACTGGATCTCCGCGATCGAGGACTGGCCGACACCGAAATCAGTTAGAGATGTCTAGGTGCCTCTCGGATTCACGAACTTCCACCGAAGATTCATCTGGAAATATGCCAAGGTAATCCTTCCACTGACGGAATTGCTAAAGATATCAGAGACATCTCGCAGCAAGAAATCGGAAGGCTCGGCCAAATGGGAATGGACTCGGGAAGCTGAGTTGGCGTTCCAGACACGCTATAGGACCTTCACCGACGCACCGATCCTCCAGCATTTCAATCCGGCCAAGCCGATCATTCTGCAAACGTACTCGAGTGGATTCGCGATTGCATGATATTTCAATCAGTACGATGTTGTCGGGGTTCTCAGACCAGTTAATTTCTACTACCGGAAGTGCTCTCCAGCCGAACAGAATTACGACACCTATGATCGGCAGCTATTGCCCATCGTGGAAACACAAAAACAGTGACGGCATTATCTCGAGGGCGCCAACTTCAAGGTCTTAATTCTGTGTGACCACAAGAATCTCGAATACTTCCACAATTTCAAAGTGCTTTCCAGGAGACAAGCCAGGTGGTCGGAAAATCTTTAGGCTTACGACTTCGTCATCGAAAACCTGGAAGGCTCCAAGAATCCCGCCGATGGCCCGTCTAGACGGCCCGACTACAAGATCGGCTACGAAAGGCCTGTGGCTCGACTATTGGCAACCGCCCCAGTGGATCCATATGATGACCTCATGCCAGCAATCATCACAGCTCAGGCCTCTGACTCCTTAGCTATCAACGTATCGGCGAAGCTAGTCGACCGACCAGCGGCAGAAGGCACCGATACTGCGGAGAAGGAGACTCAATGTGAAGTCGTCGCGGGGCATTGTCTTAGAGAGGGAGGATATACGTTCCTGCGGTCGATTCTCTACGCGGAGAAGTGATAAGTCTATTCCATGACAATCCTGAGTCCGGTCACTTTGGAGCTCTTGATACTACGGAGCTGGTCTAGGGATTTCTACTGGCCAGCAATGGACTCGCGTGTACGTAAGTATATCAGCGGCTGCGAAGTATGCCACCAATTCTAAGCTCCTCAGCACACCAGGCACCGGATCAACATGCCCTTGGAGGGACCAACACGGCCATGGGAAGGCGTCACGATGGACTTTGTCACCAACTCGCCAGAGTCAACGGCATCGGGCTACACTGGGATTCTCATTATCGTGGACCGACTGAGAAAGAAGGCAATCTACTTACCATGCCGGAACGATATCGACTTGCCGGAATTGGCCCGGCTCTCCTTTGAACACATCATCTGCAAGCGCGGCGTCCCGGACAACAGAGTCACAGAGCGCGGCACCCAGTTTACAAGCCAATTCTGGACCCGGGTATGTTCTCACTTGAGTACTGACCATCGGATCTCGACAGCCTTCCATCCACAGACGGACGGGCAGACGGAGCGTCAAAACCAGACGATGGAGCAGTAAGTCCGGGCTCTCTGCAACCTAGAGAAGGACAATTGGGTCGGAATCTCGCTGCTAGCCGAATTCGTTTACAATAACGCAATACACGGGTCTACGAGGATGTCTCCATTCTGCTCGAATTACCACTACCATCCGGTGATGCAGTTCAATGCCCCGAAGAGACCTTCTAGCGTGAATTCGGAAACTCTAGCAGACACGTTCGCAGCTGGCTTGGAGGAGACTCACCAAACCCTCCATAAGAACTTGCAGGAGGCTCAAGCAAATCAAACGAAATACGCCGGCGGCAAGAAGGTTGTTCTCGAAGTTGGAGATAAGTTCGGGCTTTCAATGCGGCACTTCCGGATGACATGACTGTCAAAGAAGTTGGATTACAAACGGACAGGACAGTACATCGTAAGTAAGGTTATCAATAAGAATGCTTACAAATTAGATCTTCCATAGACGATCCAGAAGCACAACATTTTCCACGTCTCATTACTCGACCCCTATACACCTCCTATCTCCGGCCATCCGGCATCTGAACCGCAGCCGACGGTCATCAACGACTCTGACCAATGCGAAGTCAACCGCATCCTCGACTCTAAGCGACGCTACCAGAAGCTCCATTATCTTGTACAATGGGCGGGTTACAGTTACGTACGGACTAGCTGGGAGCCTGCGGAGAATCTCGGGAATGCACAGGAGTTGGTTGATGAGTTCCACCGAGAGCATCCGAGGAAGCCTCGACGATGATTGGACTGGAGGAATTGGATTGGACGTTTTAATGCGGGTCTGACGTTGTATACTTTGTGTACTTTCCTATGGATCTGGGCCCAGTACAAATGGCGTCGGCACGGGTTTTTACCACCTCCGGAGATAAGTCAAGTGGACGTGGAGTTTCCCCGTGCACCGAATCCGCCGAGAGGCTTCTCATAGAGCACTGATCGGTTGTGGGATGTATTATGTTGTGTGGAGGCGTACGCACCGGTTTCGTTTCTTTTGGTGGGGTTTATCTTGTTGTATAGATGTATGTGGTAGCCCAGGGGCTCTGCTCCTAAAGGGGGGGATGATGTAATGGCAGTCATGATTACGTTCTCGGCAATAGCACGAACCGTGTGCAGGGCCGGGTAACCGCAACCTGATATAGACGACTCGCGATCTCTCTGAGATCGCTAGCGATAATCTGACCTATCAATTACTCTATTATATTACCACATCCACGTGTGCAACCGTATGTTCTCATATACTCTCATATGTGACCATATACGGATATACGGCCTTACATAGGGACACATTGTCAGCCAATAGTCATCGACCTCGGAGACGATAAGAAAGTTATCGTAAGCCACCATGAACTCGTTAACATCTTTTAGAGATATCAAGTCAATGTTCTATATATGCCTATGTTCCGGCTCTCCATTCTCTCCATTAATCAATTGGCCACAGCTGGACACACATCCACATTTGGACGCAGAATGTGCTCCATATCATCTCCGTCAATTACCATCACAGGCAATCGAGTCAATTATCTCTATATCATAACTCCAGCAACTGCACTCACTTCGACAAGTACACCTACCACCTCAAGAAGGAGAAAATGAAAGAGAGAATGAGCATCATCACGCACACATTCCTCTGGACCTCAAAGTCCACATACCACTGAATCTTCAAAGGCCACCCAGAAGCCTCTCACAATCTCGGAATCACGACAATGGCATCGTTGTCAGGCCCACATTAACCAACTTCTCTACAATCTCTCATTGACAGGTATACAAAAGATGACTCAATGTGCACCGCATGCATTCAGGCCAAACAGATGCAGAAGATCATCAAAGTCAAAACCAGGCTCACTCCAAAGCCATTTGAACTCATATACTCGGACGTGTGTGGACTATTCTCCACACACACTGTTCTGCCCATTGCTACTTTATCCTATTCATCGATGACTACTTACGATACACCTCCATCTGGGTCCTTCCATATAAGAAGTCTAAGCTGTGCACCACAGCCTGCCAATCGTTCCAGGGCCGAGTAGACTGCATGGGATAGGAAGTAAAATAATCTTGATGCAATAGTGGCCATGGAGAATATGACAACAAGCCCTTCAGACATGTGCTCGCTGCATGCGGTACAACATATGAACCATGTCCTGCCTATGCTCAACATGAGTCAGGAGTTGCACAACACATGATCCAGACCTCACCGAGAATGCGTGATCTATGATGATTGACTTCCAGGCTCAACCCATTGTGTGGGGAGAGGCGGTCAACACCACAGTCAACCTCAATCAACGAATGCTGAAGGATCACCAAATGAAAAGAGAGTATCGTGACGGCTATCAAGCACCATATCCAACACTATACGAGATGCTACATGCATTTGGCCAACCCGTTCATAATAATAACTGCAATGAAACCTTGTATAAAGCTCCTATCCTCCACCTCCGGTGATCAGGCTGCTATGTTAGTCAACAAATCCCAAAGATGCTACTGCATGGAAAATCAAACCCGACAGCCAAGCCATGTATAATAGTCAGTTACATACACCGGTCGACTACACTTTGGAGGATATGGGACCCAGCATTCCCAGTAGTAAGATCACAGTCAGACCTCATCTTCGACAAAGTGGGGAATGCCTACGCATCATCCCTCCATGGTGACCAAAGAGATATCGGCAAGCTACCACAAGACACAGAATATATTGAGGAAATCGAAACTGGTAGAGATGGACATCTCTATGACCATGTGGGATCCAGTCAAACAGGTGAAGGGCACTGATGTGGTGATCATGGCAATACTCAAGATGACACAGAGCACAATCTGCCTGACAACCGTCGAAGTCTCCCTGCATGCACATCTGCGTGATCAAGTATTCCTGACAAGGAGGATGCGCCTGCAGTGGCCATATAAACCATCATGCACAATCGACGTCTCTGCTGTGAAAATGGTAATGCCGGCCGAATGGCATCCATGGCCAAGAAATCATTCGAAACTCCACGTGTGGATGGTATCATACGAAGTCAGGTTACAATCTCCACAAATAGATTAAGCATCATGGCAAAGGCCCTCGCAACGACATCCATCAACAGTGATCCATTCACATACAGCGAGGCCATGAATGGCCCACAATGATACCACTGGAAATGAGCAATGGAAGAGGAATGCACATCGAGCCTGCACAATAACGCATTCACTACGATCAACACCCAGGAAACAAGGCAATTGCGAGTCAAGCCAATTGGCTCCAAATTGGTCTACAAGACAAAGCACAATCCAGATGGCACTATGCGATACAAAACATGTGTCGTAATTAAAGGCTATGAACAAATGGACTTTGCACAAATTTATGCTGCTTTCGGAAAACTCTCCACTGTTCAGGATATCATCTCCGTGGTTGGACTATCAGGCTGGAACATTGATTATGTCCAATTTGTTGCTGCCTTTCCCAATCTTGAGGTCGACAATGATGATATCTATATGACACTGGGTAAAGTCTGGCTGGAAGATCGGAATGCACCCACGAACATTGTTTGACAAAAGATACCACTTTACAGTCTCAAACAAGGACCTTCATCTGCAAAATGTGGAAAAGGTATTCTGAGCATTCTGAGTATTCTGAAGGTTTTTGAAAGTCAAATTCTGGTTTGGTCAATTTTGTCGAGTCCAGTTATACAAATTATACTCAGTAATATTTCACCCACAATTTGACGGCATTTTCAAACTGTGTATTGTGTTCCAAAATAGGTATAGCCTAGTTGGATACATTTCTTAATTAATTAAATTCAGCTACTTTTATTATTCAAAAATGTAATGAACATGGAATACTGTGCTCAGTTATGACATGAAACTCGACATTACTATTTCGAAATGACAACTCAAAAACAAACCAACTCAAATTGGAATTATTATTAAAGATATTCTGTTATTTGCTGATTATAGCTGGAGGTATTCCAAATATGGTTAGTTTCATTATGATTTGTCATCAAGATATATAAACCAAAAGTTTTATAATATTACTAAGTATGTAATAGAACATCTATTACATATTTCATTTTTTAAAATAGACTAACTTTCGACTATAAAACAATGTAACAGACTAAGCTATACCACTTTGGGAATACTATACCAAGTTTGAAAATCCAGCAAAGATATGTTAACAATTTTAGTAAGTATATTTCCTGTAAGAGTACACTTCATAATTGAGAAATTGTGAACATTAATTTCAAAATGCTCAGAATACTGAGAATGCGATTTCATTTTTTGCGGATGTTGACTTTGGCAAGACGATATTAATACCTTCTTGCTCCATGACGTGTTTACACCATCCCATGCCTACCTTAATCTCAATCTCCGCAGTGAAGCTATGCTGATACATTTGTAAGTCGACTATATCTCAATGTTGTATCCAAAAGACGCCACCAATGCAGCGTTGGAGGTTTAGGCCAGGATCTCATAAAAATACAGGATCACATATCTCAGGCTTGTATGCCAATTCTTTGACATAGAAACCCACCGTGAAGAAAACAGAACCAGCACCGGCATCACACTTAGCCAGAAAGCCTTCATTACCATGATTCGGAAAAGATTAAACCTGCAGACTGCTCATGATGTATCAACACCAATGCATGCTAATGTACAGCTAGATCCGGCCAATGTGAGTGGAAAACGGATTCCACCACCACAATGCCACCCAATACAGTGGGCACATGTAAGGGTTAGAGTTATTGCGGCTCTGTATTACACTTTCGACAAGGTTGAAGTACCTTCGCTGGACGGCATCAGACACCACGATGTGGTCGTTGTTAATTCATACACTGTATACACTACCTGGAGTATGACACAACTCCATTTTTCCCTGATACTCCATGGTGTGAACCTGACCTGTCCACCAAAGCCTCCTCTTGGTCAAATGTCCCATCCCTTTGTCCTTCCCACCCATTATATCTTCATTCCCCCCTGTTTCCAGACTATAATCTGCACATTCCATCATCTGACGACCACCACTTACAAAATCCTCGCACAGACTCAGTCCAGGGTCTCATTGATGGTATTGCAGCGGAATACCCAAACCCCTTTTGTGAGCAGGACATTTGGACGTCTGGACATTCATACTCCCTAGGTCATACTGGACGGGCTAACGATCATCCGGCTTGGCAGCACGCCAGGGGGGAAGGGTGATTTCATTGTAAGGCCACTCTTGTAGTTCGTCCTATTGGTGCCCGAGCAACGGGACTTGGCCATCGTAGTCAGTTTGAAGAGCTTGTAAGGAACATGTATCTCAGCACTCACTGGAATCTCGCGGGGTCTTTTAGGCAATCACTTGATGGAACTTCACTGATATTGTACTGATAGGTCCAGGACTTCCCCCACTGGTGCATGCACAGAAATATTGTAGGCTGAAACAACCGGCGTAAACCTTCGAGTGGTGAGCTGCAGGATACACTACTGATTCGTGTGGATGTGTTGTGGTATAGTGAGCTTTAAACACAACGAGATACACCTACAAATGCAGGTGGACACCGACACAAGGTATGAAGTGAAGCCAAAGTAAAACCGTGCTCCCTGCCCAACAAGGGGGAAGTTTAGCAAAACCAGGCGGTGAGTGTGGTTGTCGAAGGTGTGTGTGTTCCGACACCACGATTCAGAGACCAGACCTCACCAATTATCATCTCATCTCTTGCCTGCTTGTCCCTGGTGTTTCTTAGTTTCTAGCCAATCAACTATCTCGCTGCGGCTACTCCCTTGCTACACTCTTCGAAATGAAACATCCAGATTTGTAGCTTCCTACCGAAGCTACTGTGTGCAATCTGCTGATTGGGGATTTTCGCCACACCGAGGATTAGGAAGAGAATGAACTAATAGATATCAAAGGATATCAGGCAATCGTCAGCTCATTGATGTATGCAACACTTGCGACTTGGTTCGATATTCCATTCATAGTCGCTGCACTTTGCCGATACCATTCCCACCCATTTACCAGCCATCTCACTGCCTCCAACAGTGTCCTCCAGTATCTCAAATCCACAGCCAACTTTCGAATGCACTTTAGCAGCAGCAGCTGCACTGGCAGCGATGTTCAACTCCCTGGCTACACTGACTCGGATTGGGCCAATGATAGTGGCAACGACCAATCTCTGAGTGGTCACGTCTTCCATATCAGGCATGGAGCTGTCTCACGGCAATTCTGAAAATAAGATCTCATGGCTACGTCAAAACTTGAAGCCAAATACTTCACCTGCTCCGTGGGCTGCCGTGAAGTGACATGGCTTCTCCATCTGCACCGAGATATACACAGCAAAGACACAGCACTGCTCTCGATCAATTGCAACAATCAGGGTGCACTTAGTAACATAATAGCTGGAATCAGAAAAGCATGCACAAAGCATATGGTTGTATGCTATCACAATAGTCAAGACCTCCATGCCTGCGGAATAGGTGACTACTCATACATGCATACACACGAGAATGTGGCAGACATAGTAATGAAGGTCCTGACTAAGGATACACAGGAAAAATTCACAAAGGAGATGGGGTATTGTAATGGAGATGTCGATGTAAGGTTGGATTTAAGATGGTTTCACCTGTCTTTTCGTTTGGGCACACCGATTTCTTTGTTTCTTATTGAATGGCCATCTTCATACTTAGGCAGTACACTTTCCCTACTCACTCTCGCTGAGTTTCCAGGAGGCTGTTAAGACAATTACATTGTTTCATTGTTTTGTTTCTTGCTCTATGGAGTATTACGACAGGGGGAGTATTGCATATACAGGTCACAGCTGGAAATGGAGATGGTATGTACTGCTGGAGACGGAGATGTCCTGTATGTCCGCAGATGGAGATGCCTTGTAGGGCCGGAGATGGAGATGTCTCGTATGGCCGGAGAAGGAGATGTCTTGCATGGCCGGAGATGGTGATGTCATGTATGGCCGGAGATGACTGTTGGCACCGGTACGAGCTGATGGCATTCAGCCATACTCGTATATTGATATATATACTCGTGATGTGGCCCTCTTAGATATATGTAATAAAGCTTCTCTTGCATCACTATTTCAATACAAGGAGCATTCTCCTGCATTTACCTATACTCCAAGTATTGCCCACTATCTTAGGCAGAATGGGTTGAGTTGCTGTCGCTACACCTACCATGAGCGTCAGTGCAGTGTGAACAATTTTGGGTGTTGCCTCATGAATAATCAAAGGGCTTTACTGTGGCATGTACCCATAATCAAAGAATTGCCTATCTTTATGAGCAATGTGGATAGTGCCAGTTGCACTACACCTACAAATGAGCATCAACAAAGCGTCAACAGAGCGTCAACAAAGTGTCAACAGAGTGTCAACAGAATATCAACAGAGCATCAACAGAGTGTCAACAGAATATCAACAGAGCATCAACAGAGCATCAACAGAGCATCAACAGAGCATCAACAGGGCGTTAACAGAGCATCAATGATTTTCATTATGGCATATTTTATAATCTGACGGCTATGGTAATGCATTTACCTATAATGGAACAATTGTGGCCCTTTATGCACAATCTGGGTAGAGTCACTGGTGCTTTACCTCCAATGAGTGTCAATTAACAGTCAACCATTGTGCGTGTTACATCTTATCAAAGTCAAGTGTTGTGCTGCGGCATTTTCACATGATTGAAGTATTTTCCATCTTTATGGGCAATATGTTAAATGTTAATATAACTACACCTAAAATTGAGCATCAACACAAAGTTAACAGAGCATCAACAGAGCATCAACAGAGTATTACAAGCAGGTATACCATTTTCATATGTGAATTATTATATACCGCAGGCTATACAGCCGGGTTAACCAATAATCGAAGTCTTGCCTGCTGTGCTGGTTAATAACATTCGTGTCACTGTCGCTACACCTACAGTGAGTATCAACAGCATGTCAAGAGAGCGTCAACAATTGTTGGTGTTGCATCAGGTATTTTCCATCAGCTGTGCAACAGTATTATCCCACAATCGAAATAACACCCACCTGGATAGGTAATATGGTTAGTGTTGATGTCGCTACCACCTAAAACTAAGAGTCAGTGGAGTGTGAACAATTTTTGGTTGAGTAAGTGAGGTAATTTCAATGGGATACACTTGCTGATATGCGTAACCAACATATTGGTCACCTGTACCTACACACAAACAAGCAACATGGTGACTGCCAAATTCCAGAAATGATCGTCAACCAGGTGTTAACAATTTGTGGTCTTTTAAGTATGGTAATTCAACAGTGATCTGGTCACTGTGGTGCATAATCTATATATTGGCAGCTTATAGAGGAAAAGTAGACAGCAACGTGGCCATCGACCCATCGCGAGAATGAGTGTCAATGGATAGTCAACAATCTTCTGCATTGAATCTTAGTGAAGCTTTTATCTGATTGGTTGCAGACATCCAGCTATGAGATATTGGCAGCCTTTATTGGAAAAAACCACAGCGACATGCTCCCTGCCACATCCTAAGCATGTCCATCAACGGAGTGTCAACTGTTTTAAGTCTTCCATATTTGGTGTTCAAAGGGTCACACAGATGTTGGCTGTCATAAATTAATTATGGACCGCCATCATAGGCCAGAATATGATATACCAAAGGTAAAACACAGATTCCAAATGTATTGATATTGCAAGCTGCAAAACATGCAAAAATGTATTATTGCTTTTTGAAAACCTGATTTTGATAATACACTATTAACAAACTATAGCAACAAGAGCCTTAAATAAATGTATTAATGGACCCACTGGATGACCTGCTGTCAACCTGCCCACTTCAGCTGGGTTGAGAGTTTGCCAGCTAACCATACCCGAGTTGGCGATTCGGATTTATTGACATCCAGAACTGGCAATTCGGCACAGATCAGTTCGGACCCGGCCCCGGTCCTGATGTGACAGTCCGGAACTGTTGCTAACACTATTTCAGTTGATCTACTCACGAAGGCCGATAAGGCTGGAGATCCACCAAATGGCAAACCATCATGCCAAAAGTCATAAACCTTTTGGGAAGTCAGATGGGAATGGACACGGCATGTGGAATAGGCGTTCCAGAATCTAAAACCACCTTCACTACTGTGCCGATCCTCTGGCATTTGGATCCATCCAAGCTGATCATTCTCCAATTGGATGCAAGTTGATCAGTGATTGCGGTCATTATCAATCGGAACAAGGGGTTTGAGGTTTTCAGGCCACGTAATTTCTACTCACAGAAGTGGTCTGCAGCCGATCACCATTGCGACACTCCTGATCAGAAGCTGTTGGCCATCATGGATACACTTAAACAGTGGTTTCACTACCTTGAGTGCGCCAAATACAAGGTTTTAATTTGGTGCAACCACAAGAATCTCAAATAATTCCAGTCGTCTAAAGTCCTTTCCAGAAAACAACCTCGATGCTCCGATACTCTTTCAGCTTACAACATTGTCATCGAGCACCTGGAAGGAAGAAACATCCGGGCCGATGGTTCTTCCAGACTGCCTCACTAAGTCATCCACTACGAAACGCCTGTGGCACCACAATTGGCCACCGACCTAGTGGAACTGTACGATGATTCCATGCCAGGAATAATTGAGGCTCAGGCCTGTCACTCCTTGCCTGATGATATCTTGGCAATGCTTGTTGCCCAACCAGCTGCAGATGGCACAGATACTGCCGCGAAAAATGATCAATGGAAAGTACTAGCCGGGGAATTGACTGACGAAGTGGGAATATATGTTCATGCTGTTGATTCTTTATTTGGAAAAGTGATAAATCTGTTCCGTGACAACCGTGAGTCCGGTCATTTTGTAGCTCTTATGACTACTGAACTGACAACTAGGGATTTCTACAAGCCAGCAATAGACTCGCAAATATGTAATTATGTCACTGGCTGCAAAAAATGTCAGCAACTCGAACCACATCGGCATGGTTGCATTAAGGATCAACATTGGCATAGAGATACCATTACGGCCAGAGTAAGTCATCTCGATTAGCTTTGTCACTGATTTAGCAGAGTCAACAGCATTATGGTACACCGGCATTCTCATTATTATAGGCCAACCGACAAAGATAGCAATCTAATAGCTGTGCCAGAAGTATATCGCCTAGCCAGAATTAGCCCAGCTCATTTTTAATGTGTCATTTGCAAGTGCCGCATCCTAGGCAACATAGTAACAGTTTGTGCAAAAGGTTTACAAGCTGATTCTGGACCCCGGTATGTTCTCACTTGAGTACTGAGCATTATCTCATCACAGCCATTAATCGACAGACAGACACGCAGACAGAAATTCAAAATCAGACGAGAGAGCAGTATTGCTGAGAGTTTTGGATTTATGAGGACATCAATCAGGTCGCACTCTTTCCGCTAGTCAAATTTGCTTACACGCCTGTGGTATATGTGTCTATAAAGATGTCTCCATTCTACGCAAATTACCACTACCGTCCATTGGTCCAATTTGAGGCCCCAAAGCAACCACCTAGCCTGAAATCGGAAATCAAAGCTGACTCTATCTTAGCTGGCTTGCATAACACTCACCAAACACTCTGTAGGAACTGACAGTAGGCTCAAGCCTGTCCGACGGATACTGCTGGTGGGATTAAGATTGCTTCACAGTTTGGAGATACTGTCTGGCATTCAATGGTACACTTCCGCACAACAAGACAGTCGAAGAAGTCGAATTTCAAATCCCCAGGACGGTACACAGTATGTACAGTCAACAAGAAAGAATGTTAACAACTTAGAGCATCAATATTTGATCCAGATACACAATGTTTTCCACGTCTCATTGTGTGACTGTTAAACGTCACCTACCGGCAGCCAGTTGATATCTGAACAACATACAATGAGCGTCGACCACTCCAACGAGTGGGATATTGACCCAGTCCTCAGCTCAATGCGACGCAAGTTGAAGCTCTCTTACCATGTACACTGGGTGTGTTTTAGTTCGGTTCAGACTAGCTGGGACACAGCGGAGAATCTTGGGAATGTGCAGGAATGGTTTCATGAGTTTTACTGATAGCTTCCCAGGAAGCCATGACGATGATTGGACTGGAGGAGTGGGATTGGACATGTTACAGGCGTTTCGCTTTCCTTACATTCTTATGGATCTCGGCCCTGTACAAATTCTGTCGGCATGGGTTCTTAACACCTCTCGAGAGAAGTCAAGTGTAGGTGGAGTTTCCCTGCATATGGAAACTGCTGTCAGGCTGCTCGTAGGGCACAGATCAGTTGTGGGCCTTTTTAAAGTCGTATGGAGGTGTACACATTTCTGTTTCGTTTTTCCTTATGGGGTTTCTTTTGTTTATTCACGTCTGTGGAAGCTCAGGGGGTCTGCTCCTCAAGGGGGGGATGAGTTAATAACAGTTAGGATTAGGCACTCGCCAATACCACGAGACTCGTCCAGAGCCGGGTCAGTATACCATTATTCAAACACCTTGTTATCTCTCCAAGATTGCCAGCGCTAATCTATTCTATCTTGTACTCAATTATATTACCCTCTCCAGGAGTGCAACAGTATCTTCCCATGTACTCTCATACGCTGCTATATACAGATATATGGCCTTACACCTTATCCTCACACTGGGTATACAGACTGATAATGCACCAAAAGCCGGGCTGACTACGGAACTCACAATAGCCATATCTCCCTGATCAGTATCAGAGCTGGTATGTGGCAATCAGTAAACTAAGGTTACAATACTATATCAACTGTTACTGCGGAATACATCAGTTACTCCAATTCCTGTGGTGATGTTAAATTACTACTCAATCTCTACTGCAAACTACACTGCAAACCTGTCTTACTCCTTCTGCTCACTGGCACCAATTGTAGGATGCATAGTTACCTGACCGCAGTAACCATTAATGCCAACATGATGTACTCTCTTGTTTGGTATGCCAATCGTCAAGATCTTTATTCTGACCAGATAGTTGATCTCACCTATATGCATACCAATGAGAATCTGGCAAATATACTAACCCAGACCTTGATAAAGGATAAGCTTGAGAAATTTATAATCATAATGGGGCTACGGTAATAGTGGTTGATTTAAGATTAGATTCAAGGTTGCATTGTTTGTCTTTTGGTTACACAGATTTCTTTGTTTCTCTATGGATGGTCATTCTCAGGCTACAGTAGTACCCTATTCGTGCTCACAATTGGAGTGTTTTAAGGGGGCCACTGTGGGTATCATTTTGTTTGATTGTATTTGTTTCTTGCTTTACGGTGTATAGCAACCAGGGTAGTATTGCGTGATTAGTCTCTAACTTCTCATGGCTGGAGATGAGTCTCATATGACCAGAGATTGCTGTCTGGCTGAATGGTCTATACACAGATGCGTACGCACACCTTCGTACTTGTGCTCTCATATATATGTGGCTTTGTGGCCTTGTTAGATAAGATACAATCAAGCTTCTCTATCTTTACTGTGAACACATGGAGACAACACATATATGAGCGATGTCTAGTGACATCACACATACTTAGGCACGTAGCTCGAATCCGAATAGCTTCAGGGGCGCATGGTTTCAAAGTACCCGCACAGACTTATGTACTAGGTAAGTTTCATGGGGAGGAACAACGCGTGAATGCGATGCGACTGTCATAGTAGCAAAAAACGACTTTCCCGATTGACATAAGGTTTAGCGTCACCCAAGCTTTCCACAAGGAGTTCAGATTTTGGGCCGTGGGAACCGGAGCACTAAACCAAGTAGTAACTCTCTTCCCTAATCCAGTATATAGCGGGGCACGTTGCTGTCCGAGTGTCTCGACAGTGCCAATATTCTGTGCTCCTGAACACACAAGCAACCGCGACCCCCTAACAGCATATCCACTCTCACTTCACCCCAACCTTCCAATCGACGTCAGAAACACTCCAATGTTCATTACGGGTTCTATTACCATATCCCGCTCCTCTCACCGTCATCAGCGACATTTATGACTACAACTTAACGGATCTCGCGATTTGTTTTGTATCGACAACATCTCCGCACACTCTCGATGCCCTCATTACCTCCCTCCGGCTACTCATCTCTGTACTCTACTTCTTCTTTACCCAACATGCTCAAATTGGCAACCTACCCCACTTACGATCCACAACTCGCATTTCACACTAGTTGTTACCGTACCTCCAGTTATTCATAGTACAGTAGTGAATAATAAAGGGTTGAACACCCATTACGAAAACAGAAGTATCCAAATTGAGTACGTGCCTAGAGCTTCCGTGCAAGATCGGTGCGAGACACGTACTGATGTCAAATAAAATTCAATTCTCGAGATGCGTAAATACATACCAAACCCACATTTTCTAACCGTGCATTTTAATGATCATAATGCCAAGCAATTGATTCTAACCGTCCATTGCTAGATATGTGAATCAATAAAGCCGTTCAAATCTGTTTGTTGTTGTCATGTTGTCATGTTGTCACGTTGTCTCTATCGATTGATCCGAACCGAGGTCCGAAGCGGCCCGGCCCGCCGGCCGGCTTTTAGCTGCCAGCTAATTAGCTTCATTCTTGACAGCCCTTTTAGCGTAAGCCCAGTGATATGAGCACGAAACTAACCGTCAGGTACTAGATGGCGGATATGTATATAAGTACTGAGCACTGCGCTAAGCGACAACAAGCTAATCCGCTCAGGGCGCTTAGTTCGCACCTCCGCCCAAAAGAAGCTGAGTTTAATCTGTTCCCTTGTAGCGACTTGGCGACGCAGCTTCCTGTACACGAACCCCCGCAAAAAGCATTCGGAATCCTGGTTGTCGTCCGAATTCAAAATCCTGCAGCCTTCGTGCTGCAGAGTTGTTAAGTTTCCATTCCTGTGCCCTTCATTATCCTTGTCGGTGCAGAACCGCATTCTTTGGGTTGCGGTATTTTGTTCGGCAGATTGCAGACGCCCACTTAGACTGCGTATATACAATTGACATCAAATGCAGAGCTCTCGCAGTCGACGAAAGAGAGACAAGGCAGAAAGATGAGCTAGGAAAAGCCTAAATGCCACGTCAGTGCGCAGCTCTGCCTGGCGTATGACACTGCCCCACCATCAGCTACTCCAATGATTGGCTGGCGTTCGACAGCCCCTGCCTCCCCACACAGATTTTCCCCCACTGATAATACTTTCGTAAACATCTTCCGTTGCAAATCCCTGGATCTAGTACTATTCAGTTCCTCTTGAAATTCCCGCGAAGATGAGTTTCGGCTACTCTTCCGGCGACTTCATCTCCCTCCTCCAGCTCTCCCTCCGCGTCATCAAATCCTACCAAGACGCACCCAAACAATTCCGGGACATCTCTGAAGAGGCGAATGGCCTCAACACCGTCCTCAAGCGAACGAAAGAAGTTATCGATCATGATGCCGCAAAGTGTTTTGGTTCCGATCTCCGTCATCTTACCGAAGGATGTTATGAAGTCCTTCAGGATGCAAACATCTTCCTGGAGAAATTCCGACGTTGCTCTCAGAAATCAGCACTTTCTCCAGTCGCCTCCGCCATTACCCCACTTTCGGCGCTTACTTCCCATGCGGCGAACAGTGACGGCAGTATATTTAGCAAGTTCTTTAGAATAAAGAATAAGCGCAAGAATATTCGGGATCGTTTTCAATGGGACGAGAATGCAGTGGCTACCTTGAGAATGAGGATCATGGTAAACACGATGCTGATGATGGCCTATAATACGAGTGTTCAGAAGTGAGTGACCGTGACTCTGCTTGAGATCTTTTCATGGTATCATTTAACCGTAACTCATGCCCGACATTTTTCATTCTTTAATGTTGAAAGGTTTTACCCTGTGTACACTCTGTTGACAAAGTACCCATACGGTACCTCCATCTCTATCTCACTGATCTTGTTTTCAATGCACTCACCAATCTAACTTTCTTGTATCATGCTGGCAACAAACTGACGACGTGACCCACAGTACGACACCCGCAGACATCGAGAACAGCGTGAAAGTCGCCATCAACGACCTCCTACCAATGCTTGCGGGGAGGATAGAGCCGTACATTGTCAACCTTGCGCTAAGGATGACGCAGAGTGGAGGATCTACGCTCACGGTTGACTCGCTGGAAACTGTTAAGAGTGAAGCTTTGCGGGAAATTACTGAAACAGCGGGAGGTAATTCACAGAAGGAGGATGAGGATGAGGAACTAGTAACCGCCAACAGCCTCATTGCGGGCCAGTCATCTGCTGCTCATTGGCACTCCGCCCAACCCCCAATCCCTGACCTACCGGGCATATACTCGAGCAACAATCTCCTGACCGCCGTCCTATCAGGCTCCCTACCCCAAGTCCGCACCATCCTTGCCACCGGCGTCTCCGCGGATTCTCTTTCTCCGGACTCCCTGATCCGTGCCGTGCACGGCGATTCTGAGATGATTCGGTTGCTGTTGGACCATGGGGCAAACCCCAACCTTCATTCCCTCGTGGACGGTAGCACTGCCCTCATCGCTGCGGTCTCCGGCGGATTAACCGAAGTCGCGCAACTCATCCTTAACGGGGGCGTGGACGTCAATGCGACCGACACCGAACTCTGGACTGCCCTGCACCACGCCGCTAATTCCGGTCATCTGCCCGTGGTCCGATTGCTGCTGAGACGCTCGGATATACAAGTTGATGCGCCGGCAAAGGGTGGAGATACACCTCTCGTCCGCGCGGCATGGCAGGGGAAGGATGAGATTGTTTCGTTACTGATGGAGAGGGGGGCCGATATTAATTTTGCGATGGATCCGCGCAAAGACACTCCGTTGATTCGGGCGGCGGCATACTCAGAGGAGGGCGTGGTTCGGTTACTCCTCCGTCACGGTGCGGATGTCGACCGAGTTTGCGAAGGAAGGTGGACGGCACTTCTACATGCAGCTGATACTGGAAATATTGTTATTGCTGGCTTGCTTTTGGACCATGATGCAGACACGGAAATAGAGACAACCGTCTTGAAGGATACACCGTTAATTAAAGCAGCATGGCACGATCATAAGGGAGTGGTCCAACTGCTGTTGGACCATGGTGCTGATGTCACCAAGAAGAACAAACGTGGATTGACGGCGCGTCATTTCATGGCTGGACATCTCCTTGGCAAGGCTGCACGGGACCTGGGGAACTTGATATGGATGTCACGCATAAGCCGATAATCTACCGTCTGGCGAGGTCGCTACAGTGCTGAGATTACCAAACGATATCTTCCCAACACGTTTTATCTTATTCATGAACTTAATATCCATTCCTCGGCTCGTGAACAACCAACTTTGTATCAATAGCGATGGTGTACGTAGTTACGACCCCCTGGCGCAAGTGCTCAATCCGTCAGTAGTTTTCCGCAAATACAACTTTAATTTTTGGCTTTCTTCATCTTATTTTATGTATGGCGACTGATGGTCGTTATCTGGTATTTCTTGGTACAGGTTTTGATCTTATTTTATCGTTTTACCGCGATTTTGTATCATGGAAATGTTTTGGATGTACATTTTGGGCAGTGATGAGTGAATAAATATAATGCATCGACTACTACTGATTCGAGGAAAATAGTCATGGCCAGCATCGAAGAACCTGGTTGAGAAACCTTGGTGATGAAAATGATATAGTAACTGTATTATCTAGAGGGTTCTGTTACTGTTGTACCCCATGCAGCCGACATAGTCGACTGTATACACTACTTCAAGCTGTTGTGTCTGGACTTCAAGACTATAAACCGCTAGTTAACTTAGGTATACAACTAGCAGGATCACGGACTCCTTTAGATAATACGGTAGCTAATGAAGTAATCCGTCTGCGGCCAGGATTCGATGCAATATCAGTTTCAGAGATACTGATATCACGTTGACACAATAGACCAGAGACTCCCGAGAGTTGAAAAATCGAGTTGACAGCTTGCTCGTGATCAGCTGCTACGTTACCCTAACACCGGAGTAAGTTTTGAAACAGCGTGCCGTACAAGAAAACGGAACTATCTCCCTCATGGTACGTCACTCGAATTCATTCTGACTCTTATTTCATAAATTGATCTCAGCCTTCTTGTCGGTCTTACTAGCTGGTACTGAACGAGATGACATGACACCTCGTATGGGAGACTACCTCGTACTGGGAGATTACTGTGGTACTAATACAGGCTAATGATATTCCGTTGTATCCATACTTAAGTAGATTAGTACATACGCATTCGTACTTGCAGTACCATATGTATATGACCTTGTGGCACTCTTAGATAGTGTACAATCAAGCTTCTCTATCATCACTACTATCATTCCTCATGCGAAACACCAACTTCTCATGATCTAGCAAACGGGGCTGAGACCGCTGAGACTACAAACGCATCTGAGACTCACAATATAGGTACACATGCAAGAAGAGCGTCGGAGACGGGGGCGAGTGAGAATTTGTAAATAGGTCTACACAAATGTCTCAGTGCATTAGTGTTCTGACCCATTCGTGGAATCACCCCATCCATGGACGGTGCGGTTCCACGAACGGTACTGCCATTCATGGACCCATGAATGGGACAGGCGAAATTAAGGCTTTACAAATTAAATTTGTGCTACTAAGAGGAGCTAGCAATCTAATTGCTGGTAAAATTGGCTAAGTAAAATAGTTACAGATAAAGTCACTAAGCGAAGCGAGGCCAATAATTTTCCTCCATACAAGGCTTTTCATATCAATGCAAAGAGATATATAGCAGCAAAGCAAAGCAAATGGACTTGCAAATGAAATATATTGCAGTGCAGCGAAGCTAGCAAACTTATGAATTAGATATATGGCAGCAGAGCGAAGCAAATAGGCTTATAAAAAAAATAGAACTATGTGGAAATGAAGCGAAGACGATGGACTTGTAAAAGAAATGTATTGCAGTGCAGTGCAGTGAAGCTAGTAAACTTATAAATAAGATATATGGTAGCGAAGCGAAGCAAATAGGCTTATATAAAATACATATGTACAAGCGAAACTATTTTTTAATTTGCAAATTTAATTTGCCAACCTTATTTTCACCTGTCCCATTCATGGGTCCATGAATGGCGGTATCATTCGTGGAACCGCCCTGTCCATGGATGGTACCGCCCTCCCATGGACGGGCGGCTACCACGAATGGGTCATAACATTAGCAACCACTCTCCAGTCCTTTCTAGTACTTTGACGGCATTGGTAACCACTCCCCAATCCTTTCGAGTAGCTTTGATGGCCTTCCAGTAACTTATATGCCATTCTAGCAGCTTGTAGGCTTTTCGTGCTAAATCCTGCGTCAACAATCATGTGACTAATATTAATCACATAATTGTTTATAAATGCAATTGAAATGGTATATGCAAGGATTAACAGGCAATCACTGTACCTCATGCAGGCTACATGCCATTGATGGCGCTGGCTTGAACGGGCTTATTTGGTTCGTACGATCTCCGCCTTTTGCATCTCTTGGGACAGGGCTTGGGTTTTTTTATGGCATGATTCGTGTTTGGTTTTCGACGCTAAATGGATTAGTCTTTCTATAGTGGTTGCACGACATATCATTTAATGCATACCGACCTTTATTGGGCTGAGAGCAGGATGCGCCAATTGCCAGTGAGCGATAAGGTGAATGAAACAGCTGAACAAGCTGCAGAAAGGACAACCCACCCACATAATATACTAGTGGCACCCCCCGCGCTTGAATGTGACGCATCTATAGCTCGGGAAGCAACCATTTCGTCCGTTCTTTCCGCCGACTGACTGCACGAACTTATCCCCAACGCGACGCAGTAACTTACCAATTAATACGTCCCAGCCATGAACCTCGAGAACTCAGTAAGTCTAGATGTGACAAGGGTACATGTTCGGGGGTGTGCTTATTGTGATGCTGCAGGAACGCTCTAGGCCAACGGAGACCGTCCCATCGGTATATACTACGGGGGCGTCTCAGTCGACCCACCATGGAGGGATATCCCATGGAGGGGTCGGAATTTTCGGCAACGTAAACATCTCCGGGTCGTCACGAATCGGTACGTTATGACTTTCTATTAGTGAATAGGAGTAGTTGAAACGAGTATCATTGAACCTAGCTATCCGTGCCCACAAAGAGAAAGTGATAGAGACACTCTTCAAACAATTCATTCACCCTAGCGGGATTGAGAATAGCTAGCTAATCATATACATAGGATGTGCGATCAATGATATCTTAGGAACTCGCGCTTCTAAACTAGATTATTTGAAATTGAAGAATTTGAGTAAGTGCAATACTATCAATTTGGGGTAGCTCTCATTATGGATGGTTAACAACGGTCACTCCACGTGGTAGTCGAGACGAAAATGAACTGGGCAATGCTCCATGAGTTATTGCATCTCAAAGATCAGGACCTACACATATCCGAGATATCACCAGATTGGAACGTGTCCCAATTCTATTGGATCACCAAAAACGTAGACTTAGCAGACTGGGAATCAGCCGATTCACGAACGCTGTTAATCTCTGCACCACCGGGCCACGGGACGACTGAACTTTGCTCCCACATTATTGAGGTAAGGAAGCAGCAAGCACTTCAGACTGACAGCTCTGTGTTGTACTTTTTTGGCTCAACCGCAACGGAATCTATGCGCTCGACAGTTTTCACACACACACTACTTGACCAGATTATCCGGGGAGTAGTTCCTGAACTGGCCGATTCTATCGCAATCGCTTTCCTCACCACCCTTCTGGGCGCTCATTTCCAGCGCAGCAGAGGAAGCGGGGGCATTTTTGATTATTCCGACACTGTGGATATAATGACGAAGATTCTAGTGGCTCAGGATGACACGCTTATCGAAGCGTTAGCGGAAGCCGTCAAGACGTCTCGCATTCGGAACTGGTTCCTCATTGCCGATGGCGTGTCAGAGGATATGACCTACTTTCTTATGAAATATATTGGCGAAGCGACACAAAATTTGAAAGCTATATATACAAGCCAGCAGAGATTTGAAAGGATCCCGGACGGAATCCTTTACATTGAATATGACAAGGAGAGAAAGGGTGACTATATGTCCATGATTTTCCGGCCTAATTTCCGACTAACTTTTGATGATACAGCGTGTCTCAATTTTCTACGCCGGCATGACGACACACGATACGCGAAAATCTCTGAAGAGCATCGCGGGTCCCTCGAATGGCTGTGGGACCATCCACATTATCTACAATGGTCGTCTGAAACAACCTCTACCCTGTTGTACATTGAGGGGAAGCCAGGTAGCGGGAAAAGTACTCTTGCCAAATATTTTCAGAGAAATCTTGCAGATAAGGCGCCCAACATCAAAGGAACCGTGGCCTATTACTTCTACAGTTATCGTGGGACAGAAATAGAAAGAACACATGAAAATATGCTGCGGTCAATCCTCTACAGTATACTTCAACAGGAAGAGTCAACCTTCTTTCTTTTCCAACGAGAATTGCGGAAATTTAAAGGTCCCAGTGGTGTCCAACTACCGTACGAGTCATTGAAGGTCATTCTATCGTCGTTTGCTCAGTATCCATCAAAGACACCGATACACCTTATTATAGATGCCGTAGATGAGTCTACGGAAGAAGATAGGCGAACAATTATACAGCTGATATGCCAGCTGTGCTCACCGGAAAATATGTGTAAGGTGAAAGTATTCCTTGCAAGTCGTCCTCTTGCCAATGTTACACACCGTATCAAGCAGCGTTATCCGGCAATAATAATGCAGGACCAAAATACACACGACATTTGCGTATTCGCAGACGAGTTTCTCAATTATGAACTGCAGCTGACCGGGGAAAAACTGGCTGAAGCTACAAAGTATATTATGGACAATGCGAAAGGTGTATTTGTATGGGTTAGCTTGATCAAGGCCGAACTTCTTCTCCGTAACGACAAAGGAGCCTGTTCAAATGACCAAATTATACGTTGTTTAAAGAGTCTTCCAAAGGAATTAGAAGAATTCTACCTATTTATGTTTCACAGACTGGAGGGTGGTGGAGACGATGATATCAGAGACGGAATCAGGCTTTTCCGGTTCGTTCTCTTCGGCCTCCGCCCTCTGGCCCTAGATGAACTTCGCGATGCTCTTGCTATGCCAGATGGTCACAGTCCTTTGTATGAAGAGTTTCAGTATAACAAAATAGATCCAATCGACAGACGAATTGTGCACTGTGGAGGTAATTTTTTGGAAATAAATGGCAATTCCCCTGCGTACCTGTGTACCTGTGCTAGTCACAACACAAGCTAACCGCTTTTGTAGCTGACAACACCGTTCAAATCATGCACCAGACTGCTCGTGACTTTTTGATACGGACTATCCCTGTTGCGTCGAAGTTGAAGCTCGAGCTTAGAGCAACAGAGGCCCACAGAGCCATAGGTACGATCTGTACCTGGTATCCAATGCTATGTTTTGGAAGCCCCGACATGCAAGAGAAATTTCTCGAAATAAAGACATGGAGTCCGTCAGATATTCGGACTTATGCTGAGTATCTGAACAAGTGGCCATTACTCGACTATTCACTGCGCTATCTCAAAGAGCACCATGATCATTTCCAGGACCACTATGCTCAAGATGAACATGATTTAGTACACATCGCCACATTGATCAGATCATTGACCCACAATTATGCATCACACTTTTTCGGGAGCTGGATTGCATTTCGTTTCAGGCAAACAAAATCTATTCCAGGTTTACTAAAGAATTCTGTACTGCGCCGAGAAAGAGTGAAGTCTATTCCAAGGGTTCTCAAGGATCTGGTTTTACGCCGCGAAATGAGCATAAAATTAAGACAACCCAGTCTAACTCACAACGATCGGGTAGAAGCTGAGAGGTTCTATTGGGACATACTGAATGCTGCGACAGATCTTGGGTTGGATCGGGTAGTCCAATGTTTGCTGATACTATGCACAGAAGATGTTGGCCGTGAGTATAATGAAACTCCGCCCCTGATTATAGCTGCACAGAAAGGGCTGGTGCCAGCTACACGGCTATTGCTTGAACAAACTCAGTTCATAAACGCCACGGATAGCAAAGGGCGCACTGCTCTTCATCACGCGGCGGCGATCATCAACGAGGAGATTATGTCGTTGCTGGTAGAACGGGGCGCCGATAAACGTATCCAGGATGATGACGGGGCAACAGCACAACATTTGGTTGTTAAGAATTTGTGAGTGTCGTCTACCAAAACAGCATCTTGTCGCCAATTTCCATACTAACGTGAAGTGAATTTCATCCGGTAGTCCGTGAGTATCTCCCAACGTTCTTCAGGTTCGGAGGATAAACGGCTTACAATATTAACAGCTAGTAAGTTATAAACAGTCTATTATTCATACTGAATATTGATGGCAAACTCCGGACTGCAGCAAGTAAGTTATCCAATAGTGCACCCGGTGATAACTAGGGGCTAAAATGCGCGTTAACCTTTGTTTCACATAGTACGTGAGTATCCCTATTACATCCGACTACGTATGTGAATGATTAATCCGAACGCTCTGATGTGGTATGGTAGGAAGTAAGTACATAGATGACACTAATATTTTGCTTATCGGATGGTCACTGACTTAAGCCTGGTGGTATTTATATGATAGCCTGTGAGTTTCTCCCAGGTAGTTCTGAGTTAGTTCGTGTCTAACTTGATCCCGGTTCTATTTTGCGGCAGCACGTAAGCTTGTTTATAGCCATTAAGTGCCTTCTATGATGACTAACCTGAGCCTGATAATGCCTTGATTGAACAGATAGTGAGTTCTTCCGTGACTGTTACAGTTGAATATTGACTAACGTCAGCCGGATCTGATAGCACGTAAGTCTTCCGAAAACATGTTAACACTCTTAACTGGATAGCAATTGATGTAGGCCCTATGGCTTGATTGAACAGCTCGTGAGTTTCATCAAGACCATCCTGCACTAGATAGTGACTGACCTCAGCATGTTGGTCGCTTGATACATTGTAGTGAGTGAGTTTCTCCGTTACTCTTCCGCGCCAGAGGACGACTAACCGGAGTTCCTTGATGACATTATTCGTTAGCCCGTAAGTTTCTCTGCGACTATACTATGCTAGATGGTAACTAACTTCAGTGTGATGGATTCAACAGCTAGTGAGTTTCTCCATGTCCGTTCCGTGCTGTACAGTGTACAGTAACTTACTTTAGCTGAACTGTGATTTAATCTTAATCAGCTAGTAAGTTTTGCGGTGAATCATTCCATGCTGAGTAGTAGCTTACCTAGTCCGGTGGCCTGGATCTACAGCGAGTGAGTTTTCTCACAATAGACCTGCATTCAATGCGATAATAGCTAATAATCTGTGCCATGTACAGAGTGTGAGTTAAACAGTCTTGCGCAACGATGATAAGTGACTAACAGAAATCTATCGCTGGGATATATAGCCTGTGAGCTCTCTTTTTTCCCTGGTCGCAAAAGTTTGTATCTGACTTGCGTTGCTTTCTCTGTTTGGTAGTCGGTGAGTTTTTCGTTAGTTATTGTGGTTCCGTAGTACCGTGCTAAGGTGGATTGTGTGAATCGATAGTCGGTGTGTTACAAAGCTGTTTAGGTTTTCCGCTACACTGCTAACTTTACTAAAAATATTGTACGTCGTAGTAGGTGAGTTGCTTCCAACCACCTTTCCAGCTGCAGCCGTAGGTCACTAACCTGCGATCTGCTGTCCCTTGGCAGCATCCGTCTCCTGAGTTGAAGCAACAAGTTATAGATTGTTGGCGTGTAGTTTCTGGTTTTGAGGGGTTAATTGGACTGGAATTTTTGGTCATTTGTGGATGTCGAACTGCAACATTGGGGGAACTTGTTGTACTATTGATATGACGCCGCTTTCGAAGTTTCTCTCGCCAAAGGCTAGGGCAGGGTGGTCATGCACTTATTTCTGATTAGTTTGAGACATTTGTTCAATTGAACTCGGGTATTTTTTGTGACTTCACTTATACCTGCACCGCCCTTCACACGTACTATTTTGTAAGGATATTCATATTTATAATCTTTTAACCGAATCTTTGAAGGATTTCGAGTAGATAAGGATTTCGGAGTGGATTCGAAACAAAAGGGGCGAAAACCAAGCTTGCTAATAATGAATGGTATTGGTTGTTGATATCGTTCATGACACGCAGAACGCAAATGGATATACGTCGTGCCCTCTAAAGTTCAAAGCTGACTCAACTAGAGGTCATAAACGTCCGTCTCGTCCGGGCAAGACATTGCCCTCCCCCAGACTACGATTTACCGTCCTGGGGGTTTTAGACCGCCGGACTATAGGTGTCGGCAGTCTTCCGAGTGATGGATCTATGATGCGAGTGGTGACATCTAGTATGCCTCCCAACCGCGATTATGGTACATAACTCACACTATAACCTACCCAGTTGGTCATCTAAAGATTTGAGAACCCACATCGCTGTGTCTCAATCGAAATAGCTGCAAAATTACAGGTGAACCAGTAACCCCAGCCCTAGATGTCACCCCCGTCGCCCTGATCGAGCCCTGGTGTTGCAACTAGTTGCTCGTGACTAGACGACGGCGTGGGGACCTGAAAGACTGGCTGGCGGACGGACTTTTGCAACCTCTGGACTCAGCTCATCATGGTGTACGCATGTCACCGAACTTCCTCACACGCTCTTTGAATTTCTAGAGTCTTGATACAACTCCTCACGGCGATTTACAATCTCCGTCAGTTTACATATGAGTACGATGTATTTTCTATGTGATTTCTTCGCATATCCAAGGAATGATGTTCTTGATAGATCGCGGGCTATGCAAGATACCATGATGAAAGGGTGAAAGATTCTGTTCTAAATCAGCAACGTTTATTTGACAAATTAGATATCATCCGCAGCGGCCCAAGAAGGATTTTCAATACGTTTAATCCGCGTGACTAGAAATACCCAAAACAGGCTTAGGGTTATAAGCAATGCTAGATGGTATCCAGATTAAAAAATGTCCTCGGGAGTACAGAACCTCACTCCGGATTAGCTGTTCATTGACTCCACACGATTCCACGCATTCGGACGAACAGAAAATTGTACATCAGATTTCTACGGAGAGTGCAGTTGTTGGGTCAACCATCCACCTTATGCGAAGGATTATAGTAAAATGCCTAATTACATCAGTGAATCTTCTGACTAGTGTGGAATTTAAATCATTACCCTTTTCCTATCTAAGGTCCAAAGGCGCTCCCTAACCACTCGTGCGTCGACAAGCAGTCTTGCTACAGTATTAAGCATTATTTGAGTCTCCCGTGAGGCTATGTAGGAACGTGTATATGCCTCAATAGTTGCCAACGTTGAACCATCCTTCTTCCATTCGTCCATGGCTATGTTTGGAAGACCATCCTGAACATTAAGGCAATAGTACAGCTTTTGGCTTTCTTCACGAACCAGCCTGTTTAAATCATGCCCAATGTCCGCGGAATCTACCCACTGGTCCACATCAAATACGTGATTGCGAAGTAAACTGGTACAAAGTGCAACTAGTAGGCGTAGGCGACTGTGACTTGTGACTTGCCTGGATTTGGTCCTACGTATTCCGGTTCCGATATTCAATAATAGTTGTATGGGGGTGCTAGTGATATCATGATGACATGCCGTAACCTCGTCATATGCTAGCTGGCTTGGATTGTTGAAGCCTATACCCCCATCAAGGAAAGTCATTCCTACTCAGAACGTTTAGAGGGTTAGTTGATGCATATTGGCCTAATCAAAACAATATTTTACCGTCTAATTTCATTTCAGGAAATATCCCTGGCGCCGCAGTTGTCGCTCTGGCTACTTTCCATATAAGAAAGTTATGTCCATATCCTGGATTTAGTACAATCTGATCATTGTCCTCATAGCTGCGGAATAGAAAAGGCCGTAGACCATTCGGACTTTTCTCGACGGCAACGACAGCGCTGGTTATGGATAACAGTTAGAGTATGCACACGCTGCTACACAGTGTTTCTAAGTGGCTTGGCTAGCGGAAAATGGGGTCTATCATGCATGGGATACGCCCATCTCCACCTGTCTGGGACAAACTTGGTGGTAAAGTCCTACAGGTTTTCAGACCTCTACAATCAGTAACAGATGAATACAAACCCCACCAAACCCAGCTAGCGTGACCAATTAGAAACACCGGTAATCTAATCTCAATGGGTTCTCACGTCTTGCATTGGTTTTCGTCCGATGGAAAGAAGGAATGCGTCGGACTGTACATATCTTGATATCGCGTTCGCAAGACATCCTCAGTCGTCGTTTTTAGAAACTGCTCAAAGCTCTCAGCACGGTATTTCGACCTCCGCCACCATCCACCATTAAACGGGCTCCTGCTGATGTAAGCATGGCGAGGACTGCTGAATATTTCACTTCCCAGTCTGTCGTAAACAATCAGAGAGTCACGGACGCTCATGCGGAGACGTCCAAGCATTATGGCTGATAGGCTAGAGACCTCATCAGCGACTAACACTACCCAGTCGTGATATTGGCAATACCCTCCTGTGCTCGATCCAAAGATGTAGTCAAAGTAATGGCATGGTAATGGTAGCGGATGATCAGCGGCATTCTCATTGGCATCGGTTGCAGCGTGGTTCCTCTCAAGTCGTGCAATTTTTTCCATAAGTTCCTGCAAAATTATAAGGCTTGAGTAACCACATATTCCACCACCGTCTTCATCTGTCAGTACCAAGTTCTCGACTTCTAGTGTAAGGTGAATACCGAGAGTTAGAACATGCTGCTTCAAAGCTAGAGGTTCAATCTCTTGATTGGGAGTATCTGGTTGATTAATAGCTGTTTCGACGATTTCTGGGTTTGACATCTCGGCGCAGTAAGTTTCGGTATTTCCGGTGTCAATTGCGCTTCCAGGGTGGCTAAGAAAGTAGAAGCTAAATTCGAGGCGATTCCCACCCAAATACGATAGAAATGGAGGATAAATTTCAGCTGAAAACGAAGTGTGGTCTGAAATGCGGCAATAACTCGGGGACATGCACCCTTTAACAGGTACTTAGAATATTTTCGGACAAGATTTTCGCAGAAAATTTCATGCATAGATATATGATGCATGAGACACATCTCAATTTGACACTTTGCGTGCATTGCGCAAGCAAGTTGCCTAAATCTAGGATGGCCGCGCTTATTTTCACCAGGCGTGTGGTTCACAATCGAGCGGTACAGAGCCATTGGCTGTTTGAGAGGGCCAATGGCTGTTACGTTGGCTGAAAAATACCTCCGATTCGTCAAGACTGACGTTGACCGTAGTTACTTTACTCAGTACGTTTGGACATAGCCTTCGGGCTGAATGCCAAGGTTAATAGATAAGTAAAGAGTAAATACTAAGTATTTAACAGGGCGGATACCGATCACCGCTGCATTCTGGGCGGCGGAATTCGGGTTGCCGCCCGAATTCATGCAGCAGAGCGACTGTGCAGCACTGACGCCCTTGACTTGCATTGTTCGTGCAGCGGCAGTTATCTTGGCCACTAAGACACTGGATATTTATTGCTTGACCCCACATCGTAGCGAATCAAAGCGGGACAAAGCAGATAGCTGCGCCCAAATGCCACGTCATGCGTACACTGCCTCTGCACACCCACAAGCAATAATGAATCAACACTTTCTCACATGTTTCACTGCCCCACATTTTCTACCCGTGGTTTCCCAGCCCCACCCGCCGCACGCGCAAATCCAACATTCAACCCTTAAACTCCCCGAGTCGGCACTATTCTGTTTCCTCTCGACATTCCCGCGATGGCGAATTTCGGCTACTCTATCGGCGACTTTATCTTACTCCTCGATCTCTCCCGCCGCGTCATCAAATCCTACCAAGACGCACCTAAACAATTCCAGGACATCTCTACAGAGGTGAAAGGCCTCAACACCGTACTCAACCGAACGAAAGAAGTCATCGATCATGCCACAGAGAGTTTTGGTACTGACCTTCGTCATCTCGCCGAAGGATGTCACGAAGTCCTTAATGATGCGAACACCCTGCTTGAGCAATTCCAAGGCTGCTTTCCGAAACCGGCGGATGCGACCCCACTTTCGGCACTTACTCGGCTGACTGAAAGTAGTGACACTGGTCTACTTGGCAAATTCCTCAGAATAAAGAATAAGAGCAAGAAAGTTCGGGATCGTTTTCGATGGGACGAGAGTGCGGTGGCCGCCTTGAGAATGCGGATCATGGTTAATACTACTCTGATGATGGCCTACAATACATGCGTTCAAAGGTGAGTGACGTGAGACTTCTTCAGATCTTTTCACTTCTCATACATTATGAAGAGGTTTTACCATGTGTACACTGTTGACACAGTACCCATACGGTACCTCCCTCTCTATCCATCTGATCTTGTAGTCAATATGCGCACCTTCACTCTTGTACCTTGCTAGCAGCAAACTGACGTTGTGGCCAACAGTGCGACACCCGCAGACATCGAGAACAGCGTGAAAGTCGCCATTACCGACCTCCAGCCGATGTTGGCGCCGAGGGCAGAGCCGTATATTTCCAACCTTGCGCTGAGGATGATGCAGAGCGGGGGATCTACATTCACGGTCGACAAGCTGGAAACTGTTAAGAGTGAAACCTTGCGAGAGATTACTGCAGCTTCGGGAGATACGGCAGCGGTGGAGGTGGGGGAGGAGGAGGAGGAGGAGGATGTGGTGGAGCCAGTAACCACCAGCAACCCCATTGCAAGCCCGTCATCTGCTATCACCGAAACGTCTGGAGACAGGCCTTCGGATGAAGACGACACAGTAACCGCCAACAACCCCATTGCAAGCCTGTCATCTGCTATCACCGAAACCTCGGGAGATAGGCCTTCGGATGAAGACGACACAGTAACCGCCAGCAACCCCACCGAACTGTCACTACCCACAAACGACCCCACTGAACCGCCACCGCCCGCCAGTCACTCCGCCCAACCCCCGACCTCCGACCCACCGCGCATTTACTCGGGCGACGATCTCCTGCCCGCCATCCGATCTAGCTCGCTACCCGAAGTCCGCGCGATCCTCGCTACTGGCGTCTCCGCGAATTCACTTTCCCCCGGCGCTCTGATCCTCACAGCGCGAGGCGGTGACCCTGAGCTGGTTCGGTGTTTGCTCGACCATGGGGCAAACCCCAACACTCAGTCCCCAGTTGACGGTAACACCGTCCTCATCTCAGCGACTTCTTCCGGAATCGCCGAGGTTGTACAACTCTTCCTCGACGCGGGTGCGGATGTGAACACCCCCGACGCAAAACTGTGGACTGCCCTGCACCACGCCGCCAACTCCGGGCATCTGCCCGTGGTTCGATTGCTGTTAAGGCGTCATGATATAGTGTTCGATGCACCGGCGAAGAGTGGAGATACACCACTACTCCGAGCTGCCTGGCGGGGGCACGAAGAGATTGTTTCGTTACTCATGGATAAGGGGGCGGATATAAATTTCGCGATGAATCCGAGGAACGAGACAGCCCTAATTCGCGCCGCAGCTTGTAGTGAGGAGGCTGTAGTCCGCCTCCTCCTCCATCACGGCGCGGATGTAAACGCCGTTGATGAACGTCATGCCACAGCACTACTGCATGCAGCTGACACTGGAAACGCCGTCATCACCGGCTTACTGCTAGATCATCGCGCAGACATGGAAATTCAGACATTCTACGAGAAGGACACGCCTTTAATCAAAGCTGCTTGGCGCGGTAATGAGGGCGTCGTCCGACTGTTGTTGGATCATGGTGCTGATATCACCAAAAAAAATCGGCACGGGATGACGGCGAGGGAATTCATGAATGGGGATCTTGGAAGCCAGATTGCGTGGGGGTTGGGAAATTTAGTCAGGATGCATTTCAGAGGGACGTAACTAAACACGGCGCCGCACTCTGCTGGGCGTGCTAAACGATACCTTCACAGCGATATGAAGAGGAATTCGAAGCTCTAGAGACATTTCACAATGGGTGCACATCTAATGTACTACTAGTTGTCATGTCTTATACAGGCGGTGTTCCGCCAAAACCACCATGTTTTTTCAGCTTTCAAATGTGTTTCTATATATGTGTGTGTAATTATTTAGTGCATGAGAGGAGTATGGTTTGATTTTTGTGCAGTACCTTGCAGTAACAAGTTTCGATCTTATTTTACTAGCTTACTACAGTTTTGCATCCTGGAAATGCTTAGATTGTGCTTTTGGGCTATTACAAGTGCAAGATTATATATAGTGTATCAACGCTTAAGCCAAAGTGCAGCTTCGGGCAAACAACCATGACAAATTCGAAGCTGGTGGAACGACCCCATTGATGAAAATGATACAGATACAGTATTTGTGGGGGATTCGTGTTTTGTAGCTTATAATGTCTACATAGCTGACTGAATACACTGCTTCTATAAGGTTTCTGGCTTTGCGGGGATTCAAGCCTCTCAAGGCGAATAAAAAGCGAAGTTTAGCTTGAGCATGCAACTTATACTACTTTAAAATAGATGGGACAATTTAGACAATACCGGAGTTAGTGAAGCATCCAGATTGCGATACAGTTTCGATGCTACATATATCACAGTTTCAGAGTTATCGATATTGCGTCGGCTCTATAGAGTAGAGATCCCCAGTAGTTGGAGGAATTCAGTTGACAACTACATCAAATCAACTGCCACATTACTCTATACACCGGAGCGAGTTTTCACATCGGGTCCTATACAAAAAACGTAGCTACCTCACTCATAGTAGGTCACTCGAAGGCATGCCGACCCTTTTACTTGTCCAGCGTACGATTATGGATTGCTAGTCCTTGTAGTCTCATTTATCTTTCCTACTCATATAAGAACTGGGAGTCTTGTACGGAATGACAAACCTAAACAAAATACCCCACACTAGTTACGTAGACGGAATGCTATGATCAGATTTTTACCGAACTGCTGTAATCATCTTTCCCTCTCCTACACCGAACAGACCAATATCTCCTATGTGTATTATCATTACTCTGAGTTGTGTTCTTCCGTCAATTATGCTGTCATCCCTCCTTTCTTGCATATAGTCTTACTAATGTTCGGATGGAGTCAATATACGCCTAGCGTAGGGGAAGCAAGGGACGTAGCAAGAATTGCATCCCATCTCCACTGAACCTACTCTGATCAAGTTGGTTATGTAACAAATCCATACCCTACGGTCGTGGCTTGCTGAATATTGCAGCGCTGTCGGTTTGGCATATCGCAGTAGATGAATGCTATTATCTCGGCCCTGGCCTAGGGGTTGAATATGGGGGTATACTCGAATTTTTACAGTCTAATATCTACACTGAGTGGCGGTGGTGAAATTCGCTGAGTAGAAGGAAGGTTGAGACACATCTCCCATACTCGCCAAATTTTCAAGTCCCCGGACACCCTGTCAAGGATTAGATAACTCCGATTGGATCAGGTTTTATCCAATAGTATTTCAACCTAATGTGAATTTACCAAACTTAATGTGTTGCCATGGGCGTTTACAATGCAGTGTCCGGAGACTTAAAACCCTGACATGTACTTAGTGACACATCAAAATTTCGCAACTGCACAAAGTTGGATGACTATTTGATAAGATGTACTCTTATCGGTGTCATATAATCATTGACTGGGTGTTCGGAGACTTGGAAATTCGGCTTGTAATCGCCCGAGTCACAAAGTGTCACTCACATTCTTTAGATTCTTGACGTCGGACACAAATCACATACGACTATTCCCGCAGTTAAATCGCAGTAGGTTTGTTGTAGGAAAGTGAAACTTCGCTGTAGCCAATCGTCTGCTTCCGGTGAAGTCATTTCACCTCGCATTAGAGAAAAAGTGATGGTTTGTGAATTTAGACTAGCCAGGACTAGTGGGTTTCGTCTGCAACTACGCCTTTAGCACCATACTTTGTGAGGATCTTGTCGGATTCCCTCCGACTGTCGTCTTAGTCTAAGCTCTTCAGAAAGATGAGATAGCAGGTTTCCCTATTACTTACGTTAGAAGCTGAGGATTGCCGGAAAGCAGTTCGTTCTGTCTACCCCCCGGAGCGTCCCACACATAAAATACAATCAACCGCCTTCATGAACTGTTATCCTGACAGTGACTCCAGTGATGCCATTTGCAATTTCTTTGGAAACATGTGTCATCTCCGACGTTCAGACGTCCGAATCCCTCCCTCCTCACCCCCACATCCCGCGAATTTATTCTGTGTTAATACGACACTAAGGTTTTTTAAGTTCTACGGTATATAACACTATCATCGCACGCGGCCTTGGAGAATGCCTGAGTGTGTAGGCTACCACCTAAACTGCTAAGCCGATATAACCATGCGTTGGAACAAGGTTGTTCTTTTGAGTGGCTACTATCTATTTTGAGTGAGAACATATGCTGCGTGTTTTTTGCTTCGTAGGGTAGCATATTCTTCTCGGCAGAATCCTTGTAGCCAAAGGAGACTGGTGGTATTGTACTTGCTCTGTGATCTGAATGTGTGGTTCGAATAGGGTCTGACGCTAATATTAGAGTATCGTAGCTACGTAGCCGCTGCTAAACATACTTACTTGGTCTACATATGCGTCAGAACCAGTTTTGAGCAAGAACAGTGTATTCTGTATGACAAACCAAGAATACCGCGGGTTTATTATGCTTGTAGGGTGGCGGATTATGCTAGATGGCATGTATTTAGTGAGAAGCGGCTATAGGAGGTTGAGATAAGTTGGGTACGACACGTGGTAAATCTCTGGCCTCGGTTCAAATAGTGTTTTGCGCTAATGTCAACCGAACCCGGATCTATCGACCCGACGTCTGTAACCCCTGTAACTGATCAGCTCGCTTAACAGGGATGTAAATAGAAGGAGTCTTGTACGCACCGCCTACTCCGCCTAACACAAGACTTAAACGAAAGTATCATGAGCCAAAATGGGTTTCTGATTGTGTCATCTCATCACTCTCTTCCCTACTTAACTCATGAAATCTTCCGATGAGGTACTGCTGACCACGCCCTTTGGGTATAAGGTAACTACTTGAAACGAGCATGCTACGGAGCTATTGGTCTGTGTAATGCTAATGAAGATGCTCTGTCTACAAATCCTGCCGCTACTACCAGAAGGACCTGGGCAGGACTAATTGTAGTGTGCATGGCAGTAAGTAGCCATAAGTACAAGCGCACATATATTCCATACGCGCTGTTCAAATAGTGATACTTAGAGAAGCTTGATTGTATATTATCTAAGAGTGCCACAAGGCCATATATATATGAGTACAAGTGTGAATGCGTGCGTACGCATCTATGTATAGACTTTTCAGGCCGACAGCAATCTCCGGTCATACGAGGCGCACCTCCGGTCATACGAGACTCATCTCTGGCCATACGAGACTCATCTCTGGCCACAGAAGACAGAGACCTATCATGCAATACTCCCCCTCTTGCTATACACCGTGAAGCAAGAAAACAAATGAAAAGAGATGAAACAAACAAAGTGATTCCCATAGTAGCCTCCTTAAAACCCTGCGAGAGTGAGCAGGGAAAGAGTACTACCGTAGCCTGAGGATGGCCATCCATAGAAAGACAAGAAAATCCGCGTGCCCAAAAGAAAAGTGAAACAACCTTAAATCCAACCTTAAATCGACCTCTATTACCATAGCCCCATCGTCTTTGTGAATTTCTCGTGTTTATCCTTCGTCAAGGCCTTGGTTAGTATGTCTGCCACATTCTCGTTCGTGTGCACGTAGGAGTAGTCAACTATCTTGCGGGCATGGAGATCTCGACTATTGTGATAGCAAACGTCGATATGCTTTGTGCGAGCCTTTATGATCCCAGTTGTGATATGACTAAGTGCGCCCTGATTGTCGCAATTGATCGGGAGCGGAGATGCGTCTTTGCCGTGTATATCTCGGTGGAGCTGGAGTAGCCACTTTGCTTCACAGGAGCCCTCGGAACAAGCGATGTATTCGGCTTCGAGGGTTGACCTGGCGATGAGATCTTGCTTTCGTGACTGCCACGAGACAGCTCCGTTGCTGAGAAGGAAGATGTGACCACCTTGAGATTTGCGGTCGGCACTATCATTGGCCCAATCTGAGTCTGTGTAGCCAGTGAGTTGATCATTGCTGCCAGTGCTGCTGCTAAAATGCAGTCAAAAGTCGGCGGTGGATTTGAGATATTGGAGAACTCTTTTGGCGGCGGTGAGATGGCTGGTGAAAGGTCGGGAATAGTATCGGCAAAGAGCTGTCACTGCGAATGAGATATCGGGCCGAGTTGCAAGTGCCGCGTACATCAATGAGCCGACAATTGCCTGGTAGCCTTTGATATCTTTTAGTTCTTTCTCCCCCCGATCCTCGGCCAGATCTAGCTTCACATTAGGATCCATTGGAGTTGATACATCGTGAGCATTCTGCATATTGAATCGTTTGAGAATCGTGGTGATGAAGGCCTTTTGGCCAAGACTGTTGGCGGTGCCGGTTCCGTTGTCCTCGCGGTGAATTTCGATGCTGAGGAATTGGCGTGCCGGGCCGAGATTGGTGATCTTGTATTTTTCCGAGAGCCTGGCCTTAACTTCGATCGCAGCTTTGGTAGCGTCCTTTGGGTACAACATTGAGATGTCGTCGACGTACAAAAGCATCAGAATACCATCACTGCGGAGATAGAGGTTGGGGTCGGCCTGGGACTGTGTGAATTCGAGAGAGAGCAAGAAGGTGTTAATATCGTTGTGCCAAAGTCGTGGTGCTTGTTTGAGACCGTAAAGTGCTTTCTTTAGTCAAACAACGATCGTAGGTGCGTTGAGGCCTTCCGGCCAGCCTTCGGGCAGGGTCATATAGATATCATCGTCATCGACCTCGGGATTGAGAAAAGCAGTGACCACATCCAAATGATCGATGTTCCAGCCATGTTTTCCGACCAGGGAGATGAGATACCGAAAAGTGGTGAGTTTTCCGACAGGGACATAAGTTTCTCCGAAGTCCGTTTGTTCGTAGCCTTTAATTACTAGGCGTGCTTTGTATCGTATGGTGCCATCAGGATTGTGTTTCGTCTTGTAGACCCATTTGGAGCCAATTGGCTTGACTCGCAATTGCCTTGCTTCCCGAGAGTTGATTGTTGTGAATGTGTTATTGAGCAGGATCGATGTGCATTCCTCTTCCATTGCTCGTGTCCAGTGGTCTCGTTGTGGGCTGTCCATGGCCTCCGCGTATGTGAATGGATCGCTGGTCGTTGATGCGAGAGCCTTTGCCATGATGATTAGTGCATTTGCGGAGATCTTGACCTGACTTCTTGTGATACGATTCGTGCGTGGTGGTTGGCATGATTGCTTGGTCATGGCCGCCGTTCGGCGGGCTTTGTCATTTTCGCGGCGGAGATGTCGATTGTGGACGACGGTTTCTCTGGACACCGGTGGTGCATCCTCCTCGTCAGGAGGACGTGATCTCACACCTGTACTTGCAGGGAGACTTCGACGGTTGTCAGCGTCGGGCAGATTGTGATCTGTATCATCGTCAGTACAGTCATGATCACCACTTCCGTGGCCTTCACCTGTTCGACTGTTTCCTGCGTGGTCATGGAGAAGTCCATCTCCACCCGTTTCATTGTCCTGTGTTTGGAGAAGTCCATCTCCACTGTCGATTTCCTCGATATATTCCGTCTCTTCTGGTAGCTCAAAGATGTCTGTGTGGTCTCCGGGTAGACATGAAGCGTGGGTATTCCTCTCCTCGTCAAAAATGACATCGGACTGTGATCTTACTACTCGGAATGCTGGGTCCCATATCCTCCAAAGTGTAGTCGAATCGTGCACGTAACCGACCATCATACATGGCTTGGATCTTGGGCTGAATTTTCCATGGCGTTGCGGCTCGGGGATAAGTCGACTGGCGTAGCAGCCGAATCGCCGAAGGTGGTGGAGAGGAGCTTTGTACGAGATTTCATTGCCATCCTTGTCGTGAGAGGGCTTGCCAAATGCTTGCAGCATCTCGTATGGAGTTGGATATGGTGCTTGATAGCCGTCGCGGTCGTCTCTTTTCGTTAGGCCTTCGTTTGGGGTTTGATGGTGGAGGTAGACTGCGGTATTGACTGCTTCTCCCCAAAAGACAAGTGGCGCCTGGAAGTCAATCATCATAGATCGTGCTTTCTCGGTGATGGTCTGGATCATGCGTTCGGCAACCCCATTCTTATGGTGAGCGTAGGGAGGACATGGTTCGTATGTTGTGCCACGAGCAGCGAGCACCAGTCGGAAGGTCTTGTTGTCATATTCTCCGCGGCCATTATCGCACCGAAATCGTTTCACTTCGTATCCCATGGAGTCAACTCGGGCCTGAAATGATTGGTAGGCTGAGGTGCATGTTTTGGACTTCTTATCTGGAAGGACCCAAACAGAGGTGTAGCGTGTGTAATCGTCGATGAATAGGATATAGTAGCGATGGCCGGCGGAGGTGGGCGTGGAGAATGGTCCACACACATCTGAATGTACGAGTTCAAATGGCTTTGTAGTGCGCTTGGTCTTGACTTTGATGATCTTCTGCTTGTGCTTGGCCTGGATGCATGCGGTGCACATTGAGTCGTCTTTTGTATATCCATCAATTAGAGATCGTAGGGCAGTAGGATTAATGTGGGCTAGACGGCGATGCCACAGTCGTGATTCTGAGATTGTGAGAGGCTTCCGAGTGGTCTTTGTGAGAGACTTCTGAGTGGTCGGTGGACTTTGAGGTACGGTGCTGGCTGCACTTGGAGAGGCGGTGTGGAGTGAGCTTGTAGTAGGCTCGGTGGAGTGCGCGATTGATGGTACGGTGGTGTGTGCGCTCGATGATGGTACGGTGATATGTGCGCTCGATTATGGTACGGTGATATGTGCGCTTGATGATGCTCTTTCTCTCTTTCTTGTTCTTGAAGTGGACTTCGTGGACACACTTGGTACTGCTGAGGTGAGTGCAGTTGCGGGAGATATGATATAGAGATCATTGACCCGATTGCCTGTGATGGTGGTTGATGGAGATGATATGGAGCACTTAACGCGTCCAAATGTGGATGTGTATCCGGCTGTGTCCAATTGATTGATGGAGAGAAGAGAAAGCCGGAATGTAGGGGTGTAAAGAGCATTGACTTCGCACTCCTGTGAAACGTTAACGAGTCCATGGTGGCTTACTGTAACTTTGTTGTCATCTCCAAGCTCAATGACTATTGGTTGACGAAGTTTCTTCATTGAGTTGAATCTGGTGCGGTCATTGCACATATGGTGAGATGCTCCGGAATCGATGACCCATGCAGCTGGAGCAGAGGCTGCGGTGAGTGCGGTCGCGTTGTCGGCCAGTCAGATTAGGTCGCGATCTCCGGCTGTGGCTAGTGATGCAGTGCCCTTATTGACTTTGTTGCGTTGATCCCGGGCACGTTTGAAGTGGATGCAGTCGGACTTGAAGTGTCCTGAGAGACCGCAGTGGTAGCAAGTTCGTTCGTCGTTCCTGGAGGTGTTTGTATCGCCGTTGTTTGTGTCGTTTTCAGAGCGTTTTCTCTTTCCGCATGCTTCGGTGGTATGATTGTCCATTTTGCAGTATGTGCATTTGTGCTTCTGGCGTCCGTTTCCTCGTCCGCCTCACCGTCCGCCACGGCCACGATTTCCGCCCCGGGTGTATAGAGCCGCTCCGGTGGATGCATCTCCGATTTCTTTGGTTAGGGTCGTTCGCTCGGCATATTCGCGGATCGCATCCATACACTGCTGGGCCATGGGGGCGGGGATGCGCTGTTCAAGGATTTGGATGGTCGTTTCATATGAATTAGATAAGGTAGTGAAGATGTGTGTCTTCATGGCGTCATCGGTGATATTTTCGGTGGTGCCAATCAGTTTCTTGCGGAAGGCGATTAGTTTGGTAAAGTACTGTGTGACCGTTTCGTCTGGCGATGGTCGAGAGGCGGTGAACTTCCGCAGGACTTGGGTGCGACCGAGTTTCGTTGAGGCGTTGTCAAGTCGGTCCCTGAGTGCTTCCCACATCTCCACGGGATCGTCGATATCGTCGATGAGTGGAAGGAGCTCATCGCAGCATCCGAGGTGTATAAGCGCTATTGCCTTATTGGCTCGATCATGCGAGATTTCTTGCAGAGGGCGTAGGGCGACGCCGTTGCCGACAGGGAGGAGTTCGACACCGGTAACGATATCGTAGGCTTTCTTGGCGATGAGGACTCGGCGAATCTTTTGCTTCCAGACGGGGTAGTTTTCCTCAGTCAGCTTGGGCACATTGCCGTGATCGGTCTTGAATGTTTCGTTTGACATGTTGAGAGTGGAGGAGGTTGGGAAGGTGACGATGGAGAGTGATGGATGGTGATGGTGTTGCGGCTGATGAGCAGGGATGGTTGTGAGTGGGTTAGGGGTTTTGAGGCTCTTAATCGTAAGATATAAATAGAGTATTTTTAGTAAAGATTGTAGCGGGCGCCGGGCTCATAACCTGTTCAAATAGTGATACTTAGAGAAGCTTGATTGTATATTATCTAAGAGTGCCACAAGGCCATATATATATGAGTACAAGTGTGAATGCGTGCGTACGCATCTATGTATAGACTTTTCAGGCCGACAGCAATCTCCGGTCATACGAGGCTCACCTCCGGTCGTACGAGACTCATCTCTGGCCATACGAGACTCATCTCTGGCCACAGAAGACAGAGACCTATCATGCAATATGCGCAGCAAAAATCTCAATGAGTGATATGTTGTGATTGTGAATGCCAACCAGATTTGATGCAGTTGGAGAAACCATTCCAAACACTATTCTAGGCTAGGAGTTTTGCGCAGTAACCTCTACTAACCGAGTAGTACGGGTTTTTAGCTTCAATGGAAGCATCCTTTGCCATTGCATATGCTAGTTCAGTAGCTCACGACACACTCTCTACATTATGTTGGAGGTCTTGCCGAATACCGATATCTTGTCATGCGACTACTATTAAGTTTCATATTTTGTTACAATATTATGCCCAGAAGTCAATAACAGCAGTCATCCCCAAATACTGCTAATGTTATTTCAACCTTGATCGAAGACTTTTACGGTACGCAACAGGTTTCGTATCCTTCGCTTATGGTGACGGAATACATACCTGCTGATCTGCCATTACCGTCTGAGTCGGTTCTCACGCTCAGTCGTATGTCGACCCTGCATGACCAAGCTTAATGACTAGTAAAACAAAGCCCCTGGCAGGTTTCGAACCTGCGACCACGAGATGGACTTGATCCCAGCACCCACGCCAAACTGCCCCCCAGCAGCCGGCGTGAAGCACTAAGACACCCTAAATTTCTCTCATGCTCTACCACTGAGCTACAGAGGCAGTTTCCAGTGTAAGAAATCGGCAGATAAATAAGATGTCGAAGAGACAGATGATGCGACGAGTCGTCGGTACGAAGCGTTTTCCGCTTACATACTCGTACGACACATGTGCATCCACCGCGCACAGGCGCACATAACACCTACGGCCACCCGTTATTTGTCAGGGATAGTGAATCGTTGAACATAATGATGTAATGTCGAGCGAGTGTTGAGAGGTATTTGCCTTAGTCATGTTGATAGAAGTAAACGCACTGTCGGAATAAACGCTAGGGAGCTGAATGGCTCGAGATATACCACGGCTAGCACATCTGACAGCCATATCTGAAATTAGTATTGGATATAGATTAAGGCTACTGCTGATTGAATGATATTTCCCAAGAATTAACAGGATCTGGCTGCAGAAAGATTCGGGAATAAAGTCAAAGAACAAAGTCGAATAAAATTTTCGCAAATCTGGAAGCTGGTAAAGTAACAATGCAATAAACGCTTAGGTTTTAGATAGAGGGCTGCACCGAGTGTTTAATGTAGCATATCATCTGCTTGACGACGTCGGTTGCGGCAGCGTCCACCCCGGCAGTTTTTGGGTGCCACGTCGGGAATGGCTTTGAGTCCGACATGAAAAGTTTCCTAGAGCATGCCCGAAGCGTAGGTCTTGCAAGTTAGATCCAGGGGAGACATAATTATCTATGTTTGAGATTTTAAAACTGGAACTAGCCTGTCGAGTGATCTCTGTATGAAGAAAAGATGGCTGAGTGATGCAGCTGTAACGCTCTAGACCCCACCTGGTAACTCCAAAAATACAATTCATTTCTGCAGGAGGAACTAGAAACACTCTGTTGCAGGCAGTTGGTGGTTTATTGCAAATAAAGGATAACGATGGCCACCGCAATCAGGTTGAGTCGGGAAATGATTTCGTGCCCGCCACAATTAGAAGGGAACTAGAAAAGGACCGACCCATATGTTTACCTGGCCGGAAGTATAGTCAAAGACCTTTAGTATAGAGCTAGGTAGTTGGGTTACTCGAGGTGAGTTTCCTACTGAAGTCGAGGGTTGCTTCGTTGGTCGAGGCGAGTGCATATGGGTGAACCGGGGGATAATGTAGGCGCTGGTGCTCCCAGCTATGGGTATGTTAAGCGGGATGCGTATCAGCTAGTTCTTTGCAGACTGAGTCAGTTTTCCTAAGACGGGAGTGGTTGGGTGTAGAGTAATCGGTTGGAAGGATTAAGGTGTGGCCAGTGCGCGCAGGGATAGCGATAGCACAGTAGGGTTAAGGGTTGTAACACTTGGACAAGTTATTATCCTGGAATTGCTTGGTAAATACAAAAATATTCCAATGTTGCATATAGTAGCGACTGCGCTATCGATATTGTGCATGCAGAGCTCCTGACTTTAACATCTTAGTCCTATTTATCATAGAATCATTGCCGTATAAGGTATTTTGTGCCTCAAAAATTTGGCCCCTCATACTATAATCCTGTACCAAAAGCTACCACAGCGCCACCAAAACCACTCCATAGTCAAGTCGGAATTTGTAGGATTGTTCTGCATATACTACGTATATCCTATTAATTACTAGCCAGTAATTAAATTTTTTTTCTGTGTAGTGGTGTTTAGTAAAAGTCAGAATGTTGAGCGCAGACCCCTGCCACAAGATACGTGTCCGGAACTCTAACACGTTACGCCATTTAATTGGAAAACAAAATTTGTGGAGAGGTGTGAGTCCATGTCGCATGCGCTCATTGCGTTCACATTCCAGATTGCTGCAGCTATATGAAGCTGCAAGCTTAAAATAGAAACTACGATTGCACACTGGTGCCGGTACAACGTCACACGGTTGCATTCATGCAGTATTTAATCCTCTGTGTCCGCGGCTCCTATGGATTCTTCACACTTCAGCGACATACCGCTACCACTCTGACCACAACCCATATCAACTAATCCTCCGACATTTTCGTTCGAATGGATTCGAATCCATACCAACATGTGGCTATGGCAAGCATCTACTCCGACACTCCCGCTGTCGGGACATCCGAGAGTGGAGTGCCTAAGAAAGGAGGAGACTCGGAGCTACACTCGGGCAGGGAGCCGAAGAACACGCGTCTTCGAGATGATCGCCTATGTCCCAGCATCAGCTATCTCATTTCCAACGCGAGAGATAACTCCGAACCGACGCCGAAATGTTTCCGAATATCGAATGTTCCGCTGACATGGGACGAAGCATGCTTATTCGATTACTTAAAGAGTGTAGATGAGTCTCTTGATCGCTTGGCTACTGATGATTATCGATTGTCGCTATATCCAGCATGCTGTGGCTCTAGCCAAGTAGCATTACTGAATTTCACACACTGTCCTGTGTACTTCCGGCGGCTACACCCAGGCCAAGATCATTCTTTACAAAGGAAGGATTCGGACATCGTGCTCGACAGTCATTTCTACGGACTAACACCTTTGAACATCCCAGAAGGAGATATCGTTGCTGAGTTAGTCATCCTCCTTCCCTCAGTCGCTTTGGGAATATTAATGTTGTTTTTCTTAGTGTTGTTGCAGTCACCGGGTTGGCTGGACACGCGTATGGATCCTGGAGAAACCGAATCAGCAATCGGATGTGGCTGCAGGACTTCCTTTGTTGTGACATTAACAACGTACGGATCATGACGTATGGCTACAATACCACACTGGTTGGGCCCAGTACTGGAAATGACGGAATGTTGGAATACCGACGGAATTTTATTTGCCAATTAGCTAATGCGAGGAGTTCTCTTGAGGTATCTCTTCTTTAGTTATTAGATAGGTTATCAATTAACTCTTAGTAAGGAGAGGAATCGCCCAATTATTTTTTTGGGGCACAGCCTTGGTGGGATACTAATATTGCAGGTAAGTTGACAAGTTGACAATACCAGCGTGATAGCAAAGCTAACGAATTGCATAAGGCTTTGCTGCAGTCAAACAATCAGGAACGTCATAAGAACCTTCTAAAAGCCACCTTCGCTGTATTTTTCTTCGGTACTCCCCATTATGGCCTTCGCACTCTGGAGCTCGAAGCCATGGTCGATGATATGTCATCTAGGGCAGAATCAAACTCAATGGACCTGCTCTATCAGCTTCGGGAGGGCTCAGAGTTTCTAGAAACTCAGGCAGACGGGCTTACCGACATTTGGAGTCAGTTTTGCGTTGTAAGTTTTTACGAGACACTGAAGACGCCGACTGTCGCAAGGGTACATAGGGCAATCTCGTACTTTCAGTGATCGGACTACATGTTAACTCTCATTAGTCTTCTATTACAAATGAGTACGGAAAATATGGGCAGTTGGCGGATATGGTTAAGAAGATCTCCGCTCAGCTGCATCTGCCAAACGAATCCCGTATTCCAGTTCCACGCAACCATTCTGATATGGTCAAGTTTCTGTCTCCTTCGGACCTAGTTTATATGACAGTGGTGCGCCATCTCAAAGAGTGCATTGACAAGATTGTCGAGATTCGTGGTAAGTGATGCTCGGAGACTCGCCATTTGCATTGCTCATAAATAACGTCTGCGCGTGCACAGCTACCACAAGCACTCGTCGTCAAGCCCGTAAGATTCCAATTCCTTATTGAATTTTGAGGGGACTGAGCCAATATGCTAGTTAATGAAGACGGGTATAAATGCCTGAAGAGTCTGGGGGGCTCCGACAGCGAAGGTTATCGGGACGATCTACTCCTTAAGCGACACGAAAACACGTGCGTATGGTTTCTGTCAGACGAACGTTACAGACAGTGGGCTCGGCAAAGTCATCATTCAGTTCTTTGGGTCAGTGGAGGACCAGGCTGTGGCAAGAGTGTCCTATCATCGGTTATTTCCAAACAGTTTTCTGATAATACACACAACATTTTCGGGAGAGAATATTCGGTGGCTGTCTTCTTCTGTGACGATAAGGATGAACGACTGAGGACATCATACGCTATCCTGGTGAACGTGCTCTCTCAGATATTGAAGCAGGAGCCAGATGCGTTTGCTCACTTTTCTGTGGAATCCGAGTATGCTATACATAAGGAAAGGACTTCGTGGAGTTTTTCAATGCTCTGGCGAGTATTTAGCCGGGTTGTTAAGGATAGCAAGATCAAACCTGTATGTCTTATTGTCGATGCTCTCGGTATGTAACATTCCTCGACCGACGACCGATGTCGTAGGCAAAGAGGGTTCTTCTTATATGGCTTACCTTGGATAGATGAATGTGAGGAATTATCTAGGGAAAAATTTCTGAATCATCTACAAGACCTTGTACACGATGATCTCGCCATTAAGCAGCGAATCAAATTAGTTCTCACTAGCCGTCCGCATATACCGATTACTTCGCATCTGAGCGGTGTTTCTGAGATATCTCTTGACGCCGCTAATTTGCAAAACGATATTACAACATTTGTCACTGCTGAGATTGAGAAGTTACCGCAGTTTGCCGCTATGTCAGGGAAAATACGAGATGTTCTCATCAATGGTGCGAATGGAATGTTCCTATGGGTTTCTCTGATCCTGGATAATCTCAGAACATCCCGGACAACAAAGCCCCGCGCTATCAGAGAAAAGCTCAGGACCTTACCGCCAACACTTCCCGATGTCTACAACGAAATTCTCCGCAAAATCAAACCGGAGGACCAACAAACTGCCACTACCATCCTACAATGGGTGGTTTGGGCAATTCGTCCCTTGACATTACAAGAGCTGACCATAGCAATCGCAGTACGGCCTGAAAACACAACCATATCCACCATGGAAGATGAGATGGAACTGGATATGAGGACGGTACTACGGTTTATGTTCGGTCCAATGATATATATCGAGGATGATAATACTGTGCACCTTGTCCATCAGTCAGCGAAAGACTTCCTGCAGTCAGACTTCACAGAAAAAAGCAATCCGAATGATCAAGCGCTTCCGAATTGGCGTCTTTCATCCACTGAGTCTAATAACCGACTTGCTCTTATCTGTCTGACTTATTTGTCATTTGACGATTTCGATCAAGGCCCAGTGGATGAATGGGAGATCGATCAATTGCTGGACTATGGAGAGTTTCTAGAATACTCTGCGATACATTGGCCTTATCATGTGCGACAAACAGATCTTGGTAATAACACAACACATGCTTTATCAAACGCTTTCCGGAAGTTAGCGAAGTCTAGACCAAAGATCAATCTTGCCTACCAGGTATTCCGTCACTCCCGTGAAGAATCCTTCTTCGAGACGACACCACTTCACGTTGCAGCATGTTGCGGATTTGCACATTTTGTGCAAGAGCTCTTGGACTCTGGTGCTGATGTCGACGAATGGGGATATCCCTTCAGTAACGCACTCGTGGCTGCGGCAAGCCACGGTCACGAGAGTATAGTTCGTCTACTGATACACCATGGGACCTACGTTCGTGTGCGGGGCGACGAAGCACTCCAGAAAGCGGCATCTAATGGCCACGTGTGTGTGGTTCGTGTATTGATAGAAAATGGTGCTGATGTCCATACTTCGATCGCCCATCACGGCAGCGCACTTCAGGTGGCTGCATTGAACGGCCATGCGAGTGTGGCTCGTCTATTGCTAGAGTATGAGGCCGATGCAAATTCCCAGGGCGGCTACTTCGGCAACGCACTCCAGGCGGCGGCATATAGCGGTCATGAGAATGTGGTTCGTCTACTGATAGAGCATGAGGCCGATGTCAATGCGCAGGGTGGCGTCTGTACGAACGCGCTTCAGGCGGCGATACGGTACGGCGACGAGAGTGTGGTTTGTCTACTGATAGATCATGAGGCCGACGTCAATATTTATACGCCGAAGGGCTCTTTCTACAACACCCCGCTGCAAGCAGCGGCATTCTTCGGTCGCGAGAGTATAGTTCGTCTACTAATAGATCGTAAAGCCGAAGTCAATACCCCCGTCAGCAAACAGGGCAACGCCCTCCAGGTGGCAGCATCTTACGGTCGCGAGAGTATCGTTCATCTACTGATAGAGCATGGGGCCGACTTTAAAGCCCAAGGCGGCTACTACGGGAACTCACTCCAGGCAGCGGCGCAGGGCGGCCTGGAGAGTGTGGTTCGTTTCCTGATAGAGCATGGAGCTAACGTCCATGCTCAGGGCGGCCACTTTGGCAACGCACTCCAGGCGGCAGCTTTTGGCAACATATTTCCGGCTACAGCTGGCCAGGACAGTGTGGTTCGTCTACTACTGCTTGAGCATCGGGTCGACGTGAATGCGCAGGGCGGCTGGTTTGGCAACGCACTCCAGGCAGCGGCATGCCGCGGCAATAAGAGTTTGGTTTGTCTATTGCTAGAATATGGGGCCGATGTCCATGCTGAGGGTGGCTGCTTCGGCAGCGCACTAAATGCAGCGGCACGCAGCGGCGATGAGAGTTTGGTTCGTGTACTAATAGATCGTGAGGCCGACGTCAATGCCCCGGGCGGATGCAACGGTAACTCAATCCAGGTAGCAGCTTCTGAGGGCCATGAGGGTGTAGTTCGTCTATTGATAGCTCATGGGGCCGACATCAATGCTCAGTGTGGCCACTTCGGCAGCGCACTCCAGGCGGCAGCATACGGAGGCCACTTGGGTGTAGTTAGTCTACTGATAGAACATGGGGCCGATGTTAATTCCCACGGCGGTAAATACAGTACTGCGCTCCTGGCGGCCACTTGTGTGGGCGAAAAGAGTATAGTTCGTGTACTGATTGAGCACGGGGCTGACGTGGACGCCCCATGTGGCCGCTACGGCAGCACACTGCAAGCGGCGGCTTCCATGAACCTCGTGTATGGGGTAGATCTATTGCTGCAGGAACAGGCTAGGATTAGGCGGTAACGTTACTCGGATTTACTGCTTAGAAGTTTTACCTAAATTTGTCGCTAAGGTATAGGAGGAATCATTGCCAGGATTCCTTTTCAATATGTAAAGTCGACAGTGCAAGTTTGCAAGTAAAATCGACATGATTTGCCGCTTTTTCGTTAGACCGTGTCCATCCCATATTGAATGTAGGCAACCGCGAGCAACGCAGCGCCTGCTAACAGTCTCAGAGCATTTAGCTTTTCCTCTATATCCCAAAATATCGGGTAGATATAGGCACGTGAGATGTAAGGCGATTCGGCAGAAGTTTAGCGTGCTTATACCAATATCATAAGCTTTGCAATGTCACAAGCTCCAGTGCTAATATTCATTAGTCACATTGTGCTGAAGCTGTTAGGTGTATCGTTGTAGGTTCAAGTTTGGGTAACGACGGCATGAGATATCTCGTGATTCTCAGGCGGTGCCAAATCAAGTAACACCATTGGACGTCATGTTGAATGGCAACATGTATGAAAACCCGCACTATTATTATCCGCTGCACATCTGCGTCCTTCCGATCAGACTGACTATAATTGTGCGTGCAAGGTAGGGTAAGGGTTTATGATTCTCGCGTGTGCGTGAGTGATGCTAAGTGCAGATGTGAGAAAGGTGACTCTAGACAGTGCAATTCCGAAGGCGTCATGACGAAAGGAGAATTTTTTAAAGTACTAGGTCGACTTGGTAGAGTGACATATTGAAGATAAAAGACATCTGTTACCGACGAGCGATGCTTAGATACAAGGCACAGTAGAAAGAAAAATGCCAGGGTTTGCTCTCTTCTCCTTACTTCACAGCCCTCAGCTTTTCCATTCTCCACTAATTACTATTTAAATAGCTTTCGACATTTATGTACTTTGAAATCATATTTCGGGTCCTGCCGCAACAGCTTTCGAAGCTACTGTCGTTCACCTCTCTGCGCTAGTTTTCGCACCACCTAGTATTTGTGTCATATGAGGAATCTGATTAAATACCCATTAGTAGCTGGTAGCTGCCGATATCAATATTACCACATAAGATGTCAATTTTCCCGCATACCGATGATATTTGCTGAACACGTATACTATAACCAGCACGACGCTCCGAAGGTTATGGTGTTACAGAGCCCTGTGTGGCTAATAAACACAGGCATTCCACTATATTCATACCAAAGGCGTCTGAGTAATCCTCGATCCTCGGTCTGGAAATCATTTGTCACATACAAGAATCGTAGTGTCTGTACGAACATGTCGACCTACAATCAAGGCTGGTGGAGAAGTGGTAGCGCTTCCGCTTAGATTGGGATAGGTCCAAGGTTTGACTCCTAGCCAGTCCATTATTTTCTTCCTTTTTTTAATCTTTCGAGCCATCGACAACCTCTCAACTAATCGTGACGTTTTGCTAGTCTCTGGAGCTAACTTAAGATTCTTTTGTAATATGTATTAGATTGTGTGGTGGGAGTCACCTCCAAATTCTGTGTCGTAGACTCTAAACAGTTGGAATAGAAGATATCACAGCAGCATGATGAGTAAAGAAAAGCTTAATATTTGGGAAGACCGTCTGAAGCATTATTCTCACTGCAGTACAACAGGCTAATGAACTTAGGTAAGCCCAAGGTTATTCTAGTAGGCTAGTTATCTAGCAAGGTAAACGCAACATCGCCAAACTCCGGGCCACATTCAATGTTCGCACGAATTCCGTAAATCATCCTTAACTTTCTAGCTTCCCTCTGCTTTCGCAGCATCTCCATGCGCCTCAGGTCTCGTTTCGCACCATACAGTGTGCAATTGATCTCGTTTGAAATCCGCACTGGGCGCAATTGTATATATTGCAGTATGATACTCACTTTTTATCGATCTATCTATCTATCGACAGCGACTCTAGGTTCGCCTACAGATAGATGGTGACGGTTCTTAAGTGCACTTGTAGCCGCTGCTAGCAGGACACAGGTGCATTTGGAGATGCTACTCGAGACGGCAATTGAGCGCGTTTGGAGAGGCAGTTGTTGACTGAGCACGACTGCACTCCTTGGAACTCCGCTAATTGTATGACCGCGTATTTGCCACATCGTAGAGTCCGCTAACATGCGGTCTAGATAACGACGGAACGCAGACATATTCCGGACATTCCCGAATGCACGTGCATTAAGGTTTCCGGCGATCAAAGCCATGTAGCCGAGATCGCACCACGATAAGCTGATTGCGTCCTTGACTCGAAGCAGAAGCCCTGTCTCTTTATTTGGTTCCTGTCCGGATAAACCCGGATGACTTAATAGTACCTCTATCACCTGTCTACGTACCCAAACTTAGCACCCGATACGAGAAAAAGAATAAAGGAGTAAGGTCGCTTCGATTTCGATATAGCGTTATATTGCTGGTGCTATATAAGGGAGTGTTTTTCTTGTTCTCGATATATCACTTTCCCAAATCTGGTTTGTAGGATTCCGGTTCATGCGAAACATTATTGAGGATCGTGTTGCCGGATGTAGAAACTGCTTGCTTAGTCGCAACAAAGTATATTTGATGGGGCTGAGATTAGACTCTGCTACCTGTAGTAAAAGCAACATCAATATCTTCGGTACCGAGCCAACCAATAGGAATGGTATTTCGCGTTTCGATAGGGTTTGTGACACCTATCACTTCGAGTTTGGTCTGCATGTTACAGTTCGCGGTTGAGCTTCTAGATTGCGTGCATCTCGATCTATTGCGGCGATTGGCTCCTCGAAGCGCCACATGTCAGGTTGACGCTTTAACCCCAGCTACTGGATGAACGGTCTTAGTTGCTTTTTGGCGGTAGCTACCGGCATCAAAGCTGATACTGGGGATTCTCAGCTAATCTTTCAGATTTATGTAAACAGCGATTGCTAAGTATAATCTCCTGCATTGTCGTGCGCATTGGAAGTAAAACTTTTCTTATCTTAGCTCTTGAGCTGAGATCTAATATTATTTGTAACAGTTTGTACCACCAATACCCGCCTGTCAACTGGGGACAATAAGGTAAGGATGTCCAACATGAATTCGATGAATTAAGGTGCAACTCTGCCGCAGATACAAGTATACCATCCAGCTGCTAAAATCGTCGCCACCGCCGACAAAATCACCGCAGCTACTTTCCGTGAGCGCAACCAATTTCGACATACTCTACAACAGGTACCCCTTTCCCGACTAGTTTCTTGCGATGTGGAAATATTAATATCGTTTGATGCAAACGTAGCTGAAGCCAGATAACTAAGTTAGTCAACCATCCTCACCGTTAGTTGCACTTTGCTATGGACTTCTACGATACACCCGGCATCTATGCTCTCAATCGGTACAAGTGGTTCGACCTACCCCGAGAAGACGGTTCCTTCGTCAAGGTCATCGCCGTCTCGTCCAAAGAGTCCATTTACTGGATAATTGGGTACGCTATCATGGTCGCTCTTATATTCGCTGCAGTCTCTCGGATTGCAGTCGATCTAGTCCTTACATTTCTCCCTCTCAAAGGGTCTGGGAATCGAGTTGTTATGTTGGTAGCCTTCTACAATGCAAATAACCCTACGACCGCTATTCTTCTTATGATCGACTACTGTCGCCGCGCTTTGTTCAATGCAACCATAGCAAACCAACACGCTGTGGATTGGAGTACGCTTCGGTGTGCACTTGCTCTTATAGGGACTGCTGTGGCACTCATTGCAGCAACCACAACGGCTCAGTTTCTAGTATCCGGTCAGCAGCTGATTGAACGCCATGCTGCTAAAGTATATCCATCCTATCCAGACTTCACTCGTGCCATGGCGGAGGGGGACCTACTCTACGCGCTGAAATCAATTCGGGCATCCGCCGCCTTCATTGCTTTGGGAAGATTTGAACCCTCCCTGAAGCAATTAGTGGATAGGGTACATATTGACACCGAAGAACTACCGAGAGACAACGGTAGACGGATGCTGCGATTTAACTATGGGTGGGAGATAACTGGTTACGAGATGGGGCTTCAGAATGCAGCGAATTTGAAACTGGGTGTCAGTGGTTCATGTCGGACGGACTACAGCGGTTTTAGCGCAAATGGTACTAGGGACTATTGGAACATATGGCCCAACTACCGGGATGAAGATTATCCAGATGGTTACCGAGATGCATACAATCCAATTGATGAACAACTGATGCCGCCATTTCTCGGCGACAATATCCTGCCTAACCAAAGTAAGGAATCCATAACAAAAAACGGTTTTATATTTTCGTTCACGCCGCATACTGCGTACCGGTTGTCAACAGCCGAAAATCTGGATGACCCTTGGTACCTAACAGAACAAAACCCTAACTACAACGCCATAGACAAATTGGGGAGATACGCGTACGGCGGAAAGTTGCGAGTAATGCGTGGCAGGCCAACTTTGTATTGTGTACAGAGGGATAACTATACTTTGGATGGCACCGATCAAATAGTACATTCTGTCAACGATCTTATGAAACTCCGTGGCCTGAAGCTCTCAAGTCTACTGCGAGACAATGTTTTTAACCAAGAGTTTGGAATACCAGTTATTGCATTACTTGCGCGCACTCTCGGAACCAGCAGTCTCGCGTCGTCAATCTACTGGGACCCCACTAGACGGATGTTTATAGCAGACAAGCCTTCCCTGAAGGAGGATTTTACCAAACTGGTTTCAGTCGCCTTCTTATATTCCCGAGAGGTAGCAAGAAACACCGTTTTACTGTATCCGATGCTCGAAGGGAAAGGACTTAGAAATGTCGCTAATGTGAACGGTTCTGTACCATATGAGTTCTCCGATATCATCCTTGACAGCAGCAAAGTCGCAGCGTTATCGGTCAAGGCTCTTGTCATTACACCAACTGTGTGTGTCTTTGTATGGATTCTCGTTCTCATCCGTCGGTTCCTCATTCGTCCGAAAGCCATCCCAATGTCTGAGAACTCAGGATCAGCCCGCTTGAATCTTCACACCATTGGATTGCAAGCTACACAACTCTACCGGTGTTTGGACGAGGAAGTGAGTGGACAGAGGAAGTGGTCTGGGCGGTTATCAATGACTCCGTATATCAAAGAGGTGGAAGAAGACCGTTGGAATGGCCAGAACCAACCGGAAAAAGATGCATTTGTGCTTCCAAAGCTTGTACAACTCGAAGCCGACATAGCTAACAATACCAGTGATGACGCCAAAGAGAAGCTCGACGGATTAGAAGCCTCCCATGCCGAAAAAGGGTATCTACTGCGAGTTGATTCTGACGGCCGGGCATTGAGTGGAGCCCAATATGATCTGGTATTGACGAATAGACGTCCACAATCCTCTCAGCAGGACGTGAGCAGCATGGTGCACTGGGGTGATGTTCAAAACGACAAGTCTACTTAGTTTTAGATACGAAGGGTAAGTCTGTCAATCATAGTGTTATCGAGACAATCTAATATCCGTGGATAGTTTCGTATTATTTCTGCTGTGCAAGTAGGAACGGGTTTGAGAGGATGGCTATTCTTAGCGTATTTTGGTATTGTGATCTGGGGATGTCTATGCTCTTTCATTTTGATAGCTTAACTTCGATGTGGATTGGTAGAACCTCTAGATGTAACTGGAGGCTTTGACGATGGTGAAAAATACGTTACAAACAACATATTCTGGTTGGTTATATGGGTTTCGGGCGTCTGACACCTGGCTAGGGTTTTGGATTAGATCTAGAAACTGAATACTTGAGTATAGTTACCGTTAATTGAAGTGGATGTAGAATCTAATTTATGCTGTTTCTGTTATACTGAGCATCATTCACTTATATGGTCTTACGTCTTGCGAACTCTCTGCATCTCCCCGTGGATTATTTAACTCAGCGCACCAGATTCATGCGATTTTGATTGTATCATAGCTGCGGACACCTGCACTGACCCCATTCGCATTGAAATGACGCCATTTTATTTATCATGTACCATCCCTACAATTCATGGCCTTCTTTAATAGAAGTTGCATTCCGACCAGCATCAATCGCTGCTCATTACTCAACAATTGTAGTGTTGCTGGAAGCCCTAAGGTTCACGATCGTGACTGTCTCATTAGACTTCACACCATGACTGCCCTTTTAGACTTCACACGATGCTCGCCCTCATGCTCATCATATTTAAGACGCACCTTTGTCCGTCTCTCTTGTACCTACAATCAACTCACTCATTCACATCAACATGTAGCATGATGATTACGGGGGAAACCAGTTCGCAGAACCTAGAGTATTCCGCTCTCAAGGGCTATCTCCCAGATTTATCTGGCGTACAGTATTTGTGATGGTGCTTCTCGTTGCCGTAGGAGCAGTTGAGTGAAAACACATGATACCACCAATCCCATACTCCTGTATCAGGGTCAGGGCTACTTAGTCACCCTTTGAAAACATTCAGTTTGATTTGAATCTGTTCAGTGACGTCAATCTCTGACCACTCATTAAAGGTTAATTTAATATGAAAGAGGACTTATCGGTGGAATTAAAACGAATTGAACCCAAACAAAAAAGGTCCAGTACCGTGTGGCTATTCTAATTATCGTTTTTTTATCGCTAAGATCGGATGTAGCATAGAGTATAATGTAACTGCAAATAGGTTTGGGATTGTTTTGGAATTGAGGTTTCATAGCAACGCTTGTAGGTAACAGAACAAACACAGTCGTACCCGAGACATTGAACGAAAGAAAGGACAAAGAAAGAGTTTTTAAAGAAGCAGGCGTATACTGGGAGGTATAAATCTGGCGTACCCCGCAAGCACCGCTACCATCTAGCCATTACCCATTTTTCAGGTACTCCGTCTACGTCCACTTGCCATCAGTATACGCTGGATATACATGCTCCGGGCCGTACTTCTCACGTGCGGCTGATCTGAACAACATTTGGAAAGACTAACTAGGGTTCTATTCTGGCACGAACAGTGGTCCAATTTGATCTTGAACAGAGTGTATACCTTCTCCATTCGTTTGAGATTATGATATAACGTTGGTTCACCGAATGCTTTATAATTCGCCATCTTGACAATGACTTTTGGATTGCCATAACATAGTGTGTAATATCGTGAATCTTCATAAGCTTTGAGAGATCTAGCTTGTAAGCCTTGTTAATGACACACTCGCCGAATATTCCGGGGTGACGTACAATGCAGTTTCTGGGAAGAATCAGTTGCAGAATCCATCATTTTCTTGTCAACAAGCAGACCATGAACGTCGAAGAGAATCCCCTTGCAGTATACCTCGATTGTCATTTTAGGGCTTCCTTCAAATTCTCCCGCATTGCAGATGCATATACTGACGGATCATTGCCTCTTCGGGCCAGTCGAGTGCGGTTCGTTGCTACCTCGGTGCATCTTGTACCTGACATCTCCGATTTCCCGGAAGTACTTAACGTTCCCGGGGGAGTAATTCGGTATACATCGGGTACAATCTGTGTCAACAATCAACATTCAGTAATATCCTAGTGTCATGTGGCTTCCGGCATACTCCGGTGGTTTACTGGCAAACCCACAGCACAATCCTAGACACGCAAAATATTATCTGAACCCACGACCTTGAGAGTACAGGAAGCCCCGCATGTGCGTCGAAGAGGTTACTCCGTACGTAGAATGCAGTCCGACGCACACGCGGGGCTTGCAAAATCTATCTCACGCTCTACCACTAAGTTACAGAAGCTTCTCATGAGTCAATAAATAGCTGGTTAAAAAGAATCCTTAGTAACGATGTGTGGCACTTCAGTATGTGACTAAATATTTCGCTAACGCATCTCTGGTTACAGAGTACTATACAAATCTTGCTTAGAAATCTGGGTAGCTGCTATCACGACTCTACCGAAGGGATTTCCAGGTGTCTGTGTTGGAAGGTTTTTCGGTTTATCGAACAAAATCTAGTAACTCACGAGCGTATTCCCAGCTCGAATACGATTAAACGAGCTCTATAGCAGGTAATTAAGACTATTATAGAAGGGCGACTACCCAGATATCATGACACGGAGTCGAAAGCTGAGTGACTTTTGACACATCCCAGCAACGAATATAATGGGCCTAGCTAACGATTACTCTTCACAACCTAATTTTTTACTCATGGATGTTTATGCAAACCAGGCGACAAGTATTGGAGATAGCAATCGTCCGTGAGCAGAGCCTTTAACAGTGTTCCTAAGCGGCCCGGCCGGCCTGCACGTGATTAAAAAGCCTGCATCGGCCTGCATAAGCCTTGGTCTGGTTGATGGATGGAATACGGCAATGGCAGGGCTACGATGATTGAGTTGGATATGGTTTATGTTTCGTACTTTGGAGACTTTCTTAGTAAACAAAATATTCTGTTTAGGCTTAGTCCGCCAAGAAAAGCCGCCAGGCCGGCCGGAAAGCCGCCAGGCCCGGCCCAGCCTTCATTTGAAAGCTGCCGCTAAGGCCGGCCTGGCCGCTTAGGAACACTGGCCTTTAACAGCGATGAGTTATCTACACTTCTGATAATCGTTAAATCCCAGCCTTGATTTTGGAACTTTAATTGGACGAAAGAAGTGGAGCGCTTGCGGTCTGGTTCAAGATTCAGAAGTAAGCACTGTCATAATTTACAACCTCCAAGTTCTCGAGTCCACCGAATTAAAATCACCTCAGGACTTTTCCTTTAATGTCGTCACGCCTCACCTTGTAACAAATACCATCTCCAACAAAACTGCAAGCCGAAGGACACTCGAAGCCTTCGGATATAATACGAAAACACTCCACCCAATCGAATTAGCTAGTTATTATAGGTGTTAAGCGGTACGATGGTGGACAACACCCTACAATCCAGCTGGCATGGCCTGTCGAGCTGCTTTCTCGAGGTTGATTACGTTACAGGCTCCTCGCTAAGGCAGCTGATCTGTCATATTGTTGTCACTAGTGTTAGTACCCGTCCCGTCCATCCGGGATAGCAGAAGACGGAACGGAAATGATGCCGTCATTTTGAGAGCGGACGGGGACGGTCGGTATGGACGGTCGTTCCCCGCAACATTCATTGATAATGGAGCTCACCAATTGTAAAATGAGTTAAAGGATACTAGTCCTTGAATAGATCCACACTATGTACTGTAAAAGTCTATCCATGATCACAAGTTCACGTAGCTGTAGCCATATATAATTTCTGAATGCATGATATCCACCAGGAATGGTGGATGTCGGCCAGGGACAGTATTTTTGCCGTCACCGGCAGTCCCTGACCGGCCGAGGGTACGGTTGCCAACACTGGTTGTCGCGTTGCGAAAAATTTCAAATGGTTTGGCGAAGGCTGGGTGGCGACACCGTTTGTTCTCCTAGTTCAAACTGTGGGAGATAGATCACCTTTCTATCCTGTGATTATGAACCTTACAATAAATAACGGACTGGACTCGGACGGTTCCAGTTTGGACGGTTCCAGTTTGGGCTGTTCCGTAATGTGATTGTTGGTGGACGATCCCGGTCTGAGGTGGGCTTAGTACGGTCCGGTCAAGCAAGGAGGTCAGACTAATCTGGAATTAATCCCTACTTGGATCATTGGCGTTATTGATCTAATATCGGCAAGGAAAGTGAAAATTATGCTGGCTGTGTTGGACTGACGCTGACACCGAGCATATTGATAGGGATTGAGACAGACTTTTCTCATGAAACTGATATATCAGACGTAATTCATACATTCCTCCGTTCATTTTTGGTAGTTAGAATGCAATGTGGCATCACCAAATGATTTTTAATTCGCCAGATTGATGATGTCTTCTGAATTGGCCTAACATACAGTAAAACATTGTGAACCTTCGTGAGCTTTGAGAGATCCAACTTATAAGCTTTATTGATGACGACCTTACTCGCCGTATATTCCTGGATGACATATACAGTTTCTACGAAGAACTAGTTGCTGAAATATTTGTTCGACAATCAGGCCGTGTCTGTAACGCTCGAACGTTGAAGAGAATATCCTTGTAGCATACGTCAGTTGCCGTTCTCACGCTTACTCCAAACTGCCCCCACAGTGCATTCCAGGTGCACTTTCTGCAACTTCATCGTCTTTTCCGGCGTGTCGGGTGAGCTTCGTAGCCGCCTCGGTGTATCTGGCATGTAATCCGGAAAACGTCGAGTACAATTTCTATCAACAACCAACGTGTTAGTAATATCTAGTTGTCCCATAACTTGTTTATAGCAGACTTGCCACCGTTTCCTCTAAGTGCAATATTGCTTAAGTGTGATGTGGCTTCCGGCATACTCCGGCCGTCTAATGTACTGGCGGTAGGATTCAAGGATCAACATAAAATACAAACTGAAACACGCAAATCATTTTGACAAGAAGAATTTAGATAGTGAGAAAGCATTCCACGGGACTTCTATAAAAAGGGAGCCTCCGGTGGGATCCGAACCCACGATCTTGAGACAATGGATCCATGTCACCCACGCTTAAGCGGTTACTGTGCGTAGCAACCAATCAAGCGTCGCACTAAGGAGGCTGGACAAACAAAATCCGTCTCTTGCTCTACCACTGAGCTACAGAAGCTTTTCTTGTTGAAGATAAATAACAAAGTACCATGGATTCTAGGTAATGATGTGTGGTGACTTAGTACTTGACCAAATATTTTGCTTATGTATCCTGATTGCATCCAACTTTTCCATAGAAGTCTAGGTATCACGACTCTACCGAAGGAGATACTCTATACAGTGTTTTGGATGTCTGTTAGAATTTCTTATTGAATGACATCTAAAACGTTACGAGTATCTTCCTAGTTTAGTACATTTAACCGTACCTATGACATTTTTTACAAGCGACGAGTGCTCGGGGAATGAGTTTGTTAGAAACAATATCATGCACTCTGTATCCCTCTTAACAATAACTTTTAGAGCACGCACTAATTTTTAACCCTCTCAACGCCACCCACAATTTAGTTCGCGAGTTTTACTCTGATCTCAACGACAATATACATGAGATGTAGTTCGTTTGTCGCCCTTGAAGACCTTGTTCTCATAAGTGGATATCTTGAAAACTCGCTGAGTGGACGTTAGAGGTGCTCATACGCTCGCAAACAACAATGTTTATACACGACCTCGCGACGAGTATTGGAGATAGTGAGCATCCGTGAGCAGGGCCTTTCAGAGCGATTAGTTATCCTGCCGGGTTCACGAGGGTAGTTTCCAGGTACGGTTAACGTAACTATTGCTCCTCACTAGACATTCACACATCTCGCACAGTCGCATCCTATTTAATTTTAGATGTGAGGGGGTAAGTCTATCACCCACAGTGCTATAGAGCAAATGTAATATCCGTGGATAGTTCGGTATTATTATTACTGTACCAGTAAGAACAGGTTTTGAGACGATGCAATTTCTAGCGTATTTTGGAATTGTGCGTTGGGGTGTCTTTGCTATTTTATTTAGCTTAACTTGGGTGTGGATCAGTAGAATCTCCGCATGTAACTAGAGGCTCTGTCGATGGTGAGAAATACAATTACAATCAAAGATTCTAGTTGGTTATATGGGTTGGGCGTTTGACACCCTGGAGCAAGTTTTGGGTTGGATCCAGAGACTGTATACTTGAGTATAACTACCTGTAGTTAATGTAGATGGAGAATTTAATCTATGCTGGATTCGTTAAACTGAACATCACTTACTCTATATGTTCTCACAGTTTGCGATCTCTCTGTATCTCTTAGCAGATTATTTAACTAGGAAACCCAGCGCACCAGATCCGTTCGGTTTTGGATGTTAACATAACTGAGGACACCCACGCTGACCCCATTCGCATTGGAACGGCCACATTTTACCTATCACGTACTATCCCTACAATTCATGTGCTGTCTCAGATAGAAAGTTGCCTTCCTACCTGCATCAATCAATCGTTGGTAGTTGCTCGACGTTTGTAGGACGAGTTCGGTGGAAACCAGTTAACGGAACCTACAGTATTGCCGCTATTCGAGGGGATATTAGGTCCTGTCATACTCTAGTAAGAGTGAATACAGTATGAATAAACAACAACATATTGCCGCTATTATGACTAGCCCCCAGCTTGATATAGCGTACAGTAGTTGTGATGGTACTTATTGCTGCTGTTAGGAGCAGTTGAGTTATTATTTGGTGATGCAACACCAATTCCATACTCGCTGCGTCAAGGTCAGGGTTAGGCGGTCGCATTCACTCCTGATTTGAACAAATATTTTCAGTGACGCCAATCTCTCACCACCGGTTAGATATTTATTTAATATGAATCAGGACTTGTCGGTAGAATTAAAACGAATTGAACTGGTCTGGTAGCGTGTGGCTTTTCTAATTGTCGACATTTTACTTGTAGGATCGGGCTTAGCATAGAGTACAATGGAACTGTACAAAGTAAAATTTGACAGTAAAGTTTGGGATTAGAGTTGAGATTTAATAGTAACGCTGACAGATAATAGAATAGAAAGACAGTCGTACTCAAGATATTAAGCGAAAGAAAGGACAAAGAAAGAGCCTTCAAAGAAGTAGGCGTATACCGGGAGATATAAGTCTGTTCGTACCCGGCTAGCACCGCTGCCACCCGGCCTTCGGGTAATCTCGTATACGTCCGCCTACCATCCGCATACGCAGGATATGCAAGGTCCGGGCCATACTTCTCATACGGTTGATCTAATCAACATTCGGAAATACTAACTAGAGTTCTACTCTAGCACGAACTGTGGCCCAATTTAATCCTGGACGGAGTGTATACCTTTCTCCGTTCGTTGCGATTTTTGGCTTCCTCCGAAATCTTCCGCATTGGAGGAGCATGACGGATCCTTGCCTCTTCAGGTCAGTTGGGTGGGGTTCGTTGCCGCCTCGTGCAACTCGTACTCGACACCTCCGAGGGAGTCATTAGGTAAATATCAGGTACAATTTCTATGCCAACAGCCAACGTTTTAGTAATATCGGGTAGTTGCTCTAATTTTTTGAAACAAACATCACTCATTCCTCGAAGTGTCACATGGCACTCGGGATCGGTGGATCAGCATATGACGCAAACCCAAACACAAAATATTTTGATTAAACTTGGGCTGACAGAAACATCGATCAGCACTTCAATAAAAAGAATACCTCCAGTGGGATCTGAACCCACGACATTGAGAGTACAGAAAGCCTGGTACCTGCGTTGAAACGGTTGCCTCCGTACGCGGACGTAGGAACCAAATCAACGCAGATGCGAGGCCTACAAAATCTGTCTCATGTTCTACCACTGAGCTACAGTCCTTTATGCATACATAAATGACAGTATAGAAAGGATCCTGGGTGGCGGTGTGTGCACTGCAGTGTATCGTCAAATATTTCGCTAACGCATCCTAGTTTCAGAATACAACTTCCACAATTGTAGCTGCTATCACAACTCTACTGAAGGGATACTCTGTAAGGTGTTTCAGGTGTCTGCATTAGAACGATTTTTTGAACAGAATCTGAAACGTTACATTGCAGAACTTTGGGCTGCGTACAAGTTCGCGCAAATTTCGGAAATCGACGTCAGCTTCCAGCTTTGCTCCATTTTCACAGCATCTCTCTATTAGCAGGCGGTCTCAGTTCGCAACGTCCGTGCAATTGATCTACATTGGGCGCGATTGATTGATTGTAAAGCAATATGATATTCACTATCTATCTATCGATCGATCGATGGCGACCCTAAGTTCATCGGGAGCTGGCTTGAGACGGTTTTCAAGTGTCCTTGGAAGCCGGTGCACTTGGAGGCCGAACTCGGGTTCGCTTGAAGGTGTACTGGGAGATGCACTTGGAGACAGTCGATCTGGGCGGGCCAGGATGTCTTCATCATACTGTATTCACTCTATCTAGGGTATGGCAGTGCCCAACTCCCCTCCGCTTCTGGTGACCCGCCTGATGGGAGAGATTCCTACCCTCTACCCTTATTCTCCCTTCCCCTGTGCCTTTTTCCGCCAATTGTATGTCAGACCGCATATTCCAGTCGGAGGCAAGCGGTTATTTTCGATGTTATCGTCGTATAGGTGTGAGCTATATATCGTGGTGACTGACATCGAACCGTACGCCGGTGTACACGGGAGTCTAGCCGCTCACCGTGTTTTATATAGCATCAGATATGCACCGGACAAATCGTTGGGGGGATGGCCCGAACCCACAGTGTGCAGCGAGTAGTACCTGGGCGTCGCAGTAACGATACCACTACACCACAGGGGCCATCCCGGGCCAGGAGCTGGTTGGAGACGGTGGTCGGAGAAGACTGGAGATGGTGAATCTGAGCATACTGGAGATGGACTCACTGTGAGCTGTGTTGACTCAGGATTTAACCCAAAGGCCGTCGTGTTGCAAGAAAGATCTGCAATGAGATCACCGATACACTGAGTCGCCAGGTAGACTCATGCACGTACTCTCATACACAATTACTCACTCGCCACCCCCACTTTGGCATACGCTCCCCGTGATTTAGTCAACATTCCGAGCGCTACTCCATCTGTCTCAGTGGGATCTGTATAAAATGGCATAAATTCTCCCTTAGGTAGTTCAATAGACTTCGTCTTCAAACAGGAGGAAACAACAAAGTGCACTGACCGCCGTATCCACAAGCGCACATACCACTGCTCTAACAGGCGCACTGACCACTACGTCTACAAGCGCAACCACAAGCACACTCACAAGTGCTCCCACAACCGTTCCTCCAAGTCCGCCACTAAACACACCTACATCTAGCAGATCTGCAGTTACTACATCAAATACACTTACCATCTCATCTGGGTGCATGGAGTAGTACGTGCTTGGATGCTTGGGGTCAAATGCACTTGGGAACACGGAGTTAAGTGCACTTGGAGCGTGCAATCAAATGCATCTAGCAATATGGACTCTAGTACACCTGGAAGAATGGAGCCTAGTATCGGCATTTCGCTGTTCCCCGTGTGCCCGCGCTTCATAGTCATACGGTACAATTGATATCATACTGTTGATGTCCACGCGCAGGTCCATCTGACTTCAGAGTGCCACACGTCAAATTTCCTATAGAATACTGACCGAAAACAGCTTTCTATGGGCTGCGCGTCGCGCGCCCGATGTTCGCCTCCGCATACCAATCATTTGAAGCTAGAGTCGACTCTATGGGTTACAAGATCAAACGATTTTAGTCCGACAATGGCCAAGGGAAATATAATAATAAGACCTTCCGATCGCTCGCTGCCCGCGGAACAACCGCGGTACGACATACAAATCCAGCTCACTATAAGGACGTGTCGCTGAGTGGATGATACGAACGATTACGGAGAAAGCCTAGGCAATGAACGACTCCCAATCTCCCATCAAGTTCTAGTGAAAAGCAGTCAACTACTAAGGAGACTATTCAAGGGCAACTTGGCAGTTTTTAGGAGTGTGAAGCCATTAGAGTGAGTATAGCCAGTGAGAGGGGTTCCATACTTTGGGATCAACAGATGTTACCTATCTTGACAACTACCAGCCCAAATACGCCAAGACCAGCACGAAATCACATTATGCATGCATTAGATACTCTGAGAGTGTTTCCAGTTGATACAGTTCCCATCTGGTGGGGAATCAGGGGGCTAGGAAGTTGCCAAAAATCCGCCAGCTTCACAAACTCTCACTCACATTTTCAACTTCCCCAGACGTTACTGGGAGAGGATGATGATTGATTGTATTCAGTAAGATAAGAGCTAGTATTGGCCCCCGTACATATCCGTGTGAGCTGTACAATGTAGTCACGCATATAATAGGGTCTCTACGTTACATGTATGCATTTATGCAACATCAAACCCTACCCAACAACTCGAACATTTTTATTGGCATGTAACCCTTGGAGCTATCCTACTCCATGGTGTGACCGGTTAATCAGCGGAGTAACTAGGTGGAGAAACATCCTTTGTGAACTGACAAACACTAAATGACTGTAGTATACTAAGGCGTGCACCTGGGAGAAATGTAGACGCGCTTATAACCGCATTTAGAGGCTGTATCTGACCAAACTGAAGCACACTTGAGAAGCAACTGAGTCGGAGACCCTAAGCGAGTCTGGCACCCGGAGGTGGAGAAGCCTAGCGCACTTATAAGTGTACTTGACAGGCGTCCGAGTGAACAATGACTCTTGAAAGCCCTGCGGGGTAAGTTGGTAATCTGGAGGTCTTCATATAACGCGAGGGATTGTTAACTTACTCAACCGTGCCACATGCGTGCGTACAGTTCAGTTGTACAGAGGCGTAATGCCTAAAAAGGCATAATATGCGAGAATCCTGACTTTTTTGTTTTTTGTTTTATTCATACTGTATGCACTCTAATTAGAGTATGACAGGACCCAATATCCCCTCCGCTTCCGGGCGAGCCGGCTAGATGGCGGAGCTCCCCCCCCGCTACCCTTCATCCCCGCTGACAAATGAGACTAAAAGATAGACCAAACCAGAGCAAAAAAGAAAAGAGAAGAGAAGAGAAGGTATACGCCCACTGCCGCCGCTTCCCGCCCATGAGTCAGCCTCTGCGCCTGCTCCATACCGTCCTTAATCTGGGCAGGAACTTTCCGACTTCAGTAGCCGCCAGGAAGTCCATCACCGCTTGGTCGCACTCTTCGACGGAAAGTACCTCAGAGATCTGCACGTGTCTGCATCTGCCCGCTTTCCAGCCCGTTGCTTTTCCCACCACCTTCCATAGTGTCTGTTGCTGGTCTCTCCACCGGCTGCAGTGGCGGAAGAGGTATTCCCGCGTCTGGGCCGCAGTCCTGCATCCGCCGCCGCCGCACCACCAGCATTTGTCGTCCTCTCGGTGGCCGAACCGTTTTAGGTAGACTCCAGTGGGTGCATGCCCGCACATTCATCTGTAGAAGCTGGTAGCCAGCGACTTCACGCTTGTCATCGGAACAGGTCTCTTGGTCCCCGTCTCGCCCTTAAGTCTGTAGCTGAAGTGCTTGCTGCACTTGTCAGCTTCCTACACCGCTTTGGCTGCTGACCGTCCCTCGGAGATTCATCTAGCTCTATTTGAGGCCGAAGTGTATGGCCGCTCTATCACCGTGTCTCCCCTGGCGTCTCGGGCCAGGTTTGCCTGATGGTCCGCCTCTTCGTTTCCAGGGATGTCGGAGTGTGCCGGAACCCGGTGAATGTCGGTTGCGATGCCTTCTGCAAGGAGTGCCTACGCTCTGCAATTAATCCGCCTTGCTAATCGCTGCCCCGGGCCCGGCTCTAGTTGTGCCGCTCGTCGAATTGCGGTCTGCGAGTCGCTAAAGATTGCCACCGTCCTTACTCCATGCCTCTGCAATGTTTCTCTCTTCTCGATCGTCTCATCAAGCGCGAGTCCAATGGCCCACAGCTCGGCTTCGAAGACCTCAATGCGCCCAGTGCCCAGAAAGCTGCGGCGGGACCTCCATTCATTTCCATGTTTGCACACTGCTGCAGCTCCCACTCGGCCATCGTCTGAGCGCGATCCATCTGTCCACCACATCCAGACCCCCGCACCTACTTTGGCCTCTTTCTCTCTCGCCAAGCGTTGCGCGGCTCTCTTGGCTGCAGTATTGTGGTCCAGTATGATGGTCCTGACCGCTGATTCTTCGCCCGGGACCAGCCAGTTCATGCCTTCGGTTGTCCGGCCATGCTCGTGCTCTTTCTTGACTGCTCTGCATATCGGTGCACCGGAAGCGGGGTTTTGGTGTAGCTCCTTTAATTTGTTACTGCATGCGTTTGCTAGTCTAGCTGTGAATCTTTGTTGTCTGGAGTCTAAGATTACAGGCGCGGGTGTGAGCCCTGCCTCTCTCATCAGTGCCCCCAGTGGTGTCGTGGGCAGCGCGGCCAGAATGGATCTGGCTTGTCGATTTAGAAGGAGTTGGAGATCATCTCGCTTGCCTACTTCTTTTTGGATCCCACCAGAGCTCGCTCCCATATAGTGCGACTGCTTGGACGCAGGCTATTTGGACTGCTCTCACGCTTTCTGGGACTACCCCGTACGTCTTAGTAAGGGTCCGGAGTCTGGCCTCGGCTGCCCTGGGATTCTTCATGCATCGGTTGTGGTGCTCCTTGAATGTCAGGTGCGCGTCCATCCAGACGCCCAGCCAGCGTGTTGCTTCTTTGTTGAATCGTATAAAGCCGTCTCCGACTCTGATCTTTGCTGTCAGCTTCGGCTGGGGGTGCTTCTTGTGGCCTCGTCTATGTGTGAACAGTGCCGCCTCCGTTTTTGCTGTATGAAACTGCAGCCCCCTCCGGCTCGCCCATTCAATGCTTTTTGCAGCGCACTCTTCAAGTTTCGTGACGACCTGATTGACGTTGCTTCCAGTCGCTACCCAGCCGAGGTCATCCACGAACGAGAGTCCTTCGGCTGAGACGTACTCATCGAGAATCCTGACTTTTCGGTTGCCCTAATTCTCGCCCGAAGTTCCATCGACCACCACATATCTCCCGGGGCTTGCGGTGAGAGTAACTGTTGCTTCCTATCACGTAACAAAAGGAGCCTATGCAAGTTCGAAGATGATCCTCGATATATCCATCGGATTCACTGTACCCTAGGTCATTCAACCTTTCATAAAGCTGAATTTTGGCGACAACATCCGAGATTAGGAAAATCCCGGAAGGTATAATGCGCCGATTCTGGCGAAAGTCTTTCGAGTCAACTCGAGCAGCGGTCGCCCACTTCTACTCAGTGATGTCAACCGTCCAGTCCGATGGCCGTCGACGGCAGTTCGTCCGAGGTGTCTCAAGGACGGACGGGACGGCGCCAAAGCCGTCCGTCCCGTCCTTACTCGAAAAAGACGGTATGGCGGCTGGGGACGGCCGGGGACGGCGAAAACACCGCCCCCGGCCGACATCCACCATCCCCAGCCGACATCCACTATCCCGGTGAATACCAAGTTTTAAGGTGTTTTACATGGCTTGATATGAGTGATCCAGCGTTAATGAGTAGAGTGTACTCTATATAGTGTGGATAGATTGAGATTTTGCATAATTCAACTCGTTTTACTAGCAAATTTCATTGTCCACAGATATCTGCCGGGGACGGCAGAGGACGGCATGTGGCGTTCCCGGAATGTGGCGTCCCCGGCATGTGGCGTTCCCGGTATGGCGTCCCCAGCCGTCATTGCCGTCCGTCCTCGTCCTGAATCGGACGGACGGCGCCGTTTCCGCCTACCCTCAGACAGACGGCATGTCGCTGTCCCGTCCCCATCCTGAGTGATCCCAGACGGACGGGACGGTTGACTTCACTGTTTTTACTTTCTATCGTACCACTGTTTATTTCTATTTACAAGTAACCAGCGGCTGTAAACGCGTTTTATTCGAAGAAATGTTTGCAATCATATCTTATATCAAAATGACATTGTAATACTCTTGTCACGCATGTACACCGTTCGTTTGTTGGGTCTTGGTCTCCAGAGAAACTCGGCCCCTCACTGCCGCTTCAATGTAACAATGTGGCAACCGTTGTATATATTTATAGACCTGACGCTCAGTGATGTCAACGGTACGAATAGTCCCGGTTCGGAGGGTGAATCAGTTCAAGCGGTGTGGTTCGACAGGTGAACCGGTTGGAACCTGAACTGCATGTTCGGGAGCCTAATGGGACCGGTTCGAACCGGTTTAAAGATGGTTCATACGGTTACTAGTACTATTGTACTCACAGATGAGGTTGGGACGGTTCTGTGTGCTGGCAGGACGTTTCAATGGATGCCGCTTGCTGACAGTTTTTCCGTTTATAGACAGCTGTAAGAGTGATAGAAAGTGACTAACGATGTGTGATCTAGCTCAGCGGAACTCAGGCCTCTGTGGCTATACTGCTTATAGTACCGCACCCTATTCATCATATTGAATGTACATAAAGGCGGGCCGGCAGGAAGACCATGTATAATAGATCTTCAAGTCCGATGAAATTCACTGCTGACAATTCTTGGATATGGGAAAGTAAATTTTGACGCTGACAGAATTACTATTTTTGTGAGATGGACACTATGTGCTGACTACTGACGTCTCTATTATGCGATCTCAGCATCAAGACGGGGATTCGCTGGATCCCTGGGTTTTCGGGCGTCCCTGAGAATGAGGAAGCGGATCAACAAGCAAATGCAGTCCGCGAAGGCATCAGAAGCACAGTCCGAAAGCAAGCGTTCATATCTGCAGCGAATAGAACAAGAAAAATCACCGAGCAGAGAGCAGTTACTAAATCCGAATGGGAAGAGAAAGGACTGAGCAAGCACTACGGATACCGAAACGAGAAGGCTGGGAACCGAAGGCCAATCCTGATGAGGAGCAACAAGTTTCTTGCCTCACGATACTTCCAGCTGAAGTGCAGATATGCACCAACAGCGACTTATCTCAAGCGATTCGGGCAGCGAGACGATGACCAGTGCTGGTGGTGCGGGAAGGGGGCCCAGACGAGGGAGCATCTCTTCCACCACTGCAGGAAGTGGAAGAGCGAGCAGCGCGAACTGTAGAAAGCAGTCGTTCACTTCAGTTTCTTTGGTTTCAGTAAGCCACTATGCACTAGCATTTTTGTTTGTTAAAGGTGAAGAAGGGTAGAAGGAGGGGGAGGGGAATTAGATACAGCCATAGTCTAGTTAGAGTGCATGCAGAATGATTAAAACAAAAACAAACAACTGTTGACGTCCCAACCTTATCTTTGGGTATAGTACCAGTTGTATATAGAGCATGTGAAGCCCAGGCATATAAACATGATTCTATTTCACAGGATCTCCAGGCGTTATGAAGGGTGGGAAGTGAGCAGTAGACTCATATGCAATTACTCACTCACCACCTGTCACACGCCACTCGCTACTCCATTATCTCCGTGGAATCTCAAGGCTCTAGTGGTGGGTGGAATATGAACAATAAAGTATGAGTCTACATATGTGAGTCTATTGCTGACTTCAGTGAATCAGCGACCTCATTCCAGAGCGTTCAGTAACCCAATCACCAGCACCAATGAACAGGTTCAAACCAGTTCTGAACCAGTCCCTCCTGCAATGTGAACCGGTTCAGTGGGTTCAAGCGATGCAGTTCGTCAACCCAGTGTTCTCAACCGTCCCGTCCGACTGCCGTCCCCGGCCGTCCGTCTCCGTCCTTCCTCAAGACGGACGGAATGTCGGCCGTCATCCACCGTCATCGGGCGGTTACTGTATATCTTTAGACTAAACCCAATCAAACCCGATAATGTTATACAGGCTTCGGAATGTATGAAATCCTGGTGCAGAGGGCGTAATCTTTGGAGAAACAGAGTCAGAAATAGTATGGATGGAGCAGATGCTCACAGGTCTTGCATCACGGTCAGAATAGTAATTGAAATGATTTTCTTATAATTTTTGTTATGTGCGCTAAGACTTCTCCGTCGACGGCCGTCCTTTCCGTCCGTCTCCGTCTAGCCTCAAAAAGACGGCGCCGTCTCCGTCCTGCTCTCGGACGGACGGATTCTTGCCGTCCGTCCCCGTCCTGACCAATCCCGGACGGACGGGACGGTTGCGAACACTGCGTCAACCTGAACCGGTTCGAACCGCACCAGCTGTTGACTAGGGATTTGGCCCGGTGGCTTCCCTTGTGCTTGGTGCTGGCGGGCTCGGGCATGAGGCCGGTGGCTTACGGCCCCCACTAGTCTCGCCTGCCCCCATGCTGAGGAGGAGGCCTAGCTCCGGCACTGGTAGTCGGCTTCGGACTCGGTTGTGATACTCGGCTTCGCCGAGTATGGTCTTTTCTCTGTATATAAGTCTAGTGTTTTCCTTCTCTTGTATCGATAGACAATTGAGCTTCTTCATTCTTCCTCTTTTGCGTTCAACACCAGCTACCGCCGGGCCGAACTATTTCATCATCGAACCGTTAACATCACTGCCTGACACGAGCTGACCGTAAGCGGGGCTGATGGTAGGCACACTTCTCTCTTCTCTCCTCTGTATCTAAGTTAAGTCTATTCACACCGTTCTCCCAATATCGCGACATACCCAACACCGACCGCCATAGCATCGCCCTCCACAAGCACCGCAGCCGCAAAGAACAATCGCTGTTCTATAGTATGTGTTCTAGTCCATTCGCGGAGGCGGTTCCTCCGCGGAGTACCTAGTCAGTTCACGGAGGCCCACCTTCCGTGAACGAACTGTCCATTCACGGAGTCCGTACCCCACCTCCGTGAACTGACTAGTTCGTTCGCGGAGTCAGTCAAATATTACAAATACTGTGCTCCGCACGCATGTATGTGCATTCACTGGCGTGTACGTACACTCAGCTGGCTCTATGCAGCTGAATTCAATCAGCGCTACCGCGTACGTTTAGCACAGCGCAATTGAGTACATTCTTCACAGCGCAACTGAGTACGTTCCACGGATTCTATCGTACTAACAATATGGACCGCCTTACATCTACCATCCCACATCAAATTCCGTCATTCAAAAAGTGTAGCCATCGAGAACTTACTCTTCGAGAAGCTGCTCGTCTTCAGTCCCCTGCTGAGCTCATCCGAGTACGTTGGAGGTGTAATGGCAACTGCACGACTGTTCGTTGCAAGTGTTTCAAAGCAATGCCGAGTGCACACTTCATTGCCATGGCCGATGTTGGTACGGGATTTGGCCCGATGGCTTGCAGCCTCCATCGGCCGCCACCAGCCCCCATGCTAAAGAGTAGGTCTAGCCCCAGCAGTGATGCTCGGCATTGGTCTCCGGATGTGATACTCGGCTTCGTGGAGTATGCCCTCTTCTTTCCCATATATATTTGCCTGTCTTTCTCTCTCTTTGCTCCTTAGACAATCACTTTTGTACGATAGTCAATTCAATATCTCTATTCGTACTCGATTGATCTCAACAGCCGAGATTGTGGGTCGCAGTGCATACATACTGGACCTTCTGCTGCGCCATCAGGTACTTTCAATGTCGAACGAAACACAAGATCAGCTCCACCGATGGAGCACAGTGTAATTGTAGTTGCATCAGGACGTCCAAGAGGCATCCGATTGTAGGGATCACGATGATGTATAGATTATTTATAATTTTTCATTGACTCTGTGAATGAACTAGTCAGTTCACGGAGGTGGGGTACCGACTCCGTGAATGGACGGAAGGTGGGCCTCCGTGAACTGACTAGGTACTGTACCCGCAGATGAGGTTGAGACGTCAGCAGTCAGCACAGGGTGTCTGTCCCATGAAAAAAGTGGTTCTGTCAGTGTCAGATGTTGCTGTCCCAGATCCAAAAATTGTCAGCAGTGGATTTCATCAAAGATCTAATGTACATGGTCTCCCAGCCGGTCCACCCTTCACACCGCCTGTTCTGGCTGAGCTTTTAAGATTTAACCATACAACTGTAACCTCCCCCCTTTCCGCACCTAAATCCTTTGCCATTTGTTGTCCATCTCCATTCAGCTCCTCCTCATCATCATCACCTTCCTCAGTGTCACTTTCTAGGTAACTAATGGGCACTTGAGATCTCAAGCAGCGGTGGTACCCCTTTGGAACATTTGCAATGGAAACTTCATTTCTGTTCTCTAAGTCATCCTCAAGTGTTTCATTGAATCCTCGCTGCTTATAACTGGCAGATACTGAAGAATAACAAGGAGATTTGGACGATTCCGGAGGTATACAGGCTGCAATATGAATAATATCCAACAGAATATCAACATCATCCTCAAACTCCGTCTCCTCCTTCTCAAGTTCATTAGGAGGGGTTTCAATGTCATCCAGATTCTCTGAAGGTTCTTCCTTCCCCGGTGCGTAACTCCCCTTCACAGCGAGTTGATAGTCTTCGGTTTTCTGCATAAATGCGGCACTAGCCAATGCTGAGGTGAGGCATTCCCAGGAGAGATTCCAGCCCTTTACATGACAATTAGACCATGCTTTAAGACAGAGGGTCTTTTGAACTGGATTATTTAGATGGTCAACTGCATGAACCACCCATGAAACAGTAGCATCTCGAAGTGATGGTAAAGTGGTACTGAGTTTGACATCCGCTGAAGAAGTTCCACTCTCAAGTTGATTGCGCACTTCAGCAGTAAAGAAGTTACTGGCTGAACGACAAATATGGTGTTTGTACACTCGTTGAAGACCAACATCACAGGGTTGGAAAAGTCCAGTACATCCAGCTGGTACAAAGATAACAACTAACCACTCGTATTGGTGTCTGAGCCAGTACAGCATATCAGTCCTTCGATGTACCCGCCAACAGTCAAAGTATATTACACACTTTGCAAAGTGTGGAAGTTGATAGCGATTTATCATTCTTTCCGGATGGGGTTTGAGAATTAACTCAAAGAACTCCTGCATTGTCTTTAAACTGCTCCAGTGACTGCTGGGATTAAATGAAAAGATATGACCCTGATCTTCAGCTGCTGCACGTATATGTAGCTTTGGGAGGGACTTTTCTGTCTTTCCTCTCCAAATAGATTGGGTCCCAAGTACTAATCCTTCACTTGTAACAGCAAGTAGTGACGTAAATCCTCTCTTCTCTTCAAGGGCATGCATAGAAACCTGCTTGCTACCTTTCTGCTCATAGGTGCGCTGATTGCCACCAGGAACAAGATGAATCATTGTTCGATCGGCATTGATTACCAAGGAAGGATGAATATTAGATGATGCAATTGCATATACCAATCGAAAGAATGTCATTTCCCATTGTTCTTCCCAGTTTGTAGGAAGTTTCTGGCTTGCTTTTGTTGCTGCTCGAAATGTCCAATTGAGTTGACTACTAAGAGAGTTTTGAACTGTAAGGATGCAAAGCACTGGAATATGTTTATACTGTTCCTGTTGAAGTAATTCGGAGTGGGTAGCTTCGATTGTTCCGATAAACACACTGCGAGCAAGACCTGCATTGACTGCAATCCCCACTTTTCGTAATCCAAGAAGAGTATTTTACACTGATCTTTCTATCTCAGGATAAGGCTGCAGCAATTGAATTCTCCCTGTTCCTGGCTTCCAACATCTCCCTTCCTTAACTCGGTCCATAACATTTGATTTCCAGCTTCTCCGATCTGTTGCAATCCAATTCTGTACTGTACTCCGGTGAAGTTGTGCAAACATACCACTCTGCCGGTACCGTAGTTCCAAATCCTTCACAATTGCCCTTGCACGCCATCCATTACGCAATGCTGCTTCATGGATATGAGGCCAAACAAGTTTGTGTTGCCAGTTCACTCTTTGAGGCTTTGGTTCTATTTTCGTCTTCTGCCGCAGCAGTTTGCAGTTTGTATGAATTGACATATCGGTTGTATTAGAGTTGGCAGGTGGTGTAAAAGAATGCAATGGTTTCCCTGAAACTTCATCCCGTTTACCCTCTGCAATTTCTGTCTCCTTCTTTCTTAATCGGCTGCTTTGTTGATACCTCTTGTTCATGAATATACGCTTTGTTTTCTTCTCTTCGCTGCTTAATTTGGATATCCGTCTTCCTGGATCCATAGTAACCTCTTGGGCCATGGCATCGGCGAATTCATCTGGTTGGATTTTTCGAAAAAATGACCGAACAGTTGTTTGTTTCTGTGGAGGATGGATATTCAACCCAGCATCGGAGAGGGGGTTTGTAGTCATGATAATAATAGTCTTGATAGGATAATATAAAGGTTGATGGAGGTAGAGGTAAAGTGTTTAGGCTGATGAATGGTGGATGCAGACTGTATTCTTCAATCTGTTTATCAAGAACTTGAATGCTTTTATATACAAGTGTTTGCATGGAATGACAGTGAATGTATGCTGTACTCTAGCATCAGTAGCCATATTAAGATCATCTATGTCACTTGCGGATACTTGTGAAAGGTACTCAGCTGAGCTGATGGTACTGTGACATTCAGCTGCATATGGCCAGCTGAGTGCGTATACATGTGTGCATATGCGTACATCACTTTCATTGTCCATTAATTGAAATGCTGTCAGCAAGCAGTGTCCCATTGAAAATTCCCTGTCAGCAGGCAGTGCCGTCTCAACCTCATCTGCGGGTACAGTACTCCGCGGAGGAACCGCCTCCGTGAATGGACTAGAACAAACGCTGCTGTTGTTTGACCGCCTAGTTGCCGCCTCATAAGTCCGTATGTGATCTACACGATGCCTAGAACACCTGGATACATTCTGGACGTCCCTGAAGGACGCACTACTATTACGATACCGTAGTTTCTCGGTCTGAAGTAGAAGATGTGCTCTGGCTCCTGCCCGGATAATCCCTGATCTAATTATAGAAGTGCTTACCATCCGCGGAATCCGGATAGGTTGACGCATCCATGGATGGGCATAGTCGTATGGTAACTTCGGTTGTCACCACCAACCACCACAACCGCCACTATACTCATAAATCCCACCATGACCGTCACCGTCGAACACGAAGCTTTTCATCTTGTCGTCGCGTTGCAGATTAAATCACCACCGCCATCGACACAACTCACTATTATGCACCTACCTTCTACCACCTGTCAGTGTGCCCAAGCTTGACACCTGATGTGACAAAAAAATCGGCTAGCGCGTGAACGGATAAAACGGATTTCTATCTAATCTCATATGGTCTATTCTCACCAATCTACATCATCTTTAGCCTCTCGTCTTCTGACGTTGATCGTCATCTTCTACACTCATCCGGCGGATGACGCCCTCCACGGGCTTTAGTACTAAATACGGCTGCGTCCCATGCTACACCGCTACGTAGATTTGCGATTGGCGCATAATCTGCAGGGGTCTTCAACCAACTAAAAGCTTACACCTCAGAACCTTAAGTGGCATGTAGCCGTATTCAGTACATGTTAGCAGTCGACGAGATATTGAACCGGTGGCCCGGGTTGGCTTACGATAGAACCATTGGCATATCTGGACATTACGAAGACGGAGCTTTGTTCGGATAATCACTTAGTATGTGGAGTGCTACTGTTACTCTCTCCTATGTATCCAGTTCCTTTTGGCAGTTGGACACTCACTAGACATGCTAGAGTACTAGTACTGCCAACTCGCGTTATTATATAAGCTCTCCTATTGAGCTGGATATACTGTCGTGGTGGACCCCTCTGCAGATGGAGCGAAAACTGTCTTCCGAGACCCACTCCAACCAGCTGTTTGATACTCTAGCTATCTAACCAGATATCAGCATTAGTATGGGGGGCTGGAGTTGTGCTCTCGGATATCAGCGCGCTAAAGTGCGTGGTTGAAGTATCTATTTGCTGACGTGTAGCACCGCCTACATCACCATCATCCACTGACCGCATTTCTTCTAGGGTCTAGCCGAACGACTTTGCTGCGTTGTTGCAGAACAGACCGTACAGAAACCCAAAATTTCAAGAACAGGACCTATAGCACGATTCCACGCAGGTAATGAAAAAAACCCAGACGACAAAGTATTCCATGAGAATGGGTACCTAGAGCCGAAGTTCTATTGGCTAACCCAAATATACGCAAGGTGAAACTCCAGTTAGTTACGTACAGTACTGCCGAACTAAGTGCTGATACTAAGATATACGTACCACATATACCTACGATTCATAAATGTTACATAGCCGTGGCACCAATACATGCACACGAAATACATAGTTTAGCCAATTGTTATTATACCTCCATGCATTTTATGTGGTAAAAGCAACATCAATGTCTCGGATGCCAGGCAAACCAATAGGCATGGATGTTTGTGTTTCGATGGTCGGTGTGCATATCACTTGGTGTTTAGTCTGCATGTTACAGTTTTGCGGTTGTGCTTTTAGAATTCGCATATCCCGATCTATTCTATACGATGATTGGCGTCACATGTCTTAAAATTTTAGCTCCAGGAATTGAATGAACAGTCTCAGTTCTCCATCTGGAGTATCAGTTTAATGCCGCAACTGGAACTTCTGGCGGTTCTCAACCAATCTTTCAAATTTTGATACAAACAGCGATTACCAAGTGCATCCTCCTGCATTGGGTTATTTTTTGTACGTAAAACACCAGGTATCCGTGACCATAATAGGTACTCCCTCTGTAAGCCGCGGTATTGGTGATGGTGGTGTGATGTTAACGGTTCTCTAATTTATAAGCCCAACTACAAAAAAAACTTCCATTTTATGGTGATTGTGATGGCAATGGATGACTAATTTGAACGGGTGGTAGTTCGTGGCGATGGCAACGGTTGCACCGCACCGAAGTTTCACCCAATTCATCGATTCCGTGAACTAGGTTCCCATTCATGGATTTGCCCCATCCACGGAAGGGGTGGATCTGCGAATGTGGCTTAGCATTACAACTCACCGCAGACTCCACTTCCGAATACACCTCATTCACTGCGCATCAACTTCGTGTGAATGCTAGAGATATTTCACGTGGCCTCGAACTGGATTGGCTTTCAGCATTTCTGGGGCGATCAAAAGGCCAATATTATAAACACGTGAAAGGCGACCCCACTTGTACTATTTTCGGTTCATTATAAAGCAGCGTACGGTAGTCTAATTAATAATTATGAGGTAGAGCGAGAAAAGAATGCAGCTTCCTTAGCTCTGAAGCCTCGACCAAGCATGGCAATAGTCCGTCCAGTCTGTCCGAAGGCTGGCCCTGGCCCAGATTACAAATTCCCGGGTGCGTTTATTTTGGACTAGGGGTTTTACTCCTCTGACATGTTAGACTGCCAATTTATAGGGTGTTGCGAATGTAAAGCGGAAGAAGTCTATTGAACTATGTATCATTATGTACAAGAGAGCTTGGAGCTCTGTGGAGGTCTATAGAAGTACATGATTGGAAATGCCAGCGGCGAGTGAAACCCGTGTATGAGTCTACAGCCTGTGAGTGAATTCGGCGATCTCAGTGTATCGGCGACTTCTTTCTAGGCCACAGAGTAACATATGGCCCTGCACGCCATGGAGTGATAAATCGGTGATTGCGAGTGATGAAATGATGATCGCCAGTAATAAGGTGATGGCTGAAGACTATGAAATAGCTATGATAACTAAAAGATTTCACGCTATCTCCCAGAGACAACACAGGTATGGTACACCCAATCGCACAACTAAAACTACCAATGGCTCATGCTGAAATTCACTATACAAGCTGTTATTTGACGTGTGCTTATAGTCTAGTGTCGCATGTATACTTAGATCCTCCGTAGGAGTTGCAGATATGGGCTTACGGCATTCAGCTGCGCCGATAGTACAGTGTTTCGCAGATGGGAGTCAGCTAGAGATGACCAGCTGAGAGTGCATATATCCCGAATGACTACAGTCTATACAGACCATTGCCCTGACCTCGACCACTTATCCGCCTGCTCAGCACGTGATCGGATCTAACCGAGCGCTATATAGTCAAATCTCATCTATCTCCGTCATGCTCTCGTCGATCGTCATCTCGGAAGTCTGTGACTGCTTGCGGTGAATACCTATCTAGAACATAACCCGAAATCGCCCGCTTAATTAAGTCTGTGAGTTTTACTCTAACCACAGCGTATTCTATACCAACCAATAAAAGTTACACTTCGGATCCCTTAGAGTAGTTGGGTGTAGCCGTATTCAAAGACTTGACTTTTTTCGTTTTAGTTTTCAAGTGGGAATATTTGCAGTTAGGAAGCTATAGGTTGCCGCTCGAGGGGATAATAAACTAGTCGCCCTGTTCTGTCTCATTCACGGAATTCGCGAATGGGCGGCAACGGCTAGCGATTTCTCACATGAAAAATTTGCGATACCACAACATGCAAAAATACTTGCGCAATAACGCACAACGTTACAAAATTGATTCTTAATAGCATATCTATACTACATTCTCATTTCCAGGTTTCCTCATCGCTTACAATAGTAGTGAAAGATAATTGTCCGGCATATGTATATGAGCACCAGAGCTCGAGTAGCATGCTAGCAAGAGACTTGATTTTTATTTTTTCACATCACAATCATGGTGATTGATGGCAATGATAGGTCAGGACAACGATGTGCTGTGGTAGTTGTGTATGTGACGGTGGCAACCAGATTTACAAATTTGCTACTCCATTCGCGGATTCCGTCAATGGGTGCCGCGGATCCGCCCAATCCACGGAGAAGTTATCCCATCCATGGATGGGGTGATTCCGTGAATGGAGCGTAACAGCCCGAATCCGTTCCAACTGAACCGTTGGCTTCGCTAAACACAAAGAAAGGAAGCTTTGATCGGAGAATTACTTAAATAAGATATTATTAAGCTCGTCATTATGCAAACTCTTTAGATCGTTAGCAGGTCCCTACCAATATCCTTCCGTACCGTAGACAGGCGTTACCAAATCATCGCTACTTTGAAGCTAGATGTAATGTGGTGAGCAGATCCGTTTGTGCCTGTACACGAATCTCTCTTACGATATCTATTCTAACTAACTGTTTGATATTCTAGCTATCTATTCAACAAAATGTCTGGATTAGTACCTATCGCTGGATTTGTGCACATAGATATCCGCGCTCCAAAGTGCCTAAATGCAATATCATTTGCTGATGTGCAACACCACTCATCGCACCATTATCCAGAACGCGTAGCCACAGTCCTTTAATCCTTCTTGGGTCTGGCTGGACGACTTTGTCTGTTCTTATGAAAACACCGTACAGAATCCAAAAAACTGTATCAAAAGTTCACAAAACAGGACCTACGGTGCGGCTCTACGCAGGACAAGCCTAGAATCATGGACGATCAATAAAAGCAGTACGTCCTATAAGAATGGGTACCGAAAGTTTGCGTTTGATTGGCAAACTTATATGTACGCAACCATGAACACCACTCAGCTTCGAACTAATTACGTGCTGTGCTGTTTCACCTACCACATACTTATAGCTGTGGCACCAACATCGCGTCGAGGGCAGGGCATGTTTAGAGACATCTAGTGCCCTGAGCGGGGATCTAGTAGGTCCAGGCAGCTTCCTTATCTCGAAGTTTTTTAGATTAGAAAACCATCCATTTCATAACAGATTACATAGCATAAAATCTCGTCTCCCAATGCTGGGCACAGAAACTTTGTAACTAGTGTGCATGAGCACATATCCGAGTGAAGGCCAGTCACCACTGCATCATTAGATTCACCTAACCATCACTCGATTTAAATACTGGCCCGATAGCCCCCTAATCCAAAATCTCTCCGCCCGATGAATCGTAGTCCGCGATCGGGTAAACATCCGCCTGACCCGGACGGATCTTGGGATGCCTGCATGGATCTTTGTGTTTTCGATGGTGGAAGAATCGTTGTGTGTGCTTCTTAGTTTTGCACTGCGAGGTAAGCGATCGTGAAATGCAATTGGCGCCATGAGCTGTCACATTTCAGATTGAAATTCAATTCAAGAAATTGCATGACGCGTCTAGGTTGCGACTCGGTACCACCTCCACCATGTCACTGCACGAATGCGTCCTGTTTGAGCCTTGTGCAGGTCTCCTGTTCAACAGTTTTTTTCGCCATTAGAACTTGAAGTCTTACATAACCAGAAACTCGACGAATAGATGAACTGTATACAGTCGGTAATGTAAGCTATAAGGACCGCAAAAAGGCCGCATCCATCCAGGTTATACCGTCTTTAACGCCGTAGCTGAACTGTGGGAACTCCTAACCGATGTTCTAGAATTGTCCATGAACAGCACTTGCAAGATGCAGCCTCATGCATTATCTTGCTCCTGCCAGAATAAGGCGTCGCAAGCGACTTGTCTCACATGCAATGCGAACACAATTTTCAGCTACCGATTCGCTAGTGTAAATTTTCTTTATTGAGCTGAAGAATTAATATTATTTGCAGCAATTTATAGGCCACCACCACCACCCCCGTCGACAGCTGACAAAAAGATTTGGATATCCATCATAATCAACATTCAGGAACGGTGAATTACCGCACTACGCTTCCGCCGCTAGGAGCTTACTAACCTGCTACCAAAATACGCATAACCGGAACTCCCGACGAAGCCACCACAGCTACTACTATACTAGTCGTTGAGGTTTGGACGTCAAGAGTCGTAATTGGGTGTCTGTCCATTGGTTTTTGTGCTTTTGGTCAGCATCAGCAGGTCAGTATTCAAGTAGTAAAAGTTATCAGCCCCTCGAGTTCCATTCTAATTACACTTAAAACAAACCCAAATGATAAGGCGTTTCCCACTTGGCCTACCTTTTAACCCACCGATCCACCCTGCACTCCTTGCTAACTGTGCTGGCGTAGGCCCGGAAGTTCAGTCTCACCACGGGAACTATCATCATTAACCTGTCTATCTATTCCGAAGCTATTAGCACCAGCTGTCCAAAGCGGAATTACCTGTCAGCAAAGGACTGTGTACTAACCTCGGTGGCTAGTACAATACTCGTGTGCGCAATCAAGTCGAGGAGCTCTGGCCAGCAAGTACCCGCTCCCCCGCCATTTATTTGCACGGGCAGGAAGATTAATATCGTTGTGCGCAAGAGTAACCAAAGTTAGATGACCTAGTCGATTAACCACCACTACTAGACACACTCCTAGATGGATTTCTATGATACACCCAGCGTCTGTGCTCTCAATCGGTACGAGTGGTTCGACCTACCAAGGGAAAACGGTTCCTTCGTCAAGGTCATCGCTGTTTCCGCGGGAGAGGCGGTTTACTGGATAATTGCCTATGCCATCCTAGTCGCGCTCCTATTCACGGCTGTGTCTCGGCTCATTGTTGATCTGGTCCTTACATTTCTTCCTATCGAAGGTTCGGGCAACCGAATGATCATGTTGGTGGCCTTCTACAATGCGAACAATCCTACGACCGCGATCCTTCTCATGCTTGAATATTGCCGGCGCGCGCTGTTCTACGCAACTGTAGGCCACAAGCACGCAGTGGATTGGAGTACGCTTCGGTGCGCACTTGCTCTTATGGCGACAGCGATTGCACTCATTGGAGCAACTACAACGGCGCAGTTTCTCGTATCGGGTCAGCGGCTGACCGAACGCAAAGCTTGCAGGGTATATCCATTCATTCCGGATTTCAGAGTTTGGCGGGAGAATAGCCAACTACCCGATGAATTCAAGCCTATTCGAGCATCCGCCGGTTTCATGGCATTGGGAAGATTTGAGACCTCGCGAAACCAGTTAGTGGATAAGGTACACGTGGACATTGAGGAACTTCCAAGAGATGCCGGTAGACGAATGTTACGACTTAACTACAATTACCAGGTAACTGGATACGAGATGGGACTTCAGAATGCTGCGATATTGAAGCAACGTGTTAGTGGTTGGTGTAAGACAGAATATAATACCCAATCCATAGGTGAAAGAGAATATTGGTACTTAGGGCAATACGCCCTGGATGAATATAATCCAATTGACGAACAATTGATGCCGCCATTTATCAATTACAAAATCCTGCCCAACCAAACGAACGCATCCATGATAAAGGACGATTTTATATTCTCGCTCACACCGCATACCGAGTTCCGGTTGTCATTAACTGAAAATCTCGATGACCCATGGTATGCAACAGAATTTAACCCCGACTACAACGAATCGGACAGGCAGGGGAGGTATGCACATGGTGGAAAATTGCGTGTCAAGCGTGGTAGGCCAGCATTGATGTGTGTACAGAGGGATAATTATACTTTGGATGGCTACAGTCAAACTGTGCATAATGTCAAAAATCTTACGCAACTCCATGGATTGAAGCTCTCAAGTCTACTGCGGGACGAAGTTTTTCCCAAAGAGTTTGATAGGCCTGTTATTGCAAAACTTGCACGCAGTCTAAGTTTCAGCGGCCTCGCATCGTCAATTTACTTCGATGCTGTCCAGCGTATGCTTTGGGCGGACAAAGCCTCCCTGGAAGAAGATTTTACAAAACTGGTTTCCGTCGCCTTCTTATATTCCCGAGAAGTCGCCAGAAACACAGTTCTACTTTATCCAAGGTTCAAAGGAAAAGGACTTGAAAATGTGTCTATAGTAAATGATGCTGCTGCTGTGCCAAATGAGTACTCCGATATCATCATCGAGAGCAGCGATGTTGCAGCGTTATCAGTCACAGTTCTTGTTACTATACCAATTATGTGTGTGTTTGCATGGGTTCTCGTTATCACCCGCCGGTTCCTTATTCAACCGAAAGCCACCTCAGTGTCCGATAACTCGGGGTCAGCCCGTTTGAACCTTCATACTATTGGATTGCACGCTACACAACTCTATCGGTGTTTGGACGAAGTAGTGAGCGAACAGAGAAAGTGGTCTGGGCGGCTATCAATGGCTCCATATATCAAAGAGATGGGGGAAGGCCGTTTCAGTGACCAGAACCCCTCGGAGAGAGAATTATTCATTGTTCCGAAGCTAGTGAAACTTGAAGCCGGTGCAGGATTCCATACCGGCGATGATGTCAAAAAGAACCCCGCTGGATCAGAAAAACTAGGTACGGAAACAGGGGGTGTAGTGCGAGTCGATTCTGATGGCCGGGCATTGGATGGAGATGAAAGCTACGACATAGTATTGACGATCCAAGGCCCGCAAACATCTCAACCGAACGTAGGCTAGTGGGATATTCAAAACAGCAAATCTACTTAATTTTCAGTATCAGGTGTAAGTCTAACAACCACAGTGCTGTCAATTAAAGCTAATATCTCGGGCAGTTCTAGGTTGTTTGTGGATTCTATTAAGGAGGGGCTTGATTCGATACTGTACTACGACGTGTTTCGGTATTGTTGGGTTGGAGTGTGTCTACCATGTTATTTGGAAAGTTATACTTCGGCGTAGATCAGTAAACCTTGGGATATGACTGGGTGGTGATACATACTTTTACAATCAACAGCCGCTATAACTATGTATCTTTAGTTTGTTAATGTGGATGGATAATATAGATTCATTCTGCTCACAGTACTTGTGCCTTCTTGGATAGTAAGGTACCTTTCGGCCTGTATCCATCCTACTCATCGTTCAGAGTTTGTGGGATGACTGCAGTGTATGGTAGTGGACAAGCCGTTCAGTATCCCCGCTATCCGTGGCGGGCTCTTAGTTTGAGTAGGGGTATTGTTTTAGCGCTGATTGTAGCTAACTCGCTGTTATTTATTACTTAGATTGTCTGTCTCAGCCTCTTAGATAAGGTTAGAGGCTGTGAAATCAACCGTCCGGTCCGTCCGAGGGCAGGACGGAAACTGGGCCGTCTTTTCGAGGTAGGACGGGGATGACGGACAAGTCGGCCAAGGACGCTACGTTGCCGTTCCCGATCATTTCCGGCAATCCCCTGCAGTCCCCGGCAGATATCCATTGATGATGAAATTCAGAAGTACTAAACCGAGTTGAATCATACCAACACTCAACTTTACCCATCCTATGTACTGCGAACTCTATCCCTTACCATTAGTTCACTCACCTCTAGCCATATAGAACACCTAAATGCTTGATGTCGGCCGAGGACTGTGGATGCCGGCCGGTAACGGTGTTTTCGCCGCCCACGGTATTCCCCGGCCATCATGCCATCCTCGTCGAGTACGGACGGGATGGACGGCCTTGGCGCCGTCCCATCCAACCTGGAGAAATCACGGACGACCTACAGTCCCTGGCCGTCCGACGGGACGGTTGACATCACTGGTTAGAGGCTTGTATCAGGATATGGGTGATACGGGCGAATCCGTATATGGGAAACTATACATATATAGTCCTTTGAGCCTCAATAAATATATACAATTGAACATCTAGAGTATAGCCAATGTTAAATAGTGAGGTCATAGAGAAGTTTGATGGATTCTATCTAAGAGGCTATTAGAGCCTTCTATATATACGGATGTATGGGAGTCCAAGTACGAATGCGTACGTACTCATCTATGTATAGATACGGCTGAATACCATCTGCCCGTATCAGTCCCAGTAATAATCTCCTATACGAGGTATCATCGTTGGCCATACGAAGGTTGAGATCTATTTGTGCGATCCCACTGCTACTATAGTACGAAGGGGAGAACTGTGTACGTGTATTCTATAGTAGAGAGAAGAGAGAAGGATAAAGACTCGATATATACAGGAGGCATCAGCTCCTACAGCAGTGACCGTGTATCAGACCTGTAACATCATGTACTCCTGTAACACTCACTGTTGCATGAACCTGACCGAGCTGAGCTTCAGCTGAGCTGATGTCAAGGCACACAGCCGGTAGGGCATAAGGCACCCAACTACCTTGTATATATCTCGCGTCTTTCTCCTGCTCTCCAGTCTCTGTACCTAAGTCTATTCACACGGTTCTCCCCTCCATATTTCAACACTCACTACGAGTGTGCAACACGAGTGATAATGCATGTCACAACAACCAGACTGCTACTCAGGGTTAGGAGGTTGCCATTGGTGCAGCGAGTTTTGGTTACAGTACCAATAGATGAACAAACCATTGTCTGAATGCAACAAATTTTACAATCGAAAGTGTACCAAATGATAACTCTTGAGAACGAACTGAGATGGGATAACAACACTTTCTTAGCTGCGTACCACAGAGTCCGATCACCGAGGACGCTCATTGTTCACCTGTCGGGACAGTTAACCCACTCCGAGCTGTACCAATTCTTTCCGCATGCACAATCTCGGACTACTAATTCAAGATTAACCTAATATGAATATATTATTGGTGGATTTGAGACGAAACGAACTAGTATAAAACGGTTCAAGACCGTTCGTCTTTATATTTTGTTTCATTCTACGCGTATATAGGTACAACTTTGATAGATTGTGGTGTTTTCATCCAAGAGATCCTGGCATATTCCGGCGGTCTAATGTAATAGCAGTGGGATCAGTTGATCAGGAGTTACATGCAAACCTAAACATCCAAAATATTATGACCCTCAGTACTTAAGGTAGACAGGAACATCGATCAGGATGTCAATAAAAAAGCGCCTCTGGTGGGACCTGAACCCACGACCTTGAGAGTACAGGAAGCCCCGCATGTGCATCGAAGAGGTTACTCCGTACGTAGAAAGCTGTTCGACGCATACGCGTGGCTCGCTAAATCTGTCTCACGCTCTACCACTGAGCTACAGAAGCTTGTCACTGGATATAAATAACCGCACAGAGAGGATTCTTGGTAACGATATGTGCGACATCAGCACGTGCCCAAATATTTTCCTACGCATCTCTGGTTGCAGAGTACAACTTTCGCATAGAAACCTGCGTCACGGTTCCACAGAAACGATACTGCTCTGTACGGGGTTTTTGTGTGTCTGCGTTGTAAGGTTTTCGGTTCTTTGAGCGAAATATAATTCAATGATTAAGCGAGCTCCATAGCCGCGAATAAGTTTTTGAATAAGTGTCGGCCGGGATCGTTCTTGCTTAGTATCATTCACTTGGTATCGGTTGAGCATGGTCTCAACAATAACTGTGCACGATGCATACACTAATTTTTTGCCCTTACCGTCTATTAAGTCCGTGAGTTTTACTCAAATTTGAATATCTATTATACATAAAAATTCGCTCTTGAAGATCTTACTCTCCCATAGATATCTTGAAAACTCGCTGCATAGCACCAAAGTAACTACGGCTAGCATATTGCTCATTACTGCAAATACATACATCATACACGGAGAGCCTTGGTTCGCTGATGAGACCTAGTCACGGAAAGTATCCTACTAACGCTTAGATCACAGTGGCATCCTGTCATCGCCTCTTAAGATAACAACCCATCTTGATAACATCACTATCAACTAAAATCAACGTTGCGACTATAAGAAAAAAGACGCTAGTCACTACATTGAATACCGACATCTCGCCTCATCAACAATCAAACTCATCATCGCTGCATCGTTCCTCCCACCGAGTATATCCCTACTAACCACGTCAGTCTATGATTTTCACGATGTTTCATATCAAATAGGAATTGACCATAGAAAAATCCCACCTCTTCTTTCGCTTCTCGTGATGGTGGTCACTAACATTCACCATTCTCCACACTACTCTCCATTATCGCAGCCTGCCGCTCCTTACTTGCAATATCCAATTTCTTCGACTTCATCTCTAACTCAAACAACATATCCTCACGTTGATAACGCACCGCAACCCGACGAACCATATCCGTTTCTTCTTCGAGTCGCAACAGCTCCTCATAGCGACTCAACTCAATCCTCAGCGACGAAATCCGCTCACGGTACATGGCTAGACGTTGCTGCCTGCTCCCATCGTCGCGAGTGCTCAGACCATACTGCTGCTCATCGCCAACATGCTCTTTCGGATTCTTGGTCTCCTGCATATACGGCAACTTTTGTTCCTCGGTCGATGATGCCATATTTTCGAACGTGTTGCCTTCGACTATTAATTTTTCGATTGTGTAAATGGGTTGAGTGCTGACTGGGTTCTTCGAGTGGGAGTTACGTGACCGTCCGAAAAGTGATCTATGATAGAGAAGAAATATCCTTTTCTAGATCGGCGACTTATATATGTTCGCTGCACTGCCAAAATCTTCCCCTGCTCACGTAGACAGCAGGGACAACTTGTCGGTTGGTGTGTCTAGAGCCATCCGTGAGGCTGAATACGAGACTGACAAGGGGGTGTAAGCTTGATCCAGGGCCCTATATTGGGGCAATGGGATGGAGTTGTGTTTAGGAGTCACGTCTATTGGAGGTATTACTATGATCGTGTCATTTTTATCTAGCTGGTTCTGAATATGCTCGAACCCGGCAACTTCTCCGCCCTCCACACCTGACTCCGGTCCAGGGCGGACCATTCTTTCTAGGCCCGATGTCTTCATCTCGTATTGGGCATGATTTCGGAAGACTACGTCGTCCGGGGCAGAATTCTACCGTCTTAGGGCCCCGTATAGGTACCTAAAGGGGACTGGCGCGTATGGCAGTACGCACACTATGGTAGTACCGGTAATGAGTTTCAAAACTATTCATAGTTACCTGAATTTTCGCAGCCAGATGAGGCAGAAGAGGTGAAGATTATCTTTCGCTATGCACTGTAAGTAGCCGTGCGCTTCAGACCTAACAACAAGGCCATGTAAAGAGCAAAACAGTATCAGATGGTGTGCTTTCCGGTCCCCAAAATTCATTTCTGTAGTTGATTGAACTAGTGTTATGAAGACTGGGGCCTTGTAGGTGTATAGTCTTAAGAAAGGTAGTTCAAATTTAATTCCCCGAAACCTGTTGTCCGGTCTGGGGCAGAGTCTCACCCGGACGGAATAGACAATTGAGATTCTTGATAGTACTCGGTCTTGTTGACACCACTAGTGGTAGTTGCCGTTCATACAGTCGTAACCCGTATTATAGTCAGCATTATTATAAAGGAGTGATTTACCTTGTGTCAGTTACTATGTTACCGCTATTATAGATTGTGCAGCTGTCACCCCGAGCCGTCCTACAGCGGTCCTCCATGACATATTTAGAAGCATGTTATTGGACCAAATCCTGGCGCAGAAGGAAGCGTATGGCGACTTATGGTACAGCTGCCAAATTGGTGATGCGTATATTGACTCTATTCATCTAATTGACACCTACACAAGAAGCACGCAGCGGGCATTGATGGTATAGTTTGTAACTATAGCCTATAACCTAAAACCGTTTAATACACCTTAACCATGCATAATATCGGTCATCTTAACCTCCAGTAGTATCAATAACCTAGGTATGGTTGGTCGAAAATTATCAGTCATTTCATGCAGTTGAACTCATTCAACAAAGCTGCCTACTCACGTTCCACATCCATACAGATTCTGAGGCAGAAGTTACCCCAATAGCTGTTGCGGAATCTATTGGTTACACCGGAGTACTCGCTGTGCTCTCCGAAACTGTTACACTGCATACGACCAATTCAATGTTCAATCTAGAGCGGTCTGTCACAGCTGACGGTGCATAAACGAATGAATCTGAACGCAATAGCTCTGAGTCACTTGAATTCATATGCGCCATCCAATATGTAACCACCGGTCTCATGGCTGGGAGTTCCTCATGCAGGCTATGGAGAGGTTTGAGCTTCAGCCTCACGATATCAGCCATACCAAAAAATTATTTTCTTGTTTAGCGGCTGATTCCTTTATTAATTCCTATTAATCCTATAACTGAGATTAATTATTGTCCTTTTGGGTATTTTTGACTCCAACCCGATGTCCCTAAGAGAGTTCCCAACTAGGATTATTTGGTGTACGTTTGTAGTGTCCGTTCCGAAAGTGTTCCAGCATACCCTAGCACTGAAAGCCTATCAGTGGGTGGTATTATATGTTTAGAGTCGTAGTCTACAGACTATCAGTGTCGCGACGGTAGGTATGACTATTTAGGGGTATGACAAATATCATTATCTAGCATGGTATTCGGTGATCAACATCTACATAGGAGCCCCTGTTGCAATGCAAATCGGTGATATCCATCATCCCTCTAAATCCGTCACACCTACCGTCGCAACTCTAGACTAAGATTCAGTTGGCTACCAACACATTCACCTCATGCATACGGCCCAGGCGCCTTATTAGGGGTGTGGGCGCTGGACGCGCCCACACCTAACAAGCCACTAACAAGCCACTAGCGCGGCACCTCGTAGCCACGCTCCCACCCTCAGCTCCCACCCTCAGCTCCCCACTCCCTCATTTATCCAACTTTGAGCTCATTTAACTTCATGAGTTTTACTTTGACTAGGATATTGTTTATATATGAAATGCAGTTAACAAGATGCTCTTTCACTTGCTTGTCTCCTCTTTTAGTTTCCTCTAATATTCAAGGAGTGGTTGTAGATCAAGTACAGTGGCTTAGACTATACTTAGCACTGTTGATGCTGCTAAGCACTGCTTAGCACTGCTGGTGTTTTGCGTCAGGGAAATTATTTCTACCTCATACTTAGATACATGTCATACACTGTCAGGCAAATCTATTTCAACCTGACTGTATGTTACAGATGTTGACAATGTGACAGGTTTGATATATGATACTACTGCAGAGATCAATTCCTTCTGAGTATATCTCAAGTCTTTCTCCTACCCTCTTCTCTATACCTTAGAATACAAGCGTATGGTTCTTCCCAACTTCCAAATTGTAACACTCTATGTGACTTGGATGCTTCTATGACTTCTTAATTGGCTTGTTTATCTCGAGGGCCTAAGACCTGTATATGTATAATCTCTCCCATGTGTACGCATATGTTTCACTACGGATGAGAAGCATCATCCAGGTCCGGATGCATATTCTGATACAGCCATCATCTTCATACACGTCTTGATTCTGATACAAGACACCAGATGGTGCTGAGACTCACGATCCAAGTACACATGCAACACTTCACCCTGTTGCTGCATTCTGTAGCAAGTCCATATCTCCGTAAGTCCAAACAAATATAGTCCAAATAGACTCAATATCAAACATTTCCGGGTGCCTCATTAAAAACCTCCTCCTAATTGACTGCAGTAGGTATGGAAAGAGTGCACTCCATAGTTATGTACAATCATCCTAATATACCCAAATGCCATATCTTTCCAAATCAACCCTAAACTCATAGCCTTTGTGAACTTCTCGTGCTTCTCTCTCGGTAGTGCTTTCATGAAGAAATCGGCAATGTTTTCTTGTGTTGACATCCAGGTATACTTGTCTATACTGCGCTCGTGTAGATCTCCACTGTTGCAGTAAGAAAAGATGATATGTGTCATCCGTGCTTTGATAGTTCCATTGATGATGTGAGTAAGTGCATGTTTATTATTACACAGAATTGGGAGCAGTTTATTGTTCTTGTAATCGTCATCATTATCATCATCGTTATCATCATCACGGTTGTTGTCGTGTTGTTTAGGATCTGTGCAAAGTTGTAGCAGCCATCTTCCTTCTCTTGAGGCGTCAGAGCATGCCATATATTCTTCTTCTTAACTTGATGTTGCAACTATGTCTTGCTTTTGTGACTGCCAAGATATGGTACCATTCGAGATGAATATGTGTCCTCCCTGACATTTTGGATCTGTGCTGTTGCTGGCCGATTCGGAGTCTGTATAACCGATAAGAGTGTTTGGACCAGTAGTGCTGGAGTTGTAGTGAAGGCGGTAGTCTCTCGCGACTTACAGGTATCGTAGTACGCGTCGTGCTGCTTGTAAGTGGCAGGCGAAAGGACTCGAATTGTATTGACTGAGAGCTGCTACTGCGAAGGAGATATCCGGTCTCGTGGCAAGTGCGATGTACATAAGATATCCAACGATTGCTTGATAATGTTTGGGGTCAACTTCTCCTTCTCTTTCTCGATCTTCTTCTACATGATCTAACATAACTTTATCGTCGAGCGGAGTTGCAGCACCATGAGCTGTTTCCATATGAAATCGTTTGAGTATGCTGTCAATGAACACTCTTTGACTGAGCGATATTCCATCGTTTGAGAAGTGGATCAAAATTCTGAGGAATTGCTGAGCAGTTCCGAGGTTGGTGATCTTGTAGGTTGTAGCTATGGCCTTCTTGATTTCCTCCAGCGTGTGTGCTACAGTTGGTGCGTAAGCCAATAGCATGTCGTCAATATAGAGAAGTAGGAGCATTTCGCCCAGATTTCGTATGTAGTTGTTGGGATCTGCTTCTGATTGGATAGAGCCTGGGAATAGGACAAACGCGTTGATATGCCAATACGAAAGATGTGACGCTTGTTTGAGTCCATAAAGTGCTTTGCGTAGTCGAACGACTGTTACTTCCTCTGGTCGACCACGTGGTCCATGCTTCGGCCAGCCTTCTCGCAGCTCCATGAATAGTGTATTATCGTTGACATTGAAATTGAGCAAGGCCGTGACCACGTCAAAACGGTCGATTTTCCAATTCTTTTGTACCGCAAGCCTTATTAGCAATCGAACGCTAGTAAGATAGCCGATGCATGCGTACGTCTCACCATAGTCCATTTCTTCATATCATTTGGTCACACGTCTGGCTATGTACCGTGTTGAGCCATCGGGGTTGTGTTTAGTCTTGAACGCCCATTTCAATTCAATTGGCTTATTTCTGAATTTTGCTTGTGCCTGTGAGAAGGTCTCATTTTGTATAATAGAGTTGTATTCGTCCATGATCGCAGCTTTCCATTTCTTTTCTTGTGGGCTGAGCAGTGCTTCTTTGTAGGTACGTGGATCGCTATACATAGCAGTCAATCCAATGACTGTGATCAACAGTTCGGTGATATCTACCCCTGCTCTGCCTGCGGTTTGTGCAACTTTATTTGTAGGTACTGGGGCATTCATATCTTTCTAGCAGTGACAACGCGAGGTAATTGTCTTTCTGTATTTCGATTGGTAATAACCTCGTCTCTTGAGGCTTGTGTACCAGATTCGAGAGTTCGACAGTGACCGCTTTGTCCTTCTGTATATCTGTCATGGTCCATGTCAGGAACTAGATGTATATATGATGGCCATCAATCTGACCTGGATCAGGCAGTCTTCGATCTTCGTGCCCATTGGTATGCCCAGGTAACGCAAGATCAGGATTTGCTCTAGCCGCGGGATTTCCGTCATCTATTGGGCAAGCTGCTTTGGTGCGGCCATGAGTCATGCATTCCTCTGTTCCACTCCTAGAGCGAATGTGGCCATGGTCCATGCTCTCATCCGTTTCACTCAGATCAATATCTTCAATGTGTATTTCTTCTGGTGGTAGATCGAATAGGTTGATTTCGGTTATCACTTCAGTAATTTCTGCAGGTTGTTCGGTTTCGTTTGAATTGTTGCGCGTTATTGGTCGCAGGTAAGAGATGTGTGCATTCTTATCTTCGTCAAATATCACATCTGATTGGGCCATTACCATGCTGTGCTCTGGATCCCAAATTCTCCATAGAGTTGTTGAGTCATGTAAGTAGCCAACCATGGTATCGGCTTCTGATCTAGCCCGAATCTTTTGGTCTGTTCTCTGCGTTTCGGGAATGAGTCGGCTGACATAGCATCCAAATCGGTGCTGATGATGAAGTTGTGCTTTCTAACTGTTTGTCAATTGTATCAGATTATTGTGCGGCTTGTCGTATTCTGCTTTGCGGTATGACTGCTGCATCTTGTATGGTGTTCCGTAGGGATCTTTATATCCGTCGCAATTGTTTCTTTTGGTGAGTCCTTTGTTTGGTAGGCGTTGGTGGAGATATACTGTAGTGTTGATTGCTTTCCCCCAGAACTCAAGCGGTGCCTGGGAGTCAAGTATCATTGCTCTTTGTTTCTCTGTAATCAAATGAATCATTCTCTGTGGGACTCCATTGTTATAGTGGGAGTAAGGCGGACCGAACTCGATGGCTGTACCATGTGTGGCCAAACGTTCCCAGAACTGCTGATTGTCGAATCCCCCACTGACCCTGTCGCACCAAAATTGCTTGATGTTGTATCCTCTGGCGTCAACCTTGGCTTGCTAGTGCTGATAGGCGGGTATGCAAGTCTGTTGTTTCTTATCAGGAAGGAGGTATATGGTGGTCCATCGGGTGCAGTTGTCAACCAATATGATATAATGCAGATGACCACTTTCAGTCGGTATAGCGAATGGACCGCAGGTATTAGAGTTTACAAGCTTGAATGGTGATGTCATTCTGTTGACTTTAGTCCGAATAAATTTTTGCGTTTTTTTGGCTTGTAGGCAGACATTACACATTCCGGTAGGATCTAGGTCGTTGAATCTGTCTATTAGAGATTGTATTGCTGCTGGATGTAGATGTGCTAGTTGTCGGTGCCAGAGGCTGGTAGTGATTATAGAGGCTAAAGTAAGTTCCGTCGATGATGATTTCTTTGTAGGTGTGGAATGGCTTCCGCTAGTCTTGGAGTTGAGAGCATAACGTGATTGGAGTATATTGCAATCACCGGTACCATTTGGAATAATACGAGTTGATTTGTTCAATATGGAGCATACGCCACATCGAAAAGTTGTTGTATAACCAGCAAGATTCCGTTGGTTGATTGAGAGTCGAGATAGCCAGAACATTGGAGTATAAAGGGTGTTCAATTTTAAGTCCTGTGATATGTTAACCAGCCCATGATAGGTGGCAGTTACCGTAGGCTCATCACCAACTTTGATAACCATGGGTGCTGGTAGTCTTTTGAATGAGATGAATCAATTCCTATCGTTACATATATTGTGCAAAGCTCCCGATTCCACCACCCACTTTGGTGATGCCACGGCTGAAGATGTGCGAGCGGAGTGAGTAACATTGTTTGTCAGTCAAAAGTGATCTCGGTCTCTGGCTGCCATCCCGTGCTGTGCCAGAGATGCAGTCGCCTTGGTGAGGGATGCCTTCGTATCTGACATTGAAGCCTTGTTGCTTTGTTTTTTGACCCTATTTCACACTTCGAAGCCGTGTTGTCGTGTTTGGCATTCAGGCCGTATATGACTGGGCTTTCCACAGTGGTAGCATCGCTTTTCTGCTTTGCTGTTGAGTCGTTTGAGAATGCCACAGTTTTCGGTAGTGGGATTGTCCATGTTGCAGTTAGTGTAGGTGTATTCCTTATCATCGTTGCTATCGCGGCCATTGTTCCCACAGTAGTTTCCGAGTCAACGATAACGGCGTCGTCCTCATCCATGGTAGCCTCTGCGACATCTGTAGCCTCCGCATGAGAAATGGGCTGATCGGGTGGCTTCATCTACGACTTCCTTCTTAAGGATGGTGGCCTGCTGAACTCTTTGGAGGGTGTCCATTGTTTCTTCGACCGTAGGTAAGGGAATTTGATTCTCTAGGATCTTGATCATGGTTGAGCCCTGTTGTGGTACGCTATTGTAGATGTGTGTGCACATTTCGTCGTCTGAGATATGTTGAGGTGTACCGATTAACTGGAGACGGTAGTCGCGAAGTAGGGTAATGTATTCTCTAACTGTTTGATCTTTCTTCAGGCGCCCTGCTCGAAACTTACTTTGAATTGTAATCCTGCCAACTTGTGTTCCGGAAATCTCCAAGCGAGCTAGCAGCGTGCTCCATATCACCCTTGAAGACCAAAGACCTTTGAAAAGAAACTGTATGGCGGGAGAGCATGATAGATGGATTGTGGTCTTGGCTTTGGCGGCTCGAATTGTCCAGTTGTGGTAATCAATATCAATTTGAGGTGGTTCAGGTTCTTCGCCGGTGATGATGTCGTATGTGTCCATAGCTTCCAGTTCAAGAGTCATTGATCCTTTCCATGTATCATAGTTAAGATAGATGAGTAGAGGAATATTACCCCATTCTGTTCAGTTGAAGGCGGGAGCAGACATCCTGAGATTTGATCCATGGTGTTGAGTTTTAAGTAGGAGAGGGTCAGGGTTTTTAAGCCTCTTAAAGATTGTGATGTTTTAAACTAGAAAAAGAGTTTTAACTAAGAGTGAGCGCCGGGTTCATAACCAGTTACATTGGATGCTTCTATGACTTCTTAATTGGATTGTCTATCCTGAGGGCCTAAGGCCTGTATATGTATCATCTCTCACATGGGTACGCGTATGCTTCATCAAGTATAAGCGGCAACATCCATGTCCTGATGCATATCCTGATACAGCCATCATCTGCATACACGTCTTCATTCTCATACAAGACATCAGACGGTGCTGAGACTCACGATCCAAGTACACATGCAACACACTATGGTACATCAGTGTAGAGTGGCAGCTTATGACTCAAATACAGAGACTGAACAGTTTTCAACTAGTATTAGTAACTGGCCAATAATAATTCCAAATACATCTGTATATACTGTAACTACTCTGTGCCAATGAGCTTCCAATGTAACCATGCATTGTCGGCCTGATGGGTCGACTGTGAAGAGAGACTATGGAAATACAGAGTAATCAATCCCATATAATTTCTTCACCACTTGTGGTTACAAATTCATTTCCCTTGCTGCCTTAGTGTCTTCAGCATGAACCAATGCTACTCGGGTGCAGCTTGGCAGGTTGTAGGGACAATACAGTGTCACTTGGGCAAAAATTGAATGTGTTTAGTTACAATAGAGGGTCTATCACTTCAGCAACTTGGAACTAGTACCTATCACATCTACCATGTGCCCAAATCTGCCAAATCTGACTTTAATTAATAGCTAGCATACTGTATATTGCCTAATAGTATCACAAGTGAATTCCATTTACATTTGGTGATCAAACAAAGGGTGTTAAGAGGTGGGCAAAAATCCACCCGCATCATAGGCTTTCACCCACAATTTCATCTTTCGGAAAAGTAGACCATTTGATTTGATTTTGAGATTCACATGTTGGCCTTGGAGGTATCTATTATACTGCTCTTGCTGATATTGCCATCATTGTGTGGTTGTGGAGCAATTTGTAATTCTGAAAAAAATCCCAGATTTACTAGGTGCCCCACTAGCATCTTGTTAGGTGTGGATGCTGGGTGGGCCCATGCCCCTAGTCAGGTGCTTGGGCTCTATGTATGAGGTGGAGAACTGCATATTACAAATGGCTGAGTTTTTTAAATGACAAGAATACAACATAAACCAGCAGGATACTTGACATCCACTAGAAGACAGACAGCTGGGTCAGGTTCTAGATAATGAATTTGCCCTGTATTTGAACTCTTTCACGCTCACTAACTCCCTCCAACAATGCCTAAATTTCAGGATGGCAGCAATACATCAACAGTTTACTCTTGAGCAATTATATAAGGCTGCGCTTATAGGCCTAGACAGTGGGGTCTTTTGTTCCCTTGAGACAGCAGCAGCAGCTTATGACGTTTCCTTGTCAAGTGTGGGACACCTGAAAAATAGTCATCAGACACAATCAATTGTTCTCCCTGACCAACAAATTGTTCCTTCTGCTACAGCAATGGTCATTGTCTGAGGTGCAAATTGACTATTGACTACTATGTGCACACACTCACACACCAAGCACATATCAAGCATTCTGTAAAAGCTGTGATGCCAACGTTGATGTAGCCAACCAACTTGCCCAAGTACGTCTGGTACAGTGATCACCATCACCAATACCATCATCGTTGCCATCATCACCATTGCCATCATCACCATTGCCATCATCACCATTGCCATCATCCCCATTGCCATCATCACCATTGCCATCATCCCCATTGCCATCATCACCATTGCCATCATCACCATTGCCATCATCACCATTGCCATCATCACCATTGCCAGCATCACCATGGCAATCATCCCGAAGGCCATCATCACTATCTCATTATTCACCATCAGCTCCAAATGGACACACATACACCCACGATCGGTGGGAAACAAGTAGTATATTCTACTGGAACATCTGCGTAGGAGATCTGCTGTCCCCAAGATCAAATTATCAACCATTCCTGCAGAATCCCGGGTGATAAATGTCAACACCATCACCATGAGACATGGTGAGATCTGGTTGCGGTGGCCATGCTAAAGATAAAGATCAGACTACCATATCGAGCGATGTCATGATTTGCCCAATACACACCACCTGCAACACAACACATGCCATATGCCGCCCACCGCCCGCCAAATACTGCCCTCCATATGCTATCACCCTCACACCTCCTGGTGCCTGCAGAAGGCACCTCAGCAAGTCTCTGGATCGAGAGCTTACATGAGAGCATAAAATCATGTGTGATTGGAAGTGTCTTCCTGTTTCAGAGTGTACTTGGGAGCATAGGGCCCAGTAGGCTGATAGTGTACCATCGGGTGCAATTGGTAGCATACTTGATAGCCCACTTGGTCATGAACTTGGGAGCATCTTGAAAGCATACTTGAGAGCGTAAGTCCAGCAGGCTGGGTGTGTGCCATCGAGACCATTTGGGAGTGTACAATCAAACAGGATAGAAGTGTACTATTGAGTGCAATTAGGAGCTTCCTTGAGAGCAAGCCTGGTAATGTACTTGAGAACCTACTCGGAGTGTACTTCTGACTATCTTGATACCATACATGACAGCGTAAATTCAGCAAGCTGGGAGTGTGCCATCGAGTGCATTTGTCAGCCTCCTTCAGAGCATGCCTAGAAGTGTCAATGACAATGTACTGGGAGGTGTCCTGCGGAGCCTACTGGGAGGGAACTTAGGTTGTCTTGAGCACTGACTTGTCATTGTATGTTCAGCAAGCTGGGAGTGGACAATCAAGCACAATGAGGACCGTATGTCAAAGCATACTTGGAAACATCCAGTAAAGTGTCTTAGGCAGTTTTACAGAATGCGGCATGACATATGGTATCAAGCGTCCATAATCTCATGCTTATCATAGTAATCTAGTCAACTCGCTTGTCCATGGGACATTATAGTGCCATACATCGAATATGCTATGCATTGCCGCCCGCAAAACAGCATCTCAGTACACAACTTTTTGTGACGAGTCATTTTTCCGGCTTGCGATTTTGAAGTCAATCCTACATCTAGATGATACTGGATTTTCACCTTTGATTTATAACCTTATGGCAATGGTAAATCATTTGGTGACACTTGATTTTCAGAGATCAGTTCCAGATTGCAACTTCCCCCAGGGAAAGAATTCCACTCAGCACAACCTTATAGAAAAGAGCTAGATTATTTGCTATTGGAATCAACTTCCTATACTTGCTGTATGATTTGCAAGCTGAATAGATTGTCAAAGTGCTTATGGCAGCAAACCCCATACAATCCAGAGTTATATCCAAAAACTTGTCCAGATTATACATGCTCAACAATTTTCACATAATGAAGTCACAATTGTTGATGACATGGAATTTCATCAGCAAAATCTAAATCAGTCTGGAAGCCACAGGCAAACCTCCCAGACACTCCCACAGACTTCACCGGTCCTCCGAAGTAATTCCGGATGCTCCCAGGCCCCCATGGAGCTAAGCTAAGTGCTCTCTGACTCTGCAAGAGCATTCTCATGTGCTCCAGAGAGCACCTGCAGTTATAGAGGTGCATTCAGGATGCCACAAGATGTGATTTATAGCATATTGCAATTTGGGAGCTGCAGAGACCTCTACACAGGTCTGCGGGAGACTTAGTGCCATATTCTCCCAGTAGGGGATCTTAAGGTTCCATAACCACAAGGAATTTCGTATATCAGATTCATCTTGGTGACAGTCACAAGATTCGCTTCATCATAATATGGCATGTATTATCAATCTAAGTCTCTCTATATATTTACATACGGCCAATCTGGCAGCAGATGGTGCTGGAGCGTAATTGCTGGAGCACCTGGAGTGCTTGATTCAGAGAACTTAGAGATGCACTTGGAGGCCGCGATCGAGCGAGTTTGGTCATGAATTGTATGCGCCGATCGAGTTGAACTCAGAGATGGACTTGTAGGCCGTGATCGACCAGGTTTGGAGATACATTTGGAGGCCATGATCGAGTAGCTCAGAGATGCACTTACATGCCGTGATTGAGCGCGATTGGAGAAGCATTTGGAGACCGCAATCGAGTAGCTGAGAGGTGCACTTGGAGGCTGATAGCAAGTTGAACTCAGAGATGCACCTGGAGGCCGGGATCGAGCGAGTTTGGGACTGCACTTGGAGGCTGGGATCCAGTTGAACTCAGTGATATACCTGGAGGCCATAATCCAGCGAGTTTGGACGTACACTTGGAGGCCATGAGGGTGCGAACTTAGAGGCTGTGATTGGTCGAGTTTGGAGATGCACTTGGAGCTCATGATCGAGTGAACTCAGAGTTGCGCTTGGAGGCCGTGATTGAGCGAGTTTGGAGATTCACTTGGAGGGTGACATCGTGTAACTCAGGGATGCACTTGAAGGCCGTGATCGAGTGAGTTTCGAGATGCACTTGAAAGCCATGATCGATCGAGATTGGAGGAGTACTTGGAGGATCTTGATTTGGAGGCGGTGGATTGGGAGGGAGGTGCGACGGCAGCTGAAACACAATTCATTGGTAAACTGACAATCGTGGGAATGTAGAGAATTGAGGATAACATGGTCCACTGAGATGAGAAACTGGCTAGGAGTGGGAGACAGTCAATCTTGGGTTGATGCAGTACGCGGTGTATGCAGTGCTCAGTGTGTGCTGTACTCGGTGTATGGTTTACTCAGTGTTAACTATTGATCATTGCATGGAGAGATACTGAGTGATGACTTCACTTCGTCTTCTTAGGTGATGGTAGAGTTGAGGAAGAGAAAGAGAGAGATGGGGCAATTCATCTTGAGCAACTGGGACTTAGAGGATTGCGTGTGCCAGGCAATTTACCATCCCCGATATGGCAGGTACCAGTCCTGATCCGGCGTGGAATTACACCAATACGAGGTCTTTCCAACCCAATCAGTCAAGTTGTAAGCTTGATTTCTCATAGCCGCTCGTATCCTCCACATCGTTCTGATTTTCATCCCCCATCTCTCACTTTCTCATCTACAACTCTACCATCATCTCGAAACACAAAGTTATGCCATCCCTCTCTTTCTCGGCATGCCATGATCATGAGTTGACACCAAGTACAGCATACACCGAGTACAGCATCCACCCGAGATTGTTTGTCTTCCTTTCATTCTCATGATTACGAGTTCAATTCTGAATGTAGCTTCAGCTTCCGGCATACCTCCTCACACGATCGACCGCCATCAGCTAGCTCGCCATGAGAGCGCAAAGATACAGTCACCTTGCCACATTGCCACATTTGCAAGTCAACTAACTGAGGAATAGTGTCTCAGCACCCAGTGCGCCGTCCATCGACCTGCTCGAAGTACTTGCCCAAACTTGCTCGATTACATCCTCCAAGTTCGCACGATCGTGCACTCCAAGTGCATCTTCAAACTCTCTCGATTCTGGCTTCCAAGTGCATCTCCAAACTCACTCTATTACGGCCACCAAGTGTATCTCGAAGCTCGCTCGATTACGGCCTGCAATTTTGAACCATCATGGTGCCCAAGTGCATCAACCAACTCGCTCCATTGCGATCTCGGACTGCATCTCTATGTTGACTCAATCACGACCTCCAGGTGTATCTTCGTACTCGCTCGATTACAGTTACCATGTTTGCACAATCATGGCGTTCAAGTGCATCTACACACTCGCTCCATCGTGATCTCGCAGTGCATCACTAAGTTCACATGATCATGGCCTGCAAGTGTCTGCAACTACGGTCGATTACAGCCTCCCAGTCAATCTCCAAACTCGCTCGATCACTACCTCGAAGTGTATCTCTGAGTTCACTTGATCGTCTTTTTCAGGCGCGCCTTGAATTGCTTTCAAACACTGCCTGCAGCCAGTCCAGATTTACCGTGTGTAGATGGGTAGCTATATAGATACATAGATACATAGATACATAGATCAGAATACAATTGTTGAACGATAAGTAGTAGTTATGATTTCCAGGTGCACAATCAGCGTTCCCAAAGAACATGATGTTTTCCCCAGACTGCTCAATGGTGATTTGAGGTGCTCCAAGACTTGTTGCCAGCGCTCCCAGGTTTGTTACCGGCGCTCCCACGTGCTCCCAGGTGCTTCCAGGCTTGTCGTCGGCGCTCCCAGGCTTGTCGTTGGCGCTCCCAGTGACTCTGAGGGCTGGCAAGAATGCCCTCCTAGGGTCTAATACTCTCCTGAAATTGATGCATCTAATCTTACACTCCACATCCTCTCAGACACTCCTGGAGGCTTCCAGTGACTAAATTACATTTGGCTGATGTTGTTATGGGGATAGCACAATGCACTCTGGTAGTTGCATGACAAGGGAAGAATAATCCACGAATTAAACAGGATGGAGATTGGGAATTCATTACAGCATTGGAAGCAGTATCCACAGACAGATTTGTATATCTTCCATTCTTTATCTGGCAAGGGAGTGTACACATTTTTGATTGGTATTAGAATGTTGGAGATGAAGATCTCAATGCTTGCTGGGCTGTATCACCAAAAGTTTGGACACAGAGAAATGTTGGGTATGATTCAATGCTTCCACCAGTCCGGACGGACCCAGTCTGGGGTAGGGCTCAGTCCGGACCGGCCCCACCGGAACGTCGGACTGGACCGAGCCCCAGACTGTTAGTCTTGAACTGGATGGGCTTTGTCTCGACCAGTGTAAACAGGATAATATTTATCAATTTCAAAGTAGATCCGAAAAACTAAAGTAGGGTGACAGTAATCCCTTCATCCTTAACTCAGACACTACGTCACTTCATCACAACCACCCGCTGGGAGCAATCACTCTGACCCAATCCACCCACTGCTGGAAATCACCACCATGAGAAACCCAACCATACCAAATGTTGAGAGCCACTGAGAAGGAATGTAGAAGCTCAATTGTTTATCGATCCAAAGAGAAGGAATAAGTATCTACTTATATGGGATAGCAACAGAAGGAAAACTCAATGCCGATTGTCAAAGCCAGAGCCCAATGCCGAGTAACAGCGCCAAGCCCTCTTCCCCGCCATGGGGCCAGGCACGGCCAATGGGGGCCATAAGCTTCCGGCCTCCTGCCCAAGCCCGCCAGCACTGAACACTCGGGAAGCCTCCGGGGAAATTCCCAAGTCAACACCAAATGAGTGGTGAGTGGCAAGTGGCAAGTGGTAAGGGGTGAGATTTGCAATGTGACTTGTGAGTGGCAAGATGAATCGACATGTATGAGTGTATGTGTATGAGATCATGTATTGACTCAGTGTATCAGTAACTCTCAGCGTGTGCGGGCCGATTCGGTCTGAGTGGACCGGTGCAAAGCGGTTTAGGCCAGTTTAGTCCTGGCTCTGAAAATTTGGGCATTGATCCGATCCTGGTCCAAAAATATCTTAGACTGCACCTGGACTAGACTGGACGGTTCCAGTCGGCACTGGTCCATTGCTGGCCTGGTGGAATCATTGGTATGATTTTCTTACTAATGTATATAATCCCATTTCCAAGGCCCATTGTCCAGGAGAACCATGTTTATTGATTTTGGCTTGTTAAGTTTTACATATCAACTACAAGTTTATTACATTCTGCAAAGCCAATATCATAGTGGTAATTTGCATGTCCTCACATTCAACACATTTACTACAACCACCAGAACATGGACTTTTTGCACCTCTGCAGCTAACATACCAAAAAGCAATTCAAAAAATCCAAGCAAATAACGACAAACCTCTTGCATAAACAGAAACAGCGCAATGAGTCGACCACAACGGTAGCAATAAAACAAGAGCCAGCGGAAATCAATTCTGGAGGTCGAATTGACACCGGAGCGAATGTCCCAGCACAGGCGCGACTGCATCAGGAGGCTGTGCAGGAGGATCCGCATAATTGAGTGGTTATCATGCGTAGTCTTGGCAGAAACGCGACTGACCTGACGTGTCGACCAACGAGCAAGCGACGATGATAGCTACCCTAGAAAAGTGGCTTGCGTCACAGAACCAATGAGCAAAACCAGAGCAAGCGAGAGGAGCGACATCAATATGGGGGACGCGGGAGAGAGGAGGAGTGACGCGCCTATGCAAGTGGGGATATACATTACGACAGCGGCGACACCCACCGCCACGGGCGCAACCATATTTGAGCCAATGGAGAGATACAGGCACGGAAAGCGTAGACGGAAGAGCGAGGCCCCAGCGACTGCTTTCGCTCCCAGCGAGTGGAGAAGGTGCATGCAGAGATCAATGGGACAGCAGGCGTAGGAGCTAACGCAGCTGCACCGAACTGTTGGACACCTAACAAACCTGCTGCAAGGGCAGGCAACCCGCGAAGAGGCACAGTGGTTCAGACTGAGGACGTGGATGGAAGAAAGAGAGCAGAAGTGGGATGCCCGCCACGAGGACAACAAGCTGTTGGGGGCGGTCATCACAAAGATGATCGCGAAGGTCATGAGAGGAGTAGCACCAGGCCAGGAAGCGAAAGACCAAGAAGGAGACGAGACTGCGGGGATGGACAGCGGGGGGCTAGAGGCGCCCGATATTAAAGAGAGTTGAGCATGTACCGCTCCCGGGCCCAGCTCCAACACCAGGCTCCAGTATGGCCGATGCACGGCTGATTGTGAGGAGGGACGAGAGCATCCCCCCACCCCGATAGATGAATGCGGAAATCGCATCAGCAGTCAACAGAGCACTGTTCCAGTAGCAGGCCGCAGCACACGTCCGGATCCTGAACGCGAGAAGGAATGCGAAGGGCACAATTTCCGCAATCACTCACCCACACACAACTCCAGAGATGGCTCTGCTGTACCGCCATATCATGATTAAGGCAGCCAGATTGGTGGACAAGGGGATCATCGACGTGGAAAGAAATGAATCTTGGGAAAGACGGAAAATCCACACCATCCCGCAAGTGAGATACATCGGCAAGGGCACCGAAGAACTACAAAAAATGAGTGAGGGGATTGAGGCAGAAAACGAGGGAGTGGCAATCCCTGCTCAAGTGAGATGGCTATCGAACCCCAGAATCATCAGGGCCAGAGAGCAAAGAGAAGCAATCAAGGAATCATCGGTGGTCTTCATTGTGAGGGGGAAGAAGGTGGCAAAGTAACTAGTGAACAAAGGGGTAATTGCTGCAGGAGTACGATACAAAGTCGAACGGTAAACGAATGCGGGCCCTGACAGCCTCTCCAAGCTCTGCTTTGGATGGGGCCACATCGAGAGCAAGTGCAGCCACCATCAACCACAGTGCGGAAACTGCATCGGACCACACCAATCAAGCAAGCACAGGGGAAAAGTGGTCGGGTGCGCATCGAAACAAGGGACAGTATGCAGCCACAACGAAGAAAAACGCCCGAACTGCAAGGGGAATAAAATTGCATTCAGCGGAAAGTGTGCGAGGAAAATCGAGGGAATCACAACGGCGCAACAGAGAATGAGAGTGCGACCGAATGGATGAGAGACAGGGGAGGTAACGGGGGCCAATAGAGTTGCGCTCTGCACCAGCCAGACTAGGAATACAGGAGGAGAGTCGATGGCCGACGAAAAGGAAGGCGAGACTGCCGACGTGGAGATGGTGGGGGCGGAGGTGGGGAAAGATGTGACCATGAGTGAGACCACTGCAGAAATCAAAAGGAGAGCCGGCGCTTTCGATCATTAGAGCAATCCAGCACAATTGCGCCAGGTGCTACGGGTGGACCTTTGCAGCGCTGGAGACAGGAGTGGATCGAAAGGCAGATTTTGTACTATTGCAGGAGCCGCTGGGCGAAAAAGGGGGAATCGGAATCAGTCACCTGCTGTATGAAAACAGGAAACGAAAGAGACTGTGAATGGCGGTGCGCATGGGAAGTGGCCTTGCAACTGACGAACGTACAGACCTAAGCAGGGGCGCAAACGACGTTGTTATGGTGACGGATGTAAAAAGAACTGGAGAAAAGCTGACTAGGATTATCAATGTTCACAATCAAAGAGACGTACAGACTGGTGAGAGACGGGCGAGGAAGATAAAGTGGCACAGGGCCATCCGACAGGGAGGAGGCACAATAATTGCGGGCGATATCAACGCACACAGCCCAAGGAGGGTCCCGAGATGCCGGGGGCAACGCAATGCCAAGTTTTGGGAGGAGATTATAGACGTGTACGGGCTAGAGATTGGAAATGACGACCGGCCCACTTACCACTGGGCGATAAGCGGCGAAGAAGGCGAATTGACCATAGACCTGACCCTGGCCACCTGACAGATCACGCGATGGACCATACTGGAGGGGACCCACGCTACAGGCTCCGACCACGAGGGGATCGAGTGGGCGTTTACTGTCGACAAGCAGAAGGAGGCCCACCACGTGCAAGTCATAGGATGGAACCTGGCCGCAATGTCAAAAGAGCACGAGGAAGCAGCAGAGACACTTTGGAAGCAGCTGGAGAGAGACATAGCCCATCTAGGAGAGGAATGCATGGGAGATGATGTGTAGCAAGAGGCCGAATCGTGTCAAGAAACACTGAGCAAAGTTCTAGATGCCAAAGCGAAGAAAAAAAGAATCTGCGCTCGATCGAACAGGTAGTCGAACAGCGAGATCAAGAAGAGGAGAAGCGCACTGGGGAGAGAAAAGGGAAGGGGAAGGAGGTCAGAGGTGGCAGCACGCACGAAAGCAGAACTGCAAAAGTCAATTTGACAGTTCAAGAGCCGGATATGGGATGACTACTTGCAGAACCTTAGGGGGGGCGAGGTCTGGAGGGCAGTAAAGATTACCAACCCTCGAGCGGGATCCACCGTGGAAGTGTTGACTGACAGAGAGGGGAAGCAAGCAAATACCATTGCCAAAAAGGAGAAAATGCTCAGAGAAGAGTCTTTCCCTCTGAATGATGGGGACCAGTACTACAAACTACCGCCAGCAGGCCAGGCACAGGAATGCATAACTGAGCAGTCAGTCGAACGAGCTCTGTTTCCGCAGTCGGTTAAGAAAGCCCTGGGCTCAGACAAGCTGTCGTTCGGAGCCATACTGCTACTCTGGAAATGGAATAGAAGGAGAATTGTAGGACTAACAAAGGCAGCTGTCGGAACGGGTGGTCACCCAGCCGTCTGGAAACGCGCGAGCTGGGTGGTGATTTGTAAACCAGCAAAAGAGGATTATACGAAGCTGAAATTGTACCGAACAATCTCTCTGCTCAACAGCATGGGGAAAGTCGTTGAGAAAGTAGTCGCAGAGCTGCTGTCCAACCAGGGTAAGAGAAGAGCACTACTAAGCGACGGCCAGTTTGGCAGCAGAAAGAAAAAGTCGGCCATCGACGCTGCAGGCATCATTGTTGATAGAGCCCACGCTGCGTGGAATGCGGAAAACAGCACAGGTGTCCTCCTGATGGACATCAATGCAGGGTTCCCAAGCGTGGCGAGAGGAAGGCTGATCCATGTAATGAAGGCCAGGAAGATAAATGGAGATATCATATGATAGACCGAGAACTTTCTCTCAGAGAGGATGGTTGAGATGGTAATCGGAGCTAATGTATGACAGAGTCAGCCCATGGAAGCAGGTGTCCCGCGTGGCTCACCCGTATCGCCGATTCTCTTTGCGATAAACACCGCTGGACTGATACGGTGGGTGGAAGAGAGAGTCCAAGCCGAAGGCCTCTCGTTCGTAGACGACCTCAGATGGGAGGCAACTAGGAAGGTCGTGAACCGGGTGGTCGAAAGACTTGAAGCCTGCGCAGCAGAGTGCATCAAGTGGGCCAGCAGACGAGATCTCCAGTTCGGCAGCGCAAAGATGGAATCAGCACTGTTCACACTCCTGAAACGCCACAAGAAGCACCTCTGGCCGACACTCACAGCCAAAATCAACATAGGAAACGGTTTCGTCCGATTCAAAACAGAGGCGACGCGATGGCTGGGAGGCTGGATGGACGCTCACCTGACGTTCAAAGAGCATCACAACCGATGCATGAAGAAGGCCAGGGCAGCAGAAGCTCAATTGCGTGCACTCACGAAGATGCACGGAATCGTCCCAGAGCGGGTCCGAGCTGTCCAGATAACATGTGTTCAAGCCATCGCACTGTATGCAAGCGAACTCTGGTCAGACCCGCGAGAGATCGGCAGACGAGAGGATCTTCCACTCCTGCTCAATCGGCAAGGTGGATCAACCCTAGGCGCCCTCCCCACGACGCCGATGGGAGCACTTATGAGAGAGTCAAGGCTCACACCTGCGCCAGTAGCCCTTGACGCCAAGCAGCAACGACTCACAGCGATGCTCGGTAGCCTCTGCGCAGGCTCAAAACTAAAGGCGGTACACGACCACCACACATCTGGCGAACCGATATGCAGCATTATCACAAAGGAGCACAAGCGAGGCCGGGAAGGGGAGACCATGCACTTGCCGAACCCTGACGAACAGCCGGCTGTCAAGACGGTCACAATGAGCGAAGACACGGTGGCTCAGAGAGCGGCGATCCGCTGGATAAGGGAAAGAGAGGCCAAAGTGGGTGCAAGGGTTGGGATGTGGTGGACGGATGGGTCGCGATCGGACGACGCCAGACTAGGAGCTACTGCACAGTGCAAGGACGGATACTGCTGAAAAGCCTTCCCGAGCCACCTAGGCACCGGACGAATGGAGGTTTATGATGCAGAGCTGTGGGCAATAGGACACTGACAGCAGGAGTCAGTGAAGAAGAGGGAAACACTGCAGAGACACGGAGTGACGAACGTAGCCATCTTCCGCGACTCGCAAGGGCCCATTCCGGAAACCGAGCACCTGGGACTGAGACCAGTGCAGCCTCTGGCCAGGTGGATCAACCGGAGCGCGGGGACTCTGCGTGAAGCCGGTATAGAGACCGAAATCCACTGGGTCCCAGGATACACTGGCATCTCTGGAAATGAGGAATCAGATCGCCAAGTGAATCTAGCAAGAGAGGGCCACAGATCAAGAACAGTGCGAGAGGGAGTGTATACCTATGCAGCGAACTGGACATGAGGAATCTCAGAAGCAAAGACGGTGGCGAAGGCTTGATAGGAGGCTGACAGATGTGGCAAACATTACTGCTTCAGACTAAAAGGCAAAGCAGGGAGCAAGAGACCCATCACAATGAATAGAGCAAAATCACTGGCGGCCAGATTCTACGGACTGAAAGCCGGACACACGGCGGTCGGAAGATACCTAAAACAGTTTGGACTCCGAGACCACTACAAATGCTGGTGGTGGGGCGGCGGATGCAGGACGGTCGCCCAGACACGGGAGCATCTCTTCCGCCACTGCAGCCGATAGCAAGACCAGCAGAAGATGCTCTGGAAAGAGGTGGGGAAAGCAACGGGATAGAGAGCGGGCAGATACCGACATGTGCAAATCTCTGAGCTGCTCTCCATGGAGAAGTGCGATAGGGCGGTGATGGACTTCCTGATTGCTACCGATATCGGGAAATTCCCACCCAAACGTGCGGAAAAGGAGGAGGAGTGGGAGCCAGCGGGCTTTCCCTGATTTCATCACATTTTCTTTGTAGTTTATATAGATCATCAGATGCTTTGCTTTCATTTGTCACAGGGGGACGACGGGTAGTAGGAGCGGAGCGGAGCCATCTAGCCGGCTAGCCCAGAGGCGGAGGGGAGTAAGGGGCTGTCATACTCTAAATAGAGTGAATACAGTATGATTAAAACAAAACAAAAAAAAAAGCCATTGAAGATAAATTTCTTCCAACTATCAGTGGGATCAAGAGAGAGATATTCTGTCAACTGAGCAAGGAAGCACATCAGCAGGCCTATACACTTGAAACATTACTACAGCATTCAAAAAATGCGGACACCGGGAAAAATGACCTTACGCGACGCGTAACTCATAGAGAAGCTGTTTTTGGGCCGGTAATCCATAGCATATTTGACGCGTGGCACTATGAGGTCCTATGGACCTGCAATTTGTCTAGATTACTATAATACACATGCGATTATGGGTGCTTGATACTATACATCATGCTGCATTCAATAAAACTGCCAATTGCACTTCATTGCACGCTCTCAAGTAGACTCTGAAGTACACTCCTGATTGCACAGTCTCGATTGTACACTCCCAGCCTACTTGACTTACCCTCCCACCTAAGCTCTCAAGACACTCCCAAGTACACAGCGAGTACGCTCCCAAGTACACCTCCGAGTTTGTTCTCAAGTACACTCCCGGGCATGCTCCCAAGGACGCTCCCACTTGCACTCGATAGTACACAGCCAGCCTGCTTGACTGTACACTCCCAAACCAGCTCTCAAGAAGCTCTCAAGCACACTCCCGAGCACGCTCTCAAGTACACTCCCATTTGCACTCGATGACACACTCCCAGCCTACATTGACTATACACTCCCAAGTAAACTCTCATAACGCTCTGAAGCACACTCCCGGGTAGGCTGTCAACGCCGCTCCCAATTGAACTCGATGACACACTCCCAGCCAGCTTGACTTACGCTCTCATGTAAGCTCTCAAGACGCTCTGAAGCACACTCCCGGTCATGCTCTCAAGGACGCCCCCAATTGCACTCGATGGCGCACTCCTAGCCTGCTTGACTGTACGCTCCCAAGTAAGCTCTCAAGACGCTCTCAAGCACACTCCCGAGCATACTCCCAAGTACACTCTCAAGAGGCAAGACACTCCCAATCTCACTTGACTATATGCTCCCATGTATGCTCCTGGGTGCTGGATCCAGATACTTGCTGAGTTGCAGGGGCCAGGCACTGGTAGGCAGGTGGCGGGTGGCGGGTGGCCGAAATCATGACATCGGTCGATATCATAGTCTGAACCTTATTTTTAGCGCAGCCACCACGACAAGATCTCACGATGCCTCACTGTCATGGTGTTGACAATTGTAGCCTGAGATACTGCAGGAAAGGTAGACAATTGGATCTCGGGGAGAGCAAATCTCCGACCCAGATTTTCCGATGGAATCTGCTGCCCGCTTTCCACCGATTGTGGGCGTATGTGTGGCGTATGTGTGCACATTCGGTCCGGAGCTGATGGTGATGATTGGGATGGCGATGGTGATGGCGATGGCGATGGCGATGGCGATGGCGATGGAGATAGTGTTGCTGATGGTGATCAAAGTACCAGAAGAACTTAGACAAGCAGGTTGGCTACGTCAACGTTAGCATCAAAGCTTCCACATACTTAGAGCGTTCTACTAGCCAAAGCTTCCACAGACTTAGAGCCTTCTATTAGCCAAAGCTTCCACAAACTCAGGGTTTTCCATCGGCCAAAACCTTCCTGTGGAAAACACTACTCCTCCCGAATATGCTCCTACATGCTCGATCCAGAGACTTGTTGAGCAGTGTTTGGTGAGTGGCGTGTAGGTGTGGCATGTGGTAGGTGGCTGGTAGCGGGTGGCGGGCGGCCGAAATCATGACGTCTGTCTATATCATAGTCTGAATCTTATCTTTGGTGCGCCCACCGAGACGAAATCTCACGATGCCTCACGACCATGGTGTTGACAATTGCAGCCTTAGATTCTGAACGAATGGTAGACAATTGGATATTGGGGAGAGCAGATCTCCAACTCAGATTTTCCAGCGGAATGTGCTGCTTGCTTCCCACGGATTGTGGGCGTATGTGTGGGCATTTGGGCCGGGGCTGATGGTGATGATGGCGATGGTGATGATGGCGATGGTGATCACAGTACCAGAAGCACTTACTAGACATGTAGGTTGGCTACGTCAACGTTAGCATCAAAGCTTCCACAGACTTCGAGCCTTCTACTAGCCAAAGCTTCCACAGGCCTAGAGCCTTCTATTAGCCAAAGCTTCCACAAACTCAGGGTTTTCCATCGACCAAAAGCTTCCCGTGGAAAACTCTACTCCTTCCGAAGCGCGGCTCTCTCAAGCGCAGCACTCAAGCGCGGCTCTCTCAAGCAGACTCTCAAGCAGGCTATAAGGCAGGCTATAAAGCAGGCTTCGAAGTAGGCTGTCAAGAGGCTCTCAAGCACCAGCGGGCTCTCCAGCCGGTATAACAGCCAGGTAGTAAAGACAGGTATAGGTCGATCTCCGGCCGCCAGCCGTATATAGTTCCATAGGCCCACGCGCACATCTCTATGAATCGACTATAGATGACTATAGAATGCGCGTCGCGCAGGGGTCCACGGGAAGCTGGCTATGAGCTGCGCGTATGTGCGTGTGCGCGTAGCGCAGCCTATAGTCGATTTGCACTTTTGCCGATGGAGTTGTACCATTTATCCCCTGCTCAGTACTCAGTGACCTCCTGAAAGCAACAGCTGTTAGTTGCCCAACTTCAAATTCCGAAAACAAAGATGACAGTTATCCCCTTGAGTGTACTCCCTACACAACATGTCAGCTTCACCAGCAAATCTTCTGGGCTATAATGTTTGCCAAAACTACTACTACTGGCCAGATCTGCAATTTCATAATGAGATTCTCTCATACAGCAGAAAATATGTCAATGCAGAAAGATATTGCACACATCCACGCTCAGCATGTTCAGGAAGTAGTCAAAATTATACGCCCATCCAAGAAAGACCTTCGAAGACTTGAATAAGGAAATATTGCAGGGCTCCTGACTGTTGAAGATATCTTAAAGATGATTCAAGTTTGGAGAAAAGCAATAAAGAGAAGGTGGCCAAAATGCAGTTTGACCCACGGAAATCTGCTCAGAGGGCTGTAGTTGTTGTTCAAATTCCAGTTACCCCAGTCAGGCCTCAAGAACGATTCCATTTGGAAGAAACACCAACCCGGTTGCTACACTCCACTACCTGCACTATATCCCGTCCTAACTACTAGCTGCCTCCGCTTCCAGACCTGATTGAAGATAATGCAGATGTTGAGTCTTTTACTACTGCTTTCGCAGCAGACATTTCTGAATATAGATACCGCTCTCACATCACCTCACACCTGGGGCCCAATGAGATCTCCTCCACTCTGCTCGCTCTACTGACCATGAGACTTCCCTCAAGACAGTCATTATGTGCATGTAAGTCACTCACAGAGCTACTCAGATGACTCCCAGACTAATCTACAGTCACCAGTTATATCTACTGTTGGTTGGGATATGGTTTTGTATATACAGCAATGGTTGAGAGGAGGTAATAGACAGAGATTTGATGGCGCAATCTGTGCACGGACAGTGTCTCGCTTCTAGTGGATGTCTCGCTTCCCGTTGATTTACGTTACTGGGACTAGAGCAAAAACCCCAATATAATCTAAAACACAATACCGTCACTAATTACAAAAGCGGAGAGACAGTCAGCCTTACAAAATACCAGCCAAAACTGAGACGAAGAAAGTAAAGCGCTCACTACCCTTCGATCTCAGCGTCCTTGACACCCCTCAACTACCTCAATCCTCAACCTCCACCTACTTAGAGCGTTGATCACCCCACTACAGTCTACCGTATCTAACTCCACATACTGTTCATCTCATATCACATCCCTCCCTATACTCATGCACCATCCCAACCCACCCAACCACAGCCCTATACTCGTCGATATCAAATGTTTCCGGACACCCCATTTCAGGAAACAATCTGAGACATTACATAGGGACCCCAACTGTATTTAGCTTCAATGAGGTCAGATATAGAAATGTCGCACGGGCTCATGTCGACGTTATAACGAGTAATCTAACCTAATTGATCTAGGCGCTGTCCGGTAACTTTTGATATCGACGAGTATAGTGTCATGTTTTCTTGTATGTTGCTGTAGTGTTGGTTCTGAATATCTCCAGATACAGAGTCATGGTGTCAATCGATACCAGTGCCGTGTTGGTTCTAGCCAGTTCCTGTACCGCGTCATCGCAATGCTCTATACCACTGCAGTATCAGCAGTGATTATCATGATCCCCATTATACAGTTTAGTTACATGCGAAGGATTGCGAAGGCGGAGAAGGTAGTGGCGGAAGAGGTGGAGGAGGCGGAGGAGGCGGAGGAGGTGACAAGAACAGTGAGGATGTAGAGGAAGTTGATGAAAATGACGACTAGTGTTCTCTGCCCAGGGATCACTCAGGACGAGGATGAGATGGAAAGACGCCATCCGTACGTCTGGGAGTAGGGTAGAAACGAAGCCTTCTTGTTGACTTGATTGAAAGGACGGTCGAGGGTGCTACTTTGCCGTCCCGATCGTTCCCGGCAGTCACCGGCAGATATCCATTGATGATGAAATTTCCAATTAGTAAAACGAGTTGAATCATACCAAACCTTAAATTTATCCATCCAATGTACTGTAAATTCTATCTATTATCTGTGGTTCACTCATCTCTAGCCACGTGATCAAACTTGACTAGGTGAAATAAAATAAGACAGCAAAAACGGGCGCAATGTGCTCTTTCATGCAGCAGAAGAGTAAAAAGGTTCGTATAAATAATTTGGATTTCAATCGACTCCCGATGTTACCACGGAAAGCTCTGATTGCAGTATTCAGAATGAAGGGTTGTCGAACATGGTAAAGAGTGGTGGAGACTCGAACGGGAAGGACAGTATTCCTAACCGGCTAGGCCCGTCCACCCTGTATGAAGGCGGGCCTGGCTGCCGCAAAAGCGGGTCCCCCTATCGAGGCCGGCCTGATCTGTGGGCGACCGGCAGGTTTTTCAAATGGAGGCCAGGCCTAGTCTGCGCCAAGGCAGGCCTCAGATTTTGCGGCCGGGCCGCTTAGGAACACTGGGGGGAAGCGGTTATTCTGAGCGTTCGGATATTTGATTATGTAGAAAGGGAATTTCTCCGTTCCCATAGCCGAATATAATGTGCACTCCTTCATCCACTGGCGAGTATCTAGATCCTTGTACCATGCCGTCCCCGCAAATTGAGGCATTCCATTTATTGCATGATAGGTCTCCGCCATCTTATGGCCGGAGATGACTCGTATGGCCGGAGGTGAGTCTCGTATGACCGGAGATTGCTGTCTGCCTGAAGGGTCTATACATAGATGCGTACGCACGCATTCACACTTGTACTCTCATATATATATGGCCTTGTGGCTCTCTTAGATAATATACAATTAAGCTTCTCTAGCATCACTATTTTAACAGGTTATGAGCCCGGCGCCCGCTACAATCTGTACTATGAATACTCTATTTATATCTCACGATAAAGAGCCTCAAACACCCTAAACCACACATGACCATCCCTGTTTGTTACTGTAGCAACAGCCGCACATAAACACACTAAAAACTCAACACCATCATCACCGTCACCACCTCCTTCACACAGCTACCACGTCCACATTCAAGATGTTCACTGAAACCTTCAATAACGATTACCGAGTCATTGCAAAACCTACCTCATTTTCGTCCATACCATTCCCAGCGACAAGCATCTACCAGTCAGATACCACGTCACCATCACAGAAAGCATACGAAAGCCCGCGTATCACGCACTGATAACTACACTCACTAAGGTACCAAAGCACACTTCCAAGTACACCATGTACACTCACGGCTACATCCTCGCCTACAATCACAAGTACACCTATGATTAAGAACTTCGTCAAGCCAATAAGTTATTAAGCTTGGAGATGACAACAAAGTTACAGTAAGCCACCATGGACTCGTTAACATTTCACAGGAGTACGAAGTCCATGCTCTCTACACTCCTACGTTCCGGCTCTCCCTTCTCTCCATCAATGAATTTGACCCAGCCGGATACACATCTACATTTGGACGCAGCAAGTGCTCCATATCATCTCCATCAGTTTCAATCACAGCCAATGATCTCTATATCTGATCTCCAGCAACTGCACTCACTTCGACAAGTATGTCTACAAAGTTCACTTCAAGAAGAAGAAAGAAGATGAGAGAAAGAGCATCATTGAGCTCACATACCACCGTACCATTCATCGCGCACTCCACCGAAACTACCATAAGCTCACTCCACACCGCCTCTCCAAGTGGAGCCAGCACAGTACCTCAATGTCCACCAGCCACCGAATTTCCAAAGCCCACTCAGAAGTCTCTCACAATCTCAGAATCACGACTGTGGCATCGCCGTCTAGCCCTCATTCATCCTACTGCCCTACGATCTCTCATTGATGGGTATTCAAAAGACGACTCAATGTGCAGCGCATGCATCCAGGCCAAGCACAAGCAGATGATCATCAAAGTCAAAACCAAGCGCACTACAAAGCCATTTGAACTCTTACATTCGGATATGTGAGGACTATTCTCCATGCCCACCTCCACCGGCCATCGCTACTATATCCTATTCATCGAGAATTATCATATACTCACCGCCAAACCTGCATAATCCACTCGCCACCGCACGCACAAAAGCACATCCAGTACCGTACCACCAAACATACTACCTATATGAACCTTGACATCCGGAACGGCCACATGCAGAAACCACCATACCCACAACCGGCTGGGCATACGATCATGATGCGACGTCACTTACCAATTGCGAATCAAATACCCAGTGTGTACAAAGCCGGTCAATTACCTATAAAAGCTCTACATACCACCATCGTAATGCAATACACTCGAACAGCTTAATGCAAGCGCACCTCCATACTCACCTACATTTGACTCTCCTCACCATCTACCAAATCAACTCGACCGGATACATGGCCACGCTTGAGAGCGGTATATGCTCCATATCATCACCACCCTCACCATGAGTTATCATCACTACAAATCACCATTGTCATTGACGCCTAAGACAGAGAGAAGGAGAGAGAGAAAGAATGGAAGGGTTGACATAAGGTGCGGCTCTGCGGAGCGCACGGGCCAGAAAGGGAGACGTGCGTATCCACACAATTGAGTGGATCGACGGGAAGACAGACATCGCTCGCTTAAGACAAGGAATTGACTATCGTCACTTCATACTACTACACCTCCAAGCATATTCACTACAACACTCCACTCCCTAACACCAGAAACACACTTAGAACTGCACATTCACGTGTATTCACCACCGTACATAGAAGCACATTCACCACAATACCTCGAAGTATATCTACATGTGTACCGAGTACCGAGTACCAAGTCCACTTCGAAAAGCAGAAAGGGAAACAGACAAAGAGAACAAGAGAGCATACTCACCACCGAACCTACAAATCAAGAGCATCAGCGAATCTACAGCCACAGTATAAAGCACAGCTACAAGTCTACCTACCATCACTTCTCCAAGGCCATGTACCCTTACCACGATGTCAAACCCACCCAGAATCCAGATACTATTCCTGAGTTAAGATTATGGCACTAGCACCTACACATATGCATCCAACCGACATACGGCCCCTGATCACCAAATACAAACACCATGGCAGTGAAGCGGACTACAGGGCCCTGTGAACTTGTGCATTCAAAGGTCTTCCGGATATAGATGTTCCAAACGATTATCAAGAAATATCACAGTGAAGGCCTACCAAGAGGGATCGCGATCAAGGCCCCGATGCCTGGCACACGCATGCACCCAACCGCCATACCATCACTGATTCGCCACCCGAATCATACGGACAAAGACTGTGTAAAGATGATATATTCACAAAAACCCAACAAGTTCAGGGTAGAAGCAGTCAAACACTACAAAGGATGTGATAGGCTATCTGGCCATGAGGAACCACACAAATTGCGTGGATGTATGAAAAAGAGTGCAAAGCCACCAAGTACAGTTATCTCGGCTATATCAAAAGTCCACTTATATCAACCACCGCACCGGCATTTACTGTTTCGCTCAAACTCACAAAGTCCACCTACTGCGATTTGGAGGAAGCCAGACATCAATGATAAGGAGCAACAGACCGTGGAACCGGGAGAGATGGATTTCTCAATGACCGCACAGATACGAGAGATGGATTTCTCAACCGCACAGATACCGGAGATGGACTTCTCTGAGTACAAGACAAAGAAACGGGTGGAGATGGGCTTCTCCATGACCACGCAGGAACCAGTCGAACGGGTGTAGGCTACAGACGTAGTACTCATGGCCGTACTGATGATGATGTTACAGATGGCCACTATCCTCTGCCCGACGCTGACAAGCCGTCGAAGTCTCCCTGCATGTACAGGTGTGAGATCACATCCTTCTGACGAGGAGGTTGCACCACCGGTGTCTAGAGAAACCGTCATTTACACTTGACATCTCCACCGCATGAATGATACAGCCTGCCAAGCAGCGGCCATGACCAAGAAGTTAAAACTACTATTGATGATACAGCCTGCCAAGTAGCAGCCATGACCAAGAAGTCAATACTACTATTGAACACAGATCATGCCTACTACCACTACAAGCTACAACTCGTACCACTCCAGGCCTCTGTGGAAGCGATGATATGATTATTACTTGCATTTAAATTGATCAAAGCTGGCAAGCTACAAGCACATAAACTTCAGTATGACTTATACTCCTATTGACAAGCTAACTATATAGACACCGCATCTCCCAATCACGAAGTTGATGACAATCTCTACATGATACTGCCGGAAGGCACTGATGCATCTGCGATCTTCTCCACACTCAATAAAGCAATCAACGGCCTCAATCAACCAAGCTACGAAGATCTACAATAAAGTTCCGAACGAGGTACCGAACGACTGCGATATGGCTACCGAATTGGTCCCGAAGGAGATCGAAAATGACCCCGAGCATAATCACCAAGATCTCACAGCGACGGATATCACTGCCGAAAAACTTGACATGGAGATCGAACGAGAGGATTACCGGAAGCACAATCGGACAAAGCCACTGCTGGAGATGTTTACCAAATGGCATACCGAAGGATCAAGAAACTATGGCCGAATAGCATCCCGAATCACCTCACCGGAGGCCTACCAAATGACTACCGAGAAGCCAACGGATATTCTACCGAAGCTGCCTACCGAGATGGCCGCAGAGAAGTCGACCAAGAAGTCTACCACGAAGTTGACCGACAAAGTCTACCAAGTCGACCAAGATTCACTGAAACACCGGCTCTACTGGAATCAGCCTCCGCCAGAAGACTTTCATTGGGGGAGAAGGATCAGGGGGAGAAGATGACAGCAAAATATCATAGGAAAAGATCATGAGAGAAACGAGAAGTCAACCAAGATATCCACCGAGTTGCCCACCGACACTTATTCCGAACCACATTACTGAGAAGCATCTACTTGCCAATGCCAATGACTACGGAGGTATTCAACGGAGCATGCGGATACACTGTACGAGGGCTTGGAAGAGCACAAGCGCACTTAAATACATGGTGAGTATAACCACCTTCTGAGATGCTGACATGATAGATATGCCGTGTACGATTGATGATCATCGACGGCTACGAATAAGCTCCCATCGATGATAAGTTAAGAGCGGAAGCTCCCATCAATGCTAAGTTAAGAGCGGAAGCTCCCATCAATGCCGAGTCAAGAGAGCAAGCTCCCATCGATACCGAGTCACAAGCAGAAGCTCTACGATCACAGAAGGTCGATTTATGGTTGGATTTAAGGTTGTTTCACTTTTCTTTTGGGCACGCGGATTTCTTTGTTTCTTTATGGATGGCCATCCTCAGGCTACAGTAGTACTCTTTCCCTGCTCACTTTCGCAGGGTTTTAAGGAGGCTACTATGGGAATCACTTTGTTTCATTTCATTTGTTTCTTGCTTTACGGTGTATAGCAAGAGGGGGAGTATTGCATGATAGGTCTCCGCCATCTTATGGCCGGAGATGACTCGTATGGCCGGAGGTGAGTCTCGTATGACCGGAGATTGCTGTCTGCCTGAAGGGTCTATACATAGATGCGTACGCACGCATTCACACTTGTACTCTCATATATATATGGCCTTGTGGCTCTCTTAGATAATATACAATTAAGCTTCTCTAGCATCACTATTTTAACACCATTTGATCGTGCTATCAACATGACTTGGAATTCAACTGAAAAGGAGTAGACTAAAAGCTAACCCCCATTCTCTGTGGCTAGGTTTACGTGCAATCATACATCATCACTTACTATGGGAACTTGAACATCATCTAGATATATCGTAAACCAAGCGTTGCTCACATCTTCGTTTCTCTAGATTGTCGAGTAACACTCAAAAACGTGCGATTTACGCAATCACTTTGAGTGCTTAGAACCAGACCAAGGAAGTGTTTCCAGTGGTACTTGGGCTTGTGCAATCCGAATAATCCCGGTAATAATTCCAAAGAACGGCCGGCTAAATTAGAAGCACCCTTTGCGAAACTGTGCCTGTAGTGTGAGCAGATTCCGATGACCTTGAAAACATCAGCCCCAGTGTCACGTGCTTCCTCTCATTTACTGTCTTCTTGCGTAGCTGATACTGCTAAGTAGGTTCTGCGTATAGCTAACGATTGTTGGTTATTGGATGACACACGCGCAGAGTATGTATGCACCCCCATCCAACTCAAGGTTTTGTATCTAGCAGGGACTGCGGGGTAAGACAATTCGGTTATTTGTATGCCCGTTTCTAATACATGTAATGGTATTTTTATCTTAGCTGAATGTGCTATGATGTTTTTTAGATGCACTAGACTGCTGTTTGCAACTAGAACTTAAATAGTGATATCATAGGCTCTGTGTCCTGTTAATGCTAGAGGCATCAATTTGTGTCGCATCCTCGACTTCAGTTGTTTCTCGGGTATCGGTGTCCTCCCATTCGTCTCGATACTTTACATCTTTGCGCTATCTTCTTTCGTTTAATGCCAGCTACAGAAGATAAAACATGACCAAACAGAGACATTCCACATTTCCCAATCGTCGCGCTCAGAAGAATTGCACGATCAACACTACCGCTCGAGGATAGGAAATAGATGGAGCAGTACATCTAATTCTATTCCATAGCCCCGATATATTATGTGTATCGAGATGCGTTAGAAAGGTGGTATCGATACATCAGCATAGCCCAGCTGCATAAATAGCGTGAGGTTGAGTAACTCAAGCCATCGTTCACTAACCTGTGGCTGCTTAGCATACTATCCATAGAGCAACTCTCAACGAATGCTCTAGTCTAAATATAGTTTAACCTAGCTTTCAAAGTATAAGTGCTTTGATTTTTACTAATGACTTTTAACATCACAATAAATATTAATCATAATAGATCAATTAATCTTCAGCTTTAGAAACCTACATCCGCTGCAGCTTTTCCATTTTTATACCTCCCCCACCAACTACCTTCGACTCCGACTTTCGCATAGCTACTCATCTCAATTACCTCAACCACATCAATACCTTAGACTTAGATCGTTCCTTTCATCACTTTTCTGCTCATCTCAGCCACCACTCCAAAGCCACCACTCCACAGTAAGATATGTTTTTTGTTCGTCACATACAACCCACAGTATCCAACACCCCTCCACGTCACCACCACCACCCTCCTGTATCGCATTATGAAATCATCGAATGCACCGAATAAGGCGAACAACCGGTGCAATGCACTCCTTATTGCAGCGGAAGTTGTAAATGGGATTTTAACGGCCACTTTGCTTCTGCACGGAATTCCGATTCTGCCGCCGGGGGTTTTGGCTACATTATTTAGGAAGAAATGCTAGTCAATGATAATGGAAAGCGGTTAGGGGGAAGTTGTATAGACAGGCGTTAGGTTCTTTGGTTATATAGATTGTTCTTGGTTTATGGTGCCTTTATTTATATAAAGCGTTTATTATTGAGATGGAGAGTAGTGTCAGTTAATTGCTGCTTGCATTTCGATTCTGCTATACGTCGTTGTGCCTCACTAACTGCGGCATGATGCGTACATAGCAGGTCACACTGAGAACAGCCAGCAGATGAATGCATGTACCCGCTGAGAAAATCCCCCGATGACAGGCATGATGTTTATAAGGTACGAGCGGGTTCAGGTTTTGCACTGCAGAAGGTACGTACCCTACAATTGCATGCAAATAAGGTGTGGCCAGTGCGCACTAGTCGGGCCCTGTAGGGCTGCTGACGTCATGATCGACAACCCCCACACGCCAATAATTACGGCTCGCTTAAGCTAAAGTATTGAATTGTAGCTGGAACGTACGGTTCGGATATCATCCGGCACACTCGGACGGGAAGCGGAGGACGTATCCCATCAAACACCAAACGTATCACTGCACGGGGTTTGGCCTCGATGCTCCGAGGTATCATCCTGCTCCCATTCCCACGAGACCTTCAATCGCCAGGACTTTAGTAGAATAGTAAATCAAGATTTCATTCCGAGTCCTGTGTCCATGTAATCCTGTGGATGTGGTTATTGAAGTGCCTGTTTTGCCCAAGGTTTAATGACTACGCTACTCTACATAGCGTAAAGTGATTTCGACGGTTGGGAGATACGGATTCTTGCGTATCGGATACTGGGCGGCTGATAAGGGTTTGGCCGAAGCACGATTGGTGAAATCGAGGTGCGGGAGTGCGATCGGATATCTGTTGTATCCTTATACACCTGCTCAGACTCGTATATACTCTCTCCTTGGACCCATCTTGCGCTCAGTATCTAAAAGACGACGCTATTTCGTTCTTAGCAGCCTGACGTCGCTATTATCCACCTCATTTGCAGGTGTGGATAAACTCCGCAAAGTACACTTATTATTCTCAGAGTGACTGACTCCTCCTCCATATAACACATGAAACGAGTTATGCTGGCGGAAGTAATCCATGCCGGTCAAAATTTTGAGGTGTGTTGTTTATATAAAGATCCGGTGCTATATAGTCTGTAGATAGCCGGCGCTCCTCCTATTCCTTAAGACATCGCTATCACTACCATACAATACCATCTACCATCTGCTCGCCGCGTCCCGTACATTCAACAAAATTGTTGCATGTGAGTCTCAGCATCGTCTGAAGTCTCAGCATCGTCTGAAGTCTCAGCATCGTCTGAAGTCTTGCATGAGAATGTAGACTTGTATGAGGATGGTGACTGTATGAGGATATGCATCAGGACCAGGGTTATGCGTGTCATGTCAGACAGTGCATACGCGTACGCATATGATAGATTCTACATATACGGTCTTTGGCCCTCTTTCGGATAGAGCAATTCGTTTACTTTTCAATAGATTATGAGCCCGGTTATCGCTACTATCTACAATCTCATGATCTTTCCTACGATCTCCTTCACGATCTCCAAAAGAGCCTCAAGAACTCTAAACATTATCACCATAGCAACAGCTGCATAAACAGAACTAAAACTCAACACCATCTCCACGATGACTTCTTCGAAACCTACCTTCAACAAAACCATGTGGGGCGACATCCCTAAGCTCACTCACACCAACTATGACGAATGGAGAGACGACAAGATACCAGTCCTGTCAGCCATGAGACCATATGCATTCGTCACTGGAGATGATGCTGAGCTGCAGCCCCTCGATCTCCACCACGATGACAACTATGATGATTGGAAGGCTAAGGAAGCTGAGGCTACATCCAGTGTTCGCAACCGTCCCGTCCGTCCGGGATTGGTCAGGACGGGGACGGACGGAAATAATCCGTCCGTCCGAGAGCCGGACGGAGACGGCGCCGTCTTTTTGAGGCTGGACGGAGACGGACGGAAAGGACGGCCGTCGACGGAGAAGTCTTAGCGCACATAACCAAAATTATAAGAAAATCATTTCAATTACTATTCTGACCGTGATGCAAGATCTATGAGCATCTGCTCAATCCATACTATTTCTGACTCTGTTTCTCCAAAGATTACACCCTCTGCACCCAGGATTTCATACATTCCGAAGCCTGTATAACATTATCGGGCTTGATTGGGTTTAGACTAAAGATATACAGTAACCGCCCGATGACGGTGGATGACGGCCGACATTCCGTCCGTCTTGAGGAAGGACGGAGACGGACGGCCTTGGCGCCGTCCGTCCGTCCTGGAGAAATCTCGGACGGACTGCCGGGGACGGCCGTCGGACGGGACGGTTGAGAACACTGGCTACATCAATAACCAGACTGTCCTGTTCCCCCGATGTCCGGCGCTGTAAAGGCATATGCCCGTGTATGGCCTCGTAGGAAGGTATATCAGTAGATACGGTTGCAAACGTGGATGTCAATATTGTAGAGTAGTATAAAGGTAAGATTATCGCTAGAGATCTAAGGCTTGTGGCGGGCCGACTATATAAAGCGGGTGTTACCCGGCCCTGGACACATCACGTGCAGCCGTGCCATTACAGGCGCATTGTCAAAGGTATATGAAATCCTCACCCGATGAGGAATGTACTAGAAACCTGCCTGGACACCGCCAGATCTTATATCGGCAGACAGGACATCCTTCATCAGTTCTGTGCTTGCCGACCTAAGTAGGATGAACCACTTAAATTATTCTTCACCAAACTCAGTAACTACCGCATACAACTGGACCATACAGACGACGCAATTACTGATCGCAATTTCCCCACTGAAATATTCACATCACTGCCAGCACAGTATGCAATTAAATCAATGGTCCTAACGCATAGAAGGCTCCTACCTTCAACCGAACAAGCCATACATGACCGTCTAGATTCGAAACCTACCGCCAGCCTCACCAACAAACTCCGAGATGCTTTCACAAGGGTTGCCCAACACTCCGAAATTGGCGGCTACAATCACCAAGGCCCAGGCCGTGTCGGTGGTGGAACCAGAGGACGCAGTGGACCCGGAGACAGCCACAAAAGTAAATGCGGCTATTGCAACATTGAAAGTCATACTACAGATCCATGCCAAAAACGCAAACGCGCTCAGGCAGAACAACACAACGATGAGCACATTTGCTTCGAGCGCAGGCTTGCAGGCTGCATCAAGGTCGATTGAGTCTCCTACAAACGTATAAAACCATGGTGGAGAGTAAAGAAAGCGACAGCAGCCCTCACTACTACCAGAGAGTGCATTTCTCTCTGACTTTCTGCTTATGCTCTCGCCGCCACAAGCGACATTCCGAAGTGTGTGATTGATTCCGGAGCGTCACACCATACGTGCAATGAACGCCGCAGCTTGTCAACATTCAAAATGCTTTCACTTCCTATCATAATCAAGCTCAGAGACAACAATTGAATCACCGCCACGCATTTCGGTTTCGTCGACATCATACCGGGCTACGAAGTCAATGCCCTCCATGCTCCTACTTTTTGTCGTACCCTTCTATCGATCACACAGTTGGATTTGTGTGGACATATGACCATATTTCGAAATGGAAAATGCTCCATAACTTCACTGTCCTCCTGTACCCTTGCCAGAAAACTAACCAATGGTATATAAATGATAGGTCCCGCGACCGCACTCCTATCATCGACAACCGACAATTGGAGAAAGCGAAAGAGGGACAGCTCACTTCCGAGAGTACCAAACACAGAATCTACAATCCAACATACACTCAATTATACAATCAAACATGCAATCAAACATACAATCAAACCTACAATCAAGCATACAATCAAACATTCAATCCAACATACAATCAAACATACAATCAAACATACAATCAAACATACAATCAAATATACAATCATACATACAATCAAACATCCAATCAAACATACTCTTGAACATTCAATCAAACCTACCATCAAATCTACAATGGAGTCATCAAGAGGATATATCACAGCCAACACTAAGGCCACTTGGAAGTCTCTCACTATCCTTGAGTCAAATCTATGGCACACACGACTAGTCCATATGAATCTTACCGCCAAGAAATCTCTGATTGGCGGATATATACACGACGACACTATGTGCACAGTCTACATACAGGCGAAGCGCAAGCGAACTGATCATTAGAGTGCCAGTCAAACACACTGGGAGGCCCTTGGAACGTGTACATTTGGATGTGTGCGGACCCTTCTCTACACCACCTCTCAGAGACAATCAACACAATATTCTATTCATTGACGACTACATGAGGTATACATCCATATGTCTGCTTCCAAATAAGAAATCCAAGACCTGCATGTCCACCTACCAGTCAATCCAGGCCTGAGTAGACTCAATGGCATACGAGATTATCCGATTAAAGTGTGATAATAGACTGGGAGAACACAATAACAAGACCTTCTGATATTTCCTTGCGGCTTGCAGTACCACATACGAACCATGCCCTCCTTACCCTAACCATAAGAATTGCATTGCCAGATGAATGATCTGTACAATCACTGAAAAAGCCGTGCAATACTGATTGACTCCCAGGCTTCCAATCAGCTCTTGGGAGAATCAGTTAATACTGCAGTCTATCTCCATCAAAGGGCACCAAATGAAAATCTGAAATGGAACACTATCCACGATGGCTATCAAGCACCGTACAAAATGCCAAATGAAATCCTGCATGGATTTGGCAAACCTACTCATGATGCTGACAGCAATAAGATTTCGTATCAAGCTTCTCTCTACAACCAATGTCGATTCGGATGTTACGCCTGCAGACCCATCACTGAAGTGCAACATAGAGACAAGTTTGGCCCAAGGTCAAAGCCCTGCGTGATGGTAGGTTAGGTACACAATTCAGAAACGTTGTGGAGGATATAGGATCCCGAATGCCAGAGGGTGAAAGCCCAATCAGAAGTCGTCTGTGACAATGAAAGAAATGGACACATGTCGCGTCAGCATGGAAGCAATGAGATCAACAGATTTGAACTACCAGAAGATGAGGAATATGTTGAGGAAACAGATACCGGAGATGAGCCTCTCCGAGGACAACACAACCTTCCTATACAGATAGATGAGAGATTCATATCTCACATACATAACGGTCCTGATGAGGAACCAGCAAACTTCACCCAAGGGCGGCGCCTCTGCCGAAAGGATCAGACTGCGCAGCATTCAGCAGAAGCTGCAGACAACATCGCCCATAGGGGGCTCCTGCGCCACGAGGACCAGACTGCGTGACATTCAGCAGCAGCAATCAAGAAATCAAACCAAGTACTGCCAGCACCTCCAGCTCTGCTGATGGCAAGTCATGTCACAAGAAGGCAAGGTAAAGCCCCCACAGAAGTAGTGACGGCATCTGAAGCTGGAGATACCTTTAAGTATGCAGAAGCTATGGAAAGCCCTCCATGCAATCACTGGAACCGGGCCATGGAGGAAGAAAGCACATCGATCCTGCTCAATAATACCTTCTCTACTCTCAATTCCCCAGCAGCACAGCAACTACAAGTTATGCCGATCGGCTCTAAGTGGGTTTAAACAACTAAACGCCACCCTGAGGGATCCATACAGTAAAAACGGCAGCTGGTCGTAAGAGTATCCGAGCAAACAGACTTCGGTGAGACTCCTGCCCCTGTTGGTACGCGGACGACCTGTCGGTATCTCATCTCTCTCTTCAGGAGCTATGGATGGAGTGTGAATCACTTGGATGTAGTTGCCGCTTTCCTAAACCCCGAAATCAACGATGACAACATGTATATGACTTTGCCAGAATGACGGCAAGAAGGGCTCAATGTACCGAGTATTATCATCATACTCAGGAAAGCTCTGTATGGCCTTAAACAAGCTCCACGATTATGGCACGACAATATCAACGCCCTTTTACTCTCTGTTGGGTTTACTCAATCCCTTGCCGATCCTAACCTCTATCGTCACAGTGAGGGCATTCTGATACTTCTGTATGTGGACAGTATCAAAATGTCATATCCGGAGGCTGCCGCCAAAGATACGATTGAAGTTAAAACGAACCTCTCGGACAAGTATAAAATAACGCATATAGGCCCAGCATGGCTATTTCTCCCAATTGAGATCCATTGCGACAGTACCGGTTCACTCTGAGTCAGAAAGTCCATATCACCACAATCCCCAGACAATTTGACATGGAGCATACCCAAGGTATATCGACCCCCATGGACCCCAATTTATGGTTAGATTTGGCTGAGGATTGGTGAGAGAAGGAACTGGAAGATATCATAGGCTACCAAGCAGTCGTGAGATCAATAATTTACGCAACACAACCATCTCGGCCAGATATCTCATATGCAGTGGCTGCTGTTTCTCGTTACAATTTGTGGCCATTCACCAGCCTCATGACCGTTGCCCAGGGAGTGCTTCAGTACTTCAAATCTACAGCCGATTACCGACTACATTTCAACAGCAATGGCAATCGCATCAGCGTTGGCATCAGCAATGGCATTGGCATCAACATCGGCAATGGCATTGGCATTGGCATCAACAGCGGCAATAGCCTTGTAGAGTACTCGGATTCCGATTGGGGCAATGACGACACAGATCACATATCCCACGGACGCCATGTGTTTCTGCTAAGCAATTGTGGACCAGTCTCGTGGCAATCACGAAAAGCAACGCCTCATCGCCATGTCCACTCTCGAGGCCGAATTTATCACCTGCTTGGAGGCCTCCAGGGCAGCGGAATGGTTACTCCAATTACAGAAAGTCATTCACCACAAAAACTTGCCACAGCTGCCAATTAATTGCGACAATCAGGGAGCTCTCGCTCTCATCAACATGGGAACCATAATGGTTCTCACCAAGCATGTGGACATTTGTTATCACAATAGTCAAATTCTACACAAACGCCAAATAGTCAACTACTCCTACATACACATGGATGATAATGTGGCAGATCTATTGACAAAGGCACTTACTAAGGATACGTATACGAAGTTCACAAAAGCAATGGATCTATTGTAATGAAGGTCAATTGGAGGTCAAGTTAAGGTTTGATTTAAGGTTGCCTCACTTGTTCCTTTTTATTTGGGAATATGAATTTCTTTGTGTATATGGATGGCCATCCTCCGGCTATGGTAGTACTCTTTCCCTGCTCACTTATCACACAGGGTTTTAAGGAGGCTACTATGAGAATTACAATTTGTTTGTTTGTTTGTTTTCTTACTCCACGGAGCGTAGCAAGAGGGGGGAATGTTGCATGTGAGTCTCAGCATCGTCTGAAGTCATCCATGAGAATGTAGACTTGTATGAGGATGGTGACTGTATGAGGATATGCATCAGGACCGGGGTTATGCGTCTCATGTCATGCAGTGCATATGCGTATGCATATGGTAGATTGTACATCTACGGTCTTTGGCCCTCTTTAGGATAGAGCAATTTGTTCACCTTTCAACAAAAATGGTCTAATATTTCGTGAGTGATAGCTGGTGATTTCAGACGGGAAAATATTAGGTGCTAGTTTTGTGTCAATCATCACACTTCTATCCTATATTTTCATTCTGTATAATCCCACAGATATATGATGCCGATGCTGTTGAGCCCAGTACCGGGAGTGTCTTAGTATCCAAACAGATGAAAACCACTTCTGTTTAATTGACTCTGCTTTTCGTGTTGGACACGAGATCAGAGACCTACCAATAGTCTTAAGATATCATGGTATATTAAAGCACCATTGAAAAGGGCTCGAGTACGGGTCAGACCCTAGAACGAACTGCACAATCAGATATCAGGTATCATCGTCATTCCCGTGTTTGCTATCTCGGTCATCTAGCCGCCCTGCTCTATGTCCCATTCGTATGCGTTTAGCTACCCTATCCGATTTTTGCAATCAGACGCCATCTACGTTTAACTTCTGACGATTAGTTGTTGCACTGCTTGGGCTGTCTATCAAATTCCGCGATTTGCATCCTCATAATTCGTTAGCTTTGACGCTACGCCTAGTGTTAAACCACTTAACTGAGTTATCTTTTAGATTATATTCAGTTTCACGATAGACTTATAGGAAATGTCTTGGACGCGTTGTCGTTTCATTACCTCGCATGCAAGGACATCCTGCACCCACCAGAATGCCAGAATTGCATTCGATTGGGATAGCTCGCTGAATATGGCAATTTAAAGCCTGAAACTAGAAACCTATCTTTGCATATAGTTTTTCGATTTCAGCAGAAGAGTACTGCAAACAAAAATATATAATCGTAACTAAAATAGTATAGATCTGAGCTGATATCCAGCTTGTGGTTATTGTCCAAGTCCTGCCCTGTAGGGGTCTGCAATGGCAGTGCTGGTTTGGTGACATATATCAGTTCCATTCAGAGTTCAGACCCATATCGGAATTGTTAAATTCACTCAAAGTACAACTATCGAAAAATCGAATTTTGGCGATCTATCTCTAACATTGTTTCGTCATATGATAACGATGACAAGATAATTATGTTCTGAGGTACTGGACAAGATGGATAGGATGCGATTGATGCGATTGATGCGATAAGATAAGATATCGCGAGTTTCCCTGATACGAAATGCGAAATACAAATTTCGTTAAAATAGACTTTGAATCGCTCCGTGCACAAAAATCTCCATTTGAGCAATTCTGCCGCACAATATCCGAGTGTAGACATTATTCAAGACAGCGCGGCGCCATGGATGATATTGGAGGATCCATAGTTTAAGCCACTCCTAGCTAAGCTCCAGCATTCGACTCCGGCTTTTTGATCGATTCCTCTTCCACTCTCCAAAAACACATCGGGCTGCCGCTCGAAACGGATGGGCGGTTTCACGATCTGAGAACACGACCTTTAGCGCGCATCGACTAGATCATTTGATGTCAAAAAAGTATTATAATTGGAGGAATATTCACGGAGTTGGCATAGCTATAGGTGGGCGATTGAGTTGTTAAGATTCTCCTGCTATAACTATCCACTACCCCATGTTAGCTTCATAAATTGTGGCCCGACTAAGACGTTTGTTTGAAGTTAGTGACCACTCCACCGATCTAAATGGTCGCATTCTGAGACGGTCAATCCACCTAGCCGTTCTAGTGCAACACGGAATTCCATCCATACCAGTCAACTAGATCAATATTACTCAAATACTGGCAATTGTTAGGCGTCAATTCTCTACTCCACAAGCTCTAAATGATTGTGATGTCAGATCGCAGACTGTCCTACCGTTCTTAAGCGGTAGTCAATTTTGTGTGTTCGGAGCGGGCAAGAGTCGAGCACTCCCAGAGTTCTCAACGGTCCGGGGCCTTGCCGTCTTTCGGAGTCCGGCATCACCGCGCAGGTTGGGCACTTCCGATACACTGTAGGGCGCCCATGGCCGAGTGTGAAATCCCTAGGGCACGATTTGGCGTTTGTAGAGCCCGAGCGGAAGTTACCGGAATGAGTATGTATATATTTTGCCGGAAAACAGGGTATAGTACCTGCATGCGTCGGGAAGAAGGATGAATCCATACTTTACCAGGTAGTGGCTGCTAAAAGTACTCTACCCATATGTAGGCTGAATCCCATAATTTAGCTAGCCTGGTATCTGCTGGCTCGTATTCATATATACCCTCCTAGAGGTGGGATGTTATGGCAATTTTTGCTTTCCTTGGCATTGTCCCCGCGCTTTTGATCCGGTTTGCTCACGCATTTCATCCGGTTTGCCTCACGCTTGATCTGCTTTGAGTAGTTGAGAGACTATATGTTGCCTTATTTTTCCTACTATTTGTTTATATTATGCTTACAATGTTCTCGTGGTCAGAATTTAATACCGAAAAATACAATCAGTAAGCCATGGCAGAATATAAATTAAGAATGGCAATTGTTTGACCTTTTAAGGCATGTATGACTCAAATTTTTGTACTAAATGCTAGCTACGAGTATATTACGGCCCTAATCCTGGATTGGAGTACCCTAGGTCAAAGTAGACAAGAATTGTTAGCCCAGAAATTGTAGTCCAGGATCGGGAATAGCTTTGCCCGGACGGGACGCACTATTGTGAAGCCTGTGCGCTCGGGGTCAAGCGCACCTAGCTTACACGCACCTTACATTGAGCTGGCATTAAGCGCATCTGTAATTGAGCACAGCTAGGAGCATGGAGTCAGTCGAAGATGGGTGAGGGGTTGATAGTCGCTGGGAGCATGTCTAGATTGCGGCTATTAGAGTAATCCTGCTGCCTTCAAAAACGTAGAATTTTGTTGTACAGTACGGATCATAGCCGGCATGACTTTGCATTGCAGGATGCATATATATTCGAATTCAAAGTAGAAAAGTGTCTAGTATCCACAGTTGGAGGCAAAGTCACTATAACACATGGCGCAATGACTGCACCACTAGTGCTATTCTGCAGCTTTACGCCTCTTATCACTAACGGCAAAACTCCAGCCTGCTGCGGGCCGACATCCGTAATGCACACTAAAATTCATTGATTTAGAAGGTGGCAGGATGACTCTATTGTGCACTGCGCCGTGCAATCGGGCACAAAAATCAAATGTTGGATTTAGTGCAACATAAAACCAAAATTTGAGATTTTCGTGCACGGCGCTGTGCAAAATCTGTTTAGACAAAACTTGTATTCCATACCCTGATCTTTGATTTCCCCAGTTTACTTACTATTATCCTACGGACACCAGAATGTGTCAGTAATTAGTGATGTCATCTATTGACTTACTTTTAGATTCTATCTACCGAGAACTCGTCTGCAACTCGTCGGTTAGTCTACTCTTCGCAGATCTATCGATTTCATCTCATCGACCTATTCTAGTCATCCTCCTCATCTAAAGGACATAATCCCCATGCCACGTCCCCATATTGGCGCGCATAGAGCAGTTGAAAGGTTTGTTTCAACAACTTCCGGAATCTCCCAAAACCCAGAATTTGATACAAAAATCCGGAGACGACGAGATCGTAATACCGTAAAATCTGACCTTATGTAGTCTAATTGTAGTACTGTAGGTGATATTTGTAATCTAGACAGCGATCTTTTTTTATTTGTTTTTTCTGTTTCGTTTTTGTTTTAATCATACTGCATTCACTCCATTTATGGCAGTGCCCGATTCCACTGAGGACGCTAGCTTTTTATTCACTCCTGAATTCGTTTACTTACGGCGGCTGGGAGAGAGCAAATGAAAGCAATGGATCGGAAGTCCTACAACTTTACAAATAAACCGGGTACAGTTAAATTCCACAGTACAAGGACTCTCGGGGACTCACGGGGGAACCTCCAATCCAGTCATCTCTCTTACCGTAGAATCGGTGTATTAGTAGCGCTGTAGGTAGACTATACGGGGCTGGCCCCAGTGGCTGTCTTTTGTCCGTCTTGGGTGGGATGGAGTTGTGTGGACTAAGGGAATAGACATATGAAAGCAGCAGATCTGGTGTCCTGCAGCGCAACAAGTAAGCCGGATAACGTCAGATTCTATGGTACTTAAAACTAGTGTAAAAACATCAGATATTGTGAGTCAATATGACTTTCGTGTGTGTATACCGGTTGTTCAATGAAGGGGAATTTCAATAATAACACCAGGTCTTTGGGAGACGTCATTTTCAACTCCCCACTCTCGAGGGCACCTGTTAGCTGGTAACCCTGGCGTGTTAATATCTAACGTCGCTGTCTGAAGCCAAGGCACCCACTCAGATAAATTGTTCGAGTATAGCCGTGGCCGGTCCAAAATGGTGGTCGGAGAAAAAGCATCATTGGATGTTGCGTCATAGCAGTGCCGTGAGTGGATGCCGATCCAGTAAACAGGGCACTAGCACAAGAGTGTAAGTGGGATACTTTTGGATTGGTCCACGGAAGCATGATGGATGTGGATTTGACATCCCTACCTACCGCTGTGTAACTTTGTCACTGCTGCGCCAACATCAATTTCGCACCTGCATATCTCGACTGCCTTACCCGCGAAAAGTCATATAGTTGCTGTTGTCCTCGTCTTATCTTCATCAACACTAAGGCTCGCTTCCATCGTTGTCAATATCTGCGTATCTCACACATTAATTTTCTCGCACCAACTCAAGTTCTCTGCGATGGCGGAAATATTCGGAATACTCGGGGTTGTCGCCAGTGTTATCTCCGCATTCGTGGCGTGCGACAGTTTTGTGAAGACGATTCAAGACAGGCGCAGACAGAAGAAGAAACTGCAGCTACAGGAGCAAGATTTGGCTGCCGAAAACGACTTTCATAAATCAACGATTAGAGGGAAACATAAGGTTGAAAAAAAATATATCCATGGCATCAATGCGATAGGGAATATTTTTGCTGCAGGAGATGGTTCGTATACGCCACTCAACTTCTAATTGCATGAATTGTATGGAGTGACGCGAAATGACTTAGAAATCTCCAACTTGGAGCTTCTCAAATTAATGGTGGACATGAACCAAAATTTAGTCAACGTTATCGGATTTTTGTTAGAAGGGAAACAAACTATGCTGCCGTTGACGGAGGAATATGGGAAGCTGAAGATTGTCTCTGACCGTGGACGAGTGGGAACGCTGGATGCATTGACTGGACTCTTCCAGCGGAAGTCCCAAGCCGCGCCAATCCCTCGTGTATTGGAATTGTACCGCACCTTTTACCCATCTCCATTTAGAGAAGAAAGTCGACTAATGCGGAGATAGTGGTGATGGTTCTAATAACCGACATAAAAACGGCAAGAAGAAACTACCCAAGGTCAGAGGCAACCATGAGTGGATGATAGCGATGAATATTGATAAACTACATGTTGTAGTCGAAGCGAACGTCGTCGACCAAACGAGCACTTCTGTGCCCTGTAACTACGCTAGCAACAAGTTCAGCGGCACCAATAAAAGAGTCTGCGCAAGTATCAGCTTTCATAACTGACCCGCCATACGTACCGGCACCAGCGCTACCTGTCGCACGGGCACCAGGTACGGACATAGCACCAGCTGTACCCGCGCGAATACTAGCACCAGTGTCCGCGGTATCAAATTCAGCACAAATAGCAACACGAAGTACAGAAGGTGTACCAGCACAGGAACAATTCAGAAACAATGATTCCCTCCCCGATACTTCTCAAAAGTTTGATCTCGCTATGACAACGGGAGATGTTAAGACGGTGCAACAACTCCTAGACTCTGGCGCGCATATCGAAGGGGCAAACAAACGTGGTTTGAGGATGCTTCATGTGGCGGTGAGACATGAGGTGAAAGAGGTGGTTTGTTTGTTATTAGAGAGAGGGGCGGATATTGAGTCGGAGGGTTGGAATGGATGGAAGGCGCTTCACTACACGACAAAAATTAAGAACAACGAGATTGCTCAACTACTTTTGAACTGGGGTGCAAATATTGAGGCTGGGGATGATCGAGGGTGGAAGGCACTTCATATTGCGACTGATTATGCTCATGACGATGTGATTCGGTTTTTACTGGATAGGGGTGCAAATATTGAGGCCGTGGGTGATCGAGGATGGAAGCCGCTTCATCTTGCGGCGTATTACGGGCATGATGAAGTAATTCGGTTGCTGCTGGATAGAGGTGCAAATATTGAGGCCTTGGATGATGGAGGATGGACCGCGCTTCATATTGCGACCCATTATGGGCACACCCAAGTGATTCAGCTGCTGCTGGATAGAGGTGCAAATATTGAGGCAAGAGGGGAGCTCGGATCGACAGCACTCCGTGTGGCGACGTTGGACGGGAATGACAACGTAGTTAGGTTGCTACTGGATAGGTGTAGACATTGAGACAAGAGGTCAACATGGATCGAGGGTGCTTCTGGAGCGGTAAAGTAGAGCTGGCTAAGTGGCTACTGGAGTTAGGTTCAGATATCGAGGCGTAGGAAAACAGCGGAGATTGTGCACTTCATAAAGCGGCGGAAGAGGGGTAAATTGAGGTAATATAATAATACTAGAGAGAGGCGGGGATATTAATGTGGTGAAAAAGTATGAAAGGAATGCGTTCCGGGTTGTTGACACATATATTCTGCGGTGGGTGTGGAAAGCTGTCTGTTGTCTAGTCTAAAGTCTAATGAGAGAAAAGGAGAAAGCTAATAAGGCTACAAAGCCCACAATGCTATACTAAAAATCGCAAGCCACGTCACTGTCAAGTGACTACACAACAACCGCCAATGATCTCGGCGAAAGCCCTTATTTCCGTCAACACTCCCCCTTTGCCTAGATCATGACTAAAGAATACATACACAAATAGGAGAGAAGAGAAGTCCAAACAAAGCCTACTGACACAGAGGAAAGCCCACAGATTTCTCTACAATTCTATTACTGTCCAAGCCCAATTCCCTTCACAAATTCTCCAACTCTCACTACCCCAAGTGCCTTTATGAGCGTTACTGCCTACATCTCCATGACTGCCACATGACAAATGACGAGAAGTTCATTCGCAATAGCCTTATGAGTGAAGAGATATGTCAACTGGAGGTGCTGGCTATTTGACCGAGAGTGTTAGAGTTGAGAAAGGTGATACAGGTAAGACCATCTGTGAAAGCTGCTTTGTGATGCCTTTTACAGTTTGAAGTTCAGGTACAAGTGCAGAGAGAATGTTTTGGAGCCAATCAACTTGCACTTTGCCTTATGCAATGGCAATTGCCTCAGCTTTAATAGTCAACTGCACGGTCCAGGTCTGTATATTTCGCTTCTGGATTATGAGTATATGGTGGGTATAACTATTGATGGCTGCTGTGGACCGAATCCAGTTACCATATCCCTGCAAGTCAGTGTCTCCGAGTATATAATTTGTATGGAATATTTCAATCATTAGTGAACTGTCAACTGATATTTCTAGGTATTATCGAGATATCAGAATAAATACTGGAATGTTTTGCAGTAAAGTATCAAAGGTTTAGCTCACAATGTTTCTGGGTTGCACAAAACCAAGCCTAGAGCTCACCGAGAAGAAAAAGAGAAGTCTAGATTCCCACAAATATTTGCATACATTGACCTGCCATATGGGCATTGTATATATTATCACCGCTCGCACACACTGCACGCACATTCCAAATATAACACATAAGTGGCTGTTGAGGCTAAGCAGAAATAGTATCGTACCTTGCGCAAACCTACATACATGCTCTGCAAGACCCCCAATGCGAAAGCCTTCGGAGCCTTACAGTATCTTGCATCCGTACCATAACTCCAGCTTCCGTATACCGACATATCCGCTTGTTCACACTGTACAGGTCAGATACAAGCAAGGTTCCAAAAGTCCGTCCAGGTGGGCGTAGATATAGACTATACTAGACTATTACTTTCCAGGCAGGCATTTCTCAGATTACAGTCATCGACCATCCGATTGCGAATACCACCTGATTGCGAAAATGCTGAAAACGTATGCACCCAACAACAATGGTATTATAGTTTCACCATACGATGACAGTATCACTTCATAACAACTAGTTTTAAATATTAAAAGAACCTATTTTCTGAAAAACTTATAACGTATTTTACAGTCTAACCGCCCACGGCGTAGCAACCGTTTGCGCAAAAAAGCATGCGGGCGCCCGGGGCAGAGTTGTTAATTACCCAGCTCATAAATTCAATTTTCACTCTTGCCCTGCCACAATGCAACCATGGGAAGAGTGAAGTGAACAGAGGCAGTGATTGACAGAGACAATGAGATTTGCGAAGCCAACTGTGCGTACTGCATAGGTCATCGACCATCTATCTGTGCTGCTGCTTCAACATACGGTATACCATATGGAACTGTATAAGACAGACTCAGAGGAGCACAGCCAAGGGGTGCAGCACATGTGCAGGAGCAGCTGCTGACTCCAGAAGAGGAGAAATGAATTGTTAGGTTTTGTGAGACTCTAGATGACTTGGGACATCCGTTGCAAGGGAAGATAGTTAAGGAATTTTCAATGTCCCTTCAACCTTCACATCAGCGATGACAACTTGGTAAACACTGGATGACACACTTTCTCAACCGCCATCCTGCCATCACTACCAAGTTCAGCCAATGTCTGGATAGGCAAAGGGCTAATGCAAATGATCCTGCAATTTTGAAGGACTTTTTTCACAAGGTATATCATTTTAGTATATACATTAATTTTCAGCTAATACTAGTCACTGTAGCTTGGAAAACTTGTCAGAAAGCTCAATGCACAACCAGGAAACATATACAATATGGATGAAAAGGGCTTTCTACTTGGTCAGGCTCTCAAAGAGAAGGTGTATGCTATAGAGGTTGAAAGAATCCTTGCTCTACCCAGGATGGAAATTGCGAAATGGTTACCGTGATAGAGCGCATTTCAGCAGATCGTAGAGTTATACCACCCAGATATATCTACAAGGGGTCTAGGCATCTACTAGGATGGCATGCTGGTGTGCAAGATAAAGAGCAAGCAACATTTCCATTGTCAACTAAAGGCTGGACTGACAATGAACTGAGACTGGAATAGGTGGAACAGAACTTTGAGAAATATACTACTACGATGTCTGTACCATGAGATTGATCTCCTGTGCGTGCTGACAATTACAGTGCACAGGGCAAGCCACCTATTCTAATCCTTGATGGGTATGGCTCTCATCTAACATGGCAATATTTCAATTTTTGCTTGAAAAGAAATATCCACCCTATTTGCCTTCCTGCACACTCTACACACATCCTTCAACCTCTAGATGTTGGGCTGTTTGGTCCTCATTTGCGCTGCTACAGCAATGAACTGGATATATAGGTTAGAAAAGGAGGGAATGGAGTTAAGAAAGGACAGTTTTATAAGTAAGTCCACCTGCTATATTACTTTATACTCCACTCTAACTCGTTCCTACAGCCTTCTCACACGTGCTAGAGGTGCAGTGTATACCAAGAACAACACCTTGAGTGCCGTTGAGGCAACTGGAATCTGGCCTCTAAACCCACGAAAGGTGTTTCTTCTGCTGTCCGGAAATATCACTCGATTTGAATCTCCGCCACCCACTCCCACTCCACTTGTCAGTGCAACCCCCAGATAACCCAGAGCAGTATGCCGAATAGCCCGCAGTGCACTTCACCTTGTCACTCGACAATCACCTTCCTCTCTTAAGCTGAAGGATCGTATAGCACAGCTAGGAAGGTCAGCTCAGGGTGCACTTGCAGATAAGGAGTTGGAAGATGATATGCTGAGAACACTTCGCTCGGACGCCAAGAACACCAATGTGGTAGCTGCAAATGTCTGCTGCCACCTTCGTAAAGCTCGTGAATATACAGCTTAGGATGTGGTTCAGCTCAGGGAAGAAAGAGAGAGGCTCGACAGAGAAAAAGTGCCCAAAGCCAAAATGCGCCAAGAAAACGCTGCAGCAAAGGTAGTATCATCTGGAGAGGGATCAAAGAGCTCTAAACATGTGGGAATCAAGATCATAGGTAGAAAGAAGGCACCTGTAATTGTGCTTAGTAATTGGAAGGATGAGGAAGAAGATATGGTGGGAGGAGTGGGGTGGGATAAGGAGGAGAATGGGGGGGAGGAGGACTCTGTTCTTTATATTGGTGATATGCTGGACCTAGAGGATACTATGGAGTATGGAGAGGGGAGAGAAGGGGTTAGTAGTCAACCTCCAGTAGTGACTAGGTCAGGGAGAGTGATTAAGACAGGTCATTTGGGTCAATAAATACCACGTGGGAGTGGTCGGTCACCCAGTCATGGCCGGTCACCCGGTAAAATATGTTATGAAGGTAACTGGATTATAATGAACTGCATAGCCATAACTATCAACTGCACTGCACAATTATGAGCTGATGCCCACTATCATCACCTATACTTGTTTTACATTCCTGTTCACATGTGTTACTGGGGTGCTTAATCCCAATAATCAATACAACATTTATTTGAACTAGGTACAACCGTCTAGCTATTTTCTCATTCTCTCCTCATTTCGTCCTGAAACGCAATCACTTGCCCTCTTATTACAAGAGCTTCCAGATCGTATCTCCTCCAACACCTGTCACCTATGGATATGTATATTAGGCCTCTCTGTCGAACAACCACTCCTTGGAAAATGCCTTGAATAGTAGTGCGCTGGTGTTCAGATTTCTGAGCACCGGGTATCCGATATTCTCGTGTCCGCAGAAAAGAAAAACTATTCCGTAGATGTGGGTTCAACGGGCCTCATCAAATTGAAAAAGAAGATGGCCGAAAGACTCGACTCTCTGTCTCAGTGCATACTTGGCAGGTGTGTAATGATGTCCAGGCATATAAGGCTCAGTCACGAGTGTTTATGAGGGAAGTAATTTTGAGTAAATATAGATAGAATTCTTAATAATATTTTAAGATCATCTTCAGTGTTCTGACTGTTGACTGTGGATTGCTGCTGAAACTTCTCTTCTCATCTCCAGAAAGATGCCATCTCTTTATAGTTGTCTTCAAGGGTTTGTACGCCGATGCTTCGACGCTATGATGACAATGCTCATGATAGTGTTTTCGCGGTCACGTCATACACCCGGTCATAACACGCCACACTTTCCAGTAGGTTACCGTGCTCATGCAGCTGATGTATTAAAGCGTTACGCTTCTGATAAGAATCAGGCCATCCAGTGCATGGTATAATGTCAGACAATGTATCAGATGAAACTTGAACATAAACATCACGCAATCCTTGAGCCAGTAGTTCGAACACCTGCCGATCTGGGTTGATAGTGCTTATGGCAAATTAATGGCTCACCCCAGGGATATGTGGCTTGCGTCATAGATTTAATCGGTGACCAACCGATACTATGCCAACATAGAACCTGACGTGTCAGCTCGTCTGAATTATAAGTCTTACGTTGCAATGAATTCTGACCCAAACCAATGAGCAGGGTTGCTTCCGGCCTCACTGATCATCAGCCGACGTCATAATTCCCTCAGTCACGTCATGCTTAGGCTGAGACCAATTCTCTTTGGCCAGACAGTGCCCCGATTACTCAAATCGTCTGAGGCAATAAGTTGGAGAATTCTCTTACTCGCATATTGACTAACGACTGCTGCGACCTTTAAGTTAAGTCCCACTAGTTGCAGGAACAATGAATGTGGTTGAAAACTATGCGCATGGCTGATACGAAGTATCCCTGGTATGGCATCAGATCTGCATCATCATAAGTGACTCCGCTAAGCATTAGCTTATTCAATTGATACGCGACTCATATGTATCCCCACTAAAGGACTTATGTCAGGCCTGCTTGGGATGTCATGAATAGGTATTATGCATATCACCAGACCAGACTGAGAGTAACTTCGTGACTAGACCGAGAGTATCTCCGTGACATGTATTCATATAACTATCACAAGTACCATCATTGCTGTTAAGGGAGAACCCCTAACAACCTGCAACTGTAGTTTTTCAAATTGATTCTGACTATGACTATAATACAGAAGAACGACTGCAGATTGGAATTGCACATTATAATCCTCAGAACAAGAACTATGCTCAGGGCAAAGGCAAAAACTCAAACCTACTGCAGCTTTCTATATTGTATGAGGTGAAAGAGTCTACCATGTGGTATCATATTAAAAATCCAGCTGCCAAAAGCAATGTAGTAGTACAATCCAAAAACCCACCGGCTAAAGAAAAGAAGCTAATTGCAAGATACTTCTTTATGGACGACTTTAATCTTCCAGCAGATCAATTACACGTTGTGCACTTTGCACTGGCTCTGGTACTACAGCAAGCAAATCCTACACTTTCTAAAACTGGTGCCCACTGGTTTAGACAGTTTCTAAAATGACCCCCTGAGTGCAAATTTATCTCTGTTCATACAATCAACAAAAGTCACACAAATCGAAATTCTTGGGAAATCAATGTTACTTTCTTTGAAAAACTACACATTGTCATTGAAAAGTATGAAATTGACATTGATTGTACATGGAATCTTAATGAAATGAGAGTTATTCTGCGTTTGGGACGAATAGAAAAGAGAATATGTTGGCAAGGTAGACGTAATCCTGATCTCAAACAGCATGATATCTGAGAATCATCTACTGTTGTAGCTACAATCTCTTCAGCGGGTACATATCTTACTGCATTAAATATATCCAACTGAAAGGAACAGACTGCAGGATATTTTATTAAGAAGATCACAGAGGAATACAGGTATTCAGTACATGAAAGGGGATATATGCATACTCGATTATTGCTTGACTATGTTCAACAAATATTTAGACCTGAACCAGCAACTATGTAAGTTTGTTCTTTGCAAATTATAATACTTGCTAAGTTAAAATATAGTGCAAAAGAACAGTGGGGGTTATTGATTTTTGATTGCTTTGACTGTCATTTGAATTATACAGTAATCTAATACTGTTGGCAACATATGATTGTACCATTTAGCCTGCCTCCACATACCAGCCACGTTCTTCAACCACTCGATATTGCTGTATTCAGCCCTATTCAAAATGCATATGGCAATGAGGTTAATAAAATCCCAACTGCAATTACCAAAAATCAATTTCCAAATATATTCTGTATAGCCAAGAACAAGGCATACACTGTAAGTAACATCAAATCAGACTTTCACAAAACTGGTATCTGGCCACTCGATCCTTCACAGAGACTGCAGAATTGGAAGGAACCGCCTCCTCTACCACATGAATTTCCAACTTGCAAAGCACCCCCACTGACAGAACTACCTCCACCATGTACACCACCTTCTAATACCATGCTTTTTATTGATCCTGTTATACCTACCACACCCCATTCCATACGAACCTTATGTACTGAGGCTCAGTGCAATATAGCCAGTACAGTTAGTCCTCGAACCCAGTGACACCAGGTATTTCTTGAAAAGTTCAAAAATAGTACCAAGAAATCCTTGGCAGAAGTAGAAGTGACACGGGCTGGAGAAAAGTATCTACGGCAGCAGATTATGGAGAAGAAAAAGAAAATAGACACTTGACACCTAAAGTACGACAAGCAGAATTATTGGTGTACTATTGAGTAAGAGTCAGTATTGGAACAAAAGCGAAAGTAAAGAGATAAAGATGATGCTACTATAAAGGCCAAAAGGTGACATGGAAAGGCAAAGACTGAAGAGATGGAAAATGTACTTCCCCTTCACTCTTCTTCCCCCAAATCTTTTCCCCAGAATGCCCCACCTCTTCTACTTCCTGCCCCTTAGATGTGCATAAAGAAAGAGTAAGAAAATTAGTGTAAATAACTGTTGTTGTTGGCAGTTTGGAGTACTTTAGTTTTTTTTCGCCATCGGGTGGTCGATGACTGTAGGGGACAACCAGGCCCGCATGTAAGCCGAGTGATAGTCTATAATGCGAGTGACAGCGTGGTGATTTACCGACTGTCCGTCATCACGTGATAGAGCCTAAAGTAGTCTCAGAGGTCGATGATGGTGTGGAGTAATTGATAACAGTCTTGATGGATTGTTGTTTATTCATACTGTATTTACTCTGGCTAGAGTATGACAGGACCCTTATCCCTCCGCCTCCGGGCGAGCCGGTTAGGTGGCGGAGCTCTCACCCGCTACCCTCCGTCCCCGCAGATAAAGACATATTGAAAGAGAAAAGGAACGAGGAAGGAAAGAAAGAAAGAAAGAACGAGAGACACCGCCGTCCTCACCCAGGCGGGAACTTCCCAACATCCGTGGCCGCCAGGAAGTCGTCTGGATGGATTGTGTCCTTGATTAATGAAGTGAATTTGGGAAGGAAAACTCACAACAACACAATAGCAACCTCAACTTGGGACCAACAGATCCCCGAACAAGGTCCTCGATATGTTCTCATGCTCAGCCCTGAACCAGGTTTCTGGGCCCAAGAAGACTGCCAGGCGCCCGGACTATTAAGAACCCTAGAATTAGATCATTGATTGTCACTCGCGCGAAGAACCTGAATGCTGTTGCATGCGTACCTGCATCGTGAGTATCAGCTCCGTTTGCTTGTGAGTTTCAGCTCGGTATGAAGATGGCAGCTTGTATGAGGATATGCATGGTCTGTATCAAGTTCGAAGAGAGCGTCTCAAGATATGCAAACGCGTACGCAAACGGATATGGGAGCTTGTACATATACGGGCCTTCGGCCCTCGAGAGATCAGTCAAGTCAATCAAGAAGTCACCGAACCATGCAAAGTAATAATATCTGTTGCATATGGAGCTGACGGTACTGACGATGAGGTACTCGGCCGGTAGGGCATAGGCATCCAACTTCCTTCTCACTTCTCTCTGTACCTAAGTCTATGCACACGGTTCCCCCCTTCCACATCGTAACAATATCGACGTCAAGACAAACTAGACTACAGTGCGACCTCCTGTCGGGTGGATTTATCTACGTTTGCCTTCCCTAAAGAGCCAAGTCTAGCACTTGAATACCTGCTATTCGGTCTGCGCTGTCATATCACGCAGGTCCTGAGCGAAGAGATTTTTTATGGCTTCGATATTGGGAAAATTTTCATTGTTCGAAATCTGGTATGAGCCTTGATCCTTGATAAAATGCTCCAGTATGGATCCTGTGGCAAAACAACATACGAGGCGGGAGGATAGGTCGCACGCGAGCTTTCTTGACAACCGCAACGATTCAGAAGCTAATGTACTGAGCGTCAAGGATTCGTACGACTTTCTTTGTATGACATTGTTTCTCTTATTTTATTTTCAGCAATTAATGCGGTAGCAACGATTGATCATTGGCTGGATGGACCGAGGTGGTGGTCTTCTGTGCGGTTATATACGATTGTGGTCATTATTGGGTGGAAGTAGTTGTTGTGACTATAAAGAGGAGAACCGTGTGCATTCGCTATGGTGCGATGACTGTCTAGGTACAGGTCTAAAGGTCCAAGATGCGTAAGGAAGGGAAGAGTAAGGTGTGAAGTCTAATAGAGCAGTCACAGACCTTAGGGCTCTAATATCAGTGTTCTCAACCGTCCCGTCCGTCCTGACCTAGGACGGAGACGGGACGGCGCCGTCTTTCTGGAGCAGGACGGCCGATAACGGAGCTTTCACCGTCCCCGGCCGTCAACTGCCGACATCCATGGATGTTGATTTCTCAGTGTACACAAAACATAATCATATTAAACTCATTACAATTATCCTGACTTTGAAGCAAGATCCTGTAGCATCTGCTCCATCCGTACCATGTCCGATTCTGTTGCTCCAAAGACGAAGCCCTGCTGTATCCACGACTGGATGGTAGATAAAGTGGAATATGGATAATCAGGTCGAGGCTCGGCCTTTATATACATGACTTTTGCCTCCACTTGCCTTTGAGAACTATAGTACAATTGAGATAAGAACTATTCATAGAAAAATCCATTAATAACTCTTGCCGCGCGCAATCAGGACTTGATTATCAATCATGATTGTGAATCATCTAAATATATTTTGTATATTCTGTAACCGCCCAATGACGGCCGGGGACGGTGGATGTCGGCCGGGGACGTCATCGGCGGACAACGGCCGTCCAGCCGTCATCCATTAGCTAGGACGGGACGGTCGGTCTTGGCGCCGTCCCGTCCGTCCTGCAAGATCTCGGACGGCACTGCCGTCCCCGGCCGTCGGACGGGACGGCTGTGATCACTGGGCTCTATCAACCGTAAGTCTACGAAAATTTGATACGATGGGCTTTGTATTGATGGAAGTGACAGACAACTTGAACTGTGAGGATAGACTAAATGGATATAATGGTAGCTAGAATACTGACTCTTTACCACTGTGAAACTTATACGTAGTTCGAATTCGAGAGACATGATAATGACATACCTCATTAGCTACTGTTATGATCGATGAATTCGTCTTTTAAAGTATCTACAGGCCCTTTGTGGCGCGGTATATACGAAGTTTCACTCGATACAGTACTTAGCACTTTTGAAGTGTTATTTTCGTGCTGACACTAAACTAGTTACACAATTTGATCTCTAGACATAGGAATACATGGTGCGTATACGGCGCTGCTATTATAACTCAATTTTAACCCACCTGTACTCTCTCTCTGTAAATCTGGATGACTTCTCAATACGGGAAACTTCTTAATTACCCCACTAACTTGCATGTAATTAGTGAGTTTGGCTCTCTACATGATTCTCAGGAAATGTTGGTACGGAAATGGCTGCCATTGTCGCAGTTAATGCGGTGTTCGTTTAGTGGGGGGCTTTTGTACACCTAAGTGAGCAATGCTATCTTGTCCTGAACCTAGACCTTTGGTTCGTGCTTAGAGCATAGTAGTTATGTTGGATAGTAAACCATTTGGGGTTTAGGGCTTTGGTGGGCTGCTAGGTAGGAGAGAATTCTAATTTCTGCATCCGAAGCTAGAATGTCAGGTTCTATATTTAGAACCAAACATACTAAAACTTACCCAAAATAGCTATTCTACAGTGGAAAGTCAAAACGAATTGCGGAACCAAACGAGACCAGCCCCCGACGACAAATCACTCAATATCACGCTCGAAAAATCTCGACACCATTGTTACGATATGGAAGTTGGGGAGAACCGTGTGTGTGTATTCTATGGTGCGATAACTGTGTACAGGTCTAAAGATCCAAAATAGTAGGAAAGAAAAGAGTAAAGTGCAAAGTCTAAAAGAGCAGTCACAAACCCTAGGGCTCCGGCTCATGTACATCTGTAACAACCATCAACGCCAAAAATGTGCTTCTGAGGACATTGCGTCGACTGCTATACCTAGAACTTGTCCGGAAATTAAAGACTGATATGTTTAATAAACGGTATCTCTTTATGTCGGGCTCGATGCGATCCTCTGATTTTGCGATTCTGCGAGTGATTCCGGGTGATTCCGATTAATCCCGGGCCGTCTGTACATAGTAACCTTATCCCTTAATCCTTTCCTACATAGTGAGCACATGCTACATTACACCCACCATGGTAGATTCCACGATACTATCAACCGGGAGACGCGCTACTTTACTGTCGCTAGCAACTGAGGTTTCTAGTATCATATTGTAGTATTAGTATATGAAAAGCTTTGTCCGAGGTTTGAGACCGATAAATTTCATCCTAAATTACAAAATATAGCGAACTACCATGTTTCCCAAAGCATCTTCCATCCCTTTTCGGCTCGTCTTGGTAATTGCTAACGTAGGTCCCAATGACTTATATGTTTCGCTACTTTATCCCTGTCACGAATACCTTTGAGAGAATAGCCGTCTGTAGAAATTCGAAAGCAGCCAGTGTGTCGATGCGGCTTGCACAATCTAGCATCTCGGAGGATTCGACTTTACTTGATGTGTGGTTCGCCAACAGTGTTCTGTAACTTCCGAGATTTATTCCATGCATCTTGCGTAATGATCGGTCTGCGCCTGCATTTGCAGTGGATTGAAGTTAGCCGATAGCGAACCACTTAGGTTTTGAAAACACATTGGGGTTTTTGAGTGGTGCACGATCGGCCAGGGGTTGGCTAAAGATAACAGGTTTGCGTACCCAAAGGTTAGGTGGGCAAGCAATATCGTTAATTGGCTCTTTATCTGCGCTTGCTTTTATTTCGTTATTTCTTTCTGTTATTGGCGACGTCGGATAGGCGGATAGGTAGCGGGTGCAACTGGTGCCCATTTAAATGCCATGCAACGTAAAGAGGGGTAATGGTCGACTTCTACCCTGACCCTGGCTGAGAGATAAATATATGACTGACCGCCAACGGATTAGAGTTATCTCCAAGACCTCAACAAAACCATGGCAGACACAATCCCTCCCGGAGCCTACATCATTCGCAACCGACAGACGTCCGCCGTCCTTCAGATCAACCCCACAAAGACAGAGTGGGAACACGATGTCGCAGAAATCACAGCCAACGAACAAGACGAGGAGAAATACCGCGAGCAGCAAATATGGTGGATTGAAGCTGATCCCTGTTACGAGGAGCTAAACGCACAGGAGGAAAAAACCGTAAAGGAAGGTGGAGTCTACCGAATCACCAGCATCGCCAAAAGGCAGTCGATAGACCGTGGCAGGAACCCTGTGGTCGGGTTTGAAACTCATGGGGCGCCTTGGCAGCTTTGGAGGTTAAGGCAACGGAAGTCATGCGATGATGGGTAAGTTTTGGTCTGGAACAGACACCGTGGATAACGTTTCGTCGATGTATGGTTGTTTGCCGTGCATTTTCTAATGCTTTACACATTCTAGGGAATCCTACAATATCATCTCGCTTCACTCCGGCGAAGCGCTTGACTTTGATTGCTCCGTTCGGCAGCTCATTGTCGAGAGTGAGAAGCAAGCCTGGGAGCTGGTGCACCCGTTGGTCCCTGTTCCCTCCGGCTGGCTTCGAATCCACAACGTTTCGTCAGGTCATCTTCTTAGTCAAACTTATCTTTCACTGCCACCAGTCTCGGCGCCTTCGAGTTCCAAATCTTTATCCTACCCAGAGTCTTGGGCTACACAATGGGCTTTTATCCGTGCATCAGCGTTTGGCTTTGACAGCCCCGGGAACAGAGCCTACATCATCAGGAACCGACTCACAAGTGCATATTTACGCTGTCAGTCATCAAAATTCGAACACCGTGGGAAAACCCCAGGGAGCGTGAATGCCTGGGAGATTGTATGTTACGGTAACTTGGATATGTGGCGCCTCGAGATCAATGCCCAATCGAAGTGGAAGATAGTACATCAAATGACCGGCTTTCTTCTTGAAGAGGCAGTTGTGCCGCTGCTGGATGGCAAGGAGCTTGTATGTGCCACCAAAACCGCGGATAGAAGAAAGACCTGGACGTTCACGTAAGTGGTTTGCGCCTATCAATCGCGAGAGCAGAAAAGCTGACGAAACAGTCCAATCAAGGATATTGAGGCGACGGCAGCGGAAGTAAGCAACCCATCCTCCGACATAACTTAAGCTTACTTCTATTGCGTGAGGAATAGAATTCACCTCCACCGCTCTACAGTGCAAGCGGTAGCGGGCCAGCTTCCCGGTAATTTCTAGATCGGGCTTGCGCTTGTGAGGCAGTATTGACTGGAGTGCTGTTCAAGTGATGAGGTACTCTTTGGGTAACATGTATTTTATTAGTTCAAGTTACGCAATGGTGTACTGTTTGTATGCGACAACATGCTGGATATGGATTTGTGATAGTTTAGCTCAAAAATACTAGTCATATACATTTAGGAGGAGAAAGTAGGAAATTCTACGACTGCCTATTTGCTTGGAATACCACCGCTTAATCCAGGGCCTTAGAGAATCCAGTTTGCGTCCCGATTACGGCTTATATTCCTTCAAGGAAAACTGGAGATATGGTCACCTACTTACCAGATATGGAATTGCAACAGGATTAGGGGTGGAGTTGTATGACGTCCACTACTGCCACTATCTAGAATACAGCACCATTGAGGGGGGCGATATATAGGCAGATCGTTTATATCTTCGGCCTGCATGCAAACGTTATCTCTACAGATCTGCGGGATTTTGTTGATATCTTGGTCTTGATCACAGACCTAGCACTCGATCATGAAATTATCACTCTGTTGCATATCCCTTGTCAAATGGTGGCATATGATGGCGACAGGCCGCGCAGCCTCCTACCACACTCTCACATATAACCCGAGTCTTTTCTCTCACTCTCACTCTCTTATCCCACACGCGGTCTTCTATCTATATGTTGGAATATTCAATAAGTATACACGCCATGTTTTCACTGCACACCAAACTCTGGGAGCCCTGATCACACCTAATTGTATTCATATATGCATACGTGTTGTCAAACCCCATGTTATCACGCTATCAATTCATGCAACGTTCCTACTTCGACTCAAAGCAGTGATTATTGGTTTGACTTATACCGGACAGTTGAATCTGGCAGCTGCTAGTTGCACCGGCGGTCAATCTGGGAAGGCTCAAGCCGCTGCATGCATATATGTACAATAGACATGGCATTGCGTAATCCTTGTCATGCGACCTGCTAGGAGCGAATGGCAGTCTGTACGTAAAGCGTATGACCAAGCTCAACACCTAATGATTTGTTCTAGTGTCCTGCAAGGTCAATTTGCTCAGTTCGCATCGGCATATAGTTCGGACACTCACCTTTGGGTCGACCAATACTTGGACGCCAGCACACTCGTTCATTTAATGTGAGTGCGTAGCATTCCAACCGATTGGAATCGACCCTCAAGAGAGGTCGAGCGGGGAAGTGTGGCCAAGATTCTTTGAATGTAGAAATGGCGAGAAGCATGGGTGAGTGTGTTAATGCTCCTTATTATTTGAAGTTACAACAAAACTATTTTATTGAGCATGCAGCATCGTTGTATTTCAATAAATCTTATAAAATTTTATTCCCTTCCCTATTGGCTATGACGTATCTCGATATCACTTGCTTAGCTGCCGCTCAAAGTGACTCCCAGAAACTTCGTAACACTCAGCTTTAAATATAAACGTTCTATACGCTCTCGAATTACGCATATTTGAACCTAACGCATCCAAGGGACATATTGAACCAAACATGACTGTCAGTATCATTTATTTTTGAATGAGGTGAAACTTACTGTCGTAGTACTTTCGACCGATAACAACGGACAACCTCGATTTGGCGAGCAGAAATGTACCGGACATGGCTTTCCCAGCGCTCCCTCTCGCAGACCTTCAACGACGAATTATTTCGCAGCAACTACGTGCCTACCCGCCAGTGCCTACGGATGTTCGCCAGCACGCCCAAAACCTTCAGAATCTACAAAAAGATATAGACTACACAGAGCGAGCTTTGTTAATACTGCAGTTAAAGACCCAGTTGGGGGTAATCCAAGACATCAGCAATCAAGTTAGCCACTCCGAGTACTCAGCGGATGCTTTCAACACTGCCCCGGGCACAGCATATATACCGTCAACTACCGTATTTCCGTCACCACTACCGCTACCCACCGCCGTCTATCCGTTATATGTAGCCCCTGCCATCCCTTATACTCCCGTTACGCCGAACATTCTTGCTACATTGAACCTTCTTGGCGGTGCCGGCAAACATTCGACAGCCCCTCTAGGCCGACATAGTAAATGCTACGAGTTCGGTGATTGTAGTGAGACTCTCCCGCTAGCAGCTGTAGCCAGCATTTCGTCCCAGACAGGTCCTGCAACGGAGATTCACTGCCTCGCCGCATTCACGACAAAACTCCGCGACATCCAATCGATTGCCGAAGACGGGAGCGGGGGCGTATCAGTTTTGCTTAAGGAGCCTTGCCGCAATTGCAGGAGTCTTATGCGACGAATACCTGGCACTGGAAGGGTGTTGGCAGGTTCCGGCAGAAGTCATAAAGTACATTGGAATGAAGAAAAGCAGGGAGAGTGTGTATATTATCAGCAGTACCAACATATTTTGTCTGGGCACAGTGGCTTTTTGTACTCGGCAGCGTATGCGGCAGATCAGGTAACGATTTATGAAATGCTGAAGTACTGGACGTTGGGTAATATAGGCCTACATGTACGGGCGGATGTGAAGAGGCATTTGGCGAATATGTGGCGGGAATTCATTGTTCCATACCGGTATGCCTTTACCTACCAATATGACTTTCTGCATATTTTGTCTACTCTGTGTGGCTTCTGTGTGGCTAATAACATGGGTCCCTGCAGTATGGAAAACCAGATCTTCCGCCTCAACGCATTTGGTGAAGTCAACCCAATGATGATACCTGTGAATGGCACCTCGATTCCAATTTGCACTGTCTTCTGTGCCATGGGTTACATAATCTCCAATGTCCTAGAACCCTCAAGGGGATATACCCAGAGCACATCCTACTTCATTCCGCTAATGGCTATCCTGGCGAAATGGTGCCACACGCTCTGCCCATGGGGACATCCAAACGTGATTAGCATTGTCGGCATTACTAGCTGGACACCGTACAGTGTGACTCGCTTTTTGTTAGGCACTTCGAAACCATATGCACAACCGAGTGCACAGCCTAGTGCTATTCAAGGTCGGCATTTAGATGGAATGAGGGAGAGTAGGATGGTGTTGTTGGAGAAAGTATTCGGGTGGCTACCAGAGAAGTGTACAACGTGTTGATGCTTGAAGTGTCTTTGCAGCGAAGTATTGTATATCTATTCAAGCTAAGAGGCTGTAGACGCGGTAGATACCAGGAAGGAAGTGTCGGGTGATTAAATATTTTCAAAGTCACACATGCTTCATTGTCGAAACAATTATTCTCACTAGGCTTCAAATCCGTCTGAATCTGTGGTGAGATTACCCAGGTGTTGAGGCGGTAGGTAATTTTGCAGCCAGTACTAAATCTATCGTTCTTGATCCCGCATGCTCTGAAATTACTTTCCAGAACTCAAGTTTACGAATGACAGATGACATAAAGAATCAGGAGTGCTGGGCTACTTGGCGTATCGCATCATGGGCGATCACGTGACTACGTCTTAAATTAAATTGTTCCAACAGGGTCCAAAACTGGCCTCGGTTCAGGCTCAAGTACGTTTGGCGTGATGAAGTATATGATGGATGGGTACTGTGTAGTACAGCACGTGATGTGATGCATGATTCTGCAAAATTTTATGTAGAGCCTGGAAAAGAAGTCAACTGCACGCTAAGAGGATTTTCAAGTTTTAACAACAACCCCCGTCTGCATGCAGAGAGTACAGTCTTTGACTTCTTAGCTGTGTGCTTCTCGCTATGGTACTCATTTTCTTGAATCTTGCCCAGCTGTTGGCGTAGGTTCGGATAAGTGCAGACAACGTTCGCCACCTAAGCGCTGGCCCCGTGGCGCAGTGGTATCACTCCTGAAAGTATGCGCGGGGTATACGGTCACAATGCTATGGGTTCGAATCCCAGTGCCAGCCCCCGGTGTGAAGGGGACAAAGGGTAGTGGTTGGGGAACTCCGCCATTTAACCGGCTTGCCCAGAGGCGAAGGGGATATGGGGCTCTATCATACTCTAATTACAGTGCATACAGTATGAATAAACAATAACAACAACGTTCGCCACCTACTACGTCACTGGAAGCCCATGTTATGATATAGTGAGAACCGTATGCATAGACTATGGTGCGATAACTGTCTAGGTACAGGTCTAAAGGTCTAAGATGCGTAAATAAATAGAAAGTGTGAAGTCTAAAAGAGCAGTCACGAACTTAGGGCTCTATCAACATCCGGCTCATGTACATCTGTAACAGCCCATGTTACTTTGGATCCTTGAAAGACATGTTGATTGGCTGATCTCTGGAGGCCTCAAGGCCCGTATATTTACAGACTTGACTCCTATATCCATAGCCATATTCGTCACTATATCTATATCCGGTTCGTTTGCACTGATATGAGTCACTCTGCACTGATATGAGCCACTCTCCTAAAGCATACCCTCATTCACCAACTGCATATCAAACGGACCTAAGGCTCACGATGCAAGTACATATGCAACAGCTCAGGGTATAGAACGAATTGTTGCATATATGGTTTATCTCCTGTCGTATGGCTTCAGTTGGGCTGATGCATAATCTCTCTAAGATGATGGTCATTCCATCCTCAGCTGGAGATGCCACTCAGCTGGAGATGCCAGCTGAGTGCGCATGCATGCATACAAGACATACAAAGACATACTCCAACTACCGCGTATATAAGTCCATGAAGGTACCTGAACTTTAGAATACAAGCTTCTAGCAATCAGTATTTCAACAGGTTATGAGCCCGGTTATCGCTACAATCTAAGATCTACTTCACGATCTCCAAAAAGAGCCTCAAGAACCCTAAACCTTGTCACCGTAGCAACAGCCGCATAAACAACACTAAAACTCAACACCATCTCCACGATTTCACGATGACTTCCTCCGAACCTGCCTTCAACAAGACCAGGTGGCGCAACATCCCTAAGCTCACTCATGACAATTACGACGAATGGGAAGACGACATGATTCTCATCCTGGCAGCCATGAAAGCATACGCAATCGTCACTGGAGAGGATCCTGAACCGCAGCCACTTGACTTCGACCACGATGACAACTATGATGATTGGAAGGCTAAGGAAGCCGAGGCTGCATCTAGGATCAGACTTTCCTGTTCCCCCGAAGTACAGCGCATCGTCAAAGGTATACGAAATCCTCACGAAATGTGGAACACACTAGAAACAAGTCTGGACACCGCCGGATCTTATATCGGCAGACAGGACATACTTCACCAGTTCCGTGCTTGCCAACCTAAGGAGGACGAACCACTTAAAACATACTTCACCAAGCTCAGTAACTACAGCACACAACTGGACCATACCGACGATGCAGTTACCGATCGAGATTTCCGCACACAAATATTCACATCACTGCCATCTCAGTATGCGATGATATCAATGGTCCTACAGCATAGAAGGCCCTTACCTACACCCGAAGAAGCCATGCATGACCTCCTAGATGAAGAAACTACAGCCAGCCTCACCAAAGAACTTGGAGATGCATCCACGGGGGCCACCCTGTTCACTCAACGTGGCAGCTACCGTGGTCGAGGCCATGGGCGTGCTGGACACCGAGGACGCGGTGGACGCGGTGGACACGGTGGACATGGTGGACAAGGTGGACACGGAGGAACCAGTGGAACCGGAGACAGCCACGCAAGTAAGTGCACCTATTGCAAAATTGACAGTCATACTACAGATGCATGCAGGAAGCGGAAACGCGCCCAGGAGGGAGAAAACAACGGAGGAAACGACAAGCGCATTTGCGTCCAGTGCGGGCTCCCAGGTCATGTCAAAGTCGATTGCGTCTCCTACAAACGTATAAAGGAGTGGTGGAATGTGAAGAAAGCCACTGCTACAGCAGCCCTCGCTACGACCGGAGACTGCGATCCCTTCTGACTAACCAGTTGTGCTCTCGCTGCCGCCGCTGCCGCCACTGTGGCTCCGAAGGGGGTTGTTGATTCCGGAGCGTCACACCACATGTGCAATGATCGCAGCAGCTTCTCAACATTCAAAATGCTCTCACTTCCTATAGTAATTGAACTCGGAGACAACATTTCAGTCACCGCCACGCATTACGGTTTCATCGACGTTATACAGGGCTATCAAGTCGAAGCCCTCCATACTCCTACTTTTCGACTCTCTCTTCTATCGATCAACCAATTGGACTTGGGCGGGCATACGACTATATTCCGAAACGGAAAATGCTCCATAACTTCGCCATCTTCCTGCAACCTTGCCGGAAAACTAATCAATGGCATATATATCATAGTCCCCACAACCGCACTCTTATTGACTACCGAGAACGGGAAAAAGTGAATGAGAGACAGCTCAAGAGTACTAATCGCAGAGCCTACAATCGAGCCTACAATCGAGCCTACAATCGAGCCTACAATCGAGCCTACAATCGAGCCTACAATCGAGCCTACAATCGAGCCTACAATCGAGCCTTCAATCGAGCATACAATCGAGCATACAATCGAGCATACAATCGAGCATACAATCGAGCATACAATCGAGCATACAATCGAGCATACAATCGAGCATACAATCGAGCATCCAATCGCAAAGCATACAATCGAGCCTACAATCGCAGTACCTACAATCGAGCCTACAATCGAATCATCAAGAGCATGTATCGCAGCCAAAACTAAGTCTCTCACAATCTCGGAATCAAGACTATGGCACCGATAACAAGCTCATATGAACCCTACTGCCATGAAATCTCTAGTTAGCAGATATACACACAATGACACTATGTGCACAGTCTGCATCTAGGCCAAGTACAAGCAAAGGTTCATTAAAGTGCCAGTCAAGCGTACTATGAAGCACTTTGAACTTGTACATTTGGATGTGTGCGCTCCCTTCGCTACTCCGACTTTTGGAGACAATCGATACTATATACTATTCATCAACAACTAAACGAGGTACACATCCGTATGGCTGCTCCCAAATCAGAAAGCCGAGACCTGCACCTCTGCCTACCAGTCATTTCCGGCCCGAGTAGACTCCATGCGATACGAGATCAAGCGATTCCGGTGCGATAATGGACGGGGAGAATACCACAATACACCTTCCGATATGTTCTCGCGGCCCGCGGTACAACATACGATCCATGCCCTCCATACGCTCACCATAAGAATTGTGTTGCTGAACACATGATCCATACAATCACTGAAAAGGCCCGGGCGATGATGATTGACTCCCAGGTTCCAGTTCAGTTCTGGGGAGAAGCAGTTAATCCCACAGTCTATCTCCATCAAAGATCACCAAATGAAGGCCTGAAAAGAAAAAATGACCACGATGGCTATCAAGCACCATACGAAACGCCATACGAAATGCTGCATGGATTTGGAAAACCAACGCACAATGCCGACGGTAACAAGATATCCTATCAAGCTTCTCTCCACAACCTACGCCGATTCGGATGCTACGCCAGCAGACTCATCCCCGAAGTCCAGTGCCGAGGCAAATTCGGTCCGAGATCCAAGCCCTGCATGATGGTAGCCTACACACACGACCCAAAAACGTTGTGAAGGTTATGGGACCCCGAATTCCAGAGAGTAAAAGCCCAATCAGAAGTCGTCTTCAACGAAGAAAGGAATGCACACATGTCATGTCAGCATGAAAGCAATGAGATCGACAAGTTTGAATTACCAGAAGATGAGGAATATGTCGAAGAAACAGATACCGGAGATGAGCCTCTCTGAGATAGTCAACCTACGCAGATAGAAAGTCAACCTACGCAGATAGGAAGTCAACCTACGCAGATAGGAAGTCAACCTACGCAGATAGGTAAGAGATCCAAATCTCACATGCATAAAGCTCCTGATGAGGAAGCAGAAAACGCTGTGGCGGAAATCCCGGATCAGGAGATCGCACTGCAGCTTCCGTAGGAAGCTACGAAAATGGAGGTTTCGTTTCGAGGAGCGTAGGGAGGGAGTAGCCGCAGCGAGATAGTTGATTGGCTAGAACTAAGAAACAAAAGAGAGAAGAAGGAAAGAGATGAGATGATGATCGGTACGTGATTCGTGAGGTCTGGATCGTTCGTGGTGTCGGATGCCATCCAGCGAAGGTTTTTCAACCTTGTCGATGGCGTGATGCAGAGCCGCGATAACCCTAACCCAGCCACGTGCCCACTCAATTGCGTGGCTCTGTAGTGGTGGGAGCCGTTTTCCCACCACAACTCCTCCCCAGCCACCTCGTGCGAAGCACACGGTTCTCCTCTTCCTCCATCCTCCTCCTCCTCCTTACCGTCATCTCATATCCCCAAGATCCCATATCCGTAACATGCAGATCTAGCTCCGAAAGCAAACGCCACATGCCAAACGAAACAAGCAACAAGAAAGGAACGAGAAACGACAAAGAAACGAGAAAACAAACGAAAACCCAGTCCAAAAACCAACTCTATCTCACCTTCCACCGCAGTCTCCTCCACTCATATTCCGTCCCGTTTGCAGTCGGTGCTGATCGTCCCGTTTACAGTCGGTGCTGATCGTCCTCTGTCCCGGTTTAACGAGACGGTGCTCAAGATCCTGTGTCCTCCGAGTCCAAATCCGCGTCCCGGTTTAACGAGACGGTGCTCACGATCCTCCACTGCGGCATCCGACCCGTATCCTCCGCTCCAGCCATCTCGTCCCGGTTTAACGAGACGGTGCTCACTATCCCGTGTCCTCCGTGCCCATACCTTCGTCCCGGTTTAAGGAGACGGTGCTCACAATTCTCCTCCGCAGCCCCCATATCGTCCCAGTTTAACGAGACGGTGCTCACTCTTCCAGCCTTATCCTCCGTACCTGTCAAGTCCGCTTGACCTCCGTATCCTCCGGGTGCGCTTCTCGCAGTCGTATCCTCCAAATGCACCCTCGTCAAATGCGCATCGCTCCCGCGTCCTCCAAGTGTGCTTCTCACTCCCGAGTCCACGTCTCCTCCGTGTCCACTTCTCTCCTCCAAGTCCACTTCTCTCCTCGTAGTGCATCCCCCGCCTCCAAGTTCACCTCCGCGTCCCGAGTGCTGCCTTTCTCCTCCGAGTGCGCTACTATCCAGTGGTGGTGAAAAAGAACGAAATTTCACCTCCCTGGCCCTTGGTGTGAAGCACACTCTGCGTTCCCGTCTCCGCTCGCCGTCAGCAAGCCTATGCTCTACCGAGTCGAAGGCGTTCAAAACGTGACTGCTCCCGCATTCGTTCCAGTCGAATGGCGAGCGGTGGGCGGGCAGTGTATCTCGGAAGGGGTTGCACGTCGACTTTGACTTGCCGAGATCGTGCGAAATGCTGCATGACCTCCCGCAGCAGCTGTGTCAATTGTTCCGGTGATAGCAGCGGTGTGGAGGTAGGTGTCGGTCGAGCAGATGGCGGGGCTGGTGAGACTGGACTGGCTGGTGGCGATGGCGGGGACGTGAGCGATGACGACGCCGGTGGCAGCGGTGGTGAGTTCGAGCGAGCTGGGGATGGTGATGGTGGTGGTGGTGGTGGTGTCGAGGGAACTGGACGCCCTGCACGTGCATAGTCCCTCATCGTGCGGTCACCGCGGCCAGCCGGTGCCATTGGTATCTCCTGTCCCGCACGCCCAAGCACAAGTCTATCACGGTTATTGATACTTACAACACCATCCTCCAGGTCGGTACGCAACTCGACACACTTCCGGACGTGATGCTGACCGCTGCAGTAATGGCATGGGGGAACATCTCGTTGCTGCGGTGGCTGTACTGTATCTTGATATTCATATGACGGCGGTGGGGCGGGCTTCTGATTGAACGGCGAGGTGGGCTGTGGACGGTGCTGCTGGTCGGGCACTTGACGGTTCGGCAGAGCAGACTCCTGACGGTGCTTGGGCTGTACAAAACCGTGTCGACGGACTGGCGGGCCTCGAAGTGGCTCAACACGGATTATTCCCAGTCGTACAGTCGGTCCAGCACTGATGGTACCTTGTCTAGCCGCGGGAGAAGGAGCCGAAGGGAGGGTAGTAATTATCGCCGTGGTCCAGGGAACCTCAGCTGCCATGGGAGTTGTCGTGGTAGTCTCGGCAGCTGCGGGAGCGGAGGGAGCCGGAGAAGCCAGGGCAGAAGCAGGGGAAGTCGTGGAAGCCGGAGAAGTCGTGTGAGTCTTGGGAGTTGCCGGAGTTGAAGAAACAGGGAAAGCCGAAGTACTTGTGGGAGCCGTGGGAGAGGTCGAAGTCGGAGATGCAGTCGAAGCCGGAGATATTGCGAGAGCCGGGAAAGTTGTCAGGGGCGGTGCGGCAGGAGCAAGAAAATCGAACATTGTCAAGGCCTCCGCAGCTGCGATTCTCGCGGCGATCCAGCCCTTGAGCTTGCCGTATTCGAATGTACGCGGCTCGAGCGGGTTGAGACCAAGCTTAGTGATCGCCTTCCTCCAGAGTCGCTTGGGAAGTGCACGCAGCAACATCTCCGTCCTGTCATACTCGACCATCATGCCGCGCTCGGTGACTACTCCACTGATGTGGTCGTACGTGCGAAGGAAAGACTTCAGGGTCTCCGTATCGTCTCGACCTCCGAACTCGGCGCAGAGATTCTCCAAATATTGACGTGTGTAGACAAGGGAATCGGGCCGGCTATCAGTATACCGAAACGCATCCAGCATCTCCTTCTTGAGTGCAGCCCAGTCTCGGCGCTCATAACCGCGCATCATCATCACCGTCTCTCTGATCGCTTCCGTGCAGTAGTAGGGAAGCATGACGACGATGTTTCGGCTGGAAGGGTCAGTACCAGTGAAGGCGGCGATGCTCTCATACTTGTGGAGAAATGTCGTCACGTCAGAGCCAAGAAAGATAGGCGCGCCTGGACTATGCGGAAGTGGCATCTGATTCCGGTGTTTGGTCGCAGCCGAGATGGCCTCAACGTGTAGCCGTGAGACCTCCATGCTTCCAAGCCCGCTTGTCGTGTACGTTGGGGTAGGATTGTGGTGATGTTGCTCGTAGGGGTGGTTCTCGCAATGCCTCCGTCCTCCGTAGGAGTCAACTCAACGCGTCTCTGCTTGCGATTCCAGTATCCTCGTCTTCGATTCTCCCGCGTTCTATTCATCGATCTGTCATTGCTGAGTGGTCCTCCGTGCTTGATTCGTGTTCAATTGTCGCTGTTGTGTAGTCTCTGCTCGCCGCTCAGTTTTCCGTGACGCGCCGTTCCAGTCCCGTCGCGTCTATTCCATGCACGTCCGTGTCGTCTCGCGCTGTCGTCTGTCTCTCGCTGCCAGCTTACTTTCCCGTGCTCTGCTTTCCAAAACGACCTCCGAGTCAGAGCACCATTTGTGGCGGAAATCCCGGATCAGGAGATCGCACTGCAGCTTCCGTAGGAAGCTACGAAAATGGAGGTTTCGTTTCGAGGAGCGTAGGGAGGGAGTAGTCGCAGCGAGATAGTTGATTGGCTAGAACTAAGAAACAAAAGAGAGAAGAAGGAAAGAGATGAGATGATGATTGGTACGTGATTCATGAGGTCTGGATCGTTCGTGGTGTCGGATGCCGTCCAGCGAATGTTTTTCAACCTTGTCGATGGTGTGATGCAGAGCCGCGATAACCCTAACCCAGCCACGTGCCCACTCAATTGCGTGGCTCTGTAGTGGTGGGAGCCGTTTTCCCACCACAACGCCCACAGCCGGTGCTTCCGCCGAGACGACCAGACTGCCCAGCGTTCGGCAGCAAATGCAGAAAACATCGCCCACAGCCGGCGCCTCCGCCGAGAGGATCAGACTGCCTGGCGCTCGGCAGCAGCAATCAAGAAATTAAGCCAAGTCCCGCCAGCAGCTCTAGCTCCAGCTCCAGCTCTGCCGATAGAGAGTCGTGTCACTAGAAGTCAAGGTAAAAACTCCGCAGAAGCACTAACGGCATCTGCAGCCACTGGAGATCCATACACCTACGGGGAAGCTATGGAAAGTCCTCAATGAAATCACTGGAAAAGAGCTATGGAGGAAGAAAGCACATCGATCCTGCTCAATAACACCTTCTCCGCTCTCAACTCCCGGGAAGCACGGCAACTGCAAGTTAAGCCGATTGGCTCTAAGTGGGTTTATATGACCAAACACAATCCTGACGGGTCCACACGGTACAAAGCACGGCTAGTCCCAAAAAGATATGAGCAGACGGACTTTGGTGAGACTTATGCCCCCATTGGGAAGCTAACTACGTTTCGGTATCTCATCTCTCTTATCGGGAGATACGGGTGGAATACGGACCACACGGCTGTAGTGACCGCTTTCCTAAACCCCGCAATTGACAATGACGACATCTATATCACTTTGCCTGAAGGATGGCCAGAGGGCCTCAACGCACCAAAAATCATTATCAGACTAAGGAAAGCTCTCTACGGCCTTAAACAAGCTCCACGGCTATGGCATGACGATATCAATGCCTTTCTACTCTCTCTTGGGTTCACGCAGTCTTCAGCCGATCACAACCTCTATCTCCCCAGCGATGGCATCTTGATACTTCTATATGTTGACGATATCTCCATGTCGTATCTGGAGGCCGCCACCAAGGCTGCCATCGAGGTCAAGGCGAAACTCTCAGAGAAATTTAAGATTATGAACTTCGGCCCGGCACGCCAATTTCTCGGCATCGAGATCTACCGCGATGAAAATGGTACCAGAATCAGTCTCAGTCAGAAAGCCTATATCACCACAATCCTCAAACGATTCAGCATGGAGCATAGTCACGGCGTCTCGACAACCATGGATCCCAATATAAAAATGGACTTGGCCAAGGAGCGGGGGGTGGAGGAATTGAAACATATCACAGACTATCAAGCAGTCGTGGGATCACTAATGTACGCAGCACTTGCAACTCAGCCAGATATCTCATATGCGGTCACTGCTCATTCTCGAGACAATTCGCGGCCATTCACCAGCCATATGACCGCTGCTAAGAGAGTTCTTCAGTACCTCGAATCTACAGCCGATTTTCGACTACACTTGACCGGCAATGGCATCGGCATCGGTATCAGCATCGACATCGGCAATAGTCTCGTAGGGTACTCGGATTCCAATTGGGCCAATGACAGCGCGGACCGCAAGTCTCAAGGAGGCGAAGTGATTCTCCCCAGCAATGGGGCTATGTCATGGCAGTCTCGAAAGCAAAGTCTAATCCCCATGTCAACTCTCGAAGCCGAATTCATCGCCTGCTCGGAGGCCTCTAGAGAAGCGAAATGGTTACTCCAATTGCAAAAGAATATTCACGGTTCTCAGAAAGACTCACCTCCGCTGCCAATCAACTGCGACAATCAGGGTGCTCTCACTCTTATCACCACAGCAATCATCAAAGCTCGAACTAAACACATCGACGTGTGCTATCACAACAGTTGAGATCTGCATAGACGACGAATAGTCAACTACTCCTACGTACATACAGACGAAATTGTGGCAGATATACTCACGAAAGCACTTGCACAAGATAAGCATACGAAGTTCACAAAAGCAATGGGTCTATGGTAACAAGGAGGTGGATTTAAGGTTGGATTTAAGGTTGTCTTACTTTTCTTTTCGAAATACGGTAGTACTCTTTCCCTGCTCACTTGCCACGCAGGGTTTTAAGGAGGCTACTATGGAAATTACAGTTTGTTTACTTCTTTGTTTGTTTGTTTGTTTGTTTGTTTTCTTGCTCCACGGAGCGTAGCAAGAGGGGGGAGTGTTGCATATTTGGTTTATCTCCTGTCGTATGGCTTCAGTTGGGCTGATGCATAATCTCTCTAAGATGATGGTCATTCCATCCTCAGCTGGAGATGCCACTCAGCTGGAGATGCCAGCTGAGTGCGCATGCATGCGTACAAGACATACAAAGACATACTCCAACTACCGCGTATATAAGTCCATGAATGTACCTGTACTTTAGAATACAAGCTTCTAGCAATCAGTATTTCAACACGAATGAGTGACGTCTGATGAGTGAGGTCTGGTGAGTGACTTTGGGAATAATATAAGATGCGATGGATTGGATAGTAGGAGGATTGAAGAAGTTAACCACTCCCCATACCACTGAACGTACGTACATATCTGTGCAGAAATGCAGAAATGGAAGGAGGAAGTATGTACTGTTTAATGCTGTTACTTTGGACGCTTGAATAACTTCTTGATTGACTGAGATCTCGAGGGCCCAGGGCCCGTATATACAGACTCCCATATGTATTTGCACTATCTTGATATGAGCCGCTCTTCCTGATCCTGATACGGACCACGCATATCTTCATACGAAACACCAACTTCTCACGATCCTGCAAACGGGGCCGAGCCTACAAACGGAACTGGGACTCACGATGGAGGTACACATGCAACGAAGGCATTGTTGCATAAATAGATCTCGGCCTTCGTATGGCTCAAGATGATGCCTGATATGAGAGATTACGGTTAGGCTGATGGCATTCAGCCGGCTCTATACATAGATGCGTACGCACGCATTTGTACATGGACTACCGTATATATGTGCCCTTGTGGCCCTCTTAGATAGTACAATCAAGCTTCTTTATCTCTACTTTAACATGCACTAACGTATTTTATCGGGCGACCGCCCATAACCGGGAAACTGACCACTCCCGCGGGTGGCATTTATTACCCAATTGACCGTCTTAATTAACCATTCTCCCTGGCCTTGTGACTACTGGGGGTTGACTATCATCCACTTTTCTCTCTTTTCTATGGTCTATAGTGTCCTCTAGGTCCACCACATCACAACATATACAATGGAGCCCCCTCCTATTCTCTTCTTCCAACTATCCATCATATCTTGCTAAGCATAATTCCAGACACCTTCTTTACATCTATGCCCTTCTTTTCCGAGTGTTTAGAGCCTTTTTATCCCTCTAGGATACTACCTTTGCTGTAGCCTTTTCTAGGCGCTTTTGGCTTTTGCCGCTTTTTCTATACCTATCCTCGCTCTTTCCTAAGCTACACCACATCCTCAGCCGTACACACGAGCTTTTCCAAGGTGGCGACGGTCCTTTTCTGCTGCTGTAGAATTGTCCTTGGCCCAAAACGAAGATTTCCCAGCATTTCATCTCTGAATCCCTTGTCTACGAGTCCACCCTGCGTAGACCTCCCTATCTAGTAGCTACCCTATGAGAGCCTTGAGTTTGAGAGAGGAAAGTACTTGGCGAGTGACGTCCTGTAACACCCTAGAGGATATACCACCAGTATTTCCTACTTCATTGCATTGAATACTATTCTGGCAACATGGTGCTGCACGCTCTGTCCATGGGGACATCCCAACACCATAGTATAGTCGGCATTTAAAAGCGATGACGAATAGCAGGGTGATATTGGGGAATGTTTTCGGGTGGCTGCTGAAGAAGTATACCAAGAGTTAATGGAGAGGCTATTATAGTGGGATTGTGGAATCGGCAAAGTAGTGGCAAGGTCTACACGAGTTCAATGGGGCACCAATTGTGGGAGAATCGGGGGAAGATTGACGCGGCTCTAAGCCAGCGATAAAATGCCTGCTAAAATATTAAAGGCTGGTGAGACCTGTAAATTCTTGATTAGGCAGAGGACACGCAAGCCACCACCCCACCCAGGAATCTCCTAGCTCGCTTAGTGATATTAGATGTTCTAGTCCAGTCACGGAGGATGTCCCTCCGCGGAGAGACCGGTCTATTCACGGAGTGTACCCCTGCACCCCACCTCCGTGACTGGACTGGTTCATTCGCGGAGCATACATACAAAGTGCTAATTACACTCAACGTCGTGGTGCAACTACAATTACACTATGCTCTATATCCTGACTTGAAACCAGCTCTTCTTCCTCGTTGCCCTCTTCCTCTATATTGTCCTCTTCCTCTTCTTCCTCCTCCTCCTCGTCCACATCCTTTTACTCGCCGAGACCCTCTCCTTCTTCAGTATCCAGCTCTGTCAAATCACTTTCGTCATTTTCCTCTACGCTCTTGTTGACATCATCAACAGAAGTGGAGTATGTCTGCGCTGTTGCCTCTCCCTTTGTATTTGCTCGAAGTCGCTTTTGATTGTGACTGGGTCCAGGTGGTGTTGTCTTCCGTTTAAGATTGAAAGTACCAGATGGCGCTGTAGAAACACCATTGTTTGTGCATTGAACTCCATCATTTCGCTGGGCTGAAGGTACATAGTTGCGCTGGGCTGAATGTATGTAGTTACGCTGGGCTGAATGTAAGTAGTTGTGCTGGGCTGAATGTAAGTAGTTGCGCTGGGCTGAATGCACGTAGTTGCGCTGGGCTGAATGCAATTAGTTGCGTTGATTCAATTCAGCTGGATATGGTCAGCTGAGTACGCATACATCCGTGGGCATATATGCGTGCAGAGCATTCACCGAGTGTACACGGAGGTGGGGTGCAGGGGTACACTCCGCGAAAGAACCAGTCCAGTCACGGAGGGTGGGACTCCGTGAATGGACCGGTCTCTCCGCGGAGGGACATCCTCCGTGACTGGACTAGAACATTAGACGTTACAATAAGTTAGTTACCTCGCCAAAATAACGAAAGTAATATACTGTACCGGCAATTGCGGATGATACGTCAGCTGTCAGGACCCGTGTATGTATCTTCCGATCAAATACAGCTGTTAGGGTCAGAATGGATTTGTATCAGCCGCGAGATCTGTCAGTTGAGCATGTATCAGAGTAAAAACAGGTCAGATTACGGTAAATACAAAACGTACAAAGTACCCAGTAGTATGACATCCTTGGGATTCAGGCTTGCTGCCGGTCCCAGCTTTACAACTCCAGTACGTGCTGCCGTGTGTCTACTACACCATTTGAATGGCGCAATTGAAGCGGCTTGTTCTAACTCATTCTCTGCCACAATGTCCACATCGTTGTCCTCATTGGGATCTTCGTCATCACTTTCGTAGTAATCCACAGATATCTGCCCCGCACTCTGGTAATTCTTCTGTAACATCCATTAAACAGAATAGATCTGTCAGTAGGTACGGTATCTTGATATCTATTTGTCAGGCAACGAGTGTATCTCGAAAATTATCCGTCAGAAAAAAAGGCGTATCATTCGCAATTGCCGGTACAGTATAGGGTATATATAGCCAGAAGATCAGCGCACCACCGATATAGACAGTAACTATGAAACCGTGATCAAAATCACGAAAAACCATTTACCTTCGCTTTTCTGTAACTGGCTTCGATTTGTAATGCATCTCCTGAAGAACGGCTGTTACGAAGGGCACGAGGATAATTATCGGCAGTGCTGGGCTAGGGGCATAGGATGGCATCATAGTCGATCACCAGACCAGTTTTCTTGCCGCACTGTTACTATACGGCCTTGAAGGAAGTCGCCGATACACTGAGATCGCTGAATCGACTCACAAGCTCTCGTAGACTCATACACGAGTTTTCACTCACCACTAGTATTTCCAATCCATACACTTCCATAGACTTCCATGGGTCTCCAGGCTCTCCTGTATATAAAGGCACAGATTCTCCCTTAGATAGACTTCTTCCGCTTCATACTTGCAACACACAACAACGGTACTCTACTTTAGTATTTGTTTGAATGAGTGAATGCTGCAAACTATTACAGAACATAATCCGAGAGAATTTATTTTCCTTCCCACTTCGCTCCATTTCAATTTCTCACCCATGTTACCACTGCTTAGGTACATCGTCACAATCATATCAACGCTAGATCTAATCAGTCCACCGCCTAAAGATTCCTCCTTCAACGTCCTCCTCCACGACTCCCGAATCACTTATATGGTTGAACACCTCTTGATCTGAGTCAATATCCTCCTCTTCCTTAACCTCTTCCCAAGCGTGTGTGCTCCCAGAGAATCTTTCCCGCTGGTTAGGCCTTATAGGAGAACTGTAATCCTCCTCTACAGCATTTATTAGCCATCTCGAGATTTCTGACTATATATCTCGAATTTTTGGTACATACCCTGAGACGATCGAACTGGATTATATCCCGTAGTTCGGCAAGTAATACCTTTTTTGTCATTTGTCGAATACTTAACTGGAGTATTTTGGTTTTCCTTGGTTGGAGTGTAAGTAATACCATTTTCCGAAATCTTAACTAGAGTATCCCAGTTTTTTTAGCTAGCGGTAGTTCTCCTATATTTTTGTCCCCCTTGTTAATCGTATCTCCGAGAAATGCGTTTGCGTCACCGCAATGAAGTAATCCCACAGTTTGCCACGCTTGGTCTAAGAACTTCAGAGGCCGAGCGCAGAATGTGAAGTAAACCCAGAACACCGCACCCACAGTAAGCAAATGTAGCCCAATAATACCATACACAGTCATCAACCCCGTATTCGTCATGGGAACAATCACCGGTTGTGCGTTTTGCACAATTGAATCGCCAAACATATCAAAGTGACCTAGGTTTTCGTAATAATAGTTTGTAGTGACCATGGTAAGAACCGCCTGCAGCGCCACCGACGCAGTTTTCGCACTCTCGAGCGTGCCGGTGAAAATTGAACCATATAGGATAGATATTAGATCCATCCTTGGGCCACTGGACATCGCGGTGTTGCCCTCATGGAGAAACTCCATATGCCAGTTGTGACGCTTGGCTTCCTTCAGCCCTTCTCGGTCGTAATCGGTAAGGTCAAAGATACCTCTCTGTTCGTGGGTATAGCCAGTGTTTGCTCCTAGTTGAGTCTGAATTGAAGTAGTATTGTAAACTTTACTATAATTCTTGCCTCTCGGTTTCAATACTCTTGCGACTTTGTATTCGGGCTCCGTAGCAGTAACAATTGATTTAATACCAATCTTTGCGTGGATGAACTGGAAGGTTGAAACACAGAGGGTCATGGAAGCCGTTCTTGTCGTTCCATTAATTGTCTCCGACTTCGTGATCCATTCGGTGCCATCGTATTTGTACTCTTTTCCATCGAACAGGCTGTATAAGGGGAGGCTCGAAGAAGACCTATTATTCAACGGCATGTATCGAATACCTAACCACCGGACCGACACCTCGACACACCACCTCACCGCTAGCTTTTGCCAAGCCGTGAGTCGCTGGCCAACCATAAGCCGCCCCGTAATTCCTCTTTGGCCTCACGATGCCTAGAGGTGGGCGCCCTTCGAGGACCCCAACGCCCAGCGCAGGTCCCTCTTTTATTACTACGCCTAAAACCGATTCCTCCCGCTTCGGCATTTTAAGGGAGATGCTCGAAGAGGATGGTTTGTGGGATTCGGACTCCGGTTCGTGTTCCGGTCATTCCGCCTACGATTTCAACTACGACAGCGACGGCGATATTACTGTTGCTTCTACGATGCTTCCTATTTTCGCCTCGTCTGGTGGAAAGAAGAAACCCAAAAAGAAGAAGGGTAAAGGCAAAGCGACACCGGCACCCAAGATAGCTACGAGTTCGGGAGTCTCTCAAACTCCCATACAACAACAAATGAAATTGCTTGAGGAGGCTTGCGCCGACGAAAGTGATGATTTAGATATGCCCCAGGATATGGCAGAGAAGATAGTCGGAATGGCTGTCATCAAAGTCATGGAGGGACATTTCGCAAAACTCTACTCGAAAATCGACAACCTGAAGACGGAAGTGTCGACGCTCAAGACAACTGTTGCGAGCCTTGTGGAGGAAAATAAAAAGTTGGGTGAAGTCAGGGGGAATGCGCCAGACCCGGAAATGCAGCCACCAGCGACGCCCACGACACCAAAAAAGGATCTTACGATCAGGTCACGACCACAGTTACAACCTCGCAAGCGGGTGGGAACACCGTTGGCTAGAGAGATATTAACTCGAAATTGGGAGAAGCAAGTCGAAAAGGACAATGCGACTCCTATGAATATTGACGAATCGGATGCAAACCAAGGACGACTGTGTAAAGCACCGAGATTAACATCCCCACCACCCACGCTTATGCATTCTCGATACGCTGGAGCATTGGCAACAGTTAAGAGGAGGGAGGATGATAGTGGAGAAAATGATAAGGGGGGCCGGACGAGAAGATTACCGAATCCCCGAGAAACACAACAAAGAAGACGAAGGAGGTCCTAGGGGTCATGTGACCGAGTGATTGAACTCAGGAATATGATAACGTGGAGGCAGGTGGATAATACTAGGGGCGGAATACGATCTGGAGGGAGGAGAGTACAACAAAAGAGGGGAGAGTCGGAATCCCCGGAAGGCAGAAAAAGAGAAGAGGGGCGACCGCGACGGAGTCAGGTCGTTACGAAATATGATGATGGCCAGGAAGACACAGAGGTTTATCACTGCCGGGGTGGAAGATATGAAAGTTGGCGACCCAGTAAGGGTTAGCCAGGCAGGGCTTAGGAATGGAGGAGAGTCGGAAGAGTTGCAGTTTAGATCGCGCCTATATGGTTTGAAGATCCTGCTGGGCAAGAATGTACTTTACAATTCTCTTTTGTTTTAGTTTGCTTTATTTTTTGGTGCATTTTTATGGGTGTGGGCTTGAGGGTAACCGAGAGTAGCGGGAAGTGGGATGGGACGACTTTGCCTAGGAGAGAGATTGGGAGTTTCAACGGGCTTGTGCCCTCCTGGTTGAAGACCGAGGAAGTTCCGAGGATGGGGTTAAAAAGCCATGACCGCTGGCGGTCGGCCGGCTTATGGTAACTTAGTCGGGCACCTCCCTTCGGGGGTGAATGCAAAATGATTACAAACAAACAAAAAAAAAAATACCTAACCTCGAACAAGAGTTTCGGCAGGAAAGCCTGGTTCTGGGCTGTTACCACTCCGATTGCTAATTAAAACTTCTCTTACAGGGCAAAGAAGGCTCACTGGATCTCCATCACCATACATTAACACGTGGTCGCAGCTAAACGAGAGGTAGGAAAGAGGGCCTGTTATATTGCCACTGAATGAGCCCTGAGCCTGTATTTTACCGGAAGCTAATGCTTCATCCAAAAATGGAGTGCTGAGATTGCCCCATAGGGTATTGCCTTCATACTGGAGCCGATCAAGGTTTGGTGATACGCAAAGTCAGTGTTTTCACCGGTCCGGGGGTGGACCAGTCTGGACTGGACCGGTCCGGGTTTAGTCCAGTACGGTCCAAGGATTTTTTGGACTGGAATCGGACCAGTCTGAAATTTCATCGGACCGGTCCAGA
>Ga0307514_10000108_pt1 | contig 229855 bp, 199 predicted proteins | sample 16_EM_MG_FD_203088 | JGI IMG/M metagenome (GOLD analysis project Ga0307514, IMG submission 203088) | Populus trichocarpa ectomycorrhiza microbial communities from riparian zone in the Pacific Northwest, United States - 16_EM | ecosystem: Host-associated > Plants > Roots > Unclassified... | reverse complement strand
TGGAGAAACACCAACATGGGGACCATTATATTCAATGTCGAGAGCAGAGCTGGTTGTCTTGAAAGAATGGCTCGAGGAAAACATGTCCAAGGGATTTATTCGGCAATCGTCTTCACCTTTTGCGGCCCCGGTACTATTCGCAAAGAAACCTGGAGGAGGGCTACGGTTTTGTAATGACTATAGAGATATTAATAGTAAAACGAGAAAGAACCGATACCCCCTCCCATTGATAAAGGAAACGTTGAATCTTTTAGGAAAGGCCCGACTATATACGAAGCTGGATGTACGAGGAGCATATAATTTGCTCCGGGTGAAGGAGGGGGATGAACATAAGTTAGCTTTTCGGATGAGATATGTGCTGTATGAGCATACAGTGATGCAGTTTGGCAGAACGAATGCACCAGTGGATTTCCAAGGGTATATTAATAATGCCATTAGAGAAGCTCTGGACGATTTTGCTTCGGCATATTTGGATGACGTTTTAATATATAGTGATTCCGAGGAGGAACACGTTGGCCATGTCAAGTGGAGTATGCAACGATTGCTGGAAGCAGGGTTGTACCTGAAGCCAGAAAAATGCGAATTTCACAAGGAAACTGTAAGGTATTTGGGATTGGTTATATCAACAAAAGGGATTTCTATGGATGAGGATAAGGTCGAAACAGTCCGGAATTGGAGTAGGGAGAAGAAGACGGAGAACGGACGACTGAATAACCTCTTTGAGGTACAACAATTTCTGGGGTTTTGCAATTATTATCGACGGTTTATTCCTAAGTATTCTGAGAAGGCAGAACCATTAACCAGGCTCACAAAGAAAGATGAACCGTTTGTATGGGAGTCAGAACAACAGCTTGCTTTCAAGACGATGGTAACTGCGTTTACTACAGCACCGGCACTTCGACGTTTTGATCATGAGAGGGAGGTAATCATTGAGACTGATGCGTCCGATTATGTGTCCGCAGGAGTATTGTCACAACGAGCTGATAAAGGAGTGTTACATCCTGCGGCGTATTACTCGAAGAAACACTCACCGGCAGAGTGTAATTATGATATATATGATAAAGAGCTAATGGCAATTATCAAGGCACTGGAGGAATGGAGACCTGAGTGTGAGGGCGCCGCATATCCCTTACAGCTGATAACTGATCATAAGAATCTCGAATACTTTATGACAAAGAAGCTCTTAAATCGACGACAAGCACGGTGGTCTGAATTCTTGACACGGTTTGAGTATAAGATTGTTTATCGACCAGTGAAATCGAATGGAAAGGCGGATGCTTTAACGAGGAGGCCGGGAGACCTCCCTGAGGGGGGGGATGAAAGATTAAAAAATATGGAACAGGTGGTTCTGAAACCGCATAATCTTCCGGAACAGTTGAGAATATCAGCCAACGATATACCTGACCAGGAAGCCCCTTTGATATGCGCTCTTTTTATTCAAGCCTATAAGGACGACCCGTTATCAAGTAAGATATTAGAGGAGATAAGACAAGGGGCTAGTTTGAAGGAGATTACAATAGCAGAATGTACGGAGCAAGAGGGACAAGTGTGGTATCGTGGAAGGCGTTATGTTCCTGAGGGAGACCAATTACGGCTACGACTAATACAGGAGCACCATGATACTGCATTAGCGGGACATCCAGGACGGGTGAAGACTTTCGACCTTCTGGATAGGGAGTATTACTGGAAAGATATGCGGAAGCAGCTGGATCAGTATGTACGGAATTGCCATAGCTGCCAACGATCGAAAACCTCGAGGCATGCAACGTTCGGAGTTCTCCGACCATTGCCAGTACCAGAGAAACCATGGGAAGATATTTCGATGGATTTCGTAGTAGGATTACCCGAGTGTGAAGGGTTTGATGCAGTTTGGGTAGTGGTCGATAGACTCTCGAAGATGCGTCATTTTATTCCCTGCCATACAACAATAGACGCGGTAGGGTTAGCTAAACTTTTCCTTCGAGAAGTGGTACGCCTGCATGGCCTGCCAAAGACGATTGTTTCAGACCGAGGGCCTCAGTTTGCTTCGATCTTTTGGGGACAGATATGCACCCGGCTTGGGATAGACCGACGGATGTCCACAGCGTTTCATCCACAAACAGATGGCCAGACGGAACGGATGAATGCTGGGATGGAGCAATATCTTCGGGTGTTTGTAAATCATCAGCAGGATGATTGGGTACAGTGGTTACCCCTTGCCGAGTTTGCTGCTAATAATGGAGTATCTGAGTCAACAAAGTGTACCCCATTCTTTGCAGTTCAGGGTGTAGACCCCCGAATGTCCTTTGCCGGAGAACCCACACAGGAACGAGATCAACGACGTTGTGAGGCAGATCAAGTCCAAGCGGCGATGCAACAGATTCATGAACACCTACGAGTTGAGATGAGTCGGAGCCAAGCGGTACAGGAAGAAGGCGCAAATCGGGGACGTGTTCCTGCACCCAATATTCAAATAGGATCTAAGGTATGGTTGGACGCCCGTAATATACGAACTACTCGCCCCACTCGCAAGCTGGATTGGAAACGCCTGGGACCTTTTCGGGTACGAGGGCAAGTTTCCCCTTATGCTTATGAGCTGGAGTTACCTGCGTCAATAAGGATTCATCGAGTGCAGCCTGTTTCGCTTTTGGACCCGGTAGTTGAGGATCCCTTAGAAGGACAGGTGGTATTTCCTCCTCCCCCCGTTGAAGTTGATGGCGAAGAAGAATATCAAGTATCAAGGGTTGAGGATAGTCGAGTGTACCGGAACCAGTTACAGTATTTGGTTTGATGGACGGGATACGATTCCCTTACTTGGGAACCTGCAAAGTTTGTCGACGGTTTACAAGCAGTAGAGGAATTCCATCAACAATACCCTATGAAACCTGGACCGCTGGAAAATTGTCTCGGAGGACCTCGAGCTTAAGGGGGGGATACTGTCACGGCGCAGGAAGGTACGGAGATACTTGGGAATAAGGAAGGAAGATTCTGGTGGTGTCGAAGGAATTGTGTTACAGAAAGGCGAAGACGCGGGAAGAGCGGCGAGATGGTGGCGGGATAATTTAGTACGATAGGGACATGGCATGAGGTGTTGCCACGTCGGAAGATGTGGCGTGATTGTTACGATAAGGAATGGTGGAGTGGTGTGTAAGATCATGGGTTGAGATTCAGATGGTATATCGGAGCATGAGGGATGGTTCGAGAGTGGCAGGCGGATTGTATATAACGAGAGTGTTGATTGGCGTTGGAGGATTTCCTTTTCTTCTCTCTTTACTCGTTCTCTTGTATAGCAAAGCAAGTTACGACTTTGAAACAGCTTCGACTTTTGTCTTGTTTTGTCTTGTCTTGACTTGTCGAAACGAACCTTGAGCCCTGTCCGCCCCGCTTTCGAAATTACATTATTGTTACCAATATCACCTACATTCGACCCAGCCCGTTACACAGGGGATGGAGAAAAAATATCGTAGGAAAGTGGTGATAACAGCTTTACTCCAGCCATTGGAATAGTTACAGCACCACCCTGTGGCAATCCGTTAGCTGGTGACACGACCATCAAGTAATTCGCAATAACCACCAGGGAATGCAGTGTACTATTGTCAGGGATTGGATGGTTCAATTCTTGAAGATGCAGACGAGTTTCAGATATTCAACCCAGGCACTGAATGCATCCGCAACAAGCGAAATTGGATTCCAACAATGGACCCAATACACCGATCCTTCTCCACATTTTCCACAAATAATTTTAGCTAATTATTTGAAATTTTTCACAATGCTTGGAGGTGGTGAATGATGTGATCGCGCCGTCACGACATCTCAAAAACATGTTTAATCAAAGAGGTTAATTTACTGCACATGTGTCGTTCATGTTGCTCAGTGAGATGTTAATCATATTGACAGTTCTTTGATCTGATTGATTGATTTGAAGAAGATTCTTAACTATTGAGTCTCCTCAGATATTGATTATACACAAGATTGCACAACTCCCATACCACAAATGATGACACCCAGAGTAAACACTCAACAGATATCTATATATCGCTACAATTATTACTTCATGCATCAAATTGAATTATCTACATGTAGAACAAATTAACACCATTCAAGTCAGTCATGTTACTCGATTACCATTGCATCTTATCTGGCTGCGGTGTCTGTGAAAGATAGTATACGGCCCATTGGATGATGCTTATGGGGACGAGGTATGTAGTTCAGATGCTGAAATGTTGCTTATGATGGGATCGTCAATCATGTGAAGGTTGCATCGGAGATTGATGTCTCTCCTCAACAACCACCATACCTATAGTCTCATGGACAGGCCCAGTTGGAAACAACTGAACCATGGCAATAAGCCCAATAATGCTTGATTCAGCATCTTCGACAACAAAAACACACTTGAACCATGCTGAACTGCATTCAGCAGTTGCATTACAGGGGCTATCAAGACTCATCCCCATCTAGAGAAGCACTGCATCGTTTCTTGTTAGCTTATGCTTTCTCCACTATGTGGACCCAGTCGATTGAACGATATGAAATGCCTGCTTATCACATCGAAAAGATGTTACCAGAATTACTACCACAATGTCCTGGATGGACGTTCTATTGTTGAGAGGAATCAAATACTGATCCTGATCAACGTAGTCTGCAATGTTGGAAGATCTCTTAAAATTCGAAGCATTGTGATTCTGTAGCTTCCCTTTTGGCATTGCACACCAATTAGCCAAGTCATCAAGGGTCTTGATTTCTGGTTGTCAATTTTTCTGCATTTGCTTGATTGGCACTTCAGTGTGAGGCAGTTCATCATTGTGAGGTTATTTTGCAGGGTTTGCATACAGCTCTGGATGCTGAAAAACGTCCTTTTGGCATTTGTTGGCAACAGCTGGAAGGTGGCCTCATGATGATTTGAGTGTTTGTATACTTGTGTAAGATCCATCATCGCTTTTTTGGAGAGTTCAAAGCATGCATTCAATATGTAGCCAAGCTGGCTGATGTGGTCAGAGAAGTGGGTCAGGAGATGCATCTTCACAATAGTGAAATCTAATATTTCTGCTGGATGTTGCGCAATTTCTTAGTCCATCTGCATTGCATCTTCATCAAAGTCCCGATGATTTGTAGCCGCAGAAAGATTGTTCCAAGCAGAGTCACTATCTCGTTGCACCTGCATGTCCAAACTAATGGGCATTTTCATGGCTTCGGTGACTGTATTGGTAAATTTAGTGTTGTGGTATTATCTGTAAATATTCTTGTGACGAACAAACTCCTCCAGATGATTCTCCAAGTACTCAATCATGGCTCCAATTTGGTACTATTATTGGGCAATGAGGTGAACATACACTAAGTTTGTGATGTGCAAAAGATCTTCTGTAAAGGGAATTCTTTGGCTTGGAAAAGGATTTGAAAGTGTCACCGCAACCACTAGCAAAATCACGTGCCCGAGTTCTTTCTTCTACTTACTACTCAATTATGTCACCTGGCTATATGGCTTGTCAAATCGAGTGAAGTCAGGCTATGGTGTAAGTATCGCCCAGAGCAGGTTCAATGTGTCTATCCTGGAATGTTGTTCGAGGAAGCATGTCACCCTGTCTGGCAAATGCTTCAGCATACTAAGATGGATAACATGAAGAGTATCAGGTAGAATCAAAGTCATCCAGAACACCCACTTCATATTCCTGAAGCTGCATTCAGAGGTTCCAACCACATCATCTCCCAGATATTTTCTTGCTTCCTGTCTGTTGCTCTCATCCCCCTGAGTCGCAAGTATCATCTGTCGGAAGTATCGCAGTTATTCTCCCAATCACCGTGACAACGAATAACCTTCTTCAAACGACAATATCAGTTCTTCGTAGAATGGGCAATAGGGCTGCATAAGGGAGTGTACGTGAATCTCTTTGAAGTAGTCAGCCATTCATGCACAGGTGGCTGGAGAACATTGCCGCATCTGGCCAGCGACACAAAGCACAAGCTTTGAAGTATTGAAAAGTGAATTGAGAGGATGAAAAATAAACTTAAAGACGTGTCTACAAACCTCACAATTGTGGATTTGTTGTTCCTTCATGACAGTCATTTTTTCATGGCCTTGAACATGTTATTTTGGAGGAACGGGAAGAGGGGAAAGAAAGATGCTTCCAATATTGGAAGGCTTTGATATAATCGTCAAGTCAAGGTTTCCAAGACTCAAATATACTGGCCATACTGTCTTGTCGCCCAAATTGTTTGTATAATGTGTTGGGTCTGAACCACAGAATACAGGGACAATTGTAGCTCGAAGCAGCTGCAATATCAATTAAAGTACCCAAAATCGTCGTAGCTATGACACAATCAACTAACTTACCTTTTCATTGCACCACCAGCCACTTGATTTTACCTGTGAGTAGATCCGTTCCACAGCATCATTGGATTCCATTGCTGGAGCATACAACATATATTCTCTGAACGCAGGATGTTGCACGCGGAACTCAATGCATTGAACAGGATTATAGTAACAGAAATGTGTGAAATCATCATTGCAAAGGTTTATTGGACCAGGCAAACAATTGTAACACACTTTGCCAGATTGGCAAGAGTCAATGCCCATTGTGTAGGATATTTCCTTCAACCCTTTGAATACGGGGTGGTAAGAAATGAAGTTGCTTATGGTTGCCATCGTAGGGTTCCTGAATACTCTTTGATAACAGCTATCATCACGTTCTACTTGACCAACCAGTGTACTAATTGATACTCCATCTCACTGGAACCCAGTCACCATTGATCGATTTCAAAGTCAAAGAGTTTGAAATATTGATTACTAATAGGTATGCCGAGTAGAGAGTTGTCCAGGTGTGAAGTACCATGGATTCATGTCTGAACTGGAGATTGCTTAGGATCAATACGGATATTTTGGCTGTTGGCATCTCTCTTGCAGGAAGTATTGTTGGAGTAGGGAAGAAAAGGGTTGCAATGTGGTTCATGAATGCATCCAAGTTGAATACTATCATGCTCAATCACAAAGCCATCATTTGGCAGTTGTTCGGCTGATATGTATATTTTCCATTCCTCTGGTTGGGATAGAGATGAGTGACATAAGTGACAATGTAGGAGTATATCTTCAAGCAGCAAAGACACTGTCCACATACACCCATGTTGTGTTAACCAAATGAAATGTCACAAAACATTAAGAAGTGTCTGGATGGTTCTTTAGCTACACATAAGATTATAAGCTGGCTGGTTCTTGGACAAAGCTGCCCCTGGATTGTCTTATTCCAAAATGGGGTCCGACCACATATTAAAGATAACTCTATTCATCCTTCACATGTTTGCGAAGTGCTTCATCACTCTCTGCTTTTTAAAATCCATTTGAACTCAACAAGCGTACCGCAGCTGCATTCAGCTCATCCTGGGGATTGTTTCACACCTTCACAATACCAACCTGTGCCCAGTCGTTGATTTATGGTTGTCACATTGTGTTAAGTTTGTACATTGCATGAACGTTGCATTCTCCTTAGATTCCGACCTAGCAATTTGGTTGCAGGTTACAAGAATTGGACCAGAGACAAACAAGGGTAATATGACTGCAGAGCATGCTTTTTGCTTTCTTTGTGATGGATTTAAGCATGCCTTCGACGAATTAGGGCACTTAGATAATGGTAAGCATATTGTTTTCTAGCTGAATAGCAGTGAAGTTGATGTCGCTAGATCAAGATAACTCCTCCAACTCCACAGATACATTAGCCTTGGATGCCCTTTTTACTTACGGTCTCAAGAACCTTTAATTCACCCTGTTCAACTCTTTTATCACTTGGCATTACCTGTTATGACATAATAAACACCCTCAATACTTGTTTAGAGTATCAAGGATCTGATATCCACCACAATATCATAGACTACTATTGAGAAGGAGAAATGTACTGCGATGCCTTCAGGATGCCAAAATCCATTATCGCAGATGCTAATGGAATTCAGATGGGCAGGCTACAAGTCCGCATCAGGACTGAGAACCCTGCTGGTGAAGTCAGCCAATACGATGCTACAACATTCGTGATTTAGGAGTTGAAGGGTGCCTCGACAACACAGCGGGAGGATAATAAAGTAAGGGAGCGCATCTGCGGGATTGCCCAGTCCATGAGCATCAGCAAGAAGGAAAGTGCCGGCCCCAAGCAATGGGATCTCCTAATTGATCACTGGGTTTCTCGAATCAGTGATTTGGAGTCTGCAAGGCCGCCTTCAAAATGGTCCATGGCAGACAAGACTAACCTCTATGGTCCCAAGCTCTAGGAAGCGCCGTACGAGTTCGCAGAGGTTGGCCTTCACCGATGAAACAGGATTGAGAAAACGCTGATTACAGAGAGGATATTCATCCACGTTGGGTTCTAATTCATTGCCCAAATGCGTGTTTTGCTGATTGTAATGATTTGTAATTACTGAAGCAAATGAGGAAGAAACCTCAGGTCACCATTCTGTGCTGATAATGGTTTATTCCAATGCCTCGTCTGTATTCCTTGACTAGCCATTCAGCTTTATCATCTCCTATGTGGATCCTGATATTGCTGGGAGAAGAGTGGGCACAATCATTACTCAGTTATTTGCATGGCCCTGGGTTAGGGAGGATGCATTGAGACTTTCGATAGTTATATGAATCTTCGGTGTGGCTATGTTGTCCATAGTGAATAGTGCAATAGGCAGTCTGCCAGACCGCAGACAGACAATCCGAAAGCATTGGGGTTGCCAGGTGGAGTCTGATTGAAATGGTGGTGCACTCACCTCCAATGTTACCCTGATTATCAAAAATATTACTGTTGCCAGATGGGTAAAGGCGGCATTGAAATTAAAAAACTGAACTCTGTGTTGGGTTATTTATTTTGGCCAACTAGCTTACTGCACATCCGGTACCCAGATGCCTATGTGTGGTGGCCTCCGCTACCTTCTTCTGGATGACATTCTCCCACCTCCAGCAAAAGATATGATCAACGATATCAGGGAGAAATCAGACACTGATGCTGATCTGCGGCACCCACATCCATTACGCTTTCGGGCGATAAAAATTGGCTTCCCAATGTTCTCAAGAAAGCTGCAAAGAAGGATTATCAGATAGCAGCGATACCTTAATGTCATCCGAATCTATGCTATTGGCCTCTTTGCTGATTATGGGCAAAGTGTTGTTGCTGATGAGGATGTGGTGTGGCTCCACGAGCACAATCACACTGTCAATCCACCCTCTGTTGTCTCTTTGGCCAATAGGAAGTGTCCAACTTGCCACACGGCTTCAAATTAGTCATTGTGAGGATGGAATGCACTGGCTGGACTGTTGTTGAAGGATTTGGATTATGGGTGGGAATTTTTCTGAGACTTGGGAGGGTGAACTGATCAGTGATAATTTGCAGTTTATTGCAGAGGAATTGGGTCACATTTTGGTGATTCTTTAATTTTATTATTACACTGGTCATATTCCGCCATGAATGGCTATGTTGTTAGATGATGATATTGGGATCAATTGTTAAAATGTTTGTATTTGGGAAAGGCATAGTGGCAGCAAGACAACTCGGTGGGTAGCTATCATGTAATTGGTCATTCAATATCATTTCTTCAGAGCAGTTAGCCAGAATGATTAGTGAAACACAATCACGTTTCAGCTCATTATAGTAATTGTATTGATCAGAGAAATCCAATCAACATCCCTGCGGGCTACTCATCATCTGCCATTCCCTGTTCGAAGTTCCCATTCATTCAAAGAGCGTGAAGCATGGGTGGCAGGATATGCTAACATACTAGAATCACCAATTGGATGAAAAGACGCATCATGATGATGGTTTTGATCCCAATAACTCTCCCTTTGCATTAAACAATACTTTATGTCATTTACTGTACATTTGTTTACATTTCATTTAGTCACTTGATCAATTGTCTCCAATTTATCACTCACAGTCTTTATAATTCATGACACAGAGACGCCACAGTTCTCCACTTCCTCTCCATTATACCACTAGAAGACCCTGATAATCAATTGATGACGAGTATCTCAATGATGATCTCATCATGGTACCTGATACTTTCAATGACGATCACACTGTCAATGTTGAATCCGATGACAAGCCTCTGTGGCTATCATTCAAGAATCCAATGCGCTACCAGCCATGATATGATGTTTTACATCAATAGATGGAAAAGAGTCACAGTAAATCAATTAACTTCTATTTCAGCGCGACCCCTGAATCCTCACCATCGCGAGGTCCATACTGTGTGGGAGGAGGAGAATTAATGCAATTCTGTGCTACTACCATCCATAAAGGTATTTGATTTTGCTTCCAAATGATTGAATTTGCCTACTAATATATATTATTACAAAAAAAAAAATCAAACCAAGCCGGTAAGCAATTAGTTGCATCGACAGCTGGACAGCCGTTGAATTATGAACCCCCTGTTGATAATGTTACAGGTCTCATCATCTCTGTCGAATACAACTCCAAGATATAATTTTCAGGTACTCTGGCGATGGTCATAGCATGTGTGATGACTATAGCTATCGATTATGGGCTGTTTGTGAATCTATTTGCCATGAATGCAGTGAAGGCCACCCAGATTGATAATATAGGTTATAAGGAAATTGCCAGGATTGATCCAGCTTGTGTTAGCAACGGTTCCAAACTGTTGCCTCGGGTCTGGGTCTGAGTTGTATCCCAATCATTGCCCAAGTGGCAGTCCACGTTTCCAACACATCTGAATGTTGAACTTGTGAACTCTTCAATCAAAATCTCCCATCATATCCCAATTTGGCTGGTTGTCAGCAGATTGCCCCGTGTGTCTATCTGTAGATTCAAATAATGCCCTTGTTTTTGCTGTTTGATTATACTATACTGTCAAAATTACTTATTCAACATCCAATGATCTCTTTTTGCATGTTTTGTGGTTTGCGATATTGATTATTTTGGAATCCTTGTGTTTCTTTTTGTATGGTGTATTTTGGCCTGCAAAGGCAGTCAATAGTTCTGTTATAAGCTCAAGTAACCACGCAATGCATTGATTACTCAAGATGCCAGACTGAAATGTGCTGACGCTCCACTGACACTCATTTTCATGATGGGGTAATGTATATGTAATGTACTATTTTGGCTGAAATGGCTACGATTATTTTGTATAGAAATTATTGACACCCAGCAACACTTAGAATGCTAAAGATGCATGATCAAAGATTGTTGACACTTCTTCAACACTTATTTTCACGATGAGGCAGACAGTGTGTCCCTATTGTTTCTGCACCTGAAGGTGGCCAATACCTCATTTATGAATGTTTGCAACCAAATGCCAGTTAGATTACCCAAGATGCTAGACCAAAAGTTGTTGAGCCTTCTTTGACACTGATTTTTAGGAGGGGGCAGAGAGTGCATTACTGTTCTTGTTCCCTCTAATAGCTGCCAATACCTCATTTATTGATGTTTGCAATCAATCTCCACTTTGGTTACGCCAGATGCGAAGCCAAAAATTTGTTGCAACTTCATTGATGCTGATTTTCAGAATGGGGCAGTAACCATGTTGCAATCACTGTTGCCAATAAATGCTGCCAATACGTCGGTTCTGCATAACTGCAACCGAATCACATTTCAATCAACCTACTCACAAGACCAAATTTCGTTGACGCTCTGTTGATGCTAATTTCAATGTTTTGTCTATTCAAAATCTGCTGCCATGCATAATTGCATTCATAATGATTTGACCCTATTAGTTGCCTTTCTGACTAGTATTAGCAATGGTACAGGGTCACCCAGCCACGATCATGGTTATAACCCACACTGTGCCCCCGGTTCAGTTTTTGAACCACCAAGGAACCAAACTGCCTAAGGACAAGCAGTTCCAAACCCAAACCATACCTATGACTGCAGTTTTTTTGCAGGGTTGTGCATACAGCAGAGCCTGATTTGCAAGAATACAGAATTTTAGCTCCATTTCTGTGTTCGAATTCTGATTGTATCACAATAGGATATATGCTGAAATTGTGCAGGTTTCAATGCTCTTTCATAAACCGTTGTTCAATTTGCGATCTTATCAATACATTTTTAAATCACTGCGAAATAACGCCGAAAAATGGGTCTGATTCACTGTGATTCAATGAATATTGATTGGATGGTGTATTGTAGAATGGGAGGTGAAAGATCATCCAACATTGCATAATTTATATATGTTTCATATTGTGGTATGATCACAATTCAAATAATTAATTGGAGCCAAGGATCTAAGTATGTGAAAATGTAGCATCTGCCAAAGAAACATGGATTCGGTGATGATTGGTTTTTCAATAGGGTGAAATCTGTTCCACTAGTTCTGGTTTGGTTCAAAGCCAGAACAAGAACCAAACCGCAAATTTGAATCCGTTGCTGACACAATTTATAATAGATTCAGAATTTGCTCTGTGGCAAAGATGAGTACAGTATAATTTGTGTGCTGGTTGCTCTCATCAAATTAAGATATCCACATCTTGGGAAATAATTTATTTTGCCAGCTATAATGCTGTTTACTATCCAATTTTCACATACGACTGCTCAATATTCTCCTTTAGTATTTCTGTGAATGAAATGCTCGGTCAAACAACATAACAAACATAGGGAAAGTTCATTGATGTATTCTGTCCTACTTTTTCTGTTTACCCTAGTTCCGCCTCATTTCCATTGAATTGACTGTCATCAACTTCATCTGGGCATAATTCTTTGACCTTCCAGTTGACCCAATCAATCTGGGAACATTTTGTACTGTGCTCTCTTCCAACAGGTCTGTGCATTCCAGATCCTTGATGTGATTGTCTTGCTCTATGTCAAATTCAACATCTGCCTCCCAGTCGTCTTGGCTGTCCTTAGAATTATCGAAGTTCCCATTCCAGCGAAGCCAATATTTGGTGTCTGAAATTGTTCCAGGTGCATCACCCTCATCACTTGCAACTGAATGGCAGTCAATTCTTTGATTTGGCAAACATTTACTACTTCAGTTTGTCCTCCAGGGAGGTGCTTTTGAGACAACGCTGGTGGCAAATGTGATGTGTCCATCAATTGAGATGAAGCTGCACCATCATGTTGACAGTGTGCCCAGGATCCTTTGACAATCTCTTTACTATCTGAAATGTATCCTATTGTTTGAATCTGGTTGTTTTCAGTGTGAGATTTCTTCGGTATAGCACGTAGGTTTTGCGTGCCCTCCCATATCTCCAAAATGTCGTGGACCTTGGCCATTCGGTGCAATTGTCTTTCCATCACCGCACTCATCATTTCGAAGGTGGTCTAGTATTCATTGTATCGAACACTTTGTCATTGTTTGCCTATATCCCATTATTGGCTTATGGAATCTGCTTTAAGACAACCTTTTCACAAAGGGTCTCACCTGTTGTTGTTAACTGCCTCTGGCCAATGACCTCTCATCCAAGAAATCAACTAGCCTCCACTCGAACACAATTTGCTATAATACAGAATCTCTTATGTGCCACATTAGAGTGATCAGCGTACTGTGATTGGGTTTCCTTTTGTTGTCGCCACCAGTCAGTGATATGCTGTATCCAAAATTCATTGCTAATATCCATCAGGTCAGAGTGGTATTTATATAGATTCAGGTTCATATTCATTGAGGGCTGTGGTAATTTTGGTTGTGAATACAAATGCATCCATGCAACAGTCAATAAGTGTACAGCGCGATTGCTCCTTCCGGGTGTCGTTTCAGCAAAATATTTGGTTATTAAGTATTCTTCATCTTTGCAGTAGAAATCATATCGAGTATAAGAAGATTGACCAGATGTTAAAGCCATTGCAAGTGAGAAGAATTTGTTGCTCGGTATACTTTTGTATTTAAGGATGGGCAAATGCCTTTGTGTAGCACAGTATTCATTCTCCACATAGGTAAGAAATGCCTCTTGGTATTGGGTAGTATAGAATGTCTCATCTTTATGATTAATGTTACTTCCCTTGTCCAACGTCAGAAATGATTGCAACTTCCAACCAGGATCGAGGATGTGACTGAAATGAGGAGTGTACCGATTGGTGGCGCAACGTGAGCATATATTTTGGACAGCATCTGCCATGCATAGTTCGCGATGAAGTCTCTGTCGTGCTTCCTATCAGTCTGGTTTTTAGCGAAAGCTCGCATAATGCCATCCATATGATTGAACATGTTATTGTAGGCAGTGATGACGGGATGCAGAGTCACCATGTGCCATTTCAACGTCCACAAGGTCAAGTACTTAAATTGCCTTGCAATGTCCATAACGTGTTTCACAATGGTCGATTCATCCTGTGTTTTGAAAAATGGCCAGTAATCACTGAATGTTGGATTCTTGAGCCAGTCGCCGATGACTTTTCGTAATTGGTAGGCTTTCTCATACAACTCCAGCATCAAATTTCACCATGTCTTCTCATCCATACTAGGCAGTACCACAATTGGTACATTGGATTATTGACAGTTGATGAATCTGTTTCAATGACCAGGGGTCAGCAATAGCACTACAGCACTTATTCAATTCTATTTGAAGGTCTGTTTCAAGACTTTCAAATTTACTAGAAATATGTGCTTTCTTGGGTATCTTTGGTAAACCTGATCTCATGGCAAACACCTTTTTGATTCTAGCATTACCCTCCTTTTGAAGTCTTTGAAGCTTCCCAATGCCTATGCTTTCTTTCTCTCCAAATTGCTGATTGCGCTCATGGTCTTCCCAAGACTTGGTGCTACATTCTACAGTACGACTGCTCATGAATGCACCTAATGCAAGCTGAATGGCGTGCACAATCTATTGGATGTACCATCTTAATGCAGGCCGTATGAATCCGGAGGCCTCCAACATTAATTCTTTTTTGTTAGTTGTCAAGGAATGTGAGAAAAATTATCAACAGTCATTTGAAGAAAGAGGCCATCGGCACGTTCAAATCGACCCACAACTTAGTTCAAATGTACCACTACCCTTGTTCCAGCATATGAATCTGGAACCTATTATCATGGTTTAGCTTTCGAAATAGGAATAGAATAGGCTGGCAACCTAACTCAGTGTGAGTTGTACTTCTCGCAGTGCCCAATTATAATCCAGATTGTAAGGAATGACTGACATAATGGCTAATTTGTTCATTGATGTTTACCAATCGAACGCTAAACTCACTTTATTTCCCTATGGCAATCGCTTCTTATTTCAATCTACTGTCAATGAGTATTCCCTCCAGTAGATGTTGCTACAGGTGCTGGCTGACGGTAGCACCAGCTTGGTTTCAAATGCACTATATTACATCCATATGTCCAGGTTTGATATTGCGTTGAATCGAATATGAGCTGAACCAAATCCTAATATGAGATTGCGATTGGTGGTGTCTTGGTGATATTTGACAGTGTGACAATCCTTTGGTGCAAGTTTGGTACATTTTGTCTGTCAATTCAGTTAATATAAATCAAACCTAAATGTCAAATATGAATTTCCATTGCAAACATTCAATTGTAATTCTTTGACTTCCTTGTCTGTTCAGAATGGCCAAAGCTGTTACATCAACCTTTAAACTAGTCAATTCAGTAACCTCTGACTTCATTGATTTATTTAACTATGTGATGTGCACTTTGAATTGTGACTGATTCCCCATTGAGCTGGTCTCATATTCGGATAGATGGCAAAGAACATGATGACAAATGATACACATGATGTTAGAGTTGCCAGTCTCCTCCATTCTGCAGTGCAAATAGAATCGTCCCGAAGGCGTATGACTAGAATTATTTCAAGCAAGACAAGACTTCGATCCTGCATTCAAAGATGGCCACTAAACACCAAGTATCATTTGTTAAGTAAGGTTGCTCAAATCACAAATAAAAACATGTTTATTTTTGGACAAATATATCCTCTAGTATCGAGGTATTTACTGAATTTGAAAGCTGGGTAAGTCAACTTGGGAGACTGCCAAAAGTCATGTTATTGTAAAGTAGAAGGCTGGTTCTTATATACTGACTCTAGAGCTACAAGCAAGAAAAAAGTCAGCCCTAGTAAAACATTGCATGCAGATTTGTGAAGTTGTATACAAGGAGATGTTGAAAAGACTGACTGTTAATAACTGAATTTGGGAACAATGTAGTGCAGGTGATAGCTGTGTATTATACAGAGCTCGTATGAAAGCTATCAACATGTTGTTGGCACTCATTCTTATCAGGCAACTGTGATATTGTCACAGGCATTTTTGCCCATGAGGACGGCCGATAGTTCGATTATTGTTTAATACCGTTGCACACCCCATTCATTATTCACGATGCAAGAACGGAAATAATTAATCCTCTGTTGATATTCATTCTGGGGAGGTAGTAGCGGCTTTGTCTATAGCACTTTTGCCCATAACCGTGGCCAATATTATGATTATAAGCTAATACAGTTGCATAGCCAATTGGTTATCCAACATACAACACCAAAAATTGTTGACACTCCGTTGCCATACATTTTCATGAAGTAGTAGTGATATCATCACCAGCATTTTTGGCTCTACAGGCGGCAGATACTTCAATTACAGGTTAATGCCATTGCATAGCCTTGTGATTATCCAAGATGCGAGGCAATAAATTGTTGATGGTTTATTGATGATGATTTTTAGAAGATACTAGCAATATTGTCATGTGTATTGTTACACAATATGGTAGCTGATACTTGGATTATTGGTTAACATTGTTGTACACCCATTTGACTATCCAAGCTGCAAGGCCAATAATCGCTGACACTCTGTTGATCCTCAATTCTTGGATGGGGCACCAGGTGTATTGCTCTCCTTGTTACCTATAAAGATGGCCAATACTTCCTCTTGGACAGAATGTGACTATACAGCTTTTCAATTGCTGACAGTGTAAGACATAAAATTGTTGATGCTCTGTGCACGCTCACTTCCACGACCTACTATCAGTTATTGAATACTCAACAATTGTACAAAAATGCATCCAAGCATTATTGACAGTCAGTTTGACATTTCCATGTATGATTATTTACATCTAACAACTTTGAGGACTCACAGTGTCAGAGCTACCACTTGACATAATATCACAGTGATGAATGACATTGGCCCATCGTGCTTCAGTGCTTTTGGCTTGCAATTTATGGTATATAGATGGACCCACAACTTTATGATTTATATAGCCCAATGTCCTCAACATTTCCTTTTCAGCTTCCTCTCCTCGATTTCAAGGATTTACTATATGCAATTTTTACAAACTTGACCATACGTACAACATCTGAGTGGTGAGTTATACAGGGGGATGAATGGATTAATACAGCATGATGGTCATTATTCATCCGGATTTGCATTGCGCAATGACCACTCCCTCCATGATTCGTATGACATCACTGACATAACTTCTGTTACTGAATTTCACCAATGATTTTTTATTCTTTTTCTCACTTAACCGTAATATGCAGGACATTATCAACCTTCTTCATAGTCTATCAACATGTGTCGGAGTTTAAAACTTTCATATGGCCCGGATGACCCTTGCACATGCACAGACAAATTACCAAGCCTCACAATTTCGTCAATAATATCCAGAAAAGCTGGTGTATCCCCAGATAGATACATGAGTTGCTTCTCAAAGGCATATGTTGTCAATAAACAAAATGTGATTATCTATTCTTCCGGCAACACTGAAGCCATCACCTGTTGTTCATCCATATTCGATTTCTGTATGATCATTAGCTGGGGATGCTGTTTGCATGGGTAAAAGCTTATGAGTTCAACAGGCTTTGATGTCATAATTGGGGATGAATGGTGCCGGTCAGCAGGCAGGAAAGATGCGATGCATTTATGTGACTGTGGTTTGTTCGAACCCAGCCTCATGAGACTACTTTCTGGTTGAGCAGTCCCTGGCGCCATTTACAATTGTCCAGGGATGATATCAAGAGTCAGCATAAGCTCTCCAACTGTTGTTGGTGAAGGTGTGGCTGCAACCTTGGCTGTTTGCAATTTAACAATTGCCAGTACATTCAATTCAGCCTTCCAGTACGTCATATCTCTCTCACAGAGGATGTGGGCCACGTCCCCCCATCTCGGTTGAGCCAATTAGTCAAGCCTCAGCTGCTTCTGGAGAAATAACTGCATGTACAGCTGTAACATTTTGGAGATTGTGCTCGTCATCCAGCAAGGTTCGTCATCTTTATACAGCTTGTCCAGCTCGGTGTCTTCATCATCATCTTCCTTGTCTTCTCCATCCTCCTTATTGTCAAAGGTTCCAAGATTGCTCAGACTGTCTTAGATAGCATTCGACATCTCTTCAAGTCTTTTTTTTCGGGCATTTTCATTGTCAATCCCACCTGTTCAAGATTTCGCCTCTCTCCTTGCTTCTTTATAATCGCTGTGTCTGCATCTTCAACTTGCTTTCTTCCCACTGTGGTCTCTCTATCCACATACTCCTCGATCCATTCCTCCCGCTCTGTGTTGCCTAAAAAGTGCATAGTTCAGCTGTGATCCACCAACGGGTTGTTGTTGGAACGTAAACAGCGCAATGCTTACCAGGCTCGGACCCTCTCTACGTCTAAGCTGGTCTTGCCTGTATTTGTTTGATGACCTTGTTGTATGGATCACATTGTTGATTTGCCATGATTCTCATCCAGAAGGGGTGAAAGATTCTGTTTCCGAACATTGACTATTGTATCTTGTGTTGACTTTGTTGTTGGGCGAGATGTTGGATGTAGAAAGATATGGACCACATGGAGGCAACCTGTGTCTTTTGTGTCAAGGTTGGTATGTTTAATCAACTTGAATAACACAAAATCTGCATTTTGACTATCACTACATTGGGAATAGCAATAATACCATACAACATGCCTTGATGGTTAGCATATATTTCAGGTAAGATCCCAGGGATATTGTCAGACCAACATTACCAGACTTAATTTCCGGAGAACAATGTCCTTTGTCCATCTTTGAAATATTCCATTTCCGCTGTTGATCACCACAGGTTATCCAGTCAAACAAACACACGACATCAATCCGATTTACTGCAATTCCCCAGACTGTTGGAAACCGCTGGAATGTGACGTTATTAGCAGTTGGATTTGTCTTGAGTGGAACATGAAAGTTGGCTGTCACTCATTCCATTTGACTTGAAGCTGACTATATATTCCTCAGGTCATCCCACTTCTTTTCATTATCATCATCCTCATCTGTTCCACAATAGCAAGTCATGGCTCCATAAACACTGCAGCAAGGTGGGAGCGGATCCAAATCTAGCAGAGCGATGGGCACGTCATCCAATATGTCACCTGCTCGGACAGCGCAGCCATGCAGCCAGCTGTTAGTCGACCATAACACTACCAATATAGCCACCAAAAATATGATCCTGGAGGCACTTTGAAACATTGTCAATAAAATTGGAAGCAGCAACAATGGGATGCTTCATGTAATTGGATGTCAGTTAATCCATACCAACGTAGACGGCCTTCAACTTACAATATAATGTACAGCTGGTATATATAAAATGCTCTCTGGCCAATTAATTGCTACCCATAATGGGAAATCTCCATGGTTAACCAAAGCATTTGGGCGCAGAGTCTCTGAAATGGAACATCGTGATGTTGTCCTGTATGGGATGTTCCCAGCTGAAATTTGTGACATGCATCCCCAAGAGTGGACCAAACAGGCTTTACAGACCTCAGAGGATGCTGTTGAGTTATGTTTAGTAGAAGTAATACCTGAATCTCATTTTTAGAAGCAGCAACCAATTTCGTGTAGGTTTTCAACATGTCTGCTACTATGGCAAGGCAAGGAAATCGGGTACAACTAGAACAGTCTGATATGCGCCAGACCTTGAATAGGGCCAAATGGCCAAAGAAGGGTTTTCACGCTCTGCATTCAAGGAAACGCAACAGTTGATTACAATACCTTTCACCCAACTCTGACAAGAGAGGAAGCGGGGAGTAGAGACATCAGCAACAACACTAGTTTCCATCAGAAACATGTGGGTGTTCCGGACAGCTCCGACAGCTTCGAAGGAACCTTGTACCCTCTGACAGAGAGTTACACACTTCCCGGTGCATACTTACCGACTTTACTTTGCACCCGGAATGTGGTGACGTATACGCACCATCAGAATGACACCTGTAATACACTCTTCGCAGGGTCTTCAATTATACAGTAGCCGTTTACACAACGCCTCGTGATGTTTATGCCTTTCTTCGGCCGATAACCACATGCCACACTCTCATTCATATTGAGCTTTGAGATTTTGTCACATATTGCAATACAGTCTTCGCTTCGGATACATGGCTTGCCCTTGCAGTTGCTTCGCTATTATCGTATTTTACATGTCTGAAATATACTGTCCAATCTTCACACTCTCTAGTACTATGCCCTCAGTCCTCCACATTCTGCGTTGATCCATTATCAGCTTCCAATGCATCTTCCCCCTCATGCATATCCGCATGGTCGCCATTGTTGCACTCATACCTGTCAACATTACTGGTTCACAGGTCAATAGTACTGTGGCCTCCATTCTCGTCATTCCGCATTGATCCATCATCAGATTGTGATGCTTCTTTCTCCTCATCCGCATCTGCATTGTCGCCATCCTTGCCCTCATACCCATCGTCATAACTGGTTCCCAGGGCAAACCTCTTGAGTTCAGTCGCGGGCTGTTCTCGCCAGCTGGTGGTGGGGATGGCATTGTGCTCATCGCTTTCGTCACCTTCATCTTCGTAATCCCCGCTGCCCCCTGTCATTCCAAAATGGAGTTTGTCATCTGTTCAATTGTTGTCCATTGGGATGTTTGGGTCAGTGCTTCTGATCTCAGGCTCTTCAAGCACCACTTCAGAGGTCAAATAGACAAGGAGAATCGCATTGCCAACACACCCTGCTTCCACGCTGATGACCACGGCAGGAGTTGTGTTCTCTGCCTGTTGCATCTGATGCTTCACTGTAGCAAGAGTGTTTTTATACACCCTCTGTTGGTAGCTCTCCGGTAGTGTGTTTCAGGTATTGATCAAGAATGTATATGTGTCTGCAACGCCAGGCGAGGTTAACAACTTGTGACCCATTGCAGTGCAGCAGGATGTGTCCTTACCATCATCATTCTTGTAGTTGAAGTAGTTCGAGCGATCTGGTTAGTCCACTTTCAGCTTTGACTTGGATGCTTTTGTATGAACACCTTTGTTCTTGTGCCACTCCAGGAGAGCATAGCACAACGTCGTGCAGGTAAACATGTTCAGTGGTGGGGGTATATGACTGTGCTTGTTGTTAATCATGGAATTATACAATCCATCAGAATACTTACCATGGTTATTCACATGATGATAAAATTTGCTGTAGATAAACCGCTGGATTGCTTCAGGAAGGAAGTAAAGTGGACGCTGGCCATTCGTTGACAGCTTTTGACTCTCTCTGCATTGGATTTGGGTCACATACACCACCTTCCACATGCTCTGCTACAGGAAAACAATACTTATTGTCTACCAGAAGGTGAACAATGAATTCCAAATGCTCAATGTCGGATTCAAAGCGGTGGAGATCATCAATCTCTGCTATGTTGCCAGTTGCTGTTTGAATAAAATAGGATATAATCTTTTCGACTTGTGCTCGAATCTGGTACCAGTTTGAGCATGTAATATCCAATGTGGGCCATTGCTTCAGCACACCTCTTTCAAGATCTCCTATGTGCGCACCTCCAATGCTAGGTACCAAATGTTGTTTCGCTGCATAGCAGTGTTCCAGTACATCTCTATTATCTGCCAGTGTGGGGCTTCAGCTAATGCTTTCGAAATGCATTGCCTTGCATAACTTACAATATCCAAGTCGCTTGCACTCATAAATGGCCGTCTAATCCACAGGTAGAGATCCAGGAGTCTGGCTGTTGCAAACACAGGATGCGTCATGTCTGAGTGACCAAATCAATATATGCCGCAACTACCGGAGTCGATTGTTCGAAGTGTAGACACTTCCTGCGGTCGTAATTACGACTGCCTCAGTCTCTGATTTTTGTCAGCAGCTCGCGTTCGAAGTGGATTTGTAATGATCGTGCGGGCTTCTGGATAAGGGATGGGGGTAGGCAGGTTTTCAAGACCGCTGAGAGGAGTGGGTGTGATAGCAATGCCTGATGCAGGGCTGGATACTACACAATGTGTTGAGGTTCCTCCGGGTGCTGGTCTCCTATGACCGCTTGTACACGGCGTGGCGGTTGGAGTATTTATTGACCGTCCCTGTGTCACGGACACGGTGGACGTTGCGCATTGAGTGATACCTGCGAAGCGAGAATTGTTCAGCAAAAATAAGGAGGTGGAGTTCTAAACTTGGATTGTAGAGGCTACGGAACTCCCTCCTTGAGTGGAAACCCTCTAGCCAGCCAGTACGGAAATGCGTCGCTTAGTAGGCGGAAGTTGAGAATATCCCAAAGTCCCACGGTTCTGTTGATTCTGATGATTAGCAAGACTTCGAAAATTTTGTATGACAGGAGTCATTTCAGAGTGAGGTCTTTGGAATCCATAGTCCAATATAGATCTTCCACGTTAAGAATGTCGGAATAATTGCCTGTGAATGCATATGCAATGGCAGGCAAGGTAGACTCCTATTTGAGCGACCAGGGAGGGTTTCGACGAAAAAGGGGGGCGCAGTGTAGACTGCGCTAGACACTGAACCCTGACCATACTCAGGGACGAGATCCCTTGATAAGCATTCAATTACAGGGTCAACGGCCATCAAATTGAACTCAGCGTTGATATTCACTGTTACAGCAATGTCTGAAGGCCTATTTGCACTGCCTGAAGGGTGTTTATGCCTTCTTCGCGCAGTTATCATAGTATTGGACTCGTTCTTTGCACAATTCTTCAATCCATCAATTCTGTATATCTTCAGCTTCCCGGTGGAAATCCCCGTTTGGCAGAGCTAAAAGCATCGCAAAGCGAACAATCAGGTATCCTCTATCCTATGACATCAGTTGCGTGTGCTTTTTCCACCGCTAGGCGTGTTGGTAGCTGTGTTGGATGGTTGCACAGTTGGGACAACCTGAGACCTACTCAGTTTGCTGCGAGATGCATGATGTCTGAGCGTTAAAAGTGGTGTGGAATGCAAAAGCAATGCCTGGAGTTGGAAACATTCTTCAGTGCGAGTACTTAATCTCGTCTCGAGGCATCCCAGTCATGAGGTGCCTGCTGGTTGTGCAACATGAAGGTTGGCCCGTTGTGTGTTCATTAACCAACAAAACAAGTTGAACTGAGAAATCGCAGGAACTGAAGTATATATATTCCTTGTTCCTGCCTACACCTCCATTCTCTTTTTGTGCCGTATTTAACACACCGCCAGCATCATCAACTCTGTTGACATCACGTGACTTGCACAAAACAATGCCTTTCTTTCCAAAACACTCCCGATAACCTACCCAACTTTGGATATTCCCCATGGGCTTCCTTCCGCTACATGCAACTGTATCATAATGCTAATGCCTCAGATGTAGATTCATTTTCAACTCAGAGTGATGGCACCAAAGGGCAGCCACAAAGGAAAGGGGAAGGCACCTGCTAGGGCAAAAATGTCGACACTGGTTATAAATAGATGCCTGTCATGGGATCGGGACTGTATCAAGTGATTCATCTCACAACACCTCCATGAACTCATACAGATATACAATGTTTGCAGCGTCCAGGATGAGAGGGCCTGGGACCTGTTTTATCATATAATCTTTCTTGATCCAGTCACGACTCACCACTTTTCACAAATCCAGCGAATGTGGCCACACCACAGCAGCAGGAGTTCGCCATTTCGGGAGTGGAGGGCAGCCTTCTGCTTGTATATCCGGCAAATATTTCACAAAACCCGCTACCAAAGAAACAATTGGGGTTGGGGCAACACCCGTGCCTTTGGGGATCAAGCCGATCGCTCCAATGAGTAAACAACCACCCTATGGAAGGTTAAACGCACCGGCGAGAGTTTCTCTTGCTACGGTAGCGATGATTCCAAGGTAAAGATAGAGCCACCAAGCTGCCAGCAGTACAAGCCAGGCAACTTCATGGCCTTTAGACCACCGAATTGGGATGAGATAATCGACAAGGATGATGATAATGACAGCAGGTCAGATCACGGTGCACCACGCAGAGGAAGCAGCCGTCATACGGATGGCAATGACAGTGACAATGGCGACGGTGAGGAGGAGAAGCAAGGCGATGAGAACGGGACCTGGAAAGAGAAGGGAACACACAATCAGACGGGGATAGGGAAGGGGAAAGGGAAGGGGATGTTGAAGGCAATGGAGGAAGGGAAGGGGAAGGGGAAGGGAAACAGTAAAGGGAAAGGTATTGTTAAACAAACCCCAGGGGGAGATGATATCACTCGTCTCATTGCTTTGCAGTTGCAGAACGAAATGTATGAGGCAGAATCGGACATGGAGGGCTAACTAGAGCAGGTATATTTAGAGCCAGAAGCATCTCCCACTGTGTCAATTTCCTCCGATGATGATACTGACTCTATGGAGTTGGACGGCAAATATGACTCACAATATGATCCTGATGTGGATATGCGCACTGAGGATGATGTGGAGGTGCTGGACAGCGTTGATTTACACGGTGATGTGGATATGGAAAGGGTCGGTGACGATGAAGATGAGGAAGATGACGAGGAGGAAGATGCAGAGGAGGAGGATAAGGATGAGGAGGAGGATAAGTATGAGCATGATGGCAAAGAACTGCGGACGATTGGACCGGGAGAGATGGTAAATACATTGGCTGACAATGTAGATACCATGGTAGACGATCAGCCAATCGTGCTACCTGAGCAAGGCCAGGAGATATGCAACCAGACCCCACAGACACAGCCTCTAGTACCTGCCCCACAGCCACATACCCCGGAGCCTCGCCCACGACCACAAACTCTGGAGACTCGTCTCCGCAGTGGGCTCGAGCATTTGGGGCTTGCAACGCCGCAACAACCTCGCCTGGTGGTTCCAACTCTGCCAGAAGCTGTGGCAGCCGGAAACACCTCGCATGTGGATGTGGATCAGCAGCTGCTTGGCGGATCGGCAAATGGCGACAGTCTCCCCAATGTCCCCCTGCCCGATGTCCTTCTCCCCAATGTCCCTCTCCCCAATGTCCCTCTACCCAATGTCACTCTCCCTGATGCCCCTCTCCCTGAGGCAGACCCGGATGGCTCGCTAGGCGAGGAGTAAACCAGTCCCCATGTTTCAAAGGAGGTGATGGTTGTTGTATTTGGGTTAGGGTCAGGTTCTTGACTGGCTCGGTTCCTTTGTGCTAATCGATTCATCTCAGACATTGACTATTACATGCATGGCGAGGTTTTTAGATTGCTCAGGGTTTGTTATATTTATGGGCTTTGTATTGGTTTTGTTTTATTCATAGTATTATGGGACATCGCACAAGCAGCGTGTTTGCAACTCCTGGCATGTAAGGAACCTCCTTGTGATGGTGTTGAGGCTCGATAAACCTCTCAAGTCAGCTGAAAGTATCATGAGCCCACACACCAGGCTGCTCAGGCCCAGCAACAACTTCCGTCCCACTCTACAGTGTATACTCCGCTCCTCGTGTGTCATCAACAATGACAGAGAAGACCCCTTTCCATTGCCCCAAATTTTCATGCCCAAAGAAGTATACCTCAGACAGCTGGCAACTCAAACATATCAAAGTACACCATCCTGAACACCTTCAAGTTGCACGCCAGAAGAATCTGACTATTCGCAGCATGCCCTGTCACGTTGCACCCGCTCAGCATGGTGAATTCAAGGACAACAAAGATTCAGTTGAAGACTTGAACGTTTTACCCTACCTCGAACACATTGAAAACATCACAGACTCGTATTCTCAACTGCCGCAACCCTGCTCTGCCACAGACGGAAGTATACTCTGGCACTGGAGCTCCGCTGATCGATTACATTGATGAGCAATTGGAACATGACGCTCACAGTGGCCTTGAGACGAACCTACAAAAAAATCCCTACTACCCGGTTGTGACGTGTGAAGAGTACAAATATATCCAGTGTGGAATGAAGAAGAAAGGCAGGAAGACGTGCTATGACAACGGGCTGAAGGAAGAAAACACCGCGCTGCATTTCCCACACTTCAAAAATGGGGAAGGCGTCCAGAAGCTCGTAGCTAGCATGCCAGATGATCAGGCTCCCGGGGAGTGGGAACTACACACTCTAGAGGATATGAGATGGAATGACAATCACCAACGCCCTATCAAATACTGGAGTTGAAACATGATCAAAAGCATGAGATGGTTGATGTGGCAGCCAGCCTAAACAGAGCATCTCATTTAAGCCCCTCAGCGTAGCTTTAACAATAATACGTTACCGCAACGCCTCTATACTGAAATGCACACTGCAGACTGGGGGTGGGAGACACAGGAAAGGAGAGATACACCAGGATAATAATGTGCTAATCGACGTTTAGTCAATGTTCAGAGTGGGGGATACACTGGTTCCCTTGATCTTCATGTCCGATGGAACACATCTTTCGAATTTTGCTGGTGACAAGAAACAGTGGCCTGTATATATCGCAATTGGCAATGTATCTTCGATGATCCGCCAGATGCCCTCAACACACAGAGTTGTAATGCTCGCTCTCCTCCTGATTCCAATCAAGAACCACAATATTCTTCAGAAGCGGTGGGATGAGCAGTGGAAAATGAATCGAGAGGTGCAGAACAAAGTACTCCGCTGGGTACTCCAGAGTCTCACCTTTAAACAAAATCCCAGCGCTGAGAGCGGGTATTACAATGTTCTCTGTGCAGATGGCAACTTCAAGTGTTGCAAACCAGTTTTAGCAGCATGGCTTGCAGATTACGCTGAGTATAGCGACCTACATCATCACGATTGGCATGGCTGTTTTTACTGCGAGTGTCCAAAGAACGAACTTGGAGATTATGTCCCTCCTGACAAGCAACACTCCTGGTGGGATCACAACCTAGATAGAACGCTCAGCGATGCAAACACCAAGGCAACCAATGCCGAACTCTTATCACGCCATGTTCACAGAGGATTCAAGCTGTTTCGACATATTCCCTGTATCGTGACTGACCTCCCTAAGCCCGACATCCTCCATACAACGCAGATCGGCATGCTTGACCACCTCCAGGAGTTGATTTTCTACTTCATAAAGACACACAAACAGCATGACTAGTACAATAAAATCTGGTTTTCTGTGCCTCCATACCACGACCTCATACCAAAAAATAAGGCATATGAAGAAGTGTCTCAATGGAATGGAAAGGATATGAAGGAAATGATCCGGTATGTGCTTGGAGTTTTAACCCAGTCTCTACGAGGCGGAAGCCCCACTGAGCGTCCCATATTCAATCACGCAATTGAGTGCACACGGGAATTGTTAGAATCCTATATATATTAGAATCCTATATATATGCTTGATACAAATCTCACGATGATGCAACATTGAGCTACATGGAGGATGCCTTGTGTCGTTTTCACACCTTCAAAGATGGTGTCTTACCTGGGCAAGCTGGCAGCAAGGCAAAGGCCAAAGCCAACACCCTGAGAAGGGAACTCGTGAACAAGTGAAAGGTAGACGAGGAAACAAATGCTGAATCTTGGATGCCGTGCAAGAGGCGGCGCGAAACCAATGCCTGGCGGGATTATATCTGCCACGGGATAAATGTTTCGAAGCAGTTAGATGCCGACTTCAGCTGTCTGAAGATCCACTTTATGTTTCATTCAGTTGAACAGATCCGTCGATACGGAGCCTTGCAATAGTATTCTGCCGAGAGACATGGATACGCACATAAAACAATCCTCAAGGGTGGTTGGAACACCTCCAATCGCAATCTCAACTACCTGCCACCAGAAATCACCATTCTGCATCACATTCGCTGCTTCGAAATCAGAGAGCTCAATTTCCAAACCCTCGCTCAGCGTTGGGAGAACAGCACTGCTGCCTGCCAAGTCCTCCCTTCCGGGGCTTATCAGGCTGCCCCCCTGAGCCCCCACTCATATGCGAAGCCCGAATTCATGGAACCCCAAAACCGCCATGATGGACAGAATCCTCATGCTATGATCAAAGACATCAGAGCATTACTCGACAATACGCATGTCGCAATGCACCAAGTTGCAATATGCCGCAGCACGCGGGAGTTTATCAAGCATAAAAGTCGTAACATGACGTATATATCGGATGAACAACTGCACGCAATGGAGCTCTGTATTTACCACGTTATTATTGTTGACATTGAGCGTTTCAATGGTGAACCCATATCCCAGATGGGTCAATGCACAGAAAGCCAGAGCTGGCGCAGAGGGGATCAATGGAACGACTGGGTGTGGGTAAAGCAATGCCTGGGGAGGTGTTATGGCACACTGAATGGGAGTCTCCTGTGGCAACTGCAATGACTATTGATAATCAAACTCCTAAACGAGGATGGAGCTTTCGCTGAGTACTGGTTAGCCCTGGCGCTCACCACAATACCTGAAAACTCTGGTAACTTGGATCCCATCTCAAAATTTTTACAAGTGAAAAAAGCACCGGCAGCCGTTGCTTTCGAAGTTTTCAGCATGGGAAACATATTTGCTGCCCGCACGCAATTCCAGAGATAGCTATGAGTTGTAAGACAGGAGACGGACGGAACCAGCGATGGATTGTCAATAGCCACATAGATCTGGCAACTTGGAATGATGTGTATAATTAGTAAGGAGGGAATTGCAATTTACGCGCAGGTACAAGGAACGCGAGGAGAGATTTTTGCAGTGTCACCTATCGCATTGCAATCCCGATGCAAGTGCTTACCCAATGGATACAATCGGACGTATGGTCACAGTTAGCCACACTGCCAGAGTGATCGTTTAAAATAGAAGACTGACAGAAGGAGAAGCAATGGTGAAACAGTGATGACAGGGCGATATGCAATGCAAAGCATTGTATTAATACCGGGTGCAGAGTACTCTCCCACCGGGGTGTCTCTGATTGCTCTGACACAGAGCATCCACTCGGACGGAGCCATTCCACCCGAACAGAGTATTGTTTTGCTGATGGACTTCAGAGCACAGAACTGAGCAATCTGTGATAGCAAAATACCCAGAAACAGTTCATGACAATCAAATTGACACCTGCTATCTTTGCCCAGATGGTACAGCAATGAATCCGCAGCTACCCTGCAGCCACAAAGCACGGTGTGCACCAGTACCAGAAACAGCGCCACCGCCGCACACAATGCCACCTGTGCCACTTGGTGTCGAACCTGGAGCTCAATGTTCTGAAATCGAAGGTGTGCCACTCAGATATGTGTATATACACACTCCTCTTCCCAATGCTTAATGTCATAATAGTGATGCATATTCAAAGGATCGCTAGTACAATATACATTTTATTCCGAATTTGCTGACTGATGACAGAATATCCACTGGTTAGTACCCAATATGCTGCATGGAATTGAAGCTGACATCCATTTTGCAGATAAAAGCGACCAGTTGATTCAACCTGATAGTGAAGATGAGCATTGATAAACAGGAACTGACTTGTTGCGTATTGTATTATCTACATTTAGCAGACAGTTTAAAGTATATTATAAAGTGTATATTTAAACACAGTATTAAAAAACAATGTAGTACTAAAGTAAAAAGTTCATGAAGATGATGGAACGGCTGGCAAAACACCATTACTGATGTACTATACCAAATTGAATGGTTCCATATGTCGATAAGTCTGTGGAAAGTATCAATGGAGCATAAATATGTTTTGGTCCAGTCTATCAGGTTATTATAATGTGACTCAGTCATTGTCATACATAATCAATGTATTGGCTGCCTTTATTAGCAAAGGAGAAAGCAACACACTCCCTGTCGCATCTTGCCAATGAGCGTGAACAGCACATGAATGATTTTTGGTTCTGAATCCTGGGTAAACTAAGTGGCATTTGATCATAGACATCCATAAACAAGCAGTTGGCAACCATTAAAGGAAGATATTCAAGAGATATTCCTGTGACAGCCTCCCAGACAATCACAACTATACTTATTCTGAGTGCTCCAACTCGGTGTTCATGAGGGATTTAGCCAATGAAATTGATTGAAACCAAATGTATTGACAATACTGACCTACATTTACTTTCATTAACCATCTTCCAATGCCAGACAATGTTCACACTTTATTGTCGCATATTTTCACGATGGAGCAGGGAGTGGGTCTAGTACTGTTTGGGCGATAATAGCAACCAATACTTTGATTATATCGAACAACAACCAAATCACTCGTAAATCACCTTATGTACTAGACCAGATATCGTTGACATTCCTTCGACAATCATTTTCAGAATATAGTAGTGATGTCGCTCCAAACGTATTTTTCCATCAAGGCGGACAATGCTTTCAATATTCAGTTCACTGACGAAGGCCCTAATTGATTGCCTACCCTATAAAACCCAATGTCTTGAATGTTCTTTTGACGCTCAGTTTCAGAATCGGGCAGGGAGCATGTTAGCTTCTCTTTTGCCAATAATGGCAGCCTATACCTCATAAATGAATGTCTGCAACCAATCGCCACAGAGATAAACAATGATGCTACGCCACAAATCGTCAAGACTCCTTTAATGCTCAATATGAGAATGGTGTCTGGAGTGTGTCGTTTTCTGTTTTAGGTTTTAAATGCAGCCTATACCTCATTCATGAATATCTGCATCCAATTGCCACTCAGATTACCCAACATGCATGACAAAAAACGTTCGACACTGCATTGACTCTCAGTTTCGTGATGGGGCATGGAGCATGTCTCTCTTGTTTTTGAGGATAACTGTGGCAAATATATCAAAAAAAAAACAACAAACCGAAGTCAATATTGTGCGACCTTCAGTAGGATATCTGAATTCAACAATATATAGAAAAACCTTAAAACCAGAACGGGAGATCAGAACTGACGTGTTTGGCCAAATCCGGCAACACCCGCGTCTTGACTGGTACTTGTATGGATTTGGACTGGCTGGAAGCAACAAGTCAGGGTGTGGGACTGGTCTGGAACCACATGAAGCCATTTTCGTGGTCAACACCCAGATTGCAAACAGGTTACCCCAAACTGTTGGTAATACTCGATCCATTTCAAAGAAGCTCAGACCCTCCACCTACCTTCATTTCAGTGGTTTCATGAATCATCTCAACAACTGTTTTCATTACTGACATTGTGCATCAGGCTCCCACAAAGGTTTGTCGCTCCCACACAGGAATGATATACCGCTGCAACAGTTCAATCGACAAATTTCACTGATGTGAAACAAAGTCGGTTACAGAGATTCACATTATGGTAGCCTACCTATTTGCCACTGTTTGGTTTACATGCCGCACAATAGTTCGTGGGGTAAGTTCAAAGTTCTCTTCTTGTTTTGTTGTTGTCTTGAAGATCAATTTAGAAGTACAAGTTTCAATTTGCAACAACTGAAATTGTGGATCTCATTCACCAGACAGTCTGCTATACCATAAAACAAATCGGTATGAAAGATGGATCATTGATTGACAAAATGAACCTGACATTCAATGCCCTCATTGCGATAGCCATCCACAACTGTATGGCAGCTAGCAAATCTGTACAGTCTAGGGACCCATCACAGCTTCATCCAGGAGGTGAAGCACAACGTACGTGCGATAGAAATGACATTGATCACAAGGTTAATACTGCATGCAGAAATGTATATCATTGACTTACCATGGATTTCTGTTCTTCCTAGCCAGAGGTTCACGCCAATAATTTAGGCAACATCCCCACTATGATTTGCCGAAAGATCCACGCACCTGGACCTGACCAGTCGATGCCAGAACCTCTCAATGAACCAGGCAACATCATTGATGACTGCCTTGGATACATCCAAGAGGAGCTGATTGAGCAGCCTGGCAATTCTTTTAATCATCCCAGCAGCATTGTTGCTGCTAATGAAGCTTGCATGCCATTCTCAGCTGGTCTGCCTATGGTTGGATATGCCATCACCTGCAGCTGCCAGCCAGTCCCCTGTGGTGACTGCAACTGCAACCCCAATGACATCAGGAACATCACCAACATCAGCAGCATTGAGAATATGGGATTAGTCTATGAAAGTATGATTGTGGAGTGTGCCATGTCACTTGGATGCTATGAATGGTGTCAGTGATGGGATTTAGAATTTCCTGTGTATGCTATTATATTCTACGTCTCGATAATATATCAAAACAGTAGTCAATGTAATACGACTGATGGTTCACTGAAGTGTCGTTTCAAAGTGGTGAAAGTATGGTCGCGATGATGCATAACCAGCCCGCAATAGTTGAACTGGAAGGTTCCAAACAATCTTGTAACAATTAAACACACATCGTGAACCAGTACTGCATGATCACATTCCATGTCCAAATTAAGCCATGAGGGTCAGCAAACACCTGAACTACATGCTGCAGTAAATATATGGAGTGAGTACCATCATCATCACAAGAACAAATCCCATTGCATGACATAGGCGTATGGCAAGAGATGATTGGTGATATTGCCAATAAATGTGTGAACAAGTTGTTAAGTATTCATTGTCACATTGGTAAAAGTGGGTACACTAGTCCTGACGCTTCGAAACAGTATCCCAACAACTCAAAAGACACTCTGGAATGTTAAAGCAATGCCATATCTCGGGGATACCTCGATTTGATTGTGTTCATTGTGTGGGTAAAATAAATTAAAGAAACTTAATAAAGGTAAATTATTTTTGCTGATGGTGCTCCTGGTCATGCTCAGCCTCTGAGAGCAGATCAACCACCCAACGCCCTGGATGTCGATGCTGTGCCAATGTGGAAATGAACTGAGTTGCTGCCACAAGTATCGCAAGTGTTGTACTGATGGAATCTGTTGACAGCCACAGACACATGGATTTCATAAATGGTCACCGAAGAGGCTTGTCATCAGATTCTGGATTTTCATGTCGACAATCACTGTAATTGTTGGGTATTGTTCTGCGATCATCATTGAGATTGTTTGCCTGTACAGATTCTGTCTTTGTCATCATGTTGGAGAGAGGTGCCAGAGCAGGAGAACTACGGCACAATCCTCCCATAATTCAAACAGGTGGTGTGCGATTAGTACCAAACAATTTTTGGAGGGATTCAATGAAATACCAATGAATGTATGGTAAATGAATCAAAGGGTTGTGCAAAGGAAACACAGAATTCCTATGATGAACAGTATCAATGGGATATGTCTTATTATCATATTGACCATTCTCAGACCTTCAGGTGTCCCGCCACTCACACAACTGAATAGTTGGATGAATAGGAACTGATATCTTATAATGGAAGGTGATATGCATGGTGCAAGGTTGTTGACTGGCCTCTTTTGACAAAAATCAATATTCCAACAAGCTACAACATGGTTGTATTTTGCTAATCATTCTACCTAACTTCTGCACCACAAAGATACCAAACTACCAATATCACGATAGCTAGACACAGAGTCCCATTACTACCACTCTGCCTTTCCCAAACTCAAGGGTCTCAATGATTACTCATAACATAGTAAACTCGCAACCCAGTCTTTCTTGCATGAATATGACTGATGTAATCATAAAAGAAACAAAATACCAAAAAGAGATCCAAAAACTCTCAAAAAACCTCCAAATGATCACCCATCCGCCCACCCTCCAAAGTGGCATAAAAATACCCACCCACAATTTAAATTCTTTAACCACTGACCATCCAGTGAATTCCATGCTCACAATGACTAATTTGAACTTGCCCAGCCGGTTGTACACTGCCTATTGGCCAAAGAGCCCGCAGTGGGAGGATCCAGATTGTAGTTGTGCTCGCATAGCCAACCCACATCCTGCTCAGCAACAACTCTCTTCTCATATTGAGCTGAGAGTCTAACAGCATGGTTTTGGTTGACTCCAATATCCCACTCCAACTTTATAATCATTGTTTGAAGCTGGCTTTCGAACTGATGGAAGTCTGGTTTTGGTATCTGGAATCTTGGAGGATTTGGGAGCCACCTCTCGCAATCATCATCCGTTCCCTCCCTGCTATCGTTCATTATTTTCTTGGCCGGAGGTTGGTGGATGTTATCCAAAAGTAGGTAGCTGTGGCTACAATACACAGAAGGCTTGGTGCGAGATGTTGCATCAGCTTGTTGGCCATGATAAATGATGCAAAACAGAGTGGGGTTGTGTAATTTCATCGCCATCTTTACCATTTCAGCAGGAATATTGTTATCATCGATTGGGGTACCATTCCGTCCATGCAGACCACCATCCGCATTAGGCTCCTCCCAACAGCCCCAAAGCTTGTGGATTTCCCGGCTGGGGTCTGGTAGACTGGGAATTGTAGGATTCACAACTAACAAAATGGTCCTATCACCGATTAATTCATCTATTGCAAGTATCAATTCATCATCCCAAGGCCAGTGCCATGACAAGTGTTAGAAATGGTTCAAAAGTCCAGCGTGGGTTCCAGGGCCGGATCCATCCCGGATCCGGTCTGTGGCAACGGATTGTACAACACCAACAACAATTGACAGTTGCATTTTGGGCAGTTTTACAACCAAATACCTGCCATTTCAACCTCACAACTTTGGCTCCAATTAGGAATCTGAGTTCTGATCATATCGTGACATGATCAATACGTAGATTCTCCAGTTTTAGACGCTCTTTCACCTCCCGCTTGCGGATTTGCCATGTGATGAAAAATCATTGAGTAGCTATCAAAAACCGCCGAATATCGGCTTCGAATGTTTGTTTTTTCTCAGTGATTCAACAAATATTGGTCCGATCGCAAATCTGACAGCGGGAGGTGAAAGAGCTGCTGAAACTGCTCAATCTACGTATTCATCATCTGATGATATGATCAGAACTTATGTACTTAATCACAGCCAGAGTTATAAGAACAGTAAAATGGAACCGCGGTCCTGCACCAACAGGGGCAAAAATCCGGAGGTTTAAATCTGGTTCACATTGCTAAGTGGGGCCAGTCACTCTGTCATGTTTCTTGGCGATTTATGACATGGACGAATGCCTCAGGTTCGGTTCCAGCCACGACCACAGCCATATTACTTGAAACCATTGCTAACACTAGCCTTAATCATTTGTCAGTATTATATTCACCCACCATTTGCCTAACCCCTTTGGAATCCACATAGGTGATCGTCAAACTATTTCTCTCGACAAGGAAACTGGGCCAGGCCTTGCACTTCACCGTTATCGGCAAATCCCTGTTAACCAAGGTTATTTCCTGTCTATTTTGTATATCAACACATCATCAGGAAGAGGAAATGAAGCACAGGGTTCATGAAATACATATCAATGTGGCCAAATTGCCACTTCTTAGTTGCAGCTTTGTTGATCCGATTATATCTTCGGCAAATGTTAACCTCTGCCAACTCGTCCAGTGATGACTTCAGTTTTCGTCCATCGAGGATAGTCCTGGCTGCAAATGTACAATTTCCACTGCAGTCTTCGACATGCCAGATCACAGATTCAAGTAAAACAACAATCGATTAGGAGCTCCCATTGCTCGGAGCTGGCATCTAGCATGCCGCTGACGCTTATTGACTGGGACATGTCCCAGATGTGCTCCCTCACTTGATTATCTTTCTGTTGTGTTGTTACGTCAGTCTTCTCGTATCAAATTCAAATTGTCTCTCCTGCAAATTGGTTGACCCCCATACCAGTGTTCTCAGCCCAGAGGCGTACTTGTTGGATTGACATCTCGATTGTATTTGCATCTGTGATGACTGATTAGGCAACTAGAAGGCATCACACTACATTTTCAGTTCTCAATATTGGTCAATCATGGAGTGGTGCATATCAAATCCTTGTTAATATCAACAAGCATTTTGAAAGTTCAATATATTGTCATTGGTGATGGGATGCAGTTGTAGAGGCGATGTGGGTGTATTGAAGGTCCTGCAGATACTAAGTAAAGGCAGGCAGGAGAGGCAACTATAGATGTTGGCTTGAAGGAGTAATCTTGATCTAGCGATATCATCTTGCCTGCTATTCCGTCAGGAAACCATTTGCTTAGCGTCATCCAAGTGCTCTGATTCATTTACTGAATACTTTGATTCATTACCAAGACAACTAAGAGCATGCTCTGCAGTCATATCTCACTCATTTGTCCTTGCTCTTGTTGTTGTACCCCATGATGACAGTGCTTGGTCAGAATACACGAAGAATATACAGTTTACATATCGTAAGAACTTAACAAAATGAGTCAACCATTGATCAGGCAATGCACGTAGGAAGATCATTTAAAGGTTCAAGGCAATCACCGCGAGGAGCTGTGTGTGGATGTGGTCTGCTTTTCGTAATTCAAGAGATGGGGAAAATTGAATTGCAATGAAACCCTTTGCAATCATGTGAAGGAGTATGAGAGTAATACTATCTGAGTGGTAGAGCCCAAGTTTGGCAAAAATAAGTAGAGTTGCGGCTCAGTCCGAGGAACAGACCACTTGGAATGGTATGAGTAGCAGAAAATCAGTCGGAATGTGATCTAATGTTGTTTACCAGTTCAAGTCGCTAATGAATAGTAGATATTAGTCAACTTTGTTTTTACTGCTTGAAGTCGTACTTGTACGTTGGCGCTTAAGTTACTCACCTCAGACGTGACCACAAAGAATGGATTTTATAGATAGCAGACTAGCAACTACCAGATAAACATTTTGCGATCGATTATGATGGCAGTTTGCATTACTTTATTCCTGAACGCCAGCACAACCATTGCTTTCAACCTTGTGACAATGATTCCAGTGATATCGTACTGGACCTAAAACATCAATGTGTGAATCCAGAGTAATTGCCCATTCCGACACATTTTCCTGGGACTGCTCAGTTTTACTACCATGTAGCTGGGAAGGTTATTACCAATGAGAATTTCGACAGCTTCAACAAAGAAATGAATCTATAGTCAATCTTTTTTTGTGAGAAGGAGTATCAATCACCAAATTGGTGTGTCAAGTATAACCTGAGCCGAACTGCTATCGATACGCTTGTCAGGAACCCTACAATGCTAACGGTCAGCAACTTCATGTTATCCCAGACTGTATTTGAATGGTTGGATGAAATGTCCTGTATACTATGCATTGACTCCTGCATATCAGGTAAAGTGGATGACAAATATTTCGACAATACTAATAACCTTCGCAACAATTATTACACATGGTTCTTCTACTGCAATTCTGTTCAATGTATTGAGTTTCTCTTGCAACAGCCTGCGTTTATGAAACATATGTGGCATGCTCCAGCGCAGAAATTAAATTAAGCTGTAGAACATATCTACTCAGAGGTGATTTCAAGTGATTGGTGGTGTAATGAACAGATACGCTGCTTGAATTTCGTCTTACCTATAATGTTGATGACCACTTCAATAGCTTCAGTAGCCTCTTTGAGCTACAATTATCCCTCTATTCAGCACTTGAGTCAAGAAATATCTTAGAAACATTTTGGCGACCAAAACCAGCGGCCAGCATATTTGAGTCTACAAAACACTCACACAACGATCAGATCAAAGCCTTCGAATAATAGATGCATCCTTGTCGCCATTTTTCCCATTTCTCCGAAGTATCACCATAAAGGACATGGAAAAACAACTACCACAAAGTTACAACAAATCCACAACTGGCAGGTAATAAATGTTAGCTTTGAGCATAGTTTTCCTTCTCTCCAAGCACTTTTCACCCCAGAAAAGCTCATGCTGTGTGCAGACAGTCAGATACGGCAATGTTATCCTGTCATCTGCACATGGCTGGCTAACTGCTTCACAAACAATTATATGCACTTGATAATGCAGCCCTATTGGCCAGTGTGGGAATCACCGAAAACCTCATTTGGAAAAGGGAAGTCATTGTCATGGCAATTGAGAGACTATCAGCTCTACTTCCAATGGATGATACTCACAACTCAGGGAGATGAGATGGGGAAATGGGAGGAAAATCAATTTCTGGAAGATTGAGCTGTTGTAACCTCAAAAGGAGTGTTCTGGTATATACAATTTATCTCCCTGACAACTATTGTCGTACAAGACATTCATCATACTGTCTATCTGTGTATGCATAACCATTTGATAAACTGGGTATCATCCCTTCTCGAACAACAATCCAGGATTGACAAATTCAACCAGCTCTGGACATAGCTGACATCATGTTTTGGCTTCACTCAATTCAACAGGCTAGGTACCCCAGTGATGCAAAGGAGGGGTAAAGAGAAGAAAGCACATAAGCACCTGATTGATTCAGTGTTTACAGTGGCTCTTTCAAACCCTTTGGTGAGCGAAAGGATTCCCTTCACAGAAGCCCTGTTGTGTGTCAAGAATATAGAGTATTTTTACTGTATGGCACATTACAGGTACTATACTAAAACAATGTTCAACTTCATGAAACAATACCAGGAGGAGTGTCATCGTCACAACAATGCATTCAGTTCATTCTTTGCCAGTCAGGCAACAAACACATTGTCGAAAACATTGGGAAAGGAACCGAATCTGGACATACAGCAGAAAATACGATTGTGACCCCACTTGGTACAATTATTCAGCAGGTGCAAAGGGTGGTTACATTGATGAAGATAAAATGCAGAGTGAGTCAGAAATTGCACAATATCTTGTTGACAAATCAGATTTCAACTTTGTGAATATGCATCTTCTGAACAACTGCTCTAACCATATCCACCAACTTGGCAACCTCGTAATTGCAAGCTGTGAACTCCCTTAATGAGTGATGATGGATTTAGAACATGAGTGCCAACAATCACATAATCATGAATCCACCTTCAAGCTTTTCTGAACTAAAGTCCGAAAGGCCATGCTTCAGTATTCAGAGATAAATGGAAATGGGGCAAAACAATCTCACGACCCTGATATGCCTTTCACCAAATGGCCAATCGAGTGAATGATCAACAAAACCCAACCAGAAGTCAAGACATTTGATGACTTGGCTGAGTCGTGTGCAGTGCCAATTGGGTAGCTACAGAATCACATTCCTTGGTATTTGAAGAGAGTATCTGATTTCACAGGCTAGGTTGATCAGAATCAGTATTCCAGTTATCCCAAAGAAGTAAAACATACTCTGAATGACATGATAGCAATTCTAGTAACATGTTTTTAATGCGACAAGCAGTTATTTCATATGGTGCATTGCACTTGGTGGACAAGGTGGAGAAAGCATAAGCCACCAACTGATGATATAGTGCATCTCTGGATGGGGACGGGTCTGGAAAGGCACTTTTAATTGACTGCTGGCCTCATTCCTGCTCATTTGAAGTGCCGGTTGGTCATCGAAGCTGCTAAATGCAGTGTAAAAGAGCTTTATCATTCCTAAATCATATTGTATTCACTCAAATTAGTATATGACAAAGACTGATTCCCCTCCGCCTCCAGGCCAGCTGGCTATGTGGCAGATCTCTCCACCCTCTTCCCAAAAACGAAAAATTTCACACCCTCCCCTCTTCCACCCCCATCACCCCGGGGCGCCATATCCTTGTCCTCCCCCAGAAATGCAACTGTTCAGATCCATTGTTGCATTGACCAAACACAGTGTGCCATATGATGTGAACAACATAAATACCCCAACCATGCTCCATGGAAAGCACAGTGCTGCATAATATGCTCACGGATATTTGCTGTTTATGTTGGTTGATGTGTCTATGGGAACAACTCATGATGCTCACGTGCCTCAGAAGCAGGTCGTTGCAACCTAGTCATGTGTTGTTGCTCAGAGTAAACTGTCCTGGGATCATCTCTTCATTCAGTTGCGGTGCTGTCACGCCATAGGTAATTATCCTCGCAAGTACTCCATGTCGTACATCATCGTAACTGGCATAGAACAACTGAAACAAGTCGACTGGCCCCAGTAGAGCGACAAGTGTTCAGTGTCAATGCTGAGTGATATCGAGCAATATACAGACAAGATACACTCCCCAAAGGTGAGCAGACACATACTGGTATGCGATAATAAAGCAAAAGTCAAACTACAACCTGGCCAAAAAAGGGGAAGTCTTGCCAAAACTAGGTGGTGAGGTGTGTTGTTGAAGGTGTGTGTGTAAAAGAACTCTTTCATTGGTTATGATGTTTCCAACAGGGCCGATATGTCAGACTGCTGGTATCATAATATTTGAAGTGAAACATCAACATCCGAGTCAACTCTTGCACACTCAAAGCTACCATTGTACATCAGTTTTCGGCATTGGAACCACTTATATCTTCCCGATAAATACAATCTAACAGGCTGCACAGCTTCATCCTCTAATGGGGCAGCCAGCTACCACGTGGTTGTACTTGAGCAATATGATTGACTTGAATGCTCAGTTTGTTTTACATGTAGAGTACATATTTCGACACTTGAAGTAATTGTTGTAGAGATATATTGCAATCAGATCAATGTCATCAGCAACACACCTAGTTTCCATCAGGAATGTCCGGGGGTTCCTGACGGCCCTGATGACTCTGACTGAACCTCATATCCTCTCACAGTGAATCAAACAAGACACGTTGCCCAAGCGACAGGTCGCATTGCATACCTACCCTGCGACGGCTATTATACCATGGCTCCTATTGCTGCAACACGTCGCGTTGAATATTACCCCATGGACACTCGCCAATCCGGTGTAGCGCTTCCTTTACCTTATGTCCGGAATGTGGTGACGTGTACGCATCAACAAAACAACACGTGTGTTACACTCTTCCCCGGGGCTGCAGTTATACTGTAGCCATTTACCCTACACCTAGTGCTGTTTATGCCTTTCTCCAGCTGAGTGCCACATTTAACCACTCTGTTATTGCTATTGATCGGTTGCCACACTCACCCATATATGTTTAACTTTGAGATCTTATCACTTATTACAATACAGTCTTCGCTTCGGATACATCACGTGCTGTTGCATTTGCATCGCCATTATCATATTTTGCAGGTCTGAAATATACTGTCCAATCTTCACGCTCTCTAGTACTCTACCCTCAGTCCCTACTACTCTGCCCACCGATCTCCAAATTCTGTGTTGATCCATCATCGGCTTGCGATACATCTTCCTTGTCATCCGCATCCGCATCGTCGCTATCATCGCCCTCATACCGAGTGACATCACAGGTTCCCAGGTCAAACCTCTGGAGTTTGGTTGCGGCCCATTATCACCAGCTGGTGGTGGGGATGGAATCGCTGATGTCGATGTCGTTACCTTCATCATTATAATTCTCACAGCCCCCTGGCATCCCGAAATGCAGTTAGTCATCCGTACAATTGTTGTCTAGTGGGATATTTGGGCCAGTGCATTCAATGACAGGCTCCTCAAACGCCACCTCAGAAGTCAAATAGTCAAGAAGAATAGCATTGTCATCAAGCGCCGCTTCCATGCTAATGACCTCGGCAGGTATTGGGTTCTCTGCCTGTTGGATCCTACGCTTCACTGTAGCAAGAGTGTTTTTATACACCCTGTGTTGGTAGCTCTCCGGTAGTGTGTTCCAGGCATTTCTCAAGAATGTATACATGTCTGAAACACCTGGCAAGGTTAACAACTTGCGACCCATTGCAGTGCAGCATGATGCGATCTTACCACCGTCATTCTTATAGTTGAACTAGTTTCAGCCATCTCACCTGTCCGCGTTCATCTTTGACTTGGAAGCTTTCGGAGGTACACCTTGGTTTTTTTACCACTCCAGGAGAGCATGGTGTAAGGCAGTGCAGGTAAGCATGATCAGTGGCGAGGGTATCTGACTGTCCTTGTTGTCAATCATGCAATTATGAAATCCATCAGCATACTTACCACAGTTATTCGCCCGATGATAAAATTTGATTTAGTTGCACCGCAGGATTTCTTCCACCAGGAAGTGAACTGGACGCTGGCCATGCATTACCATCTTTCGACACTCTCTGCATTGGAGTTTGACCGTGTACACCACTTTCCACATGCTCTGCCACAGGAAAAAGACATTTATTGTCTGCGAGAAGGGAATCAATGAATTCCAAACACTCTCCATCAGATTCAAAGCGATGGAGATTATCTGGCTCTGCTATACTGTCCCTTGCTGATTAAATAAAATGGGTTTTGACCTTGTCCACATGGGTTCGAACCTGGCACTAGTTTGAGTGTGTAATATGCAATGTTAGCTGTTGCTTCAGTATAACTCTTTCAAGATCTCTTTTGTGCATGCCTCAAATGCTATGGACAAAATGTTGTTTTGCTGCACTGCAGTGTTCCAAAACTTCTCTATTATCTGACAGCGTGAGGCTTCAGCTAATGCTTTCGCAGCGCGTCGCGTTGCATAACTTACCATCTCCAATTAGCTTGCACTCATAAACGGCCGTCTGTGCCATATATAGAGCTCCATGATTCTGCCCATGGCAAATACAAGACGCGTCATGTCTCAGTGACCAACTCGATGGATGGTGCGACTGTGAAAAGACCACTGATCAAGGTGTAGACACCGCCTGCTATTGTAATTTCCACAGCCTCCGTCATTCATTCCTTTCTGTAGCTCGCGTTCGCAGTGGGTTTGTAATGGTCTTGTGGGTATCTGTATTAGGGATGGGGATAGGGAAGTTTTCAAGACTGATGAGAGGAGTGGGAGTACTAGCAATGCCAGATGCGAGGCAGGAAACAACATGACACGTCGAGTCTCCCTGCGAGGCTCCCCAGAGTCCTTGTGTGCTAGGACTGCTTGTATGAGGTGTACCTGTTGGAGTACATATTTACGGTCGGTGTGTGGTGGACGCGGTGGAAGTCACACGTTGGGTGATATCTGCGATGTTACAATTGTTCAGTGAAGATGAGGGGGTGGTGTTCTGACCATGGGTTGTATAGCCTACAGAACTCCCTCCTTGAGAGGAATCCCTCTCGCCCGCCGGTGTGGACACGCGTGTCATGACAGGGGGACGCTCAGAATCCTCCGAAGGCAAGCACTTTGCGTGTTTCCGAACAATTCATATGACCGGAGTTGTGCCAGGGTGAGGGCTTTGGGAAGGCATAGTCCAATATAGATGTTCGACATTAAAAATGTTGGAATAATATCCTCTCCAAGCATATGCAACGGCGGGCAAGGTAGACTTCTATTTAGGTGTCCAGGGAGCGATTCGAACACAAAGTCTAGCGTAGTGTATACCGCACCAGACTCTAAATCAATATCACCCATGATGATACTCAGGGACAAGATCCCTTGAAAAGGATTCAATTATGGGGTTATCTGCCATCAGATTAAACTCAGATTAAACTCAGCATTGATATTCACTGTTACAGCAATGTCTGAAGGTCAATTTGCACTTCTTGAAGGGTGTTTATGCCTTCTTGGCCCTATGATCATAGTACTGCACTTGTTCTTGGCACAATACTTCAAACCATTGATTTTTTATATCTCCAGCTTCACAGTGGCAATCCCGCTTTGATACAGCTCAAAGCATTGCAAAGCGAACAATGACGTATTCTCTATCCTATGACATCAGTTCTGTGTGCTTTTTCCACTGCTCGGCGTGTTGGTAGCCATGATCATTGGTAGAACAGTTGGGAAAAAATGGGAGCTACTCAGTTTGCTCTGGGATGCATGACGTCTGAGCTGCAAAAGTGGTGGGTGATGCAGAAGCAATGCCTGGCGTTGTAAACTGTCCTCACCGCGAGTACTATATCTCATCTCAAGGCTTGTTGTTCATGAGGTGTCTGGTGATTGTACGAGATGAAATCTGGGCCGTTTTGTGTTTGTTAACTAACAATACGCAGGATATGAATCAAAATTACCATATCTCACAAGTTGAACAAAGAAATTGCCGGAACTCGAGTATATATATCCCTTCTTCCCATCTACATCTCCTTTCTCTCTTCCTCCTGTATTCTATACCCCACCAGCAACCTGAGCTATCTGGACATCATGAGACTTGTACAATACAATGCCTCTCGTTCCAAAACACACCCGATAACCTACACAACTTTGTACTTTTCCTCTGGGCTTTTTTCCACTACCTGCAACAGTATCACAATGGTAATGCATCACATGTAGATTCATTTTCAACTCACAGCGATGTCACCAATGGGTAGATACAAGAGAAAGAGGAAGACCAGCGCAAAGATGCCACCATCGGTTATAAATCGACGCCCGGAATTGGTTAGGGACAGTGTACAGGGATTGGTTTTGGAACACATATGTGAACTCATACGGATATACAATGTTTGCGGTGTCAAGGATGATAGGGCCTGGAATGTCTTTTATGATATATTCTTTCTTGATCCAGTCACGACTGGCCACATTTCACAATTCCAGCTGATGTGGCCGCACTGCAGGAGCAGGAATTCGCCTTTTCTGGTGTGGTGGGCTGCCTTCCGCTCATATCTGGGGCAAATGTTTCACGCAACCCGCAACCAAATCAACGAATGGAGGTGGGGCAACCCCCGTGCCTTTCCGGAGGATGTCGATCGCTCCAATCTGCAGACAACCAACTCGGAGCAGGTTAAATGCACCAGCGAGCATTTCTCTTGATATGGTCACTATCATCTGTGGGCAAATATTGAGCCACCAAGCTGCTGGCAGTACAAACCAGGTGACTTCCTGGCAGTTGGACCACTGAATTGGGATGAGATAATTGATGACGATGATGATGATGAGAACTGGGCTGATCCTGGAGTGCCTAGCAGTGCAAGGAGCTATCCTGGCGATGGCATTGACAATGATGACGGCAAGGGTGTGGAGGACATGCAAGGGAGTGACAAAGGAACCAGGTAAAGGACGGGAGCGAAGGAGAGGAAGGGGAAACCGAAGGATACTGAGGACGGGAATGGGAACGGGAAGCCAATGGAGAAAGGGCAAGGGAAGGGGAACAGTAACAGGAACACCCAAGGGAAAGGTATTGTTAAACAAACTCCAGGAGGAGAAAGCTCACAGAGCGGTGGAAAGGTTACAGTGAGTAAGGGGAATGGGACACGGAGGGCTAACTAGAGCAGGTGTATTTAGAGCCAGAAGCATCGCCAGCTGTGTCAATATCCTCAGATGATGGTACCAACCCTACCAACAAGCTGGATGGCGAATATGACTCAGAACATGATTCAGATGTGAATCTACCCAAGGAGGATAATGTCGACGCACTGTACAGCTCTGATTTAAATGGTGATGTGAATATGGAAAGGGATGGTGACAATGAAAAGGAGCAAGATGAAGAGCAGGAAGATGGGAAGGAGGTTCAGCATGAGGATGAGTATGAAGATGAGGATGAAGATGACGATGATGGCAAAGAACCTCAGACAATTAGCCAGGGAGAGATGGTAAATACATTGGGTGACAATGTAGATTCCATGGTAGACGATCAGCCAACCATGCTACCTGAGAAAAGCCACGAAATGCGCGAGCATACCCCATGGCGACAACCACTGGCACCTGGCCCACAGCCACAAACCCTGGAGTGTCACCCACGACCTCAAACTCTGGAGACTCATCCCTTCAGTTGGCAGGAGATTGTGGGGTCTCTGATGCCTCAAAATCCTCGCCCAGCAGCGCCATGTCTGCAATAAGCTGAGGCAGCCGGAAACACCTCAGATGTCAATGTGGATCAGCACCTACTCGGCAAATTGGCAGGTGGTGGCAGTCTCCCTGTTGTCCCAGTCCCCGTTGTCCCTCCCCCTGACACCCCTCTCCCTGTGGCTGGCCCGGATTGCTCGGTAGGCAAGGAGTGAATCGATCCTCGCGCTGCAGAGGAGGAGTGTGTTCGAGGAAGAGTCATGTTGTTGTCTTGTGAATTTCTTTTGCTGTACTCTATTCATCTCAGGCACTGAGTAAAGCATGTGTGGAAATGTTTTGTTCACTTAAGGTTTTTTGTATCCCGGCTTGTTTGAGTTAGGGGATGTGGGCTTGTTTGTTTCCTTTGTTCTAATTTATTTACATCAGGCATTGATTATTACACACGTCGCAAGGTTTTTGGATTGCTTAGGGTTTATGTTTTATTGAATTAATAGTATTATGGGACATTGCACATGCAGTGTTTTGGCAACTCCTGCTGTGTAAAGAACCTCCTTGTGATGGTGTTGAGGCTCAATGAATCTCTCAAGTTAGCTGAAAGTATTGTGACCATATACCCACACCAGACTGCTCAGGCACAGCACCAATGTTCGTTCCTTTCGACAGTGAATACTCCACTGCTCGCGTGTCTTTGAGAATGCCAGAGAAGACTCCTTTCAGTTGCCCCAAATTTCCATCCCAAAAGAAGGTCACCTCAGACAGCTGGCAACTTAAACATATCAAATTACACCATCCAGAACACCTTGAAGTTGCACGCCAGAAGAATTTAACTGTATGCAGTGCACCCCAATGCGTTGTACCAGCTCCGTGTCATGTATTCAATGCTAACAAAGATTCAGTCGACGACTTGGACGCGGTTCCGTATCTCCAACCCTTTGAAAACATCACTGACTCGCAGTCTTAACTGATGCCAGCTTCTCGGCCACGGACAGAAATATACCCCGGTACTGGTGCTCCGCTGAGCGATCACATTGCTGAACCACCGGACTCTGACACTCAGGGTTGCCTTGAGATGAACCTACAAAACATTCCCTACTACCCATTTGCAACGCATGAAGAATACAAACATATCCAGTGTGGGATGCAGAAGAATGTCATAAAAACGTACTATGACAACGTACTAAAGGAAGAAAACACCACTCCGTGTTTCGGAAGCTCCAAAACTGGGAATGGCGTCCAGACGCTGGTGATGAGCATGGCAGATAATCAGGCTCTCGGGCAGTGGGAACTACACACTCTGCAGGATATGTAATGGAATGACAATCACCAATGCCCTATCAAATACTGAAGTCTACACATCATCAAAAGCAGAAGATGGTTGATGCGGAAGCCAGCCTAAGCTGACCACTATATTTAGGCCCCTCAGCATTGCTTTAACAGCGATACCCCACCGAAATGCCTCTATACCAATATGCACACAGTGGATTGGTGGTGGGAGACACAGGTACGGAGAGATACCAGGGGAAGATGACCTGCTGACTGATGTTTAGTCAACGCTCAGAGTGGGGGATCCTCTGGTTCCATTGATTTTCATGTCTGATGGAACACATCTCTCTAATTTTGCTGGCGACAAGAAGAAGTGTCCTGTATATATGACAATTGCCAATCTATCTAGGAAGATTCGCCAGATACCCTCCATGTACCACATTTTAACGGTTGCTCTCCTGCCGATTCCGATCATAACAAGTAATCTTCTTCAGACGCGGCTGGATGAGCAGCAGCACACTAACCGAGAGGTGCTGAACGAGGTAGTCCAGCGGGTACTCCAGCCTCGCACCTTTAAACAAATTTCCAGTACCAAGAGCATGAATTACAATGTTTTCTGTGCAGATGGCAACTTCAGGTATTGAAAACCTGTTTTGGCAGCATGGCTTGCAGATTGCCCTGAGTATAGCAACCTCCATCAATTCAAGTGGCATGTCTGTTTTTGGTGTTAGTGTCGAAAGAATGACCTTGGAGATTATGTCCCTCCTCACAAGCAACACCCCCGGCGGTATCACAATCTATATCGAATGCTCAGCAATACCAACTCCAAGGCAGCCCATCCAGATCCCCCCTCACACCATATTCACCAAGGATTTAAGGTGTATCGACATATTCCCCGTATCGGGAGTAACCTCCTGATGCCTGACCTCCTCCATACAATGCAGATCGGCATTCTTGACCACCTCCAGAAGTGGACTTTCCACATCGTGATGATACACAAAAGGCTCGACAAGTACAATGCAATATGGTTATCCGTGCCTGCTTACCGCGACCTCACACCAAAACTCAAGTCAAATGAGGAATGTTCTCAATGGAAATGGAAGGAGATGTAGGAAACGAGGGAGTACCTGCTTGGAGTTGTAACCCAGTCTGTACGAGGAGCAAGCCCTGCTCAGCATCCCATTTTCAATTGCGCGTTTGAGTGCACACAGGCATTGTTAGAATTCTCTATGTTTGCTCGATATAAATCTCACAATGATGCAACACTTAGCTACATGGAAGACACCTTGAGTTGTTTTCACACCTTCAAAGATGTTTTCTTACCCGGGTGAGCTGTCAAACAGACGAAGGCCAAAGCCAATGCCCTGAGAACGGAACTCAGGAAGATGCAAAAGGTAGATGAGAAAACAAATGCTCAAACTTGGTCATCATCCAAAAAGCAGCATGAAACGATCACCTGACGGGATTATATCACCCACAAGGTATATTTTTCCATCCACTTAGAAACTGACTTCAAGTTTCGAAAGATACGGTTGATGTTTCACTGGATCGACAGATTTGTCGATACAGAGCCTTGCAACAGCATTCTGCTGAAAAATATAAACAAGCACATAAAACAAACCTCCAGGATGGTCGGAACGCCTCCAATCACAATCTGAACTACCTGCGGCAACTAATCACCTTTCAGCATTGCATTCTCCGCTTCAAAATCAGAGAGCTCCATTTGCAAGCCCTTGTTCAGCGTCCTGAGGAAAGCACTGCCTCCCGGAACGTCCTCCCTTCTGGTGCTGATCTGGCTGCCCCCCACAGCTCCCAGTGATATGCCAAGCCAGAATTCATGGGACTCCCAAACCGCCATGATGGAAAGCATCCTGATGGGATAATCAAAGACTTTAGAGCATTACTCCACAATACGCAAGATGCAACACACCACATGACAATATACAATGGCACATGGGAGTGAGTCAAGCATCAGAGGCGTAACAAGACATATATATCGGATGAACAACTGCACACAATGGAGCTCTGTAGTTACCATGGTATCAAGGTTCAAGTTGATGGTTTAGAAGGTGAATGTATATCTCAGATTTGTCGATTCACAGGAAGCCAGAGCTGGTGCAGAGGGGACCGACGGAAGGACTAGGTGTGGGTACAGAAAAGCCCAGGGAGGTGTTTTTGTGCACTGCATGGTCGTCTCCCATGGCAACTACAATGACTATTCAAAATCGAGCTCCTGAAAGAGGATGGAGTGGTCATTCAGTACACATTAGCCCTAGCACTCACAACAATACCTCAAAATTTGGCTAACTTCGATCCCGTCCCGACAATTGTACAAGTGAGAAAATCTCCGGCAGCCATTGCTTTGCCAGTTTGCAGCATGGGAAACCTCGTCGGCTGCACGCATGTAATTCCAGAGATAGCTAGTCGCAGTAAGACAGGTGACCAACGGAACGAACAACAGATTGTCAATAGCCACATAGATCTGGCCACTTGGAATAATTTGTATAATTAGTAAAAAGATAATTGCATTTTGCAAGCAGGTAGAAGGAACGCGCAGAGAGGTTTTGTGGTGTCACCCATCGCATTGAAATCTTGATGCAAGCGCATACCCCATGAATCCATTCTGACATATTGTCACAGATGGCCACAACGCCAGAGCGTTTGTTTAAAATTGGAGACCGATAGCGCAAAAAGAAACGGTGAAACTGTAATGGGAGGGCAATGTGCAACGCGAAGAATGGTACTAATGCCGAATACAGTATAAGCCGCCCCAGGGAAGTCTCTGACGGCTCTGTCAAACCATATCCCTCCTGACTGAGTCATTCCGCCCAGACTGAAATTTGTTCGCTGATGGTTTACACTGGGTATTATACTTGTGTCATGGGAGTTGTGGAAGCTTGTGTATAATCGATGTCTCAATGGATAAAATAGTTCAGAACATTCTTGAAATCCATGACACAGTTCAAAAAACCATCACAAAGATTCAAATCCAGTGGACCAATGTGAAACAAGTGAGGTTAAAGAACCAAAATTACTAAACAAGATTTTGCAAAATTTTGATGATGTAATCACATCATTGAATCCTTCAATGCCTGGAGAAAGAATGGAAACAAGCTACTCGGAATTTTGGCAGAGCAAGAGGAGATAAATCAGTGTCCGGGTTTCATTTTTGGAAACAAGTTTTGTGTTTTGCTTATGCATCATAGTCTCAATATGGTTCATTTGCTCTACATCTGTCGTTTCATTATGTCAACAATTGTACTCCTATACTATCATAGCAAATCTGCATACCTCTTATTTGCTGCTTGCTGTTGTTAAAGTTGGGAATCAACTGGATGCCCAATTTGTCCCTGGCTTACAGTACATAAACAATAGTAATCCCAGTTCTAGACCATATGCTGTCATTATAATAGCTAGTACCTCTAGTTACGAGAGAGGTGCTGAGTAATCTGTATATTTGATTGCCATTGTCGTCTTATTGCAAACACTCCTGTATACAAGCACATAACCTGCAAGGCTGGGCGTTGTGTCCTGCGATTCTTTGTGGTGAGATCTGAGTGTGTTGAGAAGTTGTCAACTCATGCATATGCTAGTGGCACAATAATCTGTAAGTCCTTGTGTTAATTCCAAAAGTTGAAAGTAATCATACATACGATCTTTTTACAGTATACGCAATAAATCTGGTCCTGCCATTCTCAACCTATATGACTTGAAATAAGAGCTTTCAGGTTCTTTGTAGCAACCCTAGGCCATAGGGAAGTCTCACAATGTTGTATTTCTTCTAATGTAGTCATCAACACCCCTGTTTGCAATAACTGGCATCCAAGCACCAATTCTTCCATTGTCTCTTTGCATGCCGCATACTGGGTATTATATACTGCTTTTGTCATTTTCGACTATCAAAGCAGCACTGCAGTGTGATTGGATTCCAATCTCACTGAAGGGCACGGTGATTAGACATTTTGGGACCTGTATATCTCATGCACCAGAATGATTTATAATTCAGGGATCTGCAATATATTGGTCTTCATTTCAAGACCTGGGTTTCTAGATCTCTGGCACAACTTCAGGGTTAGTGGTGCATATATCATCCTTGTATGACTATGAATGTTCATGCTACAGTGCTTTGGCAAGCTTGGATATGAATCAGTTGAAGTGGCATATCTTGCCTCCATATTGAGATAATTCACCTGTCCAATTGTGTTGTTGATGTGGCCAATGCTGAAGTGACTATTTGCCATCTGACTTCAACTCTGAATCTGTGGCTTAGACTAGAAGCTTTTTGATACAGTCAAATCATCCATTCTTAGAGATTAACTGCTCAATCTTAGACTTTGGTCTTGGTCTTAGTCTGCACAACGTAATTTTTCATCCTTTGTGTTATGTCGCAGAAGCCATCCGGCAGCGTTCCAATTGCTTTGATTCCTTGAGCATAGAGCCTCACCAGTTTATTCACTTCTAGAATAATGTTGGTCATACAATTTGTTTCTACATTTGATTTTCTATCTTCATCGCTGTATATCTTCTACTTTTCATTCCCCAGAACCTCATCAGCTTCCAGATTGCAATCTCAGTCACTGTATCAATTTCAATCCCACTCGACCTGATGAGAAATCTGTATCTATCTCTGTGCTGAGTTCTGATGTGCTGACAATGCTTATGAAATGTGAATCATTGTTGGAATCATGATACCAAAACAACTGCAGATTGGATTGTGAGATACATCATAATGTGTCAAGGAAGACAGCATACTCCTGTGTTGCACTATAGTATTGTTCGGAATCAGTCATTGTGAACATCTTTGTACTTATTACTAGTGTTAGCAACGGTTCCAAATTGGCGGTTTGGTTCCGGGTCCGGGTTGGAGCCGAACTTGAACCGTTGCAACGGGTGTTACCCCATCAAAAAACCAAACCGCATGGAACCCGCAGTTTTTTGGCCGGTTCCACATTTTCACAAACTCAGCGCTTTGGCTCCAATTAAGTATTTGAGTTGTGATTGTATCACAATATGATATATACATAACTGATACAGTGTTAGATGCTCTTTCACCTCCCATTCTCCAATTTGCGATACGATCAGTATTTGTTGTGTCGCTTCGAAAAACGACTTATTTTCGGCATTACTTCACAGCAACTCAACAAATAGTGATCATATCGCAAATTGGAGAACGGGAGGTGAAAGAGCATCTAAAACTGCATCTTTTATGTATATATCATATTGTGATACAATTACAACTCAAATACTTGATTGGAGCCAAAGTTCTGAGTTCACGAAATTGAGGCTCTGCTGTATGATAAACCCAGCCAAGACAGAGTGGTTCAGTTTTTTGGACGGGTCTGAAACTGAACCGAACCATTTTCCGGCCCAAATCCGGATGGCTGGCGGTTTACCCGGACCTGTTGCTAACATGACTTATTACGGCAGAGTTGATTAGCTCTTGGTAGTATTTCCCGATTGCTTTCTTGAGTTCTATGTGCTGTCTTCATAGTCAGGTATTATGTTGGATGGCTCTGTCGAGTATCATTCACTGTTCCTGCATTATGTTTTACATCCCGTCAATCTCGGAGTATTTGATAGAGTAGTGCTGGCGCCTGTAGAGATTTCACAATGACTATTCCTCAGGACTCTATCCACATCAGTTGTAATATCTCAGTTCCTATAATGCCTCTTGTCATCAATTCCAGCTCAAGAGGATTTGTTAATTATGGTTGAAGCATAGGGGTTACCCAGGTAAAAGGGGATCATATGTTTTCCATACTTGAATGTCCACTAGCTATATACAATTGTACTTTGACTTCTTTCTTAGATACCTAACTAAGAAAAGTCATGGTAAATTGCCAGACCAGCTTTTGCATGCTGGCAGTTGTGACATTTTGCAATAATAGGGATAACAACTTCTGTATAATCATGGGAGAAATGTATCTGAAAACTGAAAAATCAATATTGTATAATGGCAGGTATGCTAATACTTTACTCGGCATGAATTGTATAGTAGTATAGTTGTACATGAGAGCAAGTATTTATAGATGAATGAGCAAGAGGTATGATACTGAATATAGATCTAAGTGCTATAGCAATTACAACTTATCTATATACACCAATACTTACTCAGCCTCAGGCCACATGTCACCATTGCACTATGACTTCCCTGTGAGTTCCCTGGCAATATAAAACAAATCTTCTTCTTTGGAATATCTCTTCTAGTCATTACATTTATATCATTCGACATTCATGTCACTACAACAATGTTAGATATTTTGATGACAAAGTACTTAATCAGTAAGATGTTATTTTTACCATCTGTCTTTTTATCATTCACAAAGCTTGAGTGGCTTCACATTGCATGGTTGAAATTATCAGCTATTACTGTCTAGTAAGAAATCAGTTAATCTATCTTTTTCATTATAATATTTGATATTTGTTTACATAGTAAGTGAATATTGAATATCAAGCTGACTGGATACAGCTTAGTATATAACTAGTATAATGCAAAATAACAAGAATGCAATCTGTATCATCTTCAAACGAATTTACTGTGATATTCACAGGAATAGTATTATTGAAAATAATGCAACAATAGCTGTCTTTTATACTGTTCATTATTTGATATAATTTCCCAGTAGCATTAATATTGTATGTTTATTCTTCTAAGTAATCTTCAAATTATTGAAATAATAAAGAAGATAGTAGCAATAATTGTCTATAGGAAATTTCAGTATTTATTTCTATTCATGTTAATACTATTTAGAATCTTCTATTATTGTAAAATGTACTGTCTTTTGTCTTGCAGAATGCCTGATGATAATAAAATGGTTCACTGGAATTCATAACTATCTTAGAATGCATATTATTCAAGAGAATTCTTAAAGCTATTCAGATACAACCGATTTGAAATTACCCTTCAGTTTCACTGTTGATTTGTGTAATTTTGGATTGGTATCGGTACCTTGGAAACATTTATTTACAGGAAATTCCAATCTTCCAATTGTTCAATCTATACCTCTCAGTATCTTGTTCTAATTGGCTTCTATTTCTTGCATTGTTCTTGCTGCTATGAGATGACACCTTTTTGTCCTCTATGACAGTGGAAGACAGGACACTACTCTATTTCATACTCTGGAAGAATTTGGCACTTTCCTTAATTGCATGGTGGATTTGTGTTGGTTCGTGTTCGACAAGTGTCGGTGCAGACTATTATGGAGCTGAGGTTACACAGGCGTACTTCGAACGGTTATGTTTTGGAAATGTTCAAAGTATACGCTTTCACCTCATCGTCATGCTCGTGTTTGAGTACTACGCAGAGCTTCTTCCTAACATTAAGTCAATCAGTCTATTGGTCTTCCTCTCCACTCCCGCAACTGTACATACTTGGACAACAATAGATCCCGGCTCATCGTTTGCAACACTACATCATAATGGTGAGTCTGCTGGTTTAATACTGCCAGCAGATGTCAATCCTGGTCTACATCAGCTCGTCATCAGGCCTCGCCATGGAGTACGGACACTCTCAAGCCGATTGCCATTGGCCGTACCACTGCCAATAGCATTGACCTCCGACCGGAACAACGCCCCTTGGTCCGCCTCTGACCTTTCCTCGATGGCTTCTGTTTCCTTCTGCTGTCGGTCATGTGGTGCAGTTTTGATACCTGCTGATCAAATAACACATTGGAAGGATTTGCCTTCCCGAAATTGGGCCGATATGATGGATTTTTGGCATTGTCACAAACCCAGTCACAATGTCAAGGTCAAGCCAGGTGAATCCCATAAATACTCAACATTCGGAAAGGGATTTGTTCTGGACCCAGGCACCGGCCTGGTGGATCGGAGTTTTTTTCTATTTTTGAACCAGGACTGCGAGGCGGCGAAGGTATGTTCACGATATTTTTACACTCTTTTGCCACTCCTGTGGTCTACTTGAGTGGCTCTTAGTATAACTGTGAACTTGCAAAAAAGTTCACTGGGTAATAAGAAGGTGCCCAATTGCTATCCGTGGCACCGATATCGTTGGTTGAGGCACCGATACAATTACCCTAGATCGAATCCTGTTAACAATCCACAAACCAAGGTCATGAATATATCCTCATGCTGTGGCATTGGTGGATTTGCATTCAAATCTGATGGGAGTGGATGTTAGCCTTCGCAAGACTGGTTGATTTCTGGTGTCGGGCCTCCCTGTTTCAATGCGTTGTCATTTAATAATTGGCAGGGTACGATATCATGCGAGGTACAATACTGATTTCGTGGTTTTTCGAAAGGTCAATGATGCCAGAATTATATGTTCCGCTTGTCGTTCTTTACTCGGTTACCCCGAAAATCATGTTGAGTTCGACGATTCGGAATTGTTCAGATTGGATAAATGGAACCTCTCTCTCAACGAAAATGAAACGTTCCAGTTGGAGTGTTTTCTCACCTCGCGATTGATATCATATGCTGAAGAAGGAGGAGTTCGGCGCCTTCTGGTTTCCAGCCAACCGCAATCAACTTCGCCTGTGGACCGCTTCAAAGTAGTATCTCAGAGGCATTCTATATCCAATTTTTACTAATCACTCTTAGATATGGATATTTAATCCTGACATCCGATACACCTATACGCAGTGCAGTAAACCTATTCGAGGCCTTAAGGTTTTGTGGCAGATAACCAACCCTGAGGAGGACGTGCCTACAGGTTCACTTGAGACTATTGCATTCGAGGCTATTATTTTGGACGGCAATGTTTTTGACACCTTGAAGACATGTTTGGATAGCACTAGGAAATTATTCCCTGGCCACATTGGAAACTGTGGCGAATGGAATGTTGGTGTATTGAGAAGATTTGAAGAGATGTCTTGACCCTCCGTATGCTATTGAGCGTCAAGTCGTTTCAGCTTGATGCTTCTTAATTTGTATTTGGCATTCTGTATTAACATTTTGGACTTGGTGGGGCTCCATCATGCTGTTTTAATGGTCTTACGTACAAGTGTGACGGTCATTCGGTGGAGAGGTCTCTTTACAATGTAGATAGTTTACCGTGTAAGCTTCAGTTGTAATAGTCGCTAAAGTACTTCCGCCATTCATTGAAAAAAATAGTGGGAAGCTGTAGTTGTCAGACGGCTTGGTGGGATTTTTGGGGTGAAAGTGCTCCGCACCAGATCCTGCGGAAAAGTAACCACTAAATCTAGTTCACCATAGTTCTATGAGATCAAGTGAGAAAGGAAACCCTTAATTGGTAGGTAATCTGCAACCGAATAAATCAATTAAGTGATGCCATCTTGATCTCAAGTTATGATCTGTGCACAGATCATATGATTTCAAACTACTCGGGCAAAGCCACTATTATCTGTGTATCCACAAGAATAGTCCTTCGCTAGTGCCCACCACACATAAAGGCGATTTTCAAAAGTCTGAGTTTTACAATATGCTTTGGGTAGTGTAGATACTGAATGAGAATGGAGTCATGTATATTAAAAGTTAGTGCAGAAGACTGCATTCTATATAAATCCAACCCAAAAAGGTGTTATAATACATTAAACTGTTAGCAAGTTTGAGTATGATAAAGTCCATGCTTAAATACTAAGCAGTAATTAATACTACTCAAATAGGAAATACATTAATTTTTGAGTTATACACTTCTAAATAAGTATCAATACAAGACTTGTATTTGAACACAATGTACTGCTTGATTTTCAAGATATTGCTGTATCAAATGAAGATATTTTGCAATGTGGTTCTTTTTAGTAATACTTAATACATTTTAATTGCCATCTATCAGTTATAATGTCGATTGAAAATATATAATACAGCTACTTTCATGTAGGGTAATATACTATTAAGATTTAAAAATATCAGAATATTCCCTGTACCTTAAAGCATATATTTATTAATACTATCTAAACTTTACTACTTATCTCAATACATTTATGAACTTTGAATATTCAATACTTAGTCGTGCTAACTTAGTATAAATAAGGCAGTATTACTTGTGAATATTGGAAATTTCCTCATAGGCAGATTATACAATTTTCTATCCGCATTAATACATAGTTACCACTATATATGGATTGACTAATGGAATCTGGATCAAATAGAAATTTCCTTTGCAGCATTGATATAACAGTTGAACTATATATACATTTCATTAACCAGCAGTATTATGAAATCAATTTGAATATAATATATGTCACTTTGTATAATTGATTCAATTATGCTCTAGTAATTGTATCTATTGAAATTGTATTTGTAGGGTTACACCACACACTATTTCTGATATCATACTGTAATTACCTTGGTTAATTGAGTAATATATGATACTATCTAGATCAATTTTTCATATTGATTCACTGTAAAATATTATTATTATATTCTATAAGAAATTCTTGACAGCATATTTCCACTACCAATCATTGATAAAAAGAAGAAATAAAGATTTCTATCTGCTAACTAATATTCGTACTTGTCAGATATAACAAGTTTATATTAGAGTCCATAGAGTATTCACATCAAGATATATACAACTTATTTCACTATATTGAGAGCTCTGCCTAATCTTGCATCGTTTGAAGATGTATTTTGTATCCTTTAACCAATCACAATTGTAACTCAATTTTAGTAGTACCTTGTATAACTGCACTTTAACAGATAATGAAGGAATTCCTACCAGAGAGTATTGTGTGGTACTGAGTAGCAGTATCACAAAGTACTAGATATTTGGATTAGATAATCAAGATCGACAACAGGGTCTTAGTTGAACTAATCTTAGTAATTTTCAATTATGGTAATTCATGATGCAATTGAGGATACATGGTAAATAAAGAGTGAAGACTAAATAACAATAACTGTTGTACTTTATTGTAAAGGCATACGCCCATGTATGGCCTCGTAGTTAGGTACATCAGTAGATACGGTTACAAATATGGATGTCAATATAGTAGAGTAGCATAAAGCTGGTTAAGATAAGATTATCACTAAAGATCTAAGGCTCATGGTGAGCTGACTATATATAAAGCAGGTGTTACCTGGCCCTAGACACTTCACATGCTGCCATGCCATTACAATATCCCCCTCTTTAGATGTAGACCCCCTGGGCTGCATAAACCCGTATAGGAGTAGGAAAGTAAAGAAAACAATCAAACAACCGTGCAACATATGCAAATGTACGAACCCATATGTCCCACAGCTGATCAGTACCGTATGGTAGCCATTTGGCGGATCCAGTGCACGGGGAAACTCCACCTCCACTTGACTTATCTCCAGAGGTGGGTAAAACCCGTGCCAATACCATTTGTACTGGGCCGAGATCCAAAGAAGTAATGAAGTAAAGAAGTCAACAGAAGAGAAGAGAAAGAAGGAACATCCAAAGTGACACCATTCTCCATATCTCCACTTCGGGAATGTCTGGTATCCGACCATTCAGTCTCACACTCGTAACTCGTACCATGTGTAGGTTATTGTCAGAATTAGACAGTAATCTTGGTGAAATCCCCAATCATAGTATGAGCCTTGTCATGACTTGATGGCATTGATGGTCGCTTCGGCTCACTGCTCATTATCGCCATCGCCATTACAGCAGTGTAACCAACTTGTAAGCATTCCAGTAACCAGTCATACTCACCATACTTTCAAGTGCACTTGCACTCAAGTTTGCTCAATTCCTCATGAACTTTAAAGGCCCTGCAGGCCCATCAATGATTATTATTGCCACTTTGGAAGCTTCTACTCCCAGTATCATAGCCGTTGGTGATAGTCAATCATATATGACCTTGTATCTATCTCATAAGCTTCTCATGAAATGTTCATTCATATCATATATATTCAAGCGTGTTTGCACTTTCCAGACCCTCATGCATAGCTCTGTGGGCTAGCCTCGATACCTGACATCATCTGTTGCAGCCAGTGGCTTTGACACAGTGCCCATCAGTAGTTATATTCATACTCCTTCAGTATCGGCCAAGTAGGCTTATAGCCCACCAGTATGGTCGTTCAACTTTCATTTCAGTAAGCCGTTTGGTAAACATCCCAGTCGGTGCCTTCGGTTGAGGGCTCCCAATGATCCTAAGTTCCTATGCCCCCTATTCAACGCAATCCGGTAATCATCTTTCAGTAGATGTCGCGACAATCTCACCATGGTATTCAGTGACTGTCTCATGCAATGGCATTCGGTGACCATCTCTCGCAATGACGTTCAGTAAACTATTTGTTATGTTACGAGATGTTTTTGGACTTGTTTCGAACTGCTTCAGTAGACATAAATGCACTCTCTCGGTATTGATCAAACTCATTCGACGTCTCATCATCTCTCCTCTGCTCTTGCAGTCGCACGGATCATACTCCTAGTCAGTGCACTTATAGGTACACTTGATATCCGCCCTGTGCTCGGTGCACTTATTATCTCCAATTGCTGGGTACCCTCGCTGCCTATCGTCCGGGTATGTTTTCCGCTCCTTCTCCAGGTGTGCTTGCTGTCACTTGTCTGGATATTCATATCATCGTTTTCTGAATTCACTTGTCATTTCATCTCCAGTTGCATTGGTTGACTCTTCTCTACCTACGCTTGTTGACTAATCTCCAGCCGCAATTCTCTGCTGGTAAGTGCGCTCCAAGGTGCTTCCTCCCAGCACTTCCAGTACAGTCATCCCCTGTTTGTACGTTGTAGCTCCACCGACAACTAATCCATTACGGCTTCTTTGGGTGCCATATTGGTTGGGTAGGCTTGATTCTGAAATTGACTTCCAGTAGCAGTGGAGTATCTCGGGAGGCTTCTTGATTCATCTGTAGGTGTGTTTGCCATTACTTCCCTGCGTGCACTTTTCCCAGTTGGTGGTAAGGATTATTGCGATTCTGGCACTGTTATCCCCCACTTTAAAAATCATGGCTCTGCTGACGACTGATCTGATACGGCTTCGAGATGTGCGGTATCCACATTGTAGCTGGGGTATGTAGATGCATAAGTCGGTATCTCTGAATAGAGCTCTGAATGGTGCTCTGAATAGTGCTCGGTATCGTACTCCGTGTAGCCAAGTCCCTGCTGAATGGTATGCCTGCATATCTGCGCTCAATTGAAACTTTGTAGCTTGAGACCACAGTGATCTCGAGAAGGGTATAGATTCGTGTAACCTCAATATTGCCATATAGGGCAGGAGATTGATTGGGATCCATCTCCCGTGATCCATCTCCTGTCATCAACCTGCAGTCATTCACCACGGTCATCCATTCATATCCGGTCACGATTCATATCAGGCTGCTATTCATCTCCGGACCGGATCAATCTTGTGTCATCTATTTCCTGCGGCCATCCCTCTCTGGCCGCAATCCATCTCTGGCCGCAATCCATCTCCAGCTGTGATTTAGCTGGTTCGAGACATTCATTTCTATCCTATGCATAATTGTGCCAGTATGGGCAGCATTTCGTAACTTCTCCTGTAACTCTGTAAGCTCTCTACAGGTCATTGTTACCAACCACCATAATGTCCTTCCATTGACCCTTCATCGCAGTCCCATAATCCGGTGACATATTGCCCATCATATGAAAATACCCACTCATTGATCCGTCCATATGACATGGGATCTTCAAGTCGAAATCCATGATCCGGCCTCGTGAGCACATGATCTTAATCCACGCGATTGGGTGAATATCACTCCACCCAACTCTCAGAAGTTGTAAATCCGCCCATATGGCAAATTGTAGCCGGCCTCCAAATCAATTGCAATTGACTGATGTGGTGGGAGTGTTTCCTCCTTAGCTTTGCTGAAAACTTCCACGAAATCTCCGTACATCGCTGGACATGCCCTCCGTAGTCTGTAGGCACCATCTGTGTCGTGGTACCAGCTCCATCTGCAAACATTAGTTCTCCATTCATAATATATATGGAGCAGTAGAGAAATATCCAAGAGTCCGGATTAGAAACAGTGTGCCCATGGAAGAGCCAAGCCGCGCCGTCCAGTACTTCCTTTGTGTCTTGGCGTGCCAGTGGCAGTCATACAAGGTTCCCAGGTGGATGCTCTTCTGCCGCAACTGCCGCTGCTGTTCCCTGCTTGCCCGTCCAGTGCCTGGTACCTATCTTACCACTAGAGATGCTTTCCAGAGTCACTCCCAACACCCCTATACGAACTCGCACTCTCAAAAAGAAGGTCCAAACGACCTCCTCACTGGCCAGGTGATCGAGGACGGTTGTGGCTCAAAGTATTAAAATACCTGGAACACCACCGCCTCTGTCGGAACACCCCTTCTCCCTGGCCGGGATCCGGGCATATTCCCGGGGCATACCTGATGGCCTGCCCGGTTCGCTGCCACCTGTTCCGCTCACCCTGGGGTTGCAGAGCCAAAAGTTGATTGCTTTTCAAGTCGACGCTAGGATTCCTGGCCTGGTATGAAGGCAACTCCTATTATTCTTAAGCTCACAGTGTAGCTACCACGGATACCACCATGGGTACAAATAAGCTCACTGAGCGAATCACATACTTGTCACACCCAATTAGGACTGTCTGACAAGCAAATACTGTCAATTCCCACATGGGGATACGACACATCAATTGAACCTCCGTGCGCCTTAAATACATGCTGGAACCGCTGGTCTCCTGAGAGTGCCCAAACAGTCCATTCTCTGATAGTCCTGTGGATCCTCAGAATCCCAACCACAATTCATTTTGAAATCATCTCCATTATATTCATAAAAAGCCTCTTAGTATGCCGTCAAATGGGCACATATCCATATTCGCTTGTCGGTGTGCGTTTGATGAAATTGAATAGAGTTGGTGCAGACGGCTATCTCTCCTCACAATGATCCGATTCGGTCGTCCAAGCTGGTGCTGATTGTGATAATTGACAATGGTAAATCAGCAAAATGTCGTTTAGTCACTGGAAGCCTCCAGGAGTATCTGAGAGGATGTGGAGTGCAATTTTAGATGCATCAATGGCAGGAGAGCATTACACCCTAGGAGGGCATTCCTGCCGGCCTTCAGAGTAACTGGGAGCGCCGGCGACATGTGTGGGAGTGCCGACAACAAGCCTGGGAGCACCTGGGAGCACCGGCGAGAAACCTGGGAGCGCTGGCGACAAGTCTGGGGGCACCTGGAATCAAAGTAGAGCAGTCTGGGAAAAACCTCATCTTCTTTGGGAACATTGCTGGTGCGCCTGGAAATCATAGCTACTACTTATCGTTCAACAATCTTTAAAGCTCATGTATTCAGTGTGTATTCTCATCTATGTATCTATATAGCTAACCATCTACACATGGTATATCTGGACTAGCTGCAGGCGGTGCTTGAGAGCAATTCGAGGTGTGCCTGAAAATGACGATCGAGTGAACTCAGGGATACACTCCAAGGCCGTGATTGAGTAAGTTCGGAAATGCACTGGGCGGCCATGATCGTGTGACCTTGGAGGCTGTAATCGTGCGAGTTTAGAGATACACTTGGAGACTGTGATGGAGTGAATTTAGAGATGTGCTGGGAGGCCGTGATCGTGCGAACTTGCAGGCCATAATCGAACCAGTTTGGAGATACACTTGGAGGCCGTAATCAAGCGAGTTGGGAGATGCACTAGGAGGGCGTAATTGAGCGAGTTTGGAGATACACTTCGAGGCTGTGATCAAGCGAGTTTGGAGGCCGTAATGGAGCGAGGTTTGAGTTGCACTGGGAGGCCGTAATCGAGCAATTTTGGAGATACAGTTGCAGGCCGCAATTGAGCAAACTTGGAGGCCGTAATCAACCTAGTTTGGACGAGTACTTAGAGGCGTTCAATAGACTGCGCAATGGGTGCTGAGACTCTATTCATCCGTTAGTTAACTCACAACTGGGGAATTGAAATGGCAGTCAATCGTGTAGGGAGGCACGCCGGAAGCTTAAGCTAGATTGAGGGGTCAACTCGTAATCATGAGAATGAAGGAAAGTCAAACAATCTTGGGTACTCGGTGTATGCGATACTCGGTGTATGCTATACTCGGTGTATGCTATACTCGGTGTATGCTATACTCGGTGTATGCTATACTCGGTGTATGCTATACTCGGTGTCAACTCATAATTATGACATGGAGAGATAGAGAGCGCCAACTTGACTTTGTATTCTGTAATGATGGTAGAGTTGTGGACGAGAACGAGAGAGATGGGGGATAAAGATGAGAAAGATGTGGAGGATACAAGCGGATATGACAAATCAGGGGTACGCCTTGCCTGATTGTGTTGGGAAGACCTCGTATCAGTGTAATTACACTCCGGATCAGGACACATACCTGCAGCATCAGGGATGGTAAATTGACTTGCATACGAAATTCTCTTAAGTCCCAGTTTCTCATGATGATTTCCCCCATCTCCTCTCATCTCTCTCTTTGTCATCCTCAAGTCTACCATCACCTAAGAACATGAAGTTAAGTCATCGCTCTTTATCTCTCCATGCCATGATCAAGAGTTAACACCGAGTACAGCATACACCGAGTACAGCATACATTGAGTACTGCATACACTGTGTACAGCATCATCCCAAGATCGACTGTCTCCCGCTCCCAGCCAGTCTCTCATATCTCGGCAGACCATGTTGTACGCTATTCACTACATTCCCACAATCACGAGTTAACCAATGAATAGAGTCTCAGCACCCAGCGTGCCTCCGTCCTAAACTACCGCCTCCAGATTGACCACATCCAAGTACTCCTCCAATCTCACTCAATCACTGCCTCCAAGTGCATCTCTAAACTCGCTCAATTATAGTCTGCAAGTGTGTCTCTAAACTCTCTTGATTACGGCCTCCAACTTCGCTCCATAACAGCCTCCAAGTGCATCTCTAAACTCACATGATTACGACCTCCAAGTGCATCTCCAAACTCGCTCGATTGCAGCCCCCAAGTACATCTTTAAGGAGCGATGGTGGGTGTACGGAGGTGGAAAGAGTGACAGGGAGTATATATTCAGCAGACCCCGGAGTCGATAGACATTATCTTATTTCCATCTCATCTTATAATACAATGAAAATACACAATCTATGTTTCCCTACTTTTCATCTCACTCGCTCTGTCCGCAATATTATGAATCCATGCAATTGCGTGCGATCCTTAACACCGGGTACTATCATATCCTCCCACCCGATTTCTACTCTCCTCGAACCAGAACCGCTCTTTCCCAAAAAATCTGTTTTGATGTCGCGAGAGGTGCGGCGTAGTGTTAATGGTGGGCTCTCGGCCTTCTAGCTCCATTGTTTTACCACAACAGCCTCCAAATGGTGCATCTCTAACAGTTCTCTCAATGGGCGTGGCCTGGTACTCCTCCGATTATGCTCAAGTACCATCTGCGGACAGATTGACCATATGTATATATTGAGAGAGACTTAAATAATGCATGCTATATTATAATGTAGCAAATCTTGTGACTGTAACAAAGATGAATATGATAAGACGAAATGCCTTGTGGTTATGTAAGAACCACCGCTGTGAGAATATGGCATCAAGTCTCCCGCAGAGCTGCGCAGTGGTCTCGGCCGCTCTCAAAGCCTCCCGCTGACCTGCATAGAGGTCTCAGGAGCTCCAAAATTTGACTACCCTAGATGGAGCATCCTGAATGCACCTCCATAACAGCAGGTGCTTTCAGAAGCACGTGAGAATGCTCTTGCAGAGTGTGAGAGAACTTTGCTTAGCTCAAGGGAGGTCTGGGAGCGTCTGGAAGTACTTAGAAGCACTCGTAAGATTGCCCAGAGTGTCTGTGAGGAATACGTATGGGTTCCGGACCGAATTACATTTTGCTGATGTAGTCGCAAATCGTACTGGCAAGCCACTTTAGAACCTTCGGGGTTAGTATACTTCCCAGTCGGAGCTGCCCAACGATCTGCGATCACTGCTCCACTTCCTGCACTCTGCCCATCAATCGACGAAAGAAATCGGTAATGATAGTTGTATCATTGGATAGTCGCTGACCGTATATAACTTTGTAAGACTTCCGTAACCACAGCGGTCAGCTCCTAACATTATCTGTAATGTAGATAATCCCACTGAGTCTTGCGGAAGGTAATTGCAATTGGAACTGCTATCAGTGGCGCCGCTAGATGTGAATTGTGTGTGTTGCGTAAATCCACTCTGATCGTCCGAAGGTGCACTTCACTGCGTCACTTGGCTGCGGAATATAATCGTAGGTGCACTCGGATGTGTGATTATAGAATGTGTCGTCTCGATTGTTTGCATCTGGTTGCGCTCGTTGAACAACATTCTAGGAAATCTCTTCAGAGGCCAGCATTGTCATTGCCGGTGAGTCGACTTTCATAGACATATGGGCTCTGAAATCATTCCTGTAATTGTCAGTTGACTCAATTGGATGGTAACTTATCGAATCTCATTGATGCTGCAATTGTTAGCCTTCGAGTTCTCGTATGATGAATTCGTTGAAATGGACTTCGTTTGACTTGGTTGTTGACGTGTCTCCCGGCTGGTTGGCATCTGGAATCCAATGCGAATTGTCTTTGCTACTGCTAACCTCAATTGGGGGGACAATTCATTCCTCTTTGCATCTCCAATTCGTGGATCCCAAGTCCATATGACTTTTCATTCATAAGTGTTGTGACGCATCTCTGGCCGATTGGCATTTGGAACCCACACAGGAGCATCTCTATTACCGTTAACCTCAATTCAATGACCATATCAAGACACTTCGCTGATGCAGTCAGTGCTCCGAAATCCGTATCATATTGTGTGGGTTGATTGCATGTTGTGACACGTCGGAGAGGGGTAATTGATGAAATCCACTATGCGAAACGTATCTGAAATTAAAGAGCAACAATAGTGTAAAGGTATATGCCCATGTATGGCCTCATAGGAAGGTATATCAGTAGATACGGTTGCAACCGTGGATGTCAATATAGTAGAGTTGTATACAGGTTGTTAAGGTAAGATTATCGCTAAAGATCTAAGGCTCGTGGCGAGCCGACTATATATAAAGCAGGTGTTACCCGGCCCTGAACACTTCACCTGCTGCCATGCCGTTACATTTATATAGTGAAAATGATTTATTCATAGTTTCACTTCAAATGTTGTTCTATTTTTCTACAGATTTGTTAATCCATTATATACCTCAGTTACATATATTGGTTATTAGTTCTTCACATTTATCTATAAGCTGATAAACAAAATTCACCAACTTCTATTCAATATATAGTAGATTGGTATAAATTTTTGCATAGTACAATTGAACAGAATTCCAGCTGTGATATTATAGAAATTCAATATAACCTGACAATTATCTATTATTCAAAAACAGAATATATTCAAATGGTACACAATGCTTAAATATTGGGTACATGGTAAGATTAAATAAAATATCCAAGTTATGTGTTACTATAATAACAGATATAATTGGTATAAATCACTCTCTGATAGTTTCCAAAGGAAAAACAGCTATAAACATCTATATATTTAGTAACTATGATAAAAACTATTTTATATGATTGATTCTGTAGTATATCAATAAGTTTTCCAGACTGAACAAGATTTGACAGTAGAATATAGATAGTCAATATTGTAGTTTTATTAGATAAAACAACTACATCATAATTCAAAATACATTATAGTTTAATCTGTATACACTTCAATTGTTTAGTTTGCACTATTCTGCAAGCAGGAACAACCACTTATAATAAGTATAATTAGAGAACAAATACAATCGAACAAAGTAGTTAGATTGCTATTAAAAAAATATACATCAACATATTGTTGAAGCTTGGAATTAAGTATTTAAGAAAACATCAAATCGAATAAATTACTGTATCTGATGTAGGGTATCATTGCTACAGTTTAACAATGGTAAAACAAACTATTTCAATGAATGTTACTACGGTAATAAAGAAGTATATATCCAGTTATATTTGGTTTTGATATTAATTAAAGGAACTATTTGAAATTTTCCAACCTTGTAATAGCTATTGACTCAGAATTGCAACAAATGATATCGTAATTATTAATTCTACAGAATAGAAGCTCTAGACAGTAGTCAAATTAACACAACTGATAATCTGAAAAATTGTTTTAAAATTCACAAGAAGTAGAATCTGAGATGAATTAATGAAAGTGTATACAGAATTCAAAATTATCAACTATCTGTGGGAGGTAAAAAAGCACGTAAAACTGCATCTTTTACGTATATATCATATTGTGACACAATTAGAACTCAAATACTTGATTAGAGCCAAAGTGCTGAGATCGCAAAAATGAAGCTCTGCTGTATGATAAACCCGGCCAAGAACCCATGGGTTTATGTCTGGTCCAGGTAACAACCCCGCTAAGACAGAGCGGGTCAGGTTTGTGGACAGGTTAGAAACTGAACCAAACAGTTTTTCCGGTACAAATTTGGACCACTGGCGGGTTACCGGGATCCATTGCTAACATTAGATGTAAATAGAATAAATTAACAGAGAAGCTACGAATATTTGTAGGATACAGTTTGAGAACTATTTAATAATAATACAGCTATATTGTATTGGGTAGCAGCCTTTAGTTGAGAAGAATATAACATTATCCCAATTCAGTAGTCCAGCCAAGTATGAATCAAATTTGATCCATATATCCCTTAAAGAACTCAACTTTAGACATGCCAATAAGGAAAACAATGTATATTATATGAATGTATAAAAGATAACAATTCGAATATTTTCAAATCTTGGACAATTTTGTCAAAATATTCTGTATTAGATATAATGCAATCAAATTCAAGATTGGTAAGATCTCAATAATTTGATTTATAACTGTACCCAATCTGTTCAACTACTCTGCCATAGCAAATATCTACATAGATACCTACTAAAAAGTATGTTACAATTAGACTGAGTATTCAGTGTAACATTGAATATTGTATTATATTTGTGTAACCTACCTATGACCACAGGGATCAGTATTACATACTATATACATCTTTTTTGTCTGGTGCTATTTAAGGGATAACATTCCATCAGACAGCCCAAGGGTTTTGACATTTCGTCTTTATTCAAATAATACTTGGAGGTGAGTTGAGAAATATAATCCCATTTATCCCACTTTCTTCCATCGTTTACATGGTAATTCTTATCTATATGAGACTGCATATAATCAAGCAGTTAAAAACTGATCATATGTACCAACTGAATATTTGGTAATCCCAAATGGCAAGTAAATACTGTTACATTTAAATTATATTGGTATCTAGCTAGAGGCTGCTGGTTGTGTATTAACTGCGAGCATTTTTGCCAGGTTTTGTAGATGAATCGAGTTTAGGCAGTCGAAAGTAATTCAAATATTCTGCAGCCGGGTTGTGTATCATATTTTTGTTTCGTAATAGATGGGAATCTTGTAAAGTTCAATAGTTACTGACTGACAGTACTGCATGGATAATCAGATAGTTTGGAATCAGATGGACTCAGTATTGTTTTGATTTTACCAGCAGACAATTCATATACGATTTAAATAATATTATCCTCAAATTTTTTGAGTCTGGACAGTCTATATTACAGTAAGCAAATGTCATGTCCATTGTTGGATGACTCAGTAGCTACAAAACATCATATGTCTGGATTATCAGCTTAGAAATTTATGAACTTGGTATTATTAAGTTCTAGTTACGAAGAATTAGATTGATAAGTAAAAGAGTATGTTATTTGTGTAATCCAATAGTTGAAGACTACTTTATACCTACCAAACACAAGAATTAATGGAAGAGATCATAACAAACCATTATAGATATTATCATACTATGTATTGTATGTGAATGATTATTTCTTGGTTTGTCTTCAGTTTTCAGAAATAAAATTGCCACAAGTGTTTTGATATATTCTATATATTTTGGGATCTCAAACTTTGATATAGTTAAATGGAGAATTATAAATATTGGAACTCCATTTGTTATTGTTATCTAACTGAGTGTCAATTTAATTCTATATTCTTCACGATTCAGTATTCACGATTATCAACACAGCATGCTGTAAAATCTTGAAAGTTAGTATCTGTCAAAATAGCGTTACATAGTACAAACTTAAAAACTTGTAGCACTATTTGGTTTATAAGGTTGTATCTTATCTTTGTATCTTCCAGACCAAACTTCAATATATGTATATGTATATGTAGTTTCAAGTCACCTGGTCATAATCTCTGAAATATTGGTTGTATATTTGTATCATTGGCATACATCATAATAAGAGATATTTATATTTCAAATTGACAGTAGTATATAAGCAAATTGTATCTCAGACAGACCAATGTAATTGCACACATTGTTATGGGTATGTTGTTGATCATACAATATAATTCCGACCACTTTTGAATATCTAAAGTTGACATGAAATATTGCATTCTCAGTATGAATATATTAAGTAGAATCCATTTCAGTGATACAATCATTGCATAATACCCATTCCATAATGCATTGCATTATATTTTTGCTTTCAGCAATATTTCTAAAGATTGAATAGCTACATAATACAGTTTTACTTACCTAATTGAATTAGTATAGAAACTTCCTCGATTAAGTGAATAGAGTGAATGAATACGAACAGTACTGATTGAAATAAATTGCTAGACTTTGAGATTCTTAAAGTTTTCAGTTCTAAGTCATGATTACTCTTCTAGAAGGTAAGAAATATTGTGAAAATGCTGTTGAAATTATCAATTGAATCTAAGTCTAAGTTAACACATTGTCCATGCAATAGCTGCCAGCCCTAATTCAAAGTCACATAACAACCTACTCTACCAAGATTCAGTCTGACACTCATCCAGGATTTCATCACATTGGTAAAACATTAAGCCATAGATAAACAGTCAGAAATCATATAATTAATACAAGCCAAACTTTATCATACTTGTTGCTTCTTCCAAACAACCATTCTTCCATTCATGGGATTGGAGTTCATAATTGTAGACATGGCCTAAACTTAGTCATGAATGGTACCATTGGCTTGAACTCTTTGGAATGATAGTCCAACACTCCTGTGAAGATAACACACTGACTTAATAAATTGCAATTTGTATCAAGTTGAAGAATTGAATTGAATGTACTGTTTAGACTGGCTGGAGCTTTGACAATTGGTGTTGGCAAGCTCTCAGTTCTAATTATGGATTGTGCAGTTTCTGACAGCTTCAGTAGTAATGTCGGTATTATTGTTAGTGTAAGTGAAAATAGCAGTATTGGCAACATTATCTGAAGCAGTATTGGTGTCTGTAACTGTTACAGTGGTTCTATTTGTGCTTGTATTGGTGTCAGTGACAGTATCTTTATTGGTGGGGGTATTGGTGTCTGTATCAGTGTCATTATTAGTATCGGTGTTGATATAGGTAATGCTGTTGGAATTGGTATGAGTGTTGGTGTTAGAGTTCGAGGTAGTGTTAGTGTTGGTGTTAGTGTTGCTGTTGGTGTTGATGTTAATGTCAGTGTCAGTGTCAAAATTGGAGATGTTTGTCTCTGGCAATATTAACTTCTGCTTGACAAACAAAGTTGCAATGTTGATTGTTGATTTGTTTTATAATACAAAACCATATAACCTGTTGTATAGTGGTAGATATGCAAATATGTGACTGTGTGGCTATTAAAATTGGAGTCTGATCTCCACACTCAGAATTCTGGTATACGCTGTGCATCGAATTTCAATTCTGTGGATTGTAGATTAACATCTAATGCCTTTTGGGTAGAGGAATAGGGTTGTCATAACTGCAGTTTTACACTTAAAGGTGTACACAATACAGCTTCCAATAATTCTATCTCATTCTCACAGTAGAGAAGTTAACAGACTCTCTGTGTAAATAGCCATGCTGGATACTACCTGTTTTCTTGCATTGTCCAAATCTCATATCCAGAAGACTGCAGCAAACTAATTGCAATACTCCCTGGGGGTTTCAATTCACTGACACCTTGTCAGCATCCAAAGTGCACTCACTGCTGATCTAATGGAGACATTCGTAATATTATAATGCATACAAATTAATTCTTGACTGGTCTGCAGTTTACCTGTTTCTCAATTTGGCTGAACACATTCCAATGCTAACCCTCATTTATCCTGTACTTCTCCCACCCTGTCTTCTTACTCAATCTCCTCAGGTAAATGCAATATATGATCTTGTTAATGTAATATTGTATATCCCAAAAATTCAACACTTCAGTTATGATATCCATCATAGTCTTCTTTGCCTTGACATCTTCTAAAGCTGTTGGGTGTGAAATTTTAATTTGAGGAGGCATTGTTTACTTAGTTGAATCATTGCCTACAGTCTACTTTATATCCTAATGCTGGAGATATTGATAATGCATCACAAGTCCAGCAGCCTTGATTGGATGCAGCTTTGCAATTCAACTGCTATTACTTCATTGTTGGGGAAAGTACCATTTGAATTGTTGTTTTTGCTGGCTACAAAATCTCTTGTCACAAACCTATTCCAATAATTGATTGACTATTAGTCCAAGATGCCATCCAGCATGTATAGTAGCTGCTAGCTCTAATGCAATGTCCTGTGATAATATACTTATACAAAAACTTGGTTTAACAGTTCACATATAGATATTTGTATGTATTAGTTTTATAAAATGTTTCATATTGTATTGTTGATAAAAGAAATTACAAGATGACTACTGTAGCAGGTCAAGTTAGATTTATCAAATATTGTAACAAGATACGATCAGTTAAACACAAACATAAAGTTCATCTCAAGGAGATTATGACAAGTTAGAAGTTAAATTTCCATAGTATCCAGTTGGTGTTATCAATAATAGAATGTACAAAGAGAATAGAACAGAAAAATGTCCAATATGTAACAATCTCTTCAAATATACAGTTTGATTGCTACCTTTGAGGTATTCTTCATACTCTGTGATATTATTTCTATTCTCGATAAAAATATTATACATTATGAAGCACAATCTTGTTTATGTACCCATTTTACAACTTTCCACATTACAACATATCAGACTACTTACTTATTATAGTTTCTAACTGTGCCTCATGTATTTGGTGAAATGACAGTATACTTGTATTTACTGATATTAATTGTTCTTCGCAATTGATGACAATCCATCAATTGTGTGAATGTTGTAATATGAACAATTGCGGGTATATCTGGATTTCACCAGTATCTGCTTCTCAGATTCAGGAGTTACTGTAAACCATCTCTAATGGTCTGAGTATCACTGAATGATAATGGTAATCATTAACTAGAATCTAGCATTTATCTACACAGTTGACTGTCTGTTATGTTAGTTAGCAATCACTACACAACTGTGTAATATTTTGTTACTGACATTACATTTTCTGGGAGTTCTGGATACTTTTCAGATAATATTTTTCTTACTTGTAAATCTGATAGAGTAGTAGCAGGGAAAGCGTTATTCTAGCATTGAATTGTTTGTTGTATAATGTAGAAAAGACAAAGTTAGAACAGTATGAATCTCTATGGATGTCAGAAGATCAAATTGATAAGACTATAAAAATACCGATTGACTGTCCTGATTAGGTCCAAGTTATTTGCAACCAAGTTTGGAAACAGGAAAGTTGGTGCGAATGTATTAGAAGTGGAGTCATACTATACTGGCAGGCTATGTATAGTACACAGCTTTACCAGATTAGTACATTTATCAATTATTACTGTACTGTAGTGTTATTTGATTTTTGAATGTTTAGGAAGTTGTTTCATTACTTGTTGTATCAAATTATCATCAATTCTCAACATAGGCTGACTTGCATTCCTTATATGGATACATATTATTGAGTGGTCTATACTATATACAGTGAAACACAATTCATGCTTCACAGTTTCCAAGAATTGATTATCCACTGGCAATACAGCCAGGGGTACTCACTGTACACAATAATTTTGTTGAAAATTACCCCATATCGAAAGCTAGTTACATAATGGCATTCATATGTTCAACCTGCCTACTATTTTACATGTGAAAAAATGTCAAAATCTTCCCATCGATATACAGATACATGCATAGGGATTTCGAAATTACAGGTGCGGTTTGGAGGCTATGATTTGATTTAAATGTTTGTGGTGGTCTATGTTACATTACCACTTTCAAGATGATCAAGTTGGACAATTCATATGATATATCTATCATAATCAAAGCAACCAAGTATCACATTTCCAGTTTTGTTCCAAATGCAATCCAATGGAATGAAATCATCTACACTTGGGCAGTCTAACAAAAATGTTCATTACAAAATCATCCTAGTTAGTTCTAAGTCAAGAAAGCAGTTGGAAACCTTGGTACATTGTATCATGTAAACTGTATTTGCATTGACTGCGATTATTGAAGGGAACAAAATGTGTTGTATTGATGTATATGGTTACTCTTTTTGTAAAATAACCTGTTCAGATCAGAAAATTTTTGCATTTATGCTGAATACCATGTAACAGCATGCGATAATGTACTTGGATAATCTAAAGTTTTGGGCCACAATATTATTTGATATCTTTGTTGTTCAATTATAACCAAATGTCTCTAACTATTCAGTTACTGTCAACAATAGCTATTATTCTAGTACTGCATACACTGGATATAATTTTGTATACTAGTAATGGTTCTGTCTAATATTTCTATCAAAATATATTGGATATAATCAAACAACAATAATTGCAGCACCTGACTCAGGGCCTGATAATGGCCATTGAATATAATCAGCTCACCACATGCTCTAGATCTCGAGCCATAATTTAATGATCCTTTACCCTGATACCACACAAGAACATTGACTATTATATGTGCAGCTGTATGAAGGAATATACCATTATATGAGACCATATTCCAGAATGTGTGTTGACACATATACAACTATTTTAGTAACGGTGTGGTGAAATGGTGAAGCTAGAAGGCAGACAGCTCATCATCAACACTCCATTGCACCGCTCATGGCATTCCAACAGGAATTCGTGAGAAAGAGCCGTTCTGACTCGAGGAGGGTAGGAAGAGAGTGAGATGGTATGATTGTACCCAGCTGTGAGGATCCACAAAGAGTCTCAGAAAGAGCGAGTGAGATCAAAAGATAGGAAGGATAGAGTGTGTACTTTGTTGTATAATGAGATGAAATGATATAGGATGCAAGCTATCTACCCCCGGGTCTCCGGAATATATACAATCTATTACTCTGTCCATCATGGCTACCCATGTATCCCTGTACACCCGCCATCACTCAGTCCAGTCCCATGATCCCTGTAGCACCCTATACCCGCCATCATTCAGTCCTCTGCCAAGGTGAGTGGCAGTGGTGGTTAGAAACAGATTTTCCTGCCACAACTCCTCCCTGGAACATTGTGGGAAGCACACCTCTCATCATCCATCCGATATAACCATATGCCCAATCCAGAAAGATCAAAAGAACAACATAAACCCAAATGAAAGACCCAAATGTAGACCCAAAGCATAACCATCAACTCAAATGAAAACTATACACCCAAAGGAAACCCATAAACTCAAAGGAAAAACATAAAGACACTCGCTCCTTGCGCATCCTCTTTTTCCTGCCACCCTCTGAGTCTGCCATCCTTTGTCCTTGACTGCGTGTGAAGTATGAGATGTTGCCAAGCTGAGTATCAAATCAAACTATCGCCTCATGCATCACATATATGGCTGGTGTGATTTGTGCCTGGCCCTCTATGAACAACTCGGGGTATTCGTTTACTGCTTGTTGGAAGATAGGCACGGCATTGTTTCCCAATTTTCTCTTGTCGTGTGCCAACATCTTTGTCTTGTCGTCCAACATTCTCTTGCAGTCAGAGTCAAGGCCGAGCCATTCCAGGAAGCATTTCACGAATCATTTATCCTGGGTGTCGTCGTTGTTGGAACTGCTACTTGTGCTGCCGGGAGTGGCAAGCCGGTCAGGATTTGGTGTGCCCATCTGCATATGATCGGTAGGCTTTGCTGGGGACGTACTGGCCTCTTTCCCGGTTGCAGCTGGCGGGGTTGAACAGGTGTCTTTCTCCGTGGCCGCTGGCAGGATTGTACTGGCTTCGTGCTCGGTGGACACAGGGGAGATTGTACGGCCGTCTCCCTCTGTGGGCACTGGTGGGAGTGTACCAGCGTACTTCTCGGTGGGAGTGCTGGTTCCATCCTCACATCCATCCTCGGCCAGCTCCATCAAATCCCCTCCAACCTTGCTTTTATTCTTTTTCTTTTCTTTTGCCTTGATATGTGGTGTAGGCGGTGAGAGCATCTTGCTCTTATCGGGGGATGGAGGTGGAACAGATATCTCATGGTCGGCAGGCGGTGCTAATGGTGAGATAGTATAGAGTTGATTGGTGTGATTACGTTCATCCATCCCAGGGTACTAACGAAGTGCAGTATTAGCAACTTTTCCAGACCATCACTTTGGATCCGGGTCCGTATCCAAACCGAACTGTTGGCGATGTAGCAGTCTGCGTTGTCAATCAACCTGAACGGTGAACTCAGGTATGGTTTGATGGTAATCTCCCAATCCCTCTGAATTGGGCGGGTTGTGAGCGGGTCGCCCAGCGGGTCCATCTATAGATTCATATAAGGCTTGTGTTTTTGCAGTTTGATAATAGTATCTTATCAAAATCGTGTATTCAACAACCAAGAGGACTTTTTTGGATGCTTTGCAGCTTGTGATATCGATCAATTTGGAATCTGTGTTTTTTCTGTGATATATTGCATTTTTGGCTATCAAGGTGGGCAATAACTCCGTTATGTGCTTGAAGATCCGTGTGATGCCTTGATTTTGAAATGTGGAAGAGCAAAAACGGTTGATGCTCCGTTGACGCTGATTTTCAGGATTCAGCAGGGAGCATGTCACTATTGTTTTTGCCCCTAAAGGCTGCCAATGTCTCATCAATGGATGTCTGCAACCAATCAGAACTTAGATTACCCAAAATACAAAGTTTAAAATCATTGATGCTCCATTGACACTGATTCTCAGAATGGGGTAGTGACCATGTTGCCATCTCTTTTCCCTATAAAAGCTGCGAATACGTTGCTTATGCATAACTGCAAAGAAAAACACTGTTCATGTACTGGACTTACAGGGCCAAAAATCATTGATCCTCGGATGACGCTCATTTCAATGGATTGTCCATTCAACATCTGCTGTCATCGAGACTTGTATTCATAATGATTTGTACGTATTGGTTGTCTCTCCGACTAATTGAGGCTTGGCCCTGTGGCAAAGCCGTGTACAGTAACATCGTTGAACTGGTCGCTCTCAGACTATTAAAATTTGTATATCTTGCGAAAAGATCCATTGTGCCTGCTATACATCTATCTAGTAACTGATATTCACAAGCCACTGGTCACCATTCACCCATGATATATCTCTAACTGAAACTCTTGGGCAACCTACTTAAAGAAGCCGGTGAAAAAGTGTCGCATTCTGTCCTATGTTTTCTTGAATCCCTTATTCCTTTTCATTTCCAGTGCATTGACCATCACCATTGTCATTTCAGCCTGTCTTCTTGACCTCAGTGTTGGCCAAACCAATCCGGGAACATTTGGCACAGCACTCACATCCTGCTGCTCTGTGCTATCTGGATCCTCAATGCCATTGTCTGGCTCGATATCAGATGGAAGGTCTTTCTAGCAATCGTCTTCGCTGTCATTTGGATTATTCATGTCACCATTCCAGTTTAGCCAATTATCTGTATCCGAAATGATTTCAGCTGCACTGTCTTCATTGCTTTTGACCGGATGACGGTCATTCGTCTGGTTTAGCGGACATTTAATATTTGACTTTGTTCTCCAGGGAGGTCTGTTGCAGACTAATCTGGTGGCAAAGGAGATCTTACGGTCAATTTAAATGCAGCCACAACATCATGTTGAAAGAGTGACAAGGATGCTTTGACGATCTCTTCCACGTCCGAAATGTATCCCACGGCTGTCATCTGCTTGATTTGCACACGAGATTCTTTCTGTGCAGCATGTAGATTTTGGCTGCCCTGATACGTCTCCAAAAAGTCGTAGACCTTGGCCATTCAATGCAATTTCCTTTATCCGACCTCATTCTTCATTTCCGAGTCGTTTTCTGTGTTCATTGTAGCTGATACTGGGTCATTTCCTGCCAAGATCGCGTTATTGGCTCAAGTAAACTACCTTCCAACAATGTTTTTGTGAAGGATCTCACCTGTGATTGTAGACTGACTCCAGCCAATAAGATCTCGACCAAGGGAAAAACCGGCCTCCACTCGGACACCATGTCACATGATTGGGAATACGTCGCGTACCACACTGGAATGATCGGCGTACTTTGGGTGCATCTCCGCATGTTGGGGCCACCAGTCTGTTACATCAGCTATCGAAAATATACTGCTAATCTCCAATGGGTCAGAGTGATAATCATTGAGATTTGGATTCATTTGCCCCCAGGTCTTTGGTGCATCAGGCGGTGAATTCAAATAGAAGCTGGCGGTGGTTAATTAGTGTACTGTGCAATCGCTTCGTCTGGGTGTTGTTTCAGCAAAGTTGTTACGCGTTAAGCATTCTTCATCATCGCTGGACAAATCAGATTGATGTCAGGAAGATTGACCAGATCCTGCAGCCGTTGTGGAGGGTTGGAGAATATTGCTAGGTACGCGTTTCGGTTTACTGGCCAGCACATGTCAATGTTTGGAACAGTATTCATTCTCCACATCTTTCAGCAATGCCTCTTGCTATTGGGTAGTATAGAATGTCTCGTCCCCAGGATTGATATCCATTCCCATGACCGACTTTGTAAACAATCACAACTTCCAGAAATGAGGGAGGATATGTGCAGCAATGAGTTGCCTACCTGTTGTTTGAGTCACTTTAGCATAACATTTGGGCAGCTTCTGTCGTGCTAACTCCACTGCAAAGTACAAGTTTTCCTTCCATTCAGTCTTCTTTTTAGCCAAAGCTTGCATAACCCCATCGATGTGATCAACAATGTCATTGTAGACAGTGATAACATAATGCAATGTGACTATATGCCTATTCAACATCCACAAGGTCCAGTATTGAAATGGCCTCAAACTTTCCATGACTTACTTGACGAAGGTCCATTCATCCTGTGTTGTGAAGAGTGGCCGGTAATCACTGTATGTTGGATTTTGAGGCAACCAGGGGGTCAATTCTCATAACTGGTAGGCTTGCTCAAGCAACTCCAAATTTGAATTCCAACTTGTCTTTGCATCCATTATAGGTAGTACGGCGATGTGGAATTTGACTTGTTGACAGTCAATGAACTCGTTTTGACGACCAGGTATCTGCGTAATCAATTCAGCACGCATTCTCTGCAATACAATGGTCAGTTTAAGGACTTTCAAAATATCGTGAAATACATACTTTCTCAATTATCTTTGCTAAACTTGGTCTCATAGATGACACTTTGCTGATTCAAGCATTACCCTCTTTCGACGTCTCTGACTCTGGCCAATGTATATGCATTCATTCTTTCCAAATTGCTGATCGCGCTCATGGGCTTCCCAAGGCAGGGTGCGGCCTTTTACACTGAGACTGGTCATGAATACACCTAAAGCGAGCTGTATGACGTGCAGCAAGCATGGTATGTCGTTCCTAAATGCAGGACACCCGGTTCCGGAGGCCTCAAGTGTCGATTGCAGCTTGCGAGTTGTCGAGCCATTTTAGGAATCATTATCAGTGGTAATTCCTAGCAAAGGGCTGTTGGTAAGCTCAAAATGATCCAGAACTTCTATCAAATGTACAGCTAGCCTTGCTGCTGTATGTTGGCCCTTAACCTATCATCCTTATTTTGCTTTCGAAAATGGAAAAGAATACATAATCAACTTAATCAAAAGCGAGTCGAACTTCTTCTAAAGCTCAGTTTTGATCCACATAGTACGCAATGACCAACATTATTGCTAATTTATTCATTGATGTCCAACTATCCAAAACTAAACTCACTATGTTTCGTAATGGCAATTGCTTTTGAATTGCATTCATGGTCAGTGAGTATTCCGTCCGGTAAATGTTGCTTAGAGTTGCAGCAGAAGGCAGCACCAGGTATCTTTGTAACGCATCATACGACCGTCGTAGCTCCAGATTGGATATAGCGTTTGATGGAATCTGAGACAACACAAATCCCAACATGATGTAACAATTTCAAGTGTTTTAGTAAAATTCGGACATTTCAAAGTCCTTGGTTGCCAGTTTGGTGTGTCTTGTTTGCCAATTCAGTCTGGATGGATCAAACCTGGATGTTGAATATGAATTTTCTCTGCACACTGACTATTGTAATTCCTCTACTTCCTTGCTTCTTCAGGATAGCCAACACTGTTTCATCGACCGTCAAACTAGTCAGGGCAGTGACTTCTGACTTGGTTAATTCATTTAACTTCGCGATGTGAGCTTTGCCAGCAAGTGTATCCCCATGAAGCTGGTCCCATGTTCTAATGGATGGCAAGGAACTTGATGACAAAAGATACATATGATTCCAGGGCTGCCGGTCTCCTCAATTGCGCAGTGCATATACAATTGCCATCAAGGTGCATGTGTAGAATTATTCCACACAACAGATGGTTTCGAGCCTACATTTATGGAAGCCCACCAAGCATCGAAGATGATTTGTACAGTAAGGTTGCTCAAATCACAAATAAAGACACATTCATTTTTGGCAGATATCATAACCTGTAGCACTGAGGTATTTGAAGATTTTGAATCAGACATCATGGTAAAAATTAGACAACTGTGTATTACAAGTCCAGAGACTGCCAAAAGATATCTTATGGTAAAACAGAATGCAGATTCTTAAATATTGACTGTAGAGCAACAACTGAAAAAAGTCAGATCTGTAAAACATGGTATGCACATTTGTGAAGTGGTATACAAGGACATATTGAAAAGACTGACCATGTAAAACTCAATTTACCAACAACGCAATGCATTGCATTGCTTTGTAGTTTACTGAGCCCCAACAAATATTGTCGATGCTCTGTGGGAGCTCAATTGTTGAAGGCAGATGCGATATCGTTACTACCATTGTTGCCCATAATGGCAGCTGATAGGTGAATTGTGAGTCCATGCCATTCCATAGCCCTCAGATTATACAAGATGCATGATCAAGAATGGTTGACACTTGGATGACACACATTTTCAGGATGTGGTTGTGATATCATCCGTAGCATATTTGACCATGAAGGCAGCCGATACGATAACTCTGGGTTGATGTGGTTGCATTGCCTATTAACTATCAATGATGCAAAACCATAAATTGTTGACGCTCCATTGACACTCATTTTTAGGAAGTGGTAGTGATATCGTCAGTACCATTTGTGCCCCTAAAGGCAGCCAACACATTGATTATAGATGAATGTCGTCGAAGAACAGTTCGATTATCCACAATGAAAGAACAAATATTGTGGACACACCATTGACATTCATAATGAGGAGATAGTAGCGATGTCGTCACTAGCATTTTTGGCTGTAAAGGCGGCCAATACAATGTATATGTGTCACCGCGACAAAGTCTTTTATTGATTATCAGCCTTACAAGACCAAAAGTCGTTGACGCATCATTGACTCTCATTTCAAGGGTGGCGCAACCATTGTGTAACTTCTCTTTTTACTTATAAAAATGGCCAGTGCAATCATCTTGGAAGGAGATAACTCTGCAGCACATTGTTTCCGGATACTGTAAGACTGAAAATCGTTGACGCTCCATTGATGCTCACCTCAATGAACTAGTAATTGTCATTGGATGCTCAACAATTGTATGTTTAAATGCATATAGTCTTTATTGACAGAGAATAAATTGTTTCTATATACAAACATTTGTATACAGAAGCTTTAATGTAGCTCAATTTCTAATCGACCACTAGCTATGTTATCTGAGTGATAAATGACGTCAGTGTACCATGTTCCAACGCATTTGGCCCGCATTTAATTGCATGTAGATCCGTACACCAGTTGTTGATATATATAGCCTGACGTCCGCACCGTTCCTCATGCAGCTCATTTTCTGCGATTCCCATCACCGACCAGAAGCAATTTTCAAAATCTTGATCATGTGCACCAGGTCTGTGCAGAGAGTTATACATTTAGATATATAATTGAATGCAGCTTGATGGTCTTCATTCATTCCGGTTGGTGTTGTGCTGTGACCGCTCCATCTGTAATTCTGATGACATCACTAACATAGATTTCATTTGTGAGTTTCGTGTCCAATTTGGTTTTCGTTTTCTAACTTACCCGCAACTGGCAGGACCAGATCACGGTCATTGGTCGTCAGTCAATGTGATTTACAATCTAGAACATTGGCATGGCCCATCCAACCATTGTACATGTACAGACGAATTATCATGTCCCACAATTTCAACACTGAGTTCAAGTAAAAGTTGGCACTTAGCAAATTGGTATACGAATTACTTTTCTGAGAGATACATTGTCAAAAGTAGCAAAGTATCTATTCACTCCTCTGGTGATGCAGAAGCCATCACCATTTCTTCATCCGAATCCGATTTCTATATGGTAATTAGCTTGGGACGCTATTTGCAGGAGTAACAGCGTACGACTTCAACAGGCTACGATTTCTCAATTGGTGACGAATCGGCCACTACGTCAGGCGGGAGTGACGAAGTGTATTTGCGTGTCTGGGGTTTCTCGGAAGCTAGCCGCATACGACTACTTCCTAGATGAGAAGTCAATCGCAGTATTTGCGATTTTCCTGGGATGCTATTAAGAGTTTCCATAGACTCCCCAAATGTCAAAGCACCAGATGAGGCTGCATTGTCTGCCGTTTGCAATTGAACCACAGTGGGAATCTTGAAGTTGGTCGTCCCATACTTTGTCTCTCCCTCATGGATGTTGTCGGCCGTGTCTCCCCAGGCTGGTTGGGTCAATTCATCTTGCTTCATCTGCTTTGGCCGAAACGCTCAATCTGATGCCATAACGTTATGGATACTGTACCCATCACCCAGCCGGGTTCGTCATCTTTGCTCAGTTTACCTACCGGAGGATCTGCTTCATCACCATTCTTGTCATCACTATCCTCGACATTGCCGGAACATGCGAGGTCATTCAAACTATCACCGATGGCATTCACCATCTTCGCAAGTGATGTCTCAGGCTTTGTGGTTGGCAATTCTGCATTTTCAGCATTTCTCATATCTTCTTCCTTCTGCTTGATTGCTGTCTCTGTGTCTTCAACTCACATACTTGCCACAGCGGTCTCTCTATCCACATAATCCCCGACCCATTTCTCTTTTGTTGTTGTTGTGTAATCATACTGTATTAACTCTAATTAGAGTATGACAGGACCCTGATATCCCCTCCACCTCCGGGCAAGCCGGCTTGCTGGCGGAGCTCCCCCCCCGCTACCCTTCCCATTTCTCTTTCTCTTCATCGCTTGAGAAGTGCATGTCTTGTCATTTCCCCACTGCAAGATTCTTTTTGTATCGCTAGCTGTGCAATGTTCCCAGGGCTCGGGCAATATCTGCAACCAAACCGCTGTTGCCATCATTCTCTTGATGACGTCGTCGGGTGGACGACTCTGTCGATTTCCCTTAATTGTCAGCCGGTAGTGGCGAAATGTTCTTTTTCGGAGCATTGACCATTGGGTTTTATGTTGACAATGTCGATTGGCGAGATGTTCTATGTTGCAAGATATGGATTACATGGATGCAAGCTGCGTTTTTTATGTAGAAATTGGTACACTTAATTGACTTGAACAATACAAAATCTACATTTTGCCCGTCACTACATTGGGAATAGCTGTGCTAACTGCACATCATTACATGATGTTTACCATCTGTTTCATGTAAGATCCCGGTGATTGCTTGAGACATACGTCAGCAGTTGTCGTTTCCATTGAAGAGTGTGCTGTATATATATCACAAACTCGAAATTTCGGCAGTTGTTCACATAGTTTTAGTTCTGTAAGTAAACACACATCATCTGACCGACTAGATGCAAATCACAGGATGGTTGAAAGCCCATGCAATGCCCAGCTATATGCAGCAGGATTCATCTTGTGTAGAACGTACATGATGGCTGTTACTCATTCCATCTTGACTTGAGCCTAACTATATATTGCACAGGACTTCCCACTTCTTTTGATATCATTTTCCTCAGGACTTCCCACTTCATTTTGTCATCAACTTCCTCATCACTTCCACACCAACAAATCAAGGCTCGGCAAACAGCACAGCAAGGTATGAGTGGATCGGAATGGAGCAGAATCACAGGCGCTTTATCCAATATATCACCAGCTGAGTCATAACTACAACGCAGACACCACACAGTCCACCGTAACGCTGCAGATGTAGCAACCGCAAAGATGACCCCGGACCCACAGTTAAAAACTGTATATATAGCGCGAGGCAGCAAGAATATGAAGCAGCACGCAATTGTATGGGAGTATATCCGTATCGAAGTAGATGGCCATCAACCAATGATATGATATCCAGCTGGTGTATATAGAGAGCTGCGTGACCAATGCATAGCCACCCGTAATGGGAAACCTCGATGGGAAACGAAGATATTTGTCTGGATAGTCAGCGAAATTAATCATCATGATGTTGTCAGCTCTGGGATTTTTGCAGATGAATGTAGTGATAAGCAGCCCCAAGAGAGGACGAAACAAGCTATACCAACCTTAGAGGATGCTCCGGACTTGTATTTGCTAAATGTAATAGCTGAATCTCATATGTTGATGCAACAACTAATGTGCCGACAGGTTTTAACATGTCTGCAACTATCGCAAGGCAAGGACCTCAGGTACAGCTAGAACTGTCTGACATGCGCGTTGCTTTGAATATGACCAAAATGGCCAATGGATTGTTTTCATGCACCCAATAGAGGAAACGCAACACCTAATCAAAAAACATCGGGCTGAAGTTCATGAGGAGTAGAAGCAGGGAGGAGAGTTTCCGGGGCAACAAAATGTGAAGCCTACGATGGTATGAGACCTGGCTATATATCGGGAAAAGCAAACCGACGGCTGTCTTCATTGCCAAAATGGCACATCACTTAATCCCCAGACACAGTGGAGGCACAAAGGCACGGGTGCACCTCCATCAGCCAGACTGAGACAGCAGAGACCAGAACCGACGCCACATCCCCCCGGAACGCTATCTCTGCTACCCAGTGACAATGATGGAGCTCACAATTCCGAAATCGGAGGTGTGCCACCCAGTTTTCTTTATGTAAATACTGCTCTTCCCTGCGCTCAATTTTTAAATGTGGATGAATATACTGAGGATCGCAAGCGGGATAAAGATTTACTGTGCCCATCACCCTAACTGTTACAACTAATCTACTCTGACACCAGAAGCAACATGTCCTGTATACTAAGTACTTCAAATATCATACAGAACACACAACATACACGGTATATTGTCAACTCTAACAATGAACTGGATACTTATACATTACAGTATAAGTTTGACTTTCACATAGACCATAACTCTGACATGGGAACACATATTATTTGTTGCATTTTCAAATCTGAGCAGAATCATGTTTGGTAACAGCAGATACAATTGCACAATATACTGAATAGTGATAGGCTGTGGATGACATGTACATGCGATGCGGATACACACTAAGTGAACGTACCCCACATACAGTGCACACCATGGCAAATAGAACCAGATCTGCCAGCAGCACCTGCAAGCATTCTAGATATTCCAATGGCAGCAGTGATTACAATACTCATAATGTCAGTGGCAGATCCCAGGCTGCCAGCAGCAGCAGCCACAGTAATTGATACTCCACTGACAGAAGCCACAGGACTCACTTCAATGAACAGAACCAACAATAGAACACATTCAATGGTGATAACGCTAGTTTCACTGTCTTCGAAGACCATCAATTTGGTGATTTTAATTGCCATCACAATACATCACAATCCATACCTTTAATATCCAGGATAATATGTTGTATTAGTTCTTTCAGCTACAAAACTGAACGTGGCATAGTGATACATGCCAATTGATATTTGTGTCTCACTTTGACAATTCATTGCTGTTAATACCTAGTCCTTCATCTAATGACTTCTGACATGCTAGTAATCACAGAAATAACCATCCCAGCAGTGTACTCTGATTATGCCAAGTTGCAAACACCTTGTTTGTCTGACACCCAGTACTGGGCAAATAGATGCAGCAACTTGCACTCCCTAATTGCTGACTGACAATATCTATGTGTGACCGATTACTATTTCTGCTGGCAACCTGCACAGATAATACCCACATCCTCATTCAATACTACCCACTGTAGCTGTCAATATAAAGTCACTGCAAATACACCATGACGCTCTTCCAGGAAACTAGGTTCACAACACCCAGCGGATCAGAACAATATTCCCTTATTGGCTTTGACTTTGTGCAATCTATCTATCTCAGGCAATACATAGTTGCAAATACATAGTATGTCCCTGATCGATATTGGCTGCCAGTAAAAGCATATAATTGGTGGGAAATTCTCCAAGATCCATTCTTGTGCAGAATTCATTGTGAGGACCCCTACCCAGTAGATGTCTACAAACTATGCAAAGAAATGTACAAGTGTAACAGCATGGCTGCACGTTATGTGTCCAGGGCCAGGTAATATCAGCTTTATATATAGTTGGCTCGGCACTAGCCTTAGATCTCTAGAGATAATCTTACTTTAACTACCTTATACTACTCTACACTATTGACATCCACGTTTGCAACCGTATCTACTGATATACCTTCCTACGAGGCCATACACAGGCGTATGCCTTTACACTAATATCGCTCTACAATTTCAGATACATTTCGCATACGGGATTTCATGACTTACCCCTTTCCGACGCGTCATGACATGCAACTTACATGCGGATATCCTACAGATTTCAGAGCACTGATTGCATCAGCGAAGTGTCTAGATATGTCTATTGAATTGAGGTTAACGGTAACAGAGACGATTTCGTGTGGATTCCAATGGCCAATCGTACAGAGACGCGTCGTGACACCTAAGAAGGAGAAATCATACAGACTTGAGATCTATGAATTGCAGATGCAGAGAGGCATGAAATACCCACCAATTGAGACTAATCGTAGCAGAGTCAATTCCGAGTTGATTCCTGAGGCAAACCGGCGGGGAGACGCGTCAGCGATCAAGTCAGTCGAAGTCCATTTCAACGTATTCATACGAGAACTCGAAGGCTATCAGTTGCGGCATCAATAAGATTCGATAAGTTACCTTCCAATTGAGTCAATTGACGATTCCAGGGACGATTCCAGAGCGAAAGCGTCCATAAGAGTCGCGTTACAAGCAATTCCCAAGTTGGCCCTTCTTGGGAGATTCCTTCGATTGTCATCCGACGAATGCAATCGCATCTGCACTATCGAGACGACACAGGCCATAATTGCACACCCAAGTGCACCTACGATTATATTCCTCTGAGCCGAGCGAAGCTGCAAAGAGCGTAAATGGGCACATACCAAGAATGAAGTGCACCTATGGAGGCTCAGGGCTGAATTATGCGACACGATGGATTCACATCTCGCGATGCCACCGATGGCAGTTCCAATCGCGATTACCTTCTACACAACTCGATGGAGTCCTCCACGTTACTGATGATGTTAGGAGTTTACTGCAGCGGCTACGAAAGTCTTATGCAATGATACAACTTTGAATACTGATTTCTTTCGTGTATTGATGGGCAGAGTTGAAGATAGTGATGCAGCGATTACAGATTGTGTGGTAGCACTGAATGGGAAATATAATAACCCCGAGAGTTCTAAAGTGGCTAGCAGGTACGATTCGCAATTACAATTGTCAATTATCACAATCGGCACCTGATTGGACAACCAAATCGGATTGTTGTGAGAGAGAGCCACCTGCGCCAACTCTATTCAATTTCACCAAACACACGCCAACGAGCGAATATGGATGTGTGCTCATATGATGGCATACGAAGAGGGTTTTTAGGAATTCAATGGAGATGATTATTTGTAGCCGGGATTCTCAGGATCCACGGGGCTACCGGATGGACCGTCTGGGCACTCTCAGGAGACCAGCGGATTCAGCATGTATTTAAGGCGCGCGGAGGTTCAATTGATGTGTCGTATCCCCATGTGGGAATGGACAGTATTTGGTTGTCAGACAGTCCCAATTGGGTGTGAGAAGTATGTGATTCGCTCAGTGAGCTTATTCGTACACATGGTGGCAGCTGTGGTGGATGCACTGTGGGAGCTGGAGATTGAGTTTGGATTGCCTTTGTACAACTCCAAGAATCCTAGGCTCAACTTGCAAAGCATTCGACTTTTGGCTCTGCAACCCCAGGGTGAGCGGAAGAGGTGGCAGTGGACCAGGCAGGCCATCAGGTATGCCTCGGGATTGTACCTAGATCATGGCTAGGAAGGAGGCGTGTTCCGAAGGAGGTGGCGGTGTTCTGGATATTTAAATACTTGGAGCCAATGCCTTTGACGATCAACTGGCCAGTGAGGAGGTCATTTGGACTTTCTTCCTAAGAGTGGGAGTTCGTATATGGCTGCTGGGAGTGACTGTGGCAAGCATCTCTAGTGGTGAGATAGGCACCAGACACTGGACAGGCGAGCAGGGAGCAGCGGCGGTAGTTGCGGCAGCAGAGTGTACCAACAATGCGGACCTTGAATGACTGCTACCGGTACGCTGAGACACAAAGGGAGTTCTGAACGGCGGGGCCTGGCTGTATTGTGGCGAACCGTTTCAAATCCGGGCTCCTGGATATTGCTTCATACCGCTCCATATCTAGTACGAATTGAGAACTAACATTTGCAGATGGAGCCGGCACAACAACAAAGTTGAGGCCTATAGACGATGGAGGAGATATCCCAGCTATATACGGAGAATTTGTGGAGGCTTTCAGCAAAGAGGCGAAGACACTCGTGCCGCATCGGTCAATTGACCATGCTGTCGACTTGCAGCCCGGCTACAATTTGCCTTATGGGCGGATTACAATTGAGCAGAGTTGAGTTGAACGGAGTTTTCAGTTGAGTTGAGCGATATTCACACAATTGCGTGGATTAAGATCATGTGCTCACGAGGCGGAATCATGGATTTGGACTTAAAGATCCCATACCATATGGACGGATCGATGATTGGGTATTTTCTTATGATGGACGATATGTCACCGGATTATGGGACTGCGATGAAGAGTCAATAGAAGTCAGACATTATCGAAGTCAGTAACGATGACTTTTAGAGAGGTTACAGAGTTACAGGAGAAGTTACGCAATGCGGCCCATACAAGCGCAATTATACACAGGGTGGAAACAAATGGCCAAAACCAACTGGATCACAGTCGGAGATGGATCGCAGGTGGAGATGGATTGCGGCCGACATGGATCGCGGCTGGAGATGGATGACAGGAGATGGATCTCAGGAGATGGATCTCAGGAGATAGATCTCAGGAGATGGATCACGGGAAACAGATGACAATCAGTCTCTTTCCTATATGCAGATATTGAGATTATGCGAAGTTATACGATTCGCAAGATCATGACTTTAATTTCGAACTACGAATTCTCTATGGAACCGAGATATGCATGTATACGATGTCCCGGCGGCATGGCTCCACCGGGCAAGATACAGACCACTATTCAGAGATGCCGAATTAAACAGCTACATGCCTGAGTTTCAACGCTGAATATGATCCCAAACGAGATCCCAACTCAGCTTTGGTGATCCTGAGTCACATAGCTACAATGCCAATACCGCACATCATGAAGCCGTACGAGATTAGTCTTTGACGGAGCAACGATCTTTAAAAGAGGAGGATGACAGTGCCGGAATTGCCACAACCCCTACCACGAGGAATTACCGTACCGGAAGAGCAGGAAGGAAGCACTGTGAAACGCATTCACCAATAGAGAAGGCTAGTAGCGGCAAGTGCACGTGGAGAAGAAGCAACAATTGTACTCCGAGAACAGGAAAAAGTGCACCCAGAGATGTGATGGCAAACGCACATACAGATGAATCAAGAAGCCGCATGGCCATGTTACAATCCCGAATGAGACTCCAACTTAGGCTCGGCGATCGCGACTCAGTCTCGCCAATCTTGAGATACACAGCTGCTGCTGGAAATCAACTTCAGAATCAATCCTAACCAACCGATATGGCACCCTAAGAAGCCGTAATGGATTAGTCGTCGGCAGAGCTACGACATACAAATGGGGGATGACTGTACCAGAATCAAGACCAACCGCTACTGCAAGCAATCACCGTACTGGAAGTGCTGGGAGGAAGCACCTTGGAGCGCACTTACCGGCAGAGAATTACAGCTGGAGATTAGTCAACAATTGTAGGTGGAGAAGAGTCAACCAATGCACCTGGAGATGAAACGACAAGTGAATTCAGAAAACGATGATGTGGATACCCAGACAAGTGACAACAAGCAGACCTGGAGAAGGAGCGGAAAGAATACCCGGAGGAAAGCCCGCGAGCGCAACCAGCAATTGGAGATAAGTGCATTGAGCACAGGGCAGATGTCAAGTGAACCTACAAGTGCACCGACTTGGAGGATGATCAGTGCGACTGCAAGTGCACCGGAGAGATGATGAGATGATCAAGCGAGTTTGATCTATGCCGAAGGAGTGCAATTATGTCTACTGACGCAGTTCCGAATGAGACCGAAAATAATCTCCAAACGTATCAAATAGTTTACCGAACGGCATTAAAAGAGACAGTCACCGAATGGCATCATCAGAGACAGTTGAGACAACTACCAAAAGATGATTCCCGGATTGCCTTGAATGGAGGGCGCAGGAACTTAGGATTATCGGGAGCCTAACTACTGAAGGCACCGACTGGGATGTTTACCAAGCGGCTTACCGAAATGAATGCTGAACAACCATACCGGAGGGCTATAAGCCTACTTGGTCGATACTGAAGGAGGATCAATATAACAACTGATGGGCACCATGTGAGAGCCACCGGCTGCAAGAAAGGATATCAGATATCGAGGCTGGCGTACAAAGCTATGCACGAGGGTTGGGAGAGCGGAAACACGTTTGCATATATCTGTGGTATGAATGACCATTTCATGAGACGCTTACGAGATAAATATGAGGTCATATACGATTGACCATCACCGACAGCTATGATACCAAAGCAGCTTCCAAAGCAGCAACAATGATCACTCATGGGCTGGGCCTGCAGAGTTCACGAGGAATTGGGAGTGCTCGAGTGCTAGCGGACTTGGAAGTATAGTGAGTATGACCGGTTACTGGGATGCTTACAAGTGAGATATACCGATGCGATGGCGATGGTGATGATGATGATGAGCAGCGAGCGGAAGCCACCACCGATGCCGCCGAGTCAAGACGAGGCTCATACTATGATTGGAGATTTCACCGAGATTACAGTATCTAATTCCGACAATGACCTACACTTGGCAGGAGTTACAAGTGTGAGATTGGATGGTCGTATGCCGGACATTCCGGCTGTGGACATATGGAGGACGGTGTCACTTTGGATGTTCCTTCTTTCTCTTCTCTTCTCTTTACTTGTTTACTTGTTTACTTCTTTGGATCTCGGCCTGGTACAAATGGCGTCGGCACTGGTTTTTACCACCTCTGGAGACAAGTCAAGTGCGGGTGGAGTCTCCCCGGGCGCCAAATCCGCCGAATGGCTACCATATTGTACTGATCCATTGTGGGACTTATGGGATCGTACATTTATGTACGTTGAACAGTTGTTTGGTTGTTTCCTTTCTACTCTTGTACGGGTTTATGCAGCCCAGGGGGTCTACACATAAAGAGGGGGATAATGTAACGGCACGGCTGCACGTTATGTATCCAGGGCCGGATAACACCAGCTTTATATATAGTGGGCTCGCCACGAGCCTTAGATCTTTAGCGATCATCTTACTTTCAGTACCCTATACTACTCTACACTATTGACATCCACGTTTGCACCCGTATCTACTAATATACCTTCCTACGAGGCCATACACGGGCGTATGCCTTTACAACAAGGCAGAGTACGGAGTTGGATGTGCAGCAATCAAGAAGTTTGATATTTCAGAAGCAGCTATTCACAGTGTACATATCTACATTTATGAAGCTAGGCTCGGTAGCACTGACAAGTATGGTTGCTGATCACCAAACAGCTGCTGGAGTACTCTTCACCGACTATGCTAATCAATTTTGAACTCTTTTGCACCATGACTGCCAAAAGCTAGTAACAAGAATAGCCTCTCCTTGCAAATACTGGTATCAGCATTCACCCTATGAGGGTAAAGTAAAATGAGTCCCCTATGATTCTATGCATAGAATAACAATCAACCTATATTTCAGAAATGATGATTCTGAATAGCTTCCTAGCAGGTGTGATGGCAGAAACCACCTTTGTGAACTTAAAGCTTGATTTCATGGGACTGCCATATCGATCCTACTATGCCAATGAGATGACAGCCCAGTGTGTGTTACTTGCTACTACTGCAGGAAAGCATTCCTTTGGCAATGAAGCTGGTGACAGTTTTCTCCATGTTGCATTTGAGGCAGATCCATACAGAAGTACACAGAATACAATGTTGGACAAACATACACAATATTACGCTAGTACATATAGTTATCTATTCGAACGATGGAAAGATATTCCACCAGAGAGGTAAAAGACAATTCTGCCCGTATATAGGAACAGAATTGATGTGATTAGTTGTCATGATCTGATGGTAATAGCTGGCAAACAGTGTAACAGCTCAGCTGTACATGATGAGTCCCAGACACAGTATGACCTGCAATATATTGTCAGTTCTCAATGAGTCTTTGATCTCCAGCGATTGGCATACCTTAACTACCTTAATAATTTTCTTAAGCATTGACATTCATGTTTACCACCATATCAACAAACCTATCTTGAGATAAAGCCATATCCAGGTGTATGTCTTTACTCTGTTGTCATATGTGCAATATCAGATAGTTATCCCCTCAAAGATTTCATGAATTACTTCTTGCTGATGTGGTATGACACACAATGAATGCATGAGATATCATACAGATTAGAGAGCACTGATTGCATCTGCACAATATGCTGATACGTCCATCACATTGTGATTAACTGTAGCGAAGATATTATCCTGTGCATTGCAGAAACCTATTGGCCAGACATAAGTTGCAACACCTAAGAATGAGAGATCAAAGAAACTTGAAATCAATGAATCACTAACGCAAATTGGCATGAATTGTCCACCTAGTTGGGATTAACAGAGATGGATTAGCAACTATTCTTTGAAGTAAATTGCAATGATTTCATTCCAGAGTACTAGGACAACCAATTATGGCATCAATGAGAGTCCATAAGTTATCATCCAACTCAGTCAATTGACAATCACAGGGATGATTCGACAGCAAATCGATCAACCAGAGCTCCATCAGTGGCAATGCCCAGGATGTCCAATCCCCAGAGATTTCTTCACTCTGTATACGATGACTGCAGTTGCATTCACACTATTGAGTTCTCACAGGTTACAATTGCACACCGAAGTGCATCTATAATTATATTTCTTGGCTCCTCGGAGTATAAGAGTAGGTTTATGCAATACTCATGATTCATATTTAGCGATGCAATAAATACCAGTTGCTATTCCAATTACCTTCTGCATGACTCAATAATGCTTTCCACGTTGAAGATGATGTTAGGAGTTTACAGCTGGGGCTAGAAAAGTCTTACTGGGTTTAATATACTCACTCGCTGTGTAATGATTCAACTACAATTCCTCACTACCTTTGCCTCTTCATGAGTGCAGGTTAAGTTAGTGCAACAGAGATCACAGATCATGTGGCAACTCTAATTGGGAAGTATTCTAACCCCATCAGTTCCCAAATGGCTATCTACTACGTTATATGATGAAACTTGTCAATTATGAGCATTCGCACAAATTAGGAGGACCAGATCGAGCCATTGGGAGCAGGCAGAACATTCTGTGGCACCTGCAATTGATATCGTCCAATACATCAATGAAAGCTAATCAATCATGAATGTGGGTATACAGATATTTGCCCAGGCAAGCTCATACCAAGAGGATATTAGTAATGCCGTTGTGATCATTGTACTTTGTATCCAGTGTAGCTGGAAAATCCATCTCCCACCACCACAACCACCACCACTCAGCTTGGCACAAAACTGAGCGACGGCGGTTGTATAAACATACAGGGATGAGGGAAACAGGCTGGGTGGTAGTGGGTGGACAGAAATACAGGGGTGGCAGAGATGAACTGAGTAACGAAGAGTATTTAATCTGGAGACCCCAGGGAAGGTAGCTTGTATCACATCTGGTATCTCATCTCATATCATCTAATTATTTGACAAAATACAAACTTTATCTGTCCCAGGTTTTGATTGCAGTCGCTCTTTCCGAGACTCCATGTCGATCGAAACATTTGCCTGGATCCTCACATCCAGAAATCCCCATACCTTCGCACCCTCCTTCTATGCAACTTGAGTCAGAATGGCACTTTCTCACGAATCCCGTTTGGAAGGCTGCGAGCGGTGCAGTTGAGTGTCAATGGTGGGCTCTCTGCAGTCTAGCTCTGCCGTTTCACTACAAGTGGCGCCGAAACACGGGTTTAGTTTCAGAAAGCTGGATACGGAATGGTTGGAAAGACCCCTACTAGCTAATGCTGGTAACTATGCAGATAACCAACAAATGAAAGATAACTACCCTGCAAGCAGAGCGTAATGCCGAAGGAGGTAACAACATTTCTAGGTTCTGTGCTAATAAACTCAGAGTGGAATGCCAGATGCAGCAAACTGGGTACATTGAAATCACAAACTAAAACGGCACCAACCTAATACTGGGATGAACACTAAGGATAGGTCTCCAACTTAACCCCTGATGAACGGCAGCGACCAAATACCACGATGCCCACTCAGGAAATGGTGCCGACCAAACACTTGATGAAACCAGCCAACCTGATACCGTGATAAACACCTACCAAATGGTGCCTAACAAACGCCAAACAAATCGCTTCAACCTAACTCAAGGTTGAACACCTAGGAAATGGCACCAAATTATCACTGGACGAATAGTACCGACCTCATTAAAAGACGACAGGCATTGACCGAACACTGGAAGGCCAGGCACTGACCGAACACCAGGGTGCAAGGCACTGACCTCATACAGTGATAACAGGCACCAATGTCGTGAATGGGACAAAATGCGCCGATCTCATACCAGGATGACAGGCACTGCCCTAGCAGACAGGATGACAGGCACTGACCTTGTAGCTGGGACTACGGGCACCGACCTCGCAGACTACAAAACAAGGACAGATCTTATACAGGGATGAGAGAGACTGGCCCAACACTGGGACGAGAGGGGCTGACCTTATACCATGACACAAAAACTGCAGTGAAAACAGAATGCCAACCCCATACTTAGGAAGTCACTGATCCAAAGAAATGCTAAGAAGACCAATCAACGATACCGGTAAGATTGTGAGATTTGCTTCTGAGGATACTACTAGTCGTATGGGGAAGTCGCAGGGAATAGAACTCAATAGACAACTTGGCTCGAAGCTAAGAGACCCGACTGTGAGAGGTGGTGAAACAGGACTAAGACAACACGAAACAAAGAGCTTACCTCTAACAGAGTGCCAATTGATCAAACCCCCTTCCAAAAACTCACAAACTAGCAATTCACTTTAGATTACCAACTACTGCCATTTCACCACCTAATCTGCCATCCCATGTCCAAACCGCAGCAAACGGTACCAAGATATCAACTAAAGAGTCTCGATCTACTTCTGACAGCGATTGCATTAGCTGTACCACTTTCTCCAGTACTGAACCCACAAACCATGCCAGATCATCCACTGCTGCCAGACCATCTGCGAACCCCTCACCCACTCATGAACATGATCATGGGAAATTCATCGAGTTCTTGGCACTTGCCATCATGAAGGAAATGAAGGAAATGACACTCACAGGCACCATGGGCACCCCAGTCTTTGGAGGAGTGGACGTTACCAAAGTCATTGGGGCGTTTGAAAGCCCCTGCTCTCGCACCAAGATTGAACTGGCGGCTGAAGATGTCATCGTAATCTTTTGATAGTACTGCTTGGAAAGGATGCGGCATACCATCAGATTGATGAACAGTCATCTGTGGGAATACTATGAGGAGTTGGAGAGGGAGCTGAAGGTTGCCTTCAACCACACCAATGGCCGCGTCTATATGTACATGACATTGTACTTGTAGGGAGTATGCAAAGACTAGCTGGAAAGTTGAAACATTGGCCTAAAAGCTTTTATCCTTGCATACAACAACATCAGCCACAGTATGATCGCCCAGGGAGCCTTAGCCGAGTACTTACCGGTGGAAATGATGCTCAGAGACCACCCAAGACATTTGAGAGCAAATGCGCTTATGAAGCTTGAACTAGATCCCAGAAACCCCTCGACATTCAAATATAACAAACTGTCAAAGCATGTCCACAACAAATGTGTGACTGCTGATGACTCCACCCTCCGGGATTTGGAATGAGCATGTACAGCCCCAGGAGTTTTTCCTTACTCAATCCCAGCTGGAGCTTAGCTTCCACAGATGCCAGTAGTGGTGAATCTTCCGGCAATCTCTAGCGAAGAGACCCTGGCACTGGTGCATGCGATGGAGGAAATTCCCTTCGCTAAAGCTGACAATATAATCCACACAAAGATGGATAATATGTCGAAGGCCATTTATGTGTGGACCTTCCAGCTATGTCAAGTGAATGAGCCCAGATACAGATGCTACCAGACTACCAGGGCATATGCCATCCAAGCTAACCATCCACCTCTGCACAAACCAATCAACTTTCCACCTCTGATTGCACCCACTGAACCCGCTTACTATCAACCAGGACCCCATTTCCAGCAGTATCCACGGCGAAGATTAGGACCCTGTACCAATTGTGATGATCCAGGACATATTCGCACTGTCTGTCCCAATGTGTGCACCACCTAGGAAAAAGTTATTCTCCACCTTATTGAACATGGAAGATTATCCTCCAGACCGAGAATAGGAAATGGAGGTGAGATATTCGGATATCGACCAGACAGAAGCATTTTGTCATTGTGGCAGTTCGGCTGGAAAGTCATTCGCCCAGGGCAGTCTGGAGGGGGAGTATTCCAGATGGTTGCACCACAGCCGCTAAAGCCACTGCATGTTGCAATATCTCAGCTGTTTCAGATGGCCAGTGCTCAGGTGACTGCATATCGCTCAGAGATTACCCAGTAGCTGTTGGAAAATGATGGGTGCTACTCAGGTCAGTCTACATGTAGGGAAGTTAAGGAAGAAGGTAACAGAGACCGTATCGAGAAACTGCATGACGAAAATGAAGACCGTAAAAAGGGGGACGGTGAGGGTAGTGCGTAGAAAGAGGAGGAAAGTTAAACCGAGCAGGAGGAAGTTGCCCCTTTATATGGGGATGAGAGAGAAATGAGGTGGACAGTCGTGTCCACATAGACAGGATATGCCTTTGTGGATGGGAGACGGAAGAGGACGGACAAGGTAACCAGGGGCGATGAGAACACAGTACGTATTGAGGCAGATGACCCAGAGATTTCAATGTGTGTTAGTAACCACAAATTGCAAATTATCAGGAAGGTGGTAGCATTCAGCAAGAAAACGGCCTAGGTAGACCCCATCACACATACAATTTGAAATATCCCAAAGCCTCTCAAAGTGCCACGAAAGAAAGCACTGGCCCTGCATGCTGGAGACTACAAAGTTCCCCGAAGCAGCCAACTCGATTACACTATTCTATCCCGCCAGGCGTGATCGACCAGCAAATTTACCTTTCAACTCCTACCAAATCCTTGAACGGTATCAGTTCCCAAAGACATTCAAGTCACTGCATGGACCCATGCTGCAGCAAAGAAAATTGGAATCGCTCATGTTTCTACCATCTCCAGCCTAAAAGATCACGCCGGATACACCAAATTCCAGTATACCAGAGCCTCTTCAACTGATCTCGGAAAGATACACAGACATGAGCTTCCCATCCTCATCAATTGTCGATCTGCATTCAGCGTGGTCAGTGCAGAGGTAGCCAGAGAGTTGAACATGGGGTGGAAAGGTGCCAACTGGAAGATAATCACTGCCAATGGCAATCAGTCTGATTTGATGAAGGTGGCGAAGTCTGTACCAGTCAATGTCCTTGATATCATCATTCTCATGCCTATGATTGAAGCAAAATCCAGATTCAAAAAGGGTATGTTGCGCCGCCCCTGGGAAACATTATGCTCGAAATGGTGAGTGGGCCCTGGAGGATGGCAGTTGCGAAATCACCATGTCAGCCATTGATGGGTCAGAGATGGTGACGGTTGTCCCTAAGTTTCTGGAAGACAAGAGGGATCAATTTGCCTGCAGCATGGGAAACTTATATACCTATTCAAATTAATGCTAACTAGGAAATAGGGCCCGGCACTACAATGGACAGTGGTTGGAGAGTTCAGTGAGGAAAGATGGGAATGAGAAGGGCTCGAATGGTAGGTAAGGAAAAGAGAAAGAGTTGATAGATAGGAAGATGTCACTTGCAGCCAAAATGGACGCATTATACTGCAGGAAAGAGCAGGAAACGTTTAAGGAAGAACGAACACAGTCAGTCAAAATGGGGGGGCTATCAAATCCGGTGAGGGAGCTAATGGGAAGAGGGGTCAATTGGGAGGATGAGGGGAAAGAGGAGGAAGGACTGGTAGTCGGAGAGTTGGGTACAAGGGTGTTAGCAGAACAGTGGTCGATGGGAGAAGCAGCTCTGGTGCAGTACAGGATGGTAACTGGGAGAGAATCCATGACTTATATGTGGGTTCCTAAAAATAGCATTGCTTCGGAACTCAGTCAAATACAACCCTTTTCCTCATACCTTGATTTGGTAAAGTGCAACTTTAACAAAAACGACACAGCAGCCTGCGTGTGCACCCGTGACTGATGTGTCGCCCTGAAAGTGAAGCCTGTTCCCTTGTCGGATGGAAGTATACCAGATGCCAGACTGAACTGGAAAGAAAGTGTTCCCAACCAGGCCGAACCAATACCAGGCCCCTGGGATGAGTGCTTTATTCCCTAATTTTCTCATGGAGCAACATGGGGAAGATTGACACCTGAGAGATTACGAGAGCTACAGTCATGGAGCATATTATGGACAAAGGAAAAGAAAGCGCCCAGGGGTATGCAATCAAATAGAAAGTACGCGCTATCATGGACATGTGAGGAACTGGGAACGATCAGTGACGATGTCAATCTACCCCACCATATCGGCCTATAGCCCCGTGACATGGTCTGAAAGGATCATGTATTCCGCATACCGAAGAATATAATCCTCACAGAATATGTGATAACAGAGGAGATGGTTCGGCAGGGCCTATTCGACCCTGCTTGCAGCCCTTACAGGAATGCACCTTTCCTAATTCCACAGAACAAAGGGAAGCACTGCTTGATTATCTCTGCCGTGAGGGTGAATCAGTGTACATTTGGAAGACCCCGGGATACCGCATAATGTTGAGCAGTTTTCTAAAGGTTTTGCAGGACGGCCCATTTCTTTACTGACCAACTTTCACCTTGGGTACAACCAAATGATGTTGCACCAGGATAGCTGGGACTATATGGCCTTCCAGACTACACAATGCATGTTTCGGCTGACCAGAGTCATACAGAGAGCTACCAGTTCAGTATCAGTATTTCTCAGAATATTTGGGAAAATACTGAATGTTAACCTGGGATCAATCACCGAAATGTTCGTCGACCAGGTTGGTGTGAAACGCATGAAGTGCTGATACGGAGAAGAGGAGGTGGGAAAGATGCCCGGAGTTCGAAGGTTTCTTATGGAATACCTCCAGAACCTCACTCATGAACTTGCTGATTTGAAGAGAGTTGGAGCCACGATGTCCGGAGAGAAATCAGACAGGCGCTGGATCAGGGTTCAAATAGTCAGGTTTGTCTGTGGGGAAGCAGGAAGGTGGCTGCAAGCATCCAAAGTGGACAAGGTGTGGAATTGGCCCTGGAGCCAGAACCATACTGAGTGCAGGGCATTTTCAGAACTTTGCTCATACTATCAAATATGGATCCCATGATATGCAATGCATGCAGGCCCCCTGGTTCGAATCTTGCAGAAGAATGTCGAGTTCCAGTGGGAGACTGAGGAACAGACAGCTATGGCTATCTTGGAAGAGGCTCTCTGCAATGCTCCTGGGTTAATAACATTAGGCAATAGTGATGGCGCCTGGCAGATAGTTGTGGGAGTTGACACCCGCTCAGAGGGGTTGGGGGTGATCTTGCAGCAGGGAGACGAAAATAAGAACCGGCACCCATGTCACTATGAAAACGGACGCTGGATCAAAGACAAGAAGAGTTATGACGAGGGGAAACGTGAGTGCCATGGGCTGGTGAAGGCACTTAAGAACTTTGGCAATGATGGATATGGGGTCAGATTCCTCGTGGAGATAGATGCTACCACATTGGTGCATCAACTGAACTTGCCGACAAACAAGCTGCCAGGAGCAACAGTTCCCGCCAGGATCGCGTGAATACAACTATTCGATTTGGAAGTGGCACATGTTCCAGGGAGACTGAATGGAGGTCATGATGGTTTATCATGGCGGCTGCGAGGGGAAAGAGAACCTGAGCCAGAAGAAGAGCCAGATCTAGAGGAAACAGTTGAAACAAGCTTCTGAAGAATAGGGGTGGAACAAGGGTCAGATAAAAAGAGGAGGGACGGACTATATGAACCCATTGTTGGGTTGGGACTGGCAGAGGAATACAATGGGAGATGGAAGAATATAGGCGAATTTCTGGGGAGCCTGAAGTGGCCAGAGGAAAAGACTACAAAGGAAATGCAGCTATTTCGATGAGAAAACGCAATATACCTCATTTCAGATGCAGTACTCTAGCAGAGGTGGAAAGCCAATGAACTGCCAGCACTGGTATTCATAACCATACAGAAGAAAATGAAGGCAATGGTAGCTGCGCACAAACTGCATTGGCGCCATGGAAGAGAAGGAACGATATGGACGGTTCTGGAGTAGTACTACTGGCCAGAAATGTAGGTCAACGCCAAAGACTGGGTAAAAACGTGCGAGCAGTGCAACAAGAAAGCGCCTCTATGTTGTAATGAACACCTGAAACACCTAATGGTCAGTCACCTATGCCAGTGAGTAGGGATGGATATTTTGTACATGCCCAAAATGGAGGACGCAAATCACTTACTAGTGGTAGCTGGGGAATATCTCAGTGAATGGGCAGAGGCATGAACATTTGAACAGGGTACATCAGAAAAGGTTGCAGACTTCTTTTACGAAGAGGTAGTTGGTCAGTTCGGAACCCTGGAAAGTATGGTGGTGGATGGCGGTTCAGTCAACAAGAAATGGACCGACCTCTTGCTCAATACTTACAGAATCAAGAATACCACCATTACCCCTTATCGTGCCACTGCTAACGAAGTAATTGAACGAAAACACAGACCCATGGATGATGTACTGTCTAAACTCAAATCCTGCCCATACGAACCAAAAACAATGGGAATTGGCCACTTACAGACAGTGCTTTGGGCTGACAGGATCACTGTGAAACGGATGACTGGTCATTTGCGCTCCTGCCATATGGTCTGCCATGATGCGGTATTTTCAATGGGACAGGAGAGCTTAACATGAAATAACACAAACTGGACTGCAGGAATCCATGACAAACTGTCACTACAAGCAGCTAGAGCAAGGCAGCTCGAACGGCAGCGAGAAGATATCAATGATGCCTTACACAATGCAATGCAGTCGAGAGATGCCAACAAGCGATACTTCAACCTAACAGCCAACCTCCGAGCTTAAGACCTCCATACTGATGACTTCGCTCACATGCACCAAATCAGTATAGAGCAGTCTTACGGCTTCCAACCAGATACTAGGTAGTGAGAACCATACCGAGTTCCAGCATTTGCCAAGAGCTTGGGCACTTAGCGACTGGCGGCACTAGATAGAGCAGAGCTCATGGGCTGGATAGATGGTGGTCGACAAAACAATTCTTCACTCGCAATGACTGTGTACATCATGGTCAACAAAATGCTATGCCGAACACCACACAAGAGGAGGAATCAGAGGAATTTGAGGAATTTGAGATCGAGGCAGTAGCAGACCAGAAATATACAGATGGACAATAGATGTATTTAGTTGAGTGAAAAGACTCGGAGAAACAGTTGTGCGTACGGACAGAGAACATGGCATGGTGTAAGGAGCCAGTGGATGAATGAAATACCGCACATCTGGTGCCAGCAGACAAGCAGTCCAAATATTAATGGGAATGACAAATGTAGGGGGAAGGGAGGAGATCCATTGCATCGACCATAACAAAAAGAGTCGAGAATTTTGCGAATCCACACAATTGCCTGGATTTGACAGATCAACGGGGAAGAAATATTTCTATTGGCTGAGTTGCACCCATATTACACCAAAAACTCCTACCATTCCCCACTAACCCTCTAGTAACCTTCAGACAAGAGAGATGATGACTATCGCAGGAGTTAGTAAATCACTCACGTCTGAGAACCGGAATGATGAGCAACATATGCCAAACCACCAAGTACAAGCAGGGAAAGAGGAGAGTAAGATGCGAAGAAGTTGTGGAGAGATACGAGAATAGCCTACTAGGGAAACCAGGGACCACATAGAGACTAGAAAAATAAAGATCTGGCACTAAGCACCCCTCCAGGTATACAAAGCACTCTCCCCTTCCACATTTCTAAGAAAAGACAGCCACTGGACACTACCATCCATCTCACTCTGCACATTGACAAATGCGCCCAATATCGCCATCTTGACCATACTCAATGACCGATAACTGACATTACATTGACGTCAATCAACCACATGGCAGCTCTGCTCAGTGATGACATGGATTTTGAAGTGTCCCTGACCACTACCACCGCCCCTAGAAGATTAGATTCCGCCACAGCTGTCTCCACCACCTCAGCTACCACCACCACCACTGTGACGACATATATCCCATCCTCAGACAACTCTTCTGTCACTAGTGACTGCTCTCCAGTAACTGTTTCATCAGAGACAGTATCCCACCTCCGCAGGGAATTCTTCACCAATAGACCTGTTGGATTGCTGCAAGAAGATGTGGAGATTGCCACTGGAGAGCTGTCGCCTAAGAGCCAAGCGAACTTCATGCTCGTAATATATGATCTCTTTGGCAACATTCCTGATGCCACCAACGTTCAGGTTGCTTTGCTGTTGAACTTTACACAGAGAAACCTTGACCGAAAGCAGTTGAAGTACATGCAATACAATGGCTTCCTTAAGACTCCCGACAGCGCCAGCAGGGTTGGGGAAATGATAATGCAATACCACTCTATGTGGCAGTGGAAGACACGGCCAACGATGAGGCTGGGAGATCTCTGGCAACATTATCCCGATCTCCAGGATATCCGAAGTGACTCCAGCACAAGTGACAGGTGAAAGCAATTAACTGCAAGCGCTAACCAAACATCCAGGGATTGCAGGTTAGCGAACAGATGCCTCAATGGGGCACATGTCAACCATCTCACCAAGCTAAACTGGATGATGAATGCAATCAAGTGGTATACTTCTGGCAACTTCCAGGAAGCTAAAAAGGTGTTACATAATGGCTGATCTGAGCTGGAAGAAGGAATCGACTACGAAGCTCCCATCACAAACACCAACAACCAAAGGAAATGCAAAGGAACAGAATGCAAGCAATGTTCGAGGGCTATCGATGGACCTGGCTGGGAATGGCTGTGAGAATGGAACCAGCACTCCCAGCGAGAAAGACACCGGTACGATCCTGCCAGCGCCCACCCACACAAACGCTGGTACGATTCCACCATCACCCACTGAGATCACTCTGTTATGATTCTGCCAGTGCCCACCGATAAAGAAGCCAGTAATACCCCACCAGCTCCAATATGGACAGAGGCCGGTACGACCCGAGAGGAGCCTTCCGATTCTAAGAGGACGGGCACCCCAAAATCAGACCAGCCAGCCACCCCTGGCAGCCAAAGTAGCGGTTTCGACGATAATGACACAGAGGATGAAAAATCCACTTGCTGCTTCCTAGGATGGCTCGGCATCGACACCGACTGTAAGAGAATACTGGACGACAAGGTGAAGATTTTGGCACACCACAAGAGAAGAATGGGGAATACAGCCATATATATCGTCCAATAAGCGGTAAACAAAGACCCCGAGTTGTTCGTACAGGCCGTGGCGCAAATCACGGCCGCCGTGTATACAATGTGTGAGGTGATGGTATGATATGATACTCAGCTTGGCAATATCGGATACTTCACAAGCAGTCAAGGAAGAATGAAGGTAGAAACTACGGGTGGCAGGAGAAAGTGGGTGCGCAAGGAGTGAGAATCTTTATGTTCTTCCTTTGAGTGTATGGGTTCCCTTTGGGTTAATAGTTTTCCTTTGAGTTCATGGTTTTCCTTTGGGTATACGTTTGTGTCTTTCCTTTGGGCATATGTTATTCTTATATTCTCCCCTTTGGGTTTATATTATACATTTGTTCTTCAAGTTTTGGGGATAAGGTTAGATTGGATGGACAAGGAGAGGTGTGGTTCCCACAAAGGGCCAGGCAGGAGTTATGGTGGGAAAATCCATTTCTCACCACCACTGCCACTCAGCTTTGCAGAGAACTGAGCAACGGTAGGTGTATAGAGATTCAGCGATGGTGGAAACGGACTGGGCGACAGCAGGTGTACGGAGATACATGGGTAGCAGAGATGAATGGAGTATCTGAGAGTATATATCTGGGAGACCCCAGGGTAGGTAACTTGTATCGCATCTTGTATCTCATCTCATATTATCTCATCTTGCAACAAATTCCACACTCTATCATTCCCATCTTTTAATCTCACTTACTCTTTCCAAGACTCTGTATTGATCCATGCAATTACGTGCATTCTCACAGCCGGGTAGTATCACACCTTCTCACCCGCTGCATCCACTCATTGAGACAAAACCTCGCATCCTCCCAAATTGGTTTTGGAGTGCTGTGAGAGGTGCAGCATACTGTCGAAGGTGGGCTCTCTGGCATCTAGCTCTTCGGTTTCTTCACACTGGGATTCTGAGAATCGATGCAGCTACTGCAGGATAGACCATCTGGGAACTCTCATGTGGCCCACGGATTCATCATGTGTTCATGAGGTTTGCTTGATCTGTCATATCCCGATGGGGGATTTGATGTTATTTGGTTCTCAGATAGTCCGAATTGGATGTGAGAGTCACATCATTCACAGAGCGAGCTTGATCATACACACTATGACAGCCATGATGGATACACTGAGTGAGCAGGACACTGATAGCAGCTGCAGTCATACGAGGCCACATATTCTATCATTGACATTCAATCAATTCGACTATTTGCACTGCACCTCCAGGGTAAGTAACAGTGCGGGTAGTACAACAGACAGCATATCAGGCATGGCGAGCAAATGTATATGAATCACTGCTAGGGAGGAGCCGCATTCTAAATGGCACTGTACCCTGTATATTACACTATGTGTAACTACTGCTATTAACCATCTACTAGCCAGTAAGGAGGCCGGTTAGACAATCTGCCTAGAAGTGAGAGATTGTATGGTGTTGCTCGGAGAGACCTTCAAAAGAATCACTAATGATGAGTAAGATAGACCACAGTGGCATAGCAGGTATACAGGGAGCTATTGCTGCAGCAGCAAAAAGTTCAATCCAATGATATTCCAGACTAACCACTGTCAGCCAGCCAAGATATGAATGCAGACACCAGATAGCGGTTCATGGCTCTATTCATGTGAACAATTCTTTGCCGCACTGCTGGTGATTCCTCCTGACCTCTCCAAGTCGATTACGAATTGAAACTTAATGTTTCCAGATGGAGCCAATTGAATGACAAAGATAGTACCTACCAAGAACAGAGCTTATACCCATGCAATTAATGGAGATTGTATAGAGGTTGAAGCCAAACCGAGCAAAGACACTTCCGCTGCAACGGTCAATTGACCATTCAAGTATTATCCAGCCTTCCGACAGTCTCCTGTATGAGTGGATTTACAACTGCGTGGAGTTGAGCGGAATTGAGTTGAGTTGAATAAAGTCGAGCTGAAACAGAGTGGAGTTGAATAGAGTCAAGTTCAACAGAGATAAGTTGAACAGAACTGAGTTGAGTGGCATTGTGCCGTTTGTCCACAATTGGATCCAATTGGATTATTTCGTCCCCAAGCTAGATTGGTGATGTGGATATAAAGATTGCATACCATATGAACAAAACAATCAATCGAAATTTTCTTGAAACATAGATTATGTCACCGGAAACATATTTGAAGTTCAATGAAAAGCCAATCACAGCAGATGTTGTAATGATGATCTACATTACAGAGGACAGTAATGGTGACCTTTAGAAAGATTAAAGAACAATATATGAAGTCATAGAGTGTGGCCCATATGAAAGGAATAATGCAAAGAGTGGAAACAAATGGCAAATGCCAGATGGATTATAACTGGAGATGGATCACGGCCAGAGATAGATCACAGCAGGAGAGACCTTGCCATCAGGGATGGATGACTAGAGATGAATTCCTTTTGGAGCCAGTTCTCAGCCGGCCATTGATCATGATCTGATATGGATGAATAGCCGGAGGTGGATAACAAGATATCGAAATGCAGATATGGATCTCGGGAGGTGAATGACAATCAATCATCTATTATATATGATGATATCGATGTAAAGTGATCTGCTAGCCATTCACACATTACTTACTTTGGTTTCAAGCTACAAAGTTCAAATGGAGTACAGATATGTAGATGTGTGATATACCTGCTGCATAGCTCCACTGAGTATGATCCTGAACACTGTTCAGACCACTACTTAGGGTATTACTTATAGCACCATTCAGAGATGCCAAATATGACAGCTGCATACCCAAATTGCAATCCCAAACATAATCCTGAATCAGATCCCATGTCACCTGCCTCCAATGCCAATATGGCTCATTTCAATGCTGCATTACATAACTCATCTTTGGGGTTATGTTCTTTAAAAAGCAGTATGCCAGTGTTAGATGTGGAACAACTCCAACTGAGAACTACCACATAGGCATTGCAGGAACCCACTATAGGGATATGCATTCACCAATAGAGATGGCTAGCAGCTGCAAGTGCACATGGACAGGAATCAACACTTCTACTCCTAGAATATCAAAAACTACATGCAAGGAAGTGAATTCAAATGCACCTACAGATGAATCAAAAATCCTCCAGTTGTGGTTACAATAGTTGTAGTATATTCCAACCCAAAGCATTAGCGAACACGATTCAAAGCGTTCGCAATCCCAACATATCTTCAGCTATCCCCAGTGACACAGCTTCTCCTAGAATGCAACTTCAGAATCACTCCAAATGAACTGACATGGCACCTGAAGAAGCCCAATTGAATTAGTGGCGAACGAAGTTACAATGAATATATGTGGGATGACCATACGAGAATCAAAACTAACTTCAACCGCGGGCAAAAACTGTCACTGAAGTGCCAGTGGAGGTACCAATGCAAAGATGCCCACAGGGAATGATAATCAGAGATCAGTCAATAAACATACCTTAACCGTGATCACCAGCACAGTAATGAGAAATATGGGCAGAAGAGTTGACCAGTAAATCAGAAGACAAATCAACTAGTAACCTCAGCAAATAACGATATGGATACCAAGATCAGTGCCAGCAAGGACATCTGGTAAAAGAGCTAAGAGCATACCTGGCTGAATGCCAGCAAATACAACCAGACATTGTGGATCATAAGTACGTCACATTCAGGGTGGATGTCAAGGAAAGGTTGAAGATCACTGCGTTGTTGGTAAATTAGTGCGACAGCAGGATCGCTGGAGAACATATGAGCAGTTAAGTGTGTTTGCTTGCTGGCATCCAAGTGCATTGATGTCTACAGAAGCCAGTCCAAATAAGATAGAAAATGATTACCAAATGTACTGGATAGTCTGCCAAATGTTATCATAGGAGGCAGTCATCAAATGGCACCACCAGAGACTGTCACCAAGTGGCATTGTTAGAGACAATCACCAAATGGCGTAATGAAACACAGTAGACACAACCGCTGAGAGATGATATCTGAGCATAGTGACCAAGATTGTTGCTAAATAAGTTGAATTCGGACTTGACTATGAGGATTAGCAGTAGCCAGTCCTACTGAACACGCAGACTGAAATGCTTCCAAAATCGCTTGCTGAACACATGGTGAACAACTATACTGTAGGCCAATAATCCTACTTCACTGATACTGATGGAGATTGAGTACAGCTACTAACAAGTGCCGAGATGTTGCCGGAGGTCATAGCTGCAAGAGCTGTTCTGATTGATCAATACTAGCTGTCCCTCCTCTGCATGAGGGTGCAGGGGAGTGCAAATGAACATGACTTGGTAGCATATGAATGACCAGTTGCTGAGAAGAGAACAAAATAGATACCAGGTCATATAAAATTAACAACCACAGGTTGCTATGATCCGAGAGCAGATGCTACAATGCATTTACTGATGCTACTTCTGCATTAACGTTGTAGACTGTGCACATAAATGGCACTGAAAACTGCATCTAAAGCAGAACGGATGATCACACATGGGTAGTGTCTGCCGAATTGTTCACAAGCAATTGCCAGAGCGTCAATGGTAGCTTGCTTGGAAGCACCATTAGTATGACCTCTGTCTGGGATGCATACAGACGAGCTACAGCAATGCACTTACCAATAGCTGTGGCGATAGTGATGTTAATGATTTGCAGCGGGCAGTGGCCACAATCAATGCCGCCAAGTCAAGATGAGGTTTATAGTACAATTGGGGATTTCATCTAGATTACACTGTCCATTTCCAACAATGAGCTACACTTGGTATAAGCTACATGGGTGAAATTGGACAGACAGGTGTCAGACAGTAAGATGGTGGAGATATGGAGAACATTGTCACTTTGGATGATCCTTCTTTTGGTATTTTTTTATACTTCTTTTGATTTCAGCGCAGCAAAAATGGCATCTACATAGGTTTTTTCCACCTCCAGAGATCTGTCAAGTGGAGATGGAGATTCCCTGTATGCCATATATGTCGAAAGCATGCACTGAGTGGTAATGGTCAGTTGTGGGACATATGGATTCATATGGTTATATATGTTGAATGGGTCTTTGATTGTTTCCTTTCCTTTCCTACTGGTATATCACAATATTCAGCGCCAGGGATCTGCACTTGAAGACAGTGATAATATAACAAGATTGCACATGACATTCCAGTGCCTGGTAATATCCACTTTATATAGTTAGCTCACTACTAGTCTTAAATCTCTAGCCATAATTTTAACTCAACAACCTGTATACTACTCTTCAATATTGACATCCACATTTGCAACTGCATCTACTGATGTACATTAATACAAAGCCATACTGAGGCATATGCTATTATACAGAGTGGGATCTGGAAACAGTAACCAATGATGAGAATGTACTGGTGCTTAGGTATATAGTATATATACCGTTTGATAGATTATTTGGTGTATTCAGGGAATATAACACTAACTAATTTTCATTTTTCATGTAAATGCTTCAAACATCATGATTAGCATGGCAATCGGTGAACCATATATATAGACTCAGACAATTGGTAATGCATGATCACACAATCAAGGTAAACACATAACCAACCTCTGGGAACAGTGCTGCGGCTATATATGCACTCAGAAACCTCACAGTTGGCTCAAACAAGACTGTGGTGATTGTATTAAAACCCTCTGATATGATTGTAGCTCCGAAATGAGCAAACTCTGACAGCAGATGGTTGGTTCTGACAAGACTGGAGTGGTAGCATGAGATGCGTCTGACCAGATCACAGTGACCATACATGCAGACTCTGACAGCAGATGGTTGGTTCTGACAAAACCAGAGTGGTAGCATAAGATGCATCTGACCAGATCACCATGACCGTACATGCAGACTCTGACAGCTGATGGTGGGTTCTGTCAAAACCACACAGAAATGGTAAGCAGCCTCTGACATACTCAGAGCCAGTATATGTGGGACTTCAATCAGCTGAAAATGGGCTCTAACAAGGCCAAGCTAGGAGCATGTGGAGAGTCTGACAAGATCATAGTGACTACTCTGACAACCAACTATAAGTTCTACTAAGACAGTGGAATTGCCCAAGTAGCCTCTGCCTAACGACCCATAGAGCAGATCTAGCAAACTTCATTACACCGTGTCGTGTTCAAACACTCTTCCTCTGACACCAAGGGCACCGAGTTCGTACACTAAACGAAACTGGTAAGATTGAAATACTACCATATGCATACTGTGTGTTGTGCATTGGGTATCAGCATTAAATTCATAATGACTGTGGGCTGAATTTCATTTTCTGCTGTAACTGTGGTTACAGTAGACTACTGAGAATTATGTAACTTATGGCAAATTACAAATGGCAGAATGACATTTGCCTGATGCTATTGATATCACTTTGCAGTACCATGTAAATGGGCATAACAAATCTCAAGTAGCATAACAACAAAGTATTTCATAATACCACATACATTCAGATCCCAGTGTTGTCCCTCTAAAGATTCTCTGACTACTAATATTGAGTCGAAAGCAGAATATTCTGCAATCGAAGCGTACTAGAGTATACAATACTCGTGAATATCTACTTGGGTACTTTTGTAGTTTCCAAATGGATTATAGATTCAGCTATATCTACCAAGGCTCTATGGCATAATGTAGTAGATGCAAACAACTCTAAGCTTGAGGAAGTTGGAAAACCTGCAGTTGATTGTAATTATCACCGGTATGTGGTAGTAGGTATTTGCTTCAAATTATCCTTAGTATGCGATATACCAGGTTGTCTAATATATAGTATAGGTCTGCTAATATATGGAAATATATATATTGTATTCTCTTGAATTGCTTTATATCAGATGAACAGTATTGACTTTATCTGGTAAGTATTACTGTTTCCCTGATCAAGATTAATCGAAACTTTTACCATTGCTAAACAATATATTATATTTATTGCTATTGTATTGCAGTGTGTTATCATACTGTATTGGACATTAGTCCCAGGTTTCAAAAATTGGAATATTATAGTAATACTACTATTAGCGGACTCTGCATTATGTGGGCTAATCCATGTCATATAGTATAGCTCTACGTAGAACTGAATTGTATATTTTAATGCCGTTTAGAAGACACTTCGAGAGATTATGTGGTTTATAATCGATTACATCTGATGAAATGACTTTTTCCAAACATTCTCTCCAATAAAAACAGAATTCAAATTATTTATTATTATAATGTGAAGATGATTTTCTAACTAAGCCCAATATAGAGTAATTGACAGTTACTAATTCAATATTTACTTTGAAACTAAGCTTTGAATTCAGAAAACCTAGCTTCATTATAATGATATATATTGCCTAATGGTTGTTGAAGAGATCAATTATAGTTCACCTACATGGAATTACTTTATCCAAGTTGGTCTCAATTTTTCCCCACTGTCAAAACCTAGTGGAATATGTCTTTCATATTTCAATCTTTTTGACCTAGTACCTTTCAATGTTTATCACTAGCAGTGACTGTAATAGAAAAACAACTCTCTGCATCAGCGAACCCTCAATTGTTTAAATTATAAGTACACTAGTAGTAAGTGGGTAAATGTTATATTTTCTCAGTATGAATATCTTGGTAATTAGATCATTTGGAGATTGCTAAAATTTTACTCTAGATGCCACTTCCCTAGTCAACTACCCATAGCAAACACCTTAATTCTGCATTATTTTGGTACTGCATTGCTGGAAGTATTACACCATAATTTCCATTTATGCTTTTTACTAAATAATAGTGCTATTTAATGTTATATATTGTAGAACTATTCTCTCGTGCACTCTTTCTTTCCAGATAGTACTTCTATACTTGGCTGCAATATAGGAAATTTATTTCAGACTCTAATATAATTTACAAATAGTTTAAACTATGTAATGTCACTATAAGATATTGTGTAACAAGGAAATGTTACTGAAATTTCATATAGTTACTTGCATAGATACAAATGTTATATAAATTAAAGAAGAATCTTCAAATTTACCAGACAATCAATATCATAAAGTTTCCATCGGGAAATGGTCATTTCACCATGTATAATTTACTGTAAGCTATTTAACCTCCAGTAGTCTCTGATACCAGCAATAATGGTGGATAATGGACTTTGACCCAGAGCCACTATATGGAATTTGGAATAAATACCTACTACACAGTAACCTTGTGGTAGTATTTCTACCTTACCCCTGTACTTTGCTGTACTGACTAAGTACTCTCAGGGTGATAGTGAGAGTGTTTGTGCACAACATGGTGTAACAAAGTATGCTAGATCTGGACTATGAATCATTTGGCAGAGGCTACATGTACAATTACACAGTCTGGTCAGAACTCATAATCAGTTGTCAGAGTAGTCACTATAATCTTGTTAGATACTCCACATGCTATCACCCTGGTCTTACCAGAGCCCATTGACAGCTATCAGAGTCTGCACATATAGGCGCCGCAATCATGTTGGAGGCATCTTATGGCTTTGCCTTGGTCTCGTTTCAGCCAACAGTCAATTCTCAGAGTCTGCATATATAGTCGCTGTGATCTTGTCAGATGTTGCTTATGCTATCGCCCTGCGCTTTTCAAAGTCTACTGACAGCTGTCAAAGTGTGCACCTATACTTGCCATGTTCTTTGTCACAACTTACAGTCTATTGCTAGAATCTAGACTACTGTTTCACCGATTGCCATTCTCATCGTGATTTTGGCTAAATTCACACGTGGAATGAAGTTAGTCAGTTTTTCATCAATTCTGTTCCAATAATAAACCATCAAACTGATAATGTCCATATACATAAGCATCTACATGTTCTCATCATTGATTGTCATCACTCGATCCAACTTTATGGCACGAGGTGATTTGCCATTTCGACCATTGATTGCTTCAATTCTGTCTATATGTATAGACATGATCTGTTGTTTCAGCACTGGTGGGATACTTTCCCATTGTTCGAATAGATTACTATATGTACCTACTGATATGGCAGATATGTGTCTCCAAAATGGTGTTCTGCATACTGATGAATGTATTCGCTTCAGATACCACACTCCGGACACTACAAGCAGTCTAGCTGTCCAAGAAATGCTTCACTGCAGATTTAGCAAGAAACAAAAAATGTGTGGTCACCTTATCGGTAAAGTGCGACATATGTGACCGTCGCATGAAATTAGTTGATTAGTTCTCAAAGAAGATTTTTGACATTACACCCGATATGAATGATACAGAAACATCATTTTCGCTGTCTAAGTTGATTTCCAGGACAGCAATAGAATCAATACTGTTGCATCATACTTCACTCGCACAGTCTGAATGATAGTACTGGTATGTGCACGGATAGATTAGCCTGGTTACTAGCTTTGGGCAGTCATTGTTCCCAAGGGCCCGAAGGCAAGTAACATACTGATCGGGTGCAACTTCAGAAGCATGTTCGCCACTGAGTGCTCATGCAGCTGTTAGGTGATCCGCAAGCTTGGTTGTCAGTGCTACTGAACAGAGCTTGAAACATGCAAATACATACGGTGTAGATAGCTGCTTCTGAGTCGTCAACCTCCTTGAGTGCCGTAATAAGTATTTGGTGCTCTTCAATCCTGCTTTCCACAGACAGTTTGTTACAATCAACTGGGTAAGGGTCCTTGCTGATAATTCTGCAAAAGAATAGATCTCAGGCACTATTCTCCCAATCCGTTGGCATGGTTATGTCACCGACCTGACGCTTTTACCGATGGCTACTATCCATTGGAGATGTATTCCACTTTTGCATCTAGGGATTGCCTTAGTCAGAGAGGTTTTGCAAAGTCAAAGCTGATAATGAAATGTTCCACTAACCTGCTGAGCATAGTGCTCCTGGCTCCCAGGAGGAGTATCACAGGGCAATTGCAATGACTATGTATTATCAGCCAGATAGTTCAATATTTGATGTCGGTGTAGTTATTACCCCCCGTGATTTGCCAGAACAAAGAGTGAACAATTGTGCCTAGGCATTGTCAATCAATGTGGGGGTGGACATTTTTGCATCTACTTGCCTGCCACTGGTTGTGAGACAAACTAGGATTTTGCAACTAGAAATAGTCAGTCGAAAGCAGGAATGGTCACTTCTGCTTCTACTAACCTGTCATTGGCTGCTGGAAGGACTCCTCTGTGTTCACACCTAGAAAATGTCAGTCAGAAACAAATGTTAAGCTGGATGCATTCTTACCTCTTCTTGTCTGTTCGAACCAGAAGAATGACTACAGGTATTGAATATGTGTTGTAAGAGGTTGCGACCTGTACATAAGGTGGGGCTCTGTGCAGCTTTCCGGTAGTGTACTGACCAGGTTACCCGGTGCTGGCACAATCGACCTCCGCACCGCTAGCTAGCAAATAGACTCAACCTTCTTGCGACCCCTCAATTGTTAGCAACTGCTCAATTCTTCTTTCTTCCGGTTATACGATGCTCAGTAGCTCTCAAATCCTGCGATCTTGCAAAGAAGAGGGGTGCCAGATGGTTTGCTGGGCATTGTTTTTCAGTGAAACTTGACGCGATGACAATTCCCCGTATACAACTGCAAAGACGAAACAAAGTTCAAATCCTGTGCCTACTACGACAAATGGTTGAACTTCATGTTCTACCACTGCCAGCTTTACCCTAAGTATTCTGGTTGGCAAGTGCTCTGTTCCAGCCTTGTTGGGCATAACCTTTGAAAGTTGCTGTAAGAATTTTCACCAATCACAATGGACGAAGAAGACTTCGGTTGGCCTCTCCCGGCAGTTGCCAATGATGACGGCTTGATTTAATATTTTCAAGGAACGGCTTGCATGCCACAGAATGCTGCCAATGCTGACGTTACGGCCATCAGCTGGCAAGAACGTACCGATTTCTGCGCTGCAATCTACCAGTCCTACTCCTCCCAAACCAATGACCTCCGATGCCTTATCAGTCTGGCATAGTCACTAGCGGCCCAGCTTGGCATGTTCACTACCGCTCGAGACTACACGCTGGCGGAGGCGGAAACTTGGCTCGGCCAATGCAGTACGTTTTTTCAAATGATGGCTCATCTGGGCGTGGGTGGCAGTGGTGGTGGGGGAGGGTACTTGTTAAAATCCCACCTTGAACAGCATCAGCCTGCATTGTTTACCGGGGACCTCAAGTTGGAGACAGTCAATGTGTTCCTTCGCAAGGTGAAGCACTTGGTACACCAAGCTGGAGCGTCAATGGGTACCACGGAGTCTGACAAGCACCTCCACTCGGCCTGGCGATTCATGGATCCTGAGGCATACAGTTGGTTCGCACACTCGATCCGTCAGCGTAGTGTCACAGTCATTCCTCTTGCAGACGGCTCGTATGCACCGGTGTGGTGGCCGCTGTTCGAGTCCGCTTTTCGCCATCATTTCGTCCCAGAAGTCGCTATTACCGCTGTTTGGAAGCAGATCCGCGCACTACGCTATTCCAGAGGGGTTGGAGCAGTTGGCCATTTCAGCAAGCACTTCTCCGAGCTTATCCGTATGCTGCGAAAAGAGACAACTATTACACACAAGTATCCCCTATACGACAAGTACTGTTCGAAATTGCCCGCAGGAATTGCAGATCAGATCCTCGCCTCAGCCAGCATGCAAAAGAAACTGCAGCTAGCTACCCTTTTCACTTTGGCTGACACTATTGAGATTGTCAGAGTGTTCTCTGAACGTACAACTTCACATCTGGCTATCACCGCTATGCCAGTGAACCATGGCGCCAACTATGTCCTGCGTAACACAGCTACTGTTCCAATGCCTGTTTGTTTGTCTGGAGGCGATGGATCTTACAGTAGCTAACTCCGATACCAGGTGCTACCGCTGGAACGGTTTTGGACATGAGGAACGTGATTTTGTAGCTGCGGACACTCGGGGGCGCGGTCAAGCCTTCCGTGCAAGAATGGGTGGAAACCACAGCAGACGGGACGGTGGTTGTGACTGCACCGATACTGTTCGTGGCGGCCCAGGAACATTGGCCATCTTGGCGACCAGGGGCATCAATAAGGTCAAGGTGGCCATGGTGGAGGGCACAAGTATGAATGATCATGGGGAGGATTTGGCAGTGGAGAAGGAGGTTGTGGATGAGGATGACAGCCAGGTGAATGGCAAATTGGAGTAGTGGTGGAATGTCCTACTACCCAGAATATTATTGGAAAAGCGAAAACGGTGCAGCGGAAGGAAGTGGGGGAAGACAACGCACCCATACAGCATGCGAAATTGTACTTGAGCAGCCTGACAGATAATGAAACTTCTGCTCCTCCTAGTTTACCAAATTCAGACTTACTGCATTTCAATGCTTCCGTTTCAACCTCCAATAATAAAATTTGTTCACCGTGTTCCTTGTTTGATTGCAGAGACTCCCACTGTAACAGGGATACTGCCTACGCCAATTCTTTGGGCTTGAAACGTCGACTTTGCAGGCGCATGAGAGTCTATGTCACAGGAGAAGAGAAGGAGGAGGAGAATAGATAACAGATTTGGCTCAAGGCGTCGGTAAGAGGCGTCACCGGCAATCTCGTGGACATCTCAGAGTGGTGCATGATTTTCCACTTGGGAGGTATCTACGACCTAATTGTGGGTAAAGAATGGATGGCAGCCAATCTGCATATCATCGATCATAAAACTAATACTGTACAAATGCTGGAGTCCGATGGGGCTGATGTGCAGCAAGGTTCCCGCCTTCCGTCAACAATCGTCACGACATCACTTGTTGGTCAGGGAACTCACCAGGAATGATTGAGGGATGTTTGAGCTCATTCCAAGAAATTGGCCCGTGGATCAGCGATCCATATAGTCTCCGCATCCTTTGTCGCCAAGTACAAGTCTTCAGACATCTTCATTGTCAGTATTAGGAAACATATCGAGAAGATAATGGAGGAGGAAGAGGAGGCTACTCCACACAAGCCGGCAGACCTCGAAACATGGCGGCTGCGTGTCATGAAGGCGTTTACAGATATCTTTGAACCACGAACAGGATTCCCTCCAGCTTCGAGACACGACTTTCGCATCGACACAGATTGAACAGCATTGCCCCCTCATAACCTGCCGTATGGGACGTCAGATTCAGAGCGCCTGGAGTTCAAAACCCAGATTGCCAAGTTACTCGGCAATGGCTGGGTTACTGACAGCCACTCACAATTTGCGGCACCAGTGATCTTGGTTAAAACACCGGATGGCTCTGGACTGCAGATGTGCATCGATTACAGAGGTCCAAATGCAATCACTATCAGAGACCAGTATCCACTACCTTATATAGAAGATCTCATTGGTCAGCTATATGGGTCCAGGGTGTTTACTCAGCTCGACCTAGCCAGTGGTTACCATCAGTTACACATACACCCGGATGGCAGGCACAAGACGACATTTGTCACGCCAGATGGTTTTAATGAGTCGACGGGAATTCTGTTTGGTCTGGCTAACGCGCCGTCAGTATTTATGTGCATCATGCATTACATCTTGGGCCCATACAAGAAGTTTGCAATAGTATACCTGGATGATGTGCTAATTTTCTCTCGCAGTTTGGCCGAACACAAGATGCATGTCGACACTATCCTGCTGCCAATTAGGGCGGTGCATATCCGGTTGAATGAGTGAAAATGCATTTTTGGACGCACTGAGACATCTTTCGTTGGTTTCAAGGTCAATTTGAGTGGAATTCACACAGAGGACAGGAAGATATCAGCCATGAATGACTGGCCGGTACTGGCGAGCACAGCCCATATTCGGTGGGTTCTCCAATTGGCAGGCTACTATTGGAAATTTGGGCACAAGTTCGTGCACCGCACCACTCTGCTATAGGCATTGACTGCAGATACAAGTGCCTTTCCATGGCTTTGGAAGCATCAGGTGGGGTTCGACGACATTCGGAGGGCTTTGGCATCTGCTCATGTGCTAGGATTATACAATCCTGAGCGTGATTACATCCTGCGCACCGATGCTTCAGACGTGGTGATTGGAGGCGTTCTGGCTCAAAAGCAACCTTGGGGACCGAAGGCCCGGCTGGTGGAACCACCACTAGGCTTCTGTTATCGGAGGTTACATGACGTCGAAACGCGCTACACTGCGTACGACCGCAAGTTCTTCGCAATTGACGAAAATTTGATGCACTGGGAGCCCTGCCTTAGCAAGCAACATACGTCAGTGTATACGGACCACACATTGCTGCAGTATATTCTGAGCCAGCAGATACTTTCTAGCCACCAATGGCAACACCTGCATAAACTACAGCAGATCGACTGTGCAATCAAGTACTTCCCAGCGGTGGTCAATCTGGTAGCAGATGCGTTGAGCAGAATTCACCATTCGGGGTCAGCTACCCCAGCAGCCACCATCAGCATAATTACCATGGAACTCCAGATCACAAGCGCAGAGCAATGGAAGCAGCAGGTGTCTGAGTTACTGGTGGAAGACGTGTATTTCGGTCCAATTGTCTATGTCTTTTGGGAGGGAGCCGATGTAACCAAGGAGGCGGGAAATCGGGCGTCTCAGTATTCAAAAAAACAGCACCATCGGAAAAACATGGTGCAAGCAAGACTGTTCCGACTGGATTGCGGCCATCATTTTCGCACGGATACTGGGGCACTCCACATCCCATTGCACATGTGGAGCAATGTTATCTTGGAAGCTCATGACTCTCAGCTTGGTGGCAGCCACCAAGGAGCTGAAAAATGGCAGCTGCCATTACATCACGATTTTATTGACCTCATTTAACTCACACTGTACTGGTATGGGTTTCAGGTTGCGACGTTTGTCACCTTGTCAAGTATTGCAACCAACTCCCGCGTGGCTTGCTGCAACCGCTGCCAATTCCGGAGACATGGATTCCAAGGGTTAATATCAATTTGAGTACTAAACTACCAGCCACCGCCAGAGACTGTTACGACAGCATAGTTACGATTGTCAATACACTAACCAAGAGAGTGTAATGGAAAGCAGCTAGGGAACAGAATCTAACTGCAGAGGTGTTCGCCAAAGTGTTTATTGACATGTGGGTTTGAAATAGAGGAATTCCGGATGATATTAGCTCTGGTAGGGATACCCGTTTTATGTCAGATTGCTGGGGATCACTGATGGCCCAACTGGGAATCAAACGCCGTCACAGCACCACCTATCATCCGAAAACAGACGGCCAAGCAGACAATCTGAATGCAGTCGTCGAATGCTATTTGAAGTTGTATGTGGCTCTGCACCCAAAGGAGTGGGGCTGGCTGCTACCGTTGCCTGGGTTGACCAACAACACAGCATACCATAAGTCTCTGAACACTTCTCTGTTTCGGGCCGATGTGGGATTTGTGCGGAGGACACCAATTGATCTGGTGGTACCAATCCTGAGTGCCGACCGGATGCCAACAATCAGCCTCAGACCAGATGAGTTTGCGGAACAGATGATTTCAGATCTCCGCATGTTGAGAGAGCGGTTGGAGGAAGTGCAAACAAGGATGATTTTGGATGCTAATGAGTCTCACTGCCCACATGATATCAAGGTGGGAGATTCAGTTTTTCTCGACACCAGGCTCCTCCCGATAGGTTATGCATATTTTACTACATCGGAGTCGGTAAATCATAATTCTAGAAAGTTTCAACAGGGTTTTTGTGGGCCGTTTCGCATCACCAAAGCCATCGGTGCGAACGCTTTCAGGTTGCACACCCCGGCACACTGGGAAATGCCCAATGTTTTTAACATTTCCCGTCTGAAGTGAGATCATGTGGATTATGGCCGAGATCATCCACCATCACCACTGTTGCGCACGATGATCGACAAGGATCAGGAGTATGAGGTTGAAGCTATTCTGGAGCATGAGGGCACTTCGGCCAAAACCCTACAATATAAAGTAATGTGGCTTCGATATCCTGAACTGGATTGGCAACAGTTGGCGAATTTGAAAGGTGGCTGCAGAGATTTGGTGCGAGATTACCATCAGAAAATGGGTCTCTTGGTCTATAGCTGGATGTTGAAAGGCTGACCAACAGGTTTTTGGCGCTTCAAATAGCTGTTGATGCACAGGAGGCGGGATTGTTGGGTTTTAGCTGGATTTTCATTTTGTGTGCTTCGTTCTGGGAGCTGGCGCTGGTTTTCTTGGAGCGGAGGTAGTGGTGGGAGGTTTGGACGTGTACATAAGATGCGGCAATGTGTGGCTCTGCCGCAGCGCACTGACCAGGTTTCCCGGCCCTGGCGCAATCGACCTCCACACCGCTAGCCAGTTATTAGACTCAACCTTCTCACAACCTCTCATGTGGGTTCTTTCGCATGGTGATAATGGTTCATTGTCATCATCATCGCAATCACTCATCTGCTGGTCTTCCGAGCTCTTATTACTGGCAATATTGCCCCCAGAATGGTACTGTTATTGGCCAGTTCAACCGGAATGGGTACCATGGCTACTTGTGCCAATGTCTTGATGATCTTTGTGGCTGCTGCTGTCCTGGGACCTGCCACCGGGATTTTGATTAGTGTGGTAACTGTTGCCTCCGGATTTTCTGGAATGGTTGAGGGTGCTGCTGCCGGATCTCAGTCCATTTATCATTCTGTGAGTTGTATGATGCTGTGCAGGTACGCATTGTGTAAATCAGCATTGAATGTACACGGAATCCATGGCTCGTCACTGTCCATTCTATACTGCACTTCTCTCTCCTGTCATCTAAATACAACCTTGTCAGAGTTGTAAGTATACTCAATAATATTGGTTCCCAAGTCAGAGTTATGGTCCAGGTGAAAGTGAAAGTCATGCTGTAAACATGTCAGAATCAAGTTCATTGCCAGAGTTGAGATTATACAGTATGCATTGGGTCTTCTGTGCCAGAATTCAAGTAATTACTGTATAGGTGAGGTCACTTTCAGTGTCAGAGTAGGGTAGTTTTCAGTTAGGGTGATTGTCTGAGTTAGGGTTACTGTAAGAGCAAGAGTGATAGTGACGGTTAAAGTTATACAATGTAAGTTGGGTCTCCCGAGTCAAAGTTGAAGTAATGCCACAGTATAGGGGGGGTTGCCACCAGTATCAGAGTAGGATGGTTGTCAGAGTTAGGAAGATTGTCAGGGTCAAAATTATACTGTATACATTGGGTCTCCCATGTCAAAGTCAAAGTAATGCCCTATTATCGGTGGGGTTACTTCCTGTATCTGAGTAGGGTGGTTGTCAGAGTTAGGGAAATTGCCAGAGTTAAGGTAATTTTCCAAGTTATACCATATACATTGGGTCTCCCATGTTAGAGTCAAAGTTATACTGGACTTTCCCATATTCAGAGTAAGTTTTATCGGTTCCATAAGATAGAATTGATATTATACCACTTTGTTAACTTTCTGTAATCTGCCAATCTTCCTGACTATATGGTTGCCCAAAAACCCCTAAGTTGCACCACACTATGAAACCTTTCTCCCACAACCACACTGGGATCTTGCTCTGCGGATCCCACCACGCAGGTACATCTCAATACAGCACAGTATAGTGTTCACTGCGATGTGCCTCATATGGGTAGAAACAGTTGTGATCGGTGTTCTCTCAGAAGACCAGCTACATTGCGCCACCTGTGCTCCATGGGCAATAGCCATCGACCCGACCTGAGGGTAAACATAATGGAGGCCTCATAATTCAAATACTTCATTGCAAGTAGTATAGCATCATGAAATTGCCTGTAGCTGGAGATCAATGGGATTTGGGGTGAAGATCTCCGATAAATGGGAGTAGGTATCGAAGAACATTCAGGAGACCAGTAATTCCGGTTATGTGTTGGACAATACATCTCCCTACGGATTGCAGTTCATGTTGGTTCAGGGTTAGGTATCCGTAACCCTGCAACAGTAGATGAGATAGATGTAGTTGGACCCTGCGGGCTACTCTTCTCCCATATCCAGTTCGTAACCACTAGTGTTGCTAGATCTACGGTAGAGTAAGTCGTTAGTGTCGGCCATATAGAATTGGTACTGTGCTTGGTAGATGAGTAGGATAAGCTTCTCAGAGCAACCTGTCAGAGCAACCATGTTGGAACAACCTTGTCAAAGCGACCATTTCAGAGAGACCTGGTCAGAGCGACCATGTCAGAGCGACCTTGTCAGAGTGACCGGTCTGTGCAAACTCCCCAGAGCTGAGTTGTTCTCAATTAGGATATTTTACTCCCAACTGTTCCCTGAAATTGAAATGGATGAATCAAAGTCATGGAACCATTGTAGTTTACTGTGTGGCCCAGGGATTTGATAGATAAAACATAGTCACAGACCCATTGTAGTGTACTGCATGGTACGTCTGCTGATCTTGGCAACTGTATATTGGGAGTGTGTAGTATAAATATAGGTCGTGGAGTACTGTGGCAGCACGATCACAGGCACTAGGATTCATACCCTTGTACGGCATAGAATTCCATTCTCCATACACTACATTCTCTACCTCACAGCCCTACATTCCCTACTTCAACTGGCAACTTGTTCCAACACTTCAAAAGGTGCCAGTCTGATAATAATTTATCCATTAACATGAGACAGGGAGCAGCAGCTCCTTCCTGTATCAGCTCTGCAGCCAATCCCATCAAATACATGCCAAGTCAAATTTAATTCTCCAAAGTATTAAAGCATCCCTCTTCAGCACTGTGAGTGTCCCTCATCCCTCCACAGTGAGTTCACACTAACAGCAAACTTGAGCCAACAACTGGGTGGCATGGATATTTCATTGGATAGTGCAATTGATTATCCGCACTGCATGAGTATTTTGTTTGCTTCTTTATATCTTCAGTAGTTAGTCTTAGCATCGATCAGTAATAAGGGATTTCAGAATATATCAATATCACAGTGTCCATACAATATGGTTTTCGCATGTACTGAAACCATCGTTTATTGTTGCCATGACTCTAGAGCACTTGCTGGGCAATATGTTTGAATAGAGCTTACCATTGGAGGTTTTCCATTCGTAAATAATGAAGACTTTTTGTCCACCGAGTATGGCCATAGCAAACTCTTTGGAGAGTTGCTGTCTGAAAGGTTGTCAGATTGTTGTTAGAGTTGTTGTCCGAAGGCTTCTGTCAGAGTGGCTGTTGTCAGAGCGGCTGTTGTCAGAGTGACTGCTGTCAGAGTGGCTGCTGTCAGAGTGGCTGCTGTCAGAGTTGCTGCTGTCAGAGTGGCTGCTGTCAGAGTTGCTGCTGTCAGAGTGGCTGCTGTTAGAGTTGCTGCTGTCAGAGTGGCTGCTGTCAGAGTGGCTGCTGTCAGAGTGGCTGCTGTCAGAGTGGCTGCTGTCAGAGTGGCTGCTGTCAGAGTGGCTGCTGTCAGAGTAGCTGCTGTCAGAGTGGCTGCTGTCAGAGTGGCTGCTGTCAGAGTAGCTGCTGTCAGAGTGGCTGCTGTCAGAGTGGCTGCTGTCAGAGTAGCTGCTGTCAGAGTGGCTGCTGTCAGAGTGGCTGCTGTCTGAGTGACTGTTGTCAGAGTGGCTGCTGTCACAGTGACTGTTGTCAGAGTGGCTGCCATCAGACTGGCTGCTGTTAGAGTGGCTGCAGTTACAGTGGCTGCTGTCAGTGTGGCTGCTGTTAGAGTAGCTGCCGCCAGAGTCGCAGAGAGGCTGGTCGGCATTCCCAGACAGCCACGAAAGAACTCCATTTGTAGGTAATAGTTTTCTATACAGCTTGAATCCTTCCTACATAACAATCAGGAGATAACCCACAAGTGACCCAAAACCGAGCGGAGGGAACCCTAAAACCCACACAGGGACCAAAACTGTGAACTCAGAAGAGAGATCCCAAACCCAAGAACCAAACCCGAAGGAAAAAATGCACACACCCAGAAGTGGAAAAAATAGAAAGGTTACATATTAACAAACGTCTATTATTGCATTGTTATATTGACCAATCACATCAGACTGGAGTGCCTGTGGGGATATGTTTTCAATCAAGGTATGATATACTTGATCAGTATTGAGATCAATGTCCTCACTACCAGCGTTCTGGAGACTGGCCAGCATATATTGCATCAGTAATTCCATCATTTGCTGTGTGGTTTCAATCAATGGATGAATCTTGGAGAGGATTCCCATTTGAATTGTGCATTGCATTTGCTGTCAACCAATCCGCCGGACATGGGACCATGCATGATGTTCCATTGAGTAATTCATTGCCTGTTCTACGATGACGGAATTTCAGCAATTGTACTATAGCTTCAAGCCCTGATTGCTTGCCATATCGGACAAGACATCATCCCTCACTGACTCATGATTGTGAAATTATTGCTTCCCGAATGCATGCGCATTGGCACTGATTGACCAATCGAAAGCAATACAAGTTTAGCCTAACAGGCGGCTGTACCGTGCACAGTAAGTATTGTTATCATATGAAGCATTGAGGTCGGATTAAAATATCAGAGTTGATGTGTATCGGATATAATTGTCTGGTTTGATATGAGCGGCATAGAGTGGGATAGTGAAGGAGTGTTAACCTGTTTGACAAGCCACTGGGTAAGTGGCCAATATACCAACAGAATCACCTTCTTTCAATTGTTTTTCACTTTCAAGGTAGTCTGGCGATACTACCTGAGCCAAGCTAGCCTTGGAGGCCCAATCAGCAACACAGCCTTGATTTGATCAAACATCATACCCTTGAACATCTTAGCTGGAGGAATTCAGTCCATTTCCCCAGGAAAACCTTTTCAAACATGGAAATAAAAGTCATCAGGATGTTCAGGTTCAGTCTTCACCTGTCAGCAACGACACAAGATAACGACTGCAATCTTATTGACAATAAATTATCCGGATTCATTTAGGCAGGGTTAAGAATATGTGCAATGGAGATTAGACACATAAACAGCCATTGAGGGACAAAAAGCTTCATCTTGGCTGTGGTTGTAGGCTGCACGGAGGCAACCCCAGTGATTCTCTTTGTAAGCCCCTATTAGCTACTGTCTATCATGTGAATATAGAACAGTCCAGCTCCAGAGGACTTTGTGAATATGACACGTTTGGTTGTTACATGCAGAGGAGGGATGTTGATAATAGGCTTGGGTTCTTGAATGGAATGTGGCTGACCATTGATTGCCATAGCACTTGTTTGCATAAAACTGCAAAGGCATGCGTTCCAATAGTTTCCTCGTAGCGGTGCCGTCTGATTCATATGACTGATATTTGGGTGGCGCTTCATAATTTCCCCACTTTACCAATTAGGGGCAACATATTAGCATTGTAAGTGATTGTTGGGCAGTGAAGATGTGATCCGAATTATAGGCATTTCTAGTTGAGCTTGGCAACTAGCATGAACCCTGCACCAGGTTCAATACTGGACACCTAACTCCAATCTGTTACCCAGTAGTCATCAATGTGGAAAGTATAGTCGAATGTATCTGTTGGAAGCTGGAGGGTCAACCAGGATGAACTCTGGACAACACTCACAATCCAATGTTTGTCTTCTAATACATTCACCAATATGGTTGCCGTTAACATCTATTCATATTACAGCTTCAGACTGAGTATATGAAGCACCATATGCATATTCTAATCGCAAGATTCGAGTTCAACCAAGAGGCCATTAGCCTTCCTAAACTCGCCGATTGGGGTCCCTCGTATACTCAACCTTCGGGTCTCATCCAATATGACTTGATGAAATACAACAGTGCCCCAAAATCTGAAACCTTTGTCTTCCCCATGGTTGAACTGCAGATAGAAAGTCTCAATGGTCGAGATGATGTGAATTCCTCATGGTTGACCATGATGAGTGACCCCGATGAAATGCCCTCCTCCAGGATGAAGTACAGTAATGGAGATGTGCAGTTAACTCAGTGAACTTGGTCTCAACAACTTTCCATTCTGCCACCATTGGTTTAGGGCTATTTCAACCTTATATCAGCAACAACCCTAGTGTCTGTGAGGAATACCAGGGTGTTCCTGATGGCTCTGACAGCTCTGATGGAACCTTGTACCCTCTTATGGAGAAATAGATGCATTCCGTCACCCAGGCAATGGGTTTCATTACACACAGACCTCCTTTACTCTGTGTCCGGAATGTGGTGACGTATACACAGATTCAGAACGACAAGTCTGTTACACTCTTTGAAGGGGCTCCCCTATGCTTTCGCCATTGACAGAACACCTGGCGATGTTTATACCTTTCTCCAGCTGAGTGCCACAATTTACCTCTCTGCTATAGCTACATATTGGATGCGGTACTCTCCTATGTATGTTGAGCTTTGAGATGTTTTCACACATTAGAATACAGTCTGCGCTTCGGATACAATGCTTGCCATTGCATTTGCTTCGCCAGTATCGTATTTTACCGGTCTGAAATATACGGTCCAATCTACACACTCTCTAGTACTATGCCCTCACTCCTCTAAATTCTGCGTTCATTCATCATTGGCTTGCGATGCTTCTTCCTCCTCATCTGCATCCGCATCGCCACCATCATCACCCTATTACCCATTGACTTCACTGGTTGTCTGGTCAAACCTCTCGAGCACAGTCACGGCGCGTCATCACTGCCTGGTGGTTGGGAAGGCATTGTGCTCGTTTCTTTCCTCACATTCATCTTCGCCATCTCTGCTGCCTCCATTGGCAACAGTGCAATTGGACAATAGGCTGCGCTGTGCACACATGTGTCCACACACAGCTCATAGCAAGCCTCCCACGGAGCCTTGTGCTATGCGCGGCCTATCGTCATTTATAGTAGATTGATCGCTGTGTGCTCATAGGCTTAGTGAACTAGATATGGCTGCTGGCAAGTGATAGACCGATACTGGCCGTTACGGCGTGCTGTTATACCAGTACCGTACACACCATAGCTGCGAGTCTGCATGGGAGCTCACTGGCATTAGACAGCCTGCGATAGAGCCGGCTTGACAGCCTGTATGAGGGCCTGCATGAGAGCCTGCATGAGAGCCTGCTTGAGAGAGCCGCGCTTTGGGAGAAGTAGAGTTTTCCACTGGAAGCTTTTGGCTGATGCCAAACTCTGAGGTTGTGGAAGCTTTGGCTAATCGAAGCTTCTAAGTCTGTGGAAGCTTTGGCTAATGGAAGGCACTAAGTCTCGAAGCTTTTGCCAATGGAAGGTTCTAAGTCTATGGAAGCTTTTGCTAATGGAAGACTCTAAGTCTGGAAGCCTAGGCTAATGGAAGGCCCTAAGTCTGTGGAGGTTTGGCTAATAGAAGGCTCTAAGTCTGTGGAAGCTTCGATGGTGAGGTTGATGTAGCTAACCTACTTGGCTATATGCTTCTAGTACCATAATCACCATCACCAACACCATCACCATCGCAATCATCATCATGGCCATCACCATCCTGATCATCACCATCAGCCTCAGACTGAATACAAATGCATATAGCCACAATTGGTGGAAAGCGGGCAGCAGATTCCGCTGGAAAATCTGAGTGGGAAATCTGCTCTCACCAAGATCCAATTGTCTACTATTCCTGCAAAATGTAAGGCTGCAATTGTCAACACCATGACCAGAAGGCATTGTGAGATCACGGCATAATGGCTCCGGTATAACTATAGTTTGGACCATGATGTTGACCGATGTGATGATTTCAGCCACCATCACCTGCCACCTGCTATCCGCCTCCCATCCCCCGCCTCGCGGTACCTGCCACCTGTTACCGAGCAAGCCTCAGAATCGAACACCCAGGAGCATACATGGCAGGATATAGTCATGCGAAATTGGAAGTGTCTTGCCTATGGAGAGTGTAATTGGGAGCATATTCGGGAGTTTACTTGAGAACATCTTGAGCGCTTACTTGGGAGTGTATAGTCAAGGAGGCTAGGAGTGTGTTACCGAGTGCAAATGGGAGTGTATTTGAGAACGTCCTTGGGAGTGTGCTTGTGCGCATTTTGGAGAACTTACTTGGGAGCGTATAGTCAAGCAGGCTGGGAGTGTATCATCATGTGCAATTGGGAGTGTACTTGAGAGCGACTTGAGAGCTTACTGGGGAGCATGCAATACAGTGCATTTAGCAGTTGTGTTGAATGCAGCATGAAGTATAATATCGAGCGCCCAATCACATGCGTACCATAGTAATCTAGTCAACACGCAGGTCCATAGGACCTCATAGTACTTCATGCCAAATATGCTATGGATTACCATCCCAGAAACAACATCAGCAGCAACAATACTTTCCTACAGAAACACCAAGGTGTTCCGGATGGCTCTGATGGGTCACATGGAATCTCGTACCCTCTGACAGAAACTTACACATATTCCGTCAGCCAGGCAACAGGTTGCATTGCATACTTTCCTTGTTTACCTTCCATCTAGAATGTGGTGTCATATACGCACCATCGGAACAAGATGTGTGTTACATTTGTTACAGGGGCTGCAGTTAAGCAGTAGTCGTTTACATGACGCCTGGCGATGGTTATGCCTTTCTCCAGCCCAGTGCCACATGTTGCCACTCCACTATTGCGATATATCAGATGCCACACTCTCACCATATTGGTTTAGCTCTGAGAGTTTGTCACTCATTGCAATGCAGTGTTGGCTTCGGATACGTCGCTTGCCATTGCATTTGCTTCGCCATTATCGTATTTTACAGGTCTCAAATATACTGTGCATTTTTCACACTCTCTAGTACTATGTCCTCAGTTCTCCATATTCTGTGTTGATCCATCATCGGCTTGAGATGCTTCTTCCTTCTCATCCAGATAGCCATCGTCACCATCATTGCACTCATACCCGTCGATATCACTGGTTTCCGCGTCAAACCTCTGAAGCTCCGTCACGGCCCATTGCTGTCGCCTGACGGTCAGGATGGCATCACGCTCGTTGGTTTTGTCGCCATCATTTTCGAAATGCTAGCTGCCCTTGGACATCCTGAAATGCAGTTTGTCATCTATGCAATTGTTGTGCAGCTGGATGTTTCGGTCAGTGCTTCCGATCTCTGGCTCCTCAAGTGCCACTTCGGAGGTCAAATAGTCAAGAAGGATAGCATTGTCAACACCCGCTGCTTCCATTATGATGATCATGGCAGGCATTGGGTTCTCTGCCTGTTGGATCAGACGCTTAACTGTAGCAAGAATGTATTTATACACCATCTGTTGGTAGCTCTCCGGTAGTGTGTTCCAGGTATTCATCAAGAATGTATATCTGTCTGCAATACCAGGCGAAGTTATCAACTTGCAACCAGTTGCAACACAGCAGGATGTGTTCCTACCACCGTCATTCGTGTAGTTAAAGTGGTTCGAGCGATCAGGTCTGTCTGCATTCAGCTTTGATATTGAAGCTTCCAAATGAACACCTTTGTTCCGTTGCCACTCCAGGAAAACATGGTGCGACGTGGTGCAGGTGAACATGATGAGAGGCGAGGGTATATGACTGTCCTTGACGTCAATCATGGAATAATAAAATCCATCAGTGAAATTACCTCAGTTATTCGCCTGATGATACTATTTGATGTAGATAATCCCCAGGATTGCTTTAGCCAGGAAGTAAAGTGGACGGTGGCCATTTGTTAGCAGCTGTCGACTCTCTCTGCACTGGATTTGGAATGCATACACCACCTTCCACATGCTTTGCTACCAGAAATAGATACTTATTGTCTACCAGAAGGGAGTCAATGAGTTCTAAATACTCTGCATTGGATTCAAAGCAGTGGAGATCAAAAAGCTCCACTATGTTGTCCCTCGCTGATTGCATAAAACAGGATTTAACCTTATCGACTTGTGCTTGAACCTGGTACCGGTTTGAGCATGTAATATCCAACATGGGCCGTTGCATCAGCATACCTCTTTCAAGATCTACTTTGTGTGTACCTCACATGGTATGGACCAAATGTTGTTTTGCTCCATAGCGGTGTTCCAGTACTTCTCTGTTATCTGCCAGTATGGGGCTTCTGCAAATGCTTTCACAACGCATCACGCTGCATATCATTCCATCACCACGTCGCGTGCACTCGTAAACGGCCATCTGTTTTTCATGTAGAGCTCCAGGTCCCTGACAGTTGAAAAGACAAGATGTGTCATGTCCGAATGACCAAATCGATGGATAGTGCAACTGCCGGAGACCATGGATGGAAGTGTAGACAACGCCTGTGGTTGCAATTGCCACTGCCTCAGTCACTAATTCATTGCTGAAACTCGCATTCGCAGTGGATTTGAAATGATCGTGTGGGCTTCTTGGTTAGGGATGGGGGTAGGCCGGTATTCAGGACCACTGAGAGGAGTGGGAGTGCTAGCAATGCCAGATGCAGGGCTGGACAAAACACAACACATTGAGTCTTTCTGTGAGGTTCCTCCGGATGCTGATGGGCTATGACTGCTTGTACCCAGCATGGCAGTTGCAGTACTTATTGACTGTCACTCTGTAGTGGGCGCGGTGAAAGCCATGGGTTGTGGAATATCTGCAATGCAAGAATTCTTCAGCAAAGAGGAGGGGGTGGAGTTCTGACCCCTTTGATTGTAGAGGCTACAGAACTCCCTCTTGCCAGCCGGTACGAAAACGCATCTCTGAGCATGTGGATGTTGAGAATTACCCGAAGTTGTACTCTTTTGTTGATTCTCAAAAACAGCAAGACTTTGACCATTTCGTATCACTGGAGTCAATTCCTGATGAGGGCTTTGGGAAGGCATAGCCCGATATAGATGTTTGATGTTAAACATGTAGGATGAAATTCCTCTGAATGCATACACAATGGCAGGAAAGGTAGACACCGATTTGAGCGGGCAGGCAAGGATTCGACTAGAAAAGGGAGGCGCTGTGTAGCCCGTGCTAGACTGTAAACCGTGACAATACTCAGGGACAAGATACGTTGAAATTAATTTAATTATGGGGTCAACTGCCATCAGATTAAACCCAGATTAAACCCAGCATTGATATTCACTGTTACAGCAATGTCTGAAGGTCTGTCTGCACCGCTTGGAGGGTGTTTATACCTTCTTGGCACGATTCTCATAGTATTGCATTTGATCGTGGCACAATACTTTGCATTATTGAATGTGTATATCTTCAGCTTTCCAGTGGTGATCGCCCTTTGTCAGAGCTAAAAGCATTTCTAATTGAACAATGACGTATTCTGGATCTTATGGCATCTATTGTCTGTGCGTTTTCCACCGGTATGTGTGTTGGCAGCTATGTTGGATGGTTTCACAGTTGGGGCAACCTGAGAATTACTCAGTTTGCACCAAGATGCACGAGATGTGAGCAGTGAAAGTGGTATGTGATGCAAAAGCAACGCCTCGCGTCATAAACATTCCTCACTGGGAATATGAAAACTGGTCTCCAGGCTTCTCATTCATGTGGTGCCTGGTGGTCATGCAAGCTGAAGGCTGGACTATTTTGTGTTCATTAACCAACAAAATGCAGGATATGAATCAACATTATCATATCTCACATGTTGAACCATGAAATCTCAGGAACTCAAGTATATATATCCCTTCTTCCCGCCAACACCTCAGTTCTCTTTTCCTCTCATATTAAACTCACCGCTAGTATCCTAAACTATCTCGACATCACTTGATGTGCACAAAACAACGCCTCTCGTTCGAAAACACACCCGATAACCTACACAACTTTGGATGTTCCCTCTGGACTTCCTTCCACTACATCCAACTGTAGCATAGTGCAAATGCCTCGGATGTAGATTCATTTTCACCTCGCAGCGATAGCTCCAAATGGCAGCCGAAAAGGAAAGGGGAAGGCAACTGCAAGGGTAGAAATGCCGACATTGGTTGATATTAACGCATGTGGTTGGATCGGGACCTAATACAGGGATTCGTCTCTGATCACATCCATGGACTCATATGGATATACAATGTTTGCAGCATCAAGGATGAGAGGGCATGGGACCTCATGTATGATATAATCTTTCTTCATCCAGTCACGACTTCCCAATGTTCACAATTCCAGCAAATGTGGCCACACTGCAAGAGCAGGTGTTCACCTGCTCTGCCGTGGTGGGCAGCATTCCACTTATATATCGAGGATATGTTTAACAAAACCTGCGACAAAATGAAAAATTCAGGGTAGGACAACATCTCTTCCTTCGGGGATGAAGTCAATCACACGATTCTGCAGACAACCAGCTCGGAGAAGGATAAGTGGACCGGCGAGCATTTCTCTGGGTACTGTAGCAGTGAGCCCAGGTTGAAGAATGAGCTGCCAAGCTGCCAGCAGTACAAGCCAGGCAACTTCCTGCCAGTTTGACCACTGAATTGGGATGAAATGATGTACGAGGATGATAGTAAGGAGAACAGGGCGGATCTGCGAGTGCCGAGTGGTGGATGGAGCCGTTCTGGTGATGGCAATGACAATGATGACAGTGAGGGTGAGGAGGACACACAGGGTGCTGAGAAAGGGACCGGGAAAGGGAAGGGAACAAAGAACGGGAAGGGAAATGTGAAGGCGATTGAGGACAGGAAGGAGAAAGGGAAGGGCAAGGCGAAGTGAAACATTAAAGGGAAAGGTATTGTTAAACAAGCCCCAGGGGGAGATGTTATCTCTGGGGATTTTGCATTACAGTTGCAGAAGGAAATGTATGAGGCAGACTTGGATACAGAGGGCTAACTAGAGCGGGTATATGGCAGTAGTGTAGGCTCTCGTTCATTCTCCATGCCCGAGACAAGGTAGACCTTCCAACTCCGAAGACCTAGGGTGCATACCAAGGAAAGAGATAATTGAGTTGCCGCAGCTTGCTTTCGAAGTGTTGATGTGAAGTAATCATCTGATCATTACCTCGCAATTACTTTGCTGGATGGTAACCGAAGAAGCTACTCATCAGATTCTAAATTGTTGTCTCAATGCTTATTGTAAGTGTTGGGTATCATACTGAGGTCATCATCAAGAATGCTGTTGATGATTGATTACCTGTTTCTCCTGGCGCAGGAAAGGGGAGGAGGAGAAGGAGTAGTACGGTACCCACATGCAACTATCCAAAAAGGTGTTGAGTGAGAAGAATCAAACAATTACCGAAGTGACTAAATGAAATATCGATAAATGTTTAGCACATGAGTTATATCGTTGTGTAAATCACAGAAAGAATTGATATGATTACAATCATCGTGAAGATGCATTGTTTTATCTGGTCAATGATTCCAGAATCTTGGCTTGTCCCACCCTCTATGGTTGCAACTTCGTGGTTAAACTGGATCTCAAAACTAAGAATCGCAGGTGATAAGCATGCTGCGGGGTGATTGTAGGGCATCTTTTGATGAAAATCATTGTCGTAACGAGGTATGAAGTGTTTGCATTGTATTAATCATTGAGGCTATCTGCTGGTGGGTAAAGATTCCGAACTACCACTTACATGATAACCATACATGGAATCATACCACTGCCACTGTACCTTTCCGAAACACAAGTGTTTCAATGATTAATTTCAACTTCATGAACAGTCAACACAGCCCTTCACGCAACAATATGACCAATGCAATAATAAAATACACACAATACCAAAATGTGACTAAAAACTTCACCAACATAGTCCAAATTATCGCCCATCCATTCACCCTCCAAAGTACCAGATATGTTCCCCCCCCCACAATGTAAATCCTTGAACTACCATCCAGCCAGTACATCATGTCCTGATAATGAATAATTTCCACCGGGGAAGCTACTTAGTTGGTTCCGATTGGCCAATGAGCCTTTAGTGTGTGGATTCACAATGTGGTTGTGTATGAGTAGCCATTCCACATCATCTTCAGCAACAACACTTTGGTTGTAATTGGCACAGTGACCAGGTGCACAGTTTCAAATGACTTCGAGGTATCGCTGGTGCCCGACATTGCGTCTTTGTTGATACGTGGCATACTTTTGGATTCTCCTTTTCTCGTCAAAATGCACCAGGGATTTGGACGCCGAGTCTCAGCATGATTATCCAATCCGTCCCAGATATCATCAATTGTATCATCGGCTGGAGGTAGGAGAATGTCATCCCGGGGAAGGTAGCTGTGGTCACTGCGCATGTGCATCAGAACACCTTGTGTGCAGTTGGCTTGTTATACACATTACATGATGGAAGCAAGCATTATGTAGTTCAATTCAATCACTGCATGTACCAATCTGGCAGAAATTGTAGTATCGAAGATTGGGGTAACATTATAGGCCTGCTGACCACCATCTCCATTAGCCTCCCTGTGGCAGCCCCAAAGCTCTCAGAACAACCAGCTGTGGTCTAGCCCACTGGCGATTGCAGCATTCACGATTGACAAAACAGGTGTATCGACCATTGATGTAACTATCAGAAATATCGATTCGTCATCCCCAGGCCAGTTCCTTGAGAATTCCTAAGTTTTATTTTCACCCACCCTCTTTCTGACAACATTGGGATGCACATACCTGATGATATCGCTGAATGGCTCAACATGGTAATCGGTCAAGGTGTAGCAATGCACCCTGATCAGTGAAGATGGAAGACCCAAGGTTGGTTTCTTGTTGTCTGCTGTATCTACAAATAATCTGAAAGACCAGAAGAACCATTGTGGCGATGAAATATACCCCAACTTGGCCTAGTTTCCTATTGATAGTCGGTGTTTCATCAATCAAATTTTTCCGATGATGATGGCTAATCTCAGTGAACACCTCAAGTGATGCCTTGAGTTTCTAACCATCCAGGAACATCTTGTTTGGCATGTGCTGATTTCAATGCGGCCATGTAGACGAGAGAGTGCTGATTTGAGAAATGCAGCTATCAATTAGGAGACTCCATTGCATGGGGCCAGCTCCTAGCTTTGTGTGGATGGTAATCGACTGGGCAACCTCGCGGAGACGCTCCCTCACTTAATTATCTTTCCGTTGTGTTATCAAGCCACTCTTCAGCTGCCAAATCCCGGAACTTTGTGTTACCCAGTGGCTCACTCTAACCCAGGTATGCTCAGCGGAATGGTAAACATGTTGAGTCAGCATTGGAATTCAATTAGCAACTGCGATGATTCATTTCTACAACCAGAAGACATCACATTACCTTTTTGGTTGTCAATGGTGGTTAATTATTTGGTGGTGGATATCAAATGATCAGTACTCTAATAAAGTATCAGCAGGGTTGCATTTATCGTCATGGATGATGTGATGCCGTATCAGAGGTGTGTCGGTATTCTCACATGGCCTGGAAATTGTTCGTAATGTGGGCTGGCAAGGCGAATGAATATGTGGGCTTGGAGGGGTTATCTAGATCCATCAGCATCATCATGGCTGGTATTCAACTGGGAAATTGTTTCTTCGCATCATCTAAGCACTCTGAAGTGTCGACTGAATACTTACGTTCGTCCAACAGGCAACTCAAAGCATGCTCTGCAGTCATTTCTCACTCGTTTGTCCTTGCTCTAGTTCTAGTACACTGCCATGACAGAGCTGGGTTGGTATCTAAGGAGATCGCACTGTGTATATAAGTTACAAACTTAACAAACAGTAGGAACCATGAATCAGGCGATGGGCATAGGAGGGTCAGGTAAGGGTGGAAAACAGTCCATGTGATGAGCTGAATGCAGATGCGGTATTCTTCTCAAGATTCAAGTAATACTGAAAATGTGAGAGCAATTAAACAGTTTGCAAATGTGCGACAAAAGATGAGAAAAATCCTACTTGAGTGGTATCACCCTTTGTTGGAAAAGTAGATCAAGATGCGGCTTTTTCTGAGGGCTAGCCAGCTCGAGGTAGTATCAATAACTTAAAAATCTTTGAGTCACATCTGAACTTTGTTGTAACATTTCATTTTGCTAACACACATGGATTTTTGTCAACAGTATAATTACAGCTGAAAAACGTACTCCTACATCGGCGCTTCAATCACTCACCATGGTCCCAACCACACTGAATGGATTGTATACGTATTAGCCATCTAACTGCCAAACGATACTTTTGCAATCAAGAATGATCGTATTCTACTTACAGCGATTCATGAACCAAATGACCGCTCTGTTCTTCACCATTCCAACGATGCTTCCAGTGATACCAACACAGACCAGGATTGTCAGTTTGTCGATCCAGAGCAAACTGTGGTTCAGACATGTATCTATGGTGCTGCACACTTGTACATCCATCTAGCTAGCAAGCCCATCAGAAATGAGTATTTCGATATCTTCGAAAGTGAAATTGCTGCATGGTTGCTGTTGTCTTATGATGAGGAGTATTGATTGGAGCACTGGTGCATAAAGCTCAACTTGAGCAGAGCTACTATCAATGAGCATTTCAGGAATATGACAATGGCAACAGTCAGCAACTTTACTTTGTCTCACACTTAATTCAAAGGCTTGATCAGAGTACCCTATGGCATTGTCATCGATGTTGGAAAATTCGATATGGGGTATTAGAATCGTTAGGCCAATCCAAACAACCTTTGCAACAATAATAACACACATTTCTTCTACGTCAAAACTGTGGAATGCATTAAGATTCTCATGCAACTGCCTGTGTTCAGGGAACAAATGTTGTATGCTCTAGCAAATAGATCCAAACAAGCTGCGAACTGTGTCTACTCAGAGGTGAAATTTAGTGACTGGTGGTGGAATGACCAAGTAGGTTAGTAGAATGTCCTCATAGCCACAATGATATTGACTGCTTCAATACCAACGGTGGCTGCATGGACCTTCAATTGTTCCTGCATTTGGCAGTTACAACCAGACACATCTTGTAGACTAGTCATATGACACAATGGAATAGCCAGTATCGTTGTGCCTTACAGACATCGACTGGATGATTAGATCAAAATCTTAAAACCGTGCTGGAAATCTTGTTGCCCTTTATTCCATTCCTTCGAAATATCACATTGAAGGAGTTGCTATAACAACTGCCATGAATGTACAACAGATCCATAATAGTGAGGTTTTATAGAAGACCTTCGAGGATATGTTTCATCCTCTCTACTGCATTGTCTACACTGGGAACCTCGGGCTGTGTGCGTGTGGTCAGATGTGGCAACGTTATCCCGGCATCAGTTCATTGGTGGCTGACAAGATCAGAAACATTCACCTGTACTCAATCAAGCTGCTGCAATGCCCGGTGTGCAAAGCTCCCTAATTATCATTTGGAAAAAGGAACTCACTATCATGGCAATGGAGAGACCATTAGCAATACTCCCAAAAGATAATACTTTTGACATAGGGAGATGCTACAGAGAGACAGGAAGCAAGACAATATCTGAAACAATGACTGGTTGGAACCTCAGATGAAGTCTTCTGGATTATGAAATGCATCTCCCCAATGATGATTATCATACCAAATACATTTCATACCATCCATCTCAGTACGTCTTCGTGTTTTATTGGCTGTGTAACATCCTGTCTCGAACAACATTCCAGGATTACCAAATTCAACCAGGTCTGGGCAATGATACCACCATGTCATTGAATTGCTTGATTCAACAAGCCATGTCACCGTGCGACACAATGTGGTGATGAGGAGATTGCAGTGTACAGGTGTGTGATTGTTCCAGTTTACTTGGCAACTCGTTCAAACCCTTTAGCAAGCTGAAGGATTTCAATTACAGAAGCCCTGTGTTGCATCCCCAACTCAGTGTATGTTCACTGTGTGGCACAGTACCAGTACCATACTGAAGCCACATTTGAGTATATGGAACACTATCAGGAGGAGTTTCATAATGAGAAGGATGTTTTCAGTTGATTCTGCACCAGGACATCTGCAAAGAACGTTTCAGTCAAGTTGATAATGCAGCACACTGTGGAGAAACAGAAATAGCAAAAGAGTAACCCCACTTGGAACAATCCTTTGGTGGCTGTGAAGAATCATTGCATTGATTAATATAAAATACAGAGCAAGTCAGACAATGCACTACATCTTGTGGACAAATCCAATATCAATATTGTGAAGGTGCATCACCTGAACCACTTTTCTGACCATATCCGTCAGCTTGAAAGCCTCTGAAATGCAACCTTTGAATACCCAGCAAGTGAGATGATGGATGATAAACAAGCATGCTGGCAATCGCATCATCATGAGGCTGCCCTTGAGATTTTGCGAATGATAGCTTGAAAGGAGGTTTTTGAGTATTGTGAGATGAATGCAAATGCTGCAAAACAATGTCACAATGATGAAATGCCTCTAACTAAAGCATCTATCAAGCAATTGATGAAAAACCTGCAGCCAAAAATCAAAACACTTGATAAGATGGCTGTGTGGTGTGCACTGCGAAATGGGGAGCTACAGAATCACATTGCTTGGTGTTTGAAGATATTTACCAACTTCACAGACTATGTCAATCACCATCATTATTTCAGTCATCTCAATGAAGCAAATATCATGTGGTACAATCCATTGCAAGTTAAGGTGCCATCCTTTGACTATGATGAGCAGGCAGATGATATGAGTTGGTACGCTCGGTCCACAAGGTGGAGAAATCATGTGCTAGCAACGTACAAACAGTGATTCTCTGGATGCAGACAAGTCTGGATATCCATGTTCACTCAACTACAGGACAGATTCTCACATGTTTAAAGTGTCCTTTTGTCATCACCGATATTGAATGAAACATTCAAGGGTTTCTTGCCTTATTTCGAATCCTTCCCACAGGGCCAATACATCAGACTGCTCGTATGGTGATTGTTGAGCAGAGACATCAATCTCTAATGCAACCCATGCATGATGGAAGCTATCATAATTAGCCTCCTTTCAGTGTCGGGATATCGTATATCATTCCTATACAATTTATCCCAGGTGCTGTACATCTTCTTTCACTGAAATTACTGCTAGATAGTACAGGGTCATACTTGAGCGACATGATTGTCCTGAATGCTTTCAGTATGTGTTACGTAAAGATTATATAACTCAATGTTTGAAGTGATCATTGCAGCAATATATAAAAATCTGACAAGTATTAACTCTGTGTGTTATAATACTGTTATGCGAGTTGTACAAGCTTGTGTATAATTAATGTTTCAAGAGATTACACAGTTAACAATATTCTGGAGATCAATGAAAAAGTTCAAAAAACCGTCAAAATCATTCATATCTAGAGGACCCACATAAAAGAATTCCAACATAGTAACTGAAATGACAAATGAAATTTTTGAAACATTGTGATAATGTGATCACATCATTGAATGCTGCGAAGTAAAGTGGAGGAAAACAAATATACAACTAGGGTTATTTGAGGAGAATATAGAGAGGCATTGGTCAGTGTGGTTCATTTTCGGACACAAATGTTGCTTTATGCCAATGCAGCTACTTGATGGATTTGACATAGTGTACTGGTAATAAATGTACTGCTGCATCGACCATACTATAATAGAGAACAGAGAAATTATTCTTGGAAAATTTGAATAGCACATGGAATACACATCCTACTGAACCAAGTTGAATCTGAAGTGGACACAGTGGAAATAGTTAGCAGCATCTGACAAACCAGTACTGTTGATCGACTGACAGAGCATGTGGAGTACAGGTACAGAAGGTGTCAGTGAATCAACCCTGATAATCAATAACTTGAGGGAATTACTAATTTTTAAAGACAACTATAATATACATACCTTGGGTAACTTTACCTATAATATAAAATAGCAACTTGAAGTCATCTACAGTGTGATAGATTGGGAAGAGCTGGTTGAGATGGAATATAGGTATACGGAAATGCCAATAACAGACACATTATCAGCAGTAGTAAAAATACCATGTAAAGTAAAGTAGATGTACAATACATTACTGGAACTCAGATTAGTAGCAGGTAGGTGGGCTATAACATTGAATCTAAATATCCTATCTAATCTTAGCAGGGATTATATCTGAATAAGGTTGAATAATAAACTTGCAATTTTCTAGTATCCAGTAATATTTAATTAATTAGTGGTATCTAATTACAATAACCAATAAAGTTTATATAGCAACATTTGATGATCTACTTCACTGATTGAATCACCAGTTGGAATTCAGGTTACCAATACATTCCCGGTAGCTCTTGGAAATTATAGTACTAAGGCCAAGGCAAGACAAGATTATTTACCTATGGTACAGTCTGGACTGCAATTGCTGGGATAAATTACTTACTGTGGATATATTGGAGAGAGCTATACTGTTGAAACCAACTGTAATATGGCTGCAATGCCAAGTAAGAAAGATTCTAGGGCAAAAATCAATAGATGATTAGAGTTAACATAAAAACCTTTCACATTTGATAGTAACTGGTAAACCTGACCCCTATAGTAATACAATGCATCTATACACAGACATAGTATGGACAGTAACTGGACTACAAACAGTCACAATATCTGCAAAATTGTCAACTGCAATCTTGACGGAGTGGTATAAATGAAACTACAGGAAGAATGCAAGCGGCACAATGGAAGCAAAATACTATAGAACAATTGGAGAGACAAGAAGATAGTCAGGAAAGTACTGTGGGAGTACTGCTAAGTACATTATATTCTCTGGGAGAAAAAATTTGAACAGAAGGTATGCTGTCGGCCACAGCAGTGACTAAGGGTGGCATGTTGCCTAGGGCCAGGTGATGGTCAATCAATAAAGTCGGCTCAACATGAGTGTGGGATTTCTGGCGAGATTATTAGATATACATATCTGTCTATTATTACTGGCAGCCCAGTTTGTAACTGAATACCTATAATACTGATTTATATACCAATATGACTCAATGAAGTCATACATGTCTGTAATATAATGTGATTTTTCTTTGAATGACAATGTCTCATTGATGGCAGTTTGCAAGTATACATGTTGACAGACAGGGTACATTGCAGAACAATGGAGACATGACCTCGCAAAATCAGAATTGATGCATGAATTCCGTGAGGAAGAAATTCAATTGTTTTATCATTCAATTGAACTACATCATGCTACATCAGATGAATTTAGAGATTACTTGCCACATCGGTGGTGTTACAGGTGGCAATGATCATAATGACCATCAGTACAGAATAATGGTATTCCACCATATCAGAATACACTTCCACACCATCTTAACAAAGATTTAGTCAGGCTGCTACTAATGTATCACGGTTACCTACCACAGATTACAGTACCATACAATGTATTTTTACTTCTATTGGAGTGTTATAGAAGAGTTATGGGATTGTTGTCATATGTTACCATCAGTGATTACCATTTACAGAAGAATGGAAATTTCACATACTGTATCCCCTTTCATCACCCCCATTTTGAAATCACTCCTATCACCACCATTAGCATTGTCAATACTACTATCACCATTACTCTAATCACCATCACCACCATCACAATCACCACTGTTGGTCATTATACTCATATATAATTTCTTTATGAGCTGTATGTAATTTGCCCCTCTCAACTGTTAGTTAAGCCAGATCCACTGCAACATGTAAAGTCAGATTCACTTTCACAGGCAAAGCCAGGTCCATTGGCAGATGCAAATATGGATCCACCACAACAGCCAAAGCCAGATCCACTACTACAGGTGAAGCCAGATCCACTGCTGGATGAGAAGACAGATTGACCACAACAGGTGAAGCCAGATTCACTATAACAAGCCCAAACAAATCCACCATGATCAACTTTGTTCCAGCCAATATAAATGCACATTGTCCAGGGCAGCCCAGACCTTCATTCACAGCAAGCCCAGACCTTCATTCGCAGCAAGCCCAGACCTTCATTCGCAGCAAGCCCAGATCCACTGCTACCAATGAAGCCAGATCCACCAGATTCAATGCTTCGTGCCAGCTTCCAGTACATCCAGATCCACTGGTACCAGCCAACTCATATTCACCGCTACCAGTGAACCCAGTTTCACTACTGCGAGCAAAGTCAGATTCACCCCTCTCTGGTTGCACACACCAAAGCAAGACACACTGCAGCCTGGCTTCTTCTTCTGAGTCCAGATGCACTGATATCAGCAAAGCCAGTTTCCCCTCTACCAGTGAAGCCAGAACTACAACTATCAGCATAGCCAGACTTTTACCCCTATCAGTAACATCAGATCCACCATTACCAGCATGCTTCCAGCAAACCCAGATCCACTCACAACAGTATAATCCCAGAGATATCATATCCCAAGCTTCTTGCCAGCTTCAGGTAAGTCTAGATCAACTGCTTACAGTAAAGCCAGATTGTCAACAAGTTGAGAGTGAGTATCTCAGAGCAATGATACCGAGCATGTCAGCATGGTAGATGCGACCATGTCAGAGCTTCAACAATGAGTATGGCTCTGCTGCAATAGCATACATATCAGTTGTCAAATTGAGCAGGTCAGAGTTGAGGGAGCAAAAGGCTTGTTAGAGTTGTGACAATAAGCATGTTAGAGTTACGTGGGCATGGTTGACAGAGGGTTGCACTTGAGAGGGTTTGCTTGTTACAGTTGTTCAAGCGAGTTTGTTAGAGTTGTGAGACTGAGCATGTCAAAGTCATAAGAGCAAGCTTGTGAGAGCTGAAAGAGTCCATGTCAAAGATGTGAAAGCAGATGTCACAGTAGGAAATAAATAAGTCATTGTGCAGAATATATGGTACATTCCATGAATTGCAGTATACAATACATAGACTACAGATCAAGTAGTCTAATATTTCATTTGTGGTATGTGTGATTTACCGGTGTATTACCAGCGGTTAGAGCAACTGGCTCTGGGGAACTGTATGTGAGTTGGTGCCAACGGTAATATAAGATTTACTTGTGGGCTATATTACCTGTGCCAGATTACAGGTAACAGAATACCTTTTTCAAAACACTTCACTACAAGAGAGGCTGAATACAATATGTATATTGGAGATCCAGTACCTTTCTGATAAGTAATGTGGGTACAACCATCAGCGAGAAAAGCTACAATGCAAAGTGCCACCATATTGCTCTATTGTTAATACCAACAGTAAAAGGCTATATTGAAAGCACAGATACCAGTTGGGAATTCCAGAAATGAGCAGACTATCAAACTACTACCTGAGGTAGATGGAAGTGTGGAACATGGTTCTGGTGAACCACTACACCCAGCAGTGGATATGAGATTTGTTCGGCCACTATACTCGAACATGTACTTGCTAGCAATGAAGTTGCCCGAGCTTATACATACATGAAATTGCCATGGCATGGGTCAGCTGGTACTATGATCAATGTGAGATGACATCAGCTCAGTCACATTACATTAAAGGAGGCCTGGTTGATGGTGAATGGGTATGCAGGGAGCAGCTACAAAACATACAGCTAAAGCAGGTCAAGATCAGAACACAGGACAATACGAACTAGTTATATCGGTAAACAATTCGGTACAACTGTCACAGAAATGCAATATCCCAGTTACCACTGTGTTACAGCTGTTTACTATAGAATATGACTGCTTACCCTGTACTTTAGCAATTAGGGATGAATTATGGGACTACGATGCAAGTGTTACCATATGTAATATCGAATTACAGACTGAAGCAAATTTCTCATACTGCATGCATTCTGTCAACCCCCTTTTCTTCAATCATCATCTCCACCACCATCGCCATCAGTACCATCACGTGCACCACAAATACCACCATCGCCATCACCACCATCAGGCATTTTACTGTTAGAATATTCATCTCTGAGCTGCATGCAATACCCCCCTGCCAGTTCCCAGTGAGGTCGAATTCACTGCCAGATGCGATGCCAGATCCATTGCTACCAGCAAAGCCAGTTTCACCCCTACCAGCAAAGCCAGATCCACTACTACCAGCAAAGCCACTTCCACCTTTTCCAGCAAAGCCAGATCGACACCGCTACCAGCAGAGCCTGTCTTGCTCCTTCCAGCACAGCGCAATCTTGCACTCCCAGTGAAGCCACTTTCACTGCTAGCTGCATGCTTCCCGCAAGTCCAGATCTGCTGTTACAAGCGATTCCAGTTTCACCCCATCCAACAAAGGCAGATCCACTGCTACTAGCTTGCTCCTAGCCAAGCCAGTTTCAACTCTTCCAGCAAAGCCGGATCCACCACTACCAGCTTACATCCAGCCAAGCCAGATTGTCAGAGAGGTCAGAGTGGACATGATGCTCCAAGCGAAGCCACTTCCACCGCTACCAGAGTGCTTCCACTGAGTCCAAACCCACCACTACCAGCGAATCTAGTTTCACCCCTGGCAGGGAAGCAGGATCCACTGGTACCAGCTTGCTCCCACTGCAGCCATATTGTCAGAGAGGTGAGAGTGAGCATGTCAGAGCTGGAAGACCAAATATGTCAGAGCTTTAGAAGTGAGTATGTCAGAGTTGTGAGAGCAGTCATATCAGTTGAAACAGCAAGCATGTCAGATATGGGAGCAAGTGTGTCAGAGTTGTGATAGTGAGCTTTTTAGAGTTGTGAGAGTTAGCATGTCAGAGTTGTCATAGCAAGCTTGTCAGAGTTGTGCAAGTCAGCATGGCAGAGTCCAAGCATCGATGTTCAAGATATACAAGGAGTTGTGAAAGTAGCACATAAATGCGTAATTGTGATGAATATATGGTATATTCCATGAATTGCAGTATATAATATATGTGGTACAGTTGAATTACAGTGATAATCCAGTGGTACTATCAGTAAATCATGGGTGTATTATCAGAGGTTACAGGAAATGGCTCTGGGTTAGTTTGCATTATGTGGTGTTACTGGTATTAAGGGAGTTTACAGTAGGCCATATGGCCTATAATAGATTAAATGAAACAGAACATCATTTTCCAGATGTTGCCGGAATACCATGGGAGTTTGTGTGTAACACCAGCAGATTCACTATAAGTCCTAATCACTATAAGCCCCTAATGACTTCTGGACTCAGAGAGATGAAAATGATAGGGCGTCACTCATGATGCGTATAAGAATTATCACCCATGGAGACACAAGGTACCTGGTCTGTTTTCTGCTACTGATAGATAGTATCGACTAAAAAGTATCGTCATATGCTATCAGTATATTGATGTACCCCACTCAGGAGTATCCTACTCAGAAGATCCTCTGAACTAATACACCATTGTGCTGGTCTTCAGACTCCCTTCAAACTCATGAGGATCATCCTGGCAACCGGCATGTATACCCCAGGACTGACTGTCCTGTATTGCGACAACTCTTTGTATCGACTTGTCTTATACGTAACAGCATTATAGTTTCGCCTCAGCAGAAGGAGTAGTGCCTACTGAGGAGTATCCTACCAGAAGTATCCTCTGGACTACTGCGCTATCATGTCTGCCTCAGATGTCCTTCAGACTTGAAAGTATGGTCTTGCTCTCTTCCAGATCAACGACTTGTTTCGACGAAGGTACTAAGAATAGCCCAGTATAAATAGGAACAGATATATCCGTGATATCGAACTGAAGAATGAATGTGGGACTCTGAACTTCAAGAAAGAGGTATCCACGTTGACTTTGATACGGGAATAATAGTTTAAGCACGGGAATAGATTCAACAATTAACCTTCAGGTCGAGAATGTTAACAGCTACCTTTAGATAAATCTTAATGTAGATTTTATGTTTGATAGTAGGATATCGATGTCCTTCCACCATGTCACTATCGCTGATATACATCAGATGTTCCAGACCCTTAACTATCCTAAGACTGCCAAAGCCTGTTTCGGAATTCACATACATAACTGCCTTATCATCCTTCTCTTCTACCATTGGTAGTCGAGTTCTAACTCCCAGGAGTATTAACTACAACATCAAGGCAATGTGCTCATATTGCCACACAATTACTCTTAGCGATACCTTGTCTAGATACAAGTTTATCTAAAGCCAATTATCATCAAATTGGTTCATCTTACGAAGAGCCAGTGAGAGTGCCCTCTCACATACCAACCGGGTATGTAATGGTTTAACAATCGCGGCAACACCAGATCTGGGAATTTGTCTCCACTTCATTGGAGCCACATATACAGTAATTTGGAACAGAGCTGTTTTGCCATATATTGAATGGAGAGTATTCCGTGCCACTCAGAATATATGAATCTCAAGTCCGATTCGCCCCAAACCCACAATGTGTGGTCGGAGTAAGCATTGATTGGTATAAGTCTATTTGGTTGACAGGGCTTCTATATATCCAATATGTGTTTCAAGCATATCTCGTCATTGATTGTGCATATCTTGAGATGTCATGGTGGTCTGTTCTTCATGACACCTCATCGTATCCGCAACAAACCATTGGAATATGAGCAAATAGTCGTATGTTAGGAGACTGGGAGTAAGGTTTTCCGCCAATAAGGAATAACCATTAAGAATGGAGAGCCCAGAACCATTACTGATCCACAGATGATATACATCATAATTGCGCTTCGCTTGACCATAGGCATTGATCTATACATATGAAGGTCGGTTATTGGAGATGTGACTAATCAGTGAACACATCCGGGAGGTAGATCGGAATCTGACATCGAAGTTGTGATTCGTGATTCTGGATCAAGTATCCATTTGGGATTGTCGATGGATCCTGTAGGATCCCGGAAATATACCTGTATCACCAAAGGCGTAAGAATGAGAATTATGTTGGTGGGTCTATTGTGGTGAATTATTCCTATCTGGCCTCCAGAATGTTCATTTTCATTGTATCCTGTGTGTTTTCAATGCATTTGAGTGAAAGTAATCAAGCAGATTCAGAGCTATCTGAATATGTGTTGGTTTGCAGTTCTAAGATCTTCAATATCAGCATGTGTGAGCATTCTGCAACAAAAGATGAATACAACTGCTAAATACTCATAAACTGAGATTCCAATTCCGGCTGGAAGACATTCATCTAGATATGACTAAACAATATCCGAAAGTCACATTAACGAATAAATTAATCATCATCGAGACTGTTAGAAGTGGACTCACATGCGCCAATATGTTCATGTTGGAATAATATTAATGCTCAGAGAAAGATGTCAATCAGTCATTTTCCTGTTGCAATATGCCAGGTTATGGGAAATTTACTGAATCAAATATGCAAACATGTATGACAGTCTATAAGGCTACCACTTCAGTGCAGAGATGGAGATAAACCATATACTGGCAGCATGACTCCAGGTATTAAAATTCTAAATACCATCACAAGATACCAAATTGGGTAGCATAATGACAGAGAATACGATGTCTAATTTCATGTAATGTTACAATATCGAAAAGTCTATACTGCATGAGATCATAACTCAGACTGGGTTATGATGAACTGTACAACTATAATCTAAACTGACTGCAAATTGATTTCCGTGACATATCCTTTGAATCTTTGTTTGTTATACAGCTGCTTGAGAATAGTCGCTGGCAGAGGAATGACTTTCCACAGAGGCAGATAAGTATACAGAAATTTGAAACAACTGCTACCTCATACAATTGCCACACCAGTTGTGCAGAAATGAAGCAAGTTGTGATACATCTATCAATGGGGAAGGCTAGTAGCAGCAACCACTCCTACAGATGATTCAACAACGACACCCAGCGCAGAGTCAGCAGCACACCCAACACTCTGAGATGATGAGTGCATGTAGAATACAATGGATAGCAGATGACCATTCATATATGGTGTAGAGAGGTAGGTATAGGGAGCCAGATTTATACTGAATACTGGTGATAGGGCAACCAAAGTGGTGCCAAATGCGATACAGAATAACTATAATAGGGCTATGTAAGTAGTTCTGAACTGACTTCTCAATTACTATATATGATTAATAACAGAATCGGATACAAGAGTCAATATGACCACCCAGCATACTGAATAGCTAACCAAATGCAATAAAGTGATACTATTTAGTTAACTGCCAAGAGATAACCACTGAGATCTAACCATAATAGATTTCACAACTGCAGAACTTCAGATAGAGATGGAGAGAATTGCCACAAATAGTACTATACCAATCCACTGAATGAGATCCTGAGTGAATGATGTCCCACAGGTTCAACAACTGTTACCAAACAGCATTCTGAACTGAATACCAACCACCCATCCAGAGGTCTACCAAATGACTACCAAGAAGTAAACAGAATTTCTACTTAAGCAGCATCCACACATGGCTACAGTGAGGTAAACCAAGAAAATGGTGAAGCTATCATCTGAATGACTTTCACCAAGAAGCTATCCATTGAAACCCTACCAAATGGCAAATCGTGAGATTTCAAGATTTGTAATTGCAATATCCCAAGCAGCACTTTGAGAGCAGATGAAAATATCTATTACAGTGAGTATGACTGTCTACTGTGATGTATACCTATTAGATATGGATTAATTATATTGCACCCATGCCTGATGCAATGTGGACCAATAGTGCTACTCCTAAGTGCTCACTGCAAGCACTTTATGCAACTTTCAGTTACAATTCCAGAGGCAGATACTTACATGATTATCCAAAGTAACCATGGAATCCAAGTGATAATCAACTATTAGATATACCATATGTTGGCCAATTACAACGATCATCTATTCCTGGATTTGCCTTTTGACAGACACAGCAGCATCTGAACAGAATTACATGTTAAATAACAGTGACATTAGGGTGTCAATTCTAAATTATAAATACACTGCTATGAAGAGATAAGGGCAATGTACAATCGATATGGCATAGACATCGTCGACAGAGGGAAATGTTTTCTCAAATGTGGGTAATAGCCTTGTCTATCCAACAAATTTCTACCAACAACTTAGAAACCTGCCTGGAGGTAGTCATATGAGATATGCTCCAAGAAATCGAGAAACATGTCAATCATATAGTTGACTGAAAATACATTCATGTAGCCAAAGATAAGTGCACACCTATCAAGTAGATGAGATTGTGATCCAAAGGGACTTCAAAAGATGGTTACTAAGTCAAACAGCAATTTCTTTTCTATCCCACTTACCAATAACTACCAGCTCTAAGATACAATTTCCATTGTATGTGGACGTACTGCTAAGAGCACAGACAGTGCAAGCACCCTTGAATGTGATAGGAAGAACCATCTTACACAATGTTAGTTCATTTCTTGCCTATGAATGTGACGACATGCAAATGGCAAATTTGATTCATGGTCACCAATTCTTATGACTGATTCTCGCAGTGGAAGCTACGATTGATGGTAAGCCCGATGTAGAAGCTAGACCACACTGATAATGTTGACAACGACAGACAGTGATATATACTACCTATTGCTATGGACTGTCAGAGAAGTATAAGTTTAGTTCTGACGTAGCCATATGGAAGTTGTGATCAGTATACTATGCTTTCTTCTTTCACAGTTCTTGACATCTCTTCTTAAAGTTTTATTCCAGTCAGCATGGGTTTTTACTACCAGCATCTGCAGGTGGAGTTATCCCATGGGCTGTATCCACTCAGAGGTGACTGGAGTTGCAATTGGCGGCAAGAGATATGAGCTTATCAAATGAAGTTTACAGCAGGATAGCTTAATCTGTCATTTGCATTCCATTTCTGATATATCGTTTTGTCGCCCAGGAGATCTGTATCAGAAGATGCTGGTAAAATCATAATTCATTACTACAATGTACAATGGTTTGGATAGTATAATGGGACAACTCAGTCACTTTAAGCAGCCACACTGATTGTTTCAGGTGCTTCTAGATGCTTCCAATTAGGCCAAATGCAAAGCGATGCACCTGTATGTGCTCATAGTCTATCTGTCCGGTGCTTCTTTGTGTTCCAGCAGATGCAGAACAGAGTACATGAATATTCTGCAGAGTGTATAGTTGCCTTCACAATGTGACAACCTAATACATTTAGGAAGGTCAAATTTCAGAGATATTGATACTATTGACTGTGTCCCCAAGACTATTCCACTGAACCTCAAACCTGGAGCCATACACTACATGTGTGCTTATGATATTATCCAAATCGAATAGTACTATTCGAACAATTCTCTGCCTGCTATACACCATTGTTCTGGTATTCTGTCAATCCAATCAGTCCAACTATGCAGATATATGTCTTTTGGGGGTAGTAGCACTGCATATTCTTGAGCTTCAAGATAAAATATCCATTGTTGAGTAATTCTGTATATCTTTAGAAATGTCTATATCATGTTTCCAGCTGGCAGACATTCTTTCAATCAGAGTTTCTGATCTGGTGGAGTCCAGAGGAAGTATAGTACCGGAATTACAAGAACCTGGCCTTGGAAGGTATTAAGATAGTCATTCTCATTATTGTCTGCAAATTGAACCCACATGTTATGAGATTTAGGTATAATCTCTGGCTTGGAATTTGTATATTGTACCTTGTAATCAAGTCCTAGACATTCAATTGAAGTAGGGCTGGGAAATAGTTGACAGTAGTACCATAGCTCACTATGATGTTGAACAAGTATGCTGGATATTAGTACATTCTGATCATATCTGACCACAAGTGCACTAATTTGGTGACCGTAGGGATCATCCATTTGTAAAGAGCATTGCCATCCAAAGTCAGGAATGGCAAAATATGCTGCTGTACCTCCAAGTGTAGTGAATTTAATACTTCAGTATACTTAGCAGACACATGTTTCTCTTCAATAAAATCCCTAGTGTGAAAAAGAGCAGAAATAAAACTTTTTCTGACAATGCTGAAAGTCTAAAAGATCTATTCTGGGTGTATTTCACTTTGCATCAGTGGTGGGCAGTAGGTTGAGAACTTTTGCAGAGTTGAAATGGTACCAGCATTTAAGGGGAAGATATGAAGATAACTTCTCAATACAGTCAAGATTGGTACACAAGTCATTATACTGGAGAATCTGTTCAATATAGTTGAATTTGTTGGAATATTCATACGCCTTGTTCACCTTGCTAATTTGTAACTGTTCCACAGGACTTGTAGGAATGTTGCTACGTGAATGTATCTGCAATTTCGATGTATAGATATGGCTCCCACAATGATATTTGTAAATATCCAAAATTGATTATGTGCTATTTGATGGATTTCTGGAGCTCCTCACACCGAAATGCCTCTCACCAAGCTTCAAACTCAATCAGGCAGATAGAGAATGCTTTCTAGATTGGCATTGTATTATTCCGAGTAACTCTTTGTATATCTATTTTCAGCTGATTACAATGAAGTTTGTATTTGCTATACACTCAGTTGTAACTTCAGTCTCAGCATTGGATTGTCAGACCTGATATTCCACATACCTATCACGGATCATATTTGACACCACCTCACCTTCTTCTTCTCCAGCAGTCATCATTGCCGGAAATTTATTGAAAAATCTGCTACTACAACCTATTGGCCTAGTTTCAACTTCCTGCAAAAGTTGTTGCTAATGATATTGGAATAATATATTCAACATTTTGCATCTAACAGGAGTTACCTGATGGAATTTGCTGGGTAATTGCTATGAGACCTTCTATTTATCAGCATCTGACCATTTCGTTTCCACTGGTCGGGTACGACTCAGATACACCTGGTATGGCATTCATTTTGTTGCAGTGAATGTTTTATTCATATACTCTAGGACCTTCATTGCATCAACAATTTTATGAATTATTCATTGTCTCAACTTATGGGATATTCTTACCAACTTTTCATCCACTATAGCTGTCACAGACTTCAACATTTCCTGATTTTGAAAATCACCCTTCTTCTGATACAATCTCTTGAGTGTATCATCTAGTGGTTTGAGGGATAGATTAGAGTGATTTTGTTGGCTAACCAGTAGAGATAATTCACATACTAGTGGCACTACTACCGGTACCATTTCATTAGAGGCTGACTCTGACACTGCTTCAATCATTATTTGAGCAGATACGCATGGGGGTGTGATTTACTGCCAGTGTTCTGATCCTGTGTAAGATCTCTTGACCTTGCCACCAACTGCTTGTCAAACAATTGAACAGTTTAGTGAAGTGCTGGAGGACTGGATAGTTCAGTGCTGATGTAAATTGATTGTAGATGTGACTGTTTACATTTCTGTCAATCAGGAATTTGAACGGCCAGTTCAACCAGTCCTTACCGTATTCGAGGAGAAGCTGAAGCTTTTCATCAGGCAACCAAAGCTGATGGTCAATGCAGAAGGGGAATTGACAGAACTGGTTGAGGATTAAGCGAACAGCTAGTGTGTACCGAGCAGCACCATATCCTTCCAGCTGAAGCTCTAGGTAAACATTCTGATAACCTGAGTTTTTAAGTGATCAAAAATCAGAATGCCCCATCAGCATGTCTCTTGCTAAATTACACATTGCGTATGGTCCCAATGCGACTTGAGCAACAACTACCCATTTGGGATATTCCCCAATGAAGGCAGCCAAAAGAAGATATTTTCGCCACATGAATCCATCACTACAATCCCATATCAGGCCTGAACCAGTTATGTTATGATTCTTGTATAGTTAGAGCACAATTTCAATGGCATTATGCCATGCCTCATTAGTGCATTTGGCACCATTCAGGATCATGTGATTAGCCCAATGACAACCCAGGCATACTTGTTAGAGGTGTGGTGGATATCTTTTCAAATATTAACAATTGTGAAATACAGCAGCCAGGCATGCTGATGATACAAAAGATTGGCACAGTGAGTCTTGTCAGATGCACAAAGAACTTGTACAATCGTCTCTCTGGAAGGAAGTTGATTCTGTATTTGACACCCATGATCACAGATTTCCATCTCACTGTATATTTGTCAATATTCTGACTCAGAATAACACACCTGTTCACCATTAATGTGCACTCAAAGTTGGAGATGTGCGAAAATAAACCCCCTATATTCGACCATAACTCTACTTGAAAGTTCTGATGAAAAATGTATTCTATTTGATCCAACTATCATTGCAGAGTCTGCAATGTAGTCCTGCAAGGAGTATTTGCCTGGTATCTGCTAATTGGAATAATTTCATGTTGAAGTTGTCAAGTCCACACATCAAATGTTAATTTATCTATGATTTGTTTCATTTACTAAATGATTGAACTTGTTCAACATCGTGTGTGGACCAATATGGATGCCATGCATTCCATCATTTGGAGAATTCGTGATACTTGTTCAAAACTGCAGTTTGGTTGCCACATGCTTTCCACTTTACAATTTACACTCCAACTACATCCCTCTGAGCAGTTGTGTGTGTTGGATATGGGGACTATCCTAGAATGGACTTCTGCAGATCGATGGCTTCCTTGCCAGTAGTAAGTTTAGGTCGGGGTGCACTAGAAAACTTTGATATGGGTTGATCATTAGTCGACTAGCTAAATGATGCACATGAAGGTGCAGATACTGAGGTCAAACCATGATTGCTTCGGTTGATCCTAGCCATCAGGTGGTAAAATCCTAGAAGGTACTAACTCTTCATTCTTTGATTTTGGGTGCAGTTGTTGACTGTGTACCTCGAGGCCGTTCTTGTCAAATAATTAGGTTCTGCGGATAATGCACTTGACATGATTCAAGCAAGTATTGATTATTTTCAAGATGGGTTAGTGGAAATATATTCTGATGAACCTTAAAGATACCTCCTGGGGGAATTTGGAATGTTTGGAATGTTTCCTTGAAAGCGACCCAACTCTGGGTAGTGTAACCAGTTTAATGCTCAGTGTTACCCAACTTGATTCAGGAAGGGGTAAAACCAATGCTTGATCCACCAAGCAGCTGACAATAAACTTAGGTTCTTTCAACTGAAATATAATGCAAGTTACTGGCTAAATGTATACCGGGTCAATGATTACTGGGAACCAATGGACTTGCAGGATATTTCCTTCAGCAATAATCTTTGACTGGAGCAAGAATTCTGAGGAGATGAGTCAAGTGTAGGCATGAAGCTCAATATGTAGTCGTTATTGTGGCTGCCTTTCCGACTGGCCTCCAATTAAATTAAATTGAAGGTTGTTCATGCTTTATTTATGTGTAATATCTTACATTGTGACTACCATTACTCTAGATGTGCTTCTTGTTGGGCTCTGGGAGATATCATGTCATGTCCCTTCTTAGACTAATACAGTTATGGAACTGTATGAAGGTAGGCAGATATTTAATATCCCACATGAGCAAAATCATAATCGGCCTGGAAGTGCCCCAGATACCTCCCAGACACTCTTGTCAACCTCACCACTTCTTCTGAGTACGTCTGGCTGCTTCCAGGCCCCCTTTGAGGTACGCAATGTGCTCTCAGACTCTGAACGAGCATTCACAGTTCCATCTAAAAGATCCCGCAGTTATGGTGGTCGATTCATGATGCTTCAATATTTGAGATATATGATACTCAACTTGTGAAGCGCCTGAGACCTCTATACAGGTCTGCGGGGGACTCCAAGACCACCGGAGATCTGAAACATATGGTTGTTGTGGCTGCAGACAGAATTTGAGCAAGATTCACAGAAGCATGTAGAGATGCCAATCGGCATACTTATGGATGCACTTGAAGGCCATTGTGGCAGGAATATTCATTTCTCAGCATAACTGCCATTCAGTTTAGCAGGGGGAGACTGGTGGGGGGCAAGCAGCGAAACAAGAATATAGGAGATGGACAGAGCCACAGCTGGGGACATACATCGATCGCAGGATACCATAGATGGAATGGGCAACAGGAGGTATATATTGGAGAGACACCGGGGTAGATATATATCACCTCTCTGTGCAAAATACACAATTAATCATTTCCAGCGTTTTGTCCCTTCCACTCTTTACAGCATTCATCTATCCATGGGCTTTGTGTAATTCCTCATGGTGGGGTATCACACCATATGACATAACCCTCTTCCGATGCTCATCCAGCTGTAATCACTGTTTCTCCAGACCTCACTTCAGGAGCTGTGAGAGGTGTGGCCGAACTTTGATGTGGGGCTCTCTGCATGCAGGCTCCACCGGTTCACCACACCGTGATCATGTAAACTTTGAAATGCTCTTGGAGGCCGTGATCATTCCACTTTAGTGATGCACTTGTAGGTTGAGATTGGGTGATCTCAGAGATCCAGTTGGAAGCAGGGATTGAGTGAGCTTGAACATGGACTAGGAGGCTAAGACTACATGAGATCGGAGGAGGACATGAAGGCATTCAATTTGGAAGCAGTTGATTAGGAGCGGGGCATAACGGGAGCTGAGACATATTTCGTAACTTGCAATTATGGGAAGCTAGATAGTTGAGTATAACAAGGTCCACTGAGATATGAGAGATTGGCTGGGAGTCATAGACAGCGATCATCGGATGATACATTGCTTGGTGTACGCAAAATTAGATGCAAGCTGTACTCGCTTGATGGTATAGTACCAATGGGTCCAGGTAATGTGCCAGCGGTTTGGGTTTGGACTGCACAGACAGTTTGGTTCAGTTTAAGACACGTTCAATTACCCACCCACTGCCTTGTGGCAGGCCAAAGCTGTACCTGCACTGGTCAACCTGCAGCTTTTGGATGGTTTGGCTAGACCTGTCAATTTCAATCACTGTTTCTGAGTTTTGGGATTTTCTGTATACGGTAACATTCAGATATGCTGCTGTTGATTGCACAATATTGACTTTGGTAGGTTGTTGTCTTTATTCAATGTATTGGCTGTCTTCATAATCAAAATAACCACAGAAATGCTCTCTACCCCATGCTGTCAACGAGCATTAATGAAACGTCAATGATTGTTGGTCTTGTATCCTGGGTAATCTGAGTGGCGATAGATTGCAGAAAGTCATAAACAAAGTATTGGCCGCCTTTATAGACACAAGACATAGTGACAAACTCACTGCCCCATTTGGAAACTGAGCATCAATGGCGCGGCAACAATTCTTGGCCAGGAATCGGGGTCAATTAATATTCAATGTGGCCATTGTTGTCTATATACAACATTTTGACCGTTTCTGTAGGCTATAACACCTCAGGAACAAGTAGTTGCAGTATTGTCAATGAAATTAGTTGTTACTGTCCAGGAGGCTGTCAAGAGAATATTCCTTGTTTATAAGTCTTTAAAGGCTCCTAACTCCTTATCTATAGATGCTTGTGATCAAGCGCTTCTGATATTAACAAAGATACAAGACCAAAAATTGGTGACATTGGATTGACACTGATTTTCACGCTTGGGCAGGGAGCGTGTCATATTCTGATTTTCTTATAAATACGGCCAATACTCCATTGATGACTATTTGGAACCAATCATGACTCACATTACAAAAGATGCACAACCAAGAATTGTTGACTATGAGTTGACACTCATTTTCAGGATGTGGCATGGAGCATTTCGATATCATATTTGGCTATAATCGAGACCTATATGTTGATTATTTATAACCACGACCAAATCAATTTTGAATTATCTGACTTTCACGACCTTCAATTGTTGTCAGTACATTGATCCATATTTTGCCACGGATGTATCTGCTATATGGAATCGTTTGTTTCGTCATAGTATATCATTTACAGTATTTTGGCATTCTTTCTATCATCTTCATGTACTTTCTCCTTAATTACCACATTGTTCTTTAATGATACATTGAAATATATCCTTCACAATATACATCAAAGTGTCAGCTGAATGTAGATTATAATACACTCAAAAATTCCGTTTGTTTGGATCAACCCTTGCCCCAACTAGCATGTTTGTTCAAGAGACTGCTATTGGCTGCAAAATCAATGTCACCTGCATTACCACACATTTTAGTGTGTACTAACCAGTGGATATTTCGTCATCAGTCAGCAAATCTGGATTAAAATCTTTGTCGTACTTGCAATCCTTGGCATATGTATTATGATTGACAAATTGAACATTGGGAAGAGGAGCATGTGCATACACATAGCTGGGTGGCATATTGTCAATTGAGGAACGATAACCTACTTCATTTTGACCGGCTGGAGCAGGTGGTGTTCCAGGCAGAGGTTGTGCCAATTCGGATGTCGGCTGTCTGAGTTGGTGTGATGCAGGTGGACCCTTACATTAACGCCTGGAGTTTGCCTGCTAATTCTTTGTTGTGGCATATTAGCAAGGGAGGCAGCCATGAATGTGGTATTGATTGAAGCGTAGCTGGGTGTCTTTATATCACAGCCATCACCATGTTATGCCTAGGATATTCAACTCCCCACATCTTCTCTTCTCGAACTTTAGCACCGGGTTTCCTGCTCAGCTATCACATTCATTGTATAGTAGCACGTGAAAACCCTCCTTTCCCCATCTTGCTCATACTCGAGGCAAAGTGCATGTCAGACCGAGCTCGCTGTACCTGATCTCCTTGCCTTGCCCTAGTTGCTGACCTGTTGAAAACCTAGCACAAATTGGTTGCTGCTTCAAAAAGTGAGATTCGGCTAGTACCTCTACCATATATGCTTCAGTAGTCTCCTTTGAAGTTATTAAAGTCTTTTTTGTCCACTGTCAGGGATGCTTATCAGGAGATTTGTCCACAAATATCCAAGAGTTGACAACATCACGATGTTCAATATTCCGGACTATGTGGACAGATGCCTTGGTAGACCATGGAGAATTACCATTACAGTCAGCAATGACTTCATCATGTAGCTCATGTTGTATACCCACTGTAAATTATTGAGTTAGTTGAAGGCCGTTTACTGCAATATGCATATACTCACATCCAAATGCATACTGCTTCTAATTCCTGCTGCTTCTGATTGGACAGACAATTGTTACACGTGCATACTGAGTCATATTGTGGTTGGCTGCATTGGTAGCTTCGCGGTGGACTGACTGGTGTTGGCCTCCATGCTCTGTGGCAGTGAGCACCACATTGGATGAACCGCCCATCAATCAGCTGGATTCAGGTCCACTCTAAGCATGCTGAAGTGTTTCTTTAGCCATAGTTTGGTGTTGTGGAGTAGGTGAGGAAGATGATAACACAAAGAAGGGAGAAATCCTGAGGAATACATAGTTAGCTTCAGGTCAAAATGGAATACATAACAGTAAACTTGCATGTTCTACTCATAATCAATCCTGCTGCATATGGCTGCAGATTGCTGGGATTTCACACCATTCCACAATTTCCAATAAGTACGTCCAATGTTGCTTATCTGTTTACAAGGATAACAGATGTTTTCAACAGCCGAAATTTCTGGAATGTCTGAAATGAACAGGAAATTCTTCGAGCAAAAGGATGTCTGGTGATGTTTGTCTGAAGAAATCTCATTAATCTCACCTCAAACTGAGGCTAACAATCAAGTCATGTTTTACTGTTAGCATTACTGTTCCAATTTCAGTTACAGTCAAAACACAGATTTTGCTTTGCTCAAGTTGATTTAACATACCAACCTTGATATAAAAGACGCAGTCTGCCTCCACAATGTCCATATTTTGCAACATCCAACATCTTGCCCAACTCCAAGAAGACTACAAACTACAGTGGTAAATGCTCCGAAATGGAACATAGTATAGCTTTTGGTGGGCAAATACAACCAATCGACTATGCGTTACCCACCAACACATCATCAAGGGAATGAAGGTAAGAGCGGCTATGTAGCAGACAGAGTCCGAGCCCTAGGGGCATTCCACAGCTTGCAATCCTAAGAGAAGCTTGCAGCGGAGAAAAGAAGAGTAATGCACTCTCTAAACAATGCAGAGAAAGAGAAATGAATCAGGCATTATATTGAGAGACAAACAGCTGTGGCAAGAGAGCGAGGTAAAGATGCGCAGACAGCCATTAAGCAGGAGTTGGAAGACATGAGATATTCTAAAAACGCGGAATTGACAAACAGAAAGCAAAAAAATGCATTCGAGGAGATGATGATTGCTATTGAAGACAGTCTGAGCAATCTTGCAAGTTTTGACGATGCAAAGGATGGGAATGATAAGGATGATGAAGATTCAGAGCTGTGGAAGCTGAGTGAAGATGACCAAACTGGCTGGGTAGTGGGTACAATATCCAAAATAGTACAGCAGTATATGAGGTGATTTTGGCAGCAGAAAATGAAGCTTGATGAATTGACAAAGCCAGGATGGGGGGATACTGCCGACTACTTCTGTGAAAGAGATACGAATTACAGGACGAATGAAATGAACATTCTGGCATTTGTTAATCTGCTAATTAATGCAGTTGCAGATTCTCCTGTACTGACCAAATTTGGGGATCAAATGGAGTCTCATGATACTGTCCGCTGAAAGTTGCGAATACTGAAAGGGACTTCACAAGCAGGAAGTTGCAATATGAGGCCAGGATCAGGGAAGCCAGAGTAAAACAAACGTATATCATCACCTTTGCAACACAAGGAGCTAGATTCAACACGGTTTTCAAATATGAATCTTGTTGAACCCTTAAGCATTGACCCCTGCATGTTGGCTCCCTAGCTAATCACTATACATGTAACACAAATCAGATTCTGACAAAGAAATGGTGATGGGTTGAGAGCCGCCAGAGGAATAGATTGGTAAAGTGCAATTTTTGATGTCAGATCTCATAGAAACGTTATTCCTGTACTGCTTCTGCTACATGGCAGCTTGTTCTTAATTTCAGTGACCAAATTGTGAGACGTGATAATTTGAATGTGTATGTGAAAGGTTACATGCACCATGCGAAAGTACTAGACTTCAAATCAGGCGGAATGATGACGAATGAACTCATCATTGTCTTATCCATCAGTGGTTGGTGGAAAAGCAAAAATTCAAGTAATTATGGAATTAACTAACAACATCTAAGTGACTGATGTTATACAACTCATAGAAGGAGCGGTCAATGCACAATGCAAATCTGACTTAATGACGACCGTTATACTGCATAACTCTCCACCCAGGCCGGGTACACTGGATTCAGATTATGATAGTTGCTTATGGTATGTCATGGAAATCGAGAAGAAGGAGCTGGATGCGAAAAGTTGAGGGGGTCGGACGAGGTCAATCAAAAACTAGTGAACAGATCAACGTGCCGTGAATTGCCAGCGGACAGTACAGGAAAAACACACATATTGACAGGCCACGAAGCTTGCCAGATGCAAATTATTATTTATAGAAACAACATATTGGTTGACAATGATGACTGTATGATTTGTACCATAGTATTATTGAGTGTACAATGACTGTGAGTCAGTGTTTAATGTGAATATCAATGGAGCATCAATGATGTTTTGTGATACACTTTCGGCCATCAAAGGGCTGAATAGTCACATCTGTCCAGAATGACAGTATTGGTCGTCTTTATTGTTTAAAAGGCATATGACAAGCTTGTTGACCCATTCTAAAACTGAGCGTTAAGGAGAGTCAACGATTTTTGGCCTTGCATCACGAATATTCCAAGGGCAGTGTAACTGCATCAACCCACAATCAGTGTATTGGCTACCGTTCTAGGCAAAAATGCTTCTTACAACATCACGATGATCTCCTAAAAATAGGCATCAGCGGAGTGGCAATGATATTTGGTCTGGCAACTCTGGTTAACAATAGGCTGTGCATCGACAATAATCCATTATTGAAGTATTGGCTACCTTTATGGGCCAAAGTGACAGTGATGATATCGCAAGCACCTTCAAAAAATGAGTATCAACAGAGCATCAATGATTTTTGGTTTTGAATCTTGGACAATCAAAGGGCTGGGCAACTCCATTAACCCTGCATTACAGTATTGGCCACCTGTATACACAAAAATGCTTGTCATGATTGTGCTACCACCTCCTTGAAACAATGGACAACAGTTTTGGTGTGGCTCAGTTAGCTATACAGCAACGAACTGCCTTGCATCATTTCGAAATTGTGTATTCAATGCTCACTCTATTGAAATTGCACTGGTAGACAACTGCATCCCTATACATTCGAGGTCATACTGGTCCGAATTTTTTCTTGCTTATAGCGCTAGAGTCAGCTTTTGAGTAGCAGCATTCTACCAAATAATCAGGTAACTTTTTATGGTTTCTCAACTTGAATTACACAGGTTTACATTTCTACATCCCTATCAGATTTACAATCTTTAAGTACCTCGTTGCTAGTGGTTATGATTTCATTCTCAAATAAACGTATCTTTATTTGTGATTTGAGTGCTCTTACTTTGCACACAATGTTTGATAGAATGTGGGCTTCTATGAGTGTGGGCTCGCAGTGTGCAATTGCTTCGAATGAGTCTAGACATGGATCTTGATAGTGTTGCTATTGGCTCTGAAGAATTGAGGAGACTGACAGCCCGGAAATAATATGTATCATTTGTCATGACATGCTTTGCTAACCATAATAGTGTGGGACCAGCTCAATTGGGAAACACATGCTGCCAGAAGCACAGATCGCAAAGTTACACAAACAACGTGAGTCGGATGGTTTCGAATAGACAAGTACAACAGTTGACAAAACATCATCAGCCATGTAGAAAACACAAGGCAGTCAAGGAATTACAATAGTATGTTCACAGAGGTAATTCATATTCGACATTTAGACCTTATGTATATTAATCCACAAGACTGACAACACACTTTAAACTAGCCGCTAGAGACTTTGTAACAACCGAATTTCACTAAGACAGCTGCAATCACTACCTCATGTTAGAATGTATTTCGGCTGATATTCCATGGAACTGTATATCGAGCCAAGATGTATGACAGTCACATAATTCACCATGCATTGAGTTTGTGCTAATGTCTGCTCGCACTCTTACCATCGTTTGCTGGAGGGAATACTTACTCTGTGTGGATGTCCTTAAGAAGCAATTGCCATCAAGAACTGAAATTAGCTTATCATTAGATGGGTGGACATCCCCAAACCAACTATCCATTGTGTCGGTCATTGCTTATTATATGGATGGAAATTAGGTACTGTGAATGGTGCAAGGCGCTTTGGAGGATGTTGATAGCCTGTTGTTTTGCAATTTCGAGAGCTAATCAAGGATAATAGGTCAATGGTCAATATACTGGAGGAAAGCTAGCTGTACATTTGAAGGAAGTTCTTGATTACTTTGGGCTAACTGACAGCCATTCAGTTGGAATTACCACAGAGTATGCTGCCTCAAATAACTCAATGACTCTGGATCTATAATCAACAGTTAAGGCCACTGGAAACAAGTGGCCCACATTGAGTAACCATGTACCGTGCATGGCACACATCATTTGGTTGCGTACAGTAAGTTCATGATCAGTCACAGTGTATATGGCTGCACCATATCTTGGCAAGCCCATGAGCGCAATCAGCAACTTGGAGAGAATGCAAGCACAGATATTGGAAAGAGTCAAAGACTGCGAAAAGAGGCCAATGGTCAAATCAACCAGGGGTCAGCTATGAGCCCAGGTTTAGCAAATATAATTGAGAAGGTACGTATGTCAAGAAAGAGTGAAAGACATGGAAGTGACCTTCATATAGCAGCAAATGCTTTCTGGATGGAGTATGCTAACACCAGGTTGTCCAAACGAGTTCATTGACTTTCAAGAAGTTAAAGTAAAAATCCCAGTACTACCTGTTCAGGATGTGAAACCATGGTGGAATTTGACACTGGTGTTGGTTGTATGAGTATACCAGCTACAGGAATTCACCTGCGAGTGGCTGAAGAAGCCAAAATTCGATGATTTCCAGCCACTATTTGCAACCAAGGATGAATAGACCATTGTCAAGTACATCATGGAAGTTTTGAGGCCATTCCAATACTGGACCCTGCGGATGTCAAAACATAATATGTTTGCTCTGCAACATGTTATCACAGTCTACAATGACAAGTTCGATCCTATGGATGGCATCATGGGGGCTGTAGCTGAGAAGAAGACTCAATGCAAGGAAAACTTATACTTCGCCGTGAAGGTTACGCAACAGAAACTGTCCAAATAGTAATCTCAAGTTACTCCAACAACCTGTATGTTTCGTATTTCAGCGCACATCATTGATCCTTTCTGGAGGTTGCAATAATATACAAAGTGTGACAAGTGAATGAATATTCATCCTGAGGAGGAGACTGCTTATACTACCCAACACGAGGAAACGTTGCTGAAGTATGTGGAGATTGCACACTGTGCTAAACATGGAAGATTGTTGATCATCGAACCCAAAACCATTTCAAGCAACAATCTTGTCCCCCCTGCAACAACTTTGGGATCAGGTCAATCATCTTTTACTTGTTAAAATTTGTCCAGCCATGATAAAAATTACTTATTGCCACAAAATGTTGCGGAAATGACACCTGGACGAAGCGATTGCGCAACATGCTTATTGGCTGCTGCAACATCAGCAAAATGTACAATTGTTTGGAAGTCATAACTGAGCAACTCAGCCACTCTGAACAGCCACACTGATCCTTCCAGATGCTCCCAGACACTCCTGAATAGACTGAACGCAAAGCGATGTATTCGCAGGCGCTCAGCGACAAGTTCACTGGTGCTTTTCATTACTCTGGAAGTTGTGGAACACAATAGAAAAGTATCCTGAAGAGTGTATAGTTGTATTCAAAATGCTACAAAATCAAACTATTAGAATGCGCAAATTTCGGGGCTATTAGGAGTTCTGGCTGCATCTCCAAAACTATTCCTGTGCACATCCAACCTGGAGTGATACTTTCCAGTAGTAATCATTGTAATGTTTATGTCAAATAGTACAATTCAATTAACTATCTTCCTCCTGCACACCATGATTCATGCAATGTAACTCAATATACAGTATATTAGATATCGAAATCCACATGATTACATACAAGCCGTATGTTATCGATTCAATGTAATGCAGCATTATTTCGCACCAAATCTGCTGGTTCAACAATTGCTCCGACAAGTACAATATGCATCTTATCAGTCTCTTTGACAACACGGATGAACCTGTCAACACAATCAGCCAAACCATGTGGATAGTTGTACTTTGTTAGAATCACCACCACATATTGTTGAGCTTGAGGACATAATATCCATTGTCGAGACTTCTCGCACATATTCGAAAGGTCGATATCATTTTGCTGACGGCCAGGCGCTGGTGCAATTGGACAATCTGATGTGTTCGAGCCCAGCTAATGTATAATACAGGAAAACAAAGAACCAGTCTTGGAAGATGTTATCAAGGTCACTGTCTATATATTGGACCCAGATGTTATGAGATTCTGGCATGATCCCTTGGTTGGCATTGGTATATTCTACCTTGCAATCAAGTCCCAGATGCTCAACAGATGTAGTGCAGTGAAATGATTGATGGTAGTACAACAGTCCATTCTGAAATTTAATGAATATACTATCTTGGAATGCAATCTGATCATATCCGTGCACCAATCCACAAAATTCATGTCACCAGTCTCCTTCAATTGGTGTATGGAATAGCTGTCCACAGTGGGGAATTCTGAAATCTTCTGATGCATCTCTGAGCGAGATTAATTTGATCCTACTGCACACTCCACAGACATGGGTTTTTCTCAACCAATGTACCTGTGGTAATATGGGGCGGAAAAATGACTTTTCCTGACAATACTGGAGCAGTAAAAGATGGGCTCCACAAGTATTTTGCCACTTATAGGTAGCAGATAGTGGGTCGAAAACTTCAGTGGAGTTAATATTATACCAGTGTGGAAGGGCAAGATGTGACAGTTTCTCCTCCATATAGTCCAGACCGGTACACATGGCATTCTGTGTGAGCATCTGTAGAGTGTAATTGACTATATTTGTACGTCGATAGGCCTGTTTCACATTACCGATATGTAGCAGTGCAGAAATATCGGTGGTGCTATTGTTGTCAGAACCCATTTGCCAAATTGACTCTGATATGTAGCTCACAAGATGCATCTTTGGATATTTGAAATGTATTACACACTGTTCAATAGTTTTCCTGAGATCCTGAACCTCAATTGCCTTCCACCAAGTTTCAATCTTGATCAAGTGAATGGACAATTTCTTCTTGAACTGCAACTGCTTATTCAAAGTGATGCTATAAATCTCGCTCTCCCACTAATGCTCAATGGGGTTCCTACCAGTGATATTCCACGTGGTGGCTTGAGTGTCCGCATCGGATAGACGGACCTGATGTTTCACTGGCTTGTTGGTGGTTATGTTTGCCCCTACATAAACCTCTTCTTCTGCAGCAGTTTGCATTTGAGCAAGTTTTATGGCGAATATGATTCTGGGACAGGTTGCCTGTGTCCCAACTACCTGCACCAGGTGTCGCTCATAATGTTAGAATAATTTACCGAAAAGCTTGCGTTTAACAGGTAACACTTGATGAATTTCGAGCTGCAATCGCACTTTTGCACTCTGCCAATGATCATCTGACCATTTGGTTGCTGCTTGTTAGGTTGTATTCAGGCACACATGAAATTGCCTTCCATTTGTTGTTGTAACCTTTTCAGCCCCGTACAGCTGACCCTCCATTGCAGCACGCATTTTGTCAATCTTTTGTTCTTGTAACTGACGGGATTTGCTTGCCAACTGTTAATCCACTTTGGCCTTCACAGACTTCAACATTTTCTGTTCTTGAAATACACCCTTCTTCTCAAAAACGCACCGCTGTGGATCATCTATCTCTGTAAGGGATACATTAGAGTGATTCTGTTGGCTAACAAGTAGAGAGAATTCCCATAATGGCCGCACTGCTCCCGATACCATTTCATCAGAGGTTGCATCTGCTGCACATTTCCCGTCATCCTTGGAGCAGTCAACAATCGAAGCCCAATTCACTGCTAGTATTCTGATCAAGCCCCGGATCTGTATTCCCTGCCAGGAGCCACACATATATGAATGGAATAGTTCAGAGAAGTGCTGGAGGCCAGGATATCATGCTACCAATGTGATTTATTTGTCAAATTGATCCTTGACATCTCCAGCTTCCAGATAATTGAGCAGCCAGTGCAATAAGTCTTCAACTGAACCCAAGAGCAGCTGATGCAATGCATCAGGCTGTCAAAGGTGATAGACATTACAAAGAGAATATTGCCAGATCTGGTTTCAGATTGGATGAACACCAAGAGTGCACAGATTATCGATATTAGGTTCGTCCAGATGCTCTGAGTAACCATGCTGGTCTGTTGAGTCATCGCGTACTCAAAAACTGGAATGCCCCATCGGCGCACCTTTAAGAATTTCCCACATTAGGCATGAGCAATATGACACTTGAGCAACCATGACTTGTTCTCGATAATCCCCAATCCAGACTGCCACAAGAGGAAAACTTTTTCTGTTGAATCTATCAGCACAATTCCATTTGAAGTCAGGACCAGTAACATCAAGATTCTGGAATGAGGACACCAATGATCCAACTGCAGAAGGCCATGCCTCGTCATTATTATTGGCCCCTTTCAGGGGACATGAGATCAGCGCAATGAGAATCAAGGCGGACTTTTTAGTTGTCTGGCACATATCTTTTTGAATATTACCAATTATGTGATACAGCGGCCTGGCATGCTGATCGTCTGAAAAATGGGTCAATTAAGTCTAGTCAGATCCACAAACGACTGTTGCAATCGTCACCCTGGCTGGAAGCTGATTATGTGTATCCCACCACCAATCGTCCATGTTCACTTCGCAGTATATTCAGCAACTTTCCGAGTCTGCAAGGTGTCCCTTTCCAAAATGGAAGTCCACCTGAACTGGGAGATATGCTAAAAGGAACTGTATACATGAGAAAATATCCATCTGCAAAAATCTTCAATCTGATTTTCATCGCAGAGCCCAAAATCCAGTTGATAGAAAACATTTTGCAGGGCATCTGCTGATTGGAATGATTCGATGTTGAAGTTGTCCAGTCCACGCCTCAGATGTTGATCTATCCACATTTTTATTTGCTGGCTAAATGATTGAGCAAGTTGAAACTCATATCCTGACCGAAATGGATGCCATGAATGCCATTGTTCTGTGTACTTGTGATGCTTGTTTCACAATCCAGTCGCTTTGCCATATGCTTTCCCCCCGGAATTTTCCACCACAACTACCTGCCTATAAGCCTTTGACTTCGTTGAATCAGGAGTACATTTCAAATCAGGCTTCTGGGGGTCTTGAGTGTCTTCGTCGGGAGTATCTTCAGGGGCTGGCACACCATGTACATTGTCTATGGTTAGATCATTTGTTGACTGCCTCATCGATGGCCATTCATGGGTGCACCGACTAAAGTCGAGCCATGATGGCTCGGGTCGATTGCAGCCTTCAGGATGTACTATACAGTCAGGTAAAAACCCTTGATTGATCGAGACTGGCTGATATTGTTGATAATGAGTCTCAAGTCGGTTGTCATCGAATAATTTCTTTTTGCAGATGAAGTACTGAACATGATTCCAGTGAGTGTTGGACATATTCGAGGAATGGTCAGTGAACACTTATTCGGATGAATCTCAATGATAATTTAGTGGGTGATTGAGAGTCTGAGGGATATTAGTTTGAAAGCGAGCTAACTGACGTTAGCATGTCACAGGCGAATTGCACCTCGCCAAATGCGTGGTAATATAGTGTCACCTTGTGATTAGCTGTCTTCATAAACCAGGATATATATATCATATCCCACACAATAACCTTGCACATCATCTGCTGAAAGTCTTTAGCAGAGAAGAGAAGGTTTCTTTTGTTATCACTGCAATTGCCAAGATGGGCCTTATATTATATACTACGTCATTGCGGCATTGTGAGTTTATGCATACTCTCCAGCCTCCTAGCAGCTAATACTGAAGGCAGATCGTCTGAATGCAATGAATAGGTGAACTTTCTACCTAGCTGTATGCACACGCAATGATTATCGAAAGCTGATAGGATGTTTGCTTCAGATACGATCCCTGACTGGAGTGTGGATCGTGAGGAGAACAATGATATTTAGACTACAATCTCAATAGGAAGCAAGCACTGTTGCTGCTCGACTCACATGTCTCCGATTGAATGAGTTTGCATGGTCCTACACACATACTGTATGGGTAATATTCCTAGTCATGCTAACCTTTATACTGGATACAGGTCTTCTTGGGATTCTGGGGATATCATATGATATCTGTTCTATGACCAGTAATGTCATACAAGCGTTCCAAGGTGAGCACCAATTCAATATCCTACTATATCAAATAGTGCCGTATAACAAAGAACGGTGGGATGTGTGAGGTAAAGATTTCTTTTTCTCAGTCTGGTTTGTTTGATGGATCAAAGGTGGAGTGAAACACTACAGATTGGGACAACAGAATGGAACATACATCAGCAAAATGTAAAATGGTTTGGAAGTCATAACCGAACAACTCAGCAACTTCAAACAGCCACACTGTTTCTTCCAGATACTCCCAGATGCTCCCAGGTAGGCTGTATGCGACGCGATGTGCTCTCAGGTGCTCCAAGACTACTTCACCGGTGATCCTAAATACTCCAGAAGTGGTGGAACACAATCCAACAATATCTGGAAGGGTGTATAGGTGTCTTCAAAATACTTCCAAATCGAACTATTAGGATGTGCAAATTTTGGAGCTATTGCGAGTATTGGCCGTATCGCCGAGAGAATTCCAGTGCACCTCGAACCTGGACCCATACTCTTCAGGAGTGATTATTTCAATGTTTATATCAAATGGTACAATTCAATCAACTATCTTCTGCACACCTTGTTTCAGGCATTGTAACGTTAATCCACAGTCCAGTAGGTATCTAAATCGACATGATTATTTACAAGCCATACGCTATGGATTCTATCTGATGCAGCATTCTTCTCTCACACCAAATGTGCAGGTACAACAATTGCTCTGACAGGTACAATGTGCATCTTATCAGTCTGTTTGACAACCGAGATGAACCCGTCAACACAATCAGCCCAACTATGCAGATCTTTGTACTTTGTTGGAATCACCACCGGATATTCTTGAGGTTGAAGAGGTAATATCCATTGTTGGGTCTTCTTGAACCTCTTAGAGAAGGTGGATATCGATTTTCCGGCGGGCAGGTACTCCTGAGATTGGAGGATCTGATTCGGTGGAGTCCAGCCCACGTATAATAGAGAAAAAGAAGCAACTTGGCCTTGGAAGGTGTTATCAAGGTCACTGTCCGTAAATTGGACCCAGATGTTATGAGATTCAGGCATGATCCCTAGGTTGGCATCCGTATATTCTACCTTGCAATCAAGTCCCAGACGCTCAACAGATATAGGGCAGTGAAATGGTTGATGGTAGTACAACAGCCCATTCTGTAGTTTAATAAATACACTGTCTATGAGTACATTCTGATAATATCTGAGCACCAGTCCACTAACTTCATGTCCCTAGTCATCTTCAATTTGTGTACAGAATACCTGTCCAAAGTTGGGAATTCCGAAATCTACTGATGCATCTCTGAGTGAGGTTAATTTGATACTTTTGCACATGCCGCGGACATGAGGTTCTGTCAAATGATGTACCTGTTGTGATACGGGGCGGAAAAATGGCTCTGTCTGACAATGGTGGAGGCGTAAATAATGGGCTCGGCGCATATTTCGCCGATCATTGGCCGCTGATAGTAGGTTGAAATCTTTTACCGAGTCAATATCATACCAGCCTTGAAGGGCAAGATCAGACAGTGTCACCTCCATATAGTCAAGACCGGTACACCGGTCATTGTGCTTGAGCATCTTTCCAATATCATTGACTTTGTTGGTAGATTGATATGCCTCTTTCACATTGCCGATATGTAGCCATTCAGAAATATGGGTGGTGAAATTGTTGCGGGAACCCATTTCCCGAATTGACTCTGATATATGGCTCACAAGATGAATCTTTGGATATCCGAAATGGATTACACTCTGTTCGATGGTTTTCCGGAGCTCCTGAAAGCCGATTGCCTGCTACCAAGCTTTAAACTCCACCAAGTGGATGGAGGATTTCTTGGTAAACCGCACCTGGTCTTTCAAAGTGATGCCATATATCTCTCTCCCAAGCTGATTCACAACGCAGTCCGTATCAGTAATACTCCAGGTGGTGGCTACAATCCCAGCATCGGATAGACAGATTTGAAATTGCACACGGTTGTTGGTGGTCATGTTTACCGCCCCGTAAGCCTCTTCTCCTACAGCGGTCTTCATTTGAGCATGATTTTTGGTGAATATACTCCTGGGACCGGTTGCCTCAGTCCCGGCTTCCTGCAATAGTTGACACTCATGATGTCAGATTCATTTATCGAAAAGCTTACGTTTAGTATATGTCATTGGAAGGATTTCGCATTCCAATCGCTCAATTGCCCTCTGCCGATCAGCATCTGCCCATATGGTTACTGAATGTCGGGCTCTATTTAGGCGCACCTGATATTTCCTTCGTTTTGATGTAGTAACCTTTTGAGCCCCATACAGCTGACCCTCCATTGTAGCATGGATTTTATGAATCTTTTGTACTTGTAAATGATGGGATTCTCTTTCCAATAGTTCATCCACTTTGGTCTTCACAGACTTCGACATTTTCTGTTCTCGAAAGGCACCCTTCTTCTTGAGAAATCGCTTCAGTTCATCGTCTTGTGCTGCGAGGGATAGATCAAAGTGATTTTGTTCGCTGACAAGTAGAGAGAATTCACATAATGCCCACACTGCTCCCACCACCATTTCATCAGAGCTGGCATCCGTTGCACATTTCCTGTCATCCTTGGAGCAGTTAACAATTGAAGCCCAATTGACTGCTAGTATTCTGATGAAGCCCCGGATCTGTATTCCCTGCCAGGAGCCACGCATAGATGAAATGAATAGTTTAGAGAAGCGCTGGAGGCCTGGATATTGTGGTACTGATGTGAATCGATTGTCAAATTGATCCTTGACATTTCTAGTTTTCAGGTATTTGAGCAGCCAGTGCAATAAGTCTTTAAATAAACCCAGAAGCAGCTGATGCAATTCATCAGGCTGCCAAAGGCGATACACATTGCAGAGAGGGTATTGCCAGAACTGGTTGCACATTGGATGAACACCAAGAGTGTGCAGAACATCGATAGTAGTTTCGTACAGAAGCTCAAAGTAAACATGCTGATCTCATGGGTTATCAAGTGGTTGAAAACTTGAATGCCCCATCGGCGCACCTTTAGGAATTTCACACATCTCGCATGAGCCATATGAGACTTGAGCAGCCATGACATGTTCCGGATGATATCCGACCCAGGCAGCCAAAAGAGGATAATAATGTCTCCGGAATCCATCACCACAATCCCATTTCAAGCCAGGGCCAGTGATGTCAAGATTCCGGAGTGGGGACAGCACTGTTCCAACCTTCGAATGGCATACCTCAGCAGTATTTTTGTCACCTTTCGGAGGACAGGAGATCAGCCCAACAAGAATCCAGGCGCGCTTTCTAGATGTATGGCGGATATCTTATTGAATATTACCGATCATGAGATGCAGCAGCCAGGCATGCTGGTTGCCCAAAGAATAGGTCATGTGGGTCTTGTTGGATGCACAAATGACTCGCACAATCATCGCTCCAGCAGGAAGCTGCTCTTGCGTTTCCCACCACCAATTGCCTGGGTTCATCTCACTATATATTCGGCGACATTCCGTGGCTCCAAGGCGCACCGGTTCAAAATCGAGGTGCACCTGAAATGTGAGATGTGCCAAAAGGAACTGTATACATTTGAAAATATCCCTGTAATATTATGTTCGGAAGATGTGCGAATGATCTTTGATCTAACTATCATTGCCAAGCCCAAAATGGAGTCTGCAGAGCAGCTTGTAAAGAGCATCTGCTGATTGAAATGATTCGATGTTGAAGTTGTCCAGTCCACGCCTCACATGTTGATCTATCCACGCTTTTGTTTGCTGGCTAAATGATTGAGCCTGTTGAAAGTCGTATGGTGACTGAAATGGATGCCATGGATTTTATTGTTCTGAGTACTTGCAATGCTTGTTGTACAATCCAGTTGCTTTGCCATAAAGTTTCCTGTCCGTGTTTTCCCCTCCAACTACCTGCCTATGAGCCCTCGTCTTTGTTCAATCGAGGGTAGAAGTCAGATCAGGCTTCTGGGGGTCCATCGCTTCTTCGTCGGGAGTATCTTCAGGTGGTGGTGCACAAGGTACATAGTCTATGGGTAGATGAATTTGTTGACCAAACTCATCGATGGCCATTAAGGTGCACTTACTGAAGTGGAACCATGATGGCTTGGATTGATTCCAGCCTGCAGGTGGTAAAATCCCATTAGGTAATAGCCCTTCATTCAGCGATATTGGGTGATATTGTTGATTGTGAGCCTCGAGTTGTTTCTGGTCAAATAATTTCCTTTTTCAGATAAAGCACTAGACATGCATCCGCGAGTGTTGACCATAGTAGAGAAATGGTCACTGAATACGTATTCGGATGAATCGCGATGATGCTTCAGGGGGTGATATAGAGCCTCAGTAATAATGGGTTAGCATATGACATTCACAGCCGCATCGCACCCTGCCAAATGCGGGGGAGGGGTAAAATATAATCACCTTATGATCAGTTTTTGTCATAAACCAGGATATATAGAGCGTGGATCATGAGGAGAACTAAGATGTATAGGCAAGGAGCGCAATGGAAAGCAATCACTATTGCTGCTGGACTCACAGGCCTTCTATTGAATGAGGTTGCAAGGTCGTACATGCACATGTTATGTGTAATATCCCTAGTCGTGGTAACCTTCATACTGGATATAGTTCTTGTTGGGTTCCTGGAGATATCATATCATATCCCTTGTATGACCTGTAAAGTCATCGATTCGTATGAAGGTGAGCACCTATCTAATATCCTAGTATATGAATTCGAGCATAAAACAAAGAAAGACGGGATGTGTGTGATTGAGGTTTCTTTTTCTCAAGGCCCGGGTTGGTTTCATGGATCAAAAGTGGAGTGAAACACCACAGATCATGACAACAGAATAGGATATGAGAAGCCCTTCATTCCGCCAAAGGTCACTGCTACCTGCAATATTCTCAACCATACTCCGATTGATTCTATATCTCACCTCGCATCCATAGTAGTTTACTACAATCTTTGTTTAACAGAGCATGTTGACGAAAGAATCTCCACCGAAGAGAGTGACTATGCCTCCACCTGGTGGCCTATTTGGCTCGTAACAATGCGGTCATGACAATTCAAAATCACCGGATAAAAGTTCACAACATGCCACTCACCGCAGCACTATGCTTTTCCATCACAGTATTATCCTCTGGATCTTCAGGTGCACCTGAAGACAGCCACATCGTCTGAAAACACCAGTTATAGAGTCAATGGAATCCCGGTGTAGCAGTGACTTGAAGTTTGAATCCAATTTTCACATTCATCGCAATTAGCCAGCCCACACTATCTTTAGTCTTATCCCGATGGAACTCATCAAAAATCCCAAAACTCCATGCACAGTAGGAGTGTTGGCCGTTACATGATGGTTTCGCTCTGGATGTTAAGATATCAAACGACACAAGGTGGATATTGCATCGGTTTTCTGGCTTGTCAATACTGGCGTTCAGATACTCATGGGTGAGATTCGCATTTTCGGCATGGAATAAGTTGACAAGTTTGAAATTGGTTCCATGTGTCATCTCGTCGAAAACACTTTTGAAGGTCTCAGGCACTCCTGGCATTGTTACCACCAGGATTGGTTCAAGGGCTGTGATAAGTGCTGGATGCCCGTGGGGCGGTGTTGACTAGATCTTCATCAGGCGGCGGGGCACTGAATTCAATCTCTGGAGCGGATACCACTCCCATTCTTTACCGACAATGCCAGGAAAGTTGTTGTGCGCCAAAATCACCCACTCTTCAAGGGCATTCCCCCATAAAATGGACAGTGGCAACCCCATTACAACTTTCTCAGTCACCAATTTGCAAAGCATTGCTGCTGAAACCGAGATGAAAGTCTTTCCAAGACCCATTTCATCCTCCACCGGTGCTCCTGGCATATCAGCATCCCAAACCCATCTCCTGATGATAAACCATATGGCCCAAACCTGGTGTGCCAAAATCTTAGTTCTGGGCAGGCCTGGAATTGAATACTTGCGGCCTGCATCACGGTTATCTGGTGATTGGCAAATAGGACATGCATTCAGCTACCTGACTACATCATCAAGACACTCTTGTTCAAATTCTTTGTTGATTGTATTGAGAACCGTATTCAGTACTGAGCTTGTATTTTCTGGATCGAGGACCTCCTCACCATCCTCTGCTCGCTCCTGAACCTCCCTTGCACTTTTGTCCATGTTCCGTTTGTCCTCAATGATCTCTTTCAGTTGCTTGGATGTAAGCTGGGCAGATAAGCTCATATTCCGGCGCTCCTGAAATTCATCTCAATGTGAGGTATTTCACAGAGAAGCAACCATTTGAACGAATTCATGTGGACAGAATATAATCAATTCTATTCTTTCAATCAGAACTTACATTAATACAAGTATCATTCTGTTGCCCACCATTCTCCTCTTCCTCCTCTTCTCCCTCTCTTCCACCCTCATCAGAAACTTCCAAAGTTTATGTATAATGATTAGTAGTTGCTAACATCTGGCCATAACACGGCTAGCGGGATTACCTTTGTCGGCCTAATTATGTGCTTGGCAATCCCCTTCCCTGTAACTCTCATCATTGCTACCACAAATATCTTCACATTATGTCCAAGTTTCAACTTGAAAGCATTTGAAACGCAACAGCTGTAAAACATCTGGCCATATATGGGGTCATTGATCGTTTGCCCGTGTTTCTATTTTCCCATATACTGTTCTTCCAATTTTTCCTGCGCCAAGGTGCACTTGAACATTGATGTGAGAATGTATGGCTCTTTCGAGCCACTGTTTTTGTCGATGAAACCGACCAACTCCCCCCAGTGCCTCACATCTGTATATGAGGCTTGAAGTTGTTTGGGGGCTAGAACCATATCCTTGCCATTCGACACCCCGTGAATCATAACCGTGAACTTTGTATTTCGCAACTCTGGGAGGTTACTTCTTCCCATTTTGCCCGCACGCTCTCCCAAATCTGTCGCTGGTCACTGGTTGCCTTGCCATTCCATTTTCCTCGCCTCTCAAGTTTCGCTTGCACATTTCTTCAAAAACATCTCCACCCACTGTTGGCGAATCCATTCACCATGATAGAAATTAACCAGTGGCAGCCAGTTCTCGAATGTCGCCAAAACATCTGCGACCGCTGTCCCCCAGTGCAGGGGTCAATCTCGAACTTGTTTGAATTGGTTCTGCCGCCGGATAATGGACCGATGCTTCTTCTCGAGTAACCCCGCCACCCATACTTTCTTGCACTAATTGAATGCACTAAAGTTGGGCTGCCCCATCCTTTTGGCAAATTGCTTCAAGGAGAACTCCGTTTGCTTCAGGCTAATTGGGGGTTTGCCTTCTGCACCGCCCAAGTCCGATGAATCGTCGCTCTCGACAGCTACATCATATTTGTCATTTGACAACTCTGTGAATGGGGGCAAGTCTGCAATCCCTGCGACATGTGTTTTCGGCAGGTGCGCTGGCGGCTGGAATTTTTTCGTTCGGAGGCTTATGGCATGTCTTTCATGTGGACCGAAATGAGGTTGAGGTGGAGGAGTCGAGCTGGAAGATGATGGCTGATTGACTAGTTGATTTCCCGGTGGTCCTGGAGACACTCCCGGTGCACCTTGAGATGACGGTGCTTGTCCTGGGCTTTCTGGAGCGGGGAGCATTTGTAACCCGCCATAACCACCTTGGTGCAGGTCATATCCTTACCACGGTGGCCCATAATGTGGATATCCTTGGCTTGCGCCTCTGGTAGGTTGCGAACTGTGTGTCAGGTTGAATGGAGACTGCTCGTAATACTGCGGAGCGTCTCGAAATGGCTGCTGTGAATGAGGGTAACCGTACCCTTGTGGCAGATGATATTGATTGGTGTGTTGCCCAAATTGACTGTCTTTGCTGCTATCCGGACTAAAGAAGAAGAAGCTCAACAGGATGTGGTGCACCGGAAGATTCAAATTGCAAAGCCATGGATGATAAGGTGGTGGTCAGAATCGAAACTCGCCAATGGAAAACCACCCGTCCTGATACCAAAGGCGAATGCACACCAAATTGATCTTGAGTGGACTGAGGAAGAGCAAGCACATCTGAAAACCCAGGTGGAGAGGTACACTTTGAAGGGTGCTTCTGGGGCATGGAGAGTTTATAGATGGCGGCTAGTATGTTCCTCGTTATTGTTGGGAGACACTGAGGATCGCAATGATTATTCTGGACAATGGCACGATGAATGGCCAGTCGATACTTCGGTGGAATGTCCGATTTTCAGATGGCTGAGAGAGACATTTTTGCCAGTGCTTGTCAAGGAACCTGCAGAGTATCCCGAACCTGACCAATACAACGCATCAAGAGAGACGCTCCTTCCAGAAGAGATAAACAAAAATGCACCGCCCAGTGCACCTCCTCCACAAAAGGCAGTGCTATTTTGTCCTCTTCCTGGCCAAGTTCGTTATTTGAAGTGGTGGCTAACAAGGTTTTTTGTAGATAATGTGGATATATTCCACATGTATCCCAAAATGGGCAATGATGAATGCACAGAAATGCAGCTCAAATTCCAGAATTCACGAAATCCCTCTGTATTCATATCCACGCCCAAAGTGGGCGTGACAGGCCTAAATTTTACAGCTGCAAATCATGCTGTAATAACTCAGAAATTTTGGGTATTGAATGAGCAGCGGTAGGCATTTGCATGAGTTGTCCAGCTAGGGCAAAACCGAATACCACACACATGGTTACTGAATTCAGGTCCTGGTGGCTACGATATCCACGTGAGTGATCTCCACCAACACTCTGGAGCTGCGCAAATCAGAGTCCTGCATGGCTTGATGAGTCGACCGAACATCACGACGTCGATGATATACAGGATTCTAGAGGTTAGTGAGGACCATGAGAAGCAGCTGACAGAGAATGGAGATACGTTGCAGTCTGATGAACCATTAATCTTAGAGTGTTAGATGCTTTATCAAGGTATGCCTCTTTAGCTATTCAAGTAACATAATCTTCTTAACTGATACAAAGAGTCAAAAAGGTTGTTTGTAAGGGACACTATACTGGAGAGATTAATCTTTCTCTCTTCAATGTTGAAGTGAATCAAAGTTCTGATGTTGGAATTGTTGTATCTTGAATTAGAAATGACTAGAGTGGGATTTCATTGGTGTTCTTGTTTATTATTAATGACCATATGAGATGAAGTGAAATGATATGCGACATAAGAAGTTCCTCTGGCTGACCAATTGCATGATAAATGGCATGAGTCAAATTGTGAGAATGATACAGCAAAGGGCTTCAATCAATCATCAGTTGCAAATTTGAGGTGCACCAGAAGCCTGAAACCACGTACGTATTTCCAATGAAAAAGCAAAATTCATCCACTTTCAGGTGCACCGGAGTCTCTTCAGGAAATGTCATATGATTCATTATGACAGATCGAGCACTGCATATCTGCCAATCACGTTTACCAATAAGACAGTCTAGGTGATATTGAAGTACTTATGTCTGAGTATGAGACACAGCTCGCTTATTTGTGGCAAAGCGAGAGCTGTTGCACACACATGATCAAAGTTCAGGTGCACCAGAACTTCAACCTTAGGCCAGCAAATGCTGCGGCTATGCCACCAATATCCTGACACAGGTACTCAATATTGCTTAGACTGTCTGTATGTCGAATGGGATAGGCAAATATGCAGTGATCAATCGGTCATAACGATATGTGCCCAGGACTCTCCGGTGCACTGCAGAATCCAGGGCATATCTTCATGACTGATCAACCACTGCTTATTCGCCAATCTCATTTGTCAATTAAAACTGACAATACGATATTGAGTACCTGTGTCAGGATACTGTTGGCATAGCCGCAGCATTTGCCGGCCGGTAGTTGAAGTTCCAGTGCACTGGAGAATGCTGGGCATATCTTCGTGACAGATCCAGCACTGTATATTTGCCAATTCCATTTGGCAATCAGAACAGACTAGGTGATATTGAGTACTTGTGTCAAAATATGAGACATAGGCTCACTTATTCGTGGCAAAGCTGCAGCTTTTGCTGGCATATCATTGAAGTTCTGGCACACCTCGGATCTGCATCCCAGAAAGTCGGAAGCTGAGACACAGCTCGGGTATTCTTGGCTCAAATACCTCTCTCGCTACCAGGGTTTTCCTGGCCTATGATTGAAGATCATTCACAACTGAGATCTTCAATCCTATCCAGAATGAGCTGGTTGGATATGTATGAAGCCAACTTTGACAAGCTGCGAGTCATTATGGATGTATCATTCCTGCCCAGGCACGCCTCACAAGCAACAAATAAGCCACCAAAGCGCATGTACTCGCAATATGGAGTGCAGTTTGTATATTTTAGTTTGCTTCATTCTCATCATGTTTTCTTCGACTTTGAACTAGTGGACCCAGTGCACACAGATCTATCAAGACACTTCACCTTTAGGTGCAGACGGCGCATCCCGCTCTGCACCTGCGAAGATATGAACCTATGCTTTATCAGTATGTTGAAGGCTGCCGCTAACATGCCTTGAACTCTCAGCGCCGTGTCGACTGTCCATTAGAGGAAGGTTGCCACTGCGCAACTAAACCATAAATGCACAAGCCCAGCCAATTAGTAAACCCACTTAACTCGATATTGGCTAAGTAGTATGTTTGAACCAATGCTTCCAAATCCTAAAATAGCATCTGCAAGTTCGGGCTCAGTCAAAAGAGCTGTGGCAGCTTAAGAGCGAGAATCTCATAAGACTGATTGTGCTCAGCAACTCTGCAAGATGGCCGGTAACTCCCGCTCACCCATGTACCGCACTTACTGAAAGAGGCCTAAGTTCTCAAATCTTTGAATCAAGACTTAACTGTATTCTGACCAAATGTATCTTTGGGCCGCCAAAACTCGTATCCGAAAATAGATTATGTGCACTGAATTCCATTGAGAGAAGCTCCTTGAGAGAGATTCTTGAAAGCATGAGTTATGAGAAGACAGCTACGAAGAGTGCAATTAACTGTCAGAGTCAGCTGAGCCTGCAATCCTCAGCCATTAAATCCAAGCATAACCATTTCAATTTCAGTGCACCTCACTTCCCTGGAACTTCATGCATGCAACCATCATTCCTCTGCCCGCCGTGACATGAAGTCTCACTATACATTCATGCCATTGATGAATATAGCTTTCAACTGCAATATTTATTTTAAGTCAACATTGTTGTGGTGAGATTCATAATGAATGTGTGATTTAACAGTGTGCGATTTAACAGTGTGCGATTTAACAGTGTGCGATTTAACAGTGTGCGATTTAACAGTGTGCGATTCAACAGTGTGCGATTTAACAGTGTGCGATTTATGAGATACTAGGCACAAAATCATAATGTGATTGAGAATTTATGACCCATTGGTTAGCAATCTTGGCATTGATGAGTGGTTGAATCAATAAGATTACCCCTGAATCATCCATTGTATATTACCATTCTTTCTCTACGCCTGTATCTCTCCTTTGTGTACCAAATTCTCTCCCTCTTCCATTAACTACTGCAACATTGATGTGAAGGCTATTCTGCAGACACAGCCCAGATGAACACGTGAAATGGAAGTTATGCTTACGATATTGTCTTATCGACTGCTAACTTAGCTGCAGCATTCTAATCCAATAGAATATCATGAAAATACATGTGTCCTTCCAGCAGATATACCACATATGCAGATTCATATTTCTCCTCGCTTGAGAACAAACTCCAGTATGAACCCTTGCAACTCAGCTGTCACCCACAAGGTCCCAACCAAATCTATCGAGTTCGGCAGATTCTCAATGGTGCACCAATTTCTATACCATGTGGTCACTGCAAATGCTCAAACTTTTACGCATAATGACTATGTTTAGAGGAGTCATTTGCAGGGGCTCATGTTTTCATTCAGGTTCTCAGTGCTCAATTTGTGGCCAGCACAAAGGGTTAGTTGATGTCGCGAGTTATCTTCCGGTGTGTCTGGTTCTATTCTCTATATGCATTGGGTTTAGCCAACCTCCAATTCTTGCATCCATAAAGAGCGTTGTTCATAGGAGTTGCTGACATTCGGCATTAGGAATCCATCCATTCCGGCCCACCTGACAAGGTCCGACATCGCAACACGGACTGCCGTCCTAGATATAAATATAATCCGTTGAAGTTATCTCTCCAGAACCCTGTCAGGGCGTGCCTCGAATTGCATCCTGCTCGACTATGTGCAAATTCTTGCACCATTTATCCCGTTATTGTATTGCACTTAATCTTATATTTCTTGCTTTTACACTCTCTCCCATATTCTCCAACTTTAAATCTTTGTTGGAGCAAATGGAACCTACGCCCAGTAAGGTGAGGAATCACTATTCACAGAAGAATCAAGAAGCACACATAGAGAGAGCACTTGCTTTCAAGAAAGCAGCCAATCTTCATTGTCCATCAAATGTTTGCATTCCAATTATCTTCCTTCGTGCATCCCATTGCGGATGACTAATACGCCCAAGTTCATTTATTAACCAGGATGATGAGACCGTTCAGGAGATCGGTGATGACAACAGCGAGGACACCGGAGAGCTCACCACATCATCTGAAATCGAAGAAGACAATTTGGATCATCAACAGGAGGTCCTTCATCTAGGTCAGTCACGCCGGGACAAGTCAGTATGCACTACATGTCTTCCACTGCCAAAGAAACGGAGCCATGCCGATGCTGTCATAGTACGCCCTCCGCTTGCAAATTCCCGAAATCAACTCGCGGCAATGGCACCACCTGTGCTCAAACGCCAAAAGTCATCCCTCCTCAACAAATTATCCGAGTCTGACCATGCACCATCCGCCAGGGCACTGGTGCTTCCCAACAAGTCTAGTGGAGACCAGAATATTGCACCACCCAAGGCCAGTAGTGGTCAGAACGTTCTCCAACACCAAAAGGCTACTTTTGAGGTAGCGAAAAGGTTCATGGAGGCAATCTTATTCACAAAAACTATTTGGCGAATATTATCCGATGACAAGTACTGGATGGTTGGAGAAGCTTGGAATCTAGCGATTGAAGCCTAGGATCGTCAGCGGGCATTAGCAGGTGCACCTGTAAGTACACCATTTGTGTGTCCATTGCCCGGTGGTCTATCTCTCAGAATAGATCCACAAACCCGCGAAGCTGGAAGTCTTGAATTCTGTTTAATGCTCCTCTATCAGACGTACGGATATTGACTACCCCCAAAAATATACATAGTTGAAACTGATGATTAGTATCATTCAACAACAGTTGGCGGATGGGGCACGTCGAACTGTTGTTCATAGTTGCCGGTTTGATGTGGGCTCTGAGACTGAGCTTCCGATCAAGGTAAAAGAGCTCCTGTTTGATGATCCTTACCTTTCCAAGGTCATCAATGATAAGAAGTCATGGTTCACACAAATAGACGTGCTTGATTTCATTAACCACCAATTTCTCTTCACCACCAATAGCTTGGGGCGCCAGCCAACAACATCACAGTATTTCCAACCTCTTGCTCCTCAGACTTTAGCGCTGGCGGCCTCAGCTATTCATTGTGTGCTGTCTGAATACGCCTGTGGAAAGAAGGCCACGGTTAAGTTTTCTCAAAATGAATATCGAGGTACATTTGGCCTATCCCCTGTGATCATTTTTACTCTAGGAGCTACTACAGAATTAATCACACATCAGCGGCCGCATCACACCCCTGCCCCCCCTGTGCAGGGCAACTCCACTAGAATAAGCTGTCCCCAATCCTCGTCTGAGCTCCTCAGCCTAGATTGAACCTCTTCTATTTCATTCCGCAATCAATTCCTCCTCTCAGCGCTCCTCTATTCCATTCCACACTCTAGATCCCCCTATCCGTGCTCCACAGCCCAGGATGGGAGCTCTTCATTTCCCACCGGCGCTCCTATAATGCATTCCACACTCCTTATCCCACCCCTTTTCAGCGCTCCTCCTCTGGGATATGCACTCCTCCTCTGGGATATGCACTTCTCAATCCCATTGGTGCTCCGCTGCCTGGATTGGCTCTTCTGTATTTCATTCCGTACTTCTTAACCCACCCTTTTTCGGCGCTCCTCAATTTCATTCCGTACTCCTACACCCTCCTCTTTTGGCGCTCCTCAATTTCATTCCGCACGTCTTAACCCCTCCTCTTTCGGCACTCCTCAGCTGAAACTTGACACTCTTCTTTATCATTCCATGCTTCTCCAACACCTTTTGTGGTACTCCTCTTTTCCACACAACACTCCCCATCTGGAGCTGCTCTTTTCCCCTGGAAGTTGTTCCCATTTTTCATCTGGATGTATCATATTGCCTCTCATACCCACATTTAGGTTCGCAGCTAGCTAACATCTCATTACACTTGTGTTAGATATCACAAATCGAGCCAAACGACATTGGAATTCCATTTCATCCACTCGCCAGGAATGAATAATCAGCAAATAGAAGGAGCGCCTCCAGCTTCTTTGCGCCGTTGATGAATTGCGTGTTCCTGTATTCGTTGGCCGTGATGAGATGGGGGATGAAGTGGATGACATCGACACCATGTTTCATTGATATTTTCCTATCGCTTAGTTGGGTTATTGTTTTGGTGTACATGGGTTTGAGTTTGAATCTCTCGCCTTCTTCTTTCGTTTCCTTAATGTAGTGAGCCACAAAATACAATGTTGAAGAAGATGATGGCTAGTATGATTCAGATGTGATAATGAATAATAATCCATGCATCACATTCACTGTTGAGGGAAGCCGACTGCTTATGTACATCCGAAGAGTCCCAGTTAATGCCTGCAGTCCTCCGAATGAATATCCATAAGAACCCAGACATCTCTCAGAGTTTGTTGCTGATTCCCGTGTTGGTTCGGCGACACTCCTAGGTGCACCGAAAGTTTTCTCCAGCACTCTGACGTGCTCTGAAACATATCACAATCACTCCCATTGTACTCCTGTATCAGTCATTGGAGATTCCAGTTACTCCTATACCTGTCATCAGGTATCCCGAGTTAGTCTGAAGGCCGGCCGGAATACCCTCCAAGGGTCTGATACTCTCCTGAAATTGATGCTTCTAAATTTACACTCCACATCCTCTCAGACACTCCTGGAGTCTTCCAGAGACTAAAATACATTTGGCTGATGTAAGAACCCCTTCATTACGCCGAAGGTCACTGCAACCGGCAATATACTCAACCATACTCTGAGGTATTCCATATTGCTTCTCACATTCATAATTGTTTACCACCATCGTTGTTCCCAGAACATTTCTCCGAATGGATTTCCACCAAAGACATTGAATATGGCTCTTCCAGGTGGCCTAATTTGGTGTTAACAAGACCGTGATGTCAATTCAGAATCATTGGAAAATAGTTCACAAATTGCCCCTGGCAAAGACAGTCGATTTAGGAAACAAACCAATCAGTATCATTGGCTGCATGGCTATGGTTACCCGCCTTCACAGTACCCATTTCCAGGCGCTCCGCAGTTTTATCAGCAATCTCCATTCACCATAACACAAATTTCGTAACCAACCACCAGTACAACCCAAGGATATCCAAGATATGAGTCACAGTGGGTAGGATATGATATCTGCCAAGGTGTTTATACTGGGACTCAAATGTTCCCCCCCTCTGCAGATTCCAGGACAAGGGCTGTTATCTGCAGGTGCGCCAAGAGTGCATCCATGACCACTTGAAAACCATCGACTCAATCGGCCAACATCTTCCAGCCCTAATTCTCCATTTGAACCTCCTGCTGGTGCACCTAGAACACCCCCAGTTAGCCTTCCAACAAAAAGATTCCAGCAACCTGTGGAACTGCGGAAAACAGATGTCACAAGAATTGCAGACATGCTTCCATTGCCGGATATGTCCGATGACAATTGCGATGCAGATCCTGAGAGGGTCGATTCGTTGAACATGGGTGGTGCAGAAGGTAAACCACCAATCGGCCTGAACTGAACCAAAATCTCCTTGAAGCAATTTGCCAATAGGATGGGGCAGGCCAACTACAGTGGGTTCAATAAGTGGAAGGAAGTATGGATGGTGGGGTGTCTGGAGAAGAAGCATCAGTCCATTATCCGGGGGCAGAACCATTTACAACAGCTTCAAGATGGATCCCTGCACTGGGAGATGGTGGGTGAAGATCATTTGCAGACATTCGAGAACTGGCTGCCATTGGATAATTTCGATATTGCTGAATGGATTTGCCTGGAGTTTGTTGAGATGTTTTTGAAGATATGTGCAAGGAAAGTTTGGGAGGCAAAGTAAAAAGAAAGCTGAGGCAACAAGTTACCGGCAACAGATTTGGGTGAGTGTATAAGCAAAATGGTGAGAATTAATCTGCCTGACTTGCGAAATACAACATTCATGATTGTGATTCGCTTGGTGTTGAATTGTGAGGATATGATTCTAGCCCCCAAACAACTCCAAGCCTTGTATACAGATGTGAGGCACTGGAAGGAGTTGATTGATTTCATAAACAAAAATGGAGGCCCGAAATAGCCATACATTATAACATTGATATTCAAGTGCACCCTGGAGTGGGCCAAATTGGAAGAAGTGTATATGGGATAATGTAGAACTGGGCACAAGATAATTGACCCTATATATGCCCAGACTTCATACAACTGTTGCCTTTCAAATGCTCTCAAATTGAAACTTGGACACAATCCGGTAATATTTTTAGTTGAAATTCTGAGAACTACAGGGAAGGAGATTGCTGAGCATGCAATTTGACTGGCAAAGGTAATCACTGTGCGCAGTGTGAAGACTGGATGTTCACAACTGGGAATCATGATACGTAGACTTTGGAAGATTCTGAAGAGGGTAGAAGAGAGGAGGGAGAGGAGGATGGTGGGTAAAAGAATGATACTTGTATTAATGTAAGTTCTAATTGAAAGAATAGAATTGATTGTATTGCATCCAGATTTATTCATTCCAATGGTTGCTTGTCTGTGAAATACCTAACATTGCGATGAGCTCCAAGAGCGCCGAAATATGAGCCCATCTGCCTAGCTTACATCTGAGCAACTGAAAGAGGTCATTGAGGACGAAAAGAACACAGGCAACGGTGCATGGCAGGTTCAGGTGCAAGTGGAGGATGGTGAGGAGGTCCTCGATGTAGCAAATACCAGCTCAGTTTTGAAACCGGCTCTCAGTACAATCAACAACAAATTTGAACATAAGTGTCTTGATGAGGCAGTCAGGCTGCTAACTGCCTATCTTATTCGTCAATCAACAGCAGACCGTGTTCTAGGACACAAGTATTCAATTCCAGGCCTGGCATGAAATCAGTTTCTGGCGCACCAGGTTTGGCCTATATGGTTCATCCTGAGGAGATGGGTTTGGGATGGTGATATGCCAGGAGCACTGGTGGCAGATGAAATTGGTCATGAAATGACTATCACCTCGGTAGCAGCGGTAATGATTTTCAAATTTGTGACTGAGGAAGTTGCAATGCGGTTGGCTCTGTCCATTTTATGGGGGAATACCCTTGAAGAGTGGGTGGTTTTGGCCCACAACAACTTTCCTGGTATTGTCGGTGAAGAATGGGAGTGGTTTCCACTTCAGACATTGAGTCCTGTGCCACGATGCCTGTTGGGGATCCAGACTACACTAGCTCACGGGCATCCAGCACTTGTAATAGCCATTGATCCAATCCTGGTGCTTACAATGCCTGCAGTGGCAGAGACCTTCAAGACCATTATCAATGACATGACACGTGGCACCAATTTAAAACTGGTCAACTTCTATGACGCTGATAATGCGAATCTCCCACACGAGGATCTGAACACTACCATTGTCGATCTGGAAAGCTGATCGAGTATCCACCTTGTGTCATAGAATGCCTTATTATTCAGACCGAAACCATGAAGCAACAGCCAACTCTCCTATTGTACATGGAGTTTTGGGATTTTTGATAATTCCCATTGGTACAAGAGTAAACACAGTGTGGCCTGGCAAATTGCGATGAATGTGCAAATTGGATTCAATCTTCAAGTCACAGCTACACCAGGATTCCATTCACTCCATGACTGGTGTTTTCAGACAATGTGGCTGTTTTCAGGTGCATCTAACTGTCCAGAATATGATACCGTGATGGAAAAGCATCATGCTGAGGGATTGCATTCCACTGTGAATCGTTTGATGCATGCTATCTGAACTGAAGACAATGAAGCTCAACAGGATGCCGCGCACCACATGATACAAAATACAATGCCTTGGACGATACAGAGGTAGCAAGAATTCAAACTTGACAATGGAAAACCACACATTTGGATACCGAAGGACAATGCACACCTCATTGATTTCGAGTGGAATGAGGATGAGCAAGCAAAACAGATGACACTTGTAGTGAGAGACATTTCGCAACATGGTTCAGGAGGATAGAGTGTTTATAGCTGGCGGCTAGAATGTTTGTCGTGACTGTTGTGAGACAGCGAGAATTGCAACAATGTTTCAGGACAATGGTGTGATGAATGGCGACTTGATACAGGTGTGGATTCTCCCATTTGCTGATGGCTGTAAGAGACATTTCTTCCAATGCTTGTCAACAAACCAGATGAATATCCTGAACCTGACCAGGACAACGAATCATAAGAGGTGCTTCTTCTGGAACAAGACAGCAATACAAGTGCACTCCCCTGTGCACCTCCCCAAAAGGCAGTGCTATTTTGTCCTCTTTATGGCCAAGTTCTTGATTTGAAGTGGTGGATAACCAAGTATTTTGTGGATCATGTGGATATACTCCACATGTATACAGAAATGGGCAATAATAAATGCACAGAAATGCAGCTCAAATTCCAGGATTCACGAAATCCCTCTTTAATTGTGACTACACCCAAAGTGGGCGGGACAGGCCTAAAGCTATGAGCAGTAAACCATGCAGTTATTACTCGGAAGTTTGGGGTATTGTATGAGCAGTGGCAGGCTTTTACATGAGTTGTCTGGCTAGGGCCAAACTGAGTACCACATGCATGGTTACTGAATACAGATCCTGGTGCCTTTGATAACCGCATGAGTGATCTCCACCAACACTGTGGAGTTGTGCAAATGAGTGTCCTGCACGGCTTGATGAGTCAACTGAACATTACGACAATGATCATTCACCGGATTCTGGAGTCTTGTGAAGGCAATACAAATTAGCTGACAGTGAATGGAGACATATTGCAGTCTGATGAACCATCAATCATAGATTGTTAGGACAATTCATCAAGGTATACCTCTTTGAACAGTCACCCAACAAATCATAAGAGATATAAATAGTCAAAAAGATTGTTTGTAAGGCACACTATATTGCATAGATGAATTCTCTCTATCTGTCATTTTGAAGCGAATTAAAGATCTGATGTTGGAATTGTTAGAGGGGGATTTCATTGGGTTAGAGTGGGATTTCATTGGAGTTCTGGATTATTAATAACGACGAATATGAGATGAAGTCAATTGATCAGCTATCATACTGGTTCCTGGCTGGCCTATCTCACGATAAATGGCGTCAGTTGAATGTTGAGTATAATGCAGCAAAGGGAGTTGAATCATTTGTCAGTTGCAAATTTGTGGTTCACCGGAAGCCTGAGGCCATGTACGCATTTCGAAGTCAGAAGAATGATAGTAGCATAATTCAGCCACTTCCAGGTGCACTGGAGAATCCTCAATCTGTCATGAGTTGTATGACAACAGATTAAGCCCTTTATATTTGCCACTCCCATTTGGCAAGAATGTCATGCAAGGCAATATTGAGTTGCTGTGTCAAAATGCGAGACACCCGCTCACGGATTTGTAGCAATGCCGCAGAAGTTGCTGGCATACGATGAAATTTCAGGAGCCCCCGGAGAATCCTAAGCATATGTCTTTAGTCGCCTAAGGACAGCTCCAGCGCAGCACATCTCCCGATCGCATTTGGCACTGAGACACTCTAGGAGATATTAGGTATGTCGGATAGACTATGGGACATGGCTCGCTTGTTCATGGCAAAGCTGAAGCTGTTGCTGGCATTCGACCGAAGTTCATCTACACCAGAAACGCTTGAGTACATGTCCATATGACCAATCGAAGACTGCATATTTGCCAATCCCACTGGCAATGAAGTCAGTCTAGGTGATATTGCTTACTTCTGTCAGAATATGAGACATTGGCTCACTTATTCATAGCAAAGCTGCAGCTTTTACTGGCGTATCATTGATATTCTGGCACATCTCAGATCCACATCTCAGAGTGTCGGATATTGAGCCATGGCTCAGGTATTTATAGCTAAGCTGCAGCTTTCGCTGCTGGGTATTTCCTGGTCTCTGATTGAAGTTCTGGCACAACTGAGATCATACCATCCAGTCCAGAATAAGGTTCTTAGATTGGCTTGAAGCCAAGCTGCGACTCATTATGGATGTATCATTCTGGCCCAGGCACACCTTCAGTGCAACAAATACGCCACTGAAGTGCCTGTATCCCAGTCTGTAGTGCAATTCATATTGTAGTTTCCTTCATTCTGTTCACGTTTTCTTTGACTTTGAATCAGTGGACGCAGTGCACACAGATTGTCATCTATCAAGACCCTTCAGGTTTAGATGCAGGCGGCTTATCCTGCGTGCCCTCACCTAATATATCAATCTATGCTTGATTGGGCTATGATGGCCACCGCTAAAATGCCTTCAACTGTCACCTCTGTGTCAACTTGTCCGTTGAAGGAAGGTCAACCTGTACAATTAAACCATCAATGAACAGATCTAGCCAATTCGTTACCCTACTTAACTTGATATTGACAAAGAAGTATGCTTGGACCTAATCTTCAAAATCCTAAAATAGCTTCTGCATGTTCAGCCACTGTCAAACAAGCTGCAGCTTCAGAGCTAGAATCTCCAAAGGCAGATTCTGTTCGGTGACTCTGCAAGATGGCCGGCAACTCCCGCTCACCCATCTATCATACGTACACAATGTGGCTTAAGTTCTGAATGCTTTCAATGCCAACATCACTTGATTCTGACTAACTTGTATGATTGGGCTGCCAAAACTCGTGTCTGAAAATATATTATGTATACCGATGTCCATTCAGAGTGAAGTTCAAAGAGAGAGGATCTTGAAAGCTCACGTCATAATAAGACATCTTTGAACAGTACAATTAACTGTCAGAGTAAGGCGAGCTTGCAATCCCCAGTGATTGAATCCAAGCATAACCATTTAAACTTCAGTTCACTTCAATTTCCAGAACTGTATGCATGTAATCATCATTTCTCTGCCCACTGTGAGATGACATCTCACTATGCCTGTATACCATTGTAGTATATAGCATTCAACCCCAACATTGATTGAAGTTACCATTGTAGTGGTGAGACTCGCAATAAATATGGGATGTAACAGTATGCAACTTACTAGATACTAGGCGCAAAATCAAAATGTGAGTGAGTATTCATGACCCATGTGTTAGCAATCTTGGCATTGCCATGTGCATGAAGCAATGCAATTACCCCAGAATCATCCATTGTATCTTACCATTGTTTCTTTGCACCTGTATCTCTTCGTTGTATACCATAGTATCTCTCCACTCTTCACTGCAACATTGTTGTAAAGGTTACTCTGCAGACACGGTCCAGATGAACGCATCAAAGGGAGGTTATGCTTACCATACTGCTTTATTAACTGCAAACATATCTGCAGCATCTGAACACAATAGAATATCTTGAAAATTGATGGGTTCTTCTGATGGATAAACTACATATGGAGATTAATACTTCTTCTCAATCGATAACAAACTTCAGTATAAACCTTTCCAACTCAGCCGTTGCTCTCATGGTCTGAATCTATTGTGTTCTGCATATTCTAAATATTGCACCAATTCTATGCCATGTGGTCTCCTGAAATGCTAAACTATTGACGCATAAATACAACATTTAGAGACTCATATGCTGAGGCACATGTTTTCATTAACATTCTCAGTATTTCATTTGGCCAGCACCAAGGGTAAGTCAATGTCGTGTGTATTCTTCTGGTGTGTCTGGCTCTATTCTATGTGCATAGGCTTTCGCCAACCTCCATTTCTTGCATCCATACAGAGTGTTGTTAATAGGAGTTGCTAACAGTTGGCCTTAGGAATACATCTTTTTCTGCACATCTAAGAAGGAATCAACCTATTCTGGTGCACCTAACAGCAACTTATATCGCCACACTAGACCAGCATCCTCGATATAAATATGAACCATTGAAGTCATCACAACTGAACCCTTCAAGGTGTACCTCGAATTGCATCTTCCTCGACCATGTGCAACTTCTTGCTCAATATTTCCAGTTATTCTATTGCACTTAATCTTATATTTACTGTGTATACATTCTCTCTCATAATCCCCAACTGTCTATCTTCATTACCACAAATGAAATCTATGCCCAGCCAGGTGAGAAGTCACCATTGACCGAAGAATCAAGAAGCACACCTCAAGGGAGCATTGGCATTCTACAAAGCAGCCACTCATCGTTGTCCATTAAACGTTTGCCTTCCAATTTTCTTCCCTTATACATCTTGAATTAGGTCATGGATGACTACTGTCCTCAATTTCATTATCGAAGCAGGATGATGATACCAATCACGAGATCTGTGATGACAAAAGTGAAGACCCCCGAGAGTGAACTTTATCATCTGACATTGAAGAAGATGATTTGGACCACCAACAGGAGGTCCTCCTTCTCGGCCAGGTTTGCCGGCTGAACTCATTAGGAACATCAATGGTTCCACTGCGAAAGAAACAGTGCACTGCCGATACTGTTATTGCATGCCATCTGCTTCCAAATTCCCGAGATCCAGCTGCGGTAATGTCACTACCACTACTCAAACGCCAAAAGTCAACCCTCTTCTACATGTTATCTGAGTGTGACCATACACCATTCACCCAGTCGCTGCCGCTATGCATGTGTAGTGGAGACCAGAATGTTCCACCATCCAAGGCCAGTGCAGATCAGAATGTTCCCCAACACCAAAAGGCTACCTTTGAGGGAGCACAAAGATTTATGAAAGCAATCGTATTTACGAAGACTTCTTGGCCAATTTTATCCAATGACAAGTACTCGATAGTTGAAGATGCTTTGATACTTGCCATTGAAGCTCAGGATTGTCAGCAGGCATTAGCAGGTGATCCTGTAGGTACATCATCTGTGTGTCAATTGCCCGGCGGTCCGTCTCTCAAAATACATCTGCAAATACAAGAAGCTAGAAGTCTTGAGTTCTGTTTTTTGCTCCTCTATCCAATTTCAGATATTGACTATACTTCAAAATATCCACAGTTAAAACTAAAGATTAGTCCCATTTGAGAATGCCTGGCAGATAGGTCACGTCGAACATTTGTTCGTCGTTACCAGTTGGATTTGTACTCTGAGACTCAGCTTCAGATCCAGGTTAAGGAGCTGCTGTTCGAGGATGCATATCTCTCCAAGGTCGTTGATAATAACAAATCATGGTCCACCCAAATGGAAGTGCTTCATCTAATTTACCACCAATCATTCTTCACCGCCAATAGCATGGGGTGGGAGCCTATGATATCCCAGTATGTGCATCATCTTTCTTCGCAGCGTTTAGCGCTAGGAGCTGCAGCTATGCATTGTGTGCTGTCTGAATATGGTTGTGGAAATAAGGCCACAGTAATGTTTTCTCAAGATGGATATCAAGTACATTTTGCACATCCCCTTCGATGAATTTCTGTCTGGAAGCCACTGCACTCATCAATTACACATTAGTCGGCCACTCAATAACCCCTACTGCGGTGCAACTCCGCAAGGATAAGTGCTCCTCAATACCCGTTGTGGCTCCTCCACGCAGATTGACTATTATCTATTCCATTCCGCACTCGGATCCCACCTGCGCATCTCGGACTGGATTGTCTCTTGTATATTAAATTCTACACTCTTGACCTCACAACCCCCCACCCCTTGCAGTGTGCCTCTGCTAGTATGGGTGCTCCTCAATTCCCGTTGGCACTCCTCAGCCTTGATTTGGTGCTCCTCAGTCCCCATTGGCGCTCCTCACCGTTGATTTGGCACTCTGTTTCATTCTGTGCTCCTTGAACACCTTCTGTGTCCTCCTCTTTTCCACACAGAACTCCCTATCTCGGCCCTCCTCTTTTCTTTGGTGGTTGCTCCCCTTTTTCATCTGAATAATCATTGCCTTTCAAATGCCCATTCAGATTTCCAGCTAGCTAATATCTCATTACACCTGTGTTAGATATCACAAATTGAGCCAAACAACAGTGCAATTCAATTTCAGCAACTCGCCCGGTACACATACACAGCAAATACAATGAGTGCCTCCAGCTTGTTTGAACCATTCATAAATTGTATGTTCCTGCTTTTGCCGAACCTGATGTGATGGGAGATGGAGTGCATGATATTGACACCATGTTTAATTGATAACATTCAATTGCTTGGTTGGGTTATTGTTTCAGTGTACCTGTGTTGATTTTTATATCAGTCGCCTTTTTCTTTGGTTCCTCAATGTAGCACAGCAAAAAAATACAATGTTGAAGAAGATGATAGCTAGTGTTATTCAGAAGTGATAATGAATAATAATCTACGCATCGTATTTGCAGTTGAGGGAAATTGAATGCTTGGGTACATCCGGACGGTTTCAAATCACACATTTAGTGCTCAGAATGAATACTGATAAGAACCCAGGCATCTGTCAGAGTTTGCTTCTGATTCCCGCTTTGGTTCGGTGACACTTCCAGGTGCACCTAAAGTTCTCTCTTGCACTCCGATGTATTCCCAAACTTGTCACAATCCCTCCGATTGTACTTGTGTCCCCTTCATCAGAGATCCCAGTTACTCCCAAGTTGGGTCGGTATGCCCTCCGATGGTCTGATACTCTCCTGACATTGACACTTCTAAGCTTACCCTCCACATCCTCTCAGACACTCCTGGAGGCTTCCAGTGGCCATAATACAGTTCGCTGATGAAAGCTCTATTTCAGTTCACCGCCTGAAGCACAACAGAACTGGATGTAAGTTAATCCAAACCTTCCTGATTACCGCTTCAAACAAATTGAGAATAGCAGTACATTGTTGTTATGTAATATTACTGACTGGTGTCACCAACAAGAGGAAACAGACTCAATGTATGCTCATCTCTGAAATGTGCCATGTGACATATTCTCTATTATACCACATGGTGTCATAGTGGAAGCCAGTTTTTCCCTCGCGTAAGACCTTATCTGCTAGAGGTAGTCTGCAACCACAGGTGAGGCTTTTTGTGAAAAAGTTATGATGTGGCAGTTAGCATGAGCCAGTAACTAGATATTGGTTGGCAATGACTCAGCGCTGGAAACCACAGAACCAGAACATGATATGCAAATAAAGAGAGAGGTGGAGTAACGAAATTTCCACAGAATGGCGATGATCCACTGCTTTCTGGAGATGTCACAGGGCAGCCAAAACCTTGGTGCTACACTGTAGGAATCTCACGCCCAAAGAAAGCAATAGACAGCCATAGGGTATATTTTTGATATTGAAGAGATCGTCAAAGCATTCTGCTCTATGTTACAACATGGTGGTGCGGCAGTGTTTAAATTGCCAGAAAGATCGCATTTGCCACCAGCATTGTCAGCATACTACCTCACTAGAGGACAAACTCAAGTATTAAATGTCCGCCAAAACAAGAGAATTGACTGCCATACAGCTGAATGTGATGAGCATAGTGCACCTGAATGCATTTCTGGCAAAGAAAATTGGCTGAACTGGAACAGTGACTTGGATAATCCAAATATGAGTGAAGATGAATGGAAGGCAGATGACAAAACCAATGGAGAGCTTGACAATTGCATCGAGGATCCAGAAAGCCTCTAGCACCAGGTTGAGAGTTGCGCACCGAATGATCACAGATTGATTCGGCCAATATGGAGGTCAATGATCAAGGCTCAAAAACTGGTGATGTTGGTCACTTCAATCAACGCAAGGAGGAGTAAGAGACACAAGAGATTGCAGGACAGAATGGGTCAATATGTATTCACCAGGTTCTTTATATTGCTTGACTCAGAATTGCAGTAACAGAAATATTATGGAATTATAGTGTGCAGTCGCATGTAAATATTGGCTTGTAAATAGAAGTTTTGCAGGCGACATAAATCCTATAGCAAGATATTTAGGGTTTCATAAACTGAGTGACCCATGGAAGAATCTTACTGGGCTCAGCTTTACCAAAGGAATTAGTCTCATTCAGGCAAGAATGCATTCAAAATGTCCACATAATTCTCCATACAGTGGTCGATGGCAGCGGATATTGATTAGACAATACCCTAAAATTAATCTCAACGGAGCATCAACGATATGATGTGTTGTAAGCAAGGTCATTGGAAAGTGAATTAGTTGCTGTGATTAATAACAGACGTCTTGGCGGCATTTATTGGCTAAACAGCAAACCCAATGTGTGGGGACTGATTTGAGTGCAGTATGCACATGGGTTGGTTTAGGGCTGAGCGCGGCGGAGCAGCATGCACTTTAGTTCTTGTATACATGTCAATTAGACTTAGAGAGACAGTCAGTGCGTTGAAGTCAATAGAGAGACTCAGCATAGCGGTCACAACACAACAGGTTATGAGCCAAGGTACTTCGCTGATTTGATGAACTCGACTCAAATTGCGGCATCATTGACACGGCCTCAGAGGAGTACAGATTGTCTTAACTTGTAACAAAGATGGCCCAATCGACAGCGATCTCGATTTAAATATTTGATGGTACGGAGCACAAGACGTGGAGTTTGGACATAAATATACGCTTTCAGCAGAAGCCGGTTCTCGGTGTTGTCAACGGTACGGAGGAAATACTGGACGCGAAGGATGGGATACTGTTTAAGGCATGGACAAAGCAACATGGAATTGCACAGTCTACCATTCTCCTCATGATGAAGCAGTTATTGCAGTAATAGTATGGCATTCAGATGTATGCAAAAGTACTGTGGAATCAGTTGAAGGAGTACAACAAATCGAAGGTGAAGCTAAATGGTTTGGCTTTGCGAGTTGAGATGTCAGCTGTGAGATTGAGTGATTGCAAGAATGTACAAGAGTACGCATCAAATATTCAGAGTTATGTAAATGACTTCAATGTTTCCACTGATACCGATAGCTCAAGTACTGGTAGTGGTACAATGACAAATTCCCAGCACGCCTATTACCAGATGAAGGGTATACCGAAGGATGATGATTGGAGGGTATTCACCCAGTTGATGTACAACAAAATTGACACCTTGGCCGACAAACCGGAACAGTTTATAGAGAAGATGAATGTCCAGGAAGCGCGCTTACAGAAGGAAGCCAATTTGGAGGAGGCAGCCATGTTGACAATGTTGCAGACGAAGAGCGAAAAGCGCATTTTGAAGCAGATTCGGAAGTTCAGAATGTCCCATTATAGTGGTAGTTGGAGCGATGGTAGCAGTTCGGACAGTGAGAAGTATACACGTTGCTGCACGAATTGGAGGGATACTCTGGGATGCTATAGATGCCATAAGGTTGGGCACATTGCACAGTATTGTCCAAGCATTGCACCAGTGGAGAGCGGAGCACCAACAGACACAGGGCCTGCGGCAAAGACGATGACAACGACATCAAGTGAGAACAATTGGATGACAGCTATGAACGGAGAGAGCCCACCGAAGGAGAGCTGTTACTTGGATTGTGACACCACTGCTTACATTTGTGGTGATCAAAGAGAGTCCCAACATTACTCAGAGTATACCATGTGAGAAGAGCGGGAGATTCGTGACTTTGCCGGAGCGGTCACAGACAAGACCATCGGATATGCAGACGTGCGGATTAGGTTTTGGCTGCCAGGATACTGCAGAAATCATGAGGTTGTTGTGAGAAAGGTCTTGCATATCGAAGGAACACACAACTCGCTGTTACAATTGTGGCATATAGATAGGCAGTTGCAGATTATGCCTGTCAACGGCTATGGGATAAAGATATATGACAAATTGCCAACAGACAGTGCTCATAGTCAAAGTCGAGGTTGAGGTCGAGGAAGTCTTGTGGGCATGGCATGCGAGATTGGAGGGTTACTCCAGCTTGATGTGAAGCTTGCAGGAAAGAGATATCGTGCGAGAGGATAATTGTTTGGGACAAGCTTCAGACAATGTCTACATGTGTTTTCATCAGAGTTTGGCACTTACGGTCGTGATACCACCCTGGAAGAGTATGGGGACAGAGATGAGTGCGGTGATCACGTGGCTTGGTTTAGGGTCGAGTACAGTGGGGCCGCATGCACTTTAGTTGTTGTGTACATGTCAATTAGACTTAGAGAGACAGTCAGTGAGTTTAGCTCAACAGAGAGATTCAGCACAGTGGTCATGACACAACAAAATGGTCACTGCCCCAATCTCAGAATGAGTGTCAATGGTGTGTCGATGATTATTGCCTTTGAATCTAGGGTCATATAACTGTTGATTTGTAGCAATCATTTATTTGTGATGTATTGGCAGCCTTCCCGGGCAAAACAGTGCATGACATTTTGGTTACCCCATAATGAAAACGATCGTCAATGGAGCGTCAACAATGTTTAATCTTTTATGACAGGTAATTAAAAAGGGATCTGGTAGTGGTTATACAGAAGGCATATAATAGTAGCCTGTATATGCAAAAGCAAAAACCAACATGATTACTGCCCCGTTCTGCACATGAGTATCAATGAAAAATCAATAACTTTCGGCTTAGATTCTTTGGTTTACAAAGTGGTGACTGGTTGCAGACAGTGATGAATAAGGTATTGGCTGCCTATTAAACCAATGTTCAACCAGAGCGGCATGCTCACTGCCCCTTCCTGAAAATGAGCATCAACAGAGAGTCAATGATTTTGGTGCTCCATCTTGGGTAATCTCAGTGTTGCTTTGTGGCAATAATTCATATACCAAGTAATGGCAGCCTTTCCAGGCACAACAGTGCAAGATATCTTTCTTAACCCATGATGAAATCGAGCATCAGTGGAGCATGAACAGTTTCTAGTCTTGCATATTCGGTACTCAAGGTATCGCACTGACATTGAAGCTCGTAACAGAACTATTGACTGCCTTGATACTCAAAGATGCAAAGTACATCAGGCAAAATACGGATTCCAATATATTTGATATTGCAAACAGCAAAATATGCAAAAAGTGATTACTGGATGTGGAATAAGCAATTTTGGTAACATACTATTCTTTAACTACAAAAGTAAGAGCATTATATAAATCTGCAGATGGAGCCACTGGACAACATGCAGACAACCCGTCTCATTCAGATGGGTTGGAAGACTGGCATTGATCTATACCCGAATTGACGGTTCGGGTATATTGACTGCCCAGGTCACCAATTTGGAAACAGGTCGGTTCCAACCTCGGCCCAGACCTGAAGCAACAGTCTGAACCTATTGCTAACACTTGTTTATACCTTCTAGTAGTTGGTGTCAACTCAAGATCATTGTATGGAGAGATAGAGAGTGATATCTTGACTTTGTGTTCTTAGCAGATTGTAGAGTTGAGGAGAAGTATGTGTGCGATGAGAGGAAATGTGGGAAACTATCACGACAAACTGAGCATTATGAGAATTTTGTTTGTGAGTAAATCTACCTTGGCTGATATGACAGGTACCACCCCTAATCTGGCTGATAGGAACACTAATCCAATATTTGCTAAATCTAATCAGCAATGTTGGACAACTGATATCTCATATTCTGCCGTAATCTGCATATTGTGCCCATCTTCTTCTTGCAGTTTTCTTTTGCATCCTCAACTCTACCATCTTTGCAAAATACAATCTTAAGATATTGCTCTGTATCTTTCCATGCAATGGTTATCAGTTTTCCCTGAGTTCAGCATACACTGAGTACAGCACCCACCAAAGATTGTCCGTCTTTCGTTCATTCGCACAATGTCCAGTTAACTGTAAAACACAGGTTCCGTTTGAAGCATGCCTCCCTACAAAAATAACTGCTGCTGTCCAACTCTCCATGAAAGCTCAATGTAATAGTCACCTTGTTACATTTGCATGGTTGTCAGTGTATGAACTACTGACTTGAGTATCATCAGTACCAGTTGCACCTCATATCGACTGCTTGCAAGTTCGCCTCCAATATCGTTAGATCATGGCCTCCTAGTACTTCTTCATACTTGCTCAATTACAATGTTGGAATGCATCCTAATGTTTACTCAATTATGGCCTCAAAGTGGATGTACACATTCAATACACTACAGCCTCCTAGTGCGTGCCATCATGTCCTGCAAGTGCATCACCGGGCTTGCTCGATCACTACCTCGTAGTATAATTGGCTGTTCACTTCATTATGACATACAAGCTCAGTTTATTGTGGCCTCCACATTCTCATAATGATAGCCTCACAAGTGCATCACCATACATGCCCAATTATAACCTCACAGATTGCACAATTATTGTTGGAACGTGTCACACAAATCCTGCTCGACCCTGGCTGCCAAGTGCATCTCTGACCCCTCACTATAGATATCTTCAGGCATACATTGAATTACTCTTCAGCACAGTCTGCAGCCAGTCCAGACATAGCATGTGTAGATTGCTCACAATATGAATACATAGATGTATGGACATAGATACATACATACATTGAGGACAATACCAACTGAATACATGAGTTTCCAAAATCATTGAATGATAAGTATTAGCTATGATTTCCAGGTGCAGCAGCAGCGTTCCCAAAGAAGATGTTTTTTTCCCAGACTGCTGTATAGAGATTCAAAATGCTCCCAGGTTTGTTGCCAGCGCTTCCTAGCATGATATTTGTGCTCCCAGGTGCTCCCAGGTGGAAGTGAACGCCACAGCATCAGTCCAATCAACTCTTGGATTTGACCACCCTGGGGTTCTGGTCCAACCACTCCCAAATACTGGCAGAAAGTAACCTATATTTTGCGGATGTAGTATATCAATTTGAGCAAGTAACCCAGGGATACAAGTTGTTTGTAATTATGGTTTCTTTTTCCCAGCTAAGTTTCATTGCTCAAAGGTGTAGTGTATTATCACCATTTGTAGCAACATACTGCGATATAAGAGTCTATCATTCCAGCAAAGGTCACTGCAATTTGCAATATTCATACTCATAAACAGATATATTCAATATCTAGTGCACAGAGTGTATTCAGAAATAGTTCGAAAATAAAGACAGTGACTATGGCACCATTGGGTGGCGTATATTTCTCGTAACAATGCTTTCAGAACAATTTATAATCCTCAGATAATGTTGGTACAACAGCCACAAGCAAAGACAGTTGAAGTGGGACACATGATGATTAATATCATCCACTGTGTAGGTAAGGTTACCCTCCTACATATCAGCTATTGGCATGTGCTCTTTAGCTTTCCCTGCATTCTCCATCCAACATAATGCCAAGTTGCAACCAAGTGCCAGTGCAAGCCCAAGATTTCCAAGGTCTTGGCCACCCTTGCCTTGATATGAACTCCACCAATGAGATCATTGCAGCTCTCAAATGTTACCCTATGCACAGCAGCCAGAACGAGGGCTGTCATCTCCATGTACACTGAGAGTATGCTGATCACTGCCAATACACAATCCACTCAATTGGCTAACAACATCTTGCTCTTTTGCATAATGACAACCATCTGGTACACATTTGTAACTCCCCACTACCATTGCAATGAACAGTTTTGAGCCTGCAGCAGAGTTATTAGATCAGATGTTAGATTGGTGATCACTCCGCAATACCTGAGCAGTCCTATAATGAATTCCATTTCAAAAATCTGTGTGAGCATTTCTCGGACTTGGGTGGTTCAGAAGGGAATGCCCAATATGCTTGAAGCAAACCAAATTCTCTATGAAGCAATGTGTTAAATTGGATGGGAAAGCCTAACTACAGTGTACTCAACCAGTTGAAGAGAATATGACTGGCTGGGCATTGAGCAAATGAGTAATATGCAATCACTCAGAAGTAAAACTGTGTGAAATGGATTCGAGATGGATGTCTCTAATGAGTGATGGTGGTTGCAGGTTATTTGGTGCCATTCAAGACCTAGCTACAGCTGGAATAGTCTGAGAACTCTCGATGGAGTTGGTAACAATGGATTGATTGCAGAGTAAAGATCTGTGCAAGCAATATTACAGAGTCAAGGAAAATTGGGAGGTGAGGGAACAAGCATCTGGCGATGGATTTGAGAGAACACTCAGACAGACATACAAAAAGTATCCTTCCAGAGTTACCAAGTAGAACAGTAATTGTCGTAATTAGCTCGGTGTCAAATGGCAAGGATACCTGGATATTCTCCAAACAACTCCCAACCTCGTATACATATATAAGGCTCTGGGAGGAGCTGATTGATTTCAATCTCAATAATTGTAGCCAAAAACAGCCTTATGTTCCACCATTGATATTCATAGACACTTTGGAGTACCAAGATTTAGAAAGAAGTGTAAATCGGATATTACACACCAGGGTTAATCACAAATGACCCCATACCTGAGCAGAGTTCATACCACGTTTTTCATTTGAAATTGTTTCAAGTTAAACTAACATGAAATTTAAAGGAATTTGTGGGAGAAATGAGGATCACAATAAGGGAGGAGAGTGCAAAGTACGTAATTAGTCCAGTGAAGGTAATCCCTGCTAGCTCTGTTGAGGTGAAATATATGCAACTTCTAATCATGTTACATAGACATTGAAAGTTTCTGAAGTGGGTGGAAAATCAATGGGGGAGAAAAATGGTGGGGAAGGGAATGGTACTTGTATTGATGTATGTTTTGAATGAACTAACTAAGTTGACAATGATCTTCCCATAAATATATGTTGGAATGTTTGTTGTGACTAACATTGAACTGATAATCAGGAGTATCTGAGTATAATTCCATCTGTGGTGTCTACGTCAGAAAAGTTGAAAGACACAATTGAGGACTAACAGAATACTGCCAATGGTATATTAGTGATTAAGAATCAAGTTGGGCATAGTGGGAAGGTCTTCGATCACAATAATTGCTGTTCAGTGCGAAGGACTATTTTCGACACAGTCGATAATGAATTTGAATTTGAGTTTATTCCTCAGCCAGTCAGGCAGCTGATTGCCTAGGCACTTCACAGATCGAATATTGACCCACTCCCTGACCTCTAGCATACAATCCCAGGCCCTTCAGGATCCAAGTTTCTGGTGCACCAGGTTTGGGCCATATGGTTTATTGGGCTGGGATGCGTTTGAGATTCAGATATGCCAGTAATGCTGCTGACAAATACAATACCCAGTCAGGAAGACATTTCCCTGGGAGACAGTGGCTATCACATAAAGATTGTTCACAGGGAAGGCTGATATGTGGTTGCCGCTGTCAATAGAGTGAGGGAATACACTTGATGAATGTGTAATATGGCTCAGAACAACTGTCCCAGGATTATCAGTAAAGGCAAAGTGAGTAATCCATTGCAGAGACTAAATTTGCTGTCTTACCGCCTTTTAGAGATTCAGAAAACTCCGTGTCACAGGCATCCAGCACTTGTTGCAGCTCTGAAGCCAATTCTAATGGTCACAATGTCCAGAGTTGCAGAGTCACTGAGGACTATCATCAACACAATGATCTATTGGAATGATTTCAAGATTGTGAATATGCTGGAGATGGAAAATCCAGATCTCTCTCACAAGGATGTAAACACCAGGGTTGACAAACCAGAATACCGATTCAATATCCAGCATGTTTTGCAGGATTCCATAACATCCAGAGTGAAACCAACAAGTGACAGTACACATTCATACTGTGTATTGAGTTTTTGTCCGTTTGATAAGTTTCATCCATTCCAGACCAAACATGGAGTGGGCTGGCTAATTGCAATGAAAGCAAGAATTTGATTTAAACTTCAAGTCACGGCTACAACACGATTCCTTTCACTGTTTGACTTGTGTTATCAGTCATTGTGGCTGATTCCAGCTCCATCTGAACATGCAGTGGAGGATGTTGCAATGCCACTGCATGGTGCAGAGGTACTGTATTCTGCAGTGAAGAGTTTAATGCATGCCATTTGAACTGGAAGGGAAGAAGATCAACAAGATGTGGTGTACCGGATGACCCACACTCATCATTCTTGGACAATCAGACAGTGATCATTAGAAGATCATCAAGATGTGGTGTACTGGATGACCCACACTCAACATTCTTGGACAATCAGGAAGTTATTATAAGATACAGTTGCCAATGGAAACTACATGATTCAGAGGCGGCCAGAGAATTACAATCTTCTTGAACTCGAGTCGACTGAATCAGGGTAAGCAAAACTGAAGACTGATTGGGAATGATATACTTTACAGGGTACATCAATCGGATAGATGGTTAATGGATGCCAGCCATTCCTAATTTCAGTAACATTGGATGTGAATGACCTTCAAAATCATTCTTCAGCAAAATGATATGATGCTCGGCCACTTGATACTTTGCTGGATCCATTGATTTTCGACAGGGTGAGAGTGAGGGTTCTTGAGATGCGGGTCTACCGACTTGCACAGTATTCTGAACTGGATGAAGATGTAGCTTCAAGAGTGGCGCTCATTTATGATTATGAGAGACACGGCAATGCTCTCTCTGGTGTATCACCTCTATAGAAAGCGGTGCTCATTTGTTCTCTTCCTGGGCAGGTTTGTAATTTCAACTGGTGGCTGACAAAACATTTCATGAATTATGTGGATATATTCTCCATGTATCCAAAAATTGGTAACAATATACAGACAGAAATGTCGCTCAATTTCCCTGGATTCACTGTATCCCTCAGAGTGTATTTTTGCACCATATGTGTATCAGACTGTCACAACTCTGACAGCAACAAACCAGATTGTAATTATACAGACGTGGAGGGGATTGAAGGAGCAGCACCAGCCATTTGCACTAGTAGTCTGGCAAGGTCAAAACCGACTACTACACATAGCGATAATGAATATGGTTCCATGTGGCAATAGTAATTGAGCATGTTATCTCCTCCAGCACTCTGGAGTAGTGCCAATGATACTCCTGCAAACCAGGATAAGTTGACCGAATATTACGATGTTGAGGATTTACAAGTTTCTAGACTCTGGTATGGACCATACCATGGACCAGAAAGTGAACAAATATGCATTGTAGTGAGATGAACATGTATCCTGTATTGTTCGAATGGGGAAATCAATCTATAACTCTTCACACCTTCATGTAACCTATTCTGCTCAACCTATGTATTTTGTCAAACGTGTCGTTTGTAAGGTACAAGCAATTACACAAACAAAGTACTTCTCTCAGCGATTCTGAAGTATATCATGTATTAGATTTCTAAGTGGCTGTATCTTAAATATCAATAAGTTACAGTGGGATATCATTATTATACATGAATATTAATATGGATCAAGATGAAATGAAGACAGTAGAATAGTACTCCTTTCAGGATATTGCTGGTGTACTGGTCCATTAGACAAGAACCGTTGTAAGGTATTTTTACTCCCACTGATTGACTGATGCCAAGCCTGAGGCTCCAATTTCAATTTCCAGGCTTTCCTTATATCAAGATTATCCAGAATAATCGGAATGCAATATGGAATGTAGTACAAGGCTACAAATTATTGGTCAATGGCAAGTTGCAGGTATAATGTAAACTTCGGATCCTGTATAAATTTCGAAATCAATACACTGAAAATCACATTAATGAACTACTTTCAGATGAACTGCAGTCTCTTGTATGTAGTGTGAATCCTAAGTCTCATTATTTCACATCCAGCATGGAATATACAGCAGTCTCATTTCGCAATGACGACAATCTAGGGATGATCGAGATCTTGTATCACAAAATCAGGCATCGCTGCACGATTATTGGACAATCCTCCATTTGTGCTGGTATATAATTGTCGTGTAGATACACCTGATTTGTGCATCCCAGCCAGTGGGATGATATGATTCAGCTCTGGTGTTTCATTCCCACTGATTGAAGTTCAGACACACCATGAATCTGCAACACAGTCGTGTATGAAATCCTTGGATATGTATGAAGCCATCTTGGACAAGCTCAAAATGGTTGTAAAACAATGATGGCAGTGCAGGTCGGCATCAGAGTAACAATTGAGCCACCCAAGCAAATATCTCCATATTGTGGTATACTATTTATAAGTGTCTGCTGTATGGTACAGCATAGTTTCTTCAACTTTGAATCAGTTGAAGCAACGCACACAGATTGTTATCTATCAAGACACTTCACATTGAGGTGCAGATTGTTCATCCCACTCAGAATATTCTACTATATCAATCTATGCTGGATGGTGTGCAAAGGCCAATACAAAAATGCCTTCATTGTTAAGCTCCATGTTAAAAGTTCATTGGAGGATAGTAGGCACTGCAAACTGAACTACATGTGCACTGACCTGGCCGGTTTGTAACCTCACTCAATTGGATGATGACTAAGCAGTATTTTCACAGCTATACATCGAAAATATAGAATAACGTCTGCAGGTTTGTCCTGGATCATACAAGCTGAAGCTTGAGAGAAAATGTCAAAGACAGATTATACTTAGGGACTCAGCATATAACTAGCAACTACCACTCACCCCATGTACCACATTTAGTTAAAGAGGCCAAAGTTATCAATGCCTTTAGTGCAGATTTAACTGGATTGTAACTACATGCATGTTTGGGCCAGCTAAACCCATATCTGAAATAAGTTATGTGGACTGACTTCCATCAAGAGAGTTCGAACCATGGAAATCTTGATAGTTGAAGTACAGATAAGACAGCATTGAAGAGGGCAATTAACCATGATAGTAACGAAAGCTGACAATTGTAGCTGGTCCTTTGAATCCCACATATCAAGGCAAATTTTGGTGTATTTTAGTCCCACTGACAGCATAGAATCAATTCTCTACCTGCCGTGACATAATGGCTAACTACGGATTCACACCAGTATATATAGATTTCAACCTCAACGTTGAATATAAGGCATTGTTGTAGTTCAGATGAAGAATGGATTTGTTATTAAATGGTGCGCAACATACTGGAATGAGGACCCAAACTCAGATTGTGACTGCGTATTTGTAACCTATTCGTTAGCAATCTTGGCAACGACTCTTTCTTGAATTACTACTATTGCCCCTGAATACTTATCATACCTTACAATACTTTCTCTTTGCTTGAAACTCACATTTGTACACTCAAATTCCCTCCCTCTCCCAATTCTATTAACTGCAATATTGAAGTCACTGCATTCAGCAGATACGGCCCAGATATACATATGAAAGGGAAGAAATACTGATAATATTCCATCATAGACAGCTTACATAGCAGCAGGATTCTAATACATAAAAATATCGCGAAAATACCTTTGTACTTCAGGCAGAAACCCAAATTTGAGGGTTTATATTTCTCCCATATTGATAACAAACTCAGTTTGAACTTACATTTCTCACCCATCACTCAGAAGGTTCCAAATCAATTATATTCTGCAGATTCTCATTACTGCCATACAATCTCTGCCATGCTGTAACCTCAAATCCTTGAATATTTACGTACAACTGCTATATTTGGTGAAGGCATATCCAGGGGCACTTGTGCCTATTGAGGTTGTCAGTACTCCATGTGCCAGCAGCAAGAGTTACTGAATGTTACCATCATGCTAATATGGCGAGTTCTTCCACTGCATTTGGCTCAGTTCTATGTGCTATGGCTTTGACCATCCTCCAATTGTTGATTCCATAGCATTGTCAATAGGAGTGCTAACATTTGTTATTGGTAACTGGAATCCATCTGTTCCAGTACATCTGACACTTCCCTAAATCACAACACCCAACGTACTATACTCAGTGTGAAGAAGTACCAGTAATGTCATCTCTTGTGAACTATTTCCAGGTGTACCTCAAATTGTATTCTTTTCATGCTGGTACAACTTCTTGTACTATTATCTCTATTATTCAATTGCACTTAATCTTGTATTTCGTACATATTCACTGTCTGTCTCTTCTACTTCCCATACACTTCTATCGTCAATTTCATCCATATGAAACCTACACCCAGCGAAGGTGAGAAATTACTAACCATGGAAGAATCAAGGAGCACACTTCAAGAGTTCACTCATACTCCCATTTGTAAACACAGCCAGCATTGAGTGTGCAACCAACATTAGACTTCCGGCACTCTGCCTTTGTGTATTTTATGGCAGTCGACAAAAGTTGCTGATTTCATTGATGATCTTGGGTAATGGTACCAATCAGCAGTAGATCGATGGTTTCCACTGTGAAAATACCAAAGACTGCACCTTCTCATCAGGCATTCAAGAAGAGCATTAGAATCACGATCACGAGGTACCACTTCATCACCCAGTACACCAGGATGAGACATTGTACACCACATGGATTCCACCGCCAATGACATGGAGCAGTGCAGATTCTGTCATTGCATGTCCACTGCTTCCACATTCCTGCAATCCAGCTGGGGTGATGGCGCCATCTTTGTTTGAACACCAATGTGCAACACACCTTGACTAATTCAGCAATTTTGACCACGTGCTACCGACCCAGGCATTCCCACAACCCGAGTCAAGTAGTGACCAGAATGTCCCGCAACCTGACATCAGTGCAGTTCAGAACATTCCCCCACACCTAACGGCAGCTGGTCTTGTAGTGAAAAGATTGCTGGAGGCAATGGTGTTCACAAAGACACTTTGTCCAATCTTATCTGATGGGATGTACTCAATTGTTGGGGTAGCTTGAAAACTTGCAATTGAAGTTCAGGATTGTCAGTGGGCATTAGCCGGTGCTACTGAAGATACAACATCTGAATGTTAAGTGCCTGTTGGTCCATCATTCAATGTTGATCTGCAAACACAAGAAGCTGTAAGTCTTGAATCCTGCTTGATGCTCCTCTACTAGACTTAAAATATTGATTATGCCACTGAATATACTTAGTTGAAACTGAAGATTAGTACCATTTGAGGATAGTTGGCAGATGAGGCTAGGTGAACTGTCATGCAGAGTAACCAGTTGGAATTGGCACTTACAGTGCACTTTGAATTGAGCATATGGCGCTCCTGGGGGACAAAGTATATCTTTCAAAGGTTGTGGATAATAATACATCATATTTCACCTAAACGGAAGTACTGTATTAAATCTACCATCAGTTTATCTTCACCTTAAGTAGGTTGTAGTGCCAACCTACCACATTCAAGATGTTGTAGATTATCCCTCCACAGACTTCAACATTGGCGGCAGCAGATACTCATTGTGTAGTCTGCATATGCCAATAGGAACCAGACTATGGGTATATATACTCAAGATGAATATTGAGGTACAGTTTGACCATCTCCCATGGTACATTGTACTTTGAAAGCAGCTGCACACATCAACGATTCATGAGTAGACCACATCATATCCCTTCCTCGTCGTAAGGGCAACACTGCTTGAATTTCTGCTCCATAATTGCCATCGGTGCTCCTCTAGTTTGTTCCACACCCAATACCTCCTCTTTTAATACTCTTCCCCTGGGATATGCACTCCTCAGTCCACATAGGTGCTCATCTACTTCGATTGGAAATCGTCAATTTCATTCGACGCTCTGTACCCCATGATTTGAGCACTTTGCAGGTGAGATCAGCCCTGTTGAATCCCCACTTGACTGCTCAGTCTGGGTTGTTTCACGTAGATATTGTCACGGCCCCTTTCCCCAACAATTTCGGGACTTTTCTGTGGAGATCGGTACTTCTCAAACCTCATTGTTGGTCCGCTGCCATGATTGACTTGCTTCTGTCACATTTCATTCTCCATACCATCAAGTTCAGTGCTTCTGAACTGTGATTGGCTTGCCGCAATCCCCACAGGCCGTCTTCTGTCAGGATTGTCACTTCAATAAATTGCTCTCTACATCTTACCCCCCCATTTTCAGCAGTTCTTCATCACCTTCTCTGTACTCCTCTTTTCCATACAATAAATCCCCATCTTGTGCTCATCTTTTGCTGGTAGTTGCCCTCTCCTTCATCTGAATACATCATATTGCATTTCAAACTCCATCTTAATTAACAGCTTGCTAACATTGCATTACATCATTGTGAGATATCACAAATTGAGCCAAAAGCCATTGGAATATGATTTCACCCCCTAGGCAGATACAAATTGTCATCAAATTTAAGGAATATATTCAGCATCTTTGGACTGTGACTAAATTGCATATTCATGCTGTCATCGGCGCTGATGAAATTAGTAATCTTCGTGAGGACATTGATACTATGATTAAATGATATCACTAGATTGCGTAGCTGGGTTACTGTTTCTGTATACCAGCTTGAATTTTTGAGTCACTTGCCTTTTCCTTTGGGTCTATAAAGTCACAATGCAAAAAACAGGATATTGAAAAAGACATTGTTAGCCAGTATAAGTGTGATTTAGAAGTGATAAAGAACAATAATCCATGTATCAGATCTGCCAAGGAGCATGTATATCCCCTCAGCCTTGGCTAATGTCTGTAGTCCTCCCAACTAATATCCATATGAACCCAGACATCTCACAGAGTTTGTTTGGAATTTCCTCATTCATTGGGGGACACTCCCCACTGCTTTTAATGGTCCCACTGGTGCTCTAACATGTTCCCACACTTGGTAGAGTCACTTTCATGTTGCTCTTGTACTAGTCATTTGAGATTCAAGCTACTCTGATGGTCACCTGACCTGCTCTCCTAGGGTCTGATTTTCTCCTGTAATTGATACTTCCAAGTTTACACTCTGTCTCTTATCACATACTACTGGCCACTCACCATATCTGAGAAACAGCTTAGTGATGTTGCATGTGACCTGGGTCAGGGTAATTGTCATTCGGTACAGTGCACACGGTAGAGGGTACAGATCTCCAGCAATAATGCTACTGGTCCATCCACTTTCACTTACACACACGTTGATGGTTGCTGTGGTATTTCAGTCGTTACCATATGTATCTCTACAACAGTGAATGTAACCATATGTACCCTCTATCAGTTGTATTCAAGTACATGGGTGGATTCATTTATACTTGTCTCACCCTGACAGTAACTACTCATAACCACTCCACTTCAGCGATATGTGATGTTATGTATACTGGTATTCTGGAGAAGAAAGTAAGAATGAAACGGAATTAACTATATTGATATATATCCTGCCCAGTTTCAATCCCAGTAATATATTTATCATCCCAAAAACCTTATAACGATTTTCCATTAATATGCCTTTGTTCAAAAGGTTTCGGAAAATGTGAATGTTATCAGCAAGGGGGATGGGAGAGTTAGAATTGATTGAAGTATATCGAAAATTATTTATTACAGGACTTGTAAATCAGTCATACTTTATTATATAGCTGCTGGCATGTTCCAGTGTTATTCTTGGTCAATACAGGCTACTTAAAGCTATACATCATGTTATTCTTTAATTTAGTAAACAATAATAAAGTAGTTTCTGGGACAGTGGCCAATTGAATAATAACATTAATTGGTGAAGCAAGAGTAATGGCTTATACACCTCATTACAGATATTAGCCATGAAATCAGTGGTACTGATAAGGCTGCCTGGACATTACGCAAATAAATTTCATCTAATAGGAACGAAGTTAGGAGTAAAGCAAGTAAAGCAAGTAAAGCAAGTAAAGCAAGTAAAGCAAGTAAAGCAAGTAAAGCAAGTAAAGTAAGTGCCAATCAACACATCACTGTATTATGTATTTCAACCCATACAAATATTGGCAAGGCATAAGATATTACTGCCATCAGATGTGGCATGCTTTCCCAACAAATGGACTGGTGCAACTAACCCTCCAACAGTGTAAATGACATCATATTTGTCAGTTTGACAATTTGGATATCCGTGGAAACACAATGAGCATGCATCAGTAAAGTATCTAACACTGTCATTGTTATAAGTAAAGAACATTGTAATTCTGAATAGTCATACTGGGCCATCCAGGTGCTGCCAGTTGGTCTGAGACAGGATGAATATTAAGCCAAGTACTCTTAGATACTTTAAAAACTGGCTTCAAGTACTCCACAATGCATTTGAAGTGGTTCAACCAACTACCAGAGTATTCTGAAAAGTATATTGTTGACTTCAGAATGCTATAAAATCAAGCCATTTGGGTATTCAAATATTGCAGCTACTTTGACTATTGGCTAAGTCTAAAAGTATATGCCAGTGAACTTTTAATCTCTAGCTATACTCCCCAGGAGAGATTATTCCAACATTGCTGTCAAAATGTTGCCATTTGATCAACTATTTCATTCATATGCATAGTGATTGAGGTATCTGAATTAACGTACAGTTCAGCAGATGTCTAATTCCAAATGATTATTTACAAGCCATCAACAATACATTGTGCATAATGTAGTATTCTGTAGCACCTAATGTACCAGTCCAACTATTACTCTGATGGGTACAATAGATAGCTCATTAGAATATTGACAAACTGTATAAATCCATCCACACAATTGGCCCAGCCATGCTGATTCTGGTACTTCATTGGATTCCACATGGCTTATTCTTCAGCTTGAGAACATAATATCAAGTGTAGAGTATTCTTTCACCATTTAGGAAAGGTTGATATCATTTTTCCAACTGGCTGGTACTTCTGATATTGGGGGATGTGAATGGTATAGTCCAGCCAAAGTGTAATAGTGGAAAACAAGTCATTAGACCTTGATAGCAGTTATCAAGGTAATCATCATCATTGTGTGTATATTGGACCTGGATATTATATCAATGATGTATGATCCCTGCATTTGCATTGGTAGATTCTAACTTGCAATCATGTCTGACCTACCTGATAGATGTGGGGTTTTGAAATGGGTAACAGTTGTACAACAGTCCATTTGGAAGCTTAATCAATATACAGTAGAGGAGCATGTTATACTCATAGCAAAGAACTGATCCACTTATTTCAGATTTCCACTTGTCTGCGATCTGAGTGGGGAATGCTTCTCTAATGTTGGAAATTTTGAAAACTACTGATACATTTCATAGTGATGTCACACTGATACTTCTGGAACCGTCTTCAACAAGTATTTCTCGCACATTATGTACCTGTTCTAATTTGGGGTTGAAAAAGACTACTTTCAAACAATGCTCAGAATCTCAAAAATTAGGTCTGTAAATAGGACACCATTAATTGATAGTGGATAGTAGGTGGAAAACATTTGCAAAGTCAATATCTGATCAGCCTTGAAGAGCAAGATATGATAATATCTTTTTAACATAGCCAAAACCACTAAACCAGTCTTTATACTTGACTATCTGGGCAATGAAAATAACTATCTGTCACGTTCAATTTACCACTGTCATATTACTCATATGTAGCTGATCAAATATAGCAGTTGTAGAATCCACACCAGAAGCCATTTATGAAATTGACTCTTAAATTCAGTGGATGAAATAAATCAGTACTTATCCAACATATATCCGGGACATATTTTGTATTATCCACATCTCCATCATTGCGATACGCTCCCATGAAGTTTTGAATCAAATCGAGTTGATATATAAATTCTTCTTGAACAGCTTATAATAATTCAAGGTTATTGCACATATCATTCTCCCAAGACAGTCAGTGACTCGGCCTGTATTAGTAATACTACTGGTGGTGGCTTCTATTTCATCATTAGATAGAGAAACCTGAAAATCCACATGATTGTCAGGTGTTCTGATTGCCTTCCTGTAAACCTCTTTTTCTACATCAGTTTTCATTTCTGTAAGTCATTTGGCAACTATACTTCTTGGTCTGCATTCTTTTTTTCCCTGCTTTCAGTACTAGTTATTGCCCATATTATTCTGCAATTTCAGAAAATAGTTGCATTTAACCATTGTCATCTGACGTATTTAGTACTCTGAATGAAATTTTGCTTTCTGTTCCTCAATATCTGACAATATAGTTACTGCTCATTATGCTCTGCTTACCAGTATGTGAAATTGACAATAATGTATTTAACTAATCATTGTAGTACCATAGTACTGACATGCTTTATAGTACGAATTTTATCAATCATTTGTACATGGAACTGATCAAATTCTGTTGGCATCTGTTCATTCACTTTTGTCTTTCCAGAGTTTAACTTGGTGTCTTTGAATGAACAGATTACATTTAATTGAATTGTTTGAGTACATCGGATCATGCTTTGAGGAATTGGTCAGAATGATTTCATTGGCTAACAAGTAGATAGAATTCACATAATGGCTGCACTGCTCCCATTACCAGTTCATCAGAGGCTGTACCCGCAGCACATTCCCAACATCATTGGAACAGGCAAAAGTTGTAGTACATTCACCACCAGTATTTTGAACATTATACGGATCTCTATTTCATGCCATAAACATCGTTGAATGAATCAGATGAGTTATTGAACTACAGGAGTCATGGATATTGTGGTACTGCTGTGAATCAATTGTGTTATAGATTTTTGAAATTTCTAGCCTTCAGATATTTCAGCAGCCAGCTCAATAAGTCATTCATTAATCTCTAGTACAGTTGATCGACATTATCACACTGAGAAAGTCCATAAACATTGTGAGGAGGCTATTGCCAGAACTAGCTATAGGTTGTGAGAACCAATCAACCGGGAATAGCATCCATATGAGATACATTTTGATGCTCTGGGTAAATTTGCTCACATTCTGAGTCATGTAGCTGACAAGTTGAATGCCAGCTGAGAGCATCCATATGAATGTGATACATCGGGTATGCACAATAGAAGATTTGAGCTACGGTGACATGAGTAGGACAATCCCTGACCCAGTCAGCCATCAGAGAGTAACAATGTCTCCCTAATCAATTTATACTATCCAATATCAGGCTGTGACTGATAATGTCTAGATTTGTGAGTGGTATTAGCAAAGTGTCAACTGCAATATACCATGCTTAATATGTGTTTTTGGCACCTTGTGGGGGACATGTGAATAGCCTGGCAAGAATCCTAGCATCTGTTTTAGGTATCCAGTAATAATCGTCTCCATTATTACCAATTGTGAGTGACTGCAGTGAGGAATTATAATTGTTTGGATAATAGGTCATGTGCAATATGCCAGATATACGAGTAACATGAAAGTTTGATGCCCTAGCAGAAACTGCATTCTATCTATCCAACTAGCATTTGCCCAGAATCATGTCATTGACGATTCCACATCTCTCAGTATTGATCTGGTGGAATGGTTCGACATTGAGGTGTTGCTGTTACTCAAGATGTGCCATCAGGAATGCCATATTGTGGAAAATATTCCAGTTGTATAATGTACCAAAGATATTTAAATTGCCTTCAATCGAACTTTCATTGCAAAGCCCCAAATAGGCTTTGTGGAGGACCATTCACAGGGCATTGGCTATATGAAACCATTCGATTTAGTTGTTGTGAAATGTACACCTCAGCTATTGATTTATTCAAATTGATGTTTCCTGGGTAAATGTTGAACTCTGGTAGTAGTCATGTGGGTAGCGAAATTGATACCCTGGATTCCATCGTTCTGAGTACCTAAGATAGTTGTTGTACAATCTAGTTGCATTGCCATGCACTTTCCCCACCCTGAATTTCCCCTCCAACTATGTTTCAATGAGCATTTGCGTGTGTTGAATCGGGGGTAGAATTATGATCAGACTTCTGAGGGCATGTCATTGCATAATACCAAGGATCCACAAATGTGCTGATGCAGGCACATTGGCGAGTAGTTAGATATTCGCTGACAATGTTGTTGATGACCTATTGTGTGGACATTCATATATCACATGATGATGGTTTGAGTCTATTTAAGTTTGCTGGTAGTATAATCCAGTCTGGCAACAGCCCTTCATTAATTCATATTGGCTATCATTGTTGACACTGAGTCAGCCGTTAGCTCCTATACAGCAATGGTAATGTGTAGATCATGTAATTACAACTCTTTGGGTGAGTATTGATAATATATAGAAACAGTTAAGGTATGTAACTCATTGAATCTTTATAATAGTCTCAGTAGTACATGGTTTGTACAAGGATTTCGTGCAGAGGGATAGTCTTTGAATTTGGGCTAACTCAGAGTAGCGTATCCCAATCACAGCTGCATCATATACTGACAAACATAGAATACAGATAAAACCAACTTATCACCCAATTAGTTTGAATTAGTTTCTATAATACATATATATCATATGTACACATCTTCTACTTAAAGTTGTTACCTGGGAAGAGAAGGTGTCATCTGCCTTCACTGTAATATACTGTTATGTACAACATGGCAGCTGCTGCTGTAATCACCACCATTAGCCTAATCATAAATTACCTGTATTGCACTATTGAATGTAATACCCTAAACTGAAATCTCTGTGCAGTTGGTAAAGAAGAACAATTGTCTTGACAGAATTGCCTTGAAATGTTTCTAGTAGACCGAATGTGTGCCAATTGATTGTTAAGAAGTGATGAGGGTATAGGATATTTGCATAAGTAATAATCCTTGACTGGTAGGTGGATCCTGAAAAGAACAATAAAGTTTACACTAAAAGCTACATTGAAAGTAAAGACTGTTGCTGCTTGACTCACAGGTCTCTTATCCAATCAACTTCAAAAGTGATATTCAAATTGATTCTACATAATATCCATCATTGTACTCACCACGAAACGAGGTAAATCTTTCCCTTGGTTTCTGGACATATCACATTATAACCGTTCTATGACCTGGATTTTATAAACTCTTTCAAAGTAACCAGTTATCGAAGACCGTCATATATCAATTTGAACATATGACCCAGAAAGCCAAGGCATGTGAGGTTAAAGTTTCGTTTACTCAGCCTGAGTTCATCATCAGAGGTTCAATGAAACTCTACAAATTCTCAGGACCTAACAATATATCAGAGTTCTTCATTCTATAGAAAGTCAACAATATGTTTAGTATATTGCAATGATACTCTGATGTATGGTATATCATAACATTGCTACCATTTATTCACAGAGTTTGTTGATGGACTGATTTCCACTGCAGAGAAACAATGTTGCTTTTCAGGGTGGTCTGTTTGGCAGGCAATACTACCCAGATAACAATTTGAGTTCACTGGATAACAGTTCTCAAAATGCCCCAATATAGAGTATTCTTTGGGAATTGCACTAGTCAATTCCATCCACTACCTGGGTATTTTCACCATCATTCTGAGCAATCATAGTCAAATGCGCCTCTCTTCTGCCACCACAAGGAACTTTACATGATGCCCACTTCGCAACCATGTACTATTGATTATGAGCAAATTCCATGTCATGGGGTGCTGTTTCAAGTATATGAACATCTGCAAGGTGGATGAAGTTGACCATCAATATTCGCCCTGCCACCGTGAACAGAGACAAGGCTATCTTCTCCTGGTGCATCTCAAGTGGCCCCAGTGCTGCCTGGAATCAATACAGTCAATTCGGTGGCATCATCCTGCTCTACTTCACCAGGACAATCATTTCCGACACCTGTAAAACCCCTGTAAAGCCTCTCTGTGAAATGATTCCGGTCTTCAGCTGAACCCCCGATATTAACATCAGGGGGATTGCAGGCATTATTCCTTTGCTCGAGTCTTGCGGTGTTGAACACAATGGAGATGATCAGAGTGATCATTGGTTGCACTTGAGCAGTGCAGTAGATATTGGCACAATAAGACTCAAGTAAACTGAATTACTATTGAAAGAACTGTGAGAAAGGTACAGTCAGCTCAATCTTGATGCTTCCAATGAGTGGAAGAAAGCACAGTTGGCTGGATTTCTGGACAAGCAGCATCAGGGCACTATCCAGAGGCATAACTGCGTGGGATAGCATCATGATGGACCCATCCAGAGTGTATTGGTAGTTGCTGCAGATATGTTGATATGTGAGAATTGGCTAGTATTCAAAAACCTAGGTCAACTTGAATTGACATAGCTTGTACTGATTGAGATTGAATTTGAGATGTGTTCCAGTGATGCTTGGAAGCGAAAGAAGAAAGAATGGAGTGGCAACAAGAGTCTGAGGACAGATTTGGGATAGAGCATGGGCTATTTCATATACAGAAACCTCCTCCAGATGTGAAATACAACTTTCATGATGGTGGTTTGCTGGGTGCTGAACAATGTCCATGTATCGCCCAATCAACTCGAAGGGATGTTTAGAGATGTGAGGAAGTGGGCTGTGTTAATATTTTCACCAAAATAAGTGAAGGCCTGACAGAGGTACACAGGGTCAGCGGAATATTGGAGTATATTTTACAGCGGAAAGAATTGAACATTCAATATATAGAATGATATGCAAACCGGCAACTAATGAATACACTCAGAGATGGCCAGATTGAATACGACTGTTGCTATTCAAGTGGTCTCAAGTAGAAACTGGGACATTATTTGACACTGTGTGCAGTTGAAATGTGAGTAGTGACAGGAAAGGAGGATTGGAGTATGTAATTAGACCAGCCAATGTAATCCCCACTAGCCTTGTGATTGCTGGATATGCTCCACTTCTAATCCTTCCAAACAGACTTTAAAGAGTTCTGGGGAGAATGGAAGAGTGGAGGGTGTGGAGGATGGTAAGCAAGTAAATGGTAGTAGTATTAATGTAAGTTCTAATTGAAAGAATAGAATTGATTAAATTCCACAAATATTTATTTATTCCAAAGCTTGTCAGTGAAATACTTCTCAATGGGATTATTTTCAGCAGTGCTGGGGTATGAGTCCAGATGTCCAACATCTCTTGAAACAACTGAAAGAGATTGCTAAAGATGGAAAGACAACAGACCATGACATATAGGAGGTTTAGGAACAAGTGGATGGTGACGAGATCCTTACTATAGATGATAGCAGTTCAGTAATGTGTACTGTTCTGAATAAAGTTAACAACAAATTTACCCAGGAGTATCAAAATAAGATAGTCAGGGTGCAGAATCCCCTTGCAAACTGTTATTTAAAAGATGATAGAGTTCTTGCAAATGAGTATGCTATTTTAGGTCTGTCTAGAGTGTACATCTGGGTACAACAGTTGCAAGTGACAGGGTTTATTATGAGGAGATGAGATTGGGATATTGATATGCCATAAGCGCTGGCAGCAGATGAAATGGGCCCTGGCAAGATGTCTACCTAAGTGGCAGCTGTAATTATACACACATTGCTATCTAGGAAGGGTATTGTGGGGATGCTGCTGTCGATATTATTGGGAAATACCCATGACAAATCTGTGAATATGATTTGGAATGAATACCCTGCAACTATAAGTAAAGAAGCAGACAGATATCTGTTGTAGAGACAGAATTCGGAAACCTGCCAGCATTTGAAATTCTGACAACTCCATGTCCGGTACATCCTGCATGAACTGCAGCGCTTGAACCAATCCTGGTGGCCTCAATGCCCCAAGTGGCAAAGATAGTCTAGAGTGTGATCAATGATATGACATATTGGTTCGAAGTGATATTGGTGAACTTGTCCAACGTGATACATCTTATTTTCAGGTATGCAGATGGGACTGTTAGTAATGATTACCCCAACAACTAATGTAATAGCTGTTATGTTTCATATGATATCCAAATATCTTCAGTGTAATAATAAACCACTAGCCAACTTCTAAACCGATTATTAAGTTTTGGAATTTTTGATAAGTCACGTTGAAATACTCTGATGGACAGTGCAGGCTGGTAAATTGAGATAGATGCAGGAATTGAATTCAAGCTTCATGTCACAGCAACACCAGAATTCCATTTACAATGAAATTTGTGTTACCAGATAATGTGTCTCCTTTCAAAGCCAGTGCAGATTCAGAGAATGATACCTAAATGGAAATACACTATGCCGAGGACGAGTATTCTGTATAGCAGAGCATGTTACATATAATTGAGACTGAAGTCACCTGACCTCAAAAAGATTTGTGCACTGGATAATTGAAATACAAAGTATGGGGACAATCAGAAGGTTGTGAGTACTATGATTCTCCAATGGGAAACTACATACACGAGCAGCCACATCTTTCAATGGTAAATGGGAACTCTACCATGCTTGATGTATTACTGACTCAGAACTAGTCAGTGCATTTGAAGATACTTGTGGAATCAAACACTGCAAATGGTGTATCAGAATAATGAAGGGTACATTGAGCACAGCAATTATCTTTCTGCTTTGTGTTAGGTGACACAACGGATCACAATATCATTTCTCGACAATGAGAGGATGAATAGCTACTTGATAATTCTGTCTATTCTCTGATTTTCCGATGGCTGGGAGATACCTTGCTCTATATTCCTATCAGTAATGCAGTGTGGTATTCAGAACCTAACAAAGACAAAGTATCAAGTGAGATACTCTTTTACAAACCTGAAAGATATAATACCGCCTTACAAGGTACATGTCTTTCTTAACATGCTGCACTTCTGTAATCTCTGCTTAACATGGCTTGTCATTTCACATGGTTGCTTATGATGTGTTTATGGGATTATCTGGGCACTGTCTACATGTATGTAGATATGGACAATGATGAATGCACAGAAATGCAGCACAAATTCCATGACTCACTAAATCCTGCTGTATTCATAACTATACATGATAAGGGTGGGACATGCCACCATTCCATTACTGCCAACCATACTTGATTTACTGAGAAGATTTGGGTGTTGAACATACAGTATCAGGTATTTGGAGGTGTTGTCCTGCTGGAGAGAAGCTCCGTTCCATACAGAAGGCTACTCAATGTGGGTTCTGGTGGCTACAATAAGTAAGCAAGTGATCCCCACCAACAGTCTGCAGAAGTGTAGATGAGAGACCTTTACTGGGCTGATGAGCAATATAATTAGCACCACTATGAAGATATGCAACAATATGGCAACTTATGAAGCTCACACCATGTGGCTTGCAGAGCTATGAGAGCTTTTGATTGTTAGGATGAATAGTAATCATTAATCACCGGAGCAATAAAACCAGTATATACCTCCTCAATCATTCAAACAATACAATCTATAAAACCAATGGAAAATAGTTCAAACTGGTTGAGTGCAATATGCTTAGATCGATTTGAATAGTGCAGTTCAGCGTGTATTTCCATTGAGTGTTATGTGAATATTAGTCACAAGAATAAGACACAGTCAATAATATTCACAAAGATCAATATTGCAATATGTGACAAACCATGCTCATCTGTGAAATGATAAACAACAGATTTAACTATGTGTTGGGAATGATTGACGGAGTCAAACACTGCAGTGAGACACATTTGTTATAGTAACAAGATGTCAAGCTGCAGGTTCTCCTCATCTCAGTGTAAATGGTATCTGTTGTCATAATGTTCTGAAATTGGTAGGAGGAATTCAACTTAATTTTCTCAAATATATTGCTGCTGAACTGCAAACGGTATCAGTAATTTGAATTACTGGGCAATTGAATATTTGAGATGCACTGGACTCTTTGACAGTGATTGGGATTATTAGCTAATGGAATATATTCTATACACCAGAAACAAGCTGTCACGTAAGATTTTTCACAATAATAAATTATTTACTCTCAATTCTGCAAGAATGTGTTGTTAGGGGTTTTCCCTTAACTGCAATCAGGGTACTTGATGATTGTTGTTCGAATACTTCTCATGGAGTTACTCATGGTGTAGTCACATGACCTGTAGAATACTTATTCAAGGCATTACAAGTAAGCCAGTCATGTGGTCATTAGTAGTGCTAGACATGAGTTGCATGTCGATGGAATAAGCAATGTAGCTTAGTAGATTCACATTTGATGATGCAGCTATATCTCAATGACTGGGAAGCTTCAACTTCAGCAGTGTGCACAGTTGTCAACTATATTGATTATCTCTGATACTAGTTGGACTGTCTGATTGGACTGGAGATTACTCCACCACACAGATACAGCAGTCACTAGTCAAAATGTGAGTTCATGGATGTCCTCACCTATTGCCCAAGGAAAGACTGGGCAATCAGGGTACTTCCCGAGCAATGGAATAGTTTTGGCCTACTGAACACTTGACTTTGAGTAATATGATGTCAGCATATGATACAAGATCGAAAGCAACCCTGCGCATCGGTTTCAGTTACTATTCATTGCAATGTCTTACTTGGTGTTAATACGAGATTAATGTGTCATGTTTGATGTCGGCATAGAATTGGTCAGTTACCAATGAAATCTATGAGGCAGGCCGATTAGCCTGTATCAGTAAAAGATTGATGTACGATCCAGCACTTCCGTCTGCAGTTGGCTGTGTTTCAACTACTGTAACAAATACAATGTGAGATATGTATGTTCAAGTTCGATCTGTCACATTGTCTGACATGATAGCATGTGTATGATGGCCTGACGCTTATCAGGAGTGTAATCATTAGAAACCACAATGTATACACATATTAACATACGGGGATACGTCATACTTATCACCAGAAACATGCCAAATTGGTATCACATGTCAGCGTTAAGCCGATCATTAGCACTGGAGTCATAGTGTTGAAGGCTGTGTGTGCAACGCTCTAGAAGACAACTATGGAGATATTGCATCGCTACAGAACTAAAATGACAAGCTGAAGCATCAATATGCAGTCAACAATGAGAATATGAAAGACAATCTTAACATATTATTGAGAATTTTGTCTATGAAACCTTCACCATTCCTGCTGTACTACATTCCCCCAACCTATCCTGATTTGTCTAGATACCGATTGACAGCATTTCAATACACACATCGGAGGAAATTTGAATCCTTCTGAAATCTGATTTTTGATTTAGATGAGCATTATTTAATCCATATCTGTAGCGTAATTATTCTATATGTGGATTGTGAAGGCATAGGATACAATGCACATCAATACATGTTTCCATGGATAATACCCTTCCAACAGTGTCCCAAAGAGTGTTTGTATCTGCGAGTGGCATAATCTTTTTCCAGAGAGATAATACTAACATGTGAAAATATGTGGATCTGGTTGCACTTTAAGAAAGTCAAGAGGTGGAGTCTTAGGATAAGACAGGGACTGAAAGAGTTTCTTTGATAGATGGCTGTTTGTAATTCAATAAATGATTTGTGAGTTTCTGGGATGTAGCACCTTCATTGCAAATGCTGATCCTATCCTGAGACTCATTTTCTCTGATTCCTCACAGCACATGTCCATTATGCTGGGTAATTCAGTCGAACGAGGCAACTGGATGTCTGGCTTTAAATCATGAGACATGGCTTCAAAATTCCTGACTTAAGTGAAACGTACCAAGCCTTGAATTGGCTGTCTGATACCAGTGATTTAGGCATGCCTCTGATCCATGGTCCAATCATGTTCGATAGTTTTACACTTGACACCACTCACTTATCTTCTTGAAGACAGCAATATTGCTAAGCTGTATTTTTTTGTTACCATATGATTACAGCACAGAATCACCTCAGAGCCACAAGTCCGCCCCTGGAGCATGTTACCCAATGTAAACTCCCTAGAATTATTCATTGTGCTTTATTTTGATCATAGTTACTGCCTTGTTTATTGCTTACCAATCAATGGCAAGTGCACACCTATTGTTGACTTGAAATACTAAACATTTGAATACAGGGGGCTTGGCAAATGAAGTATCTGGTAACTATCAGAATCAATGCCAAAGCAGTATGTGAATGCCCACAACTAAAGGTACATATTGGTTAAGCTTTGTGACAACTGTCTGTTGGAGAATGGCATTCACTACACTCTAAACTGTTACTGCATAGACTTCAGACATCTGTAGCCTAACATAACCTGATATTGACGATACAATATAGTGAGACTAAAATTGCTGATAATGTGAAAATGCTTCAGTGGTTCGGACTTCATCAATTGGGATGAAGCTTTAGAGAGACAACGACTGAATACTGTGTCTACTCAGTGACTCTGCAGATAACTGGTGACTTTCACTCACTCAGTATGTGGCACATTTCCAATGCAGCATACAGCAACAATGCATTTAATGCAGACTGAACTGGATTATTGCTACTTTCTATGATTGGCCCACCAAATACTGTATCTTATTATAGGTTATGCAATGTGATTTCCATAAAGAAAGTTCACAAAGGGAGACTGTCTATTGGCAGTCTCTGATCCACAACTCACTAGGGAACAAGTAAACTCCTGCTCAACACTTATTGTTAAAGGCTTAAGTTTGTGACAACTTATAAAACAACCCTATTTGGTTTCTGTCAACTTTGAAATCAAAAGTGAAGAAAGTGAGGAAAGACCATATTGTAAAGACAGCTCAATTTTACCAAAGACAGCTTCTGAGTCTGCAAGTAACCGGCATTGCAAGGTAAGTCTGTAATTCCAGCCTTTGAATAAAATCCTATACCTCAGTTTAAGGCTTGCAGCTTTTCAATTCAGCAAAAGTAAATTGCAATATTCTTCTATCCACTCTGAGATGATGCTTCATTATGCCATAATGACATCCTGTATATAGCTATTAACCACAATATGGATGTTAGGTCAACTTTGGAGCAGCAAGACTCATAATGAGTTTGTGATTAAATGATACCCTGTGTACTAGATATCATGTGCAATATTTGAATGTGAGCAATATTTATAACCATTTTGCTAGCAATCGTGGCATTGGTGAGAACTGTAATTGATTGCATTACCCCTGAATGATGATTATACCTGATAGTAGTTAATCTATTTGAAATCTCTCCTATGTAAACCAAAATGGATTCTCTCTTGTGATGATGACAATGTTGATAGAAAGCAATTGAGCAAATACAGACTGCTGAAAGTCAAGTTCAGCCCATGATATTGCCTAATTGACTGCTAACAAAACTGCAGAATACAATACCATGGAGCCAACTCCCAATAGGTTGTCTAACTGATATACCATATATGAAGATAAATACTTCTCTACTATCAACAACAAACTCAGTTTAAACCCTTCAAATTTCACTGTTGCCACTGACAATCATTCCAACTCAATCATAATGAGCCAGTTCCGTGACACAGTGGTATTTATTTGCCACGTGGTTACCTCAAAAATTCACACCCAAGATGCTATCACTGGTGGACACATTTGTAGGGATAATTAAGATTAATCAACGTCTCATTACTCCATTTGCCTTAATAATGATGCAAGGGTACAACAAATAAAATTGCATCAAGGGGCGAGTGCTAGCTCAACTATTTAATGTTGGGAAGGCAATTGAAGATGGAGATGACATGTGTAGCCAGAGTGGTAGTGGTGGATATAATTTGTTTGATAATGATGTGTGCCGAGGTGCTGTGATGTCATGCAATGTGGCATGCTTCTGATGATGACACTATTATTGGTGGCATGCAATTTCATGAGTGTGGATTGGAATGATACATCAGAGCATGGAAAGTCATTTGAAGATGATGGACAAACTGTATACAATGGGAGTCTGTTGATATTGAATGATTTTCTTGTCTTCTGTCTTTACTTGTTCATTTGTATAACACTACCACAGCTGACTTTAGAAATACCCTTGGCCACTGTGTCTTCATTTCTGAGAACAAATTTCATGTATTTGTCTTCCAATCTGATACCAGATACTAGACTCCAATAATTCTTCTGTCTAACCCAACCTGTTAAACCAGTGCTAGTTCCATCAAAATCTACCTGATACAGAATGCATTGTCAATAGCATTTGAACCCTTATTTTAATCATAATTAAATCTATTTCAAAACTACTAATAGGAATATTTCAATCTGCAATATCTGCAGTCCTGATCTTTTGCAGTGTAATATGCCTATACCAATTGACTTAGTCTCAGTATAGTTTTAGACCATGGGCAACATTCTGTTGGGATTATTTCACATGTAACTGGGAGTGGATACGCATTTGTAACTATTGTGTTAACCAGCAGCAATCTTGCTGGTGTATTTTCCACAAGTATACCCGTTGTATACAATATACTTTACTACAGGTCCAACAGAAATCGTACTTTCCATATGAACAGCATGTGGCCTGCTGGCCTTGTCTGGTCATGATTGACACCTGAACCATTAAACAGATATGTCATTGACCACTTGCTTGTGAATAAATGTAAGAAACCACTTGAATTGAAGATTTGAAAACAACCAGATATTCCATCTGCTTGCAATCTATTCAGGAAAGTAGCCATTACTCTTAACAATCTAGTGTTTGATCAACATTGAATAAAGGATATTTAGCTCCAGAGAAGTGGGGTTACAAATTGCGATGTCAACGAACCGTGCAATTACAACGGCCATAACTGTCCACAATTCACTTTGACTTGCACCACCGCTCAAGCAGCCACAACACAAGCACAATCAGGTGTCAATCCGCCGATTATGTGTACACTTTCAGCTTCAACCCCCCCTGCAATTGATAAATATGGTTTCCAAGATCAAATTTGGCTAGTATATTGCAATGTCTCAGTGGATGGACAAACATAGTCAGGTACCTTGCAAGTCCATCTCAAATCACTTTGGCCATATCACATATGCTCTGCAAGGTGCCACAAACAGTGACGTGGCATGGGATAATGCTGTTTGAAGTGTTCTATTTATATTCATGATTCCTGACAGAACTGGTCCTGACTTGAAATGGGACTGTCTGCTAGGTTACAGCAACACTGTCACCCTCTGTTGGGTGTCTGGGTCGGTGACAATCTACTGGATATCATGGATAATGAAGTCTCATCTGGCTTATGGCTGATATGTGAAATTCCAAAATGTCCACTGATGAGAAACTACACTTTTCAACCACTTGATAACTCACATGATCACCACAATTACTTGTATCATCTTGAAGAAACTGATATTAATGTACTGCACACTCTTGGTATATACCAAATCTGCAATGAGTTATGGCAATACCCTCTGTGCAATATCAAATGGCTTTCGCAGTCTGATGAATTGCATCAGCTGCTCCTTGGTTTAGTAAAGGATATACTCAACTTGCTGCTCAAATACCTAAACGCTAGAAATGTTTAGACTAAATTTAACAATTGAGTACCATTGGCACCACAATATCCACATTTCCAGTGCTGGTCTAAACCAATCAACCCAGTGAAAAGCTTCTTCTGCCAATGACAACTGATCTGGAAAATAATCAAAATCCTGGCAGTGAGTTCCACTGCGATTCTTGTCTGCTCCAATAATGATATAATTGCTGTGGCTGACACAGCTTTTGATGGAATGGACATGGCAGCAGTACATACATTGTGTGAATTCTCTCTACCTGTTAACCAGCAAATTCAATCTGACCTAGCCCTCAAGGTGCTAGATGTTGCACAAAAGTAAATTTAGCTACCGAACAGCACTTCTCAAGTACAGAATCTTTCAAAGTCTGCCTAGGTGAATGTGCAAAGACTGATGGCAAGTGAATCGCGTCAGTTGAGACTGCAAAAGATTAGTCAAATTCATGTACCAATGAAGGTTCTTGTGTATGGGACTGAAATGGTTACTTCCACAATGCAAATGCAAATGCAGATGCACCAGAATGAATTATGACCAGCAGCAACCGAATGGTTTGACACTACTTCACAGAAGAAAGTATAGTGATTGAATCTCGAAATCTGACAGGTGCCATGTGATAAACACAAGCATTTTGATAAATTATTCCAATATCGCTAGAAAAAACTATTGCAGAAAACAAGGCCTATGGCAACCCCTCACACCGGCATATTCCCAAGGAATCTGCTCAAATGATGACTATTATACAACATTAAGTTAATGGAGTGGCAATGATAATTGCCAACTAGAGTGCAGAATATTACGTGTGGTTAAGCAATGCTGGGACCAAAGCAACCACTTAGAGGATTGCTGATATGGGCCAGATTGTAATTCAACTACGAAGAGAGATTTTTAACATTAGTTTGAATGAGTTGCTGCACTTCAAGAAGGAATGTTGCATCCCCATTATAAAGTTGGCATCTTTGTCAGTGGCATTGACTGTACAGCAGCTCCAGCCATCTATTAAAAACAGTCTAATACATTCCAAATATAAAACCATACATCATATGATCCATTTACCAGAGGCAATCAGGCGCATGAGTTCCTGTTACAATGATTTCCCTGACAGTTCTAAAAGTCTTCATATTAGACATACAAAAGTGCTATATCAACCTACCAACAAAGTCAATTATATTCACCCGATCTTTAAGCATAATCACTAGTGTACTGGTTATGATTATATATATAGGACACTCTGGTATATGACCCTTCAAAGTTGGTACAATAATGATACTGCAAAAGATTTCAATGTACTGAGTACAACTGATACATGGTATAATACATGGAGAGTCTATCTCTTATCCCTCCAGTATTTGAAGGAAGTGTCATTTTTCCGCCCCATGTCACAGTAGGCAGATCATTTGGGAGAATTGCACATGTATAGATTTTGTAATACTACCAAAGTCACATTACTGGGAAATACATGTGTAGATTTTGAACTCTCCAACTTTGGGCCACAATTCCGCACACAGTTTGAAGAGGACTGGGGATATCAAGTCTGTGGACTGGTGCCTGGATGTGATCAGAATGGACTCATAGATACAATATATATTAATCATCTGAATGGGCTGTTGTGATAATGATAACCATTTCACAACCATACTTCTGTTGAGCATCTATAACTGGATTGCAATATAGACCATACCATAGGCAATAGAGGCATCATGTATGAATCACATAATATCTGGATCAAATATATATAAAGGAAACAGATTGACGTTAATAACACTTTCGGTGACCAAGTTCTGTCATTTCTCATATCATCCATTAGCTGAACTCTATTAAATCAGATCCACCAGTTTCTAGAACAGCATATCAGCAAAATGTATTCTAGTTACCGGGAGCCTCCATGTGTATCAGAGAGGATTTGGAGTGTAAACATAATAGTGTAAATTGCAGGAGAGAATCAGACTCAAGGAGAGTATTCCAGCCAGTTTTCAGAGAAACATGAATCACTGCATACCAGTAAAAATCGTACACAGGGAGTGATTATGATAAGTTTTGGAACACATTACAGTGGCAGGGAGCCCATTGGGTGCACTTGGGAGAGTTGCCAAGCCAGTATGAGATTCCCAATCAAACAGTAAGTAAAGGCGGCATTCTTATACGTATGGACTAGGAGAACAACCAGCATTATCTGTGACTGACAGTATGTACATGAGCAATCGATTTCCCTCAACAGTGTATATGATGCAAGCATTTTAGTTTATTGTCACTTGCAATTCATATTAGCTGTCACCTTTTTCAACATAGAATTTTTTGCCTTCCTACATTAACGAACCAAAGAAAAACAGGAGTGCTTCAAATATACATTCCGGGATACTGAATCAAATACCTGACTAAGCAAAGGAATGATAGCAAGCAAGGATGGGATCGATGTTAACTACTACTTCTCCCAACTCACCAGGGCTGACGAAAGCAGAAACACACAATTTATTACCCATAAACACAAGCTGGAGATGACACTGCCATTTGGTAAGAATTTGTGCCTCCAGAGTAAATGGTATCGAATTCCAATGTTGTTTGGCTCAATATCTAATAAATGACACAAGTATAATGGGATGTTAGGTAGGTGCAAATTACTATGGTCAATTGAGAGGGAATATGATATATATGGATGAAAATGGGGAGCAACCCTCAGCGAAAGAGAAGCACCTGATGTGGAGTACTGGGTGGAGAAGAGGAGTACACAGAAGGTGATGGAGATGTACAGAATGAAAAAAGAAGGGCGCCAAATCCAGGCTGCGGTGTCAACTGGAATTAAGGAGTACCCATACTAGCAGATAGTGTTAGCAACAGTTCTGGACCGTCACTTTGGGTCTGGGTCCATGTCCAAACCGAACCGTTGCCAAATTGGCGGTACGGGTTGCCAATAAACCCAAACTGTCAACTCGGGTATGGTTCAAAGGCAAACTCACAACCTGTCTGAATTGGGTGGGTGGTCAGCGGATCGCCAAGCTGATCCATCTATAGATTCAAATGAGGCTCTTGTTGTTGGATTTTGTTAATTGTATCTTATCAAAATGGCGTTTTCAACAACCAATAATGTGTTTTTGTATGCTTTGCAGCTTGCAATATAGATTAATTTGGAATCAGTATTTTACCTTTGGTATATTGTATTTTTGCCAATAATGGCGGTCAATAATTGCGTTATGAATGCGAAGAGTAGCGCGATGACTTGACTACCAAATATGCCACAACTAAAACTGTTGATGCTCCGTTGATATTCAATTTCAGGATGCGGCAGGGAGCATTTTGCTGTTGCTTTTGCCAGTAAAGGCTGCCAATATTTGATAAATGGATGTATGCAACCAATCGGAACATAAATTACCCAAGATGCAAAGCTAAAAATCATTGATGCTCTGTTGACGCTCATTCTCAGAATGGGGCGATGACCGTATTGCTGTCTCTTTTGCCAATCAAAGCTACCAATACATCGATTATGCCAAACAGCGACCAAAGCACTGTTTAATTACTGTACTTACATAACCACAAATCATTGACGCTCTGTTGACGCTCATTCTCATAATGGGGCGACGACTCTGTTGCTGTCTCTTTGACCAATAAAAGCTACCAATACATCGGTTATGGCTAACGGCAACCAAAGAACTGTTTAATTACCGTACTTACATGACCACATATCGTTGACGCTCGGTTGACGCTCATTTTACTGTATTGTCCATTCAACATCTGCTGCCATCGACAGTAGTTTTTATTATGATTTGAACTTATTGGAAGTCGTTCTGCCAGATTAGGACTTGGCCCAGTCGCAAAGCCGAGCGCAGTAACATTCTTGCACTGTTCGCTCACACAGGACGAAAATTTATGTGTCTTGCCAAAAGCTTCATTGCACCTGCTATACATCTGTTTATCAACCGATATTTACAATCTTCTGCTCACCATTCGCCCATAATATATCTCTAACTAAAACACTCAGTCAAGATATATAAAGAAGCTGGTGAAACATTGACGCATTCTGTCCTACTTTATCTTCACTCTCTTGTTCCTTCACGTTTCAATTGCATTGACCATCACCAACACCTTTTCAGCAAATGTCTTTAACCTCTGTGGAGGCCGAATCAATCCGGGTACATTCGGCGCGGCGCTCACATCCTGCTGCTCTGGGGATTCCGGATCCTCGATGCTATTGTCATGCTGCACATCAGATTCAATGTCTGCCGCACAATCATCTTCACTGCCATTTGGATTATCTAAGTCCCCATTCCAGTTAACCCAATCTTCAGTGTCCGAAATGCTTTCAGGTGTGCAATCCTCGTCATTTTCGACTGTATGACGGTTGATTCTACGGATTCGGTGGACATTTATGATTTGAGTTCGTCCTCCAGGGATGTCCTTTGCAGCCAAAGGTGATGGCAAAGGAGATCTTTCTGACAAATTAAATGCAGCCACTCCATCATGTTGAAAGAGTGACCACGATGCTTTGACGATCTCTTCATTGTCCGAAATGTATTCCACGGCGGTTATCTCCTTGTTTAGAGTGCGAGATTCCTTCTGTGTAGCACGTAGGTTTTGGCTGCCCTGCCACATCTCCACACAGTCGTGAACCTTTGTGATTTTGTGCAGTTTCCTTTCACCGCCTCTTTCTTCATTTCCGAGTCGTTTTCTGTGTTGCCGGTATCCAATTCTGGATCAGTGCCTGCCAAAATCGCGTTATTGGCTTGAGCGAACTGCCTTACAACGACTTTTTCCCGAAAGGTCTCGCCTGTGGTTTTTGACTGCCTCCAGCCGATGACATCTCGGCCAACGGAAACACTGGCCTCCACTCCGACACCATGTGGTATGATAGAGAATATGTCGCGCGCCACATTGGAGAGATCGGCGTACTTTGAGTGCGTTTCCTTCTGTTGATGCCACTAGTCGGTTATTTCCGGGATCCAAAATGTACTGCTAAACTCCATTGGGTTGGAGTGGCAATCATTGAGATTTGGATTGATTTGCCCCCAGTTCATTGGAGCTTCAGGTGGCGAATTCAAATAGAGCCTGGCGGCGGTCAATATGCGCGCAGCGCGATCACTTGGTCCTGGTGTCATCTCAGCCACATGTTGGGCGTTAAGTACTATTCATCATCACTGGACAAATCATATGGATCAGAGGATGATTGACAGGATCGTGAAGCCGTTGCAGAAGAGATGTGATTGGTGCTCAGTAAGCTTTAGTGTTTATTGACGAGCACGCGTCGATGTTTGACGCAGTATTCATTCTCCACATACTTCACAAACGCCTCTTGGTATTGGGTAGTATAGGATGTCTCATCCTCAGGATTGACATCCATTCCCTTGTCCCACATTCTGAATGATCACAACTTCCGGAAAGGGTCGAGGATATGTGCAGAAATTAGAACCATGCCCCTCGTTGGAGTTACTTCGGCATAGTATTTGAACAGCTTCTGTCGAGCTAACTTCACCGCGAAGAACAAGTCTTCTTTCCATTGAGCGTTCTTCTTAGCTAAAGCTCGCATCACGCCATCCATGTGATCGAACATGTCATTGTACACTGTGATAATGTGATGCAATGTGACTGTATGCCTCTTTGACATCCACAGAGTCCAATATCGGAATGGCCTCAATACTTCCATGACATACTTCACAATCATCCATTCATCTTGAGTTGTGAACAGTGGCTGGTATTCTGTGTATTTCGCATTTTGAAGCCACTCATGTGTGAATTCCCCTAATCGGTAGGCCCGCTCAAGTAACTCCAGTGTAGAGTTTCAACGTATCTTTACATCTATAATTGGAAGTACCGCAATGCGGACTTTGGCTTTTTGACAGTCAATAAACTCGTTTCGATGACCAGGTGTCAGCATAATCAATACGGCAAGCATTCTCTGCTTTATGAAGGTCAGTTTCAGGACTTTCAAAATATCATGAAATACGTACTTTCTCAATTATCTTTTCCAAACCTTGTCTCATGGCTGACAACTTATTGATTGTAGCATTGCCCTCTTTTCGAAGTCTTTGACACTTCCCAATGTCTATGCCTTAGTTGTCTCCCAATTGCTGATTGTGCTCATGGGCTTCCCAAGAATTGGTGCGGCGTTTTACACCGAGACTGCTCATGAATGCACCTAAAGCCAGCTGTATGACATGCGCCATACATGGTATGTGGTTCCTCAATGCAGGCCACTCGATTCCAGAGGCCTCAAGTGTTGATTGCAGCTCGCCTGTCATCGAGTAATTTGAGAAAACATTATTCTTCGTAATGCCGAGCACACTGCCTTCGGTGAGCTCAAAACGATCCAGCACATCCTTCCAATGTACAGCTAGCCTTGCTCCAGTATATTGGCCCTTGACCTATCATTCTTCGTTTCCTGTCAAAAGGGGAAAAGAACAGGTGATCCACCTCATGGAAAGCGAGTTGAACTTCACGCAATGCCCAATTTCGCTCCATATAGTAAGTAATGACTGAGGTTATGGCCAATTTGTTTGTTGATGTCCAACCGTCCAAAGCTAAGCTAACTTTGTTTCGTGATGGCAATTGCTTCTTAATCGCATCCACAGTCAGTGCATATACCCTGCAGCAAATGTTGCTCAGGGTTGTAGCGGACGGCAACATTAGATCATCGTGTAACGCCTTATATGACCGCTGTATGTCATGATTTGATATAGCGTTCCATGGAATATGAGCTGAAACAAATCCTAACATGATGTATCGATTCCATGTGTCTTGGTGAAATTCGGAAGTGTCAAAGTCCTTATCTGCCAATTTGGAACGTTTTGTCTGCCATTTGAATTAATATGGATCAAACTGGATATCAAATCAGATTTTCCTCTGCAAACTTACTATTGTGATTCCTCGACTTCCTTGCCTCTCCAAGATGGCTAAAGCTGCTTCATCAACCGTCTGTTACGGGGATACTTAGGTACCAAGTACAGGTACTAGTACAGCCATAGATCCTATTCCTATAATTGATTGCGTCTGGCCTCTGCTTGCCGAGCCTTTTCAAGTTGCTTTTTTGACTGGGGTGAAGGATTAACGCGCCCTTTCCTAGTCCTTCTTAAAGGGTCCTTAACGTAACTATTCACAGATACCTCTGGTAACTTCGTAGCAGGTTCAATGCTGAGGTTTCTAGCAATATCTCTCGGGGTCGTAGATATTCCTCTAACAATCGCTGGTTGCCTTTCTGCTAGGTTATCAATATATTTTCGTAACTGTTCGTCCAATCCAATAACTGAGGCTATCCACCAGACACAATTTCCTACGAAGAAGTACTGTAATTCTCTGGCGTAGGATACAATCTTTTCGAGTGCGTATACGATAATG